>Ga0182739_1000059_pt1 | contig 248116 bp, 211 predicted proteins | sample eDN5th30CBELigBY_FD_128873 | JGI IMG/M metagenome (GOLD analysis project Ga0182739, IMG submission 128873) | Enriched backyard soil microbial communities from Emeryville, California, USA - eDNA 5th pass 30_C BE-Lig BY (version 2) (version 2) | ecosystem: Environmental > Terrestrial > Soil >... | reverse complement strand
GCTCCGTCTTTCCCGAATCTCTCATGCGAGAGATTCGCGTATCCGGTATTAGCATTCGTTTCCGAATGTTATCCCAGTCTTACAGGCAGGTTACCTACGTGTTACTCACCCGTCCGCCGCTAACCTACGTTTCCCGAAGGAAACGTAAGTCCGCTCGACTTGCATGTATTAGGCACGCCGCCAGCGTTCGTCCTGAGCCAGGATCAAACTCTCCATAAAAGTTCGTTTGACTTGCTCATTCTTTTTTATCGCTTTTCCATTAATCCGTTAGGATTTATGGGGCAGTTTCACTCGTTGTTCAGTTTTCAAAGAACAATCCACTCTTCATGTCGTTCGCTCAATGTCTCAGCGGCGACAAGAAATAATATATCATGAATGCCTAAAAGATTGCAAGTGTTTTTTACAAAAAATTTTGAACAGCTACAAATCACTGCTAGAATCCTATGCTAATCGGGTACGAGATCAGTTCAAGATTGATATTTAAATATTCAATTGACACTATCAAAGTATTAATGTAAAAATTTTCATATGTGATACAACCAAACCCGCGCTTCACCCATCCTTTCATTTACATAAAAAACATATGATTAACTGCCGATATACACATACTCATACAAATGTATCCGGCAAATATATAAATAAGAAGGTGTTATCTATTAAAACTCATGCAGCAGTAGCAGGTAAAATCATACTTAGCTTTGTAAGTGTAATCATCCTTGGAATACTGGCAGTCATTATTTTCACCGTCGCAGCTTTATTATCAGGATCAGATCTGGATGGGTTCGCAGCAAGTATGGAGAATAATTCAGCACTTCAGTACATTCAGATCTGCCTCTTTATTGCGAGCGCCTATGGCATGTATGCACTATTTGAACGAAAAAAAGGCTGGTCCATCGGTTTAAAACAAAAGACTGGCGCAAAAGAGTTTTTAATTGGCGCATTATCGGGTATTATTTTGATCAGCTTATCCGCTTTAATTATCATTATCCTTGACGGTGCAAGCTGGGAGCGGACTGTATGGGATCGAGAGGTGGTCCAGTCCTTGCTGCTGGGACTTCTATTATTCAGTGCTGTTTCACTTTCAGAGGAAATCTACTCAAGGGGCTATATACAAGGACTGCTCAAATATCATTATGGAAGCACTGTTGCCATTATCGTGAGCTCTCTTCTTTTCACGCTGCTTCATAGTATGAATCAAAGTATGTTTAGCACACCGATTCCGTTCATCAATATTTTACTGGCAGGCATTATTATGGCATTGGCGCGAGAGTTGACTGGAGGCTTATGGTGGCCGATTGGATTGCACTTAACATGGAATTTCTTCCAAGGTTATGTTTACGGCTTCAATGTATCCGGTACGGAGCTGCCGCCTTCTATTTTACGTACGATTGACAAAGGACCTGCATGGTTGTCTGGAGGCCCGTTTGGCATAGAAGGAAGTATAATTGCCGTTATGATGCTTCTTATTGGTATCGCTGGCCTCTACTTCTATTATAGTAAAAAGCCTAAAGCCGACAATCAACCTCCCGCTCTTTAACTAAGAGATCAACGTTATCATGCTTAAGCGTCGCTTACAACTTACCTATCCTGAATGCACACGAAAACGAAAACCGGCCAAGCAACTGCTTGACCGGTTTTTGCATTACGCCAAATCCAGTTGCCCTCTGTGAAGGCTGCTGTAGAAGCCATTCACAGCAAGCAGCTCCTCATGATTCCCCTTCTCTGTTATACGTCCATCCTCCAGCACTAATATCTGATCCGCAGAACGTATCGTATTCAGACGATGCGCAATAACGAAGCTGGTACGTCCTTTCATTAAACGTTGCAGTGCTTCTTGAATTTTTATTTCAGTTACGGTGTCAATGCTGCTAGTAGCCTCATCCAGCACTAAAATAGAAGGATCTGCAAGAATAGCTCTCGCTATCGCGAGCAGTTGCTTTTGTCCTTGGCTAACCCCGCTTCCATCAGCCTTAAGCACCGCTTCATAACCGCCGCGCAGCCGTGTAATGAAGTAATGAGCATTGGCGAGCTTGGCTGCTTGCTCTACTTCAGCATCAGTAGCGTCCAGCTTGCCGTAACGGATATTTTCACGAACCGTGCCTTCGAACAGAAAAGGATCCTGCAGCACAAAAGCCATATGTGAACGCAGACTTTCCCGCTTAATCTCTCTCGTATCGTGACCATCAATCAGGATTCGTCCGCCGTTTGGATCATAGAAACGACAAAGCAGTTGAATTAACGTTGTTTTGCCAGCACCTGTTGGACCAACTAGCGCTATCATTTGACCCGGCGACACCGTAAAACTTACATCTTGTATCGTTTTGGTCCCTTCCTCATATCCAAAGTCAACCGCCTCGAATACGACATTTCCCTGCAAGCCCTTTACTTCAACTGCTTCTGCTTCATCTTTTTGCTCAATTTCTTCTTCCAGCACTTCGAACACCCGCTCTGCACCGGCTACGGCCGAGAGCAGCGTATTCCACTGATTCGCCAAGTCATTCAAAGGACGCGTGAACTGTCGTGAAAATTCAGCAAAAATAATAATAACACCAACCGTTATAGCATCATTCAATACTAAAATAGCGCCCACAGCTGCCACGAGCGCAAAGCTCATATTGTTTAAGCCATTCATCAGCTTCGGAATAAATCCGGAAATTGCCTGCGCCCAGAAGCCCGATATTCGAATATCCTCGTTGCGGCCCCTGAACTCTTCGATAACTGTATTTTCACGCGAAAAAGCTTTAATGATCCTTTGTCCCGACAAAGTTTCTTCTATATAACCATTCAGATTGCCAATATTGCGCTGTTGAAGCTTGAACAGTCGGCTTGTCTGTGAAGTGATCCACTTCATACCGAAGAACATCAATGGGATGATCAGAAAAGTAAGCAAAGTTAATAACGGACTTAGCCATAACATGATGGACACTGTGCCTATCAGCATCAGCATGCTGGAAAACACCTGAATAACTGAGCTGTTCAGCGACGAGCTCACATTATCTATATCATTCGTTACTCGGCTCATCAACTCACCATGCTGACGTTTGCTGAAATACGGGATAGGCAGCTTGTGCAGATGCTCGAATAAGCTGGTTCGCATACTGTACACGATCTTTTGAGAAATCGTTATCATCCACACGTTCTGTAGCCACATCGTCAACGAATGAAGGGCATAGACGATTGCCATCGCCGCAACAAACCATAGAATACCGCTGTCACGGTTGATGATAAAACGATCGATCGCTTTCCCCGCCAATATAGGACCTGACAGCGCAAACGCTGTGCTGAACACAACCATAATAAAAACAAGGATTAGCTTCGCTCGATGCTGGGTCAGATAAACCCATAGCTTAAATAGTGTGCGCGACATATTTTTCGCTCTTGGCGGCTTTTTCTTCATTGTAGTTTGCTTAGCTGACTCAATGCTGGACGCTGATTCCGGAAATGTGGGACGGGGCTGCTGAAATGGCGCTTTCCATTCCTTAAACATGAAGCATCCCTCCCTTGCGGAATTGCGAATCATAAATTTGCGCATACAGCTTAGAGCTGGCAAGAAGCTCATCGTGCTTGCCTTGAGCTAACAATCGCCCTTCATCAAGCAGCAATATGGTTGTCGCCTCAGCTGCAGAGCTTATTTTCTGGGTAACTAGAAATGTTGTGCACTCAATACGCTTCAGTTCGCTCAGAAGCTTGGACTCTGTCGCTACGTCGAGCGCACTCGTGCTGTCATCCAGCAGCAGTATAGCTGGCCTGCGCACAAGCGCACGGGCAATCGTCAGTCGCTGCTTCTGGCCTCCCGACAGATTGACGCCTTTCTGTCCGACTATTGTCTCATAGCCCGCAGGAAGCTTCATAATCGTATCATGAATTTGCGCGATCCGAGCGGCTTCCATCACCTCTTCCAGCGTCGCATCATCCTTGCCCCAACGAATATTATCTGCAATAGACCCTGTAAAAAGCATAATCTCCTGCGGCACATAGCCGATATGTCTCCGAAGCGTACCCAGCCCGATCTTCCTAACGTCATTTCCATCCACAAATACCGTGCCTTCCGCCGCATCATAGAGCCGCGGAATTAAGCTCATAAGCGAGGTTTTGCCGGAACCAGTAGCTCCCATAATGGCAATAGTATCACCCGTATTCGCCTTAAAGCTCAAATTCTGCAGCACAGCTTCATCCGTATCCGGGTAACAAAAGGTGACTTGCTCAAAGCTTACGCTTCCGCCATTAAACTTGATTTCGCGATTAGAAGCTTCATGCTCCTTCATGTCCAGTTCTGTCAACAAAACCTCTTCGATCCGTCCGGCAGACGCGCGAGCACGCGAAAAGTTGACGATAATCATCGAAAGGATCGATAAGGCACTTGTTGTACGCATGGCGTAATTCACAATGGCGACGACCTGTCCCTCAGTAGCCCCTCCTACATCCAGCTCTGCGCGACCAAACCATAACACCGCAATTATACTTAAATTCATGAACAGCATAATGATAGGGAGAGTTGTTTCTGTTAAACGAAGCACTTTTATCGTCTGCTGCATGAGCCCTTCGCTTGCGACAGCAAATCGCTTGCCTTCATGCTTCATTCTTACAAACACCCGAATAAGTCTCATGCCGATCAAATTTTGCTGAATAACGCCGTTCACATGATCAAGCCGCTGCTGAACCTCATGAAAGAGACGTTGTCCCGTATGCAGCACCCACATCAGAAAAACAAGGATGAAAGGGACGCAGATGACAAGCCACACCGCGAGCTTCGGCTGAACGACAAAAGCCATGACAATACTGCCAACTACGAGCAGCGGAGCCCGCATCATAATGCGAAGTCCCATAAAGACTGTATTTTGCAGCTGCATAACATCGTTCGTTAATCGCGTAATTAGAGAGGATTCCGGAAATCGACTAAAGTTAGAAAAAGAAAACGACTGCACCTTCTCATAAAGTCGCTCTCTAATATCAAAGCCAAAGTTTTGGCTGACATACGCAGCATAGAAGGAGCTGAAAATTCCTGATGCGAAAGCTGCAGCCGTACAAGCAAGCAGCACGCCGCCCCACATCATAACGGTATCGATATTATTAGCTCCTATGCCATCATCAATGATTTTGGAAATGACAAAGGGCTGAATCAGCTCCACCATCAGTTCAAACAGCATAAAAATAATAGATACCGTAACAGCGAATCGATATTTTGTCAGAAAGGAAAGCATTGTGCGCATGAAGCACCTCCGTTAAGAAAGCGGTAAGTATCCTAATATACAATTATCACGCGAATCTTCCAAGCTTAGGAAAATACCATGGTTACTGCAATTGATGTCATGTATAATATGTAAATGGAAAGGAGTGGAAGGATGAGCAAGCGTCCCTTAATCATTGCATTCTTCATTATTATAACGGCTTATTTAGGAAATGGCATATACGATAGTAAAATGAAATTAAAAGAAGGATTTTTTCTAGACCATAACTACGAGATGACGGTTGAAGGAGGATTTTTTTTCGAGCTGTATTTCGTCGATAATTATTCTACTGAGAATCCTGTAGTTCGAATTGAATTGCCTGAGTTGGAATATATGAATTCGTTCACTCATGCCCAGCATCATGGACAGTATGGCAAGCAATCCATGTACAGCTTTACCTTTGACAGTTCAAGATATGGCAGCGAGTTTTGGGAGAGCCTCATTGGGAAGGAAATTAACGAAGTTACTGTTTATTATGCCGGAGGGAAATCAAGCATCTTGCCCATCGGTTCGATTCGTTTTCTTGAACACGACAGTCTGTATCACGAAGCAATATTGAACGAAAACAGTCCATTTCAATTTAATTACAGCAGTTCATCAAATGGCGCAGGCGTGCAGGCAGTAGATGCTCAAGAAGCGTTGACGCTATCAGCGGGCAAGCCAGGCCAGGCCATCCCGAGCATTCCATCGTTTTGCTATAAACTGAGAGTTGACCATGCAACTCCTAATTCCAAACGTCCTCGTGAATATATGAATACTGCTTGCAACGAGCCTTCGTTCCCATTTCATTTAGAGCAAGGTGACCGGCTTGTATTGGAGTATTCGTTTTCTAACCAAGCTGAAGAAGATGAAGTCATACTATACAACTTTCAGCTTCATTTAGAGGGAACACGTGAGAATGGAGATCCATTGCGCTATCCTTTTGCACATATTAGGTCTGTAATCCCTTCTGCCGAAAGTATAAAGTCCCTGATCAAGCAAAAGAGGAGTGAAGCTTCGTGAAGCCTGCATTAAAGCGTATCGCCTGGGGCTACGTATTTATGCTGTTAGATTTTCGCATTAATAGCTTCGATTTGCTGCCGGATTGGCTCGGCCTCTTGTTCATTGCATATGGATGCGCAAAAGCAGCGGAAGTTTCGGGTGTAAAAGAGTTCTGGACCGCTCAAAAAGCAGCGGCTTTATATTTTTTATATACGATTATCGCATTTTTCATCCAAATGAACTACAGTGCTAGTCCGATCATACAGGCTGGCGAACGGCCCGAATATAATGTAACGATGCTGCTCGTGTTAATTGGTCAGCTGATACATTTACTGCTCGTGTATGGCTTATGCAGCAGTATTCATGCCTATGCGATAAAGCAAGAGCAGCCGGGGTTGCAAAACTCAGCCAGTGCTCGCTGGAAAGTATATTTAGCATTTACGACTCTTTATTTAGTCTATCTCGCTTTTCTTCCGAATATAGAGGCCAATTACACAATGGCCATTGTTCTAATTGCTCTTGCTGGGTTCATTTTAGAATTTTTTATTTTGCTGCTCATTGTGACCGCTGTAAAGCTGCCTTATCATAAAATACCGCCTTATACGGATGAGCCTTCTTCATAATAGACGCGAAACACAATATCTTGATTGTAGTTGCCAAAGCCTTTGCCATAAAGCGTCAACCCGCCAACATGCACAGCATCATCGCGTACAGCGATTCTGAACGTCCAAAAATTACGGTCGAGGCCAATCTGATCAATCGATACATCTGACATCTGCTGACCATCGATAAAGGTGCCGTCCGCTTGTATTCGAATGACCTTAAGAAGTCCATATTGATTGACGCGGTCATTCCACCATCTTGGCGTGTAGCGGCCGCGCACATCACCGTAATCACCGGGACTTGTCCAATAGCCAAGCGATTTTTTATTCAACGTAAAATCAATATCAGACGGCCAATTGTCATTAAAGCCTGGGGCTTCTGATCCCAGCTCCAGCATAATCTCAAGCATGGTAGGCTGTTGGCCTGGCAGCAAATAGTTCGGCACCTTATACTCGACATAGCCTTTGCCAAACCAAAGAATGCCTGCATTCATACGTTCAGGCTCAAGAAAAAACCGAGGATCGTCAAATTGGCCGATTTGCTTGTCAACAGTCGCTAATCCGCATGTCGGATGAACCTCGAACTCCGTGTAATGGCCAACCGGAACATTCACCTCATGGAGCTTCTTCCCTTCATTTAACGGATTCGGCAGCTCTATCGAAATGCTGCGCTCAGCAAGCGTACACATTTTATGTGTACCGCCCTCTTTTCGCACCATCTTGGTCTGTACCAGATCGGCTTTCTCCAGCTTGCGAATATGCATCGTAATGATCGCGCTGCTTAAGCCAAGAGCTTCCGCCAGTTCCTTTACATTCATTGAATTAGAAGCAAGCAGGTCAATAATAGCCAGCCTGACTGGACTGGCCAACGCTTCATAGAGCGGCAGCCACGATGAATCTGTGTTCGCGTATATCATTTTCTCTTATCCTCCCCCGACAGCAGAAGGGTACCCGCCAAAGCGAGCCCGCTTCAGGATACCCTTTGTAACCGCAGATCTAATTAAAATAATGCAGTGCATAGCGTGGATAACTATAGTTTTATGCGAATAACATTCCATGATGCTTTTGCTAGAATAGATTGGATTTTACCGCCTTCGACAACCGCAGCATTGCCTGCTGTATGAGGCTTCACGCGATCAGGAGCGTCTGCGGTATTAACCGCTTTTAAATCTTCATGCTCAAGAACGATATGCTCAATGATCTGACAAGCGCCAAAGCTTCGCAGATCAATATCAAGCGAAAGTGTATCAGTTAGATGGCGATTGACAGCGAATACGGTAACCTCGCCCTTCTCTTCATTATGAACCGCTACGCTCTCCAGATAAGGAACATCAGTGAAATCCTTCGTATCATACTTAGGCGATTTCACTAATGGCACAAGAGCATTGCCGCGGCCAAAAATGCTCGCATGCATGTACGGGTAATAAATCGTTTGTTTCCAGGCAGCACCGCCGTTCTCAGTCATTATCGGAGCAATCACGTTAACGAGCTGAGCGATACAAGCCATCTTTACGCGGTCAGCGCGCTTCAGCATGCTGATTAGCATACATCCGACTAGCAGCGCATCTTCGTGATTATACACATCCTCAAGCTGCGGCGGTGCAATCTGCCACGGCTCGATTTTGGAATCGGCTGCATTTGAATGATACCACACATTCCACTCATCGAACGAGAGGTGAATTTTCTTCTTGCTGCGTTTCTTAGCTTGAACATAGTCGGCCGTGCTAATAACCGTATTTATAAAGGAGTCCATACTGACAGATTGCGCCAAGAAGTTTTCTGTATTATTGTCTCGATTGCCATAATATTGATGGATCGAAATATAATCTACATTATGATAGGACAGATCAAGCACAGTCGCTTCCCACTCTGGAAATGTAGCCATCCCTATTGCTGAGCTTCCGCATGCAACCAGCTCAATGGATGGGTCAACCCATTTCATCACTTTAGCTGATTCATTCGCCAGACGGCCGTATTCAACCGCTGTTTTACCGCCGATCTGCCAAGGACCATCCATTTCATTGCCAAGACACCATGTTTTTATCTGGTGAGGCTGCTTGTAGCCATGCTTAATCCGAAGATCACTCCAGTAAGAGCCTGCTGGATGATTCGCATATTCAATAATGTTCCTGGCATCATCGACACCGCGAGTGCCTAGATTAATCGCCATCATCGCATCTGTATTAGCCTTCTTACACCAGTCCATAAATTCATTAAGCCCAATCCAGTTCGGCTCGATCGTTCTCCAGGCCAGCTCCAGTCTTCTTGGCCGGTCCGCAAGCGGGCCTACGCCATCCTCCCAGTTGTAACCGGATACAAAATTACCGCCCGGATAACGAACAATGGGTACATCGAGCCCTCTAACGAGCTTAAGCACATCTTTACGAAAGCCCTGTTCATCAGCCTCAGGATGGTCCATCTCATAGATTCCTCCGTACACGGCACGTCCTAAATGCTCAATAAATGAGCCATAGATGCGTTTATCAACCTCTCCAATAATAAAATCCTTATCCACAATCATCGAAGCTTTGTTAGTCATTATGATCCTCCTAAATAGAATTAATAATTATGTAAATTCATAGTTGTGTTTTGTATTGGTTACTCCTAAAGATATTAAACAACAACTATATAGTTAATTCAAGTATTAATTTTAAGGATATGAATTAACAAAAACATAAATCGACGTGCCGTATTTTTTACATCTATTAATACACTCTACTTACTGGTACTTTTTTCCTACCCAATTACGATCTAAAGTCTTGAGTTAAGCGTTATTTTAGGCTATTATGATAAGATAAGCTTTATTATTTTACTGATTTATGGCAATACTGATTTCGTTTGTCATCCCTAGGAGTTGAAACAATGAATAATGAAATCTACTCCCTAGATGATGCTATTGATCATATCATCCGCGTATTTAAACAAGTACTAAATGTCAATTCTTTATTCGTAATCACAAGCATGAACAACGGTAATCGAATAACGAAAGCGTTTAATCAACATGAACAGCTAATAAATACGATGGCTCAATCGCATCTGCTGCAAGATTATTGCGAACTTGTTACTCAGCATGACTCTCCAGTGCTAGTCATCCCTAACATCTTGGAGGACTCCCGTACTTTACATCTTCCTTTAACCTCTCAGCTAGGGGCTTGTTCCTTAGTCGGCACAGTACTCTATTCTTCTAACAGACAGATTTGCGGCGTTATTTGCGGACTAGACCGCAAACCGATCCAACTCAATAATGAACAGCTAGCATTCATGCAATCACTGGGCTTTATGCTGGGGTATATATTGGAGCTTGAGAACGACAGTGTGACTGACAGCCTTACTGGGCTGTACAATCGACGTTATTTGGATTATTTATATCACCGCAGCTCTGACAAGCTGTTCAGCGTTATGTTTATTGATATCGATGATTTTAAAGACGTAAATGACAGGTATGGCCATGAAATGGGAGACGCGCTCCTGATTGAAATATCCAATCGTCTCAAATCGATTGTTCGTAAAACAGATATACTCATTCGTTATGGCGGAGATGAATTTCTTATTTGCTTCCAGCATCTGCATGATGAACAAGCGGCACAGTTCGTCGCAGAAAAGATTAGAGCATCCATTTGCGAGCCTATGATTATTCATAATCGGAGCATTCAGATTTCAGCAAGCATCGGAATCAGCACCTCTAACGGTGGAAATAAACAGCTTAAAGATATGATTCATGATGCAGACCAAGCCATGTACGGCAATAAAAATGACAAAAGTCTTGAAGACAATTAAGCGGGGGGAACGGTGTAATGCCGTATTCGCTCTTATTGGCCTTAAAGGCTTTTCTTTTGGGGCTGATACTACAGTTTCTGCAGATGCATGCTAGGCTGATTCTTATTTCGGGGAATAGGTTGTGGATTTCACCTTAAGTGCTGATTGTTTGTGGGATCGGAACACAGATGCCTTATTCGGCCTAAAATAGCAAATTTTCATCGTTAGCGGAAAATAGATGCCTTATTTTATTAAAAACGATGGTTTTCCTAGGTGTTGACCTCCAATAAGGTACCCATTTTCCGATAAATCTCAAAAATCAGCTATTTGATGAAAATAAGGCATCCATATTCCGATAGCAAGCTGGTTGCAGCCGAGTCCGCCATTGATGCATGACTTGTGCGTCACCTGAACTGTTAACAGGCAATCACCTATACCTCATCCCATACATATGGATAAATGAATTAACATTTTATGGGGAGGAAGCTTATCCATGCATGGCAACTATTACAATACCTACTCAACACCTCATTACAGACAAAACATTACAAAGCAGCAAGCCCAGGAAATCGCACTACAAAGAGTGCCCGGAAACGTCATACATGTCGATCTAGATTTAGAAAATGGTGTTTTAGTTTATGAAGTCTTCATTATGACACCGGAAAACAGAATTTTTGAAGTGGAGATTGTCTCAAGAACAGGAAGAATCATAAAGATCGAGGAAGAAACTGAGTTTGATTAAATGAACAATAAACGTCCCTGCCGGAAAATAGGCAGGGACGTTGTTTTAATTCTACATGGAATTGTTAACCCCACCTATGAGATCCCTCCGTCCGATTAAACGGGGGCGTACCCCATTATATATGGACAAAAAAAGATGATTCCTGCACTCTACACTGTACAGGAATCATCTCTTACATAAGGTCTAAAACTCTCTTTTTTAATTGTTTTCGCTATTGATAAACTTTAACTGACTAAGCATATTCTCGATGATAACAGCGGCCTCTGCTCTAGTTACAATCGCAGTAGCATTCAAGTCACTATTCTCAATCCCTTCGAATAAGCCAACGTCATTAGCATAGGAGAGATACGTTTGCGCCCATGAGCTCACACCCTCCGTCTGCTTACCGCTCTGATGGACAGCTGTTGAGCGATGATCCTCGTTCGTGACATATTCCAGCGCACGAACGACCATAGTTGTCATTTGCTCGACTGTTATACTGTTTTGCGGTCTAAAGCTGCCGTCTTCATAGCCATTAGTAATGTTCAGAGCTGTGGCGGTATTTACATATCCAGAGTGCCAGTCGGCTGCTTTGACATCCGTGAAAGATGATCCGCTAGATTCAATGACGCTAAGCGAACGGATGAGCAAGCTGGCGAACTCTGCTCGCGTAACGGGCTGATCCGGCGCAAAGCGATCTTCGCTAACACCTTTTATGACAAATTTGGAAGCTAGCCGCTCTATGCTCGTTTTCGCCCAGTGGTCCGAAAGATCTGTAAACGTTTTGTTATACGAGATAATGGTATATATACTGTTGCTATTTCGCTTAATACGAGCCTCGGTCACTCCGTTCTTTGTCGAAAAGACTGCCGGTACGAACTTTAACTCATCGGTTTCAGGATCGTACACGAGGGCCGACATTAGGTTCAAATTCGATTGCAGAGGCAGCTTGATCGTCCTTTCCACGTAAACATTGCCGAATTGTACATCTGCGGAAGTACCGTTAGCGACTGCTTTTACTTGGAATTCAAAGGCAGCTCCGATCCGGGTCATTCCGTTGGAACGCAATTGTTGATCCAAGCTTTGCGACATGCTTTCACCTATCGGATGTATAGTTATGACGATTTCAACAGCTCCAAGCTCACTGTTCAATTGTTTGGCCATCGCCTCTACATCTACTGCGTGGATCGGAAGCTCATAGCTTACATTCCCGCGAATGATAGTAATTTTGCCGTCTTTATTCCATGCTTTATGAAGCGTGCGGAATAAGTCGGCTGGGATAGCGATATCAAGCCCAACTGAATCGTTCACTTCGCCAACATCGAAAGTGATGGTTTTCTGTCCGGATTCAGTCAATCTCTTGACAATGTCTAACACTTTTTGTTGATCAACTGAAGCTTGTATATTTCCGTTTCCGTCCTTGTTAATCGTAATGGACTCCCTAATTAATGTGTTAATATCTTTAGGAGGGCTAATTCCCGTTCCCGGTCCTGGATTCGTCGGTTGTTCAGGCTCAGGCGTTGTCCCTTCTATACGCGTGATTTGAACAGCAACTTGGTTTGTTTTCAGCCCATCGACATGGACGATAATCTCAACATGATTTGCCCCAAGCTCTAATTGGACGTCGCCGGCGAACTCGCCGTATTCATCAACCTCCGCAGTATTGCCGTTTATTGTTACTTGAGCAATACCAGCACCTAATACTTCAACCGTTCCTTTCAAGGTGACAGACGAAGCTGAAGTTGTCGTGCCGTCATAGTCCAGATGCCCTTGCAACACTGCTGCGCGAACCTCATCTCCCGAGCTGTAGGCGTGAGCGATTAATTGTCTTTTCGTCTTAATGCCGTCATTATCGATTGTCGCAATAACGAAGCCGCCTTCCGGAATGTCGCTGTTTGCCGTTTCGCTCGTGCCCCATGACCAATTGATCGCTTGCTGCTTGTTTACGACTTTACTCACTTGGCCCTCGGCGCCCACTACCGCTTCCACCGTAAATCTGCCCGATGTGCCGGTGGTCTCACCGAAGATTTCGTTGTATACAACAATGCTGCCTTTACTTAGCCCTTGATTGTAGTCATTCGCTTCAATAAAACCTTTTTCGATATGTGCGTTAAAACTTCCGACTGGCTCAAAATTCGCTGGGAAGTCTGGCATATGTTCAGGAAGACTTATTCCGAGCTGATATTGCTTGACATATTCATAATCATTGATGGCCGCTTTCTGAATATCCCAATTCAACCGGGACAAATCGAACAATTTAATGCCGTTTGAAAATGTGAATGCCGCTTGAAATGCTTCCCGCTGATCTGCTGGTTCGGGCAGGACTGGTACTTGCATTCCCGCATAGACTGGGAATTTTTCCATCGTCAATATATTCAGCATGGTCAAATACTTCTTAATAGCAGCAGGATTGTTCTGATACGTACCGATGACCATATAGTCGAAAATTTCGGGATCGCCAAACGCCGTTTCGCGATAGCGATATTCCGGATTGGTGTACAGCTCGTCAACCGGGAAATCTAATCGCTCATCGTATACAAAATCGGGACTAGCCCAGTTTTGACCGCTTTGGTAATAATTCTCGTACCAGGAACCGAGTGAAACAGCTAACTGAATTTCCGTGTTTTGGTCTGCGTTGACCCGATCGACAAGCTCTCGTGTTTTCTCCATAAACTGCTTAGTCATTGTGGAACGGAAGGCCAACCAATCATAGTAAAGAGGACCATTGACCGTTTCTACATAATTGCCAGCCTGATCGTATTGATGTTCAAAGACGTCAGCGGGCCAGTTAACCAGCGTTTTATCGCGATCCGCTAGAAAGTCTTCGAACCTTTCTCTCGATACCGGACTGAAATCAGCATGCATCGTATCGTAACGTGCGCGATCCAGCACTACCGCATCGACATCGTAATTTCTCATCACCTCTTCAAAGTGCTTAAGCTGATATTCCTGGACTGCCGGATTTGCTGGATTCAAGAAATGAATGACTTTGTTTTGGTAGTTGCTGTCTTTGAAGCGTTTAATTTCACCGCTGTCATCCACACTGTAGACCCATTCTTCATATTCATGAAGCTGCTCTTCTGTCAGAGCGGTGCTAAGAAGCTGGTACGGCTGATTGACCGTATAAGTGACGGTGCCGCCAGCGAAAACGTTGAATACAGCTACAATTTTCAGGTCTAGCTCCCGCGAAACATCAATGAATGCTTGCAGCTGATCGAAATCTTCTGGCACACCTTGTTTGCTCGGTTCTTGAATTTGGCTTATGTGCGGTGTTCCACTTAAATCGTTTTTCAAATAAGTTACGAACCCTTCATGACCTTTAACGGGAAATTGAACACCGGTAACGCCGGCATCCTTCGCTTTTAACAGCATTCGGCGAATGCTTTCTTTATTGGGAAAGTTTTTCGCATTGGTGGACTGTTCAATCCATAGCCATACATCATGCTCATCATGCTCTCTCATATAGCGGTATACGATGACGTGACGAGTATCTATGGGCTCACCGTCTTTCAACACTTCAACATTAATATAATTTGTTTTTTCATTTAACTGTACAATATGCGAGAATTGCCCCTCGTCTGTCAACTGGACGACCTGCCCTTGTACGTTGACGCTATAATCGTTCTCTGCAGAGTAATTGGTAAGATAGCCTGATACCGTTGTCGTCGTCTCATCTTTAGTGACACTGTACATTTCCGGCTGGTCGACAACGATCGAGGACGGCTTCGCAATATCGTTCGTCAGTTGTTTAAATTGCTCCAGAGTCACCTCTTCACCATTGATCAATAGCCTAATCGTATCACCGACGTTGAAATTTTCGATTAAAAATTTTCTGAATCCAAGCGCATAGCTGCTGTCTTGAGCAAGCAAGGTGAAACCGTTGTCAAGAATAGCGATATTAGGTGACTCGTTCCATAGCAGTGCTTTGTTGGTGACCATCGTCACTTGATTATGCTCATTCACCTGAACAGCGGTATTGTACAAATTTTCGTTGCCGGTCCGATCGCCGTATCTGCTTGTCAATACAGCTACGTAGTGGCCATCGGGAGGCGTATCGACAAAGTCGATTTTTCTTATGGCACCATTGGACGCTTGTATTTCAATTTGCAATTGATCATCAGGATTAGGCAACGGCCCCTCTTCCTCAGGAGGCTGCGGTTGTTCGGTTGGCGGCGTTTCCTTTAATTGCTGCAGAGTGGTTACCTCGCCATTTAAAAAGAACTGAACAGAATCGCCTATATGAAAGTTATCTCGTAAAAATCTCCTCTCTGTTTCTGTGCTGTAAGATTCGCCTTTGCCAAGTAGAGCATAACCTCCTTCAGGAATGTCAACGATAACCGATGTTCCCCAATTTGACTCGTTAATAACTTGTACGACTTCATCATTCTGATTCACTAAGACAGCCACCATATTAGTCGAGTGTGCTGCGGGGACGCTTACTTGTTCGAAATATACGCTGGATTGAACACTGACATAGCGGCCTCGGTCTCCAGGCTCTTCGTCAATAAAGCTGATCACATGTCTTTCTTCACTTGCTGAAGATTTCACTTCGATCACATGACTGGCGTTTACGTTATTTTCTTCTTCAGAATCTGCTAATATTGCCGTTGGGGAGAGGGACATCACTAAACAGAAAGCCAGAATGACACATAGTTTTGCTCTCAATTTGCTTGTCAATTCACATTGCACCTCACTTATTATATTATTCAGAATATTCATTCTAAGAGGATTATACGTGTCCAACAAATTTCTTTGTATGTACAAATATTACTTTTTTATGTAATTTCATGACTAAATAGCTTAACAAGTAAAAGGGGCTGCAAGAGAACATGCAGACGATTGTTGCAGCGTTCGAAGAAAAACGCAGAGCGTTTTTATTCGCTCTGCGCCTTAAATTGACGATTCCATTTCCCTATGTTATAGAACGTTTCCGTATCGGCCCAGCCGTAGCAATAGTACAGCACATCGTCCGCTTCGCTTGCTCGCGCCTCTTCAATAGCTTCAAGAAGTACTTCAGACTGAATATTCCACATTTGAATGCCGCTGAAGATAAAAGTTCCCGGTTGCGATAATCGTCTTACTTTATTATTTTCTTCTGAAATAAACTCCAAAGGATAGCCCGCTTGCTTAAATTCCTCATATGACAGCCGATACTTGAATTCGAATAAAGCTAGAAAAGCTTGAAATGCCGCCTCTCTCTCTTCCGGAGTATCCGACAAATAGTCTATGAAGCCTTGCACATCAGCTCCTCCGCCGAGCTTATGATAAGGAAAATGCTTCAGAGTACTCGAGTGTTGCGTAAGCCTCGTATAATCCTGCCCTAGCAGCCAGGCGTATGACGGCGGCCAGAGATCAAGCCACAAGACAATGTTCGGATTCAGGCTCTTCATTCTTGAAATCCATCGCTCCACGAACATCGATATGCTGTCTTGTCTGAAGCGAACCCACTGCTGTATATGCTCCGAACTTTTGAAATAATCGACTGCTTGTGCAAACTGTTTACATGATAAATAAACGCATATCTGCTTCATATCCGCTATCAGCTTTGTTAATTGAATTCCTCGTTCTACCATCTTGGTGCGGCAATGGACGCAAAAACAGCTGAACAGGTTCCCTGGATTAATGAATTCACCAGACCAATCGGGAAAGCGAATTCTATCGATCAGATAGGTACTCCATCCATATCTCTCGGTCGTTTCCAGCAAAAGTTCGGACCACATCGAAATGACGTCAGGCCCGTTCGGACAAAGCCAATGCGGGATAACTTGACCGCGGAAATCAATAACCTGGTTGTCCTCCAACCGTTCTCCGGCAAAGTCTCCGTTAAGCACATTCACCCATGGAATAATATCGTAATTGTTATGATGAGGGTCATCTCGCAGCATAGAGAAAGAATCATAGCCATTCGCAACTTCTTCGGATTGCTTTTGATACAATCCATGTTCAGGCGACACGCAATAAGGAATATGCAATGTGCCGTTTCCTAGCACAATTGAATGGACGGGGTTACGGGGCAAATGGCCGGTCGGACACGGGTTGCGTTCAAAAATGGTATTCATTTCGGGAAATAGATACTGAATATCGCCCATCTGCTTAATGTAACGGAATATTTGTTCGGAACCTTCGTCATACAGATCATGCGGATGAAGATGAATACCTGCCATAATAAAAACCTCCTGCCGCTCACCGATTTTTAAACTATTATAGATGTTCTATTCTCAGTCGGAAAGCATTATAGAGAGAAAATCATGATTGTACTATAAAAGGTAATCGTTCTCAGATCGATGTAGATTATAACACATTTAGTTTCGAATTCTTAGGATTGAGTTGTTGTTACCCTCACCTAACAATTTTTCATACAAACCGCCTACGGCAGCACCCGTTCCGCACTCCTCTGTACGAAATTTAATACAAACCGCCTACAGCAGCACCTGTTCCGTACACATCTGTACGATATTTCATACAAACCGCCTACGCCTACAGTGACACCAGCGAGCAACATCCTACAACAAACTGGCACTGGGCTGTGGAAGACGGCGGATGCACAGCTTGTAGTTAAATCACCATAAAAGGTAATCCTCCCCATGCAATCATATCCGCATAGCCAGCTTCATACTATGGTATGAAGCCTTGATCGTCTATACGGAGGGATGCCAGATGAACCAGGATGACATTAGAGCGCTTGAGCGGTCGATCGATGAGATTACTGAAATCGCCCAGAGCTTCGGCCTGGACTTTTATCCAATGCGGTATGAGATCTGTCCTGCGGATATTATTTATACGTTCGGCGCATACGGTATGCCGACTCGCTTCAGCCACTGGAGCTTCGGCAAAAACTTTAATCGCATGAAGACGCAGTATGACTTCGGACTCAGTAAAATTTATGAGCTTGTCATTAATTCGAATCCTTGTTATGCCTTTCTACTGGAAGGCAATTCCCTTATTCAGAATAAGCTCATCGTCGCGCACGTTCTTGCCCACTGCGACTTCTTCAAGAACAATGCCCGCTTCAGCGTATCCAATCGCAATATGGTGGAAAGCATGTCAGCTACAGCCGAGCGTATAAGCCAATATGAGATTGAGCATGGGTCTGAGGCTGTCGAGAAATTCATTGACGCCGTACTCGCTATACAAGAGCATGTCGATCCGACGCTCGTTAAGCCCTATCAGCTGGACAAAAAAAGGTATATCGAAATGATGCAAAAGGGCCGCACATCGATCATCAAGAATCCGACTGGCTATGAGGATTTATGGGATCTGGAAAGAAGTCAAGAACCAGACAAAAACGAGGATCCACAGACGAAGCGCTTCCCCCCAAAGCCAGAGAAGGATATCGTCTGGTTCATTGAAGAATATTCGCCGCATCTCAAAGATTGGCAGCGGGATATTATGTCCATGCTTCGTGATGAGATGCTCTATTTCTGGCCGCAGCTAGAGACGAAAATTATGAACGAAGGCTGGGCTTCGTATTGGCACCAACGCATTATTCGCGAGCTGGATCTGACGAGCGACGAAACGATCGAGTTCGCCAAGCTTAATTCTGCCGTTGTGCAGCCGTCTCGACACAGCTTAAATCCTTATTACCTAGGACTGAAAATATTCGAGGATATTGAGAAGCGTTGGGATAAGCCGACTAAGGAGGAGCAGGAGCGATTCGGCAGAATGCCTGGCAAGGGCCGCGAAAAAATATTCGAGGTTCGGGAGCTGGACGGAGATATTTCGTTTCTGCGCAATTATTTGAATAAACCGCTTGTCGATGAGCTGGATTTATATATTTTCGAGAAGAAAGGACCCGAGTGGAAAATTACAGACAAGTCTTGGGAAAATATTCGCGATCAGCTTGTCTATTCACGTGTAAACGGCGGATTTCCGACGCTAGTCGTGCAGGACGGCGATTTCAACCGCACGGGAGAACTCTTTTTATGCCATCAATATGAAGGCACTGAGCTGGATCTGAAATATGTGGAGCGCACGTTGCCCTATGTCGTTCAGCTATGGGGAAGGAACGTCCATCTGGAGACAGTAGTGGAGGATAAGAAAATCATTTTTAGCAGCGATGGAAAAAAGACAACTCGTAAATTTGTATAAACAACAAAGGGGCGCACTCCGATTATCGTCTGACGGATCGCCCCTTTGCAAATCTCGCATATGAAGTTGAATTTCTGCTATTAGCTTTCGCAGAGCATTTACATTCGCCGCCACCTGCTTTTCTCTGTCCGTTGCCGTTGTCATTATTGACATTGCCGTCACTGTTCTCATTGCGTGCCTTCAAAATTGCCCACAACGCTAAGCTGTCCGCGATAACGGTAGCAAAGCCAGCGATCAAGGCAATATCTTCGGAGCTTAGGCTTGGGAATAAGCCTCCGATGTCGCTGCCGTTGATTTTATTCATCAAATCATCTGGCTGAATACCCGAGCTTGGCGCGGCCGCACCCTTACTTGTTTTATTACGTTTATTAGCCATACTGATTACCCCTTATTCCGTTGCCTATGTATTCAGCCTATTCATAGGCGGGCTCAGGTGATTGGGCTAAGCTTAAACCGCATTTATTTATTAATCGGAATCGACTTTGTGCTTTGGATGAGCTCTGATACCGTAACGAATTGAAAGCCCCTGTCAATCAATGCTGGTAAAAGGATGCTGAATGCTTTGACCGTCTGATCCGTTCCTGGATTATAATCATGCATCAAAATTATATCGCCATTGCGTACGTTTTTAAGCACTTTGTTCACTATTTTATCCACGCCCGGACGTCGCCAGTCATTCGTGTCTTGATGCCAGGACCACAAAATTGTTGTATATCCAAGATGCTTAGCCAGGTTCACCGAGCGCTCATTATAATAACCGCCAGGCGGGCGAAACAGCTTAGGCTGAAAACCTATTACCTCTTCTAAAGCCTGCTGAGTCTTCACAATTTCCTCACGCATTTTTTCTGTATTAACTGATTTGTCAAAATAAATATGCGAATAAGTATGATTAGCGACTTCATGTCCTTCCGCAAGCTCTCGCTTTATCAGCTCCGCATTTTGCTCAACCTTGCTGCCTAATACAAAAAAGGTTGCTTTTGCATTGTACTTTTTCAACAAATCTAATATTTCCTTCGTCGCTTTAGGATCAGGACCATCATCGAATGTAAAAGCGATTTTTTTCTCCTCCGTATGGACATCCCAGACGATTTGGCCTGTTTTTTCATAAAAGGGTCGATCCTTAACCACTGGACTATTAAATCCTGCTAACAGAGGCGAGCTAATCAGCACTATGAGCAGCATCGACAGCAATTGTATTCGTCGTTCCTTCCTGCTGCTGTAATTGTTCATAACTGTCCCTCCTATGTACCTTTTGTATCCGCCCAGATCAAGCAGGCATAATCTATGAATAGGTATGAAAACCGACAGCTCAGTCTCGAGCTGCCGGTTTTCAATAGCGTTACTTTATCGCAACGGAGCGGTTACTGCATTACCGATATCCCTTATTAAGTCGCCTACATCATCAGCAAAATTTCTAACTGGGCTATCATTATAACCATTATTATACCCGTTATATTGTCCATTATTATTATTGTTTACATTACCATTATTTAAACCATTACTGTTATACCCATTTCCGTTTGTAAACCGCGTATTAAGGCTGTTTACACGTTCACTTAATTTTTTATCAGAAGTAATATGAAAATCGTAGGATGGGAACTTTTTCTTCAGCTGATTACGCACATTCTTTTCAATGCCTGCTGTATTCTTATTATTGGTATCAAGCGCGACAACACAATCATTATTATTTACCAGCACAACAGCTTTGTTAACGCCTTGCACCTTTTCAGCCAGATCTGTGATTTGCTTCATACGGCTGCCATTTGCGTTATTTGCTGTTCCGTTGTTCATGCTGCCGTTGTTCATGCTGCCGTTATTCATGCTGCCATTGTTCATTCCATCATTGTTCATGCCATTGTTGGAGCGCGCATTATACGAATTAGGGGTGTAATAGCGATCAGAATGCGTTGTATAATTCCGCCCGTCGGTCGACATCGGATTGACGTCACGTGCTAACTGCCTGACGTCTTGGCCAGTGCGGTTAGCCTTTTGTTCCATCGTGCCATTCTGGGTACATGCGGTTATTGTTAAACCCATCACAAGTGCAGCAGCTGTCAGAGCGACTTTTTTAATTTGCTTATTCATCATTAAACACCTCCATGTTGTTCGCTAATAGGATGCGAGCATGGAGGTGTTTTTATAAGTTCAAAATATTGGCGATAACCATTCCAAATTAACGATTAAGCAGGCTTCCGACATATCGAAGCAGTTCATTGGAGCATACCGGGCAATAACCGTGCTCATCCATTAAACGTTTTGTCACTTCATTTATTCGCTTTAATTGACTTTCATCCGGCGTTTTCGTGGACGTTGTTATTTTTACGATATCCTTCAGATCAGCGAACAGCTTCTTCTCAACAGCTTCCCTTAGACGTTCATGACTTGTAAAATCAAACTTTTTCCCCTTGCGCGAATAGGACGAAATTCGAATTAAAATTTCTTCGCGGAATGCTTTCTTTGCATTTTCTGATATGCCAATCTGCTCCTCAATCGACCTCATGAGGCGCTCATCTGGGTCCATTTCCTCTCCCGTCAGCGGATCCTTTATTTTCGCCCAGTTACAGTATGCTTCGATATTATCTAAATAGTTGTCAAACAGCGTTCTTGCGGATTCCTCATAGGAATAGACGAACGCTTTTTGAATTTCCTTCTTAGCCAGCGAATCGTATTCCTTGCGCGCGATGGAGATGAAGTTCAAATAACGCTCCCGCTCCTCCTTCGTTATGGAAGGATGCTGATCCAGTCCGTCCTTAAGCGCACGCAGCACGTCAAGCGCATTAATGCATTGCATATCGCCCTTTATCAGCGCGCTTGATATTCGGTTAATGACATAGCGAGGATCGATGCCGGTCATGCCTTCCTCGGCGTATTCGGACTGCATTTCTTTTAGATCAGCATCCTTAAAGCCTTCAATCTCCTCGCCATCGTACATGCGCATCTTCTTCACCAGATCCATGCCCTGCTTCTTCGTTTCCTTCAATCTAGTCAAAATGGAAAAGATAGCTGCCGCTCTAAGCGCATGCGGCGCAATATGAATATGCTTCATATCGCTCTGCGAAATAAGCTTTGTATAGATCTTTTCCTCCTCAGACACCTTTAAATTATAAGGAATCGGCATTACGATCATGCGCGACTGCAGCGCTTCATTTTTCTTATTGCTAATAAATGATTTATATTCGGATTCGTTCGTGTGCGCCACTATAAGCTCATCAGCGGAAATTAACGCGAATCTGCCCGCTTTGAAGTTGCCCTCCTGAGTCAGTGACAGCAAGTTCCACAAAAACTTTTCATCGCATTTCAGCATTTCCTGAAATTCCATCAAGCCGCGATTAGCCTTGTTAAGCTCGCCATCGAAGCGATAAGCCCTTGGATCAGATTCGGAGCCGTACTCCGTTATGGTCGAGAAGTCTATGCTGCCCGTCAAATCTGCTATATCTTGTGATTTGGGATCGGACGGACTGAAGGTGCCGATGCCGATTCGATTGTCTTCAGAAATAAATACTCTCTCTACAAGCACATTTTCAATGTCGCCATTATATTCGGTTTGCAGCCTCATTTGGCAGGACGGGCAGAGATTCCCTTCAATACGAACGCCCAGCTCTTCTTGAATCTCAGGTCGAAGCTCATGCGGTATAAGATGCAGCGGATCCTCATGCATCGGGCAGCCTTTGATCGCGTACACAGCGCCGCGCGATGTGCGCGAGAAGCGCTCTAACCCTTTTTTGAGCATCGTCACGATTGTCGATTTGCCTCCGCTTACCGGTCCCATTAACAGCAAAATTCGTTTTCTCACATCCAACCGGCGGGCTGAAGAATGGAAATATTCCTCTACAAGCTTTTCAATAGAGCGGTCTAAGCCGAATATTTCCTGCTCAAAAAATTTATACTTTTTCTGACCGTTCACTTCCTCGACACCATAGGATTCAATCATCTCATATACACGTGCATGCGCCGTCATCGATGGAGCAGGGTCCTCTCTGAGCAAATTTACGTACTCCTTAAGATTTCCTGTCCATGCGAGCTTCTCGCTCTCCGCTTGGTACTCTGCAATTCGTCTGAAAATATCCATGCTTTGCCTCCTCCCATCGCTACCGTCAACAAGCTCACCGTCATTCTTATTCGTGGGGAATATGTGCATCATCCAACAGACCATCATCCAACATATACAGCGGGTATCAACAAATATTGAGTACTACATTTCTATGCTTATTAACTAGGAAACTGACCATTATTTTAAAAACGGACTATTGAGGCATTACGCTAGCGCGGGTACCTAGAAGTATAAGCACATGTTATAATGACAATATATTTAAAGCCAGGAAAGGAGCAGCCGATGTGGCCGTTTCACGTGAAGAGGAATTGTATACTCCTATAAAACAATATTATGAAAAATTAGGCTATGAGGTGAAAAGTGAAGTGCTTCATTGCGATTTGGTCGCTATCCATCCGCAGCACGGTGACACGATCATTATCGAAATGAAAAAAACGTTCAATCTTGCCCTGCTGTTGCAAGGAATTGAACGTCTTCGCATAAACGAAAAAGTGATTCTCGCTGTGGAACGCAATCGCAAAAAGAGCGGCTCTCACAACCAACGCTTCGGCGATCTTTCCGAATTGTGCCGCATGCTAGGCATCGGCTTTATGACTGTTACATTCTACAAGACGAAAGCTCCTGTCATTGAGCTGCTTGTCGAGGCTGGCGAAATGCCGAAACGAGGCATACGGCATAAGAAGCAAGCAAAGCTGCTTAATGAGTTCCGCGAACGCAGCGGCGATTACAATGTAGGAGGCAGCACAGGGCGCAAGCTTGTAACCGCCTATCGGGAGAAGGCGCTGAGATGCGCTTGGGCGCTTCAAAGCGCAGGACCGCTCGCGCCTCGGCAAATCATTGCCATCACAGGCAACAGCCGCAGCGCGGATATGCTGCGCAGTAATTATTATGGCTGGTTTGAACGAATAGCTAGAGGGCAATACAGCATTACTTCAGCGGGTTCGGAAGCCTTGAACCAATACGGCGATGTAATCGCGGAATGGGTCGCCTCCAATGCTGCAGCTGTTAGCTCCGAGCGGTAAATTCCCCGATTGCCTCAATGAAACGCGCAATGCCACGCTCCATTCGTTCTCCCGTGCAGAAGGAAAAATTGAGCCGCGCCGTATTGCGCTTAGGCTCATAAGCGTAAAAAGCGGTGCCAGGCACGAACGCCATGCCTTTGCCAACCGCGCATCGAAGCAGCGCTTCCGAATCTAGCCCCTCTGGCAGCGTCAGCCACAGAAACATGCCGCCCTTAGGTTTATTCCACGTCATTTCCCGCACTGCAGCAGCTGCAAGATGTCTATTCATCTCTTCCATGCGCGAGCCGTATGCTTCAGAGATTAGCGTAATATGCGCATCGATGTCGAAATCCATTAGAAGCTGGCTAATGATTTGCTGATCAAGCGAGCTGGATTGCAGATCTGACGCCTGCTTCGCCTTCGCCATCATCCTCATCACTCTGCTGTCGCCAATAGCCCAGCCCGTGCGAAGCGCTGGTGCGGCAATTTTTGAGAAGGTGCTTGTATAAATAACATTGCTGTTCTCGACGCTTTCATCCAACGACAACAACGAAGAATATTGCTGTCCGTCAAAGCTTATATCTCCGTATGGATCATCCTCTATGATCAACACACCGTAAGCTTTGCACAGCTGCAGCAGCTTAAGCCTGCGTTCCATGCTCCATACTCGCCCAGTCGGATTGCCGAATGTGGGAACCGCATACATGATTTTAGGCCGATGCTCTGCTATCAAGCGCTCAACATCCTCTGGAATCATGCCATCTTCATCGCTTTCAGCCGCAATTACCTTTAATCCATGCATAGCAAATACCTGCAGACATGCTAGATAAGTAGGCTTTTCGACCAACACTGTGTCGCCTGGCTCGGTCAATATGCTTACTAGCAGATCGATAGCCTGCTGCGAGCCTGTAGTAAGCAGCATTTGCTCTGGGCTGGCATGAATGCCTTTGCGCGCCATTCTTTCCGCCAGCTGCTCACGCAGAGGCAAATACCCCTCCGTTAACCCGTATTGAAGCGCGGCGGGACCTCCATCTAACGCACGTACTGCGGCATCCTTCACAGCTTGAACAGGAAACAATTCCTCCGCCGGAAGCCCGCCCGCGAAGGAGATCATGTCTCCGCCCTGTGTGAGCTTCAAAATATCTCTAACGACCGATGATTGCAAGCTTTGAACTTTTGAAGAAAATGAATATTTCATATGAAACGTACCCCCTTAATAAGTGACTATGATATCTCCATGTTAACAATGTGTTCACAACTTTTAAAGTTTTCTTTTTTTCTGACGTTGGGTATAATAGATATAGCCAATTGGAGGTGTCCAATAGATGACATACGTTATTGTATTGACCGTATTCGCGCTGTTCATCACAGCGATCCTTACGAGCTCCTACAATGATGACAAGACGAAAGGTCTGTAGCCTCTTGTCGGTTGTTTACGCGTTATGAAATAAAGCTTCCCAGCTGAGCCGCGCTCAGTACAGGAAGCTTTATTTCGTTTATTGCCTATTCATCGTGCTTACGTACGCGGTAAATGTGACATTTCTACGATACAGCCTTCGCATAGATAGCGCTCTTTGTAATCGCGAATTTCTTCCATTGAACCGCAAAACACGCATTTCGGACGATAGCGCTCTAGAATAATATGATCACCTTGAACAAATATTTCAACGGGATCACCCTCATTCATTAGATAACGTTTGCGCAGCGACTTTGGCAGCACAATACGGCCAAGCTGGTCGACCTTTCTAACAACCCCTGCTGGTTTCATCGTTTTCACCTCTTCTGTGTCTATAATCATGCGTCGATAATGAAGAAACCTCTGCGTCATGTAAATTCGATAATATTTGCACCATTTCCTGCTTATAAAGATTATTTCTTAGTAATATGCAATAATTGTTATAGTTTGTCGAATTGTTGTTTATCCGAGCCCAGGGAAATCAGATTGTCTAAGCGCTTCATAAAGGATAATAGCGGCAGAATTCGACAAGTTTAGTGAACGCACCTTATCTGTCATAGGCATTTTAATACAAGTATCCAAATTAGCCTCGATAAGCTCCTGCGGAAGTCCTTTCGTTTCCTTTCCAAACACGAACAAATCTCCGTCCTTATATTGAAAATCGCTATATCTCTTCTTTCCTTTAGTACTGGCGTAGAAAAATCTCCCGTTCGGAAACTTCGCCAATACTTCCTCAAAGGAATCATGATATTCGATATGAACAGAATGCCAATAATCCAGTCCTGCTCTCTTTAATGTGCGATCATCCGTATTAAAGCCAAGCGGTCTGACCAAATGCAAATGAGCTCCTGTCGCTGCGCAGGTTCTCGAAATATTTCCCGTGTTAGCCGGAATTTCCGGCTCCACCAAAACGATGTGGAAAGCCATTGTACCGTTCACCCATCCTCTGCTCTAAAGATTTCATTATTTTACATACAATTTACGTAACGTTGACCTGCGGCATATTCTCAGCCTTCATAATGAAGCTTATAAAGGCACTGAATTTATTGTAAAGGAGATTCATTCCATGCGAAATAAAATATTAGTCGTAGACGATGAGCCTTCCATATCTATGCTTATTGAGTTTAATCTTAAGCTCGCCGGATACGATGTCAAATGCGTAAGCGACGGCGAAGCCGTCTTCGATATACTGAAGACGTTTCGGCCTGATCTCATCGTACTCGACCTTATGCTCCCGAAGATGGATGGCATACAAGTATGCCGAGAGCTCCGCAAGCAAAGCAATGCTGTCCCGATCGTCATGTTGACAGCGCTGCAAGATATTACGGATAAAATCGCCGGGCTAGACACTGGCGCGGACGATTATATGACAAAGCCCTTTAGCCCGCAAGAGCTGATCTCCCGCATTCAAGCAGTGCTAAGACGTGCACAATCATGGCCAGGCACTGCAGAGACAACAAGCTTCTCTATTGGACGACTTCACGTAAAGCCCGAAGAACGTGAAGTTTATCTTGACGGTCGATTGGTCGATTTAACACCTAAGGAATTTGAGCTTCTTTTGTTTCTGTGTAAGCATCAAGGCAAGGTGCTTAGCCGCCAGCAGTTGCTTCATGGCGTATGGGATTATCATTTTCTTGGCGACACGCGTATTGTTGACGTGCATATCAGCCATCTGCGGGATAAAATCGAAAGCAATACTAGAAATCCCGAATTCATTTCGACAATTAGAAATGTCGGTTATAAGCTGTTATCCCCAGCCGCCAATGAAAAATCTCATGCTTAAGCCGAAAATGGAAAAGTGGCGATGCAGAGTCAATCTTCTGCTCACCACTTTTTTCATATCTTCAGAAAATGAATTAGCCGTGACGTTTCTGGAAGTCACCCATAAATTGCACAAGCGCTTGGCAGCTTTCAAGCGGAACTGCGTTATAAGTCGATGCTCTTAGACCGCCTACATCGCGATGACCCTTCAGGCCTACAAAGCCTTTCTCCTCAGATTCCTTTATAAACAGCTTCTCAAGCTCTGTGTCATGAATACGGAACGTAATATTCATAATGGAACGGCTTTGCGGCTGTGCGCAGCCAACATAAAAGCCGCCGCTTTGATCTATTGCATCGTAAATGATTCCTGTTTTATCGCGGTTGAATTGCTCTAGCGCTGCAACGCCGCCTTTATTTTTAATCCATTGAAGCACTAGGCTGACCATGTATACTGAGAAAGAAGGCGGTGTGTTATAGAGCGATTTATTTTTCGCATGCGTTTCATAACGGAACATTGTCGGTATTGTTTTTGAACCTGCAGCTATAAGATCATCACGCATAATGACTAGAGTTACGCCGGATGGTCCAAGGTTCTTTTGCGCGCCGGCATAGATAACGCCAAATTTACTGACATCAACTGGTCTGCAAAACACGTCGCTTGACATATCGGCTATAAGAGGTACGTCGCCGGTCGAAGGATATTGTGCGTACTGGGTTCCACCGATCGTTTCATTCGACGTAATATGCAAATAGGCAGCATTATCCGGAATGACAATCTCCGATAAGTCAGGAATGCGCATATAGCTGTCCGCTTCGGTTGAAGCAGCAACTACAGTCTCTCCAATCAGCTTCGCTTCTTTAATAGCTTTGCCTGCCCATGCACCTGTATCCACATAAGCTCCAGCCCGACCAGGAGTAATAAAGTTCATTGGAAGCATCGCGAATTGCGTGCTTGCTCCGCCTTGCAGCATTAATACTTGATAGTTATCCGGCACTCCAAAAAGCTCGCGAACAAGAGATTGAGCCTCATTGTTAACTTGCTCATACAAATCGCTGCGATGAGACATTTCCATAATGGACATGCCCGCTCCCTTGTAATCAACGAATTGCTCCTGGGCTTGCTGCAGCACTTCTAGAGGTATTGCCGCTGGTCCCGCATTAAAATTAAACGCTCGTGCCATTCCTATCCCACCTTCATCTCTTTAAAATATAATATCGTAATCATAGCAATTTTAGCGGTTGGCTTCAAGTGCAACATAGAATCAATTTTTACAATTATCGAACAAATTAAAAGGTTTCTCATGTTATTATTCGTGTTCTCTGGTGTATATCAGCATTTTTCCTCCACTTCTATCTTAACGGAATGATGATTCCTTATTCGTATATATGCAAAAAACGGATCCCTATGGGATCCGTTTGCTTATAATAATGAGTGCGTATTTTATACTAAGATTAGCAATCGAAGTAAAGACTGTACTCATGAGGATGTACACGAATCGATACAGCTTTCGCTTCTTGACGCTTGAATGCAACATAGTTCGCGATAAAGTCTTCGGAGAACACGCCGCTTTCAGTCAAGAACGCGGAATCCGCTTCAAGAGCATCGAGCGCTTCATCCAAAGTGCCTGGCACGCTGCGAATTTCTTTCTTTTCTTCCTCTGGCAAGTCATATATATTTTTGTCGAATGGACCATAGCCTAGAGCCGCTGGATCTAACCCGCGTTTAATGCCGTCAAGTCCAGCTAGCAGCATTGCTGCGAATGCAAGATAAGGGTTAGCCGTAGAATCCGGTGTACGGAATTCAATGCGGCAGCCTTTAGGCGTTACAGCGGCAATTGGAATGCGGATTGCAGCCGAACGATTGCCCTTTGAGAATACAAGATTGACTGGCGCTTCATAACCAGGAACCAGACGCTTAAACGAATTCGTGCTAGGGTTCGTGATAGCGATAAGAGCAGGCGCGTGATATAGGATGCCGCCGATGTAGTTCATAGCCATTGTGCTCAGATTAGCATAGTTGTCTTTATCATAGAAAAGCGGTGAATCTCCATCAAAGATGGATTGGTGAACGTGCATGCCGCTGCCATTGTCGCCAAATAGCGGTTTTGGCATAAAAGTTGCAACCTTGCCCCATTGGCGAGCAACATTGTGAACGATATATTTATATTTTTGAAGATTATCAGCTGTTTTGGTCAATGTGTCAAAACGGAAGTTGATTTCTGCTTGGCCGGCTGTAGCAACCTCATGATGATGACGCTCTACACGAAGTCCGGACTCTTGCATAATACGAACCATTTCACTGCGGATATCTTGTTGGGAGTCTACTGGAGCTACCGGTACATAACCGCCTTTAACGCCAATCTTGAAGCCAAGATTGCCTCCTTCTTCTTTGCGGCCAGTGTTCCATGCGGCTTCTTCAGAATCAACGGAGTAGAAGGAGCTGTTCATTGAGGATTCATAGCGAACATCGTCGAAAATGAAAAATTCAGACTCAGGAGCGAAAAAGGCTGTTGTGCCAATTCCTGTCGTTTGCAAATATTGTTCAGCCTTTTGAGCAATGCCGCGCGGATCGCGGTCATAACGGTTTCCGTCAGGCGTACAGATGTCACACATTACATTCAAGGTTGGATGAACAGTGAACGGATCAATGAATACAGATTCTGTGTCCGGCATCATGACCATGTCCGACTCCTCAATTCCACGGAAGCCTGGGAGGGATGATCCATCAAACGCTACACCAATTGTGAACGTTTCTTCTTCAACCTCTGTTGACGGAAGTGTAATATGATGCGTACGGCCTGAAAGATCAACAAAGCGGAAATCAACAAACTGGATGTTATTTTCTTTAATAAGGTTCAAAACATTTTGTTTTGACATGATAGTTTCCTCCATCTCCGAACATTAACGTAGTTTTTAACTCAAATCGTTCAAGTAATTCTCTCATCTATGTCGTAATTATAAAACTCACTTTTCTCTCCGTCAATAGTCATGTCAGGTATTTTTTATTTTCATGTCATATTACCTTACATCTGCATTATTTTCATCACCTTTTCAAACATCACCGCCCTTGACATCTCAACCAAACATCTCCTAAGTCCAAGCATTACAACAATCGATGCACGTCCTCCAAAAGGGCGTGATCTATCTAACTAAACATTTCCTTCAGCTGTGCAGGAGCCTATAACTAACTAGCCTCTGCTGTGCATGGTTACATAACTAATCAGTCCTCTGCTGTGCATGGTTGCATAACTAATCAGTCCTCTGCTGTGCATGGTTTTTGTCCTCCAAAGGAATTTTCTACCCTTAATTTAATTGAAAAACAGGTTTATAAGGTTGTAGAGGAAATTCCTACCGTTAAAATCCGACTAAAATGGCTACTTAACTACAGTTGCAGATTATTGGGGAAGGTTTTTCTCTTAAACGGTCATTCAATTCAAGTCTGGCATTTGTAAAGGAAGCTTTTACCGCTAGCTACTCCCTGAGCATGAACGCATGAAAACAAACAGAAGCCGCCCCGTCATCAACCCTTCGGGACAGCTTCTTTATCACAAGATTATCAATGCAGCCTGATCGTACAGACGCTTATATTTTCCATTCCTTGAACGCTTCGGCAGGCGCTTTAACCGTGTCGAATTTTTTGCCGACAATCGGCGCTAACTGCTCCAGATCTTTAAGCAGATTAGCGAATTGATCTGGGAACAAAGACTGCACTCCGTCACCTGTCATTGAATTATCCGGATCCGTATGCATTTCTACAATAAGCCCATTAGCCCCTGCAGCTACAGATGCCTTAGACATCGGTTCAACGAGCTCGCGGCGTCCAGTGCCATGACTTGGATCGGAGATGACCGGCAAATGGCTTAACGATTGAAGTACTGGAATAGCTGACAGATCCAATGTGTTGCGCGTATAAGTCTCGAATGTGCGAATACCGCGCTCGCACAGCATTACGTTCGGATTACCGCCGGCAAGAATATATTCCGCCGCATTAAGAAATTCATCATAGGTAGAGCTGAAGCCGCGCTTGAGCAAGACTGGCGTTTGAATCGTGCCCAGTTTACGCAGAAGATCAAAGTTCTGCATATTGCGTGTGCCAACTTGGAGAATGTCAGCGTATTCTGCGCATACATCGACGTATTCCGGCGTCATAACTTCCGTAATCGTTAGCAATCCATGCTTCTTGCCGGCCTCTGCCATCATCACTAGGCCTTCTACGCCAACGCCTTGAAAGCTGTATGGACCTGTGCGCGGCTTAAATGCTCCGCCGCGAAGCACCTGTCCGCCAGCCGCTTTCACAAGCCTAGCGATCTCATCAATTTGCTCAGGCGTTTCGACAGCGCATGGTCCGCCCATAATAACAAGATTATCGCCGCCGATTTTGACTCCTTTAATATCGATAACCGTATCATCAGGATGGAAATCTCGACTTGCCAGCTTATAAGACTTCGATATCTTGATGACATCCTCTACGCCTTTCATCTGACGCAGATGTTCAGCGAGCGTTGGCGCAGCTTTTCCAATTATGCCGATAACAGTGCGGTCCGTCCCTCTTGATACATGTGCTTGTACTCCCGATTTCTCAATGACAGCTACAATCTCATTCAGACGAGCTTCTTCTAGATTCGCTTTCGTAACTACGATCATGTCCTTATCTCCTTCGGATTAGCTTTACTAGCTAATTTTATTGTTATGATTGCATTTTAAATCGAATTTCACTTTAGCGCTTATACGCTGTTATGCTTTTAAGCTTTTATGCTTCTATCCATTAAAGTAAATATACATGAGATGGCGGTAATCGTCAACCTGTTATTTTCAGCTTACTCTTCGGCGCTGGTGGTCGTGTGTTTGACAGCTCGAGAGCCCTCGGAACGTGGTAGGCTGTCGTTTCATTATCTCAGATAGTAATAAAAGTCCGCAAATGTGAGCAAAGCAAAAAGCGTAACTCAGACTGCCGCTGCGGGGAAGCAGCTAAGGATCGCTTCCCTTAGAGCAGTCAGATTACGCTTTCGTTTAGAGCAACTAGTTTACGTTTTAGTTCAGAACAACATGATTGCACTTCCGTTCAGAACAACCAGATCGCGCACTGGTTGAGAGCAGCTAGAGTTCATTTGAGCTCAGAACAACCAGATGTCACATGGTTCAAACCTATCCTGTTACACTATCTCATTTAACAGCTGTCTATTTCGCTTTAACTTCGGCAACAGAAGTTACCGGCGTTTTGGTCTTAATACTCGGAAGCAGCTTATTCATGTTCACAGTACGCTTAATCTCCCAAGTATCCGGATTGTTATCATCATATTGCTCCAAATACGCGATAACCTCCTTCGTAAGCGGTGTTGGCGTAGAAGCGCCGGCAGTTACCGCAACACGTTCAATACCAATCAGCCATTCACGCTTAATTTCGGATACATCTCCGACACGATAAGCCTTTACGCCAGCAATTTCCTCTGATACCTGCGCAAGACGATTGGAGTTATTGCTTCTCGGATCGCCGACAACGATGCACAGCTGCGCTTCTCCCGCTTGGCCGGCGACCGCCTCTTGGCGCACCTGCGTTGCCATGCAAATTTCATTATGCACCTCTGCGCTAGGATACTTCTCTTTAAGCTTCTGAATTAGATGACGTATATCCCATTGTGACATTGTCGTCTGATTCGTAATAACCAGCTTGTCTTCAGGTACGTTAAGCTTATCGATATCCTCTTCACGTTCAATTAAATGCACATAATCAGGCGCAACGCCAACAGCGCCCTCTGGTTCCGGATGATTCTTCTTGCCAATATAAATAATATGAAAGCCCTCTGCTGTCTTATCTCGAATGAGGTCATGTGTCCGCGTAACGTCAGGACAAGTTGCGTCTACAACAGAAAGTCCCTTCTCAGACGCGCGTCGCCGTACTTCAGGAGAAACACCGTGGGCGGTAAGAATAACGGTCCCTTCCGTAATCTGCTCAAGAATCTCCAATCGATTGGCACCGTCAAGCGTAATGACGCCTTCTCTCTTGAAAGCCTCGGTCACATGCGCATTATGAACAATCATTCCTAAAATATAAATAGGCCTTGGAAGCTCTAAATTTTTAACCGTTTGCAGCGCTAATACCATCGCATCGACAACGCCGTAGCAATAGCCGCGCGGCGCTATTTTTACAATTTCCATCGTTAACACCTGCTTTCCGACCAAATGCCGGCAATATTATGCATCCAGTCTCTATTCCTCTATTATAGTCGAAGAAGTCAGATCAGGAAAGGCTGCCGGCAGCCATATTGTAAAGGTGGTACCGCCATTCGGCTGGGTCACGACCTCAACGGATCCTTTATGCTCGTCGATAATCCATTTCGCAATAGACAAGCCTAAGCCTGTTCCTATTTTTACGCCGCGAGATTCATCCGCCCGATAGAACCGCTCAAAAATATAAGGCACCTCAGCGGCATCCATACCGATGCCTGTATCCTTGATTGAAATACCAATCTGATTCTGCTCATGCTTTGCGCTTAGCTCCACATAGCCTTCATCCGTGTACTTAAAGGCATTCTCGATAAAAATAAACAGCAGCTGCTGCAAGTAATCATGGTTACCCTCAACAAAAACGTCATCAAGCGCTTCAAGCTGAGCGGCTTTCCAGTCAGCGCTGCGCGGCAGTAAGCCCGCACGCCGAACGACATCCTCTACAAGCGGTTTAATCTCAATTGCGGATTTCTCCATCACGTATCCCGCATCCGCCCGGGCAAGCGACAGCAAATCGTTGACAAGACGGCTCATCCGCTTGGCCTCTGAGGAAATATCGTGCATCGCTTCATGTGAGAGCTCCCAGTGTGCCGCCTCCACTATTAGCTGCTCTTGAGCGCAGCTTAGCTTCGCTTGATCATTAACCTGCGACCAGATTTTTTCCAGCAAATCAATATTGCCTCGAATGGTCGTTAGCGGCGTACGAAGCTCATGCGACGCGTCCGATACGAATCGTCGCTGCGATTTATACAGTTCATCCAGCTCATTATAAGCGGTTTCCAATCGAGAAAGCATGCTGTTAAGCGTATCTACTAGAATGCCAATCTCATCCATTGGACCTTCAACAGGAATTCTTACGCGAAGATCCGATCCTTTCTCAATAAGCTGTGTTGCCGCAATAACCTTCTCAATTGGCCGCAATGCCTTACTGGCAAGAAACAATCCCACCGTGAAGGCAAGCAACACGACTACAATGGACGACAGAATCAAAATATTTCGTAAATCAATCATGTATTCATGCTCATTATTCGTAATTACGCCAACCTGCAGCAGACCGACTAGACTTCCATCCGGCATATCCACTCTGCGCTGATAAGTAAGCATTTCATATTTCTCGCCATTCGATTCAATGAATCGCTTTACAAATCCGTCTTGAGGCTTCTCCGAAACATCAGGATATGGAATTCTTATGCCATAATATCTAATGTTACCATTTCCCAAAATAGCCCCTTCCTTGTAATTAACAATCTGCACAAACAATGTTTTTTCATCGAAGCTGCTTGGCTTCACTTGAATGTCCAGACCTAGATTGTCCCAAAAATCAGTTAATGGCGATATTTTAATGTTTTCACTATGATTATAAAGCTGGTCCTTATACTCAGCATACGTGTTCCAATTGACAAATAAATAAATACCTGCGCCAAGCAGCACCAACATAGCCGCAAGCAAGCCGGAATACCAAAGTGTTAATCGAATTCGAATCGACATGAATTAACCTGCCTCTCCGCGCAGCACATAGCCAGTTCCCCTAACTGTCTGGATAACACGCTTGCCGCCGCCTTCTTCAATCTTCTGACGCAGCATAGCGATGTATACCTCCAGCACATTCGATTCGCCGCTAAAGTCATAACCCCATATCTTTTCCATGATCGAGTCTCGTGTCAGAACACGTCTAGGATTTTGCATGAAAAGAAGGAGCAGCTCGTATTCCTTCGACGTAAGCTCGATGCGGCGTCCTTCGCGAACTGCTTCTCTCGCATCCAAATCCAGCACGAGATTATCGAATACCAGTCGATTACTGCTCTGCTCCAGCTTATCCGACTTGCGGCGAAGCAGCGCTCTGACTCGCGCAAGCAGCTCTTCAAGCGCAAATGGCTTCACTAAATAATCATCAGCTCCAAGATCAAGACCTTTCACTCGGTCATCGATGTCATCCTTTGCTGTGAGCATAAGAATCGGCACCGTACTGCCGCTCTCGCGCACACGGCGGCATACTTCCCAGCCGTCCACCTGCGGCATCATTACATCAAGAATGAGCATATCCGGTTCTTTGCCAAGCAACACCTTTAGCCCTTCTATGCCATTAGAAGCGGTGGTCACCTCATAACCGTCAAACGCTAGGCTTCGCCGAAGCAAAGACGTTATTTTATCATCATCGTCCACTACTACAATATGCTGTCTCATCACGCTGTCCTCCCTCATAGGTAGACAAAAAGCGCAGAGCATAACTAGTCTCTACGCTTCATGTCGTGTCGTTTATTAAGCGGCTATTCCGTTACGAATTCATTTTTATCGCCAAGCTCAATGTTAAGATCCATCTTCTCGCCTTTACGGATAATATTCATAACTACGATATCTCCGACCTTGCGGCTTTTTATTTCTGCGATAAGCTTCTCCATAGTTGAATAGCTCTTACCGTCTATGCCGACGATCACATCATATTGCTTCAAATCACCCAAATAAGCAGGCGAATTATAATAAACATCCCTAACGAGCGAGCCCTCAATTTTATCAAGTCCAAGCTGCTGAGCATAGCTCTCGTTCACATTGACCAGATTTGCTCCGATAAATGGAATCGGCTCTTTCGGAATTTCTTCGTTCGCTACTAAACTTTCAATAACCGATTGGATGGTGCTAGTCGGAATCGCAAAGCCAATGCCCTGCGCCTGCGAGCTTACAGCTGTATTAATACCGACTACCTCGCCGTTAACGTTAAGCAAAGGACCGCCGGAATTACCTGGATTAATGGAAGCGTCTGTCTGCAACAGATGCTCGTAGCTCCTAGTACCGTCTGTATCTTGGATTTCAATCGGACGTTCTTTTGCGCTTATGACCCCTACAGTTACCGTATGATCAAAGCCGTAAGGATTGCCGATGGCGATAACCCAATCCCCAATATTAATATCGTCCGAGCTGCCGAGCGGCAAGGTTGGGAACGGTTGCTCGCCGGTAATTTTCAATACAGCTAAGTCAAGCTCAAAGCTATTGCCGAGAAGCTCCGCTTTGAACGGTTCATCAAAGCCCTGCACAGTTACATTGATGAGATCAGAATCGGACACGACATGCTGATTTGTCAAAATATAACCGCTTTCCTCAAAAAAGAAACCTGTCCCGATGCCTGATTGCTGCATATTCGCGTCGCTGTCGTCTTCCTGTTCTTGCTGCTGCTGCGATTGTCCGCTGCGGCCGCCATCGCCAAAAAACTGGCGGAAAAACGGATCGTCAAAAATGCTGTTGCCGCTGTTTCGGCTAACCTTTTGATAAGTCTCGATCTTCACGACTGCGGGACTAGCGGACTCGAACAGCTGAGCAATATTGTCCGGACGGTTCGCAACGACTGCATTGCCTGCGCTGGAGCCTGAATTTGTATACTCTTTCGATCCCGAATTGCCAGTGTTCGAGCTAGAGCCTTGCTGCGATTGTGAAACGACAGCTTGACCCTTCGTGAACCAATTTTGCGTATCCGCTGCATACATTAACGCTGCAACAGAAATGACGCCAACCATAAAAGCGGCAAATATTGATTTGAATGACGTTTTACGCGGCTCCTTCTTAGCTGCTGCCCAACCGCCTTTTTCTCCATTGCTGGAGGTCGTAAAAGGACGCAGCTGTGTCGGAGCGTTAGCTTGCTGCTGCTGACCGTATGGCGATTGCGGTTGAACGCCAGCCGTATGGAGCGGGCTGTATGACGATTGTATCTGTTGCGGATGGGCGTTGTTCGGCGTGTTTTCCCCAGTTGGAGCGTCAATCGGTTGTGAACCGGTATTTGAATAGGGATTAGCTGCATCGTTTGTTTGCGAATTATCTGCTTGAGATGCGCCCATGCCTGCTGGCGACGCATCCTGAAGTCTATCGCTTTTATAAGGACCATAGCTGTAGTAATAAGTGCTTTTTGCCGGGCTTGAATCACCATTATTATCATTTGCGTTACTAGTGTTATCTATTGCACTGCTTCTATTATTCTCTTGTTCTCCCAAGCTATCATCTTTATCTCGAAAAAAATCATCATAGCTCTTTTCATAGCTTTTCTTATCCTTTTGGTCATCCATTTCAATTTCCTCCTTACGTTCAATTGCTTATCTCTATCATGGACATTTTACCTTAAAATAAGCTTAAAATACATTTAATCTAAAATAAAAACAATATGTATAAGAACAAAAAACTGCTTTTCAACGTCGTTAACGACATATCCAAGCAGCTAAAATAGATTAAATTCGATTTACCAAGCCTTTGCGGTGGGCAAATACAGCCAATTGAGTACGGTCCTCCAGCTCACACTTCATGAGCAAATTGCTGACATGCGTTTTCACTGTTTTAATGCTAATATGCAGCTCCTCAGCAATCTCCTTATTGGATTGTCCGTCCGCAATGAGCAGCAGCACTTCTTTTTCACGCTCAGTAAGACCTTCGTCACTGCTCTTCGCTGTTTTTTGACGCAGCCCGCGTGTCAGCGCCTGCGATACATCAGTCGTCATGACGGGCATGCCGCGTACCGCGCCGCTGATTGCATAAATAAGCTCCTCCGCCGATACGGTCTTCAGCACATAGCTGACCGCTCCCGCTTCAATGGCGTCGTATACCTTATCATCCTCCAGAAAGCTGGTCAACATCACAATCTTAATAGCCGGAAAAATCTTCATGATTTCACGAGTCGTCTCTATGCCATTCATCTCAGGCATCATCAGATCCATAAGTACAATATCAGGCAGCTCATCCTTTGATCTATTCTGTAAAAATTGAAGTGCTGCGCGTCCATTATCCGCTTCGGCTATCACTTCAAATTTAGGCTCAAGCATTAAATAAGTGCGCAGCCCAATTCTCACCATATCATGATCATCTACAATTAATATTCGAACTTTATCCCCGTTTGAATCGCTCATTACGCATCTTCTCCCTGCCATATTTTAGGAATTACGACTTTAATTCGCGTTCCGCTGCCTGGCTTGCTCATAATATCTGTCGTGCCGCCCAGCTTCTGCGCCCTTTCCTGCATCGTCGAAAGACCGTAGGAACCGCGCTTTACCTCTTGAGCTTTAAAGCCGGCGCCATTGTCTTGCAGCAGCATAACTATTTGCCGTTCATTATCCGAAAGCGTCAGTGTACAGCCTTCTGCCTTAGCATGCTTCACGACGTTCGCCATCGCTTCTTGAATGATGAGGAACAGCTGATGCTCCTTCGCTTCAGTCAATGGATCGATAAGCCGCCATTCCAGAACTCCTTGTAAATAATTTTGTCTGCAATAGTCTGGGAACCATTTGTCGAGCGCTTCTTTGAGCGTCTTTCCTTCAAGCTCCAGCGGGCGAAGCTGCGCAATAAAGCTTCTCATTTGCTTCTGTGCTGTATTCGACATTTGAACAAGCTGCTCCAGCACGGATGCAGCCCGCTCCGCATCGACAACCTGAAGCTTCGGCAGCGAAGATGCGCACATATGTATCGCGAATAGCTGCTGACTGACCGTATCATGCAAATCACGCGCAAGCCGTTTACGTTCCTCAAGCACCGCCGCTTCATTGGAAGCAGCCTCCTGCATAATTTGCTTCTCGCCTTGACGTTGAAGCTGCTTCAGCATTTTTTCCATCTGCTCCGCAAGCTCATTAAATTCTTGATATACGGTATGAAATTGACCTGGCGAAGACTCATTAATACGCGTCTCATAATTGCCGTTAATCGCATTTTTTATAGATAGATGCAATACCTCAATTCGGCGGGCCTGCCGTTGCACTGCCCAATAGCCGAACACAATGCTTATAAGCAGAAATAAGGAGGCGGCGCTTATTTGAGTGGCAGCGTTGCTTGCACCGCTGCGCTGCAGCATACTCCATAGTATAGAGGCTGACAAAACGGAGATAACCGCGCCTAATACAACCATCGCGATCATCTCCCACTTGCCGCTCCTGAGCAATCGAACCATCATTTGACTACATCACCCAACCTTCGTTACCTTTACATCGCCTATGAAGGTGCTTACGATGAGCTTGATTTTTTTATCCGTTTCCGAGTAGGTTGGCGACTGCAGATTCACATTATTGAAAAGTCCGCCTTCCTTGCGTCCCAATACTTTTACATCGCCAATAAATGCGCTCGATTGTACCTGAACGCCGATTTCATAATCATTGGGTACATAAACCTTTACATCGCCAATAAAAGAGGAAATCGTAATACGCGTTTCGCCATATTCAACATGAGCCTTCGTCAAATCGAGCACCGTGTCTCCGATGAAATGAGAAATATTTAAAGGCTTAAGCTCCCAATAGTCTTCTCCGATATGAATATCGCCTATAAAACCAGACCTCGTCTGTGTTTCAGAATTCCCATGGTTCCACCATTCCACATATTCCTTCTTCTTATGGTGCGAGCTGCTGTGATTGTAATGATAGCCTTGTCGTTCCTCATGCTGGCTATGCTGCTTTTGTTGATGCTGATGATTTTGCGCGTTATTCGCCTTCTGCCACTCGTCCTTCGCAGCAGTTTTCTTACCCGTGTTAACTTGTTCCGTGTCGTTATCAAATAACGGCGGTCTCGTCGGATCGGGGTGCAGAGGCGGCGCAGGCGGAACATCCGCATCAAAAGACTGTGAATTGTAGGCTTCCCAATCTTCACCTGGCGGCTTTTCCTTTCTTTTGCGCTTCGGCTTAAAAATCATACTTGCACCTACAATAATAATGATAACCGGCCAAAACGTCGAGAAAATATCTCCTATTCCCCAAGTGAACCAATCTAGATTGCGTCCTAGGAAGATTACGCCGAAAGCGATCCAGAGCAGCCCCCAAAAACCGGAGGAGCCTTTGCTTGGTATCTTCAGCAGATCACTGACACCGAAGCCAATTAAAATGACCGGCCAATAGTTTGAAAATACGTAACCGATGCTGATGTCATAGCCCAGCTGATTAAGCAGAAAAACAACGCCTACTCCAATAATAATTAACCCTATAAAAAGTCGGTCTGTAAATTTGCCGTTCATGTCTTCATCTCCTAACTCATCCTTCTGTAAGTTAAGTATAACCGACCAAGCAAAAGCGTGACAGGTACGTCCGATTGAAAATAAGCTCAGTCTAGAGACTGAGTCTCTGTATATTTCGTCCATATTTACACATAAATTCATCCTGTATGAGATCAGCTGGTTTCATTACCCTATATATTTAAAGTGCAGAGAATACCGCTCAAGCAATAGCCCCGGTCAAGCTGTTCCCCAAAATAAAACAAGGCTGCCCCAGTCACTTTGACTAATGGACAGCCTTTGCTTTTACCTCAGTTTAGATAAACAAAATTATTTTTGTTGCTGCTGTTGCTGGTTTTGCTGTGCTTTTTGCGAAGCATTATTATTATTTTGGTTGAATTCTTCAGCGAACTCAGCATTATATTGGTTTTGCTTTGGAGCTTTGTTGTTTTTATTCTTTGCCATTGTTCTCACCTCCCTGTCAGCCTATAGTATGGCAAGGTTTCTATTTATTATACGAACGGTTTAAGACTCTAATATCCGCTGCGGAAGCGGCTTGCCAGCTTCAACCGCACGATTCATTTCATTTAACCACGCCTGTGAGAGCTTACCGTTGCCGCGCTTTAGAACTTGAACTTGTACGGTTCTTTTTCCCCACTGGGAATAGACATCCTTAATCGTCTCGAAATACAAGTCAATCCGCTTTCCTTTAATGGCTGATCCGGTATCTGCCACAACACCATAGCCATAACCAGGAATGAACAGCAGGGTCCCTATCGGAAACAGCTGTGTATCTGCGGCTACAGTCGATACTTCTCCGCGTATAACCTTGACACCAGAGTAAGTAATGCCATATTGAGGGTGTCCCGGCCGCTTGCCGGTTGACTCCTCTCCTGCCGTATAACCCGTCGCAATGACCTCAATCGATTCCAGCGCCTGTTCCACTTGGAGCGGCTGGGCTTCCTTCTCAATTTTGAAGGTTTTTGCGTTAGCAGTTAAATCATGTTTGCTTAACATGCCGCTTAAGCTAATCACAAACATAATAACGAGAAGCAGTCTCGTCCATTTGTGCAGTACAGCAAAAAAGCTTGTAACCATCTTTGCAACTTCCTCCTCAGAGAAATATTGCCCAGACGTTACAAGCTTTATTCATTTAATTGACGAGCACGCAGTTCATCCTACAGCTCTTTGTCATTAATTTGCTTCTGAAGCATAGCAATCAGATCAGCAATCGGCAATGCGCCGATATCGCCTTCTCCGCGCTTCCGTACAGATACCGCTCCGGCCTGCATCTCGTTCTCGCCTACGACAAGCATGTACGGCATTTTTTCCAGCTGCGCTTCACGAATCTTATAGCCGAGCTTCTCATTGCGAAGATCGCTTTCCACGCGAATGCCAGCCTCTTTAATTTGATCTTCTACTTTACGGGCATACTCCTCATAAGCAGTCGATACCGGGATCACCTTTGCTTGAACCGGCGACAGCCAAAGCGGCAAAGCGCCAGCGAAGTTCTCAATTAGAAATGCAGTCATACGTTCCATAGTGCTTATAATGCCGCGATGAATGACGACTGGACGATGCTTCTTCCCATCCTCGCCAACATACTCCAGTTCAAATCGCTCAGGCAACAAGAAGTCCAATTGCGCAGTTGACAATGTTTCTTCCTTGCCTAAAGCTGTCTTAATTTGTACGTCAAGCTTAGGACCGTAGAAAGCCGCTTCTCCCTCTGCCTCGAAGAAAGGAAGTCCCAGCTCCTCAACAACCTCGCGAAGCATTCGCTGTGACATTTCCCACATTTCATCGTTTTGAAAATACTTCTCTGTATCCTGAGGATCACGATACGATAAACGGAAGCGGTATTCCTTAATGCCAAAGTCCTCGTACACTTTGCGGATCAGATTAATGACGCGCGAGAACTCTTCCTTGATCTGATCAGGACGACAGAAAATATGAGCGTCGTTCAGCGTCATAGCACGTACGCGATGCAGACCTGTTAATGCGCCGGACATTTCATATCGGTGCATTGTTCCCATTTCGGCAATACGAACAGGCAGATCACGATAGCTGCGCATATCGCTCTTATAGACCATCATATGATGCGGACAGTTCATCGGACGCAAAACCAGTTCTTCATTATCCATTTGCATCAGCGGGAACATATCCTCGCCGTAATGATCCCAGTGGCCTGATATTTTATACAGATCTACGTTTGCAAGCACTGGCGTGTAGACATGCTCGTAGCCAAGACGTTCTTCCATGTCAACTATATAACGCTCTAGAGTGCGGCGAACCTTAGCGCCGTTAGGCAGCCATAGCGGCAAGCCTTGCCCTACCTCGCGCGAGAATGTGAACATTTTCAATTCACGGCCCAGCTTGCGATGGTCGCGCTTCTTGGCTTCCTCCAAATAGTGGAGATACTCATCCAGCTGTGCTTTTTTCGGAAACGCCGTTCCGTATATGCGCTGCAGCATTTTATTTTTGGAATCACCGCGCCAATAAGCGCCAGCCACACTAAGCAGCTTGAACACTTTAATTTTTCCAGTTGACGGCAAATGCGGTCCGCGGCACAAGTCAAAAAATTCACCTTGATCATAAATCGTAATGGCCGAATCCTCAGGCAGATCATTGATAAGCTCCAGCTTCAAATTGTCGCCAAGCTTTGTGAATATTTCTAATGCTTCAGCTCTGCTTACTTCACGGCGGCGAATATCTAGATTTTCCTGTGTGATTTTTCCCATAACCTTCTCAATCTTCACCAGATCTTCAGGTGTAATCGACTGCTCCATATCAATATCATAGTAGAAGCCGTCCTCGATGACCGGACCGATGCCCAGCTTTACGTTCTCGTCTCCGTAGATCCGTTTCAATGCTTGCGCGAGCAAGTGTGCTGTGCTGTGACGATACACCTCAAGACCGTCTGCTGTGTCAACAGTCACGATTTCTATTGCAGCATTTTGCTCTACCTTGGTATAGACATCTACCACCTTGCCGTCCAGCTTGCCGGCAATCGCATTTTTGCGAAGTCCAGGGCTGATCGAGCCTGCGATTTCTTCAATTGTTGTTCCTGCCGCAAATTCGCGCACGGCGCCGTCAGGAAATGTTACTTGAATCGACATTATTCTTCATCCTCCTATTAGCTAATTCGATTATATCAAGCGAAGTTTGCGAATAATGCGCACAAAAAAAGCACGCATCCCGCAAAAGGGACGAGTGCTTGTATACCCGTGGTTCCACCCTACTTCGACTGCTTCAGCATTCCTGCTCGTTGAACGCTTAACAGACCTTGTATGAATCTGATAACGGAGATATCCGGTACAGCTTAATGCGGCGACCCCTGTCGGTAACGGTCTGACTAATCGCAGGTTCAGCTGTACAGCTTCAAAGGGGTACATCTGCAGCTGTCATGGAAGGAAATTTCAGCCAAGTTTCCTCTCTCTGAACCGGACCCGCATACAGACACATGTCTTTGTCATTGCTGTTAATTACATATGCACATCATTATAGACCTCGATAAGCATTTGGTCAAGATGCCGTCTATCCGCATCAGCACTTACTTCCTTATTAGCTCCTCTAATGACAGCTTGCACATGCTGCATTGCAAACATACAGTTACACGATCATCAAAGATCGATTCAATCGTCCGAATAACGCTCATCTCAGGTTGCTTGGTATGAATCGTTATTTCTTTGGGAGAAATGGATATAAGCGAGCTAATGACCATATCCTCCATATTCATTTCCGATTCCAGCATTTCTGCAACGATTCGATCTGTTTGCGGCTTTGATTCGATTTCTTGTAATCGATCGTTATACATCGTAAATTCATGTCCGCCCTTGTGAAGCAAATGTACTTTATCTATTTTCGTTTCCTGCAAACAGACAAAGTAACGGACTAAAGAAATAAACTCCTGATACTGTTTTTCCATAGTGAATTCATCATAAGCATACTGGACGACTTCTGTAAGCTCTTTCCGATAGGCTTGCAGCCTGAATGTTGTATACCCTTTCAGGTTGAGCTCTGTGCAGCAGCTTAAATATTGTTCAAGCTCTTCAGCAATTTTAGCAATCCTTCGTTTTTGGTCAGCCTCAACAAAGCGTAAGCCAAGCCCTTCCCATTCTTTTCCGTACATAATGCTGTGACAGTACTCCTGAATTACTGCCAGATCGGCTTCACTGCAGCTGTAATTCCGTTTTATAATGGCTTCAAGCATACCTTCTTCCAGCTCTGCAACAATGTACTCGGACATCGCCTCAGCAGCTGCTTTGAATACAGCGTCACCATGTGCTTTAAGCTGAAAATCAGGAAGCTTTGCTAAGCAGCGTATACGGGCATTGTCACTTAGTTCGAATTGAACTAAAGTCTGCGAGCCTGCATAGAAGTCTTTATGTAAAGCGCGGTTAGTTTGCTTCACTAGCATGGACATCAATATGTCCTGTGACTGTTCGCAGTCGGATGGAAATGAGATTGTAAACAGCTCCATGAGCCCACCCCTTTCTTTCCTTATCAGTATATGGTCTCGACTAGACGGATATACGATGAAGAGATTGGAATGAGTTCATGAAAGCACTGCGCATAGTTATCAGCTTAACTCAATCGATTATTACTGAAGCTCTTGCTTAGCTGCGGTCAACGCTTGCTCTAAGTCCGCGATTAAATCATCAACATGCTCGATCCCGACAGACAACCGGAGCAAACGATCATCAACACCGATTGCACGCCGGATCTCCTCTGGAATATCAGCATGCGTCTGTACAGCTGGATATGTCATTAAAGATTCTACTCCGCCTAAGCTCTCAGCGAAAGCGATCAGCTTAATATGGCGTAAAATCGGTTCAACATAACGGGCATCCTTTAGACGGAATGAAAAAATGCCTGTGTTGCCTGATGATTGCTTATTCTGAATAGAATGACCCGGATGATTGCGAAGCGCCGGATAATAAACCTCTTCGACAGCCTCATGCTCAAGCAAATAGTTAGCGATTGCCGTAGCATTGTATTCATGACGCTCCATTCGCAGGGCTAAAGTTTTCATCCCTCTCATTAACAGAAAGGAATCCTGTGGACCAAGCACTGCGCCGATTGAATTGTGCAGGAAGGCCAGTTCAGCGCAAAGCTGCTCGCCCTTCGCAATAATTAATCCGGCAAGCACATCATTATGCCCGCCCAAATATTTCGTGGCACTGTGGACAACGATATCTGCCCCCAGCTCAATCGGGCGCTGGAAGAATGGCGTCAGCAATGTATTGTCTACAATCGTTAGCAAGCCTCTATCCTTTGCCCAACTGCTGACTAGCTCCAAATCCGTTATCATCATAAGCGGATTAGTCGGTGTTTCGACAAGGATTGCCTTCGTATTCGGCTGAAGCCGCTCAGACATCGCATCCAGATCATTCGTGTCGACATACGAAGCAGTTACCCCGAATCTGGTCATAATCCGTTCAAGCAGCCGATACGTTCCCCCATACAAGTCCAATGATACGATCAAATGATCGCCATGACTGAATAAAGTAAATACCGTTTGCAAGGCAGCCATTCCGGAGCTGCACGCAAATGCAGCATCTCCGGCTTCCAGCTGTGCAGCGGCTTCTTCAAGCACCGATCGAGTCGGACTCTTTGATCTGGAATAATCAAATCCTGTGCTTTGACCAAGCTTTGGGTGACGAAACGCTGTCGCCTGATAAATCGGGTAGCTGACTGCGCCAGTTACAGGTTCTTTAATGGAACCAATTTGAGCTAATTGACTTTCAATCTTCATTTTGTTCAGCACCCCTGTCTACTCATTATATTCCTGCGCCTAATTCGTAAGGCGTTTGTTGATAAACATAATAATTCAGCCAATTGGAGTATAGCAGATTCGCATGCGCGCGCCATGTGGACAATGGCATGCTGTTCGGATTGTTGCTTGGGAAATAATTATACGGCAAAGCAACGTCAAGTCCTTTGGCAACATCACGGTCATATTCGTATTTCAAGGAGGTCGGATCATACTCCGAGTGGCCCGTTACGAAAATTTGCTTGCCATCCTTTGTAGCGACAATGTAGACGCCGGAGTCATTCGATTCGGACAGTATTTCGAGCTCCGCAACGTCTGCTATATCTCCGCGGCGCACTTCGGTGTGACGGGATTGAGGCACGAAGAACAGCTCATCAAAGCCGCGCAGCAGATTCGTATTCCGACGATTAATCGTATGCGGATAAACACCGAACATTTTGCTCTCAAGATCGTATTTTGGAATACCGTAGTGATGATAAAGACCAGCCTGTGCGGCCCAACAAATATGGAAGGTCGAAGTGACGTGCGTAACGCTCCAATCCATAATTTGCTTGAGCTCATCCCAGTAATTTACTTCCTCGAAAGGGATTTGTTCCACTGGCGCTCCAGTAATAATCAACCCGTCATAATATTCCGCTGAAATGTCATCAAAGGTTTTGTAGAACAGTTCCAAATGTTCAGATGATGTATTTTTGGACGTATGCGATTTAGGATGAAGCAGGACAACCTCAACTTGCAAAGGCGTATTGCCGATTAGTCGAAGCAGCTGTGTCTCAGTCGTTTCCTTTGTCGGCATAAGATTGAGTATCGCAATGCGCAGCGGCCGAATATCCTGACGATAAGCGACGCTTTCATCCATGACGAAAATGTTCTCATTGCTCAATACTTCCTTGGCAGGCAAATGATCCGGTACTTTAATAGGCATAGCTATCACTCCTTCTGAATAGATCGTAAAACAAGAAAAGACCTTCCTCTGTGAGAGAAAAGGCCGCGTGCTCAATAAATAAGCGCTTCACCTCTCTCATCTCCCAGAAACCTGTTAGTTTCCGCAAGAATTAGCACCGTGCTTAATGCCGGTTGCCGGGCTTCATCGGGCTAGTCCCTCCGCCTGCTCTTGATAAGAAAGAATCATATTCAGTTGTGTTCATTTCATGATTACCCCTACTTTAATTCATAATGGCGGCATAGTCAAGATTGGACTTCTTTATTTCGCATAAATTTCATAATGTCATTCGTCATTTCACCCTTGAATGTAAAGCGCGCTCAGGAGTATACTAGACAAGAATTAATGAAGGTCATTTATTTCATGAAATGGGGTGCACAACAATATGGAAGGCGATAGTCCGAGTGCTGACAATCGAATAAGGCTGCTGCCGGTTGACTATATGCCGCATTCCGTTATCGCATTGTGCATCGACGGCTTGTAAGCTGCACAACTTCAAGCTTATGGCATCTAATTGTTGGCCGGCAGCCTCCTGCTATCTAAGAGAGGAGTGACTGTATATGAAAATACGTCTGGTTAATAATGGGGTATTCACAACCATTGAAGACATTAATGAAACACTAGTCCCGCCAGCTGACGGCTTCTTCTGGATCGACGCAGATGCGAACGATCTTGCAGTGCTTCAGCCCTTGTTCGGCATGCATGATCTTGCCGTAGAGGATTGTCTGACTGAGGAAGAGCAGCGTCCCAAAATTGAGTTATATGAGAGCCATTATTTCATTGTTATAAATAGTATACGATTTGACGATGAAGAAATATTTCTGCGTGCGCTAAATATTTTTCTAGGACGACATTATATTATTACCGTTACGAAACAAAAAATAAACGAGCTCCGCTCGCTGAAGCCGCTGCTTTGGGAGCAGGAGGTCAATCGCCCTGACCGCTTTCTGTATCATTTAGTCGATCTTGTCGTGGACAATTATTTCTTAGTCGGAGATCGGATCGACAATCGCATTGAGTTGTTGGAAGAACATATTCTCATGCATACAAAAAAATCTCATCTCAATGAAATTATCGGCTTACGCGGCGAAATACTGTGGCTCCGCAAAATTCTCGGCCCTCAGAAGGATGTTATTGCAGCTCTAAATAAGAAAGACTTAAAGCTTATCGATGACGAGCTTCAGAAATATTTTGGCGATATATATGAGAATGCTTTAAAAATTGCTGAATCATTCGATACCTATCGCGATTTAATGGGTAACCTGCGCGAAGCTTACCAATCGAGCGTCGCCAACCGGGCGAATGAAATTATGCGAGTTTTCACGGCAATTACGACGATTTTCATGCCGCTCACGTTTATTACCGGCATTTACGGAATGAACTTTGATTTTCTGCCTGGCATGCATTTTAAGCTTGGAACCTATATCGTGCTTGGCTTTATGCTTATCCTCGGAGTCAGCATGTTTATCATTTTCCGTAAGAAGGAATGGCTCTGAATGGAGTCCAAGAAGCTGCTTTAGAGAACAGTCCTGCGCTGTTCCTTGAAGCAGCTTCTTTATGTCAATATTTTGCCGTATGCATAAATATCCTTTATAATAGAATAGTTGCAGCTTAAAGCTGCAATGACAAGGGGGGATTGCCATGAACATTAGCCAGCTTGAAACACTCCTCACCATATCCAAAACAATGAGCTTTCGCAAAGCCGGCGAACTGCTTAATCTTACACAGCCGGCCGTATCGGCGCAAATTAAAAGCTTAGAGGAAGAATTCAAGACCGTGCTCATTGATCGAAATCAACCGGTAACATTAACCGATCATGGTCAAGTATTTCTAGATCATGCTGAGCAAATACTAGCGATCGTGGAGGAACTTAAGCAGAAGCTGTCCGATTTAAACGCAACACCGCAGGGGCATATCGTGCTGGGAACAACCTCTTCAATCGCGATCCAAATATTGCCTCGCGTATTAGCATATTTCCAAGATCAATTCCCGCTTATTAAAACGACCATTCTTACGATGCCTTCCTCTCAGGTTATGGCCCATGTGGAGAGCGGGTCCGTAGACATCGGCATTACTTATTTATCTGAAAAACATCCTGGCATTACTTCCTCCGTTCTTTACTACGATACTTTCGAGCTAGTTGTTGCGCCTAGCCACCCTATGAGCCACTTAACGCATGTGACCTTTGACGCACTCCGAGATTTGCCGATGATTATGCTTGCACCGGACACTTTAGGCCGTAAATTCGTTGACCAATTGTTCCGTCAGCATCATTTTCAACCAAATATCGTGATGGAGTTGTCCAGCAGCGAGGAAGTAAAGCGAATGGTCGAGATTGATCTTGGCGCAGCTGTCGTGTCCAAGCTTTCAATCGCGAACGAGCTCCGCAGAGGCTCTTTAAAAATGATAAAGGTGTTGGAGCTGGAAGCTACCCATCCAGTTGGCGTCGTGTACAAATCCGGCCGTTACTTGAATACGGCAATGAATCAATTTTTAAATGATTTAAGCGGTATGCCTGAGCATAACTTTATTAGCACAGAATGAATACTTAAGATAGGAGCGGGTACTAATGAAATTCGATTTACATACTCATCATTTCAGATGCGGTCATGCTGACGGTAACATCGAGAATTATATAACAGCGGCTATTGATGCCGGACTGACTGTTATTGGCATATCTGATCACGCGCCATACTTTTATCATCAGGATGACCACCCTGCCCCCACAACCGTTATGCCGAAGAGCGAATTCACAAATTACGTTAATGAGGTACTGAGGCTAAAAAAGAAATACGAGGACAAAATCGAGGTGTTGCTCGGGATCGAGTCGGACTTTTTTCCTGAGCACCTGGAAGCTTACCGAACGGCTTACTCCAACGTTCCATTTGACTACATTATTGGCTCCGTTCATTATGTGGACGAAGTGAGCATCTTCAACCGGAATCGCTGGAAGAAAGTGAACGAAGAACAAAAGATTCAAACGAAAAAGAGTTATTATGACCTTATTGCCAGATCTGCGCAAAGCGGAATGTTCGATATACTCGGTCATATTGATGCTATGAAGGGCTATTATCCTGCGTTCTCAGATATAGTGGCGCATGATAAAATCGATGATACGCTGCGTATCATCGCTGATTGCGATGTTTCTATTGAAATTAACACTTCAGGCTCGACTAAGGATGTCGGCGGCTGGTATCCGTCTGACGAAATACTGGAGAGAGCGCTGCATTTCGGCGTCAATGTTACATTCGGTTCTGATGCGCATATCCCATCTCGTGTAGGCGACGAATTCGAACTTGTTCGCAAGCGTCTAAAGGAAATCGGCTTCAGCCAATGGGCATTTTACCGTCAGCGTCAGCGGATAATCGTCCCGCTTTAAGTGTTAAACGACTGGCGCCATCCACTCCCCGCCGCACGGTACGGCGGTATGGGCGTCACCACCATATCGTATAAGCTCGCCACGCAGCAAACTATAGGCAGAGTATAAGGTCATGCTTATACTCTGCCTATAGTTTAATATAGCCTTGAATTTACACAAAAAAAGTGGACCTGCACGCTGCAGGTCCTAATGGGTATATTAAAAAGGGGGTCTTGTTTATTATAATAGCCCTCAATTGTAATACAGGCATAACAGCTATATTTCATTTGTGTAACAAATTACATTATGGTTGATTTTCATCTCTGTCAGCAGATTACAACTTACTTATAGTGCGTAAATATGCTACAATATGAGGATAAAGCGGGGTGAATGGTTTGGATTATTCAACAATGTGCCCAAAGTATGAGGCAGCAGCCGATATTCTAGGAAAGAAATGGACAGGACTAATTATTCGTGTCTTATTAGGCGGTCCAAAGCGTTTCAAGGAAATGAAGGAGCAAATTCCTGAAATGAGCGACAAGATGCTTACAGATCGAATGAAAGAGCTTGAAGCACTTGATATTGTTAAGCGCAATGTGTATCCGGATATGCCTGTGCGCATTGAATATGAGCTTACAGCTAAAGGACGGGAACTGCAGCCGGTGATTGAGTCCATTCAGCAATGGGGCGAGCAATGGCTGTAAACCTTTAAAGAGCTCTGCGAAACGTTTAATCTTCGATCAAACGTTTCGCAGAGCTCTTTTTTGCTGCAAGCTTCATGATCAAGCTGTCCATAATGGATCGAGTGGCTGCTGCATGTACGAAATCATCGTTAGAGAGCAGCTATCGAGCGTATTGGTTACCTTCTGCGCATTCTTAATACAACTACCAATGCCATCCCCAGCACTAAAATCAAAATGCCGCTAATGATCCAAAGCACTGCAAGACTCGTCTTATCTTCCATCTCCGGAAGCTCGACAGCTTTTAACGGCAAATATCCATCACCTAATGATGCGATTTCATGTTGAGCCGCAGACAGCTTCATCGTAGCTGTGCACATCCCAGTCAGCAGCTGTCCTTCATCTGTGCTGTTCGCAAGCACAAGGAATTGCTGCCCTATCTCGAAATGCTCATAGCCGCAGCTTTCTCCGCCCATCGCTGTATAAACTTTTGTGCTTTCAGTTACCTCGCCCTTCCACACCTTATCCACGTCAAACACAATTGTAACCGGGTCAGCTGAAGACATAATCCGCTTCTGCGGCGGATCGATCATACTGACCACTGTGCCAGAGAATACGGCTGACATCATGTCGAATTGCTTCTCTACAGAAGGAGGCCCCGCGCAGGAGCAGGCTTCCACATAAGCTGGCTTTGCTATGAATAACGTCAATATAGTTAGCAGACAAACTGAAATTATGACTCGAGATTTTATCATTTATGCTTCACCTCCTCCTTCCTGACGCAATATGTAGTGATATAGTTACGCAATCGGGCCGATTATTCTGCATTTTAAGCTCAGCCATGATAAAATAGTGATAACCTATAGTTAGAAAGGCGGATGAACCGTGGGACAAGCACATACCTTCACCGTTGAACCTGATTTCTATTCTCCCTTCGACAACGAGCTTGAGCTGCTCGAGGCTTGTAAGGAATGGGGGCTTCTTTCAGGAAAAGCAACGAAAATAAAAGCCTTTACTTATAAAAGAAACGGTGCTGTATTTCCTTGCACTATAATCGGTGTAGCCGACAAAGTTACTGCAGTTATCGAGCTTGATAATGGACAAAAGCATTGTATTCATCCTTCTTATTTGAAAGAAATGCAAGCTGCCAGCTTTGGTCAAAAAAATGTTGCGGATCGCGCTGCAGGAGATGAACAATCTCAAGAAGCAACTGACGAGCAAAGTATGGAAACAGCGCCACTATCAAGCGGCAGCCAAGTCTCCCCCGAACTAAGCGAGCCTGATACTGCAGCCAAGGACAAGCCGCAAGCGAAACCAAAGGCGAAGAAGGAAAAGCCTGCAAAACTGCAGCTGCCCGAGGAAAAAGTGAAAATGACCGCTACTGTACAGGAGTTTACAACCGTACCTAATCATTTCTCGGACACGGATGACGAGGTTATCATTTATGATGCAGTTGCTATAACAGAGCCGCCTACTGAGATTGGCAGTGCTTGGTCAAGCCACAGCGCAACAATTAAGAAGCTCGAGCTAGAAGTTGGTGACGTAATAACCTTCGAAGCGAAGATTGCTGCTAAGAAGCTGACAAAGCACCCGGTACCTTATAAAATCAACAATCCGTCCAAAATACAAAAACAGCAAAATAACTAAAAAACGGTTCGTCCATAACGCCTTTGGACGAACCGTTTTTTCAATAAACTAGCAGTATTTTGATCTAATTGTATGAAATTTCATATACTATCGATTATTGGTGTGACCATTGAGTCGATTTGTATGAAATTTCATGCACGTGCAGGTTAGTTTGTGTCTTCTTTAATCAGTTTGTGTGAATTTTCATACAGTATCGATTATTAGGTGTAGCCTTTGACCATTTTGTATGAAATTTCGTATAACGAGTATGTGTCAGGTACGAAATCAGATCGGATCATACGATCTCGTACAACAAAGCCTAGAGTTTTATTTATTTTAACGCTTCTTCGTACAGCGAAGTATCCATGAACTCGCTCAGGTCAAGCTCTTCCGCGCTAATATCTTTAATATAACCTGCATTAATCGATACATGGGCCATTTCTTCAATCGCTTCTTGGCTAACCTCTGAATTCAAGCTCATATTCGATAGAGCCGCTTTGATTAATTCTACATCCAATCCTTTTCCGCTCAGCTCGCTTAGACGATTGTTGATCAGCTCATAGGAATCTTCCGGATTATTATTAATAAATTCGATCGCCTTCACATTCGCCCTTACAGCAGCCACTGCAAGATCTCTATGCTCACTTAAAAACTTATCGCTAGCCGTCATTATAACCATCGGATAGTTACCATTATTCGGCGGGATTTGATCCCAAGGAACAATAACCTTGCCAATGCCCTCTTGCTCGATTTGCGTTCCCCAAGGTTCAGGGATCAGCGTAGCTTGAACCTCATTTTGACGTAACGCGATGAGTGTATCTGCCGGAGCGCGCGCAACTAATTGGGCGCCTTTGCTATCATTCGAAATAGCTACCCCTTCTTGTTCAAGAAGCAATCGAAGTGAAATTTCATTCGTGCTGCCCTTTGTTGGAATGGCAATCGTTTTGCCGACTAAATCCTTTACGCTGTTCACGCCAGAGTCTTTACCCGCCACGAGCACCGCGCCGCCGTTGCTGGAGCCGGAAATAACGCGGAAGTTTTTCGATTTAATATATTGATTCGTCGCCGGTCCAGGACCTACAAAGCCAAAATCAATTTGATTAGTAGCAAGAGCTGTAGAGAAATCAGAACCATTGTCGAACGCTTTAACCTCAATCTTCACATTTTCACCAAGCTCTTCTTGGAAAAAACCTTTTTCCAACGCTATATAGCCGGATGCATGCGTTACATTTTTAAAAATTCCGATCTTCACTGTTACTGCTTTCTTGGATGAATCGCTTGCTCCACCGTTGCCTGTGTCCGAGCCCGTATTCTTTCCTCCGCATGCTGCGATCACAAATAACAGTACAAATGACAATAGGATAAGTGCAGCTTTCTTCAAAGTGATTTCCCCCGCTCCATGAGTATAATATTTATATACCCACTAATCTACTCGGAATACGAGTATTTGTCAACAGAGTTTTATAAATTTTGTATTTACCACAATAGAATTTATTAAATTCCGTGGATATCGGATAGATAAATTCTCTCATTACTTTTCTAACCCGTACCGAACAAGCAGCTTATCCTCGAGCCGTTTAAACACAATATGATCGGAAATCGTGCCTAAAATGGCAATAATAATAACAACATTAAGCATTAGAGCTGTATCGCCAAGACCGCGTCCATCTTGAAGCAGCTGCCCCAATCCAGCTCCGTCAGCAATGAGCTCGCCTGCAACGAGCGCACGCCATGCAAAAGCCCAAGAAACGCGTACGCCAGTCATAATATGCGGAAATGCAGCCGGTATAAGTATCTGCACAAACATTTTCCATCCGTTTCCTGTCCCTAAAGTTTGAGCAGCGCGAAGATGAATCGGCGATATGTTGCGAATGCCGGTACGCGTCGAGATGGACATTGTCCAAGTCGCTCCAAGAGCGGTTATAAAAACAACAGATATATCATTGAATCCAAACCATATGATTGCAAATGGAAGCCAAGCAATGCTTGGGACTGTCTGTAATGCAATAACGAGAAAGCCGATCGTATCGTCAATCGCTTTAAATTTGGCGAAGAGCACGCCTAGCAACATGCCCAGTGACAGCGAGATCATGAAAGCAATGAGCAAACGCTTTAACGAGCCACCGATCGCTTCCAGCAGCTGGCCATGCACAAATCCATCGTAGAAGGAAGTAATCGTCTGGAACAGAGACGGGAATTTCCATGACTCCCAACCAATGATTCTATATGCCGCTTCCCATATGACCAAAAGTCCGATCAGAAACAGAGTTCTTCTTAATGCTGTACGAGTCATCGCCCATCTCCTCCTTTACAACCTTCTCCAGCTCATCAGCCAGGCAATTCATAATTTGTGATTCTACATGATGAATAACCGAATCGGATGCATCCCGCGGTCTTGCCGCCTGCACTGCGAACTCCTTCTTAATCCGACCAGGTCTTGTTGACATAACAAGCACACGGTCAGACAGCATGACCGCTTCGCGAATATTATGCGTTATGAACAGGATTGTTTTTCCCGTCTTAAGCCATATATCCTCTAGCTCCTGATGAAGCACCAATCGAGTCTGCTCATCCAGTGCTGCGAACGGCTCATCCATCAGCAATATTTGCGGGTTCATTACCAGCGCTCTCGCTATTGCAGTACGCTGTCTCATACCGCCGGACAGTTCGTGGGGATAACGATCCGCGAACTTGCTCAAATGAACAGTGCGAATCTGCTCCATAGCAAGCTCATAGCGCTCCTTCTTCCTCATTCCACGCTGCTTCAGTCCGAATGCTACATTGTCCAACACCGTCAACCACGGAAATAGTCCATGCTCCTGGAATACGACGACGCGATCAGGCCCCGGATCCTTAATAGGCTTGCCGAATACGTTAACTTCGCCGCTGCTTACCTTCTCAAACCCGGCTAAAATGTTCAAAATCGTGGATTTACCACAGCCTGACGGACCCAGCAAAGAGACAAACTCTCCTTCATTTATCGTTAAGCTGACATCATTCAGCACCTGAAATTCGCCGCCGTCGCGCTGTTTAAATACCTTGTCCATATGTTCTATTTTTATCACTAGCTATCACCGCTTTTCTTATTAGTCATATATGCAATCAATCGTCATAATCTTATCTCTATATAATCTATCGGATTTATATGAATTGTCAATGTGTTATCTAAAATATTCACAAAAATAATCGATTGTGATTGACAAATAAGATGCAGTCTCATTATAATTGATAATAATTATCAATATCATTTTATCATCAAATGACAAATCATTACAGCACTCCTTCAAATATACTGGCAAATAATCGACTATATACCAATAGGCAAGCTATACAGCATATCCCGTTCTTATAACAAAAAAAAAGAGCCTTCAGTCTAAACTGAAAGCTCTTGTACTAACATATAATTACATGCCAAGCCATTTCTTGAACATATGCGTCGATGTTTCGCGGTTCATCGCTGCAATCGAAGTCGTTAGCGGAATGCCTTTCGGACAGGAACGGACACAGTTCTGCGAGTTGCCGCAGCCCTCGATGCCGCCGTTCTCCATCAGTGCATCTAGACGCTCTTCCTTGTTCATTTCACCTGTAGGGTGTGTATTGAACAGTCGTACTTGTGAAATCGCGAACGGACCGATAAAGCTGTTGCGATCGTTTACGTTAGGGCAAGCTTCCATACAAACGCCGCATGTCATACATTTCGACAGCTCGTAAGCCCATTGGCGCTTCGATTCCGCAAGACGCGGGCCAGGACCCAGATCATACGTGCCGTCGATCGGAATCCATGCTTTAACGCGCTTCAAGGAGTTGAACATGCGCTCGCGGTTTACAACAAGATCGCGTACGATCGGGAATGTGCGCATAGGCTCAAGGCGAACCGGCTGTTCCAGCTGATCGATAAGCGAGCTGCAGGCTTGACGAGGCTTGCCGTTGATAACCATGGAGCATGCACCGCATACTTCTTCCAAGCAGTTGGATTCCCAGCATACCGGTGACGTCTTCTTTCCGTCAGATTTGTTCGGATTTCTTTGAATTTCCATCAAAGCGCTAATGACGTTCATATTAGCGCGGTAAGGAATCTCGAATTCTTCTGTATAGGACTGGGAATCAGGTGTATCTTGGCGAGTAATGACAAACTTAACCGTTTTGGAAGCAACTTTTGTTTCAGCCATTGTTATTCTCCTTTCTTCTTGTCGTTCTTGCCCGCTTTTTCTTTATCATCATTAGCATGCTTGTCAGATGAGTAGTCGCGAACACGCGGCGGAATCAAGCTAACATCAACAGCTTCATAAGATATTTTCGGACCTTCCTTCGAGTAGGAAGCGATTGTTGTTTTCAGGAACTCATCGTCATTACGGTCAGGGAATTCCGGCTTGTAATGCGCGCCGCGGCTTTCATTGCGCATTAATGCGCCCAATGTCATCGCTTCTGACAGCTCAAGCATATTCCACAATTGACGCGTGAATGCTACGCCGGAGTTGTTCCACTGCGCCGTGTCATTGATATTGATATTCTTGTAGCGCTGCTTCAATTCTTTCAGCGTTTGAATTGTTTTCTCCAGCTTATCATTGTGACGAACAACTGTCATATTATTCGTCATCAGCTCGCCGAGCTCTTTATGAATAACATATGCGTTCTCCGTGCCGTTCATCGACTTAATGCTTTCATACTTTTCAACCTGGCGTTTTCTTTCGCTGTCGAATACTTTGGACGAAACATCCTCAGAAGTTTTCTTCAATCCCTTTGTATATTCGACCGCCTTTGGACCAGCAACCATGCCGCCGAATATTGCGGACAGCAAAGAGTTAGCACCAAGACGATTCGCGCCATGGTATTGATAGTCGCATTCGCCAGCCGCGAACAAGCCTGGAATATTCGTCATTTGGTTGTAATCAACCCACATGCCGCCCATGGAATAGTGAACCGCAGGGAAGATCTGCATCGGGATTTTACGAGGGTCATCGCCTGTAAACTTCTCATAGATTTCAATAATGCCGCCAAGCTTAACGTCAAGCTCCTTAGGATCCTTATGGGAAAGGTCAAGATAAACTCTGTTCTCGCCGTTAATACCCAATTTCTGATTGACGCACACATCGAAAATTTCACGAGTCGCGATATCACGCGGCACCAAGTTGCCGTATGCCGGATATTTCTCTTCAAGGAAGTACCAAGGCTTGCCGTCCTTGTAAGTCCAAATACGGCCGCCTTCACCGCGCGCTGATTCAGACATCAAGCGGTTCTTGTCATCACCAGGAATAGCGGTAGGGTGAATTTGAATAAATTCGCCGTTCGCATAGTTGACGCCTTGCTGATAAACAGCGCTGGCTGCAGTTCCTGTGTTAATAACGGAGTTCGTTGTTTTGCCGAAAATAATGCCAGGACCGCCGGACGCCAATATAACTGCATCGGACATAAAGGTTTTAATTTCCATAGAGCGCAAATCTTGAACAGAAACGCCGCGGCATACGCCATCGTCGTCGATAACTGCACTTAGGAATTCATAGTGTTCGTACTTCGTTACAAGCCCCGCTGCTTCCCAGCGGCGAACCTGCTCATCCAGTGCGTATAGCAGCTGTTGACCAGTAGTCGCGCCTGCGAATGCAGTACGGTGATATTGCGTGCCGCCGAAACGACGGAAATCAAGCAAGCCCTCAGGTGTACGGCTGAACATAACGCCCATACGGTCCATCAGATGGATTATGCCAGGCGCTGCCTCGCACATCGCTTTAACTGGCGGTTGATTCGCTAGAAAGTCTCCGCCGTATACAGTGTCGTCAAAATGCTCCCAAGGAGAATCGCCTTCCCCTTTTGTATTAACAGCGCCGTTAATCCCGCCCTGTGCACATACGGAGTGGGAACGTTTAACTGGCACTAGTGAAAATAGATCAACGTGTACGCCGGCTTCAGCCGCTTTGATGGTTGCCATCAAGCCTGCCAGACCGCCGCCTACAACGATAATTTTATTTTTAGCCATTACGTATCGCTCCTTGTCTTCAAACTATCCGATATTCTTAATTGTTGATAGAATAGCCGCAGCTTCCGCAAATTCTTCGCCGCGGAATGCAATAAGCGCTAATACAAACAATGCTGCCATCACTACAAATACACCCATGCAAATAATAGCCGACACACGCTGAGCGCGAGGGCCGACTGTAATGCCCCAGCTTACCATGAACGCCCATAGGCCGTTGCTGAAGTGATAAACAGCAGCTACTACACCGATGAGATAAAGGACGAAGTAAACCGGATTGCTGGAGATGTAGTTCATCGTAGAGCCTAAACCTTCATGAGTAACATTTCCGAGATAAACCTGCAGTCGAGTCTGATACACATGCCAGATTACGAACATAAAGGTTAGAACGCCAGTTACACGCTGCATTGTAAATGCCCAGTTGCGTCCATAGTTAAAGCTGCCCGTATTCGAATTGGAACGGTATGCCAAATATAGACCGTATACAGCATGGAAGATAAGCGGCAAGTAAATGCCGAATACTTCAAGCAGCATAATCAAAGGCATGCCGTTAATAAAGCCTACGCCTTTGTCGAATCCTTCAGGTCCGCGTTCAAACGCTTGGAAGTTTGTAACCGCATGCACGACAAGAAACGCTCCCAGAGGCACAACACCTACCAGCGAGTGAATCTTTCGCGCCAAAAACTGTTTTCCTTTCATTTCATACGTTCTCCTTTCCACACTGTGGGTGCTCACTTGCATTGTGACAAATCACTCTTCATTGTACCCCCGTGATACGGCATCGTCAACAAAACTCGACACATATTAGTCACACTTTCAATCCTACTCCTTTTCAGCTTATAATGGAATTGCATATTTATTATAATTTCTTATAACAATAACACATAAGGGGGGATCGGCCGTTATGTATGATGAGCTGAACGTCTTCGCCGTTATCGTCGAGCAATCAAGCATGAACAAAGCATCTGCCTTGTTAAACCTGTCACAGCCCGCTCTTTCCCGCAAAATTGCCAAGCTGGAGGATGAGATCGGCGCGAAGCTGTTTAGTCGTGTAGGCAAACGGCTGGAGCTTACCCGAATTGGACAATTGACCTATGAGTATGCGGTCGAGCTGCGCACGCTCCATCGCAAATATTTAATGACCGTCGCTGAATTTACTGAAAGCGGGCGTACATCGTTAACGATCGGCGCAAGCTTAACCACCTTGCAGACAACGTTGCCTGATTTGATTCAATCCATTAATTCCGCACATCCTGAGATAGATATAAAAGCAGTGACAGGCAAAACCCATGAGATTGTAACCTATGTGCGCGATCACAAGGTTGATATCGGCGTTGTAGCCTCTAGCATTAGCGACAGCTCTCTACACTGCATACCTTTATTTAAGGATCCGCTGCTGCTCGTTCTGCCTAGAAATCAGTACATTGAGGATCGAGGTACAATAAGTATTCAAGATTTGACCGATATGCCGATGATTCTATTTTCCAAAGGAACCTGGTACCGTACTGTGACAGATGAACTGTTCGAAAAATATAATCTCCACCCTGACGTCCGCATGGAGATTGATTCCTTTGAAGCGATAATTCGCTTGCTCCACACCTGCAGAGCGGCTACACTGTTGCCTAAATCCTATATGCGTCAACAGCTTTTGGAGAATAATGATCTCGTCACAATTCCCATTCGCGAGCTTGAGGTCACGACACGCACAACCTCACTTATTCACGCAGATTCTCCTCACCTAAGTCCGGCAGTTCGTTTGTGGATCAAAGAGATTGCTGCCCGCTTCACACTTCAGAAGGGCAGCGGCTACTAATGCGGATGTCCTTAATTATTGCCATTACAGATTCAATATAATCAAACAGCCAGTTGGCAGAGGTCTGCCAGAATCGCTTATATCGAATGGTAAAATAATGGTATCCATGGCATGGATAATTGAGCAGATGGTGTGATATTGTAAGAGGTGAGCTGTTTTTAGCAATACAAACTCAAGACTGAGGTGAACCCATGAATGAAATGATCAAACCGAACGAGTGGCGTCGTTTTATCGCTGCAGCAATTATTGGATTTTTACTTTTCGCTGCGTTGGACCTGATCCCAACTATCGTATCTACCACGTCAGGCGAGCTTGGCGGCAAAGTTATCGAGAAAGCTGAAGCTGAACGTTTGGCCGCTTCCTTTGCTGAGCAGCATCTTGGCATGAAGGTGTCTGAGAGCAAGGCTGTACATCAAACTGATAAATTGATGAATGGTTATTTAATGAAGGAAGAGCTTGCCAAAACCTATTATGAGCAATATGATTCCCGCTTCCCGACCGATACGTTTCAAGTTGAGGTTTCCTTAGAGGGTAAAAATTATGGCTTCGTCTACGTACATATGCAAAATGGATCTGTCGTCGCTTGGAATTTCAATGTTGACGCTCATCCTATGTCAGATAAGGAGATGTCTGACAGTGCGGCGGTCTTCTTAGAAAAGCAAGGCTTCCGCTCTGAAGAGCTTAAGAACAGCAAGCTTAGGCATGATAAAGTTCAAGGCCTTATATGGTCTGCAGCTCCCGCCGGCTTCACGATTGAGGAGGCTAAGCTAAACATTGACCTTGCGCTGGTGGAGCTGAATGGCGAGCCTGTTATTGCGATGTACAAACCTGCGTTTCAAGTACCGGACGCTTACAAGAAATATGTCGATAAGCAGGATATGTATGCTTCTGTTTTAACGATGGTCGGCTATTTGTTAATGAGCATCGTGCTTTGCATACTCGCTATTGTGTACGCGATTCTGTATCGAAAGTTTACATCGTTTAAATACGGAATCATTCTTACGATCATTTATTTTATCGCTTATTGTATTACGAATCTCATTATGGTTGACGGCGTTAGAGCGTCATTGGGCGAAATAGCTGATATGGATCTGACTATAATGATTACGATGATCTTCACTATTGTGGTGGGCATTCCGATGGCAGCCTCTATCTATATCTCACTTGTTGCCGGCGATGGCTTATGGAAAGCTATGGGTCGTAATGTATGGCCTCGCTTCAAAGACGCAGGCTATGGCGAATATGTATGGCGCAGCGCTCGACTCGGTTATCTGTTCGCTCTTATTCTATTCGGTCTTCAAGCAGTCATCTTCCTCATTCTGAAGCTGTCGATAGGGACTTGGAATACGAGTGATGCCACTCAGTCACCATATAACATTTCTGCGCTCTGGCTCATGCCTGTGCTCGCCTGGATGGCGGCGATTGGCGAAGAAGCCGTATTCAGAATGTTCGGTATCGGCTTGTTCCGTAAATGGTTCAAAAACACATTCCTCGCGTGCTTGCCGCCAACACTGTTTTGGGCACTGGGACATGTCATGTATCCATTTTATCCAGCTACGACAAGACTATTTGAGCTCATTATAATCGGCTTAGCTTTCTGTTATATCTTTATGAAATATGGTTATATTACTGCTGTATTCACGCATGCCATATTCAACACCATAGCCGTAAGCTATTCGATTATTATGGTAGGCTCCGCATTCGATATAGCTGCCGCTGTTCTGTTTATTGTTTTGCCAGTGCTTATTGCTTATGTCATTCGATTATTACACAATAAAAAAAGGCAGAACCCGTCAGTTACGACGGATCCTCCTTTAATGCAGCAATAATTTGCGAGGCAAGCTTTTCCCCTATAGAAAGAGGCCGGAAGTCTTCGACGGAGGCCTCTTTTGTTTTTTTGATCGATCCAAAATGCTTAAGCAGCGCTTTTCTTCGCTTTTCGCCAATGCCTGGGATCGCATCTAGCCGCGACTCCACCATCGACTTGCCGCGCTGCTCTCTATGGAAGGTAATCGCAAATCGATGCACCTCGTCTTGGATACGCTGCAGCAAATAAAACTCTTGACTGTCGCGAGGCAACGGTACAATTTGGGCAGGATCGCCTGTCATAAGCTGAGCTGTTCTATGCTTTGCATCCTTAACTAATCCGCATACCGGAATATACAAGCCCAGCTCGTTCTCTAGGACATCAATTGCCGCAGCTATTTGCCCCTTGCCGCCATCCACTACAATAAGATCCGGTTTGACGAGCTCATCCTTTAACACTCGCTCATAGCGGCGTCTTACGACCTCACGCATCGTCTCATAATCATCCGGTCCTAGAACCGTCCTCACTTTGTACTTCCGATATTCCTTCCGATCCGGCTTGCCATCGGTAAACACTACCATCGCCGATACTGGATTCGTTCCTTGAATATTGGAGTTATCGAACGCCTCGATACGATGCACCTTATCAAGGCCGAGCCAGCCTGCCAAAGCATCAGATGCTTTGACACTGCGTTCCTCGTCCCGCGCGATCAGCTTGAATTTCTCCTCCAGCATAACCTTGGCATTATCGACAGCCATGGAGACTGCTTCATTCTTACGGCCTCGCTGGGGCAGCAGTACTTTGACCTTCAACCAGTTATGAAGCGATGCTGCGAACTCATCCGCATGGGAGTCATGCGCAGCTTGATTGTCATCGGCAGCATCTGCTTGAGCCGGCGATCTCCGTTCTGGCGGAAGCGGAAGCAATATTTGCTTTGGAAGAGCTGGATTATCGCTGTAATACTGCGTCACATAAGTCATAAAATCCTCATATTCCTCTCCATAGAATGGAAAGGTTGAAGCATGACGTTCAATCATTTTGCCGCTGCGCATGTATAGTATCTGAACGCACATCCAGCCCTTGTCAATCGCATAGCCAAATATATCGCGGTCCAGCGCATCCGACATCGTAATTTTCTGCTTCTCCATAACGGCGTCAATCGCCAGCAGCTGGTCGCGATATTCCTTGGCGCGCTCGAATTCCAGCTTATCCGCCGCTTCCTCCATCTTGCTTTGCAGCTCCTTCTTAACAACGTCATGTCCGCCATTAAGAAAGCGCGTAATCTCGCCAACCAACTCCTCATAAGATGACTGCTCTACCTCATACTCACAAGGAGCGAGACATTGACCAATATGGTAGTACAGGCATACCTTGTCCGGCAGCGTCTTACACTTGCGCAGAGGATACAGCCGGTCAAGCAGCTTCTTCGTCTGCTGAGCCGCATAAGCGTTCGGATACGGTCCGAAATACTTACCTTTATCCTTTACAATTCTTCTGGTTACCTCTAGCCGCGGGTGCTGCTCATTTGTTATTTTAATATAAGGAAAGGTCTTATCATCTTTCAGCAATACATTGTAGCGCGGGTGATGCTGTTTAATCAGGTTGCACTCCAAAATGAGCGCCTCCATATTGCTTGCTGTTACAATAAATTCAAAATCGCGAATTTCTGACACAAGCCTTTGGGTTTTGCCGTTATGACTGCCGTTAAAATAAGAGCGAACGCGATTTTTAAGAATTTTGGCCTTGCCTACATATATAATAACGCCTTCACTGTTTTTCATTAAATAACAGCCAGACTTATCCGGAAGCAGAGCGAGCTTTCCTTTAATTGTATCCTGATAATTGTCTTCCATAGGTCCACCTCCGACTCCTAATGCTACTGATCACATTTTATCATATTTATCTCGTGTTTTGTTTTTACAAATACAGCCTGTATACGCTTTACAACTTGTGAGAAGTTTGGGTATACTAGTGTAAGCCAAGCGCAAAACGGCCTACGCCGTCCATTGGCGGCACGGGCGCGTTTCGTAATGAAATGCTGCAATCGCTCTTTCAAGGAGGTCGTCATCAGTGGAAAATGTTAGAGACCCGCGCGAGCATATCAATGAAGAGCCTCGCGATGATTTAAAGGATGTCGTGTTCGGCTTCGGCGGAATGCTGATATTCATGGTCGTTGTATTCGCTGCAGCGGTCATTGTGAAGTTTATTATTTCGTAATGAGCTGACATCGTCCTGCGACACAGCAAAAGCTCCTTCCTGCTTTCATGCCGGAAGGAGCTTTTTTTGCGTAACTGCCTTATTGAACTGATCGCAATGCTTGAGCGTCGGCCTCGGGATGCGCTTCCGGTTCCTGCTGCTGATTATTGCTTGAATGCTTGCGTGAAACCTGATCATACCTCGTTCTTTCTGTTCGATCGATCTGGACAATTCGACCATCATGGATCGTAATCGTCACCTGCCCATACTGTATGCCGCCTGCTTGCTCCGCTATCCGATCCAGCCATTGCTGATCAATCTGAAATGATTTTGCCATGATGCTTCACTCCATTTCTATTTACTTAACGTTGACGGATGCCGTTTTCCACTCTACGACGCTCTTCACAACTAACGTTAATACCGCGAGCAGTACAAGCAAGGACGCAACCGCGAACGATGCCGAAAACTGATACTCATTGTACAAAATCTCGATATGCAGAGGCAGTGTATTTGTCTCTCCGCGAATGTGACCGGATACGACGGAGACTGCACCGAACTCTCCCATTGCGCGGGCATTGCAAAGGATAATTCCATACAACAGGCTCCACTTTATATTAGGGAGCGTCACACGCCAAAATATTTGCCTGCCTCGCGCGCCTAAGCTTGCAGCAGCCTCTTCCTCCTGCACGCCTTGCGCTTGCATATGAGGAATTAGTTCTCGGGCTACAAACGGTACAGTTACGAACATCGTCGCCAGCACAATACCTGGCAGAGCAAATATGATCTGGATACCGCGATCGCTGAGCCAAGGTCCAAATAGGCCCTGCGCTCCGAACATGAGCGCAAATATAAGTCCAGATATGACGGGCGATACAGCAAATGGGAGGTCAATCAGCGTAGTTAACAGCTGCTTGCCGCGAAACCTAAATTTACTGATTGCCCATGCTGCCGCCACGCCAAACAATGTATTTACAGGTACCGCAATAGCGGCTGCAGCGAGCGTCAGCTTTAACGCAGACATTGCGTCTGGATCTGTTATAGAGGCAAAATAGACGCTTGCTCCTTTCTTGAATGCTTCAATAAATACGACAGCTAGCGGCATAATGACAACAAGCCCTAGAAATAGCAGAGCAATGCCGATTAACAACCAGCGTACCGGCGCTGATTCCGTTGCGTGCTTTGGCCGCTTAGAGGCTTCCTTTGACAAATGTACCGTTACAGCTCCAGCCATATCGCTGCCCCCCTTAGTCCGCTGTTACACGGCGATTCATCCGCCACTGCAATAAATTAATGACAAGCAGCATAAGAAATGAAAGGATAAGCATAACGAGCGCGATCGCTGTCGCACCAGCGTAATCATATTGCTCCAGCTTCGTCATAATAAGAAGCGGCGTAATCTCAGTCTTCATCGGCATATTGCCCGATATAAAGACGACCGAGCCATACTCGCCAAGACCGCGTGCGAACGCCATCGCGAAGCCGGTCAACAGAGCGGGAAGAAGCTCCGGAAGGATAACCTTAACAAAGGTTTTCAGACGATAAGCCCCCAGCATAACTGCCGCCTCCTCCGTCTCTTTCTCAAGCTCCTGCAGAACGGGCTGTACGGTGCGAACGACGAACGGCAAACCGATAAAAATAAGCGCGATCGTTATTCCGATTGGTGAGAAAGCAATTCGAATACCATAATCTGCGAACATAGACCCAATCCAGCCATTAGGCGCATAGATCGCGGTTAGAGCGATACCTGCGACCGCTGTAGGCAGCGCAAATGGAATATCCACGATGCTGTCGATCAACCTTTTTCCCGGAAATGGATAGCGGACGAGCACCCAAGCTACCAATAAGCCAAATATCATATTAATGATGCCAGCCGCGCCTGCAGTCAAAATGCTCACCTTATAAGAAGCTATCACTCTGGCGCTCGTCACTGTATTCCAAAACTCTGCCATGCTAAGCTCTGAGGATTTTATGAACACCGCTGTCAGCGGAATAAAAACAATTAAGCTTAAATAAGTTATCGTGAACCCCATCGACAGACCAAAGCCCGGTAAAATCGTTCTCGCCTTGGAACCTTTCATGTGAAGTCAGCCCCAATCATATTAGTTAGTTCGACTTTGCACCTGGTGTATAAATGCGTTCAAATATGCCGCCTGTCGCAAAATGCTTCTTCTGCTCCGCCTGCCAGCCGCCGAAATCTTCATTAATCGTCAACAGCTTCAGTTCCTTGAACTGATCCTTATACTTTAACGCGACTGATTCCATCGTTGGACGGTAATAATGTTTCGCGGCAATTTCTTGCCCTTCTTCTGTGTAAAGATACTGCAAGTAAGCTTCGGCAACCTCGCGCGTGCCATGGCTTTCTACATTTTTGTCAACAACCGCTATCGGCGGCTCTGCCAAAATACTAATCGATGGATAGACAATATCGAATTTATCCGGTCCGAGCTCATTAATCGACAGGAACGCTTCATTCTCCCAAGCGAGCAGCACATCGCCAATCCCTCGCTCGACGAATGTAGTTGTCGATCCTCTCGCGCCAGAATCTAGCACAGGCACATGCTTGAACAGCTCCTTCACGAATTGCTCAGCCTTCGATTCATCATTATTGTTCTGAGCGAGCGCATAGCCCCATGCCGCTAAGTAATTCCATCTTGCTCCGCCTGAGGTTTGCGGATTGGGCGTAATGACTTCAACGCCCTCCTTTATGAGATCATTCCAGTCCTGAATACCTTTCGGATTCCCTTTACGGACGAGAAATACAATAGTTGACGTATACGGCGAGCTGTTAAGCTCGAACTGATTTTGCCAATCCTCTTTAATGAAACCTGCTTGTGAAATTTCGTCAATATCATAGCCCAAAGCCAGCGTCACCACATCGGCTTGCAGCCCTTCAATGACGGCGCGACCTTGCTTGCCGGAGCCGCCATGCGATTGTTTAATCGTGACGTCCTGCCCTTTCGTTTCCTTCCAGTGCTTAGCAAATGCCTCGTTAAATTCAACATAAAGCTCCCGTGTCGGATCATAAGACACATTTAGCAGCTCTATTGCGTTCTTGCTCGCAGCCTTATCGGAGCTGTTAGCCGAACCTGGTTTATTGCTTTGACCGCAGCCCGTAACTGCCAATGCAATGGACATCACCAGCACAATTACCGCTAAGTGAAATTTGCCTTGCAGCTTACCTTGAGTAGATTTCTTCATCCTACACACCCCTATAATATTAATTTTGTTGCTTCAATGAAGCGCTGCGCACTGCCTTCTGGCAGCATTTCCGCACTGCAATGTCTAGGCTTCATTTTAAATAGGCGTCTGCTCTACTCCGGTTAGTCCGGTCGAAAAACAATTATTCCTACATGAATAGTAGGTTATGGGAAAATAATACTTCCTGCAGATGTAACTGTCAACACTATATTTCAATAAAAATGATGCGATCGATAAATTAAACTTATGATAGTTACTGGACAGTCGCTCGCTCGCATTTATAGGAAATTTCGTACAACATGTCCCCAAATAAAAAAAGCGGCAAGCTATACTATCGCTTGCCGCGCTTATTTACGCCAGTTACCATCACGACTTCGACATAGGGCCTAATTCGGTCCATAATTCGCTGTCCTTTGTGCAGCTCGTCGCCATCCTTGCTTGTAAAGCTGAAATGCTTCTCTAGCGCATCCAGATTGTAATTTGAAGTATAGAAAGTCGGCTTGCGCTGCATCCGATAATTCAGAATCGCGCCTAAGACGTGATCTCTAACCCATGGACTTAAATTTTCCGCACCGATGTCATCGAAAATAAGAATATCCGTTTCTTTCATCAAATCGACCGTTTCTTTCAGCTTGCCCGGCTCGTGCATAAGTGACTTCAAATCCTCGACAAAATCCGGCATATAGACAATGACGCCAGAATATCCTGCCTTCGCAAGCTCCTGAAGCAAATAGCACATGAGATAGGTTTTTCCCGTACCGAAGGTGCCCGCTAAAAACAAACCTTCCTCCAGCAGCCCTTCCTCTCTAGTACGATCGATATATCGGAATAGCTGACCGACAGCCTTCGCCCTCTCCAGATCATTCGTCAACATCTCATCCGGCGAATAACCGCGAGACAGAGCGTGCTCATCCACGTAAAAGCTGCGAATACGGCTCCTAATTTTCAGCTCGTTCTCGCGAGCTGTATACTTTTTACAGGATGTCTTCCTGTCAAATAATTGGGTATAGCCATTAATCGTATCACAGCTAAGCAATGTATAATGGCCCTCATAATCGTTAGGGCAATTCTCCAGACCGGGACAGCTCAAGCAGTTGCGATATTCTGTCACATACTGATAGAGACGATTCAAATTGATGCGCAGCGTATGCTCGTCCAGCTCAGGATACTTCTCCCGCAGCTTTACAACAAGCGGATCAGCGAGCAGCTCTGTGAGCTTATCTTCCGCCTTCTCTGTCATCGACCTTCCGCTAGGCCATGACTTTAACAAATCACCTAATGATTCCATTCAACTGCTCCTCTCCCTAAGAATTGTTGCCATCCAGCTTACGTGCCAGCTTACGCAGCTCCTCTAGCTCATCAGCCGATACGGCAGCGCTGCTGGAAGCATGCTGTACAATCGGAATGGCCGGCTTACGGGAGGTTCCGCTTCGACTGCTGGCACTGCGCCCTCCCGTTCTGGACGTGTCCTTGCGCCGTTCCTTTTCCTGCTCGATCACATTCTGCTCGCGTACATATAAAACAGCCTTCTCAAAAGTGTCAATACCTTTTACAAGCATATTGGACGCTACCGCATCCAAAAATGTCTTAGTAATGCGCTGGGAATCATTCGCTCCAATAACATAATGAATAAGTACATTGATAACCGGCGCTTCCAGCTTGTAATTCAAATCAATCCTCTCAAAAATACGATCGATCCACTCCGGTACAGCGCCAGGGAAGAAGCGCTTCAGGAACCTTGTATGCGGCTCATTGCGCATGAGCATATTATATTGGTGAATATCGCAACGGCTAGCAAGCTGCTTTGGTACTTCCATATAAAACTCTTCTTCTACGGCGAATTCCTCCAGCTCCTCAGATTCCGCTCCAGCGGAGCTAGATTCCTGTACTTTTGCCAGCAACCGCTCGCGGTCATTGTCTCGCTTCTGCTCCTGCCGATACAATTGATTCGCTCTTAGTTGCAGCGCATCTACGTCAATATCACCGCTGCCGCTGTCGAAAATACCGTCCTCATCCAGCAAGCGGCATACATCGGATACACCAAGCGAATATTTATAAGCGATATAGTTAACGGTTGCTAGATCGTCAGAATTGCCTCTCATTCTCTCTACATAACGCCGGTTGGCTGAGTTGCGAGGAAAACGCAAAATAATCTCGCCGTAAGGTATGCCTGCAGTTTCTAAGGTCGCTCTAGGCGCTGATTGGCGCGTCGGCGCAACCTCGGACAAAGCCTGCTCCAGCTCGTTATCGACAGAGCTTACATTCAGCTTGAACAGCTCATAAAATGGAATAGATATATTTTCTTTCGTCAGATCAGCTTGCGCAAGCTCATCCGGTTCCGAGGAACCAAATGCCTCGCGCAGAGAAATGACGGCATATTTGCCGATTTTGTCACGAAGAAGCATCGTTAGATGCATATTTCGGAAAAATTCACCAGGGGACAGCGGCTGCGCCAGCTCGTACTCGTAGATAACATCCGCATGATCAGGACCGCCAAGCCTGGAGGTCTGAAGCAAGCCGATCGCTTCCAGCTTGGAAGCCTGCTCAATCAAATACTTGCGCCCCGTCTCGTTCATTTCCAATCCCAAGCCCAAAAACAGCTTACGCTGCTGCTCAAGTGCTGAGAAACCGGAGCAGCCCTCCGGAATTCCATGATAAAGCTGCTGGTAAAAAGAGACCGCAAAAGCGCCGACCATCGGCTGATAGATGAGCGATAGCATTTTATAATCCAGACTGCTTAGCGAAAAATCACGAAATATGTAATAACGATGATGCTCAGTATAATGCAATATATGATTGATGCGCACTGCATCAGCTCCATCCTCTGTAATCTTTCTATTATTCTAGCATAATTCATCTCAGTTAGGGTCTGTAGAAAAATAGAAAAATCCCCCGAACGAGGGATTTTTGATTAAAACATTTTATAGCCGCCAAGCCGCAGCTTTCGGATCGCCCAGCCGCTTACATAAGCACCGATTAACGCACCGAATACCGGTAGCAGATCAACAAAGGTGAATGCTGTAAAATTGTCCGCAGCTGATTTCGTGCTATCCCAGGTTGCCCATATGCCGAGCGGTATTAATACAATAATAAATATGTAAATCGGCAGCCATGTTGTTTTGAGAAGCATATTTAGAATAAAGCCGATGCCAAACATCATGACGAAAAATAGAACCATTGCGACTATTAATTGAAGCATGACAACTTCTCCTTTCAAACTCTCAAATCTTAGTTTAATGAAAGGCATATCGGAAGTCAATTAGCTATAGCCGATTTTGTCGCCATTTTCACAAGTCCGTCATTTGCTCTGCTCATGCACCTTACGATACAATATGGAGAGAATTACCGTAGGCAAGAAAGGAGATTTTTGATTATGAGTGAAGTAGCACAAACATTAGAAGGCTGGTACTCGCTGCATGAATTCCGCAGTGTCGACTGGACAGCATGGAGATTAGCTTCTGAAGATGAGCGCAGCAAAGCGATAGACGAGCTTCAGTCCTTCTTGAAGCAATGGTCTGCTGTTGAAGAAGCTAAGCAAGGCAGCACAGTCGTCTACTCCATCGTTGGGCAAAAGGCTGACTTTGTTTTTATGCATTTGCGTGAAACCTTAGAGGAGCTGAATGCGATTGAAGTTGCGTTCAACAAAACAAGCTTCGCTAGCTTTACATATCCAACCTATTCCTACGTTAGCATCGTTGAGTTAAGCAACTATATGTCAAAGCCCGGTACAGATCCAATGGAAAGTCCTGAGGTTGTCGCAAGATTGAAGCCAATTCTGCCGAAAGCTGCGCATATTTGCTTCTATCCTATGAATAAGCGCCGCGACGGCAATGATAATTGGTATATGCTTAGCATGGAGGAGCGCCGCGGCATGATGCGCAGCCACGGTTTGATCGGCCGCTCATACGCGGGCAAGGTTAAGCAAATTATTACCGGCTCTGTCGGCTTTGACAACTGGGAGTGGGGCGTAACGCTGTTCGCTGATGATGCGCTTCAATTCAAGAAGCTTATCTATGAAATGCGTTTCGACGAGGTCAGCGCACGCTTCGCGGACTTTGGCGAATTCTATGTCGGCAACCTGCTCGACAGCGACAAATTCGCCGCATTGCTGGCGATTTAAGTTGCCAAGGCAGTTGTGCTGCCATCTGTTTTGGAGATTGTTTGTTCACTAGTGATTCAACTTTGCTTGCCCGCTAGCCGTATCCGGCCAGTGGGCAAGCTTTTTTTCGCTGCGGACTTAGGAAATGCGATTGACATATCCTTGTCACTTTATTTATGATACAATATTTTTTATGGGCTTTTGACTTAAGACAGTCCTGACTATCAGGTATATCCTGTAAATATAATTGATAGGTGGAGAACGAATATGAATTACCGCATATTGCTTTATTATCATTACACAACGATTGAAGACCCAGCCGCATTCGCTGCGGAGCATTTGTCCTTCTGCAAGTCGTTGGAGCTTAAAGGTCGTATTCTTGTGGCTGCTGAAGGCATTAACGGCACCTTGTCCGGAACGGTGGAACAGACAGAAGCTTATATGCAAGCTATGAAAGCGAACCCGATCTTCAACGGCATTGTGTTCAAAATTGACGAATCTGACCGGCATGTGTTCAAAAAAATATTTGTTCGTCACAGACCTGAGCTCGTTAACCTCAGCTTAGATAAGGATATTAATCCACTGGAGCTGACGGGCCGATACGTAGCACCTGCCGACTTCTATAAAGAAATGCAAGAAGAGAACACCATTGTTCTCGATGCCCGCAATACGTATGAATATGATGTAGGCCATTTCAAGGGGGCGATTCGTCCCGACGTTGAGACGTTCCGCGATTTGCCGGAGTGGATTCAGGAGAACAAAGAGCTGCTCGAAGGCAAAAAAATTCTTACCTATTGCACAGGCGGCGTACGCTGCGAAAAGTTTTCCGGTTGGCTGAAGCGTGAAGGCTTCGAGGATGTTGGACAGCTGCATGGCGGAATTGTCACATACGGCAAAGACCCTGAAGCAAAAGGCCAGCTATGGGATGGTCAGTGCTATGTGTTCGATGATCGTCTGACCGTGCCAATCAATCAAGTCGAGCACGTTATTGTCGGCAAAGACTACTTTACCGGCGAGCCTTGCGAGCGTTACATCAATTGCGCTAACCCGGATTGCAACAAGCAAATCCTTTGCTCCGAGGAGAATGAGCATAAGCATCTCGGCAGTTGCAGCCACGAGTGCCGCATCCATAGCCGCAATCGCTATGTTGCCGCGCATAAGCTGACCTCCGAGCAAGTAATGGCTCGTTTGCAAGCAATCCCATCAGCAGCTGTAATCTAGTTTAACTGCCAAACCTCCCTCAACCGTTTGAGCCGTATTCTGAGGATTAGTCACGGACTAACCGTTAGGACGGTTTACAGCTTGGGGGAGGCTTTTTTATTTGCGGAAGCAGGCTTATACCTCTTTAAATATTGGCACATATCCCAATCTTTCAGAAACCTCGCTGCCGCCTCTTGTCCCGAACGAAATAGAAAATTACGATCCTCATCCTTTAAGTCAAACTGTGTTGTCGTAACATGACCAGTAGGAATAAAAATAGTTCGGCTCTCCGAGCTGCTGTCGGCGTGACGCTGATCATGCGCTTTCAGCATCGTTTTGAACATAGCGCTGAATAAAGTAATCGGTCCTTTTATTTCATTGCCAGCTGAGGTTTCGGCTGGCTTCTCTGACAGCCGAAAGCCAATAGCAGGCCAACGAGGGGTCTCTTCCTCATCAAACAGCCATATTGGATAATTGCTGAGCAGTCCGCCATCCAAAATATAATAAGGCTTTCTTCTCAGCTTAGTTCGCAATCGATAGGGCTGATAGAAATAAGGAAGCGTCGTGCTCATTCGTACCGCCGCGGCGATCGGAAACTTGGCGGGGGAAATACCATATTTCACAAGATCATCGGGGAGTACGAGCATTTTTCCGCTGCTTATATCAGATGCGATAATTTTTAGTTTTCCTCTAGGCAAGTCGCCGAAGGTGACGACTCCTTTTTTGCTCATCCAGATCATAAGATGTTGTTCGAGCACCGTGTTTAAATAAATGCCGGATTTAAAAAACAATGGCAGCCCCGCTCCGAAAAATGGAATGCGATGATACCATGCTTTTCCGAGCAAATCTGAATAATTCAGCTTATACATAATTTCTCGCAGCTCCATCGCGCTGTATCCGCATGCTAGAAGTGCAGCTATAATTGCTCCAGCCGATGTGCCGGCCAGACGTTCCCATCTCCAGCCGTTCTTCTCCATCTCATGAATCGCGCCGACAAAGGCAATTCCTTTCACTCCGCCGCCTTCAAATACTGCATCCGCTCTCATTGACGAACCTCCTTCACTTCTTAAGCTCCATTCAACTTAAAAAGCAATCATCTATTCAGCTTATGACGTATATATAGAAGGATTGTAAGGACAAAACAAAAAAAGTAATCAGAAGGGGCGTTGCCGCTCCAACCGATTACTTTCAGATCCATCATGTCTGCTATTTAGCTTTAAGAATTTCGTCCTTCCACTTCGCAACAAGCCGATTGCGATTGCTGCCTGCCCAATCCAAATCATACGAAATGACGTTGATGGAATCGAGCGATATCGCTTCCTCCGGCGACTTGGCATCTCTATTAGTTAGAAGCTGATAGTTGCCAACCTGCTTGCCCAGCTCTTGAGCTTGCTTCGTTAGTGACCAATCTAAAAATTTTTGCGCTTCCTCCATATTAGGGCCATTCTTAATAATGGCTACTCCGCCTATTTCATAACCTGTCCCTTCCTTAGGATAAGTAATAACGATATCCTGAAAGCCTTCCTTATAGAACCTTGTCGCGTCATGTGAGAACGCTAGAGCCGTTCCAACCTCGCCATTGCCAGCAGCGCGTCCGGACAAGCTGCCCGATGTTGTATAAGTCATTTTCAGCTCATGGAATGCCTTCAAGTATTCGAAGGCTTTCTCTTCCCCATACAGCTGAACGAGCGTTGCGATAACGGTATACCCGGTTCCGGAAGAAAGCGGCGAGCCCATAGCCAGCATGCCGCGATACTCAGGCTTTAGCAGATCATCCCAAGACTGGGGCGCGCTCAGCCCCATTTGCTGCAGCCACTTTTTGTTAGATACAAAAGCGACCGACCCGATATAAATCCCAGTCCAATAGTTGTCCGGATCTCTATATTCACTGTCGATCATTTTTGCGTTTATCGATTCATAGGGCTGCAGCAGCCCTTCCAGCTTAGCTTGAACGAATGTGTCTCCCGTACCGCCGAACCATACACTGGCTATTGGCTTTTCCTTTTCCTCACGAATGCGCCCCAGCACCTCGCCGGCAGACATTCTGACATAGGAGACCTTAATGCCGGTCTCCTTCTGGAAGGTTTCTATCGCGCGGATCGCATGGTCCTCATACAGGCCTGCGTAGATGACCAGCGAACCGCTCGATTGTCTGCCGCCGCAGGATGACAGCAAGAGCATAGCAGCAGATGCGAGCATGACAATGAATAGCGTGCTAAGTTTCCGCATCCTTATAGCAATCCCCGCTCTCTTAAGCAGTAGTAGGTATTACGTGCAGCGATTGCTCAGCGAATTGCAGTGATACGAATGTGCCTACTGCGAATGTATTTTCTAGAATCGGATTATGCTCTGATATTTGAATAATTTGACCATCATATTCGACCTCGTATTCTTGAATCTGACCCATGAATACACTCTTGGTCACAATACCGACATGTGACTCTCCTTTGGTCAGCCTCACTGCCTCCGGACGAATAACGACTGTCACTCGATCGCCCGCCTTGAAGCCTGTACGGTTGATCTTCAGCTCGCCTGAGTTCGTCTTCACAATAATATGATTTTCTTCTACAGCACTTACTGTTCCTTCAACGAAATTCGCTGTGCCGATAAAATCGGCTACGAATCTTGTCTGCGGACGTTGATAAATATCAATCGGACTGCCGACCTGCTCTATTTTACCTTTATTCATGACAATGACGAGATCGCTCATGCTCATAGCCTCGCTTTGGTCATGCGTAACATAAATAGCGGTGATGCCGATTTGCTGTTGAATGCGGCGAATTTCATCACGCATCGTTAAACGCAGCTTCGCATCCAGATTGGACAACGGCTCATCGAACAGCAGAACACCCGGCTCCATAACGAGCGCCCTGGCAAGCGCCACACGCTGCTGCTGACCGCCTGACAGCTGGGACGGCATGCGTTCTTTGTACTCTCTTAAGTTCATTATATCTAATACTTCATTTACTTTCGACACTATCCTATCTTTACCAAGCTTTTTAATGCGGAGGCCATAAGCTATATTTTCAAAAACATTCATATGCGGGAACAAAGCATACGACTGAAACACCATTGTACAATCGCGATGATTAGGCGGAATGTCATTTACTTTTTCAGCGCCGAAGTAAATATCGCCTTCCGATATTTCTTCAAAGCCGGCGACCATGCGAAGCGTAGTCGTTTTGCCGCAGCCGGACGGACCGAGCAGCGTGACAAATTTTCCTGCTTCAATCTCTAGATTGACATCATTTACTGCATAACTTTTTGTTCCTTTATCCGAGTCATAATATTTATAAACACCTTTTAAGCTAACTGTCTTTGCCATAATACGTCCTCCTATTCGTGCCGCTCAGCCATTTCACCAGCGTATTAAGCAATACAAGTGCGATAGCCATAATGATGATAAGAATGGTGCAATATGCGCTTGCTACACCAATTCGTCCGTTCTCAACCTGCGCCATAATCGAAGCAGTAATGAGATTATATTTTGCCGAGATTAGAAAAATAACAGCGCTCATAGCGGTCATGCTCTTCACAAAGCTGTTAACGAGACCATTGAAAAATGCTGATTTGATGAGCGGGAGCACGATGCTTCCAAACACCTTCACACGGCTTGCGCCCAAATTCGTAGCGGCTTCCTCGATGCTGGGATCGATCTGCTGCAGCGCTGTAACACCAGAACGAATGCCGACCGGCAATGCTCGTACAACGAACGCAGCGACAATAATAATACCCGTTCCTGTCAATGCCAAAGGCGCTTTGTTGAAGGAAAGAATATAACCGATACCAATTACTGTACCTGGAACGGCAATGGACAGCATGCTGATTGCTTCAAGCGTCTTTTTGCCCCGGAAATGGGTTCGAACGATTAAGTATGCAAAAATCATACCGAGCAAACCGGCGATTGGAGTCGCGATGAGAGCAAGCTTAAGCGTATCAAAGACAGCCTTTTGTCCTAAGTTAAATACGTATTTGTAATGATCCAAGGTAAAGCTGTTGTTAATGCCCCATAGCTTAATGAAGGAGCCTATCGGAACCAGCGCATAGAATGCGATAACAACAACAGTAATCGCCATACATGCGATAAATAACGCGTTTTTAACCGACCCCTTCTCAATCATTCTTCGTTGGCCAGTCGGTTTGCCAGTTACCGTAACGTAGCTTTTCTTACCGACCCAAAAGTTTTGTAAAATGTATACGATAATCGTAATGGTCAGGAGCAGCATAGCAAGCGCCGCGCCAGCTTGCATATTGTAGCTGCCGACAGCCTGCAAGTAAATTTCGCGAGCAACCGTCGAGTAGTTGCCCCCGATCGTCATCGGGTTGCCGAAATCGGCAAGCGACTGTACGAATACGAGCAGGAATGCATTTGCAATGCCCGGTACAGAGAGCGGCAGCGTAACGGACCTGAACGTTTTCCATTTGCCTGCGCCCATATTTTGACTCGCTTCTTCAAGCGAAGGGCTAATCGAACGCAATAAACCGGAAAGGGTCAGAAATGCGATTGGGAAAAAGCTGAGCGTCTGTACGAGCACTAGGCCGTGCAGTCCGTAAATATTCGCATTATCCAATCCTAATAAATGTTTGGTAATGATGCCTTGCTTGCCTAGCAATAGCATAGCGGATAGCGCAATGACGAATGGCGGTGATATGACCGGCAAAATAGCGATAGCGTTAAACAATTTTTTGAATGGAATATTAACATAGGCAAAGGTATAAGCGAACATGTAAGCAATAATGGTGGACAAGGTAGCCGAAATGGCAGCGAGCACTAAAGAGTTGGTCAGGGAGCGTGAAAGCCCCCCGCCTGACAACACCCTTTTGTACCCATCCAGCCCGATTTGCCCATCACTCATAATGAAGCTTGCTTTAAAAATTTGATATAATGGGAATACGATAAAGACGATTAAGCAAAGCGATACCAGCACGATCAGAATCGGCAGGAGCGGCTCGCGCTTGAATCTTTTGAACATCGCGCTCATTTAAGCTCTCTCCTCTCAAGATGGGTTCAACAAGGGTTTACTTGCTAACCTCTGCGTTCCACTTATCAATAATGCGTTGACGTTGAGCGCCTGCGTCTGCTACGTCATATTCAATTAGATTGATTTGGCTCATATCAACGGCTTGCTCAGGGCCAACCGCGTTAGGATTCGTAACGTTTTGGAAGCTGCCCACTGTCTTGCCCAGCTCTTGAGCGGAAGTTCCAAGCGCCCAATCTACGAATGCTTGTGCAAGCTCTTGGTTTTTAGAGTTTTTAATAATGCCGATGGAGCCTGTTTCATAGCCTGTGCCGTCTTCTGGGAATGTCATAACGAGGCTGTCATAGCCTTCTTCTTGGTACTTAATAATGTCATGCGCGAACAGAATGCCTACTCCCGCTTCTCCCAAGCCAACCATACGGCCTGGAGCGGAGCCGCTTGTTGTGTACTGCTGTATTTGCGGATGAAGCTTCTTCAAGTAATCGAAGCCGTTCTCTTCGTCGCCGAATACTTGCAGAATGCTGTAGATCGTCGTATATGCTGTTCCTGAGGATGCAGGAGATGCCATTACGATCTCGCCTTTTAGTTTAGGATTCAGCAGGTCATCCCAGCTTTTCGGAGCCTCAAGGCCATTTTTCTTAAGAAAATCCTTGTTAGATGCGATGCCGACAGCGCCTACATATATGCCTGTCCAGTAGCCGTTCGGATCTTTATACTTTGCGTCGATGACTTCAGATACCGGAGAAACATAAGGCTCCAACAGGTTTTCTTGAACGGCTTGTACGAATGTATCGGCAGGGCCGCCGTACCAGACGCTCGCTTGCGGGTTATCCTTCTCTGCACGAACCTTTGCCAAAATTTCGCCTGCGGACATGCGAATCATTTCAGCTTGAATTCCTGTTTCCTTAGTAAAAAGCTCGATCGCCTTCATCGCATGATCTTCTTGGAAGCCGATGTATACGGTCAGCTTGCCTTCCAGCTTCTTAGCCGGCTCCGTAGCTTCTGGCTTGTCTGTAGCTTTTGCACCGCTATTGTTGTTTGTCGCAGCAGGTGTTCCGCTGTTCGAGCCGCAGCCTGCGAAAAGAGTAGCTGTTAAAGCAAGAGCTGCAACTTTACCGATCCATGATTTTTTCATTTTTGTGTGACCTCCTCTATTTGTTTGAACAAGTCTTATTATATTGGAGGCGCTTTCAAATGTGTTAGCTCAACGTTTTGCCGTTTCGTTCGGCAGAAAACTGAACAATTTTCCCACATGAACAATGAAAAAAGGCCGTCAAAAAATCACCTGGCAAGGTGACCTTCTAACAGACCTTTACTCTCATATCTTAGCAGATAGTTTACTTCATTTACTGAAACAAACCCATAATCGCATCCACAATAATCCCCACCACTGAAAAATCAATATCAGCAAAGGTAACTCTTAAATATCCGAGGTTGGACAATAACGGTACAAGAAATACCGGAAGCAGACTTAGTACAAAACCATGCAGCAGCGATGCGGCTACAAGGCCTTTCTTGCCGCCCATATGATAAGCAATTACGCCAGCTGCTCCTCCCGAGAAAAAGTTAGGAACGACGCCTGGTATAATGACTGTGAATTGCAGCTGCAGCATAACAGCCATAGCAGCAATGCCTCCGGCGAAGCTGAGCAGAAAGCCGGTTACCGCTGCGATTGGCGCATAATTGAATAGGACGGGACAATCAAGCGCCGGAATAGCCCCCGGCACTATACGGTCAGCGATACCTTTGAATGCGGGCACGATCTCAGCAAGGAGCATTCGTACGCCAGCCAGAACGATATAGCAGCCCCCTGCGAACCAAGTAGCTTGAATAATCGAAACGACAAGAAAATGACGACCAGCGAACATGCTTGCTATACTGCCTGAAGGCGCGAAGATGCTTGCGCTTAAAAACAATAAAAATGTGAATATAAAAATGACGACCATATGATCCTGAAAAAAGCCGCTAAGCTTGGTTTTTTTCAAGGGCGGAGCTTGTACATCCTTTTTTTTCGACTTAAACAGGGATCCGACAAAGCCGCTAAGCAGATAGCCAACACTGTTGAAATGAGCAATCGCCATTTGGTCGCCTCCCACAACCTTCCGCACATACCGCTGTGAGATCATAGGCGAGAATGTCATGCATATAGCGAGAATGATACCGCCCAGCACCATCGTCACCCAAGATTCCAGAGAGCTTGAAATGAGCAAGGAAGCGAGCATCGCCGACATAAACAGCATGTGATGACCTGCTAGAAAGATGTATTTTATTGGAGTAAGCCGGGCGATGATAAGATGTACAACCATTCCTATAAGCATAATGACAGCTATTTCTTCACCATAATTCATTTGCGCCATCGCTGTAATCGTCTCATTATGCGGGATAATGCCAATAATTTGGAAGCTGTTCTGAATGACTGCAGACATATTAGACAAGGAGGACCCTGTCTCATTGGCGCCAATCTGTATCAGCTTGAAGCCGAGCATCGTCTTAATCGTTCCGCTCATTACCTTTTGAGCAGACTGCTTCTGAAGCAGCAACCCGATCAGCGCAATAATGCCCAGAATTAAGGCAGGCTCTCCAAAAACTCCATTATTAAACCATTGTGCGGCATTCATTCATTTTCACCTTATTCTATCTCAGATAACCATTCTTGAAATACAATACTTTTCATAAGCTCATCCTTCAAGTATTGGCGGTCCATAATATCGTCCAAACCGATAATTTCGATATCCTCGGCATCCTCGATTGAATCCATAATATAGGCTGAACAGACGACCAGCTTCGCATTATGAGCTTTCAATGAGGTGAAATCCGTATGCTCCACAGCAACCTGCATCCCTATCTCTCTCATTATCGCTTCAATGTTCAATCGAATCATAAGGCTGGTGCCTAAACCGCTGTTGCAGGCAACAATTATTTGCTTCATAGACCCTCCTTAGTAGACAAGCGCTCCCATACCTCTGCAGCATTAGAAGCTGTTTTCAAAAACTCTACAAAACGTCTATCATTCAATACTTCCAATAGATCGCTTAATGCTGTAATGTGCTTCTCCTTGTCTAAGGCAGCAAGCGTAATCATTAGCCATACAGAGTGCTTTGAAGGACCAAATGGTATTGGCTCGCGAAACGTAACCAGACTAAATGAAGTCTTCACTACATCCTCCGGCATATAAGCATGGGGAAAATAAATGCCAGGACTGATAAGGAAGGAATGTTTATTCCCATTAATCATATCGACCAGCTTTTGCTCATAGTGAATGCTTGAAGCTCCTTTGTCAATAAGCAATCGGCTGCCGATACGGAGCGCTTCCTCCCAGTCAGGCGGCTCTTCCTGCAGCTTAATACAATCAGGAGTAAGCAGCTCCGCCAGCGAGTAAGCGTCCTCATTATCAGCAACGCTTCCGCCCTGCATAAAAAAGAGTAAGTCTTCAACCAGTTTGCTGCGATTATGAATGGAAGCGCTTTTTTCAACTATTCTAATGATATCATTTACAGATTGAATTGCTAGTGCTGTAACATTCTCCGCTTTGTAGGTTAGACCAAAAAAATTAGCAATACTTTGCTGATCCTTTGCAGTCAGCAGCGGTGATACCTTAAGCCAGGGCATCGGAAGCGAATGACCAATGTCGACCGTCGACAGGACCGCATCCGTATCCAGATAGGTTAGCTGCGCTGAATCCTTGTAAGAGCAAGTCCGAACGACCTCCAGCTGCGGAAAAATAAAGGCGAGCCTTTGCTTAATTAAGGCGGATGTACCAATGCCAGAGCCGCATACAATTATAACACGCTTGTTGACATTCGAGACTTGCGGAACGATTCCGCTGGCAATATGAAGCATAATATATCCGATCTCATCCCGGCCAAACGTGATCGACATTTTGCTCATAACTTCATTTACTACTCTTTCAAGCACTTTAAGCAATGAGCTGTATTGCTGCTCGAGCTGCTCCAGCAAAGGATTTTTGGATTGCAGATTAAACTTCGCTCGGTACACCGCAGGCTTTAAATGAATAGAGAGACCCTGCACAACCTGATCGGAGAGCTTCAAACGATAGCCGAGCTCCTTCTCCGTACGCGAAATAATGTCTTCGGCCAATTGAACGAATACCATATCTTTTACGGGCAAATGCTGCTTCTGTGCCCCCAGCATATGCTGCGTAATATATCCAATTTCAGAATCCGGCAGCTTAAAACCAAAATGACTCTCAATCATTGGCCGTACATGCTCGTCAATCAATCGGAACATTTCTGTTACCCGCAGCTCGTCCAACAAACGTTGATCGATCTCTATGGAATGCTGATGCTTAATACGCTCCATAGCCATCAATATATGAAGGGTAACCGTTGTATAGCCTGCGTCAGAGAACTGCATCCCTGCAAAGCCCTCCAGCTTTTGAATCGCAGCAAATATTACTTCAACATCCTCTACCTTGAACCAAACCTTCAACGAAGAGATATTGCTTGATACCTCTTTATTCCGATCAAACATATATCTGAGCAGCTTGTCCTCTGTAATCTCTGTGCGTACCAGCTCCAAATAAGCGCTTCTTAACGCTCTTTCCTGACCACGGACTGCTATAATCCCTCGGGCTTTATTCAATTCTAGACGTCGCTGCTCCAGCCACTCTTTTATATCGCTCAAATCAGCCAAGAGCGTGCTCTTGCTTATTCCATATTCATCAATGACGCTAGTAATGGACACTTCGTTCCCTTGAAGCAATCTTTTCAACAGCAGCGATATTCGCTGCTTGGCATCCATGTACACGGGACGCTCCTCAAATTCCTCCTGCAAAAGCTTTAGCTGCTGCGGATCATGCAGCAGCTTCACCCCTTTAGAGCGATGGCGATCCAAAATAACATCATGCTGTCGAAGCCAATCCTCCAGCTGGAGCAGATCATGACGAACGGTACGGTCGGATATATTGTATTTGTCGCTTATCTCCTGCAGTGAAATATAATCGTTGCTTTCGATTAACTGATTTAGAATTCTCTGCTGTCTGCTCGTAATCATCTGCTTCACCTTTATTCACTATGTCTTCTTAAAGAGAAATAGCTTTCGGCATACAGCATATTTGTACTGTGTGACGAAAGCTATAATTACTTTATTCATCTTCTTCGGTCAAGTCAAGCTGCTTTGCTTCTAAATACTGCTTGGTTGCAAGATCTCTTGCTCTGCTCTTATCCTTCAGTCTTTCAATGGCGGGCAGAATAAGAATATCGACTTCTTTCTGAACCGTATAAGCGAGATCATAACGTGTCTGCGATTCCAGGTAGGAGCCAACCTCCATCAAAGCATTGTATCGATCCAGCTCATCTCTCGTCAACAAACCGCGAACTTGCACGCTGCAATGCCGCATTATAGAAACTTTCCTTTACGAAGAACTAGCGAAATGCCGCCAATAATAAACAAGTATCGAATATCGATCAGCTTTTTCAACCAAGCAGCAACACGGCCTTTATATTTCTTGCCGAATGCAATGCCGATAGCTTCTCCTTTGCCAAGGGAAGCAACTGTGCCTTTATTGCTGAACGTAAAGTTCTTCAATGGTTGATTGCGAATCGAAGCGACAAGATTATGCGCGCATACAACACCTTGCTGCATAGCAATCTGTGCCGTCGGAGGGTAAGGACGCCCTTCGGGATTGAACATGAGCGAGTTGTCTCCAAGCACATAAATATTTTCCGTACCTGGCGAGCGCAAATATTCATCGACCTTTACACGACCGCGCATAGTTTCAAAGCCCGCATCCTCGATTAGACGATTGCCGCGAATACCGCCCGTCCAAATAACAGTCGCCGACTTAATTTCCTCGCCTTCTCCTACTACTACTCCGTCAGGCTTGCATTCTTTGATTGCTGTGCCAATGCGGAAGGTAACACCCTTCTTCGTCAGTACATCCATTGCGTATTCAACAAGCTCGGGATCGAAGCCCGGCAATGCCGTAGGAGCAGCTTCAATATTATATAACTTAACAAGCGAAGGATCGACGTCAAATTGCTTGCATAGCTGTGGAATACGATCAGACAGCTCGCCGATAAATTCAATGCCTGTAAAACCAGCACCGCCGACAATAAACGTCAAATAGTCTGTACGATGAGGCTCACGCTTAAAGCGCGCGAATTGATATTCAATATGCTCTCGAATAAGACGCACAGAGTTAATGCTTCTTATATTCATCGCATAGTCGCCAAGACCAGGGATGCCGAAGGTTTCCGGTTCTCCACCTAGACCGATAACCAAGTAATCATACGATAAGGTACCATCTTCAAGAATAACCTTCTTGTCCTGCGGACGAATTTGAATAACCGTTGATTTAACAAAGTCAATTTTGAATTCATCAATCAGCTTCGAAATATTCACACGCGCATTTTCCGGGTTGTCCGTTCCAGCGGCCGGCATATGAAGATGTGTTGTAATGTAGTGATAGTCATGCTTATTAACAAGCGTTACATCCGCTTCATTATAATTTAATTCCTTCTGCAAGCGCAGCGCAGTCAGAATGCCGCCATAGCCCGCACCTAGAATGACAATCTTAGGTATGTTACTCATAGTATGATCCCATCCAATCCAGTTCTTATATTTATGTTGTGAAAAAAGACACATAAAAGTACGCATTTATGACTTTATCTCTATAGCTTTTTCAGCTTTTTTGTCTAATTTGCGCCATAACATTTGCTTTCATTAATCGATAATTACCGCTATTATACGCACACGATCGCAAACTTAACATACATCAGAAATATTACAGAGTTTTCATTAAAAGTTCAAGGGTAAAATATACGAAATTGTTTAGAACACTATACAAATGGAGCATTTCCAACTGCTTCGATAAAGCGGTATAATAAAGAGCATATATACATACTTGGAGGTGTAGATTTGTACGATCTAGAGTCAAGCGACAGCATTGTTGATATTGCCATTATTGGCGGTGGACCAGCCGGATTATTTGCCGCCTTTTACGGCGGCATGCGTCAAGCCTCAGTCAAGCTTATTGAGAGCATGCCGCAGCTTGGCGGCCAGCTGGCTGCTTTGTATCCGGAGAAGTATATATATGACGTGGCAGGCTTCCCAAAGGTTACAGCTCAAGAGCTTGTGAACCGGCTTATTGAACAGGTCAATCATTTTTCGCCAGACATCCGTCTAGAAGAAAAGGTTGTCAATGTAATCAAGCGTGAAGAAAGACTGTTCGAGATTGTTACTAATAAAGGCTCTCATTTAGCTAAAGCAGTCATTATTACAGCTGGTGTAGGCGCATTTGAGCCTAGAAGGCTTGAGCTTCCAGAAGCAAGCAAGTATGAGAACAAAAATCTTCATTATTTTGTTGGAGATCTCCAGCGCTACAAAGGCCAGCATGTCCTGTTAAGCGGCGGCGGCGATTCCGCTGTAGATTGGGCGCTTATGCTGGAGCCGATTGCAGCTAGTGTTACGCTCATCCATCGGAGAGATAAATTCCGAGCCCATGAGCATAGTGTTGAGAATCTGATGAAATCAAAGGTTAAGGTTATTACCCCTGTAGAAATTATTGCGCTGCATGGCGATGAGCAGATTACGGGAGTAACGCTTTCCGACGTTAAAACGAAGGAAGAAACCAAGCTGCAAGTAGACGCAGTTATCGTTAATTTTGGCTTTGTCTCCTCGCTAGGTCCAATCGCCGATTGGGGAATTGATATACAAGGCGGATCAATCGTCGTCGATACACGCATGGAGACAAATATCCCAGGCATATTCGCCGCTGGCGATATAACTACGTATCCCGGCAAGCTCAAACTGATCGCGGTTGGCTTCGGCGAGGCGCCTACAGCAATCAATAATGCGAAGGTATACGTTGATCCTTCTGCGAAGCTGTCACCCGGCCACAGCAGTAATATGAAGATGTAGAATTGAACCGTGATCCCTCATTGGAAGGAACAATAGAGGATTCGTCGATTAGTAACTATAAACCAACACAAACAATGGCGGTACAGGAATAGCATCCTGTACCGCCATTGTTTCAATATTCTTGATTATTTTAGTCGAAAGTGAGCTGTCTCCTGTGAGCTTACTGCAATTGGGACAGCCTCTAATATGTTTATGCTGATTTCTTCGTATGCGTGATTTGCAGGACAAGCTTTCTCCGTTTTATTTCATAAGCCAGCAAACGAATAAATTCTACATCTAAATGGAGCCTTATTGCTGAATGATAGGATTCAACTAGTACCTCATCGGACAGAAGGCGCATCGCTCAACACCCTTTCTATCAATGTTAGTTCATTGCTCTATCATATTAGCACGGCTCTATTATACCGACAATATCCCCACTTATACACATAATCATGTGTATAGCATGTGCATCTAATGTGGATATACGTCGAAAAGCGTAATATTTCAAAGTGTATAATGTGGATAAACTTATCCACATAGCTGTTAATTGTTTTTCCAATAAAAAACTTTGATTGAAATCTACTACTCAATTAATAGAATAATTTAACATCACTAACATTTCACTTACTGAGGCCTAGTGTTAACCTCGAAGATCCAGATCTTCCCTTCTTTATCAATACCGTAATCGAAACCAAGCTGACCGATTCCTGGATATTTTCGCTCTAAAACTTTCGTGGATAGTTCCGTCAATTTACGCATTTCACGCTTCTTGGAGTCTACTGCGTCCGATGAGAAGGAAAGACTGATTCCCTCGGCTCCTTTTACAAGAGTCCCCCCTCGGCAAAGGTTCGTGACGAACAAGCCCGGTTTGGCAATTCGACCGACGATAGCTCGATAAGTCCATCGATTGTTCTCTTTGACATATTTCACACGATAGTCGATTGGTCTGCCTTTAATGGTTGCAAGGTATATTCCTTTTTGAATGAGATATGCTCGTCCTCTGTGAAGTCTTTTTAACGCATTCACAAGCGCATCGAATGAATAAAACCGTCTCGACAAGGAGTAATACGTATAACTATATCCTTGAGACAATTTCGTGATTTTAATAACACCGTGACCTCCTGCTCCAACGATCGGCTTAATGACAACCATACCGTGCTCATTAAGCATACTCAGCAGATTCTTTTTATTTAACCGCATAGTTGGCGGGATATGTTCAGCTATATCCGGATGTGTAAGCAAAGCTTCTGTCTTTACCCACTTGCTCGCAAGCTGCCTTCCATTTGATTCGCCCATCATAAAAAGCTCCTTTCCTGCCGTTTCATCTATAGCATATGACAGCTTGACAGCTGTCTCTTGGATGAATGCGGAGGCAAGGAGCCTTTATTTGTTTTTGTGAAAGTTACAACTAAGGCATGAGCAAGAGAGTGTCTGATTCATAATCGCGGACAGCTACTAGTCTTTTCTCTCCATTGCAGCCTTGAGCGCTTCAGCCAGACCGCCCGAAAGCTTAACCTCATCACTGTATTGCTGGATCAGCTTCTGGCCCTGCTTGCGATCCGCCCGACCTCCGCCCCCCTTATCACCGAGCATTTCAATGACATTGCAAGGTCTACATTGTGCAAATTTACCAGCCTTGCCATCACGGATCTCCATCCGCTTATGACATTGCGGACAGCGTTTATTAGACTGCTGCGGCTCAGCAGCGCGGCGGTAGCTGCACTCACGGTCGGAGCAAACCAGCATTTTACCACGCTTCCCCTTTATCTCCAGCAACTGCTTGCTGCACTCTGGGCATAAAGAATGTGTAAGATTATGCGGTTTATATTCCTTCGTTACTCGTTTTACTTCCGCTGTCCAGGATTCCGCTTGCTGGCGTATGCCTTTCATAAATGCAGCGGCATCGCCCTTTCCTTTAGCGATCCGTTCCAGCTCCTGTTCCCATTTCGCAGTCAGCTCAGGACTTCGCAGCTCATCAACTACTAAGTTAATTAGCTGTTCGCCCTTGCCAGTAGGAACAAGCCGATTACTTCTCCGTTCTATCGTATCCGTAGACAGCAGCTTCTCAATGATGTCCGCGCGAGTAGCAGGCGTACCCAATCCATACTTCTCCATTTGCGAGAGAAGCGAAGCTTCACTGTAGCGCTGAGGCGGCAAAGTACGCAGCTCCTTAACGGTCATGCCTTTGACCGTAAGCTGAGCACCTGCGTTTAGGGCAGGCAAAAGCTGTGATTTCATAGGCACACGGTCTCTGCTAGAGGGTTCATCATTCTCATCTGCTTCATGATCGCTGTCTGCGGAACTATGAACACCATTATCATAGAGCGCCTTCCAGCCTTTATCTCTCTCCACTTTTCCCTTGGCATATAACCGATCCTTGCCGCTGGACAGCGTAACGCTTGTTTCTTCAAATTTATAAGGCCCATAAAATAGTGAAATAAATCGTCGAACAATTAAATCATATAGCTTTCGTTCATCATTGCTGAGAATGGATAGATTAACATATTGCTCCGTCGGAATGATGGCATGATGGTCGCTTACCTTCGTATCGTCAATAATTCGCTTCGTAATTGGCAGCGAGCCCTTTAGCAGCGGACGGGCATATGGAGCATAATGTCCAACGGCTACACTCTCAAGACGCCCTTTTAGCGTTGAGACCATATCGCTCGATAAATAGCGTGAGTCTGTACGCGGATAAGTAACAAGCTTATGCGCTTCATACAGCTTCTGCAGCACATTAGAGGTCTGCTTCGCTGAGAAGCCCAGCTTTTTATTTGCGTCTCTCTGCAGCTCAGTCAAGTCATAAGCTAGCGGATGCGGTTCTGATTTCTCATTTCTGGTAATCTTATCCACCTTTAGGGCATTGCCCTTTAGGCGAGCGGCGATTGCTTCTGCCTCTTCTTTGTTCCACAATCTTCCATCATGGCCGTCATGCTCCCGCCACAAGCCAGTAAATCCTGCTAGCTCAGCTGATACAGTCCAATAGGGCTTTGATTGGAATTGCGATATTTCGTTTTCCCGTTCCATCATCATCGATAACGTAGGCGTCTGAACACGGCCTGCAGCCAGCTGTGCATTATACTTTACGGTCAACGCGCGCGTAAGATTAAGTCCGATCAACCAATCCGCCTCAGCCCGGCATACCGCTGACGCATATAAATTATTGTACTCTTTTCCTGGGCGAAGGTTGGCAAAGCCATCCTTAATCGCTTTGTCCGTTTGAGAAGAAATCCACAGTCGTTTGAATGGCTTGCGCCATTTCGCCAGCTCCATAATCCAACGAGCGACAAGCTCGCCTTCACGCCCTGCATCCGTAGCGATAATAAGCTCGTTAATATCGTTCCGTTTGCATAACGCAGCAACCGCTTTATATTGTTGAGATGTTTCTTTAAGCACTTTTAAATTCATACGCTCCGGCAGGAGCGGCAAGTCCTCTAAGGTCCATGTCCGATATTTAGGATCATAGTCCTCCGGTTCTGCTAACGTCACTAAATGGCCTAATGCCCATGTGACAACATATTTAGGACCCTCCATATAGCTTTTGTGCTTCTGGCCGCAGCCCAGCACACGTGCGATCTCTTTTGCTACACTTGGTTTCTCCGCTAATACTAATGCTTTCATCGAATAAATCGCTCCTATCCAATCCTTCCTTATGCTATGTCGAACGATACCATACAGAAGCTTTCCATGCAACGCCGCATTATACTTAAGGTCTGCTCTACTATTCGGAACTTGAACCAATAAGATAGCCCTCATGCTTGACGTACCAAAAAAAACAGCCCCTAACTTAGTTAGGGGCTGTTCTGAGCTGTAAAAAATATTACAGCTTAACTACGTTTTCAGCTTGTGGTCCGCGGTTGCCTTGAACAACTTCGAACTCTACTTGTTGACCTTCGTCAAGAGTTTTGAAGCCTTCGCCTTGGATAGCGGAGAAGTGTACGAATACATCGTTGCCGCCTTCAACTTCGATGAAGCCGAAACCTTTCTCTGCGTTAAACCATTTAACTGTTCCTTGTGCCATTGTGAATTACCTCCAAATAATTATTAACATGTTATTTTGATACAAACAAAAATCACATATTGAAAAGAGCATCATCACAAATGATAACCTTTTCAATATGTGACTAGATTGCTTGCATTCAGTTATTTCATATTATAGCACGCGATTATAGACAACGCAATAGGAGTTTACAAAATAAATTAGCAGCGCATTCAACCATACATGAGCGCGGACTTAACGATATTTTCAACAAAAAACATCCGCGTGTTGTATCCCGTTAAAAATACATGACCCGGGAGCACTCCTATTCTATATCATTAGCACTCGCCTTCAGCAGCGGGCTTGCCTGCATCTGATGCCGTACGGAAGGAAGAACCGCAACCGCAAGTTGCCGAAGCATTCGGATTATCCATCGTAAATCCTCCGCCCATCGCAGATTCCTTAAAGTCGATGACAAGGCCTCTTAAATACTTAACACTCTCATCGTCAACGACGACTTTCATGCCCTGTACATCAAGCACTTGGTCAGCTTCATTCTGTTCATCATCAAAGCCCATTCCATAAGAGAAGCCAGTGCAGCCGCCTTCCTTTACTCCAATGCGCAGGAATAGACCCGGTGTTTCTTCGGCTTCCAGCATTTCTTTTATTTTCTCTGATGCTGTATTACTAATGGTGATCATATGTCATCCCTCCAGTTTCATTCATAACGACTTAACAACTCACTTACTTCTCTATAGTATACACCTGTTTCCCTATTCACTCAAGCGGATCAATGCCACATGCGCAATGCCGCAAGACGTCTGTTCATACAACTTAGTCATTGCCCGTCTTCAAAAGGAGGTTTATAATTAATACAGCTTTGCCTGAATAACATAATGCTCGTATATCATAAAGCGAAGCAAAGCAGTGCATCCTAATTTATAATGATTACAGCATAGAAACGGAGTATATATTCATGAGAAACCTAGTTGTATTAGGCGGAGGCTATGGCGGTTTAGCCGTCATTACAGATTTGCTGGAAAAGCAGCTGCCGCTTGATGTAACCATTACGCTTATTGACCGAATGCCTTTTCAAGGGTTAAAAACAGAATACTATGCGCTTGCGGCAGGCACATCCTCTGATCTGGAGCTGCGAGTAAAATTTCCTGTAGACCCTAGACTAAAGCATGCCTACGGGGAAATTACGGATATCGATTTGGAGCAGCGTCTTGTATATGTTGAGGATAACGATCCGATAGCTTTTGATTGGCTCGTTATAGGGCTTGGCTGTACCGACCGATATCACGGAATTGAGGGCGCAGAGCAATATTCAACTAGCATCCAAACCTTCTCAGCGACAAGGAAAACCTATGCCCTTCTCAATGATGTTAAGCCTTATGGTCAAGTATCCATTATTGGCGGCGGATTGAGCGGCGTTGAGGTTGCCTCTGAATTGCGCGAAAGCCGCCCAGATTTAAATATCCGTATTATTGACCGCGGACCGCGAGTGCTTTCGTCTTTTCCAGGCAAGCTGCAAACCTTCGTCACCGATTGGTTCGCAGATCATGGCGTTGAGATGCGAGGCAACACTTCATTGTATCGAGTGGAGGAAGGCATCCTGTATGACGCTAACTCTCCTGATCCTATCTACACTGACATTACTGTCTGGACTGCAGGCATTCAACCTGTAACGCTCGTTCAAAGAATGGAGCTGCCTAAGGACAATCAAGGCCGGCTCATCATTAACAAGCATCATCAGCTGCCTGATTATAATAATGTTTATGTCGTTGGCGATTGCGCCGCAATTCCGCATTCCCCGAGCGCTCAAGCAGCCGGAGCACAAGGCAAGCAAATTGCCGAAGTCATTCATGCCGAATGGAACAACCGCGAACCGCGCTTAGGCATCATCAAGCTTAAAGGCGTGCTGGGCTCGCTGGGCAAGAAAAGCGGCTTCGGCATTATGGCTGGAACCCCAATTATGGGGCGTGTTCCTCGTCTCGTTAAGAGCGGCGTCTTATGGCAATCCAAGCGCAATAACGGTTAATTACATATCATCAAGCAGCTTGTCCAGCGCCTCGCGGTCTGCCTGCTGCTTGTCGATACAGAACAGAATAGCATCGTATAATTGTTCTACGTCGTCTACGGCCACAATTTCGCCTTCTACCATTGCGAATGGCCGCAAATAGCATTCACCGCAATTGCCCAAGCATCCATATTCAGTAACTTCGTATTTGTCATCCTCTTCAAAACGGGACATAACTAAGTCTGTATCATGATGGGTATTACTGGCACAATATTCAATCAATATTTTATGCATAAAAATCCGCCTTACTAATAAGAGTGATATACATTTTCATTTGCAGTACTTTGTATTATAATAGGGGAGAAAGGAGTTGATTGCAATGAGTGAACAAGTTCAGAGCACCATGTACGATGAAGTATTGGACGTATTAGACAAGCTTCGTCCGTTTCTGCAGCGTGACGGCGGCGATGTTGAATTAGTGGATGTTGAGGACGGCATCGTTAAACTGCGCCTGATGGGCGCTTGCGGCAGCTGCCCGAGCTCAACGATCACCCTGAAAGCAGGCATCGAACGCGCGCTTCTTGAAGAAGTGGAAGGCGTACAGGAAGTCGTACAAGTATTCTAATGATGAAGAGTCTTATCGAGTACCGAAGCATTTAGCGCCGGCACGTACGATAAGACTCTTTTTTTCTTGCTATGATTCTAGAACATCCCTTTAATGTTTGCGCGAATGGGATCATATCCGCCAGTAACATCAATTACATTCCCTGTCAGGAAATTCGATTTATCCTCGCACAGGAACAAGACGACCCGCGCAACATCCTCACCCGTCCCAGGCCGGCCAATAGGAGATTCAGAATCATATTCTCCTTGAACCTCCTCGATAGAACGCTCTTTATTCACGCCGCGAATATCTCCAGGACCTATTAAGTTAACCGTAATGCCAAAGGGGGCCTCCTCAACCGCAAGCGACTTCGTGAAGGAGACAAGCCCTGTCTTCGCAGCCGCGTACACAGCTCGATGCGGCCATGCTCTCGCTTCCCCAGCATGACCAAAGCCGAAGTGGATAATTCTTCCCCACCCGCGTTCACGCATTCCCGGCAGCAGCTTATGGTCCAACAGCATCACTCCAAGCATATTGCCATGGAGCAGCCTTATAATAGTCTCTTCATCATATTCGCTGAATAGCTTTCGCTCTCGCACGAACGGCCCTGCATTATTGATCAGTATATCAATTACGCCGGCAAAGCGCTCCGCCTCTCGAGCTAATCGTTCAACGCCTTCCGGCGTCGCTATATCTGCTTGAACGGTGAGCGCCTGAACACCAAGCGCTTCGATCTGAGCCTTTACCTGCTCTGCCGCTTCAGCGCTTTCATAATAATTCAACACAATATTACAGCCTTGCGCTGCGAGCTCCAGCGCTGCACGCTTGCCAAGTCCTTTTGCGCTGCCGGTTACGAGCGCCGTTCTGCCTTTTAGCATGAACAGTAGCTCCCTTCACGGAATTATATTTGCTTATTGCGCACTAATACACACGCGTACTGAAATGTTAATTGAAGCGATTCCAGCACCATCGCAAGTCCATTTGCTAAATCATTGGACTGCTCTGCAATATTTTCCAAGCTCAAGTCTTGCCCGTACATCCGCTGTCGTTGAATTAGATCGTCCTGCATTTCAGAATTCATATAATGAATTTCCGTATTTCTGCGATTTCGCAGCCTTGCCATCGGTTCCTTACAGCTTTCCTTTACCGCATTAATTTTTGACGTAAAATCTCCATGCACGCGGCGCTCCCGCAATACACGCAGTACAGTGAAATAAGAATAATGCGCCTTCACATGTTCTGTTTTTACATCCAGTAATGTATTCAAGAAAGTACCCAGCTTATCCAGCAAGGAGAACACGCGAATAAATGCATTTTTGTCAAAATACACGTAACGGCTGTAAGCCAGCCTTTCCTGCTCATTCATCGCATTGCAAGTCGTCGCCGTTATCGCTCCTGCGAACTTCGTTGCGGCATAACAGCTTTGCTCAAGCTCGTCCAGGGAGGAGCGCAGTCCAAGCGCCCATATTTCAAGCTTATTGGCTGTCCCTCTCCCTGCGCTTGCCTTCTCTTCTTCAGCATGCTTGCGCAGCATGTTTACGAATTGGTCGATTTGGCCAAAAGTCTCTGCCAGACTTCCGTCCGCAGTTCTTAATTGCTCGTCAAACAGAAATCGCAGCATAACGGTCAAGCCTCCTCAATTCCCTCACTGTGCTTCGCGACAATAGTAACAGTCAGGAATGTTTATCGCTTGATTCTTGCTTCACTTAATCTCCAGGAACGTATTACAAGATCAGCCAGCAATCCGAATAGCCCCGTAATAACCAAATTATGAAGCAAGCTTGTAAAAATAAACCAGTCTTCATTATCAATTGTAAAAGTGAGCCATGCTCCGCTTAAAATTTGAAGTAATACGATAATAACCGCCCAGCCGGCAGACCTCGTTAATCCTGCTTCCCCGCGGCTCAGCTTACGAATGTAGTAATATTGTGCAATGATAACGATGCCAAGCAGCGCAGCCGCAACACGGTGGATAAATACAGCCCCTGTCGCGCCTGACAGCTCCGGCACAACCTCGCCATTGCATAATGGCCAGCCGACACAGCCTCCCGCTGATTCCGTATGCCTTATATATGCGCCTAAATAGACAACAATATAACAATAAATAGCTGTTCCAATCGTCAATGGAAAGATGGAGCTGGGCACTACAATCGGTTTCTGAATGCCACGCTTCACTCGATATGTCCATACAACGAGCAAAAGCGTGAACGCAAATGCGATTAATGAGATCCCGAAATGTATGGCCATCACGGCATCTGATTGATGCCACTTAACGGCAGCCGCTCCCATGAGAGCCTGTATGACAGTGAATGCCAAAGCTCCGAGCGCATACAAATACGGCTCCTTATACACCTTCTTATCTTTGCGGTATCTTTGCAGCATTGGGATAAAAGCAGCGACAACTAACAAGCCTTCTGCGGCAGTAATGAGTCGATGCGACATTTCAATAGCTGTTTCAAACGTATAGGCCGGAATAAATTTACCGTGACATAATGGCCAATCATCTCCACAGCCGCGCCCTGAATCCGTATTCGTAACAAGAGCACCGGCAAGAAGTACAAACAGCATTCCGATACACGCAGCAAACGCTATAGCGCGATAACGGCCGGTTACCATATATAATCACCTATTTTCTCATAATAATAGTACAATTATATCGGTATCAGATGTCAAAAGCCATGTTGAAAATGTGAAACTTCCGTCTCTTGTGTCGAACGGACAAGAAAAGTCCACACTTCTAATCGCGCTTCACAGTGTGGACTTCCTTCTTAAGCCTGAATGGATGAGCTGACCGCTATCGCCCTCTCAATAAATTGCTCGATCTCTTCACGAGTTTTGCGCAGCTTGCTGACGAAACGAATCAGCTCTTGATTGCCTTTAAAAGCGATAAAGCTTGGAATCCCTAAAATATTAAGCTCGGAGCAAAGATCTGGCAGATCATCACGGTCGATCTCAATGAAGGTCACTTTCCCCTCATACTGCTTCTCAAGATCCGGCATAAATGGATTAATGAAGTGACAATCCTTGCACCATGTCGTTTTGAATACCGCAATCGTTAAGCCATCGCTTGCTGTTACTTCACGAAATTCTATGTCTGTCGTTACTTTCTTCATATTGTCCTCTCCTTTATGCTTGGCGATTCATCTTTCTAAACACAATACGAAGCGGCCCCCGCAGCTTTGATGGGAATGAATCAATCTCATCCGGTCGAATAACACGGAGCGCAATTAATAACAAACCGTACAAACCGAATACAACTAGGCCTGTTACGGCAGCGGATAAGAAATAAGCTAATCTTGCCGGCCAAATCGTTGCGAGCGGACTAAGGAGAAGCTCTATTCCCCAGCCTCCTGCTGCAGCGACGGCTACCGCTGTCAGGTATGGAACCCAGCGGCGCCCAAGCACCTTTATTTTAACCTCTCCGTTTATCATATTTAAATTCAGCCATGTTATAAATAGGAAGCAGAGCGTCGATGCAATGATTAATCCATAAATTCCTAGCACAGCTCCAAGCACAACACTTGCCAGTGCAAACAAAGCTAGACCAATCAATGTATGGATCATCGCATATTTTGACTTACCCATCCCCAGCAGGATGGAGTTGCTCGTCATCATCGTTATTTGGAAAATGGTTCCTGCCGTCAGCAAGGCTACGATGTCGCTTCCGTTAGGTCCTTTAAAAATAAGTCCAGTAATCGAATGCGCTGCCACGGTCATCGCTAATGCTACCGGAACGCCTGTAAAGCAGACAATTCTCATTACAACTGACGTTTGTCTCTGCACCTCACCCATATTACGCTTAGCAAAAGCAGATGAAATAACCGGAATAATAGATGCACTCAGCGCTATGGCTAATATTGGCGGAATGCCTGCAAGCGACATCGCTTTAATATTGTAATAGCTTAATGCCTCCGAGGCGTCTGCCCAGCTGTAATATCCGCCAGTTAAACGGAAGAACAACGAGGTATGAAACGTATATACGAATTGCACCGTAATCGAGGTTACGACGACTGGCAAGGAAATGCTGAATATTTCCTTATAAATAGAAAGCAAAGGCAGCTTCGCGCGCGGAGCGATCATTTCTGCAGTTGCTGCAGCGGTCTCCGCTTCAGCACGATCCTGCTTCCGCAGCTTCATGCCGAACCATATCATGACGCAGAGCGAGCCTATACCGCCAATAAAGCTGCCGAATGTCGCTGCAGCCGCAATCCATTCATCGCCCCAGCCCCACATAAATAGAAGCAAGGCGAGACCGATACCTATGCCCACTCGCAGAATCTGTTCAATAATCTGTGACATGCCTCCAGCCATCATAAGCTGCCTGCCCTGGAAGTAGCCTCTCATCATTGCAATAATCGGGAATAGCAGCAACGCCGGCGCAATAGCTTGTACAGCGAGTTTAGCATACGGTTTATCGGTTATATGATTAGTATAGTACGGTGCGAGCAAGAACAGCGCTGTTGCGAGGGCAATGCCCGCCAGTACTCCGAACATTAGACCTGCCCGGTAAATTTGCTTTGCTTCATCTGGCCTTCCCAGCGCATAGCGCTGGGAAACCATTTTGCTGATGGCGCTTGGAATGCCGCCGGTTGCCACGATTAGCAGCAGCAAATAGATCGTATTGGCGTCGCCAAACGATATTTGTCCTTCCTTGCCCAGCATATAATCGAGCGGCACGCGCTGGAATAACCCAAGAAATCGGGCAACAAGCGCAGCGACCGCCAAAATAACTGTACCGCGTATTAAAGAATCCTTCTTCATCATTGCTCAATCACACAAGCTCTCTTATTATTTATTAGCGATAGGCTCCAGCGGCTGATGATTACCGCGAACCGGCGTTGCAGAATCGATCGGCGCAGCCCATTTCACTCCATTGCGAATGACCTGCAATATTTGCTCATTATAATAGGTTGGATAAGTTTCATGTCCTGGTCGGAAATAAAAAATTTTCCCCTGTCCGCGCGAAAACGTGCATCCGCTTCGAAACACCTCACCGCCCTCAAACCAACTGACGAAAACAAGCTCATCCGGGGTAGGAATATCGAAATGCTCGCCATACATTTCCTCACTGTCAAGCGTAATGTATTCAGGCAAGCCTGCGGCAATAGGATGTGCTGGATTGACAACCCACAGCCTTTCCTTTTCTCCCGCTTCACGCCATTTCAAGTCGCATCCTGTACCCATTAAACGCTTGAATATTTTGGAAAAATGTCCTGAGTGCAGGACGATCAAGCCCATGCCATCCCATACTCGCCGCTGAACTCGCTCAACAATAGCGTCATCCACAAGATCATGCGCCATATGTCCCCACCAAATCAGAACATCCGTGTTCGCGAGACGTTCCTCCGTCAACCCATGCTCCGGCTCATCGAGCGTCGCAGTTGTCACCAAGATTTGATCACTCGCAATTCCTTTCGCTATCGCTGTATGAATACCATCCGGGTATACTGCTTTCACCTCATCATGAAGCTTCTCGTGTTGAAATTCATTCCATACCATCACTTTTATCAAAGCTCGTTGCACCTCCTGCTAATACTTGCGTATCAATTGGCAATTAACCAGATTACAAATAGAATAATCATTAATAATTGCAGTATAACCTTAACAACTACACTCGTAAATAGTCCCACTACAGAGCCGATGCCGACCTTTGTCGACTTCTCCAAATTCGTTCCTACAAGCAATTCCCCGATAACCGCGCCAAGAAAAGGACCAAGCAGCAATCCGAAAGCAGGTATAACGAAAGGTCCGATTATAAGCCCGATCGTACTTCCGATAATAGAAGCACGAGAGCCTCCGAATCGCTTAACCCCCCAGGCGCTCACCGCATAGTCAGCTACAAAGAGAACGACTACAATTAAAGTTTGCAAAGTCCAGAAGAAGAAGCCAAACGGCTCAAAGCTGAGAAACAGACCATATACGAAAAAAGCAGCATATATAGCAAGCGCACCAGGCAATATGGGATAAATGGTACCTGCCATTCCGATTACGAAAAGGATTATAACAAGCGTCCAGCCTAATATGTCCATCGCTTATCAACCTTTCAATAAATAACGTTTAATAACATCTGCAACACCATGCTCATTATTCGTTAATGTAATCACATCCGCAGCTTCCTTCACTGTTGACTGCGCATTGCCCATTGCGACTCCGAGGCCAGCTTCACGAATTGCTGCAATATCATTGAGACTGTCGCCGACTGCGACCACCTCCGACATCTCAATGCCAAGCAGCGCACACAACTCCCGTAATCCGCTTGCCTTCGTTATGCCATCAGGGTTAATCTCTAGATTCTGCGGCGAAGAATTCGTGATTTCAAAAAAATTCCAGCTGCTAACCGTTGCTAATATTTCATTTCTAGCCTCATTGTCCTCTGTGTAGTAACCAAACTTTAGCCATTCAAAATCCTCATACTGAGTATTTGCAGGAATCCACTTTTCTTTGTTAAAGATTCCCTGTGTCGAATACGCCCAAAACCATGGTTCCTCGTAGGAAAGCGCCAGCTCGTGCAAAGCTCTCACATGCTCCGTTTGTAATAAAGTACGCTTATGCAGTTGATGCGGCCGTTCCCATATCTCGCCGCCATTTACTGTAATCATTGGCGTATCCAGCTCTAATTGCTCCGCAAAGGGAACGGCGCTAGAAAATCCCCGTCCTGTCGATAAGCTGACGATGATTCCCTCATCCATCGCTTTATGTACCCAGTAAGCATTCTCATCGCTGACCTCAGACAGGTCATTTAGCAGGGTTCCATCCATATCCAGCGCCAAAAGCTTATATTTTCCCAATTAAAAGCCTCCTATCCATTAGCTCTGTGTTGTGAATCTGTACCTTACTAGTTTAGCATAAACTGCACCGAAAACGAATGAAAGAGCCATCCGTATTTACATACGAATTGGCTCCTCCACAGCATTATATTTATTCCACTACAGCTTCTTCTGTCGACTCAACAACTGTCTCCTCGACAGTGACTTCATCTACACGAGGCATTGGCATAATGCCAACATCTCCTTCACCTGCCGGCGGATCCTCCTGCTGAAGCAGCTCATCACCTCTCAGCTGAATGTTGGCAAGGGCTTCATCAAGCGTAATCGAACCATCTTTATACTTCGCAAGCTCTTCCGAGAACAGACCGTATACGCCCATTTGGAAAGCTTGTGACAGCTTGTCATAATCCTTATACATATTTACAGTAGTTGGCTTCAACGCATAGAAAGCGGCATAATTACGTCCGTCTTCGTTTGTAATATATTTCGTACGTACAGGGAATCCGTTATTAAAGCCGGACTTCGACTTCACTCTAGCGTAATCATCGCTTGTCATATAAGACAGAAACTTCCAAGCAGCTTCCTTATTCGGAGATGCTTCAGTAATCGCAAAAATATTATAGAAATTCATGTAGCTTGTAGTATCTGGATTTTGCGGGCTTACCGGTGCTGTAACGATATCCCAATCGCTAATGATCTGATCAGAATCTTGAAGATAGTTTTTGGCTTCTTCTATCTGATTGATTGTGTAAGTTTCACCAAGCGTCATTGCTAGTCGTCCAGAAAGGAACGGATCACGCAGCAAGTAATCTTCATAAGAACCGCTGAAACCGCCATCTTCGCTATATTTACTCTCAAAATAAAGCGTATCTGACTTAATCATATCATCAGCCGTTTGGAAAAGGGTTTTCCATGAATCGCTAGTAATAGTCATTTGCTTCTTCTCAGCGCTAACATAGTTTAGCCCTTGCGAATTCGCTAAAGTGCTGGCAAGCTCGAACAAATCTTCGCTCCAACCAATCTTCAAGCCGAATACCCGTTCCTTAGGCTCACCTTCTGTAGGGAATTGACGCGCCAGCTGATAAATCTGATCCCAAGTCATTTTATCCGTTGGATAAGGGATTTGATATTTGTCGAACAATGCTTTGTTATACAACAGCGCTTGGCTGTAGAACGAAGGCGTCATACCGTACAGTTGGCCGCCGCCAAGCTCCTTCAAGTAATCGACAAGACCAGGAACAAGACCTTCTACATCATACTTATCCTTCTCAACGTATGTGTTCAGATTGAGCAGCTTGCCTTCCTCTGCATACCGCTTATATTGATCTGTGGACAGCATAATAAGATCTGGCTTTTCCTCTTCTACAAACTCATCAAAAGCAGCTTCATAGTCGGTAATATCTTGACGATACATCTTTTGTGTGGAGACAACTTCAATTTCTACATTCGGAAATAATGCCGAGAAAATCATTCCATACTCTTGAAAAAATGAACCCTCATCATGATACATGACTCTAAACGTTGACGGCTCCTCTGGTTTGCTGCTACCTCCGCCTAAGCTGCATCCTGCCAATAAGGCAATGACTGTGACAGCAGCTAGTGCGGATTTCCACAAAGACTTCATCACTCTTCCCCTACCTTTATTTTCTTTTATATGTACCATTTATTAAACGAATGGACGAGCCATTAGGTTGCAGACTTTATGAAAAATAATTAATATCGGTAAAAAATGCAAGTACAATGCGCTGAGCGCATGTGAAACTCCAAGGGCGAGCGTTGCTCTACTCGGGATTTGTTGCTGCAACAGCGGTTTTCGCTCTTGGAGTAACTTGGGTGGTGTATTTGTCTGCTGTTAGAGCGATTTCCGATCTTAGGATTGGCGTGAGTGCTCTTGCAGCAACTGCGCATACTCTCGCGGCAAGCAAAAAGCTGCTCCAGTCCTGACGGTCTGGAACAGCCTTGTCTAATAGCTTATTTTACTCTACTACTGTATCCCCTGAAGCGCCAGCGTCAACGCCGGCACCTGCGGCATTCGCATCGCCTGCGTCCGTCTGTCCAGCGCCATCTGCTGAGATAATCGGCTCATTCGCCGGCTTTTTGCGCGGTGTACCAGTTAATCCGATCTCTTCGTCATAAGCGTCGAATATTTTCCGCGCGATTGGGGCAGCCCCGTAGGAACCGAAGCCGCCGTCAGGGATAACGACTGCGACCGCCAGTTTCGGCTTATCAGCCGGAGCGTATGCAATAAACACAGCATTCTCCGCTCTTCGCCCCGCAACATCAGACTCTGAGGTACCCGTCTTTCTTCTATAATCATATGGGAAATCTTCAAAGCCTTGTACCGATACTTTGGACATGCCGCTCTCAATTTCTTTCCAATAATCTTCAGGAAGGTCAATTGTGTTAAGCACCTCAGGGGTAAAACCCTCAACTAAAGTGCCGTCCGATTCGCGAATTTCGTTCACAAACTGAGGCTTATAGCGAACCCCTCGGCTCGCTAAGGTTGCCGCGTATTGCGCCAACTGCAGCGTCGTATATTTAGCGCCTTGACCAAAGGAAGAGAAGATAAGCGCTGACTGTTCGCTTCCCATCGTTTCGCTGTAATAGTCGATGACGCCTTTCGACTCATTCGGCAGTCCGCTTCCGGTTGTTATACCGAGTCCGAACATCTTCATGTACTCATCCCATATATCTATAGCTTTTTTGCCGTCCACGCCGCCTCGTTTATACAAAGCGTTACCGATCATTTCCGCCATAAACGGGTTTGAAGATTTTTCAATGGCTCGAGCCGGATCCATATTCCCATAGATATGATTCTGCGAGTTTTTAATATTTCTCTCGTAGCCCTTTCTGCCGAAGGTAAACACGCCGGTATCATTATAAATGTAATTTGTCTTAAATAGCTTTTCACTTAATCCAACCAGTACGCTCAGCGGCTTAAGCGTTGAGCCTGGCGGCACGACAGAGGAAGGATGGCGAGCGCGCTCTTCATCTGTATCATATTTGCCATACACATCTCGTATTGTACCGTTGGACAGAGCGTATTGAAAGTTATCGTAGTCCTCAATGCTAATGCTGCCCCCTGCCCATATATTAGGGTCATAGTCGGGCATGCTGGCCATCGATACAACCTTGCCCGTTTCAACCTCTATTGCGACTGCATAACCGATTTGCGCATATTGGGCTCGCTCATAGCGATTCGACGATTTTTTTATTTTATCGATATGCTCCAAAATTGCACTCTCTGTCTTCAGCTGTACATTTTTGTTAATTGTTAAAAACAGATCTGCGCCCTTCTCAGGGTTCGTTATTTCCATTGGGCCAATGATTCGGCCCGCATTGTTAATCGGATAGGTCTTTAGACCGTTCTTGCCGCGAAGCACCTCTTGATACATAAGCTCGATGCCGTCTAACCCGACCTCTTCTTCCTCCAAATACTTAAGCTTTGGATCCTTTTCATCCATTTTCGCCTTGTAATAGGCATTATCGGCACGGACGCCTTTATACTTTTTTAAATAACCGACAAGCTGAACAGCAATAGAGTTTTTATCATAATTACGAACGCTTTCCTCCATAATCTCTATGCCCGTAAAGCTGGTGCGGTTTTCCATAAAATAAGCGATCTCTTCATTCGTCAGACCCGACTTGATACGACGCGGGGTTGATCCAATGTTCCGCCGAGAATCCAGATCCATTTGGCGGACGATATCTTCTACGGTCATCGCTTTCTCGGGATTGCCGTACTCAGCGAACACCGCATGCAAATTCTCAGCTACCTTGACAGAATCCGCTTCTGTATAGCCGGATTGAATTTTGTAATAAAGGGACTGGGTGGAGGTCGAATAAGCGATCGGATAGCCTGTTGAATCATAAATATTGCCCCGAATCGGCGCTATTTCATCACTTCGCTGACTTTTATTGGCGCCGGCAGCGCTCAGGGTCGGTCCTTCGACAAACTGCAATATCGCAAGCTGTACAATGAGTACACTGAACAACAAAAATATAAGAAAGAAAAAGATATTAAGCCGAAACGAGAAATGCCTTCGATTAATAATCTCTCTTTTATGCGGATCGTCTTGCAAGTTATTCACCTCTAATCTATAGCTAATTCTTGATCAAACAAGCCGTTTAGCCTTTCTGCTTAGCCTGCTCAATAACATCTTGAACAATGCCGTCTATCTTCCATGTTCCGAGCGGTGTTCCGTGAAAAGAAACTGAAACCTCATCACTGCCAAGCTTTCCATTAAGCTCTATCGTTTTGGTCGTAACTGTATATGTTCCATCGGCGTTCGTCTTGTAGGTCGCTTCCTCTGCTTCCCCCATCAGCGCCCCTACAGCTTCCTGCTTCACCGTGTCTGTAACCTTCGTGCCCAGCTCTTTCAAATCATCCATACTGTAGCCGCTGTATACGACTAAGCCGATCACAATAACGGCCACAATCGCCCATTTCACAATCGTCTTAACGATTCTAACAACTACGAATAGAATGATTAACGCAATTGCGATGACAATCCAATTATTTTGAAAAAATGATAACCAAGTGTCCCAGTCATAGGACGAGAAATCTAAAAAATCCATCCTTAATCCCCCTAATAAGCGCTTTAATCATAAATAATAATGCTTGCTCAAACAATCAAGTTTCATTATACCTTACCAGCAAGCCAGGCGTAAACGGCATCATTTTATCGCTTGTCTCCACTTTAGACATATCTTGTCCGCAGTTTACGTACAAGTAGATATGAATGTATAAACGAGGAGGAGCAGCCCAGTGAGAACCGCGATTTGGCTTTATTTGTTTCTGTTCGTCGCTTTTTTTGATTTGCATGCGCAATACCCGATTTTAACTCCGTTCGCAATATCTATCGGAGCAGCACCTTCCTTCATAGGACTAATGATGGGCATCTACTCCATCACCCACTTGCCCGGCAATTTGATTGCAGGATATGGAGTCGATCGATTCGGCAGCAAGCTGTTCATTATCTTCAGCTTAATTGCTGCTGGAGTTGTACTGCTTTTTCAAGCCCATGTGACAGATCCTTGGGAGCTGCTTGTACTGCGCTCTATTAGCGGATTCGTGCTTGCGTTCCTGTCGCCGGCCTGTCTTGCGCTGCTTGCGCGCCTCTCGAATGACATTACGAAGCAAGGAAAGCTTATGTCTGGCAACGGTCTTGTACATACACTTGCTTCCGTTGTGTCTCCTGCCGCTGGCGCATACTTGGTCGCAAAGACCGGCTTTACGCTTGCATTCGAGATGCTTGGCTGGATTCTTATTATTACCGGGATCTGCGCGCTTTTCTTCATTCACGACATTAAAGCTAGTAAACCGGATCCAATCGTGAAAAAGGAAAAGGAACTGCCAACAGCAGCATTATCCCCGCCGCCGACACCTTGGCTCGTCTTCCTGCTCCCTATCGCTCTAAGCTGTGCGCAGGGCATACTTTCATTCGAGCTGCCGCTGCTCGCCAAATCACAGGAATCAATGATGACATCCGGTTTGCTGTTCTCAGTTATAAGCGTCGGTGCGCTCATAACGCTCAGCATGTTGTTTCTTAACAGCATTCCTGCGTATTATCGGACTTTGTGGGGCACATTTGCTTTATCAGTATTCTACTTCGCTATAGCCGCCGACACCGCCATTCCGTTAACCGTATTGCTCCTGCTGATCGGTATGGGTAAAGGCATTGTCTTGCCTGCTTTATCAACGCTGCTGATTGAGCTTAGCGGTGGTGAACGATTCGGCCGTATATTCTCCATCTTGTCTATCGCATTCTCTATAGGCGCGTTCATCGGGCCGATGGCTGCAGGACAATTACGCGATGAAATATCGCCGTATTATATCGCATTTCTAGTTCTTATGCTCGCAGTCACCTTGCTTCCGTTCCATTATAATAAAGTTATATCCTCACGGACTCACTTACCTTGAGCTGTTGTCGCTAAATCTACTGACGATTACTGATAATTAGAGGTTGCAGCAACAATAATAAAAGTACAGTATACTACCATGTAAATGTCTAGTTAAAATCAGTAATTGAATGAGGTGATTGCATTGATGGACATTGCTATTATAGTGGAAGGAAAAAATGACCGCAGCAAACTGAGGCGCGTGCTGTCGGAGGATGTTCCGATTTATTGCACCTTCGGCACTCCGGGAACGAGGCAGCTGGAAAGACTTCGTCAAGAGGTTGGAGACAGGCAGGTTTTCCTGTTCTCGGACAACGATTCATCCGGCAAACGAATTCGCGGCATACTACGCGATTTATTTCCTGATGCTGAACATATTTATACACGCCGGGGCTATCTTGGCGTAGAGAACACGCCTGAAGAGTATTTAATTCAGCAATTAGAAAAAGCGGGCCTCGAAGCGCATATTCGTTATCCTGCGCCGAGTCCCGCTTCATTATGGAGCAAGGATCAATTCTAGAGGAGCTTATTAAGCTCCTTTACGATTTGATCTGCTGTCAATTGTTCATCGTTGCCGTTAATCCATTGGCGAACTTGACCGTTCTTGTCCACCAAAGTAATGACATTGGAGTGAATAAAGGAGCCATCTTCCAGCTTCTTCACACCTATATTAAACGCGCGCGCTAGCTCAATCGTTTCCTCTTCTTCACCGCGCAGGAAGCTCCAGCCTTCAAAGTCGGCAAAGGTTCGCTCAGCGAAAGCCTTTATTGCCTCCGGCGTATCTCTCTCCGGATCGAAGGTAATCGAGATTAGCTCCGCCTTCGTGCCCAGCTTGCCGTCCTTCTTCAACTGATCCTGTACTTCTGAAAGCAGATAGGTGGTAGGAGGGCATACGTCCGGACAATTAGCGAAGTAGAAATAGACGATGCGAGCCTTGCCATTCGTTGATGCCAGAGATACCTGCTCATTGTTAGCGACATTTAACATCTCAAAATCAGGCGCTGCTTGCAGAACAGGCAATGGCTCATTCGGTTTCATTACATTAGTCATAAATAAATAAATGCCCATAACTGCGCAAAGCGCAAGTACAGCGATTTTAAAGCTGTGTTTTTTAACAAAAGCCACTGTTATTCCTCCTTAAGACCAAGCTGTATTCGCCATTAAAGCAATAAACACGACCATTAAATAATTGACAGACATAAGAAAATTCGTCTTCGCCCACTTTTCAGTATTACTCGCCTTGATGCCTGTAAAGGTGTGAACAAGCCATACAACGCTGCATAAAAGAGAAATGATTAAGAAATAAATGCCGGCATATTGATAATAATATAGCAAAATGCAAGTTGGCAGCAGCAGCAGCACGTACGGTATCATTTGCAGCTTCGTCCGTTTAATGCCTTTCACGACCGGAAGCAGCGGAAACCCCGCTTTGCGGTATTCCTCTACCCTTCGAATAGCTAATGACCAGAAATGAGCAGGCTGCCACAGAAATAGAAGAGCAAAAAGAAGCCACGCTCCCATATCCACTTCTCCCGTAACCGCACAATAGCCAATAACAGGCGGCATCGCACCTGAAATCCCCCCGACGGAGGTGCTCCAGGTTGAGCTTCGTTTAAGCCATATCGTATAGATGACAATATAGACGAACCAGCCTAGAATTCCTAACCAGCCGCTGAGCGGATTAACAAGCAGAAATAATAAAGCGATGCCTGCAACGCCAAGCACGATTCCGTATATTAATACAGTCATCGGCTTCAACCGACCTTCTGGCAATACGCGACCGCGTGTCCGTTCCATTTTCAAATCAAGCTCGCGATCCCAATAATTGTTAATCACTGTAGCTGAGGCCATCGTTAATGTAGATCCAATAAGCATCCATATAAGCAGCATGACATCAATATCCCATTTTGAAGCTACCCAGAAGCCCGCTACAGCGGCGAACATATTCAGTTGAAGCAGTCTCGGTTTCGTTAATGTAATAAAGTCCTTCAACACAAAGAAGCCTCCTAAAGTATCCGACAAGATATCCAAGCTTCTGATATCAGTCCTCATTGATGAATCGCTATTAATCATACCGAAAAACAATTATAAAGACAATGTATACACATTTTGTTCATCAATTCGCCACTCAAAATGTGACAATTTCAATTGTAACCATATAGGCATCTGCTCAATACAATAATTATGTAGTGAAAAGCCCAGCTTCAAACTAAACATCATCAAGCTCGGTGCGTTGAAGGGATGTGAAATTTTAATAACGATGGCAGTCATTAAAACAAATTCAGAGGAAACAAAAATGCTGGCTCGACTCATGCGTGCGGAAGCCGAAGGCGAGGGCGAGCTCGGCATGCTGATGGTCGGCAATGTAGGGGTAAATCGGGTGCGCGGCAATTGTCTCGATTTCCGCAATATCCGCTCTATTCCGCAAATGGTGTTCCAACGTCCAGGCGGATTTGAAGCGACACAAAAAGGTTATTTCTACCAAGGCGCACGAGAAAGTGAAATCAGACTCGCAAGACGGATTATCAACGGCGAACGGCAGCACCCTGCCTCAAATGCTTTATGGTTCTTTCGTCCAGAAGGCGGCTGCCCGAGCACCTGGTATGATCAAGCGAATACCGGCCGATTTAAGAAGCATTGCTTCTTCGCGCCGAGCAGTGCGGATTGTCCGAGCGTCTATTAAGGTTGCAATGTAAGAAATGGAACTAATGAAAGCGAGGAAAAGTTAGATGTCAAACTATGGGTATCAATCAAACATAAGTCCGGCTAATGTAAGCCCGGCAAAAACCGCGCCTGTCGCAGGTTACGGCGGCTATGGCGGATTCGGCAATACAGGAGCAGGGGCCATCGGAGGTGTTATGGGTCAGCAAGGCTTTATGATGCAACAAGCAATGCCAATGCCTCCTAATGTAGCAAGCGGAGGTTTCGTTACGCCGAGCGGCGCAAATGTGCCAACTACGCTGCCAGCTTTCGAGGAATCTTATCTGGAAAATATTTTGCGGCTCAATCGCGGAAAAATGGCTACTTTCTACATGACATATGAGAATAATCGCGAATGGAATGCAAAGGTTTTTAAAGGCATCATTGAAGCAGCAGGCCGTGATCATATTATTATAAGCGATCCTGCTACTGGCATGCGCTTCCTGCTGCTCACTTTGAATTTGGATTATGTTACATTCACAGAGCCTATTAATTATGAGTATCCTTTCCAGGGCGGCGTCGTCACTAATACATCGCCTGTTGCCAATACGAGATAAATGGTGAGCGCCCGTGCTGAAAATCGGGAAGCAGAAGAACGTTCCGCGGAGCGTTCTTCTTTCATATGATATTATTCGTTCCAACAGTCTCCTTACGTCCAAATTTCATAAAGTTCCCTGCCTTTGGAATACTAATATCTACGACTACGCCTTAGGAGGAAACGAAATGGATACTGGCACACATCTCGTCATGGGGATTGGGCTCGCTGGACTTGCAATGACCGATCCTGTAGTAGCTGCGAATCCAACGATTCAGCTTGCTGTCTTAATCGGCACCGTTGCAGGTTCTGAGGCACCGGATTTTGACGGGCTATTGCGCTTGAAAGGAAACGCCGCATATATAAGAAATCATCGCGGCATCTCACATTCCATTCCGGCAATAGCGGTATGGACGATTGTGATAACTGGACTGCTACAGCTTTTCTACCGAGGCAGTCTTCCTTGGCTGCATGTCGGCGGATGGGTATTGCTTGCAGTATGCTTGCATGTATTGACTGATCTCTTCAACTCATATGGCACGCAAGCGCTGAGGCCATTCTCGGATAAATGGATCTCATGGAATATTATCCATATATTTGATCCTTTTATTTTTACAGCGCATGTTATTGCCATTTTAATGTGGGCAGGAGGAATTGCTAATCCAGCGATTATATTTCCAATATTATATTTGCTGCTAATACTTTATTTCTTCTGGCGGACCACCGCTCAACTTGCGGTACTGCGGAAGCTTCCTAAGCTTGATGCCGAGCATATGCTTGGCGATGCTTATATTCCTATTACAACTGTGTCGATGAATAAGTGGAACATTGTAAAACAATCGGCTGATGGAGCCTTTGTCATCGGGGAATTGCGCGGTCGACAGTTACAATGGATGGATAAAGTGCGATGCTCTAGCCATCCTGCTGTTGAAATGTCCAAGAACGACTCCGGGGTAAAAGCATTCCTGTACTTCACCAGCTTCGCATGCGCAGATGTATTGGAACACAGCTGGGGCTACGAAGTTAGATGGTCTGACGTCCGATACCGCTATCGCAAGCAATATCCGTTTGTTGCTGTATTGCTTATGAATAAGCAATATGAAACAGTCGGATCATATGTCGGCTGGTTAAGCGATGAACGTATTATGAAACGGTTAAGAATGGATACTTATTAATATTGACGCAGAACAGCCCCTTGCTGCACAATAATAAGGGGCTTCTTTTTATTGTCTTGGCCAAACGCAAATGAAAAGCTCAAGGAGCTTACTCCTTGAGCTTTAGATGAATCATTTTATTGCTTTTATTGTGTATGAGATAACGTTAGCGGTTACCGCCTGACAGCTGTTGTTCCGCAATTTGGACAAGTTTCTTCGTGATATAACCACCTAGGGAACCAGCATCACGAGTCGAAATATTACCGTAATAGCCGTCAGCCGGCAATTGAACACCCAATTCTTGAGCTGCCTCTAGTTTCATTTGTTCAAGAGCTTGATTTGCTTGTGGGACAATAAGTGTGTTGCTGCTTCTGCGTCCTGCCATGGGGTATTTCTCCTTTCGTCCTCTGCAATTTAATGTGTTGCAAGCTTGCAAGCTTATTATGTGCACGACCGAGATTTATATACTTAGATATTTTCGTTTCGCAAAAAAATAAATTAGAGGTGAGAACAACATGTCAAAAACATTATCGTTAACCTTTGCGATCATTTCAACACTGCTAATAGCGGCTACTGCTGTTTCAATCAGCTTTAATCTTTGGATTTCATTAGCGCTTGCTCTGCTAACAGTCGCATTCCTTGGCTCATCATTTGTGCTTAAAGCGCGCATGCGCCGCAAGAAAGAAGCAGTGAAGTAGCTTGATGATTGAGGTTTTAAGGGTGTTCCGAAAGTAAACCCAAATAAAAAGGCCGCCCATTTGATCATGGACAGCCTTTTATCGTTTCAAAACCTGAACTAATAAAAATCCCTCGCGAAGCTATCCTTCCCTTTGAATCTTGTCTGCCAGGTCGACATATTATAATTGGATTCATAAAGAATACTTGCCGACCAAGTGTTCGAATTCGGCTTGACCGAATAATCGTACATGATCTCTCCATGCGACCAGTTGCTCCGCAGCTTCAAGGCATCAATAGCAATGTCGCGAAACGCTTTAACCTGTGTAGATGATAGTCCTTTTCTCCCAGCTTCTACAATCCCGTTTTTCACTTCGATCGGGTGATGCTTTAGTCCAAATTTCCCAACTGCATTGTTACGAACATGAATAAGTACTGTTCCAGCCTCCGTATTTGTAAGTTCATTCTCGAGCTGACGAAATACAAAGTCTACTTGACGAGCTAGTGACACAGATTTCTCATCCATACACAAACCTCCATTCTGGAATAATTACTTAGCGTCATCAACAAGGTAGCTGTGTCCATTATAATATTAGAATTACTTTTTTTCAATATATTTACAAATATATTTTTACATAATTTGAGTGTTTTCGACTTCTGGCTACGCTCACAATATGGGAATGGGACATTTTCGACAATTGTAGACCTCTGCTGGATCAGATGCTATAATATGGCTATTACATATAAAAGGAGCGCTTACATATGATCGAATTGTTTAATAAACTTTCTTTACGCGCCAAGCTTTTGATCATGACATACGTTAATTTAGCGCTATTCATGGTGCTAATGACTTTCGTCCTTCTTATTTCCGATGGTTCATTAGTAGCAGGACTTATTGTGGGGGCTGTCATCGCTGTTATTGCATATCCGATTGTCATATATGTCGAGAAAGCGATCAGCCACGCAAACGATGAATTAACAAGCACTGCTTTCCGAATCGCTAAAGGCGACTTTACTCAGAAGATCGACACATCCTCTCCTGCGATCGGCGAGCTGGGACATGCTTTTAACAGCATGATTGACAAACTAAAAGAGATATTAACGGAAACCTCGAGCATAACGAGACATGTATCAGAAACAAGCCGCAGTATTTTCGACAAAAACAATAATGTAATGAACGCTATGGAACAAGTAGCTACTTCAGCCAATGAGCTTGCAAGCGGTGCCAATGAAATTGCTGATGATGTATCTAGCATGAGTGAATCCATCCATGAAATCGAAAGCAAGGTTAGCAACTATGCTGAATCGACGAAGAAGATGAATGAACGTTCTGAGCAAACTATTGCGCTTGTTAACAAAGGGCGGCTGGCGTTGGAAGAACAATCCGAAGGGATGAAACGCAACGTTGAGGCAACCTCAAATGTGTCGGTGACGATCGAAGAGCTTGCCAATAAAGCGCAAGGCATCTCCGCCATCACGAATACGATATCAGATATCGCAGAGCAGACGAATCTTCTGTCCCTCAATGCCTCAATTGAAGCAGCAAGAGCAGGTGAGCATGGACGTGGTTTTGCAGTAGTCGCACAAGAGGTTCGTAAGCTGGCTGAAGAGTCCAGCGCCTCTGCGAAGCAGGTATTCACTCTTGTTAGAAGCATCGATGAAGGCATTAAACAAGCGATAAGTAATATGAAGGTGAATGAAGAAGTCGTTACGCTGCAAACAGAAAGAATTCGTGAAACAGAGATTGTTTTTAAAGAAATCGTCGAAAGCGTTCACTTCATCTCCGAGCAAATATACGCGTTCTCTCAAGAAAGTGATTCCATGCTGGAAAGCGCTCTCAAAATTTCTGGGGCAATAAATAATATTTCTGCGATCACAGAACAATCTGCCGCTGGCACGCAAGAAATGTCTGCTTCGATGAGTGAACAGATTAATTCCGTTCGTGTTGTCGTGGAGGAGACCGAGCGTATGCTCGCAATGGCAACCCAGCTTCAACGGACTATCCAAGTTTTCAAAATGAAATGAAAAAAATCTGCTCTAGTCGAATGCCGACTTGAGCAGATTTTTTTAATGAAGACCAATTATTATCCAATAAACATTTGAACCCATTCACCGTTCACATAGCCTACGCCAATTTTAGAGAAGTTGCCGTTAAGAATATTAGCCCGGTGGCCAGCGCTGTTCATCCAAGCGTTCATAACCTCTTGCGGTGATTTTTGACCAGAAGCTATATTTTCACCTGCATAGGAATAAGTAACGCCGAATGAGCGCATCATATCGAATGGTGAGCCGTATGTCGGAGAAGTGTGGCTAAAGTAGTTGTTAACATCCATATCTCTAGCCTTCTCTACCGATACCTTTGTTAGCAGACTGTCACTAGTTAGTGAAGAAAGACCTGCATTTGCGCGTTCTCTATTAACTAAATTAATAACTTGCTGTTGGAAATCGCTCAACCCCGCTTCTGTAGTAGGTGCTGGAGTTGGTGTCGGCGCTGGTGTTGTTGGCGCTGGTTTCACTGGAGTTGTTGGTGCTGGTGGTGTTGGTGTTGGCTTTACTGGTGTCGTTGGTGTCGGTTGCACTGGTGTCGTTGGTGTCGGTTGCACTGGTGTCGTTGGCTTAGGAGTTGTCTCCGGCTTAGTTGATGGCGCTGGAGTTACGCCAGTTGGAGGCGTAAAACAATTTGGCAGCTTGAAAGCAATATTATTGAAATTAATTGAACCTAGATCAATATTGCCCAACAAATCCTTTAATGTATTTTCATTGACCGTATATGCTTTAACGTTGGAGAACATCTTCACATTCGATGCTGCATCCGCTGTTGGAGCTGTACCAGTTAGGCCTGCACCAATCAATGTTGCTGCTACGATACTCGCTATTCCTACACGTAATGTTTGCTTCTTCATGAAATTACCTCCTGTATAATAAGTTGATTTCATAAGCTTTGTGCTTATGACTAGGCGACTTGTTTTCCCAACGCAACCAATCTTATCACGAGGTTTTTGTCATTTCATGATACAAAAAATGGATATACCATCAAAAGTGCAACCAAATCCGCATGAGCTCTGCATTATTAAAAAACGTTCACTTTGCTAATTTTCCCATATCTATTACAACAGTCCTATGCACTTAACCCCAGCCTTCTGCCATTTCTTTCGCGAGTATACTCTTAGCAGTTCGAATTTCATTGCAGCTTCCTGCCACAAGTTCATCTCACTCATCATCTAATCTAACAGCGATTTCCGACCTTACAGTAACTTTATCGCTCGACTGCTGCTCTCCAACAGCGATTCCCGCTATTGCAGCAGCCTGCCACAAGTGCATCTCACCCATCAGCTACTCCAACATCGATTTCCACCCTTGCAGCAGCCTTCCACTTGTCAACACTACGGTATCGGTGTTTATCGTTTATGATTTCAATAACTTCACATTACCTGAACTCGTAGACAGCTCTACCTTTAGATCACCCGAACCGATACGTCCGAAATAGGTTTTTTTGTCACGGCCGCTGAAATCTAAACCGCTCCAATCCGTGCTTATCCTGCCCGAGCTCGTAGAAAGCTCGATAGCGACGTTGGCAGGCTCCTGCATTGTAGTAAGTTCAATATTGCCGCTGCTGCTTTTTAGCTTTACGTCTCCATCAATCGACGATAGCTCAACTTTAATATTACCGCTGCTGCCTCTCGAATCGACAGATCCCGTACCTTGACGAAGAGTCGTGTTACCGCTGGATATTTTAGTCGTTAATTGATCAACCTTAAATTGCTCGACAACAATATTACCGCTGCTCGCTTCTATTGAAGCCGTTTTTGCATTTAACTGCTTGATTATCGTGTTTCCGCTGCTTAGCTTGACATTGAAATTCTCCCATTGTTTATCAGGAACCTCCACAATAATCTCGGTTTTTTTAGTAAAGTTAAAGTCAAATGAGAACAGCTTCCATTTCGCTTTATATTTAACATTAAGCTCCCCATCGCTCAAATCTGCTGTGAAGTTACTCCTCTCACTCGGGTTTCCAGTAAGTTGTACCACGACATCTTCACTCGTTTCTCCCTTAACTACCTTAACGTTTACACTGCTGCTATTGATGACTATATCGTTCACGCTTGAAGCGGCAAAGGTATATCGTTCATTAGCAGTCTTCTGCTCCCCCCCAGATGCCCGCTGACCCCATATATTGTAAGCAATAAATACGATGCCGACTGTTATTAGCATTACTGCAAAAACTTTTCTCACGGCTGTTTCTCCTCTCATTCACCTATGCTTTTGACTGTTAGGTAATGTTTTTATGCTTGTAACGTAACACGAGCTAACTAGCAATACAATAGATTTTACCAAAAACAATACCTCCGTCCGAAGACCAGTCGGTCTCTAGACGGAGGTATCATAATGCTGTAAATGGAGATTATTGCGCAGCTAATGTATTGGAGAACAACGCAAGCTGTTTCTCCCCAGTTACACTTTAATAAATTGTCCGGTAGCTTGTGATTCAAATGCGCAAAGAATAACTTTAAGCGATGCGCGGCCTTCCTCGCCGGAAATTGCAGGAGTTGTATTCGTAACGATGCTCTCTATAAACGCATCAACAACGCCGCTTGTTTGTTGCTTTTCATTCGTGGCAATAGCGCCAACATTATACTTCTCCAGTGTTCCGTCGCGAAGCTCAACAATGACTTGATCGACAGGATCGGTTCCGATCTTCATAACACCATTCTCACACCAAAGGATTGTGCTGTTATCCTCGCCCTTGTAATAAGTCCAGCTTGCAACAAGAGTACCCATTGCGCCGCTCTTCATGCGAAGCAAGCAGGATGCGTTATCGTCAACCTCTGTACCTTCTTTGTGAAGGGTACCGACAAATCCTGCAACCTCATCAACCTCGTCATCCAACAACCAGCGGATTAGGTCAGATTTATGCACACCGAGATCGCCCATAGCTCCCATAATCGCTTCTGATTTGCGGAAAAACCAGCTGTTTGCTCCGTCAATGCTCCAGCCGTCTGGACCGGGATGGCCAAAGGAGGTACGGAAGGTTAATACTTTGCCAAGTACGCCTGTTTTTAAAATTTCTTTCGCTTTTACATGCGGCGGCATTAAGCGCTGATTATGACCTACCATAAGATGAACGCCGTTCTCCTTAGCAGCTGCGATCATGTCTGCCGCTTCTTCGTCAGTAACAGCCATTGGCTTCTCAACTAGAACATGAGCGCCTGCTTCAGCAGCCGCAATCGAGATTGGCGCATGCGTTGCATTAGGCGTACAGACGCTAACTGCATCCGGCTTCACTTCTGCCAGCATCGTCTCATAGTCTGCAAAGGCTTGACCGCCATGCTTTTGCGCATACAACTCAGCTCTCTCAATAATAGGATCTACAAAAGCAACAAGCTCTACATTTTCATTCGCCGCATACTCAGGAATATGACGATGCTTAGAAATTGAACCGCAACCTACAACTGCTACACGAATTTTTGACATTGGTGTCCCTGCCTTTACTAAAATTTATTTGCATCCAAATAATTTTTTCTAATCCAATCCATGCTCTCTGCTACAGCTTCAAGCGGTGGATTTGCACAGGTGTCCTGTTCGACAATCAACCATTCAACTTCTGAATCAGAGGCGGCTTGAATGATAGGAACAAGCGGCAGATCTCCTCTGCCCAGCTCAACCGTATCAATGCCTGAGCCAGGTTCGCCCTTGCGGAAGTCCTTCAAGTGCAGTAGCGGCAGGCGACCAGCATATTTCTGTATTAAAGCAATAGGATCAAGTCCCGAATACTGTACCCATCCAATATCCATTTCGACCTTTAAATACTGTGCAGGGATATAAGTATACAGCGCTTCAAATACCGTCAAATCGCCAAGCATAACCTCGAATTCAAATTCGTGATTATGATAGCTGAATTCAATGCCTGCCTCAAGGAAACGTTTTCCATAACCCTCAAGCTTCTTCAAATAACCCGGCCATTGCTCCTCGCCTCTGCCTTCTGGAGGCAGCCATGGGAATGCAGCGTATTTGGCTCCGATCGTTTGCAGATATTTAATCTCGCCATCCAGATTTTCATCAAGAACCTGAAAGCCCGTATGACTGCCGATAGCTTTCAATCCCACTTCATCCAGCAGCGCTTTTAGATCCTCTGCCTGCATGCCGCCATAGCCTGCAAATTCCACTCCTTCATAGCCTAATTCGGCTACTTTGCGAATCGTGCCTTCGAAATCCTTCCCCAGCTCGCTGCGAAGGGTATACAATTGCAAACCAATACCCATTCTTCTCATCGGTCTACACTCCTCGTGTAAATGATCTAATTATTTTATTTTGCCTACTAAGGTTCATTATAAGGATCAATGTCATATAAAAACAGTTGTCTTATTTAGCAAATTATTATGCGATTGTGGTCTATCCTTCTAATGTGATTGTATAATGCGATTGACCAGATGCAGGCTGCAAGCTGATTCGAGCACCGTTCACTTCTGCTTCAATCCCATTAACAGTGATACTGCTTCCGAGACCAACCAGCTCAATCGTATACGGCTTGCCGCTTGTATGCGCCGACACCGTTATTTGATTGCCTTGACGGGAAGCGCTAATGGTCAGCTCTTGTTCAGCTTTCATACTGCTCACTATCGCCTGTGCAGTGCCGCCGTCTTCCAATTGGTACAGCTTCAGCTCGACATTGTTCGCGTAGTCATAATCAGGACGAGTATTGTCAGCGCCAAGAGCAATAATCGAATTCGCGCGAACGAACAGCGGCAAACTGTGGAAATTATGCGTTTCCTTACGCCAGCTTCCGCCTTCAACAACATCTCCTGACAACAGATGCGTCCACTTGCCGGCAGGCAAATAGTATTTCACAAACCCGCTTTCTTCGAATACAGGAGCGACAAGCAAGGAATCGCCGAGCATATATTGACGGTCCAGAAATTCACTAGTCGGATCCTCCGGAAACTCAAGCACCATTGCACGCATGGAAGGCAAACCAAGCTCATGAGCTTCAATTGCTGTCTTAAACAAATAAGGCATCAAGCTGCACTTAAGCTTCGTGAAAAACCGAGTAACATCAACTGCTTCTTGATCATAAGCCCAAGGCACCCGGTACGACTTGCTCCCATGCAGGCGGCTGTGACTGGACAACAGACCAAATGCTAACCAACGTTTAAAAACATGCGCTGGCGCTGTATTCTCGAAGCCGCCGATATCATGGCTCCAGAAGCCAAAGCCAGACAGGCCAAGCGACAAGCCGCCGCGCAAACTTTCAGCCATCGATTCATAATCGGCGTAACAATCTCCGCCCCAATGAACAGGAAATTGTTGGCCGCCAGCTGTTGCCGAACGCGCGAATACGGCCGCTTCATTTTTGCCGAGCTTCTCCTCAAGTACTTTGAATACCGTTCTATTATAAAGCTGTGTATAATAATTGTGCATTTTATTAGGATCAGAGCCATCGAAATAGTCAACATTAGTCGGAATTCGCTCGCCGAAATCGGTTTTGAAGCTGTCTACTCCCATATCGACTAAATCGCGTAAATAGCTGGAGAACCACTCGCAAGCTGCGGGATTCGTAAAATCAACAAGCGCCATGCCCGGCTGCCATAAATCCCATTGCCATACATCGCCATTAGGCTTCTTCACTAAATAGCCGTTCTGCTTGCCTTCCTCAAACAGCCGGGAGCGCTGCGCAATGTAAGGGTTAATCCATACGCATATTTTCAGCCCCTTCTGCTTCAAGCGGCTCAGCATGCCAGCCGGATCTGGAAATACACGCTCATCCCATTTAAAATCCGTCCAATGGAATTCGCGCATCCAAAAGCAGTCAAAGTGGAACACATGCAGCGGCAAATCACGTTCTGCCATACCGTCTACGAAGGAATTAACGGTAGCTTCATCATAATTTGTCGTGAATGAGGTCGACAACCATAATCCAAAGGTCCATGCTGGCGGCAATGCAGGCTTGCCGGTCAGATCAGTATACTTGCCAAGCACTTCCTTCATGCTCGGTCCATCGATAATGAAATATTCCAGTGATTCGCCCTCTACGCTGAATTGAACCTTCTTCACCTTTTCAGAGCCAATCTCAAAGGAGACCAGCTCAGGATGATTGACAAATACACCATAGCCTTTATTGGTCATATAGAAAGGAATATTTTTATACGTCTGTTCGGAGCTTGTCCCTGCATCCTCATTCCAACTATCTACGATTTGCCCATTCTTGACGAACGGCGTAAAGCGCTCGCCAAGACCATATACCCATTCGCCAACGCCAAGATCGAGCTCTTCGCGCATATATGCGCGTTTCTCAGAGCTTGTAATATACGCCATGGACCGCTGTGCGCTGCCCGTTATCCGCTCATTGCCGCGATAAAATTCAACCTTCCATTCATCGCCCTTTGCAATCCGTACGCTCAGATCACCGCTTCGAAGCTCAGCCGCCTCTTCGTTCTCCTCTATGATAACGTAATCGCTTCCTTCTGAATGAAGCTCAAACACAGGACCGCGCTCTACAACGCCTGCATGATGAATAAGCTTTACGCCAATCACGCCTGGAATCGGCGAATGAAATTGCACCGTCAACAGCATCGTGTCCAGCATATTCGCCCTTGTTACGATAGGGCGAGGAGCGGCATATGCCGTCAATCGCCCGTCCCTTGCTTCAAAATCATGCGCTTGAGTCGCTCCCAGAACATTATAGCCCTCGCGAATCAACCAATTGCCATTCGTAAATTTCATTGTATAACCTTCCTTTCTTAGCTCTGTTTTGTCTATTTATAATTTCTTATGAAAACGCTTATACTTGCATTATACTGATAACTCTATATACTTACTAACAGTATAATGCGCAACTATAGCATTATTATGATCAATAAAGGAGAGTTGCGTTGATGGATCAGAACACGCTTCATTCTCTTAAAGAAAATCGTGTACATGGAGATGACAGCTTCCCTCTTGCTGCCTATTGGATCACTCAAGAGGGAGGCGGAGGCGGACCCATTCTGGATTGTCATTGGCATGCGGAAGCCGAGTTTTATTATGTACTTGATGGAGAGGTATTATTTCAGGTGGATACCGACTATTTCGTCGTGCGAGCTGGGGAAGCCGTCTTCATTGACGGCGGAGATATTCATGCCGGCCATTCACATGCAGACGCCTCTTGCACATATTGTGCTATCGTATTTGATACGCATATGTTGGCCAGCGCAAGCTACGATGTCATTCAACAAAAATATATAGCTCTGCTGCAAGAGAAGAAGCGAACCTTTCCCCGCCACATTAAGCCAAACAGCGAATGGGAGCGGAAGCTGCTAGATCATCTCCAATCGATGATGCAAGCCTATGAAAAACAGTCTGCCGGCTATGAGGCAGCCATTAAGGGACATTTTTATTTAATGCTGTCCGAGCTTGCTCCAGAAGCCCGCGCTTGCAACCGCAGCGAGACAAGCTCTGTCGATACGACAAAAATTGAACGATTAAAGACCGTCATTTTATATATGCAGCAACATTTTCACCGTCCGCTGCGTATAACAGAATTAGCAGAGCAAATTCCGATGAGCGAGGGCCAATTTTGCCGTTTTTTTAAAAAGATGACGAGGCAGACGCCTATTGAATATTTGAACGCTTACCGTATTCGGCAAGCTGCGGAAATGCTGAGGGTATCAGACCGTAAAATAGCGGCAATTGCACTGGATGTCGGCTTCGACCATATCAGCTACTTTATTAAGGTGTTTCGCAAAACGATGCAATGTACGCCGTCACAATTTCGTCAAAACATGAAATTGTAACCATTTACACATTATTTTTTAATATTTACTTAAGATATTTACGTTACAATAGTCTCAAACAATGAAAGGATGGAGGTACATATGGTAAAGACGATGTTTCAATTTCAGGACAAAAACATTCCCGTCTACCTGACGGATACTAACAAACAAGCGATGGATAAGCTGATTGCAGTTCTAAATCGTAAGCTGGACACAGGGAAAAAAGCGATTAAAACCTGTTTGGCTTCATTAATCAGCGTTGAGGTTGTCGGCAGCGAGGCAACATTGCATTCCTTATATGAACGCCATACACTAACCATTTCCATTTACTAAATGACTGCTATTTCGGCGTAAAGGACTGCGCCTCATATACTATACAAAGGGCTTTCCTCATGACAACAGCTGTCATGAGGAAAGCCCTGCTTCTCTATATTTTCATCTTGCGACTAGCAAGCAGGAACAGCAATGTTCCAGCCCAACCGAACACAGCTGCAATAATAAGCAAGGTCGACAACGGCACGCTTGTCGATAATGCTGTGCTTAGCAGCGGGCCAAGCGTACCGCGAATGCCTGACAAAAGCAAATGCAGCCCGAATACAGCAGCTTCCCTTCCCGGCGCAATTCGCAGAACGAATGCCATGATGCCGATATCCCAGATTGCCTCCCCAATGCCCTGAATTGCGTTACCCGCTATGACTGCTGAATAGTCACCCCAAAATCCATATAACATCGGCACTACCGCATATGCGCCAATTCCGATAACTAGCGTATATTTAATATCTATTCGATCGATCATCCAGCCAGCAAAGTAAAAAGTCAACAATAACGCAGTAAAATAAGCAACCCGCGTATAGCCGATCTGAACATTCGACAGCTCCAGCACATCTACTTGAATGATCTGATAAAGCGGAACGGATAGCATATTTCCAAAGCCGGACAGAGTAGTTGCCAACAGAAACACGATTAACAGCGGATTGCCTGATATAAGCTCCCATTGCTGTCGCAGCAGAAACCTGCCCCGCTTACTCTCTTTCTTGACTGACACTGGATCTGGAATCGGAACATCAAGCCTATTAAATAAAAAGATCGATACCGTCCCAAGAATTGCCGCTGCAATAAGCGGACCGGACGGACCATAAGCTTCGGCCCACTTTCCGACAATATAGGCGAGTGGAATCATAATAACACCCATTACGACCCGGACATAACCCATGAGCCTGCCGCGCACAGGTGCCGGATAAATACGGGAGACTAGAGCCGCGTAAGCAGGCGCTTGAATTCCCATCAACAGCTGGAATACGATGGCTACCGCAACATACACAATCGAATTTGGAAATAGGGCTGGCAACAGAAGCAGCATTCTTCCAATCGCATTCGGCAGCATAACGAACGGCTTAGGGTTATTGCTTTTCTCCATGAGACTGGCCCATACAGGAGAAAACAACAAGCCAATGGCCGGGGCCGCCGTAAGCAAGCCTACTTGAACATTGCTTGCTCCTTGCTGGATGGCGAAGGCCACATAGAACTGATTCATAACGACGTTGAAAATGCTAAACAGTGCTGTAGCTCCAAAATCAATACGAGCATTTCTCCATACCCGATTCGTCATCGGAAGACCAAGCTTTACCATTGAATCGTTAGCTTTTTGCAGCGGCTCCATTGTCTCTGTACCTTCTTCGTATAGTAATCTAATGATGGATGGATATTACTACATCGCTTTACTTTTGTACAGAGAAATTCATCACAGTATATATTGGCAATCCATCCCAGCTTCTATCTTTGCCGCTGGAGGCCGTTCAGGAACGCTTTTATGGCAAAAGACAAGCTCTCCTCTACTTCAAGAGGCATCCCGAAGCCGCCCTTTCTCTCTAAGGCAGAAAAACCGTGAAGCATGCTGCGAAAGCCCCGTATGCTGTGAATGATCTCATCCTGCTCTAGTTCATATGGCTTCAGCACATTCATGAGAAGCTCAATAATGCGGTTCCCTGCGTCCGCGTATTCTCCCTCCTCTTCATCAGGAGCATGAAGGGTCAGCTCATACAGACCAGGATGCTTCCTAGCGAATAAGATATAGGCTTTCGCCAGCTCCAGCATGGGCTCTTCAGTTTTTATATCAGCATTTGCTGCAGCTGCCCGGGATAATGTATTTCCAAGCTCTTTCAAACCGCGCAGCGCCAGCAGTCGTCGAATACCGTCCAAACCGTTTATATGATTATACAGTGACGGGGAACGCACACCGAGTTTTTCCGACAATGCCGCCATCGTTACCGCTTCTATTCCTTCATGATCCGCAATATTGGCCGCTGTTGCGATGATGGTCTCTATATCCAATCCTCTTCTTGCCATTGTCAACTCATTCCTTTCTTCGCCGCGTCGACTGCCTTCTGCATGAGATCAATCGGCTGTGCAAGCATCTCACCGTGACCTGCTGCAAGCAAAGTCGGACGGAGCGCGCATAATTTAAGCGCACTAGTTACACTTGCTTCTCTATCCCATGTGGCTAGTGCTGGAAATGGAAAACGAAGCTTCATGTGACCCGAAACCGCTACGCCGCCTCTTGTCTGGAACGCATCACCGGCTATTAATTGATGATTTCGGCTATCGATGAAGGCCATAGAACCAGGCGTATGCCCTGGTGCGGCAATCGCAAGCAAAGATCCGACTCGATCACCGTCTGCCAGCAGCACATCCGGCACAGGGAACCCTGTCCCTGACTTAGGAACCCCTCCGCGAATCGGCTTCATTTGTTCGTGGGCGTCCAAGGAAATATCGCCGCTTAACAGACGGGCATCACGGGCTGATATATAGACTTTAGCTGCGGGCAGCCTGCGCTTCAACTCGGGCAAAGCTCCAATATGGTCGTTATGCGCATGCGTCAGCACGATACGTGTAATTGGCTTGCCAATGCTGGCCGCTGCCTCCAATATACTTTGGGAACAGCCAGGCAAAGCCGCATCGATTAACGTGAGGCCGTCATCCTCTTCAATAAAGTAGCAATTCACTGGAAAAAGCTTTGGGAAGCAAGTAAGCTGTATAACCGTTTTCACTCGTATCGCTCTCATTTTTAACGCCATCTCAGTAACCTCCGAACAAAACTAATACCATTAGTATCACCACAACCCATGAGCAAAACTAATACCATTAGTTTTAGATTTGATTTCATCTTAAACTAATGGTATTAGTTTTGCAATAGTTGATTTGAACCCCAAGAACGATATTCGCTCTTGGGGCTTGGCTGGGTCTCATCCTAATCATCATACCGGCCGTAACTGGCAGCGAAGCTGCGCATACGATTGTAGGCAGAACGGTCTAGCATTTTAAGCGGGTGGAACTGCGGATGATTCGAGTTCACCTCCAGCACCCAAAGATGCCTCGATTGGTCTAAGGCAAAGTCAATTCCAAGCTCATGCATCCCTGACTTGTATGAACTGAGTACTTTGGCAATTTGGTGCGCTTTGCTTTTTAACATCATAGCCAGCTTTCGATACTCCACGTCAGACAATTGCAGCTCTTTGCCAAGCATGGCTAATGTAAGAATCTTTCCGCCCTGATAATAATTCGTCACTATTTTATTAGCGGCACCGACCTTAACAAGATAGCCGTTGCATGTCCATCGGCCGCCAGGCTTACGTTGAACCATAGCGCGTATATCGTAGGGTCTGTTATTGACTTGATCAAGTGCAACAGCTTGCTGGATAATCAACGGCTTGGACGTGCTTTTCTTCATATACGCAAAGATCGCTGACAGCGTACTCATATTGGTCGTTACCTGAGTGCGCATTGCAATAGACGTGACTCGATAGCCTTCGTCAATCTTCTCCAGCTTCATAATACCGATTCCCATTGAGCCGACATCTGGCTTCACATATACTTTGCCATATCTTCTCATCATCATCGTCAGATTCGATAGACTTAATGGCACCGTATGCGGCACATGCCTGCGAAGCGCAACACTTTCCTGCAAATACCTGCATACAAGACGTTTTCCGCGAATGTTCCGACTTCTATAAGTCTTCTTATACAAAGTAACTCACCTCCCTACAAGATATGAAATAAGAGAGTAGAATTACTGTATAGATGTCTCCATTAACGCGAATATACTATTGTCCTGCCCCAGCAGCAGACCAAGTAAACCGATAATTGCCGGACCCTGCCCGTATAGAAACGCCAGTACCGCCGAGGTCGGCATGCTCCTTCACAGCCGTCAAGCCTTCAGCTTGCTCTAGTGCAGCTCCGCCTTCTTTAACGAATCGCCTATCGGCTCCCGGGAGCACAATTTCTGCTGTCGTATTTGGCGGTATCGTCACATGCAGCTCCATTGCGCCGTCCTCCGACCTCTTCCAGCTGGAACGAATGACACCATACATCGATTCAAAGCTGCCTTCAGCCCATGTAAGCGCGCTCCCAGGCTGAGGACGTATCATAATATGCTTATAGCCCGCCTTCTCTTCATCCGTATCAATACCCGCGACACATCGGTACAGCCAGTCGCCAATTGCCCCGTATGCATAATGATTAAAGGAATTCATATCCTTGCTCCAGAAGCTTCCATCCGCCTTAATGCCATCCCAATGCTCCCAGATCGTTGTAGCACCTTTCGTCACCTGATACAGCCAGGAAGGATAATCCTGTTGGAACAGCAGGCGGTAAGCCGCCTCGAGCTGGCCATTATCGCTTAGCACATGGTTCAAATAAGGCGTACCGACAAAGCCTGTCGTCAGATGGAATTTACTTACCTCAAGCAGCTCCATCAGCTTGGCAATTGCGCGATCCTTTGCCTTCCCTTCAAGAAGCCCGAACATAAGCCCCAATACTTGCGCAGTTTGAGTTGGCACAGACAGCCTTCCTGAAGGCGTTACGAACTCTTCGGCATAGGCTGTTGCGATATTGTTGTATAACTCTTCATAATACTTTGCATCCTCCGTTTTCCCTAACACGGACGCGGCTTTGTGCAGCAGCGATGTGGAGTAAGCGTAAAATGCTGTGGCAATATAATCTTTGTCAGTTGCGCCAATATAGGAATCGAACTTGGAATCAAGCCCCAGCCAATCACCGTAGTGGAAGCCTGTATTCCATAAATATTCATGCTCACCTTGCTCTCGGATATAAGATACCCACGCTTTCATACTGTCGTACTGTTCCGCCAATATTCGTTTATCTCCATAAGCCAAATAGACAGTCCAAGGAATGATAACCGCCGCATCCCCCCAGGCTGCTGAAGAATGCTCATTGTCGCCCAATACATGCGGAATAACGAACGGAACGCCGCCATCCTTTCTTTGATCAGCAGCCAAATCACGACTCCATTTCGTAAAGAAGGAAGCTGTATGTCTCAGGTAGACGGCCGTACGAACAAACATCTGCGCATCTCCCGTCCAACCAAGCCGTTCATCACGCTGCGGACAATCCGTCGGCACATCAAGGAAGTTACCCTTGAGACCCCATTCAATATTATGCTGAAGCTGATTAATAAGCGTATCAGAGCATCGGAAAGCCCCTGTAGGCGCCATGTCCGTATGCAAAACAACGCCTGTAAAATCCTCCAGCCGTATCGGTTCATTGAAGCCGATCAATCGAATGTATCGGAAGCCTTGGAACGTAAACAACGGTTCATACGTCTCGCTCTCCGCGCCTTTTAAGGTGTAACGAATCGTAACCTTAGCTGAACGCATATTTTCAGTATAAAAATTACCCTCGCTGTCCAACACTTCAGCATGATTAATCTCTACCAAGCTGCCGGCTTCTCCGCGAACGGTAAACCGCACCCAGCCGACCATATTTTGACCAAAGTCGACAACTGTTTCTCCTTTGGGCGTCTTAATCAGCGCAATAGGCTTCAGTTCCTCCATTTTGCGGACAGGATCGTTCTCCTGTGCAATCAGCATATCCAGCGAGTGCTCAATAATCCGCGCGTGCTTCCACGCATCGCTATTGAACGATGCGGTGCTCCAGCCCGGCTGCTCCAGTCTCGCATCATAGGTTTCTCCGTGATATAGCTCTGACATAAGAATCGGTCCGCCCGCAGCCTGCCATTGGTCATCGGTTGTGATAATGTCACTGCTCCCATCGGTATAAGTAATATGCATTTGTACGAACAGCGCGATTTGACTGCCGTACACATTGTTCTGACCCTGCCACCCAAGATTGCCGCTGAACCAGCCCTTGCCCAGCTTTGCCCCGATAGCATTGCTTCCTTCCTGAAGCATCTCCGTAACATCATAGGCCTGTACCTGTAAGCGATGATGATAGCTGGTCCATCCAGGCGTGAAATAATCCTGTCCGACCCGAGCTCCGTTAATCTCGAGCTCATAAAGACCTAAAGCTGTCGCATAAATTCGTGCTTTCGCAACGTCAGGCTTCACTTGAAAGCTTCTGCGCAGCAGCGGCGAACGCTCTGAATGATTTGCCGTTCCATCAGTTGATGCGCCTATCCACTGAGCCTGCCATTCTGCGCGATTCAATATTCCAGTTTCCCAATAGGCTGCATCCGACCAGTCAGAAATGTCGCCTTTATTGCTCCAGCTCTTCACACGATAGTAATATCTGGTGCAAGAGCTAACGTCCAACTGATCCAACTCCAGATGAACGGATTGATCTGAAAGTACTTTACCAGAGCTCCAAATGACTGTTTCGAAAGCTGCGTCTAAAGCTGCCTCAACGAGATATGCCGTCTGTATGACTGAACGTTCATCGCTTTCCAGCCTCCAGCTAATACGAGGATGGCGAACGCCTATTCCGATCGGGTTCCTCTTGTATTCACAACACAAATCAACGATTTTCAGCATAAATTCTATAGCTCCTCTCCGTATTTCAGAATATCTTCTATGATATAATGGAAAGGGCTTACACAAATGCGACTAAACGGACATGAATATAAGGGTATAACGACATTTCACTTCTCTAGGGCGTAAGGAGTGCTTCCTGTGAATAAATCGATCGAAACATTCAAAAGCCAAGCCTTTATCCAAAATGATCTGCAGTTGTTCGTCAATCGAGCATCCGAAAGCTTTCAATCGCCCCTGCATAATCATGATTTTATTGAGCTGGCCTATATCGCTGAAGGCGCTGGTTTTCACTATGTGAATGACACCGTATATCGCGTTCTGAGCGGCGAGCTGTTTTTCATTCCCATTGGCGTCCCCCATGTGTTCCGTCCGATCTCGCCAGATGCTTCCAAGCATCCGCTCGTTGTTTTCAATTGCGTATTTAAGCCTGACCTGCTACAGACGCTTGCTTACTTCTGCCAAGAAAGAGACACTTCCCAGTTTATCGAAGCATTGATGAGCGATACCGCAGCTTGCTTTTTCTTAATGGATGAGGACGGTGCCTTAGCTAAAATATTTCAGACGATGCACCGCGAATTCTCGCTTCCACAGAAAGGCTCTACCGACTGCTTAACAGCGCTGCTGCTGCAGTTGCTTATTTTTATGCAACGAAGAACAGCAAATGAACGCATCCCCTTGCAAGTGAATCAGCTAGCTGGATTCGAGCAATTGCTTGGCTATGTGGAGCAGCATATTACAGATGATTTGACCTTAACTCGCCTTGCGCAAATCAGCTTATGGAGCGAGCGGCATATTCAGCGGTTATTTCTAAAGCATACCGAACAAACCTTCATTCAATATTTACAATCTCTGCGCATACAAAAAAGCCGTGAGCTCCTAAGGAGCTCACAGCATAAAGTAACTGCCGTCGCCGAGATGGTCGGCTATAAGGATTCAGGCTACTTCCTGACTGTTTTTAAGCGTATAACAGGCATGACACCCAGCCAATATCGAAAATCTCTGTCATGACAAGCATTTATACAAGATTATTTGACGGCTCTGCAGGCGTCGGTTCCGGTTCTGGCTTGCCGGCTTCAATAAGCTCTTTGCTTCTTCCGAAAAAGACAACAAGCACAAGCATGAGCAATCCCGTTCCTAACAGCAGCCATTCAATAGCGATCTGATCAGCAATCGGGCCGAAGATCAGCATGCCTATCGGCATCATCGATGTCGACACCATTCCCATCAGACCGAATACCCGCCCCATGTAATCAACGGCTATTTTCTCCTGAAGAAGCACATTCATTGGCGTATTAACGCCAGGCACCGCCACTCCGAACAACGCCATGAATACAAGATAAACCCAAAAGAGCGGAACGATGCCCAGCGCAATCGTACATACCCCCATAATGATGCAGGCAGCTGCCATCGTATGTATTTTGTTTTTGAAGCCTCCCCAGGATGCGATCAGCAAGCCGCCGAGCATCATGCCAACTGAGAATGCGAGCTCAATCGCAGTTAAACGCCATACGCCATCTCCAAAGGAGCGTGTCACCTGCAAGGGAGTTAGGAAGGCTGCTGGCGCCATCAGCACAAAGAACACAGCGAAATAAACAAACAATTTTTTTAGAAAACGATGAGTATTAACATATACGATGCCTTCCTTCAAATCATTGAAGTAGCTCGTTGTCTGCTTCTCGGCAGCTTTCTTATGCACTGGAATGCGCAAGAAGGCAAGCAGCGTTATGATCGCGATCGCTGCAGTAATAACATCGATAAACAAAATGACTTCAATAGTAGCTGTCGTCAATAATGCCGCGCTTACCATCGGTGAAACGAACATAATAAGCGCTTGAAGACTGCCGTTTGTACCGTTTACCTTCATCAGCTTATCTTCAGGAACGATCTGCGGCAGCACAGCGCCGACAGCCGGCGTCTGAATGCCTGTGCCAACAGCACGTACAGCAGCCATAATAAAAAATAGCCAGATCTCTCTATAGCCCATTAAAAAAATGATCGCCAAAATAAGCGTCGAAAAAGCGATCAAAGCATCCGACATAATGATCAGCAGCTTTCGATTAAAACGGTCTGCCCAAACTCCGGCTATGGGGGACAAAATAAAGGTTGGGATAAAGCCGCAAATAATATACAGCGTCATCATGATACCCGACTGAGTCTCGAGCGTTATGTACCACATCATCGCATACTGAACGAGTGAAGAGCCAAACAGAGATATCGTCTGGCTGCCTAGAAACAATACGATTTTCTTCTTCCATTGGTCCAGCATATGCTCGCCGCTTTGATTCATCCGCATCAACCTTTCCTGTCATTAACAAAGCTCCCGCCTTAACGGGAGCCGATATTGCTTATTCTTTGCCAAGCAGAATACTTGCATACGGAGAATCAATCGGAAGCATAATGACAGGCTTATTCTGAAGCGTCGTCACATAGCTCTCCAGCGTCCGGTAAAAGCTGTAGAACGCAGGATCCTTGCCGTAAGCTTGATTGTATATTTGAGCGGCCTCTTGCTCGCCTTCCGCGATAATTTTCTTCGCGTCTGCCTCTGCTTGAGCAATCAACTCAGCTGCTGTACGATCCGCCTTCGCGGTAATTTTGCGAGATTCCTCGTCGCCCTCTGACAAGTACAGCGCCGCGATCGACTCACGATCGGAAATCATTCGCGTAAACACGCTTTGCTTGTTCTCTTCTGGCAGATCTGTACGCTTAATGCGAACGTCTACAATCTCAATTCCGTAATCGTCTTTTTGCAGCGCACTGCGAACATCAGCAGTAATCTCGTCGTTAATATTACCACGAACCGTATTTTCACTTATGATGTTATCATAATCGATTTCTGATGTTTTGCGTTTTACGGAGTTGTACACCGCTTCATCGATCCGCTTAATGCCGCCGCTTAGCGTTTGGCTCGTTCTTAGAAACTCACGAGGATCTTCAATGCGCCATACCGTATAATTATCGACGATAATCGGCTTCTTATCCTTTGTCAGAATCGTTGACGGGACGCTGTCGTACGTCATTTGATATTTGGGGAGCGTCGTAACATCCTCAATAAAAGGAAGCTTAAAGCCTAGGCCTGGGCTTTCGCTGAACCGAACATTCTCGCCGAAGCGTTTCACAACCTTGTACTGTCCCTCATGTGTGATATAAATAGAGCCTGAGCCGATGATGACGAGTAATACAACGATAACTACGCCAAAGATGGTACTCTTCTTCATTGCCCCGTCCCCCCTTGCGAATTGCTGCTTGCGCTGCCGCGCATCAATTCATTCAGCGGCAAATAATTTACAGTATCACTGTTTGAATTCGTAATAAAGATTTGCGCATTAGGCATAATTTTCTCTAGTGTCTCAATAATAAGACGGCTTTCCGTAATATCGCGGTTGTTGGCGTATTCGCTGTAGATCGCATTAAACTTCGCTACATCGCCTTGCGCGTTAAGAATACGAGACTTCTTCTCTGCCTCGGCCTTCTCGATAAGCGCTTGCGCTTCACCGCGTGCTTTAGGAATAACATCGTTCTCGTATTTAGTCGCGACGTTGATCTTCGTATTCTTTTCCTCACGGGCATTCGTAACCTGACGGAACGCATCCTCTACTTGCCCGCTTGGCGGCTCGATGTCCTGGAACTTAATGTCGATAATTTGAATACCCGTCTCATATTTTTCTTGAAGCTCGACTAACTTCTCACGTACTTCGTCTTGAATAACTGTCTTACCGTCTGTTATCGCATAATCCAGCTTCTGAGCGCCGATTACCGAACGAATGGACGAGCTGGCGGCATTGCGCAGAAACTTCTCATGATCATCGATATTGTATAAGAAATTACGAATATTGCTAATTTTCCAGGTTACAACCGCATCGGCATGTACGATATTCTCATCGCCCGTAATCATCAATGCCTCTTCTTCAACAACGGTCATGGTGCTGCCGTTCTGACGATAGCCGATTTGAATATGCTGTGTCAGCTCAGCGGGTACGATCTTAACCTTCTGAATCGGGCTCGGCCACTTGAAGTGCAGACCCGCCTCGACTTCATGCGTATATTTACCAAAGGTTAAAATTGCCGCTCTCTCTTGCTCCTGTACCGTATAAAAAGATGTAAAGCCTACTACCCCGAGTATGACTGCGGCGGCTGCGCCAATGACTAACTTTTTGATTGTGCCAGGTTTAAATTCTGGCGGCTTCGGCATCGGACGCTCCGGGCCTTGGTTTCCATCAATAAAGCTCATGCTCATCTCTCCTCTCTAAGTATGCAATTCACATCATTCACATGACCATAGCCAATAATACGAAAAAAAATGGTTTAGGTCACGCTTTTTTTCATTTTTTTAATAAAAGAGTGTGATGGTGATTAATGTCGAGTATTCCCGCTCATGCAGGAAGGGCTGTTCCCTTACGGGACAGCCCTTCCACATGAACGTATATAAACGAAAGCAGCTTATTATTGCGGCAGCTGCCCGCTCGCTTTACGCAGCTCGTTAGCTAGTCGATTGTACTCCTTGCGCGCTTCGGCAACCTCTGTGGACATATACGCTGCGCTTAAAAACAAAATGATTTTATTCGCATCCTCAGCACTCAGCATCTGCTCCCCTCCTTCCCCTGGATCGGGATCAGGCTGCGCCGGTCGAGTTTCCATATCTGTCTCTTCTTGTTTGTTTAATACTGCCAATTTGGCAGCAACATTGTCCTTGAAATTATACCAGCCTTTCCAAGTCCCATTGTCATACATGAGCCGCGGACATATTTTCCCGCTCCAATCATGATGTCTGCGCAGTGCCTCGACACCCCAGCCGCGCTCCTTCAGCATAGCAGCGACAAGATCCGAAGCGTTTTCCAGTGTGCGCTCGTAGCGGCCGCTTTCACAAATCTCAATGCTTATTGAAGTTCGATTGCCGCTGTTCGAGCCGCTGCCATCGCCTGCATGCCAAGACACCTCATTAGTCGGTATACATTCTATCGCTTCTCTGTCATCTATAACGATATGATATGAGGCTGTAGCCGTATTACTTGGATTAACCAGCCATGCCCGTTCATTTCTGGCTGTGCTTTTCTCATTTGCAGTGTTGTGAATGGTAATGAACCGAGGTGCCAATATTAGCCCTGGGCGACGATTGCGCGCGGTAGACGATGGGATATGATCCTTAATATAAGGTACCGCCATGCTGCCTCCACCTCCTATTCTATGCCGGCCGGAAATAGGACGACATAGAGTATAGTATTCAGAAGGAAGGCTGTTGCTCCGTGCAAATGTCCAACAAATAGGCTAGCAGTTCCTCATATGGCAATGGCTTGCTTAAATAATAACCTTGAATATAGTCAATATTTTGATTTTCAAGAAGCACGAGCTGTTCAGCAGTCTCAACACCTTCGGCGACAACTTTAATAGACAGGACATGCGACAAATGAATAATCGTATGAACAATTTCACTGTTCGCGGGACTGTTCGTCATATCCTTCACAAACGATTTATCAATCTTTAGCGTGCTTATCGGCAATGTTTTAAGAAGCGACAAAGAGGAATAGCCAGTACCAAAATCATCCATGCTGATGCTAATGCCCAGCTCGATTAACTGCTGCAATACCGACAAGCAATAGTCAATCTCAGTCAACATGCCGCTCTCTGTTATTTCAAGACAGAGCAGGGTAGGATCAATACCCGTATCCTTCAAGGTACGCTTTACGCTTCTTACAAAATCGCCATGCATCAACTGCCTCATCGAAATGTTAACTGATACCGTCAAGGGAGGAATTCCTTGTTTAGCCAGCTTCTCTGGAAGCTTGCATGCCTCACGGAGCACCCATTCCCCCATCGGGATAATAATGCCCGTCTCTTCAGCAATCGGAATAAAATCAAACGGTGATACAAGTCCGTATTCCGGCGATCTCCAACGTACCAATGCTTCTACTCCATAAATACGATTTGTTCTCAAATCAAGCTGCGGCTGATAATAGAGAATCAACTCTTTTCGTTCCATAGACTTGCGCAGCCTGTTCTCCATAAGCAGACGCTCAGCATGAGATTCATTAATCTCCGAAGAGTAAAGCGAATAGCGATTACGGCCTAATGTCTTGGCCGTATACATGGCAATATCCGCATTTTTAATTATCGTCTCGCCATCATGCCCATGAGCGGGATACAAGCTGATACCGATGCTGCAGGACAGAAAGTATTCTCTATCCTGATCATAGAACGGCTTACTCAGACTTTCAACAAGCCTCTTGGCAAAGGCAACCACGCTAGTCTCTCTTTTTACAGCAGGAATTGCGATAATGAATTCATCACCGCCCAGCCTTCCGACCAAATAGCTGTTTCTCACGATTCCGCGCACACGATTTGCTACTAGCCTTAGTACACGATCTCCTGCTTGATGACCATAGCTGTCATTAATTAGCTTAAAACGGTCCAAGTCGAACAGGAGCACAGCCAGCTTGCCTTGCTTATGGCCTGTCTGCTCCAGCATTAGCTTTAGCTGCTGCTCGAAATAGGGGCGATTCACCAGCCCGGTCAAGGAATCATTATAGGCCAGGACGCGAATCTGCTCCTCTGCCGCTTTCCTTTCGGTAATATTTTTAATCGATCCGAGCATTTTGACCAGCTTTCCGTTACTGTCATATTGAGGGAACCCAGAAACATGCACCCATACGGAATGACCTTGAACATGAATCAGCCGGCATTCAATATCGAAGCTATTATTTGTTGACAAGTAGTAGAAAAAACGCTCCCTAACCATCATTCTGTCTTCAGGGTGAATAAGCTGCAGCACATCGCTAAAGCTTTTGGGACTGTTATCATTGCCAAGCCCGACTGCTTTATGGATGCCGCCTCGGAATACAAATGAGTATGTGCCAGCATCCACCTCCCACGTTCCATCATAGGCGAGGTTAGATATGATCTCCAGCTGATTGGAATAAGTTTCAATCTCTTTATGTATGAGCTCGCGCTTCAGTGCCGAGGCAAAAAAATTTGCAAGCTGAAATATAGCGTTATAGGAGTAAAAATGGGTGGATATGTCCTTAAGTCCAACAAGCGCCATAACGCCTAAGCAATCGTCCTCTTCAACTATTGGAACCACTACCATCGTATTCTCATCTTCCATGAAAGCGGCGTCATACAGACTGCTTATTGGAGGAAAATGCTTTGCGGATCCATTGATCACCTCCACCGCCCCAGCATATTCTGAATCGTCCCTTAGCTCAAAACGATATTGCTTCAGCGTGTTTTGTTTGCCTTGGTGAAGACCAACATACCCTTTCCGAAACGGTGAATGCTTAAGCCAGCTCATATCCATCGTTTCCAAAAAACGATAGGATTGCATGAGCACCCCCAGATTATAGTTGCGAGACATCAAGTTACTTAAATACTGTATCGTATTCGTCGCATCATCCAGCCATAGCTCGTCAGTCTCTTCGACACAGCCGCAGCTATGGCGGAAGATCGGTTTGGCGTTCAACCGGACAGATGACGGTATTTCTTTGTTCATAACAGCATTCAGCAATATTTCGACAGCATGCAGCGCAATCTCATCCACCCTCAGTTGAAAGGTGGATATCGAAGGTCTGTAAGCACGAGCCATAGGCATATCATCAACGCCGATAATAGCTAATTGTTCCGGCACCGATATACCGAGCGCCTTGAATTGATCCATGAGCGCAATCGCAGTCACATCATTCACCGCGATAATCGCCGAGAAAGGCAAACCTTGATCCGCCATCTCTATTGCAATATCCGCTGGACTTGCTTCTAGCGTATTGTAGCACCAGCTTTCCTGGACATCGATACCATGTGCTCGAAGCACTCTTACAAAGCTGCTCTGCCTTTCATTTGCATCGTAGTAATGCGACTCTCCGACATAGGCGATTTTGCCGTGTCCATGCTCTAACAGATGATTAATCGCAACCTCCATCATCGCTGCGTTATTCACGCCGGATACATAGTCTGCGTCAAGCAAAGTATTGATCCCTACGACCGGCTTGTTTCTGCGTTTCAATTCAGCGATGTATCGATCATCAACCGCATCCATTATGACAATCCAACCATCTATATAGTCTGCTCCATACAAATCTTTATAGTAAGCTGCGCTTGTACCTATAATAATAACCTTTGCGTCGTATTCCGCAGCTTTTCTTGAAACGCTGTTCAATATACCGCCAAAATAATAGCCGTCCAACACGGGTGTTAATACGCCAATTGTAATCCCTCTTGTCAATGCAACCACCTCAGCCGTCTGTATATCACTACTATTTCTTTCTATAGTTTATACAGTTACAAAAAAGAATGCCAGCATTTTCAGTGATTCTGCTGTTAATTGTCGAATCACGTCGATAGTGACATTCTTAGTTTGATTTTCATGCGCAAAGCGGAAGCTATACTTCAATTATGACAGGCAATATCATCGGTCTTCTCCGCACTGTGCTATAAATGAATTTGCCTACGGATTCTTTAATGTTTTGCTTTAACTGCGACCATTTCCAATCGTTTCCGGACTCCTGCAATCGCTCAACCGCTGCAATTGTCAGGCGACTCACTTCCTTTAGCAGCTCCTCGGACTCTCTGACATATACAAAGCCTCTTGAAATAATATCGGGATCGAACAGCAAGGCGTTCTCTTGCCGATTGAGCGTTATGACTACAACGAGTATGCCGTCCTCCGACAAATGCTTGCGGTCACGCAGCACGATGTTCCCTACATCTCCAATACCGAAGCCATCCACCAAAGTACTGCCTGCTAATACTTTCCGGGAACTTACCGCTTCCCCGCCAGCAATATCCAGCACCTCTCCGTTTCTCATAATAAAAATACGCTCATGCGCTACTCCGACAGACTCCGCAAGCAGTCGATGCTGATGCAGCATTCGATACTCCCCATGGATCGGCACAAAATAGTGAGGCTTCATCAGCGTAAGCATCAGCTTCAGTTCCTCTTGACTTCCATGACCGGATACATGCATGCCAGATACTGAGCTGCCGCCATGAATCACATGGGCGCCAAGCAAATAGAGATGATCCAATACATTAGCGACATTGCGCTCATTGCCCGGAATTGGCGATGACGCGAATATGACCGTATCGCCGCGTTCAACAGCAATTTGCGGATGAGTGGAGCTCGCCAGCCTTGACAATGCGGCCATCGGCTCGCCTTGACTTCCCGTGCAAAGCACAGCAACTCGATTGGGCGGAAGCTCCGAAGCTTCCTTCGCCTCAACAATCATTCCTTCAGGCATCGTTAAGTAACCGAGCTCCAAAGCAACCTTAACGACATTCACCATGCTTCTTCCCAGCAGCAGAAGCTTGCGATTCGTTATAACCGCTGCATTCACAACCTGCTGCAGTCTGTTAACATTGGAGGCGAATGTAGTAAGAAATATTTTTTGATTCGCTTTTTGAAATGCTTCTTCGATACGTTCCCCGACCATCTTCTCAGAAGGCGTAAATCCCGGCCGCTCGGCATTCGTGCTTTCAGACAACAGCAGAAGAACTCCTCGCTGACCAATCTCGGCCATTCTGTGAATATCGGGAAACTGCTTATTTGCAGGGGAAAGATCGAATTTGAAATCTCCGGTATGCACGACAGTTCCTTCTGGTGTATCGATAACAATGCCTAGGCAGTCTGGAATGCTGTGATTGGTGCGAAAAAAAGAAAGACTCAATTGGCCCAGTTGAATTTGGGTGTCAGGTTGAAGCTCGTTCAGCTCAATTCCTTCTAATCGATGCTCATTCAGCTTCCCTTTTATTAATCCAAGTGTTAGCCTTGACCCATACAACGTCATATTCAATTGCTTGAGCACATAAGGGATAGCACCGATATGATCCTCATGGCCGTGCGTTATTATGAGACCTCTAATCTTGTCTCGGTGTTCAATCAAATATGAAATATCCGGTATGATGAGATCGATGCCGAACAGACTCTCATCAGGAAACTTGGAACCGCAATCGATGACGACAAGATCATCACCATATCGAACGACATACATATTTTTTCCAATCTCAAAAACGCCGCCTAATGCAAAGACGGATAGCTTGTTCACACTCTGATTCATTAATGCTGAACTCATAGCAGCGCCTCCTTCACGCATAGCATTTGTCCAAAATAATAAAATTATGTTAAAATACCGCTCTGCAAACCTGCCTTTATAAAAATATAAAAAGAGCTGTACTGAAGCAGAATGATCGACATTCTCTTTCAGCACAGCTCTTATTTTGTAATATATGATGATTAGAAGCTTACAGCAGCTGCTGCAGCTTGTTCTACGCCAGCGGCAATCAAGCTTTCCGCTTGGTCTGGCATTTGGTTATGGCCTTCAACGATTACCGTTGTGAAATCAGTTACACCGAAGAAGCTCATAATGTTGCGAATGTAATTCACGGACATCTCAGCTGCAGCCGCAGGGCCTTCGGAATAAATACCTCCGCGCGCGTTAAGAAGAGCAACCTTAGTGTCAGGAATAAGGCCGACTGGTCCGTTTTCTGTATATTTAAACGTTTTGCCAGCTTGGTAAATATAATCGATGTACGTATGAAGTACAGCTGGAATCGTCATGTTCCAAAGCGGGAAGCCGAATACGACTTTGTCTGCTGCAAGGAACTGCTCGATATATTTCGAGGATACTTCAACCTGTGCGCGTTCAGCAGCTGTAAGCTCCATGCCGCGAGCAGATTTAAAATTACCGTTAATCATGTTCGCATTCATATAAGGAAGCTCTTCTTGGAACAGATCCAATTCAATGACTTCATCATTCTGATGACTTGCTTTGTAGGAATCTAAAAATGATTGATACAATTTAACGCTAACCGCTTGCTCGATGCCGCGGTCATTTGCTTTTACGAATAATACTTTACTCATGATGTATGGTCCTCCAATTATTTCTCTGTAGTATTGATACTAATGTTACTTACTTTATTTTATATAGTATCAATCCAAATAGCATCGGTAATTGGGCTGAATTAAAGACCTACATCTATTGTCCTAAGACTAGTCGCAGTCGCATGGCTGATCGTCTGTCGCTGATCTTACGGCATAGATCGCCGCTTGCGTGCGGTCTGTCAAATGCAGCTTGCTAAGAATGCTGCTAACATGCGTTTTCACTGTTTTTTCCGCTACGACAAGCTTTTCCGCGATTTCTTTATTGCTCATTCCGTGTGCAATCAATTGCAGCACCTCTCGCTCTCTAGGCGTTAATATCTCTATCGTTGGCGCAGGTACTGGGGATCCTGCACGTGTATCTATTTGTCTCTGTACTAGAAGCAACTCCAATAAATCCGAATGAAGCTGTATGATCCCTTGATGCGCGCCTCGAATGGCTTGAGCAAGCTGCTCTGGCTCCGAATGCTTCAGCATGTAGCCTGCTGCCCCCGCCTGTAAAGCCTCTTGAATAAGCACCGGATCATTCGTGCTCGTGAATAGAACGACCTTCGGAGCGGGATTTTGCTCTATTATTTTTCGGCATGCTTGAATACCGTCCATCTGCGGCATATGTATATCCATCACCACTACATCCGGCTGCAAGGATTTAGCCAGCTCCACAGCCTCTAATCCGTTCGACGCTTCTCCAATTATATGGAAGCCTTCTTGGTCCAAAAAAACCGCAATACCTTTTAGTACAACTAAATGATCATCTGCCAACAATACTCGTATATTCAATCTAATCTCATCCCTTATGTTAAGAAGCTTCTGTTTTTATTACGGTTCTCTAAGCATTTACTAGCTAGTATAAACCTTCATCCCCTATGAGACAAACTTTGTATCTCTTCGTCCTATTGATCATTACACCGCTTGAACAGCAGCTTTCTACTATGATATATTAGCCAAGGAAGAGGGTGAAACTGTGAAAATTAAGCTATCGTTACTACTCATTATAACGACACTTCTAATATCAGCCTGCGGCTCCAAGCAAGCCGATAATCATGCGGAGCATTCAGATGGCGATGTCCATATTCATGGCGATATTCAAGAGTTGACTGCATCCGTCGATGTGTTGCCGACATTTCTAGAACATCAAACAGAAGAGATCCGAACTGTCTACGCTATTGCAGGACTGGCTGCAGACATACTGGAATGGATGCCCTGTTATTGCGGCTGCGGCGAAAGCGCTGGTCATGAAAGCAATTTGAATTGCTTCATAAAAGAAGTGAATGCAGATGGCTCCATCCTATGGGATGACCATGGAACCCGCTGCGGAGTGTGTCTGCAAATTGCGGTAGAATCCGTATCGATGAAGAAAGACGGCAAATCGCTTCAGGAAATCCGAAGCTATATTGATGATAAGTATAAGAGTGGCTATGCAAAGCCAACGGATACGAAGCTCCCAATTTAGTCTGTTTGAGAAGCATTGATTGTTGCGAAGATTACCTGGCTTATTGAACCAAATACGATAAAAGAGCCTTCATCTCCACTTGCTTGTGGATTTGAAGGCTCTTTATTTGAGGTGTTCCATTGTATGAGCGTATGAGCGTACTTTGGGGACAGCCTCATTATTTGTTACTTGATATTATTTGTAATTCACAAACTGCTCTCCGCTCTTATCATTCATATATATAAATGAATGGTCTAGAGAAGCTTCTGCGATGTGGCCGTAAGCCCAATGATCAGGCGAGACATCCGGCCAAGTTTGAACCGGCATACCGACCAATTCTCCTCTATTCAGAGCACGGTTGATGATCGTCACCGCTTCCGCGCGGGTCAAGTATTCATTTGGCTTGAACATATTACCTGCGTAGCCGGTCATGACCTGTGCCTTCTGAACCGCCGCTATAGCGCCGCTTGCCCAATGGTTCGTTAATACATCGTTGAATGTTGACTCCTGCGACGATAAATCCAAGTCAAGCCATCTTGCGACTACAAGCGCCATTTCTGCCCGCGTAATTCGATCATCTGGACGGAAGTTGCCATGATTGTCGCCAATCAGCCACTTCAGGTCATTAAGACGTTCAATTTCAGCGGAAGCCCAATGCTTCACTTGTACATCCGGATATAACTGCTTAAACCCTTCCAGACTCGACAAGGAGTTTACTCTATACAGTATTGCTGCCATTTCGGAGCGTTTAATGGATTGATTAGGCTTAAATGTGCCATCCTCATATCCCTTCATGTAAGCGGTATGTTCAGCTTCGTTCGGTATGGTTAGCGACTGTAAGCTCTTAACCATGTTCGCTTTATCCGAGCTGTACGTCACCGATATTGGATAGCCTGCTTGAATCGGCTGCTTCAGCTTGATAATAAGCTTTCCTCCATCAATGACTACTTCCGCGATCTCAACAATGGAATTGCCCTGCTTAACGACAAATCCTGCTTTATCGATGAGCTTAACATCTACGGTTGTTTCAATCGTAATACTGTCCAGCTTTTCACTGATCTCATGTTTCGAAATCTCGCCTTCTTTGATTACCGGCACAGATGAGTCGACAACAGGATTTGCTGTAAGCTGAATGATAGAGAACGTACTAAATTTATCAATCTCAATCTCGAGACCGACTGGCACTCCTGCTTCAGAAAAGACTGTTCCTGTTGTGACAACTTTTTCGCCATCGCTATGCTCAATATAGATGCGAAGCGATTTGATGAAGCTGTCCACATTGTTGGCAGGCACTGTTATACCGTTCTTAGCGAATGGTATGAACAGCTTTGTGCTGTAATTGCTATAATTCGTCTCGATTTCAAGCGAAGTACCGATGACTTCAACTTTATTGCTGCCAGCAGCGTTTCGAACAACTGGCTCATTCGGGATATCCTGATTCAATTTTTCCTGCATATCCGGATTTTTAACCGGAACAACGCGGAAGAATAGATCCAAAAAGCTGTCGTTCATTCTCGCTAATTCCGCAGCGTCAATCGTGAGACGTCCGTATTCCGTATCAACCTCAAGCGTGTTGCCGTTAGCTGTTAGTAAAGCTAAAGATTGTCTAGGAACCTCAACTGCAAATTCATCGGCTTCATCGCCATCAAGCTCATCAACGATAATTCTTGCTGTACTATTAGCCGTTCTAGCATCATGAACCAATTGAGTTGCCGTCGCGGCATCAAAGATCGCTTTATCGATTTTCGAACCGTTCGACATGGTTACTCTAGTAATGTCCACTTGTTCCGTGACATCTTGATCAACTCCACCGTTTACAGCAACTTGACGGTAAGATGGCGTAGTAACCTTAGTCAAACTTGATGACTTCGCAATTAACAGGAACGTTCGGCTTTTAGAAAGCCCATTCTTAGATACAGTCGCAGTCAAAATGACACTTTCATCATTTTCCTGCCGCATCACATGCGTTTCAATCGTTCCATCGACTGGCGATGTAATCGTGATCACCTCTGGCTTGCTGGAACTCCAAGAAACATCCGTTTCATGCGCGCCAATTGAAAGCAAGAGTACTGGCAAGGTAACGCTCTCCCAAGTATCTTGATCTTGGAAACCGATAGATAATCTCCGCAATGCGTCGTCTATTTGCTCAGCTGTAGTCAACTGTAAGTCAACCTTAAGCGGTTTGCTCTCCAGCTTGCCTTGTTCAATGATTACAATCTCTAGATTTGAAGTTGTAAGTGGTCCCGATATAGAAACCTCGCCTGCAGCACCTGTTTCATTAGTCGCTCGACCAATTTCATTACCGTTCTGATCGTAGACGATTACCGTCGCGCCTGCAGGGACATTCTTTACGACGATCGTATCCTTTTCTAGATCGATAACCTCGATATCCGGTATGGTCAAAGGAGAAGATTGATCATAGGCTGTTACAACTACGAATGCGCTCTCCGTCTTCCCAGTCTCTGTCAGTGTAATTCTAAACTGACTGTTTGCAGTAAATCCCGGATTCATTGGAAACTCAATTTTACTTGTTTCGTTGGTCAAGTTTTTGCGTGAAACAAGGAGTTTTCCTGATTGATCGTATACTTTTACCGTCGCACCTGTCGGTACTTCCATAACCGTAATACGGTCAGTGGTTGCGTTAGCGATCAGATTCTCCAGCAATGGCGCAGCGGTTTGCTCCAGTGTTGCGGTCTTGACTACAGGCTTGCTTTCCAGCTTGCCCGTTTCCTTCACCGCTACTTGAATCACTTCACCGCTGGCAATGCCAGGAGCTGAAATCGATACAATAACGTCGGCAGGCTCATCATTAGTATTTATGAATGAACCGATCAATTCTCCTTCGGCGTTATATACCAAAATCTCTGCGCCTGCCGGAACCTCCTTCACAGTTACAGTGTCGGCAGTTGCATTGGCATAGACTTGATCTGCTTGCAAGTCAGCAGTTTTTTCACTCGCTGTGCTTGTCGTCTTGTCGCTTTCATCTTTGCCCGGAACGGTGATTGTTACTTCAACCACATCACCTTCGGCTATATTAAACGGAGCCAGATTCACTGTGACTTCGCCTGTTGTATCCCCGTTATTCGTTGCTGTTCCGATTACATTGCCGTCCTCGTCGTATACCGTTACAGTCGCGCCTGGAGGCACATCCTTCACCGTTACCGTATCATCCGTCGCATTCGTTTCGATCGCGATTACCGGCAATGCGTCGCTCGGCGCATTCTCTGCCGTTACTTCGATTGGCAGACTTGGCAGCTTGTTCGGCTCGCTAATGGATACCTTGACGCGATCTCCGTCAGCTAGACCTGGCGCATCGATATCGACCACGACAGGACCTGTTGTTCCTCCACTATTCGTTGCTGTTCCAATTACGTTGCCTTCCTTATCGTAAACCGTTACAGTCGCGCCCGGCGGCACATCCCGCACCGTTACTGTATCATCCGATGCATTAGCGCTAACCTTCTCAGCGTCAAGCGGATCGCTGGTGTTGTAGCTGACTTCCTTGGATACTGGGGTGCTCTCCAGCTTACCGTCTTCCATGATCGTTACATTCACGTTTTCGCCAAGTCCGACCAAGCCATCGATCGTCAGCGGCCCTGTTTCAGAGCCTTGTGTTACTCGGCCCAGCTCGTTCCCGTCTTCATCATAGACGATAATCGTCGCTCCTGCCGGCACATTTTGCACCGTTACAGTTCCTTCCGTACCGTCTGCTGCAATATCATCTGCATGCAAAGGTGAGCTTTCTATCTTGGCCACACTTGGAACCTTCACGCTTTCATCTTTGTTTGGCAAGGTGATTGTTACATAAACCGTATCATCTTCGGTTATAGGTATATCCAACTCGACTATAACATCGCCGGTTCTGTCACCGTCATTCGTTGCTGTGCCAATTACATTGCCTTCCTCGTCGTATACCGTAACTATTGCGCCTGGCGGCACATCTTTCACCGTCACCGTATCATCCGTTGCGTTCGTGTCGATTGCATCCTCTGACAATACGTCACTCGGCGCATTCTCGGCCGTCACTTCGATTGGTTCGCTTTCCAACTTGTTAGGCTCGCGAACGGATACCTCGACGATATCTCCATTATTCATACCTGGAGCACCAATCTGGACTACAACAGGACCTACTGTATCACCATCATTCGTCGCAGTTCCGATTACATTGCCATCCTCATCGTATACCGTTACTGTCGTGCCTGGCTGCACATCTTGCACGGTTACAGTATCGTCAGACGCATTAGCGCTTACCTGCTCCGCGTCAAGCGGATCGCTGGTGTTGTAGCTGACTGGCTTGCTGACTGGGTTGCTTTCCAGCTTGCCGTTTTCCGTGACCGTTACCTTCACGTTTTCGCCAAGTCCGACCAAGCCATCGATCGTCAGCGGTCCTGCTTCCGGTCCTTGTGTTGCCCGACCCAACTCTTTCCCATCCTCATCATAGACGATAATAATTGCACCCGCTGGCACATTCTGCACCGTTACAGTACCAGCCGTACCGTCTGCTGCAATATCCTCCGCTTGCAAGGATGAGCTTTCTATTTTGGCATCGCTCGGTACCTTGTCGCTTTCATCCTTACTTGGCAAGGTGATTGTTACATAAACCGTATCATCTTCGGTGATATCTGTATTCAGGTCGACTGTAACATCGCCTGTTGAGTCTCCATCATTCGTTGCTGTGCCAATGATATTGTCTTCCTCGTCGTATACGGTAACCTTCCCGCTTGGAGGTACATCCTTCACTGTTACCGTATCAACTGTCGCGTTCGTTTCGACCGCATCCTCTGACAATACGTCACTTGGGGTATTCTTTGCCGTCACATCAACTGGCAGACTTTCCAGCTTATTCGTTTCACGAACTGTAACTTTGACCGTATCTCCGTCAATCATGCCTGGCGCAATAATATCAACTACGACAGGGCCTGCTGTTTCTCCATTATTCGTAGCAGTTCCGATTACGTTTCTATCTTCATCATATACCGTTACAGTCGCGCCCGGAGGTACGTCCCGAACCGTTACTGTATCATCCGATGCATTCGCGCTAACTTTCTCCGCGTCAAGCGGATCAGTGATGCTGTAACCGACTGGCGCATTGACCATGTCACTTTCCAGCTTTCCAATCTCCGTGATCGATACGTTCACGTTATCGCCAAGTCCGGCCAAGCCTTCGATTGACAAAGGTCCTGATTCTGAACCTTGTGTTGCCCGACCCAGCTCATTTCCGTCCTCGTCATAGACGATAATCGTTGCACCTGCCGGTACATTCTGCACCGTTACGATCCCAGCAGTACCGTCTGCTGCAATATCCTCTGCTTGCAGGGATAAGCTTTGATCCTTTGCAATTGCGATTACAGGCTCACTTTCGTGCTTTTCCAGTTCAGTGATTGTAACTTGAACTTGATCTTCTAATTCCAATCCAGTGCCTGGAATTACAACCATAACCTCATAGCTGCTAACTGCAGCATTAGTACCTGAAGCAAGCAAATTGCCGTCTAGGTCATAAACCTTTACAGTCGCGCCAGCTGGAACATCCTGAACGATAACCTTGTCTGCCGCTGCGCTGGCTTTTACATCTACCGGCGTTCCGCTAGTTTCCAGCGTTGTTGTCGCTTCAGTTGACGGGCTTTCCAGTTCGTTAGTTGTCGTAATTGTTACATGGACAACCTGCTGGTCTGTCAGATCCCCGGCAACACTTATCGTCACTTCACCAGCCGTATCACTGTTACGTTCTGCTTGTCCAATCAGATTGCCGTCCTCATCATACACGCGAATGACTGCTCCCGCAGGAACATCCTTCACTTTTACTTCATCTGTTGAACCGTTAGCTGATATATCATTTGCGTCAATTGGGGCGCCCTGTATTTTACCTTGCACCCTTACTTTTGCACTTTCATATTTGTCTACTTCAAGAATAGAAACATCAAATTGATATCCAATATCAAACCCAGGAGGGAACATATCTACTTCTAGATCACTAGCCGCCCCCGTACGGTTATAGATGGAAGCAATCTCGTCGCCATCTGTGCTGTACACAATAACCTTGGCATTGTTTGGAATGTCTTTCACTCGAATCACATCTGCTTGTGCATCGGCTGCTAAACCGACTGGCAATTCACTGGTCTCCAATATTGTTGTAACTGGAGTACGTGCGCTTTCGAACTCATTCGTCAATTGAACCGTTACTTCGATTTCTTGAAGATCCGCTAGTCCAGACCCGACAGGTAAACCGAAGGGATTAGCCGCAGCTGTGTTAGTCGCTTCTGTAATTTTCAGACCGGAATTAGCGTCATATACCCGAATGATTGCGTCTTTAGGTACATCAGTAACGAACACAGTATCCTTCGTTCCATTAGAAAGGATATCTTCAATAAGAAGCGCTTCGCTCCGCAGCTTTGGTCGAACTGCTGTCTTATTGCTTTCCAGTTTATCAGCTACATCAAAAGTAACCGATATATCATGGTCCTTATCCATATCCGTCATATTTGTGAAAATAAAGCTGCCGCCAGTCACGTTTGACTGCGTAGAAATCACTTCATTCAGATGATTGTAGATCTTTACCGTAGCTCCAGCTGGAATTCCGGTTACTTCAACCGTATCATCCGTTGCATTTGCAACAATATTCCCAGCAATCGGTGCAGTTGTTTTGCTCGGAAATTGAATGTCTTTTTCGCTGTAGATACCAGCTGGTCCTTCGACCTTCACCTTGCTTGTTAACGCCCCGGATGGCGATTCCATATACACGGTTGCCTTGCCGTCCTCATCCGTCACAACAGTACTTGGCGTTGCAATTGCGTTGTTTGTACCGCTGATGTTCAATGTCAGCCCATTTCGTTTAGAGCCTCCTACCGCTTGGATGTCCAATTTGACTGTGCCGTCATCCTGCGGCGTGCTTGTGATCGCATAGCTTGTTGGCGCTTGCTCATAGCTCTTATTTTTCACATCAATAGGATCATATCCATTCGTGAAATACCACGATTTAATCTCGTGATTTTGATAGGCCCCGCCTGTTGCCGCTGTAAAACCGACATAAACATTGTCAGAGGAAAGAATCTGCGTCAGATTCAAGTCTTTCTTCTGAATGATCGGATCCGCCGGTCTTGTATTATTATTTTTATTCATCCGAACCTCAATCGTCTTATTAAGGCCGTCAAAATCGACCCATACATGGATCGTACCATTCTTCATATTCAATGTATTCTTGTCTACATTAACAACCGACGAATTAGTTGCTTCAATAGCGCCGTTCAAGTTGACCGCTACATGGTTGTCTGATGGTTCGTATTGGTGCGGGCCATTATTCCATGTATCGAACTCAATGCCCACACTTTGCTGAATACCTTGATAGCCCATGCCGCCCCCGGCCTGGCCTGCTGTGTTGGAGTATGTTTGCACTGTAAACACGATACCGTCCGCCCAACCAACAGAGTATCCTCCTCCATTGGAAATCTCAAACGTGAAGTATGTACTGAAAGATCTCTCGTCCCTCAGCGAGACCCTGTCTTTGTTAAAGGCTGTCCCCCACTGATCATTGATTGCTGGCGTTAACCTCAGTTTGTTGCCTACAACAGCCGTACTGCCGTTCATAATAAATCGTCCATCATTACTGAAGGAATCATACTTGAACGTAATAAAATTTGAATCATCCTCAGATCCACTAGCCGCTAAGGCGCTGGATGATAATTGAGGAACAAAAGTAAAAACCATGCAAAACATTAACAATATGCTCATTAATTTCTTGGATGTATGAGCCAATCTAATCCCCCCCATTTGCTAATCTTCCAAGCGTAACTTTGTCGAATTACACCGAATATTATCATTATATGAGGTGACTCTAAACAAATAATAAACAAGACATGACCTAAGGCCTATTACATATCAAAACAAAAAAAGCCTGAACACCTTTTTAAAAGTGTCCAGACTATGGGTACCCGATTATTTATTAGGATTATTTATTAGGACTTTTCATCATTACAATTCAGCCATGCCTGATACCTCTAATGAACGATGCTTGATGCGTGACTGTTCGACAGCTGCTCCCATCAAATCTGCTACACTCTTAGAGTTCTTTATATTACGCAACAGAAATTCGGGATGACTGGCATCCGATGAGAAAACCGTAATGTCTCCTATCCCCAGCATGCGTTCTAGCAAATTTCTCTTAGTAGAAATATCTCTAATTCGGTACAGCCTGATCTCATCACGCTTTTTCGTGAAAACTCCTTTTTCAATAATAAGTCGAGATTCTGTTATTTCGTAAGACGTAAAGCTAGGAATACCAAAATTAAATGGCTTGCCCTTCCATATCTTTTCCTCCACCCGCGAGCCCTCCTCAGAAAAATGATACCTATGCCGAATTGTTCTGCATCTATTGTACACCTGAACTAAGTAAGAGGATAGATGTTATTACGGGTGGCGGGCGGTTTGGGCGCAATGTACTGTACTTTTACATTACATCTAGCGTGTGGTGTTGGTTCCGGCACAATGTACTGCACTTTTACATTAGATTCGGCTCATAGCGGTCGGCTCGGGCGTAATGTACTGCACTTTTACATCACATCTGACACTCGGCGGGCGGTTTGGGCGCAATGTACTGTACTTTTACATTACATCTAGCGTGTGGCGTTCGGTTTAGGCGCAATGTACTGCACTTTTACATCACATCTGACACTCGGCGGTCGGTTTGGGCGCAATGTACTGCGCTTTTACATTACATCTAGCGTGTGGTGTTGGTTCCGGCACAATGTACTGCACTTTTACATTACATCTGACACTCGGCGGTCGGTTTAGGCGCAATGTACTGTACTTTTACATTACATTCGGCGCATAGCGGTCGGCTCGGGCGTAATGTACTGCGCTTTTACATTACATCTGGCGAACGGAGGTCGGTTTAGGCAAAATGTACTACACTTTTACATTACATTTGACTAAGAGCGGCTCATTTGGCTCAGGTTTACTAGATTTAGCTCAAATTAACCAATTATCATTGATGGAATGTTTATATTCATACTGCATGACTCTTCCACTTTTTGAAGAAACAATTGGCTTCAACTTTCCTAATTCACATAAACGTGTCAATGTACGAACTACTGTCCGATGATTGATCATAAGTGCCCTTTCCAACTGAACTGGCCGAATAGGCTCAACAGATCTAGCTGCAAACTGAATCACTTCTTTTTCCAGTCTCGTATACTCGTACCGCGGTCGAATGTTCAAATAAGGTGTCAGTAAGGATTTCAAAAGCGTTATGATATTCTGCGGTTGTTCCTCCAATTCATCATAAGGGATAGAGATTACCCTGTAGCCAAGTATATGTAAATAAGTTTCACGATTAAGCTCACGTCGATAACGAATACGGTCTGTATTTTGGACATGAGGCCCGTAGCCTTTTACTTCAAATGCAAATTTACTCTGTCCTTGAATACATACGAAATCAACGAAGTAGGGATTTCCGCGCCAGTCCAAAACCTCATATTCCGGATGCAAATAATCAAAATTACCAAAAATCGGCCACCAAATGCGTTCTAAAAACATACGTTCTCCATGCCCGTGCCCTCTTTCAAGTCGCCCTCGGCGCTCTCCGGTTCTGCTCTTTATATGATTATCCAGCCATTTTTTATGTTCATCAAAAAAACTCATCTTCAATTCACCTCCCGCTAAACGCAAAAAAGTCCCGAGATCCTAAAACAAGGACCATCAGGACGTTCTTCGTCATTTTTTATGTACTTCTTATAATATCAAAAGAATATTACAGTTACAATATTATTAATCAAAAACCCCCTTGCTCTGCAAGGGATTACTTATTGTTAAGTTATGGTGCGGTAGAGAGGACTCGAACCTCCACGGGCATACGCCCACTACCCCCTCAAGATAGCGTGTCTGCCATTCCACCACTACCGCACATTATAATTATTCGTTCCTTCACACCATTGCGCTTCGAGGGATGAAGCAAATGGTGAGCCATGAAGGACTCGAACCTTCGACACCCTGATTAAAAGTCAGGTGCTCTACCAACTGAGCTAATGGCTCTCATTGTACAGGATTACAGCCACTGAGAGCAGCTCCAAATACTGAAGAAAATGGTGACCCGTAGGGGATTCGAACCCCTGTTACCTCCGTGAAAGGGAGGTGTCTTAACCCCTTGACCAACGGGCCTTATTGAAATTTGTAATCTGTCACATTTTTCAGCAACGAAAATCATCTTAACAGATTCATTCGGAAGATGCAATACCTTTCAGAAAAAAGTTCGATCATTATACGCTGAAGTGAATGATTCACGCCTATTTCTTCCAGTATCAGACAAATAAAAAAGACCGGTCAAACGGTCTCCCGTTACTCATACTTCCTTGTGAAAAAATGTGGCGGAGAGAGAGGGATTCGAACCCTCGCACCACTTACGCAGTCTAACCCCTTAGCAGAGGGTCCCCTTATAGCCACTTGGGTATCTCTCCAAACTTGGCTCCCCGAACAGGACTCGAACCTGTGACAACTCGATTAACAGTCGAGTGCTCTACCAACTGAGCTATCAGGGAATATCGACAGTGACAAATAATAATTTATCATGTCTATGTTTGAATGTCAAGCATAATGAGCTTTAATTTGCCACGACATTTTCCGCATAAGTATCGGCTCGGATCCACCTTCCTTTTACGCAAATACTCCATTCCGCAGCTTGTACATACGAGCTTGTACCTAATCGGAAGACTCCTGGACTTTCCAGCTCGCTCAGGTATCGTCTGGCAATAGCGTGAGCCACCAACGTAAGCTAACAGCTGTTTAAAATCCGCGTCACGATGCTGATACCCTCGCTTCATTATATGAAGATGGTAGTGACACAGCTCATGCTTTATAATTTTCTCCGTCTCTTCTGCTCCGAAAGCAGCTAGCTGATGCGGACTGATCTCTATATTATGCGAACGTGTAAAATAACGCCCCCCCGTCGCCTTCAAACGGCTGTTGAAGGAAGCGCGATGCTTGAAAGGCCGGCCAAAGCTGGCAAGCGACACACGCTCGACCCATTGCTGCAGCTCGTGATCATTCACTGGAAGTTCACCCCTTACTACTTGAATTGTAAAGGCTTCATAGGCTACACTGTCAAGTAGGAATATTGCGAATGTCCAATGCGCTAATGAAATGGCATACTAGTTACTGAGGGGAGTTATTATCAAATTATGGCTGCTATGCGTTATGTTATTATGATGAATAATGAGAAAATACATTTTGTCGAGATGCCTGCGTCTCATGCTTATCAATTAAGCGCGCTTAATCTGCGCCTTCGCAAAGAAATCGACAAATTGACTGCCGAGAGCGTACCAAGCTTACCTTACGTTATTGCTGAATGCGATGATGTGGAGCTCCATTCCTCTTCCGCTTCCATTATTTCCGGGTTAGAGTATATCAATTCGTTGGAGGAGGATTTTGCAGGGGTGCAGGAGAAATCCTATCCGCTCATTTCCTTACTGACAGAGATTCGTGCACTTCAAGCTCAGTTGGAGCAATGGTACGAGGAGTATGAGGAAGAAGCGAGCATTTAGAAATTAGTAATCCTATCGGACCTGCACATCGCTAGGCTTTCCCCCATATTGTAGTAATACAACTGGTAAGAGCGGGAGGAGGCCGATGCGTATGCCGCAGTGGCTATGCAATCAATTAATGCGAGCTTTTCAGAAGAAGGATCGTCGGCAAATTAAGCTGTTGAATGACTGCTGGTATTTTTATCGGACTAAGCAGCATACGAAAGAGTCGGGCAGCGGAGACGGGAATGGATTTACCTTTTAATCATGACAGGAAAATAGAGCTATCCTTCGAGCAGCCGCTAGCCGCTCGTTTTGGATGGCTCTTTTTTGTGCGCAGATGTTTACATGGCAGCACTGCTGTTTCACCCGCGGCCGAGTTTATGGAAGAGAGATTTTCGCTCTTGGAGAGACTTCCGCACTCGACCGCTGCTTTGCAACGTCGATTTTCGACGTTACAGCAACGAACGCAACTGCACACTACTCCTATTTTTACTCTAACAGCGATTTTCGCTCTTGGAGTAACTTCCTCGCTCGACTACTCCTGTGCAGTGTCGATTATCGACGTTATAGAGGCGTTGACAGCCTCCCCCAGCTCCAGTCCATACAAAAAAACCGCAATCACCTGCCAAAAAGGCAAGGCTTTGCGGTTTTACGGTTTATATGTTTATTACGATAAGGCGGGTAATGCGACTAAATGCATCAACCTAACTAGGCTTGCGCATCGTCAGACTAACGCGGCTTTTCTTCTCATCGACGCCGAGCACCCATACCGTGACGTTGTCGCCTACAGACACAACATCCATAGGGTGCTTAACGAACTTGTCGCTCAGCTGTGAAATATGGACAAGACCGTCATTTTTAATACCAATGTCAACGAATGCGCCAAAGTCGATGACGTTGCGCACCGTTCCTTGCAGCTCCATGCCCGGTGTCAAATCCTCGATATTGAGCACATCGGTATGGAAAATCGGCGCTGGAAGCTCCTCGCGCGGGTCGCGTCCCGGACGCAGCAAGCTTTCGATAATATCACGCAAAGTCGGCACGCCGACTTCAAGCTCAGCGGCTAGCTGCTCAACATTCGCGCCTGCCAGCTTGCTCTTCAGCTCCTCTGAGCCCAGCTGCTTCAAGTCGCAGCCAAGCGCTTTGAACAGCTTGTCCACCACCGCATACGACTCTGGGTGAATTGGCGTCTGATCAAGCGGATTAACCGCTTCAGGAATGCGCAGAAAGCCGATGCATTGCTCATACGACTTCGCACCCAAGCGCGGCACCTTCGTCAACTGTGCACGTTTAACAAATCGGCCGTTCTCATCGCGGTATTTCACAATATTGCGTGCTATCGTCGCATTAATGCCCGCTACATACGAAAGCAGCGAGGCAGAAGCCGTATTCACATCAACGCCGACATGGTTAACCGCCGACTCTACGACGCCGCCCAGACTTTCATCGAGCCGCTTCTGACTGACATCATGCTGATATTGCCCGACTCCGATTGCCTTCGGCTCAATCTTTACCAGCTCTGCAAGCGGGTCCTGTAATCTGCGCGCAATCGATACTGCGCTGCGTTCAGCTACATCAAGTTTCGGAAACTCCTCCGCAGCCAGCTTTGAAGCCGAGTACACGCTCGCTCCCGCTTCATTAACAATGATGTACTTCAAATCAGCGCGCAAGCCCGCCGCTTTCCGCTTGGTCAGCAACCCAGCAATGAATTGCTCCGTCTCGCGCGACGCTGTACCGTTGCCGATACAGATCAGTTCTATCGCATATTTTTCAATCAATCCATTAATGATCTTCTCAGCCTCAGCCACCTTATTATTAGGAGCTGTCGGGTATGTAACCGCAACTTCCAGCAGCTTGCCGATATCATCGATTACCGCAAGCTTACAGCCTGTCCGAAACGCTGGGTCAACGCCAAGCACGATCTGACCGCGCACCGGCGGCTGCAACAGCAAATTCCGCAGATTGGCAGAGAAAATCGAGATCGCATGCTCCTCCGCTTTCTCTGTAAGCTCGCCGCGAACTTCACGCTCGATTGATGGGGCAATAAGGCGTTTATAGGAGTCCCCTATTACCGCGATCAAGACATCCTTCACAGCCGGCGCTGTTCCGCCACGTATCAGCTTCCGTTCCAAGTGCTCATGAATTCGCTCAGCTTGAACATCGAGCGATACACGCAGCACCTCTTCACGCTCGCCGCGGTTTATCGCCAGCGTGCGATGAGGCGGCAATTTCCGAACCGGCTCCTGATAGTCGTAATACATCTCATAGACAGATTCCGTCCCGGCATCGCGAACCTCCGTACGAAGCACCCCATTGTCGAAGGTGAACTTCCGAATCCAAGAGCGGAAAGCTGCGTCATCGGCAATATTCTCAGCAAGGATATCCATCGCCCCCTGCAAGGCATCCTCCGCAGTCGCTACGCCCTTCTCTCCGTTCACATAACCAGCAGCCACTTCCAACGGTTCGCCCGCGCGAGGCTGCGACCACAGCCAAATAGCCAGCGGCTCGAGTCCGCGCTCCTTAGCCACACTGGCACGCGTCTTGCGCTTCTGCCGATACGGACGATACAGATCCTCCACCTCTTGCAGCTTAGACGATGCTGTAATACCTGCAAGCAGCTCATCCGTCATCTTGCCTTGTTCACTAATAAGCCGAATAACCTCACGCTTACGCTCTTCCAGATTCCGCATATATTGCAGCTTCTCTTCAATAGAACGAAGCTCGTTCTCATCCAGCTCGCCGGTCATTTCCTTCCGATAGCGCGCAATGAACGGAATCGTATTCCCTTCATCAAGCAGTCCTACGGCAGCCTTCACCTTAGTAATTGGAATTGATAGTCCTGCGGCAATCCCTTTTATAATCCGTTCGCTCTCTGCAGCCTTCTGCTCATCGGTCAGCTTCACTTTGCCGCCGCTCTCTTCAAGCTCATTGCTCGTATGCTTCACTGTTGCATCTGCCAATCGTCCTGCTCCTCTCTAAACCGATTATCTCGTATAAGGATTATTGGCCATTTCATAGCCTATTGTTGTCCGCGGTCCATGCCCAGGATACACAATGACATTAGGATCAAGCTTATACAGCTTATTGCGGATAGAATTGTAAAGATCGACCTCTTTGCCCCCTGGCAAATCCGTTCTTCCAACCGATTGCTTAAACAGTACATCGCCGGAAAATAAATGGTTGCCATAAAGCAGGCTCACACTGCCCGGCGAATGACCTGGCGTATGCATGACCTTAAACGTCTCACCAAGCAGGCCCAATCTCTGTCCTTCCTCCAGCGCGTACTCCGCAGCATCCGTTGACAATGGCGGAGTTACATCCTGCCAGCGCATCGAGCCGTTTTTGCGAGGGTCTGTCAGCCAATCTGCCTCCAAATCATGAATATAGACCGGACAGCCGGCAGCTTTACGCACCTCATCCACGCCGCCCATATGGTCAAAATGCGCATGAGTCAGCACAATCGCCTCAATCTCCATCCCCGCAATCCGCTCAAGCAACCGCTTCGGATTCATGCCAGGATCAATAATAAATCCGCGCTCACGCCCGCCAGACTCCAATTCATCCTTCTTCACCGTTACCAAATACGCATTCGTCTGCAATGGTCCAAGCGAGAAGCTTTCTACTTTTAAATCAACACTCATCGCTGCTCTACCACCCAATTAGTTAGATTCCTGTTTCTACATTCGTAAACATTCCGTAACTGCAATCTCATCACTGTACACGAAAGCCGGACACGCCACGCGCTCAGCCTACGCCTGCATCAACAGTTCCTGAAGCTCCTTCACAATTACAGCTTGATAACCGGTTCCTTCTCCGTAGCGTCGACCTATTTTCTCACGCGTCACCATTAGCTTCTCCTGGTAATCCGCTGCTTCGCGATCTGGATTTTCCTGCTTGAACGCAATCATCGCCTCTTGGACATGCTTTGGACGAGGTCCCCAAGTTCCAATTACTTCTCCATCTGCATGAGCGAAAATAACGACCGGCACAGAGCGTCCGCCCATCGTCAGAAACTGATCCATCGTATCCAGATGCTCCTCCATAATAAGCACGTCAATCGGTATGCCGCTGTTCTCGAGCGCGCGGAACACAACCGGAATATTGCGCACCACGTCACCGCACCAGTCCGCCATCAGAATTAAGCAGCGCAGATTGTCACGCTCCTTTAATGCTTCGAAGAAAGCTTTATCCGCCTCGTCAGTCCACTGGAATTGCTCGCCCCAGCTCACGAAAGCTTCTTTATTTTTGGTCATCCCGTCAATAAACTGCTGTGGAGTAATCCCTTTACCCAACTTGTCCGCTACACTTTTACCCATTCTTCATCCCTCTTCTCGTCATTATTGTGCAATTGTAAATAGTCATTACCACAAACTACTTCATCTTACGCGCCCGACGAATGAACAGCACGAGCACAACGATACACGCCAAAGCGATCATGGCATAAACAATATTGGAGTAAATATCCATATAATGAACAATCGTTTCCCATGACTCGCCAACGGCAGCGCCAATTGACACAAGCAGCGTGTTCCAGATCAATGTTCCAAGCAAAGTATAAAACAGAAAAGGTACGAACTTCATATTCGACATGCCCGCTGGAAGTGAAATCAAGCTGCGGATCAGCGGTATCATACGGCAAAGAAAAACAGCCCAGTAACCATATTTATCAAACCATGCGTCCGCTTTTTTAATATCATCCTTCGTAACTCGCAAAAACTTGCCCCAGCGGTCAATAATTTTCTCAAGTCTTTCCACATCAATAAGCAGACCAATACCATATAGAATGAGTGCCCCAATAACCGAACCCACCGTCGCCGTTATAATAACGCCAAGGATCGTCATATTCGTATAAGTTGTCATAAAGCCGCCAAAGGTCAGTATCACTTCCGATGGTATCGGCGGAAAAACATTTTCAAGCGCAATCATCAAAATAATACCTATGTACCCGTACTGCTCCATAAACTCCGTAATCCACTCCATACCTTACCTCCATCATTTCATCCTTTTCCAACCATATGTATTCTATCACACTGCATAGCGCCTAAGCCACTTTTGTCATGACTGGACAAGCCTCCGCATACATTAACGTAATTTAAGTTTCTAATTCTATTAATGAGGTGACAAGCCATGCCCAAAATCTTTTTTATTCAAAAAAAGCATTTCCAAACCGGTCTATTCATCGCCCTCACCATCGTTGTCGGCACATTGACATTAAGCTGGTATCAAGCAAGGGAAACCCGCGCAGTCAGCAGTCAAGCATCGCAAACCCGCATATTCGAGCTCGTAACCGGCGAATTCAAGACCACAACCTCTGACGGCAAAATAATCGAAGTGTATCGATGGGATCCAGGCACGATAATCGTGAACAAAGGCGAGGAGGTCGAGCTGCGAATTACTGGCGTTAACGGAGGCAGCCATCCTTTTGTCATTGAGGGTCTAGGTGTACGCGGTGATGTGCAGCAGGGTAAAACGACCGTTGTACGCTTCAAAGCGGCAAAGGCGGGAACTTATCCTATTGTATGCTTGACCCATACGGATATGCGCAGCGGGGGCCCGATGGTAGGCTATATCTATGTGCAATAAATGATCCATCCGCAGTGGCTCAATCAGGCAGCGATTCACCTCTCCCGCTAGGCAAGCATACATATGTCTAGAGAGGAGGCGAGATCCTATGCATCCAAATGGAACACATGAGAAGCATGCCAAGAGCAATCTTCCGACCGCTAGACAAATACGCAGAACCTGCAGCATAGAGCTTTACCGTGTAATGAAACGACTGAAAATTTGGCTTCCGAAAGATAAAATAGAGCAGGCTGAAAAGCTTTATTTCAAAAAAGTCGCTTTCAATATTGTTTGGATTGTCGAAAATCAGAGCAACCGCAAAGCACAAGCCGCCTGGTGGGAGGAACATGTCAGCTCAGAACTCGCTGAGCTTTGGGGGATTAGCCAAGAGCAGCTGTGTAAAGCTTTTCGGGAGTCCTATTTAGGAGGGCAAGCGTAAAACACATATAAGCGAAAAGCGCATCAACTTTCCGCCCGCTTGGCGTCTGTTGATGCGCTTTTTCTAATGTACGGAATACTCTCTATTAGCTTTCACACTTGCCTAAGTTAGGTATTTAACGATGTTAAACCTCTTGCAATTGATCGCAAGATACCGTCTTCGTATTCGTCGGATTATTGTTAACCGTAACTGTCGCCATCCCTTTGTCTTCATCCACATTCTCGATCCAGACCGAATCGCCTTCCAGCTGTACCTGATACGTTCCTTCTGAATTATAAATCTCCTTCGCTCGTTTCACGTCCATATTACGGTCTCTCCTCATCCCGCCGCTCATGCTGCAGCATCGTATCTGTTGTTGTCTCATCGATTAATCCATTGTGCATCGTTACCGTTCCGCCGCCAAGACCTTCATTCACCATGCGATCAATATCGACATAATATTGGTCGCGTCCTTCACTCTTCGCATCATCAATTTCATTGGCAGGGTTCAACTTCTCATTAGCGTCAGACATTAGCGAATCCTCCCTTTCCTTCAATCAGTGGTTCAAAAGAGAATATGCCCAAATTAAAGCTTCTTCATTCAGGAGTTCCCATTGAAGTGCATGTTATAGCAATGAAGAAAGCATACTCGCCAACGCTTCCTTCGCTTTTTGCATATGCGGTCTTGTTGCAAATTCTTTTCCATCAAGCTCTCGACTGTTGTCTAAATCCGTCATAAAATGACCTTCAAGCTGCTCAATCGTAGGGCGATCGAACATTAATGCATTCAACTCGAAGTTGCTATTGAAGCTTCGCATGTCCATATTGGCAGTCCCAATAGATGCAATTGAATGATCAACAATTAGCACCTTAGCATGAATGAAGCCTTTCTCATATCGGTACACTCTAACACCAGCGTCGAGCAGCTCTTGTATATTGGACAGAGTCGCCAGTAGAACTAGCTGCGTATCCGCTATGCCGGGAATCAGCAATCGGACATCCATTCCGCTGCGAGCAGCTGTTATAAGCGCAGCCATCAGACCTGAATCTGGTATAAAATAGGGTGTAGTCAAATAGATCCGAGACCTTGCAGCCGTCATCACCCGGAAAAACACTTCCAATATATAGCGTTGCCCTCGACCTGGAGAGCTCGGAACGATGAGTACTCGTCCATCCTCTGAATTGCTTATGCTTGTTTTCAAGAGGGGTGCAGTTGTATAGTTCTCTATATTCATCTGCTCACCGCAAGCAAAAGTCCAATCCTTCACAAAAAGCCGCTGCAGCGCTGTGACAGCAGGGCCTTCCAATTGCAGATGAGTATCTCGCCAATAGCCGAGACGTTTATCACCGCCAATATATTCATCCCCAATATTAATTCCCCCGAGAAACCCGACTCGATTATCGACGACAATGATTTTGCGATGATTACGGTAATTCAATCTCCTTTCAAGCAGTGCGGTTCGCAAAGGAAGGAATGGAACAATGCTGACGCCTGCCATTTGCAACTGAAGGATATAGGAATACGGCAGGGCATGACTCCCCAGTCCGTCATACACCACTCGTACCTTTACACCCGCCGACGCCTTGCCTATAAGCACCTTCGCGAAATCGCGCCCAATCCCATCATCCCGAATCGTGTAGTAATCAAGATGAATATGGTGCTGTGCAGACTCAAGCTGTGCAAGTATAGTTGAGTAGGTCTGTTCGCCATCCTTCAGAACTCGGATCCGATTTCCGCTTGTAATCGGATATGGCGTTAGATGCTCTAGCTGAGTCATCAGCCATTCCAGGTCAATCTCAGCAGGATGACCAACCGACTTCATCTGATGAGATGACATGCCAGCGCCTCGCATAGCTTTTCGACCAACAGTTGTCATGTCACGAGAAGGTCCAGCTTCGTTCAAGCCTTTGCTATTTCCATCTTCATCCCACGTCTCCAGCCTTGCCAACAGCTTTTTTCGCGTATAATCCTTACCGATTAGCAAGTAAACTAAAAAACCTATGTAGGGGACAAGCATCGATACAAATAACCAAGCCGTCATAACAGCAGGACGGCGATGCTCCAGCCAAACAACAGACGCCATTAGAACAATATAAAGGATAAGCGCTCCAATGATGACAAATAACCAGATCAAGACGACACTCCTCTCACTCCCTTAGTGTAAGCGTCGTTTGAACTGGCTATGCAGATGTTTGAAATATGTAGTTTTTGGAGTACGCACGAATGAAAGGTTGAGCTGATTCTTGCTTTATCAATTTGGCAATTCCCTGATTAAATGCTTTAACCTGCCCCACCAAATGAGAAACATCCTCTTTAGAGAACGAAACTGTGGCGCTATAATAAGCTTCTGCACGGTGATCCATTAACCGATTGTACATCTTTATAAGTTGAGCTGACATTAGACCTGTTGCACCCAAATTATTATTTACCCAGCCACGCACATAAGTGTGCTTGTTGCTAACCTTATCGCCTCGTAACAAAAGCAGAGTAATACAGAGCGCTTACACAGCTATCATAAAGCTCGGAGGCAAATGAAATCTCTGCTAGCTTAAACTTCTGCTCCGCTTTGCCTACCATAACGTCGACTGCTCTAAGATATCTCAATAACAATTCCCTCCTCTTCAATGTTATCCTTTAAAGGAAGCCAAATGGATTCATCTTCTGATCGCCAATGATTGATATTTTCCAGAATACAGGTTAAATGTGTATCAAATTGCAGATTTATTTCATAAACAATATCTGAAAGCAATTCACGATTTCGCCAGTTTTTTTCGTCCTCTGCCAGAACCAAAACATCAAGATCAGACCATTCATTAAAATCCCCTCTTGCCTTGGAACCAAAAATAATCAGTTCTCTTAATTGAAAGTCAAGAGCAAGACGTTGCTGTAGATGGATTAGAGCGTTTTTTTCATTATTTGTTAACGAGCTAATTTCCGAAGGAGCATTTGTACGCATAGTCTTGTTCCTCCTAAATAAAAATACTGACAATATCAGTATATCTCAATTTTGTAGGTGAAACATCTGAATATTTCGGTGACATAATGCTATTAGATTAATAAAAAAGCCCAATCAATCACGATGGATCGATTGGACTTTAGTTGTAAGAGTCTGTGGACCTTCTGTATGAAGTTCCCCGCGCTCGATTTGATCCCAAATAAGGCGATGCATACTGAGTCGGCGGCACAGCCAATTCGGTAAGCGATTATAATTCATGCCAAGCTTATAACCAATCAGCTTTGCTGCTGATTCTGCTGCAAGTTTAGGTACGAGTCTTAATTTCCCCGCATCTCGCAGCCCTTGAAGCTGCTTCTGAATCAGCTTCGTGCCTGCTTTTGTCGATGCGGCATATGGCAGAATCCATGCATTGCATCGCATAGACACTCCATTGTCGAAAAAACGTTTCATTTGCTGCTTAATTGTATAATGATGAGTATGATACACCTGCGCTTCAGCACAATAAGCTACACGCATACCATTCAAAATACAGCGAGCAGACATAAACATATCCTCATTAAAAATAACAGGCGCTTGGAAACCACCAATCTGCTGAAACACATCACGCCGAATGGCTGAGCACGCATTAGAGCAGAAAAATGTTTTGATACCTATCCTAGCAATATCTTCGTATCCCTTAATGGTCGATTCAAGAGGATAATTGCTTGCTCTTGCCAGCCGTTCAAGCAAGTCAGCAGAAGAGTCTGTAAGCTGCCTAGCATAAGCATATACAGCTTCAACTTCATCGAGGTCGCCTAGCAACGGCTTAACGAGCTCCTCGATCATACGTTCATTTACTGGCATAACATCCTGTGTCATAAACAATAAAATACTCCCTGTCGCCTCAGCAGCTGCCAAGTTTCGAGTACCGCCATGATCAAAGTCTGTCCTTTGAACCGTTAACACCTTCGCATCAGCAGCTTTAGCTATTGCAACCGTCGAATCATCTGAGCATGAATCAACAATAATAAGCTCATGTGGTGTTATGGTCTGCCGCACAAGCATGGCAAGCAGCTCCCTGAATGACGACCCGGCATTCAGGGTAGGAATAATTACGGATACGCGACAGTCTTGAAAGTCATTAGTAAGCATTGCGGTTAACCATCCCTTTGAACACCGTCAGAACAATAATTTTCAGATCGAAGAAGAACGTCCAATTCTCAATATAAAACAGATCATGCACGATCCGATCCTGGATCGACGTATCTCCTCGAAGACCGTTTGTTTGCGCCCAGCCTGTAATGCCAGGACGAACTTGGTGTTTAATCATATATTTCGGTACATCGTCACGGAATTGATCGACAAAGTAAGGGCGTTCCGGACGCGGGCCTACAACGCTCATATGACCGAATAGCACATTGAAAAACTGCGGCAGCTCATCTATGCTCGTACTCCGCAGGAAGCTGCCGAACTTTGTCCGCCTCGGGTCGTTTTGCACCGTCCACTGCGTATTTGATACTTTACTATCCGACACCTTCATCGAGCGGAACTTATACATGGAAAATGTTTTGCGATCGAGTCCCATTCGTTCCTGCTTGAATATAACCGGTCCAGGCGCTGTCAGCTTAATTCCTATAACAGCGAACAACATAATTGGAGATGTAATAATAATGGCGAATATCGAGAATACAATGTCAAATGCACGCTTAAGTACTCGGTTATTGAGCTCATCGAGCGGAACATCACGTACGTTAATTAACGGTATACCAGCAAAATTATCAAAAAATGGACGCGCCGGCAGCAAATCGAAATAGTCAGGAATAATCAGTGTCTTCACGCCTGCCTGCTCACAAACATCGATGATCTTTGCAAACTTGGCATGAGCATCTAGCGGAAGCGCAATTATAACCTCATCAATCGGATGCTTCTTCAACATGCGCTCCAGATCGTCCAATCGTCCTAATATCGGTTTCATATCACGATGCTCGAACTCATGCTTCTTATGATAATCATCGAGAAAGCCGATGGCTTCATAGCCGATTTCCGGATACTGCTGCAGATTCGAATAGAAACTGCGACCTACAGTTCCGGCCCCCAAAATAAGTACGAAGCGCTTATTGTACCCCTTACGGCGAAGCGAGAACAGTATCTTCTTCACAATATAGCGATAGATCGCAGAAAATAGGACATTCAAACTATAAAAAATCAAAATAAATTCCCGGGAAATATCCGATTCATTCACAAAATATAAGAGGCCAAGCAAGCCAAGCAAGCTTATCGTCTGAATTTGCAATATTCTTAATAGGTCGTAGGAGTAATTTTTACGTCGCTTCGGGGAATAGAATTGCAGATAGAAGCCAACGACAACTGCAGCGAACGAATAAACCGTTCCCCAGATCAGATAAGTGGAGAAAGGAAGCGCATTTGCGTAGTCCATCCAGTCGCTCTTGAACTTCACCCAATAGGCCAGCATAAAAACGCCCAACGCACACAGTAAATCAGCGACAATATATAATTGTGTGAGAAAACGTTGATTTTGTCGTATCATTCTCTTAAACCCACCTGATTTCTACTATTTTCACGCTACTTTCATTCTAGCAAATGTAGAGGTGAAATTGAATACCAAATTATTACTTAATTAGTATTCAGCTTGTTTATTTTTTCATTCAACGCTTTCCGCTTTCTGACCATTTCCGGCAAAGTTCGAATAATTGTCTTCCAGCTCTTTAATAGATCTCTCTCTCGGATTAGCATATAGACTAGCTTAGCAGCCTCGCGTGCGACTAATATAGGTAAAACCTTGAACAGGTGTAGACTTAGCTGCTCGTTCTTAACTAGCATGTATAACTGATTCATATAAGAATGCTGTCTGACGAACAGCGAAATGTTTCTTCGTCCGCCCTTTTGCCACCCTCGTGCATGATCAGCTTTAGCTGACGGCACATAATAAGAGGACCAGCCTAGTAATCTAGCTCGCCAAGCAACATCAACATCTTCTTTGTAGGCAAAAAAACGCTCATCAAAAAATTCGCCTTCCAGCTTAATATCCTCAATCATACGGCGTCTGTACAGTGCTGCCGCTCCAGATGGTCCGAACACTTCGCCGGGTTTAAGCCAATGTTCGACAGATTCACCTGTGCCCCGATCTATAACATGACGGTTGTTCCCCATCTGCAAACCACTACTGTCTACAATGGAAGGATCAGCCTTTAGCACTAATAATCCGGTTGCACTCCCTGCACGGGAGTCCTGCTCCAGTCTATTCACCAGCTCTCGAATATAGTCTGCATGCAACACAACATCTGGATTTAGAACAAGCACATAATCGGTATTAGTTGCCGCAATCGCTTGATTTTGGCCGCCTGCGAAGCCAATGTTTACGTTGTTCTCAATTAAAGTAATCGAAGCATGTCTGCTTACAAATTTTCGCACCTGCTCTACTGATGAATCAGTTGAGGCATTGTCGATAACCACGATAGTTGCAACTGGATAACTTTGATTATTTACCGCATCCAGACATTCGTTAATATCAGATGCACTGTTATAAGTTACAATACAGACACTTACAGTCATAACATCGCCAACCCTCACTAATAATTATCCACAAACAATCAAAGGAAAAGCCTCGTCTGCTAAGACTCGGCTTCATCATCTCCAGTATAGCTATTATAATGAAACTATCTTCCGATCCTTTAGAAAAAGGTATTCTGCAAATTACTGATCGCCCATCGATTCCATAATACGAATCAATTAGTTAAGATGGATGACAAATAAAATAAACTTCCCGTTTCTTGAATAGAAAGTAACTCTTTCTAATATTACTTTAACTCAACTACAAACTCTGCAGGCTGATACTGGTAAGTTTTATCCTTAGAAATAACAACGAAACTGAATTTCTTTTCTTTTATTAACTCCTCAGTATCAATTGTAAAAGAAAAACCTGAGTTGAGAAGCTTAGGATTCTTAAAGTATTCAGACACACTGGTTCGTGGCTCACCGTACGATCCTGAGTAATACTTGTCTCCCACTTTTAAAAAGACATTGCTAGCAACATCATTAGCTAATGAATCAATTGCCCAACCTTCTAAAGTAACTGCTTGCGCAGTTTGATCTATAACCACTGATGTCGTAGACTGAACTAAGAAATTATTTACATAATCAAGCCACATAAAGCCTTCAGGGGGATTTGGTACTACTTTTGCCTCTTTGTAAATGTAATATTCATCGAAATATCCTTCTGGGTAAGAAGTGTTCACAATAAAACTATGAATAGCTGGTTCCATATATTCCAAAATGACAACATCTGGGTTAAATGTATTTACTAAGTTTTTTATATTTCCCATATTACGCTCATGAATAAAGGTAAGTTCAGAGAAACTTTCAGCAAGATTCGGTAGCATAAACATGTAAATAAAGCTATCTCCCATTATTAATGCTTTCGGTAGATTAGGATCTGATTGGTTGACATATCTATAAGATAGGTGACTATCAGATAGATTCAATTGATCAAAAGGACCATGTTCTTGAATAGAATTATACGTTCCCTTATAAGTAAAACTATAATCTTTTTCTTCGAATACTTTTTTACTAAACTTCTGTGACTGTCTTATATAAGGAGTTATTTCAAAATCTTCCCAAGATAGAACTTTAATATCTGGCAGATCTTTTTTGATTTCTTCCATCAAATCTAAATATCCAATGAATGAACCATAATTATTCCAATGCGACAAATCATAGTTTTGAGAATATACTATTTCAGACTCTTTAGCCATTAATAGACTCTCTTTAGGAGAGAAGATATTTATGCCATTCTCTTTTAAGTAATCAACTACTATATCAGTTCTTGAAGTATCTGTCACCTTTAAGAAAGTATCTGGCATATATTCCGGATAGATCGTCTCCTTGTCTGGATTCACCATTGTAATAAATGGAATCTTTTCTCTTTTGAAGTAATCATTTAAATCACTAAATACTTTCTTGTACTGCAACAACTGTTCTTCAGTCGGAAGGTCTAAATTTTGATAAGCTAAAACCATATTAGGATACATAAGATAAAGCCAATCTTCTTTACCGATTACAGTATCTTTTCTGGCAGACTTTCCAAACAGTTCATATTGAATTAGGGTATTAGCTTTAACGATTTTGTCTCGAAATCCTATATTATCGTTAAACCATATTTCAAACTCACTAATAAAGTGAGTATTAAGTCCACCCTGCCCATTCGTAAAAGCTGGAAAACTAGCTAATACCCTATTTTCAATGTGAGAAATCATCCCAGAAGTTTTATTTACTGTCAATAACGGTATTGATATGGCAAGACAAAACAAGATCACCAAGAAAATACTAAAAACCTTATGTGCCTTCATTTCTAAAACTCCTTAAAATCTAAAATATATAAACGGGTTGTAGGTTGATGTGGCCATAAACATAATACAAATAGCCAATAAGAGTGCAACATAAGCATTCTGAACAAACAAGCTAAAGCCACTATGATTCTCATAAGTTCCAACATTATTTTGAATATACTTGGATATTGGCAACGAAGCAATAATCGCAATCATAATAATTGTTATAACCATTGGGTCTAAGTAGTACCACACGGTGAATCCAACATTAGTCGGCGATACAACACCAAACATAATTTTCAAGTAATTAATAGCAGAGCTCAAATCAGGCGAACGGAACAGAACCCATCCAATTATAACAATAACCATAGTATAGAGCCAAGTAAGCAACTTAGGAAGTTTCCATTGTATTTTAGATTTTTTAAGTACTCGTTCGATGATGAGGAACACACCGTGCCATAATCCCCAGATTACGAAGTTCCACGCAGCACCATGCCAGAGACCTGTAACGAGAAACACGATAAATAGGTTAAAATAGACATTTCCTGTCCGATTGCCGCCTAATGGGATATACAGGTAGTCTCTAAACCACGACGATAGCGATATGTGCCATCTTCGCCAAAATTCTGTAATGTTTTTTGATATATACGGAAAATCGAAGTTTTCCTTAAACCTGAAACCAAACATCCTTGCGAGACCAATTGCCATATCTGAATAACCTGAGAAATCAAAATAGATTTGAAGCGAGTAACAAATTGCACCTACCCATGCAATGGTCATCGTATTTTGATCGTATGGCATACCGAAAATATTATCTGCAACTTGTCCCAATGTATTAGCAATAATCACTTTTTTGCCTAAACCCATAATAAATCGTCTGACACCATAAGAAAAATCATCTATAGTTGTAACTCGATTATCGATTTGGTCATGGACATCTACGTATCTTACTATAGGTCCAGCAATTAGTTGAGGAAAAAAAGCTTTAAATAGTGCAAACTTAATGAAGTTCTTTTGAACTTCGACTCTTCCAGAGTAAATATCAATGACATATGATAAACCCTGAAATGTAAAAAACGAGATACCTATAGGCAGTATAATGTGATGTAATGGCAATTGCTGGTTAGCTATTTTATTTATAGTATCTATCATGAAATCAAAATACTTGAAATAAAAGAGAAGACCACAGTTCGCAACTACGCCTATAAGTAACATTACTCTACTCATAATAGTGATATTTTTAATTAAAAACAAATTAATTAAGAGTCCGAATATATAATTGATTAAAATTGACAAAATGATAACAAAAACGAACTTTGGTTCGCCCCACGCATAAAAGAGTAAGCTTGTGATGAGCAAATATACATTTCTATACTCGATCTTAAGTAAGTAATACCCTAACAATACAAATGGCAAAAAGAAAAATACAAATATTAAAGAACTGAATACCATATCATACCTCTTTCTCATCCTTCATCATATTAGAGGTTCCCAGAATTTATTATTATCTTCGTTTAATTATTCGCTTTAACAAGTTAAAAACAGGTCTAGGTAATACCTTCTTTACGAACATTTTCGCTCGTGCTTTTGCTGGCACCTTATATGATATGTTGTGTTTCATAATAGAAACCATGCTATAGTGATACGTAGGTCCACAATTTGTAAAGAACTGTGTATTAATTTCCCGTAGCATATAGTTCAAGTTTGTGATCTCTATTCTTGCAAATGTATCCGCTAAAAGCCACGCAGGATAATACCCTTCATGCTGCGCAACAAAAGGATAAATTCTTTCTATTGCGTGCAACAAAGTCCCGTCTGTATTGTTTGGCTCTTTTGGGAAATCCTTGTACTCCCAATCGTATTCAATTAACGTTTTCAAAGCTTGAGCTCTAAACCAGAACATGGTTCCGAGAGGCGCAATTGGTTCTTTCGCATAGTCCATAGGAACTTTAAGCTCTAATCTTTTAGCTAATTCCATTGTATTATGGAAATTAATCCCCCACTCTAGACCTATTGTTGGGTAAAAGTCTGCATGATTTGGGGGAGGAGGAGATAATATTCCCAACCGCGGATTCGTTTCAAATGCATTTATTACATTATTTACAAAATGTTTATTTCTAAGCACGTTTTCAAAGCATTTGTACGAGAATGATTCTCCCTTAACATAAGGCTCTACCTGCTTGGTCTTCTTATCATGTGCAAAACATACATAATCATAATTCAGTATAATATCTTTACAACCAACTAGAAGTGCACTTATATCTCTACCTCTATTTTCTATTAATCTCACATCAAGCTTTGAACATTTCAATTCTTTGAATTTAGTTGCAATGAGTTTTGCTTTTTCTTTTGAGTCAGTTGTAACATAGATGTCCGATTCAGGTGGCATAGCTGAAGCATAATCAAAACAGTATTGAATGAGATCCTCGAAATAAATATGTAGAATCAAAGCAATTTTTCTGTTTTTCACTTTATCTACTGGCACTGAGGTAGTAGTTGATAGGACATAGTTTAGATTTAATGCACGTTTTATATCAGCTTGATTGCACGTTCTCAGTATATTTTCCCACATTAGATTTACATCATAATCCAGGTTTTCTTTTATATATTCATACACCTCTACTGATTGTTCACCTGTCGTGTTGTTCAAGAAGTCTGCATGTTCATGGAAAAAGTTCCTTCTCTTTATTATTGGACATTTTCTATTTTTAACAAGATCTAAAGGCACCATTTGAAGAGGATAGTAAGTATGTTTTTCTAAATCATCCGTATTGACATATACATCCCAATTAAAACCTTTGTCATAAAAGTCTTTCGTGAATATAGCTTCATGAAAGCCAATCGCCTCTGAATATGAGTTAATCATACGCATGTTATCCCAGTAATGCTTAAATTCGTAACTGTTTAGCATTTTATTTCTAATTACAATAAAATGAGATTGTATATGTTCAGGAATATAACCGTACTTTATTGTACCGAATGGATCAAAATGCACTTTGTGATGCTTGGTTATTCCCCAAAAATCCAAGTTTCTTTCTGCCATATTCTCAAACATTTCGTTAAATGAATATAAAGGTCCAAATATAGTTGAGTTAAGTAATACAACTTCATCATATTCCTTAATTTTATCCCAACCGATATATTCAATACCTTCCTTATACGCCCAGACATCAAAACCAGTATTCTCTCTAACTATGACATTATCAGTTAGGGTTAATAATGTTTCTCTTCCTATTGCGTTTAGTTTCCCATTACATACAACTAGAAGGTCAGTAAGTTCTTTTTTCAATTCTTCTAACAGATAGGTAACATAACTATCAACCACGCCATCACTATCGTAAAAAAAGAAAATCCCTAGTCTGTCTACAGCCTTTTTGTTAAGAATCACTTCTGATACCCCTTTAAGTTTTTTTTCCCAACATGAATTATACTTATTTAATTAAATACTTTGATTCATTCAGTATTTGTACTATTTCATTATTGTTTCCCCAAATAGCTGCCGAATCATACGCCCGTTCAGGATAAACACCATATTGAAGCTTAATATTAAAATTATGTTCTAATAAAAACTCTTCAACAAATTCACTTAATGATATAGGAGAACCAGAGCAACAATTAATTATTCCATTTATATTATTTTGCAGAACAGTCAATCCTATTTGTTCAGCTAGGTCCTCTACTTTTATAAAATCATATTTATTTTTCCCTGAAGTAAAAGGAAATAGTTGTTGCCCTGCTCTTTCTGCTTGGATGATCTTTGAAAGTATAGACTTACTATTTATATCATCGCCATAAATATAAAAAGCCCTTAACCATTGAAATGTAATATCTTTATTACTCATGTATACCTCGATAGCTTGTCGTAAACTATTCTTTGCTATCCCATATAGCGAATGTGGATTTGTAGGTGTTGACTTAGTAACCTCTCCTTCATAGTAGCCAATCTCATGCATTGTTCCTAAAACGGAGAGATGTTTAAGCCCCCCATCGATCATATTTCGGATAAATCGAAAATGTAAATGAAGATTATCTAAGTGAGAATTGGCATTATGAACAAAGCCATCTGTCCAAGCCAGATGGAGACATACATCTGGTTCTCCTACTTTTTTGAAAATGTTTTCATAATCGGCAAATATATCACAATCGTATGTTTTTACACGACTGTCCACTATTTTGTTTTTATATTTAACAGTACTTACGCTTACGCCTAAGTCTAATAAATATTTAACAACAAAACGACCAATATACCCGTGTGCTCCTGTAACAAATACTGTAAACTCTTTTGACAACTCTGTCCCTCCTAAATCGAATTATATGCCTGATGTATAAGCATTACATACCGTATTTACATCTCCAGTAATCACTACCTCACCCTTGTTAATCCACACTGCGTTTTTACAAATACTTTTTACTTGATCTATAGAATGCGACACTAAGATAAGTGTTGTGCCAGCATTAATCATTTCATTCATTTTTCTTTCACATTTTTGCTGGAATTCAAAATCTCCTACAGATAATATTTCATCTACGATTAAAATTTCTGGTTTTACCAACGTAGCAATGGAAAATCCTAATCGAGCGACCATTCCTGACGAGTAATTTTTTAAGGGCACATCAGCAAACTCTTGTAATTCGGAAAACTCAATAATTTCCTCATATTTATTTTGTATAAACTTTTTTGAATATCCCAGTACAGCGCCATTTAAATAAATATTTTCATTTGCGGTTAATTCCATATCAAAGCCAGCACCTAATTCAATTAATGGCGCAATTGTTCCATTCACAGTTACTTTGCCGGAGGAAGGTTTATAAATTCCAGCAATTATTTTTAGAACTGTACTTTTCCCTGAACCATTTTTACCCAGAATAGCAAATGAATCTCCTTTTTCCACTTTAAAGGATACTTCTTTTAGCGCAGAGAATTCTTCAAAGGACAAATCTTTTTTTAACATTTTTATCATATACTCTTTCAGACTATCTACTTTCTCACGACCCAAATTAAATGTCATTGAAACATCATTTACTTCTACAGCATACTGTTTCATAGTTAGAATCCTTCCAGACCATTTTATATATGCAATACAAAGTTATTTTGTTTTTTATAAAATAAGAAAAGCCCAATCAACAGGGATACTGCTGCAAAGATGATACACATAGAATGGATATATAGTGAAGGAAATTGACCATATAAAACAATCTCTCTAAATGCCTCGACATAATAATACATGGGATTGGAGTAAATTATCGACTTTACATAATCGGGCACGATTGAGACCGGGTAAAACAATGGAGTCAAATACATCCAAACAGAGAGCAGTACACTATATAAATGCAGTGTATCCCTAAAATACACGGCACAGACTGACATAATTAACCCGATGCCAATGGAAAATACCAGAAGGTATAATAATGGCAGCGGGAACAGTAGTATTATAAACGTAAGTTTAACTTTCGTTGCAATTATCACAATCAGTAATGCAATTAAGGAACATAACAAAGTAACGAACGAAGAAAGCACCCTTGATAACGGAAAAATATATTTAGGTATATAAACTTTTTTTAGCAACGCTCCATTACCCAATATAGAAGTCATTGACATTGATGTAGAATCTGAAAAGAAACTAAAAAGAATTTGGCCGGTCAGTAGATACACAGGAAAATTGGGTATATCAAATCTAAACATAGTTGAAAAAACAGCAGAAAGAACGATCATCATCAAAAGCGGATTAAGAAGGCTCCAGAGATATCCTAAGACTGAACGTCTATACTTTACCTTTAGGTCCCGAATAACAAATTGATTAAGAAGCCCTCTGTATTTCCAAAAATTTTTAATATATCGAACCATTCTATTTAACCACCATCTTCTTTGGAATAACAATTCATTTGTTCAACTTCTACCCCAATTTCAGTTAAGTACCTTCTTAATGCATCTCGCCATTCGGGCAGTCTTCGAAAGCCGTTATCCTCTATATTTTGTTTTGAAAGCATGGAATTCTTTGGTCTCTTAGCTATTCTCTTATACTTTTCTGAAGAAATTGAATTAACTTTAGTTTTGTAGCCTGCATATTCAAAAATTTGTTCAGCAAATTCCGCCCAACTACAAAATCCTTCATTAGTTACGTGGTAGATACCGTATCTATCTGTCTGCATCAACTCAGAAATAATAATTGATAAATCATGTGTATAGGTAGGTGATCCTATTTGGTCGGAAACTACATCAACTGACTCGAGGTTTCGACCTAAGTTTAACATTGTCGTCACAAAATTTTTTCCATTTGTTCCGTATGCCCAAGAGGTTCTAATAATGAAATGCTCTTTTACCCTCTGAATTACCTCTTTTTCTCCTACAAGCTTTGAAAATCCGTAAACAGAAATCGGAGAAGTAGCAGAGTCAATTTCATAAGGCCCTGCTTCTTCTCCAGAAAACACATAATCTGTACTAATGTAGACAATTTTAGCACCCAACTCATTACAAACATTTGCAATGTTGATTGTTGACTTAGCATTTACAAGCATACATTCATCGGCAGATAACTCCGCTTGATCCACATTAGTGAATGCTGCACAATGAATTACAATGTCTGGTGAATAACTCCTGATAATATCTTCAGTTTGTTTAAAATTAGTGATTTCTAAGCTCGCTCTATTCGGCCCAAAACAATCAATTTTTTTACTTTTTAAATACTTTATTATGTCATAACCTAATTGGCCACTTGCACCTGTAACTAGTACTTTCATAAACATTACCCCTAATATTATACTGGCTACAGACCACTAGAAATTATGATTATACTGAACAATATTCACCATTCTTAATACTCTCTAGCCAATCCGAATTTTCTAAGTACCATTTGATTGTCATACGTATACCTTCATCAAACATGACTGTAGGCTCCCAACCTAGATCATTTTTGATCTTAGTTGAATCGATGGCGTATCTTCTATCGTGGCCTAAACGGTCTGTAACATACTTTATCAGTGATTCTGGCTTATTGAGCTCTTCCAAAATTAACTTAACGATCTCGATATTAGCTTTTTCATTAAATCCGCCTACATTATATACTTCACCTGATTTACCTTCATGAAGCACAACATCAATGGCGCTACAATGATCTTCCACATACAACCAGTCTCTTATGTTCATACCATCTCCATAAATCGGGAGAGGCTTGTTTTCCAGTACATTTGATATCATTAATGGTATAAGTTTCTCTGGGAACTGATATGGACCATAATTATTCGAGCATCTTGTAATACTTGTATTCAGTCCATACGTTTCATTATAGGCTCTTACAAACATATCTGCAGAAGCTTTGCTCGCAGAGTAAGGACTATTCGGTGCTAATGGTGTTTCTTCAGTAAAGTAGCCCGTTTCACCAAGCGAGCCATAGACCTCATCTGTGGAAACTTGTAAATATTTCACTTTCGATTGATCTTCATTTTGATTGATCCAATGTTTCCTACATGCATCAAGAAGAACTTGTGTGCCTTCTATATTCGTCTTTAAGAACAATTGGGGATCAGAGATGCTACGATCCACATGAGACTCAGCAGCAAAATTCAATACATAGTCCGGTTTATGTTCAATAAAGATTTTTTCTATCAAAGCACTGTCACATATATCACCATTAATAAAAATATAATTATCCTTATTTTCAACTTCCTTTAGATTATTCAAATTCCCTGCATAGGTTAGGCTATCTAAGTTAATTATTTTATAATTTTTATATTTCTTTATCATATATAAAATAAAATTACTGCCAATAAAACCTGCTCCACCCGTAACAAGTAAAGTTTTAATATTATTCACATCATTGTTGGCGTACATACCTGTATTGCCTCCTTAATATTTCTTGTATAACCAAATTATATATTCAGTAAAATTTCTTTCATTTCTTGAAAACTTTTCTGGCTTTTATCTTTCTCTGAAAGTAAGACTTCTTCAAGAGTATCAATTGGCCAGTTAACATTGATATCAGGATCATTCCATATGACTCCTGTTTCGAACTCTGGAAAATAAAAATCAGTACACTTATATGCGAATTCAGCTTCATCGGACAAAACCAAAAAACCATGAGCAAATCCTTCAGGTACATAGAACTGTTTCTTATTTTCCCCAGTTAGCATTACTCCATACCAATGCGAAAAAGTAGGTGAATCTTTGCGCAGATCAACTGCTACATCATAAACTTCACCTGACAATACTCGAACTAATTTCCCTTGAGCTCGTTGCGTTTGAAAATGAAGACCTCTTAAAACACCTTTACGTGACATTGATTGGTTATCTTGAACAAACACCATATCAAGACCTGCATTCTTAAAATCATTATAATTATATGTCTCCATAAAGTAACCACGATCATCACCAAACACTTTAGGTTCAATGATAGTTAAACCCTCGATACCTGTATCAATAAAATTAAAATGTCCCATATGTTCCTCCGTACATTATTTCAGATTAAATTTGTCCCTCAGCCACTTGAACCAAGTAATTCCCATAGTCTGATTTAAGCAATGGATTTGCTAGTTTCAACAATTCATCTCTTGTAATATACTTTTTCTTAAATGCGATTTCTTCTATACACGCAATATATAGTCCTTGACGCTTTTGTACTGCTTCTACAAAGTTACTCGCTTCTAGCATCGTATCATGTGTCCCTGTATCCATCCAAGCCATTCCACGGCCTAAGAACTTCACATTTAGCTCACCCAGTAGTAAATATTGATTATTAACTTCGGTAATCTCCAATTCGCCCCTTGCTGATGGTTCTATACTCTTAGCAATATCTATTACTTTATTATCATAAAAGTATAATCCAGGAACAGCATAATGTGATTTAGGAATCTTTGGTTTTTCTTCTATGGATAATACTTTCCCATGACCATCGTGCTCAATTACTCCATAAGCTTCTGGATTTTTGACATAATAACCGAAAATTGTAGCCCCTGATTGCATTTGTGAAGCTTCTTCGAGTACTCTGCCGAAACTTTGCCCATAAAAAATATTATCTCCTAAAATCAATGAGACAGAATCATTACCGATAAACTTTTCACCAATAATAAATGCTTCAGCTAACCCATTAGGGGCTTCCTGTACAGCATATGTAATATTCAATCCCAATTGCGAACCATTCCCAAATAGTTCTTTAAATATTATCACATCTCTAGGGGTTGAAATAATTAAGATCTCTTGAATGCCAGAGAGCATCAATACTGATAACGGATAGTAGATCATCGGCTTGTCATACACAGGAACAATTTGTTTTGATATAGCTTTTGTTATAGGATACAATCTTGTTCCGGAACCACCAGCAAGAATAATTCCTTTCATCTCTTTATAACTACTCCTTCCAAATCCTCAAATAGTCATTGTAAAGATCCGCCATTACACAAATGGTATAAAAATGTCGAATATCTCCTGCTATTCTATCAAAGATTAGATAATATTAATACCACTATTAAAAACATCATCCCATTTAATTTTGGGGTTATTTCAAATTTATGATAACATCCACAAATATTTCAACTCTAAAAACTATAGTTAGTGCGGTATTTGGATCATTTCCATTTGCGACACTCCAGTTTTTATTAATGTAAGACTCCTAGCTTTCCCCCCTATCATTTGCTAAAATACACAGAGATGTAATCGACAATATTCAACGAAAAGGGATGTGTAGTGTTTTCTATGAGCGCGCGCAAAAAAACAACAATTAATAGAGGGCAACTGGCCGCAGAAACGCCGGTACTGGCTTGGATCGGTGCGATCGGTATCGCATTGTTTCTGTTAATATTTCCGTTCGATCGTGCCCTGTTCAACGGCTATGAGCTTTCATTCGATGAACCTATCTACAATGCGCTCATTTATAGCTTTTTCCTGCTGCTGGCAGTAGGCGCTTATACATTGAAAGGCTGGAAGCTTAATACCTATAGAGGCATCATGTCCATAGTCATCATGCTTATTCCTCTCGTGTACACGCTTGCCTCGATGCAAGCCGTATCCAGCTATTACGCGAAGTTTATGTTGCTGGTATCTTTCCTTATGGCGGCCTTTTTCTTAAGCGGTCTTTATTTCGGTGAGCATGTCCGTACCCGCAAAATAATAGAATACGGACTGACAGGGTCTGCTTATTTGATCGTTCTGTTCGGCCTGCTTAATTTATTCGGACAGACCTATTACCCTCATGCGCTCTGGCTTGCACATGACGGCTATCGCCTATCCAGCGTGTTCCAATATTCCAATACTTACGCTGGATTTCTGGTAGCGATTTTCTTGGTCAGCGCTTATTATGCAACTCATTGTACCAGAAGATACGCGCAGCTGCTTCATGCTTTCATGCTCGTTCCGATCTGGATCTCATTTATGCTCACTTATTCACGGGGCGCGATTGTCATTGTCCCTATCATGATTATTCTTATTATGCCATTCCTACGCTTTTCTCGTCAGATTGCCTACATAGCAACAAGCGGAGCGGCAATCCTAATCTCGATGCTCCTTCTTGGCAAGCTTACTGCTAATGCGGATGCGATAGCTATGCTTGTTCAGCCAACAACTGAGAAGGAGGAAGCAACGATATCTCTGTTCAGCTCATTGCCAATTCAGAGCTGGTCGCTTCTAATCGCCGGAGCTGCGGTGATGACTGGGTTGGTCTGGCTGTATCATTGGAAAGCGGCTGATTGGCTTGAAACCAAGACAAGCAAGCTGGCTTCCTTCAAATGGTCATTCGCCGCTATGCCAGCAGCTATCGTTGTTCTCACAGGCGCTGCTGCGGCAGCACTGCTGGGCAGCAGCGCGATACGCAATTTACTCCCTGCTAAGCTTGCAGAGCGATTCGCTAATCTCAATTTACAGCAACACAGCGTCCTGGAGCGCTTCACCTTTTATAAAGATGGTCTCCATCTGTCACAGGATTATCCGATATTCGGCGCAGGAGGCGGCGCATGGCAAGCGATGTTTGAGCAGTATCAGAACAACCCCTATTGGAGCAGACAGGCGCATAGCTATTATGTCGGAGTACTTGTCGAGACAGGCTGGCTAGGCCTTATCGTTCTGCTGGGATTGTTAGCAGCTGTCTTTTTCTTATATATTCGTTCCTACATCCGTCATCCGGAACGCCGCGGCAGCCATTTCATATTTTTTATTTTTTCATTGACGTTGCTCGGCCACAGCGTGATCGACTTCGATATGAGCTATGTCTACATTAGCTCTATGGTGTTCCTGTGCTTAGGGGCGATGCTAGCGCCATATGGCAAGCTGGCATTCCGCAAGAACGAAGCTCAGCCTTCACAAGACGGCAAAGCAGCAATTCGCTTCATTTATCCAGCAGCGATCGGTCTTCTAACTATTGTGCTGCTGTTTATGGCTGTAGATGAGAAGTCCGCTATGCAGAAGTTCAATGATGCGTACGCGCTGGCCAGCAATCCGCAAGCTTCTGCTGATCAGTTAATAAAGGCGATTGATAAATCAATTAAGGCTTCTCCGAAGCATACAGACTTCCGAATCGTAAAAGCGGATTGGCTCGAGCAATTTTACACACAAACACAGGACAAGCAGTATTTGGTGCAAGCTCTGCAGTCACTGGATACCGCCAAGAGCCATGATCCTTTTAATCGGCTAGTCCTGCTAGCGCAGCAACGCCTCCTTCACGAGGATGGACAGCTGGATGCTGAGCTTGATCTGTTAGCAGAAGGACTTGTTAAATTTCCGTGGAGCGTCGATTTCTACGATAAAGCCATTACAGCGCATTATAACGCTTATACTGCCGCTCTGCTCGGCAGCCACAGTAATGACGCAGCTAAAGCTGCCGAGCATAAGGAGCGCATAGAATCGATCTACGAAGAGCTTGTCCGCCGTTCTGAACAGCTGAGCGCGTTGCCAGCTGAACAGCAGCAAGGCCGAGCCTTCGGCACAACGGAGAGCATCGAGCAAGTCATGCAGCAATTAAGTAATAATTAAACGAGACAGCCTCTCAATCAATATTAAAGACTTTTAATCTATCGGTTCAAGAAGCCGTCCATCCTGTGATAAAACAGGATTGGACGGCTTCTTTACATAGGCGGCGCGGTATCTGTTTCTTTCAACCTCTAAATGTTAATTGGCATGTTTTATAGCTTTCAAGAATAAATAGCATTAGAACGTGCTGTTACATCCCTCATTTGGAAGGAGAGCTCCATGTGAAACGAGCGCGGAATCCTAGATGGTCATTCGTCGTCATGCGCGGCGCGGACAAAACCGTTAAGCAGTTCCATGTCTCTAAGCGTTCGGTCATCGCTGTACCGGCTGTACTTGCGCTAACCGTTGCCGGCTGTATCGCAGGAATGCAGTTGAAATCTGCTTCCGAGCTTAGTCAGCTTGAACGCCAGCTTTCCATTCAGGCTGAACGCAACATACAAGCGATAGCGGATAAGGATGCGTCGATTGTTGAGCTGCAGGATGAGATTACGGAGCTTTCGCGAAAGAGTGACGAAATGAAGCGTCAAATGGAGCAGCTTGGCCAGCTGGAGCTAAAACTGAAACGTTTTATAGACAAATACGGCAGTACGAACGACACGACCACCCAAGCTGATATTAGCTCCGATGTTACGCAATTGTCCCTACATATTGGCGGTACCCACAGCAGGACTGCCGGTTCTCACGCCGGGCTTGTATCAGGAAGCAATTACATGATGGCTGCTCTTGCAGTAGAGGCATCACCTGATATGAATGCAATCAGCGACATGATCGACACATTAGAACAATCCGTTGAGCTATCGCTAATCAAGGCTCAAGAGAGGCAAGCTGCGATTGACGGATATCCGTCCAGTTGGCCAACCTCTTCGAAGAGAGTGTCATCCAGCTATGGCTACCGTAAAGACCCTTTCACGGGCAAGACTGCCTTCCACGCCGGTATCGATATTCAAGGCAAGCATGGTGACTATGTGCTCAGCGCAGCTAACGGCACGGTCTCTGAGACCGGTTCAGACAGCAGCATGGGGCGCTACATCGTTATTGATCATGTTGGCGATCTGCAGACGATCTATATGCATTTAAAGCAGATAGACGCTGAGGAAGGGGACACGGTAGTCAGAGGGGAGAGAATCGGTCTTATGGGCTCCAGCGGAAGAAGCACAGGACCTCATCTGCATTTTCAAATTATGCAAAAGAGCGAGGCTGTTAACCCGCTAAAATTTCTCGCTCTAGTAAAGGAGAGCTAATGGCAATGTTTAAGGAGAAACGCGTGTCACCAACCGATACGTTAATCGGCCTGGGCACAATCGCTGAAGGCACGATGATCTGCGAGGCCAATCTGCGGATTGAAGGCGAGTACCGAGGAGAAATTGAGTGCCGCGGCGACGTCATTATCGGTGAAAGCGGCATCGCCCGCGCCAATGTTACGGCACAAGATATTACAGTAGCAGGCAAAATAATCGGAGATGTTACGACCAAAGGTCGACTCATCATTACAGCCTCTGGCCATCTATCAGGACATATTACTGCCCATTCACTCGTTATACAAGAGGGCGGTACAATAAACGGCACTTTCTTAATGGAGAACGGCGGGGACAGTAATGTCATATCCGCTGACAGCGCACGCAGTGTGCATGGCAAAGATGCTAAGGAGAGCAAGGAGTCGAAGGAATCGAAGGAGTCAGCCAAGGAAAAATCACGTCAGGCTGGCTAACCCGCCCAGTCGAGCGGCGTATGGACGTCAAAGCAGCAGCCCATCGGTTTGACACTGAAAAAGTCGTTGTTTTGTTGCACAAACAGCAGTACAACGACTTTTTTGCATTTTAGAGCGTACAGGGACTTATGCCGTTCATAGTTTAATCTGGTTATAATGCCAGAGTCCTGCCTAACAGTTGGATGATAACGATTATCGGAACGCAGGTTCCTTATTCCTGCCAAATAGCTGTTTTTTGTGATTTAGCGGAAAATAAGTTCCTTATTCCATCGTTTTACCCTCAAAAGTCATCACGTCCAATAAAATAAAGGATCTATTTTCCGATAAGTGGAACAAGCTGCGGATGTCATCGAGGCTCATTCAATTGGGCGCACAAATAAGCAAAAAGGAACGCTGTTCAGCGTCCCCTTATAACAAGCATATCTGTAATATCATTTCGCTAAAGAAGCTGAGACTTGTTTCTCGCTCTCTTTGACTTCAAGCCTTTGGATAACTGCATGATGTTCTTCAATCGTCATACGTTGTTGCCCTGGCGTCCAATTATCATCCATTGAGGCTTCCAAAATGCTCAGCATTAAGTCTAAATCGTTTTTTTCACGTTCGGCTAAATTCGATCTAGTTCTACGTCTCATGGTTGTATTTTCTATTGCCGGTTTTAACATGCGTTGCATAATATTCACCCCATCTTTTAATAATCTTGGCGCTCGTAGGTCTGTACTAAACGTATACTTGCCAGGCAATATAAACATACCATTTTCTGTATTCAAATTCAAGGAAATCCTATAATCCTCGACAAGACACTCCTTGAGTAACCACAATTTTCTTTCATCATTGAGCCCATAATAATTAGGAACACGTCTGTCAATCAATTGCGCGTAACCATGTTCCAGAAACCATCGATACGCCAAGGAATCATTATAAGCATCTCCAAGACGATCAAAAATCCTCCAGTGTAACACATGACCATATTCATGCATGAGCGTTTGAGCGCAGCGTTCATGTAAATTCAACAATTTCAGGTTTCCAACAATTTGCTCATAGGTCAAGCCTTGAGTTAATTTTCCGTATTTAGCATAAGTTTTGGCGGCAGATTCAAAAATTTGAATTTCCTCTTCAATCGTTTCCTCTGTATCATCAGGTAAAAGAACGATCCATTCCATATTATTGCGACGCGGGCGGTACATAAAGGCTCGAGCTTCTGAGTTATCAAATTGCGAATTTCTAAATCGTACAATTAAATTGTACACATTAACTTCGTCTAGTCGAGCGCCTCGTCGGCGTGCGACTTTATAGCCCCCTTCAACCTCAAACCGTGTCCTAAACGGGTATTTGTATATGTATTCTGTGTTCGAATCAAACAGCTCTGCAAAAAGAGTAGCTCTGGTACGTATTTTTTTAACTAATCGACGATCTAATTCTATTCTGTCTAAGAAATCATTGCTTGGTGATTCATTTTCACCTATAAACTCTATCTGTATTTCATCGGTATCGGTTTCGATTTTCTCGATAATACGATGTAATAACACAATATACCTCCATTTTTTAGATAGTCAACATCCTTTTAATAATTTTGCTATTTTCGTCAATATTCTTCTACATTTACATTTTAATTAACGAGCTATAATAACAGCCCATATTAAAAATCCATCACATACCTGAAAGAAAGAGCAGCCCTTATGAGCTGCTCCTCTTTCAATTATGACGCTACATCCCGCTTATTGAACACATACCATGTAATCACGAGGAATACAACATAGTACACCCCGAGCACGCTTAGCGAGAAGCCGAGGGTTGAGCCGTCGTATCGCGGATTTTCAATCAAATAAGGCACCAGGCTTAAGTGAGAGAACAGCAAATAATCAATCCATGCATAGTCCAGCATCGTTAACGCCATAACAATTGTGTTGACAATAATGAGCAAAAACAGCGATATCGAGATTGCCAGTATGCTGCTTCTGAACACCGTTGAAATCATAAATGCTAAAGTAACGATGACTAGTAACGTAATCATTTTCAGACAAAAATACAAAAACAAATAGGTAATCGGTTTGTAGCCATCGCCTAATGTAACGATTTCCTCAGCCGAGTAGGGATTGAATAGTCCGAAGCAGATCCAGTTGATCAGAAAAGCGGCTGCGAACATCACGACCGACAAAAATACCGCGAATAGCACCGAAGCTAAATATTTGGAGAGCAGTATTTTGGAACGAGACCACGGCCGAATCAGAAGGAGCTTAATCGTGCCTCCTGAGAATTCCTCTGCAACGCCGCTAGACGCAACTACGACGACAAATATCGTAACAAGCATGTACAAAATATCGGTCTCAGTATAGACTGCATCCCAAATCGATACTGAACCGCTGGTATTAGCGGCCCATATCGCAGATATAATCAGTATAAGCATAAAGATGAATCCGACCATTACCCATGTGCGCGGACGGCGGTATATTTTCATATTTTCGTTGCGGATAAGATTAATAAAATCAACCAATGCGTTCACCTCCAGTTACTTCCAGGAATTGTTCCTCTAGAGTCTTCACATCAGTCCGAATTCCGAACACACCAATACCTGCACTCACCAGTGCGGCATTAGCTGCCGCAGTCTGAGCTTTGTCGGCATTAATGGCTATAAGCTGTCCGCCAACCAATTCCGCCGCAATCTGTGAAGCTTTCAACGTGCTTAGCGCTTCTTGCGGAGCATCCACCTCGAACACCATCCGGATCTGTTCATTGACATCCCGATTCCGACCAATCGTCTTAATATCTATCAGCTTGCCGCTTTGGATGATGGCTACTCGGTCGCACATAAGCTCCATCTCCGCCAGCAGATGACTGGATACGAATACAGCGATCCCTTCCTGCACAGCCAATCTGCGTAAATAATCACGAAGCTCTCGAATGCCCGCAGGATCGAGACCATTAGTCGGCTCGTCCAATATAAGAAGACGAGGTTTATTGAGCAGCGCTTGCGCAACACCCAAACGCTGACGCATACCGAGGGAGTAAGTCTTCACTTTATCGTGGATTCGCGCGGACATGCCAACAATCTCGACAACCTCCTTCACGCGATGACTCGTTACGCCTGGCGTCATGCGTGCATAATGGATGAGATTCTGATAGCCGGTTAAATATTTATACATCTCCGGATTCTCTACAATAGCCCCCACATTACGAATAGCTTTCTCGAATTCTGTCTTAATATTGTAGCCGCCAATTATGATGTCACCAGACGTTATGCTCATAAGGCCTACCATCATTCGGATCGTCGTCGTTTTGCCTGAACCATTCGGACCGAGGAAACCGAATACTTCACCCTGCGGCAGCTCGAGCGTTAAATTATCAATGATCGTTCGCTTGCCGATCTTTTTCGTTACATTCCGCATCTGAACGAGCGGTTGCTCCATTTTCATTTACCCCCTAGTCATCCCTATCCTACTTGTATATCCAATTAATCTCATACGTAAAATATAAGCCAACGTTTCATCAATGTAAATACGAAAGCCAGCCTTTATCGGCTGGCTTTCTCTACCCTTAGGAGGGGTACGCTTGATGGGACAACTCCGCCACCTTCGCATTATCTCTTAGCAACAGCTTGTAACTATATGTACTGCTCGCTGCTGTCTCACTTTCATTAGCCAATTTATCCTCTTTAAGGCTGCAGGTATAGCAATAGCACATCGGGTGCACAATTCTGAAAAATCCTGTACGAAACATAATCTCCGCCTTAGGGCTTGTAACTAGCTCTCCACAACTAACACAATAAAAACGTTGCTCTTGTCGGGTCATCGAAATAATCGCGCTCCCTTCCCGTTTTTATATACATTATGTATCGAGATGTATAATTATGTTACATTATGTATCATACACTCAACTTTATGCTATACACACTCCACTGTCAATGACATAATATGAGCTATTTGATTATTTTTGCTTATTTGCACTCGTTTTTTGCATCGCAAGACTCTCGGATAACATCTTCCAACAACCTAGATCCTTCCATAAGCCATCATAGCGTACGACAGATATCGACGTCTCTCTCTCTACGACTTCTTTCTCGAATGTACTGTCAGACAGCTTGCTATAATACATATGCAGCTCATCATAGTGGATAGGGATCCCCCGTTCCATGAGCAGGTTGATTAGATAATCCAATCGAAAAGCGTACACGCCGCTATTCCACAAAGCCCCTTTTTCCATCAGTATCTTGGCTTCTCGCTCAGGCGGACGCTCCTTATACATTTGAACGCCGCAATCCATCAGTATCGTTTCTTCATCGAGCAAATCTTCCTCCGGCAAAATATAGCCGTACTGCTCTGTTGCCCATTCCGGTTTAGTCCCGACCATAAGCAGATCAGAGCCGCTCTCGCGCAATAGCTTCGGCAAACTGCGAATACATTGAAAAAAATCACTCTCAACATAAGCGTCCACCGGAATGATGATGACCGGCTCATTCAGAGACACTCCGGCAATCGAATACAAATAAGCTGCGGCAAGCGCTGCGGCAGCGAATGTCTCTCTCTGTTCAGGCTCGACAATAATCGGCGTCTTTGCGCCAATCTGTTCTATTAAAAGCTCTACCTGCTGCTTGCAAACAGAGAAATGTGCATGCTCCTGCAAGTCCGCCTCGGCCAGCTGCCGCCACAAGCGCTGCACCATGGATTCCGGCTTCCCGTTAGGTCCGTCAAGCAATGATAAATACTGCTTTGATCGATATCCGTTCGACAAAGGCCATAACCGTTTGCCTGAGCCTCCTGGCAACAACACAATTCTCAATTTTTTCCCTCCTTTTTCACAACAAAAGAATGCATTTGTCTCATTTCCATATTAATATGAAAAGAAGTGGTATTTAGGACTAGGGAGGACTATAAAAATATGATCGGCAACCGTATCGCACAGCTTAGAGAGCAGCTGGGCTGGACACAGCAGCACGCTGCAGATAAGCTGGGCATGTCCCGCGCAGCATTATCCCACTATGAAAAGGACCGCAGAGAACCAAGCGCTGCAGCTTTAGCTGCTTTTGCTGACCTGTATGGGGTAACTGTTGATTATGTTGTAGGCCGAACATCCAACCCTGCGCAAACCCTATCCGATGAAGTCCGCAGCTTTATGGAGCAGCTGGAGCTGTCTGACGATGCTGTACTTCATAATTACCAATTAACGATTGATGGAAGACTGTTAAGCTACGAAGAGAAGAAGCGCTTCATCGCTTTCATTCGTGCTGAGCGTTCTATGAACGATTAACGTGACCACTGGTCTGATGACAGTCCAATCTGCTTCAATATTTCGGAAACCTCCAGCACAACGACACGTTGTTTAGGGGCTGCTGCTTCGCCATCGATTTGCGGCTCATTCGACCGATCCTCTGGCCGTTCCGTTTTTTGATGACTATGCGGATATTGCCCATGCAAACGATTTGAATTCATCAACACATCTCCCAGCCTATAAATTGCCCCTTTTCCGATAATGTCGCCTATCCGCTCAAGCGGTACAACCAGTATACTAAATCCTTTATCAAGAAGCTGTCGTATGCTGACCGAACCTTTCTTCTAATTTGGTTGCTTTTTGTCGAATGTGCAGAGACTGTTGCACAAGAACGTTTACTCTGTTACAGCAGCTGTACCATTAACCGATTCATACTCGAATCGCTCCTAGAGCGATTTTCGCCCTTACAGCAGCATCCCCAACCACCTTTGTTACTCCAAGAGCGATTTCAGCTGTTGCAACAGCCGCACAGCACCCAGCGGTACCTGTAAACAAAGCAAAGCCCCTCCCTCTCAGCGATGCTGGAAAGGAGGGGCTTCTCGTATCGTATTGCTCACAGCAGCGGTTTACTTCCCGCCCGAGCGGGCAAGCTCGCGTTTGTTGGCCGCGAAGGCGGCCATCAGCGCGTCTTCACCGGAGAGTCCGCTATCTTCTACTTTGCGAATTTGATTCAGCATTCGCTTGTAGTCCTTCGGAATAACCTTCACGAATCGGTTGAGCGATTCATGCCATTTGTCGAGAAGACGCGATGCCACCGCGCTGTCCGTATACGCAAGATGACGCTCAATCATGCCGCGAAGCTCAGCGATATCATCCGCTTCCTCGACATGCTCTAGAAGCACCATCTCAATATTGCAGCGGCTTAAGAAGTCACCCGCTTCATCGAGCACATAGGCTACCCCGCCAGACATCCCTGCAGCGAAGTTTCTGCCTGTTCCGCCAAGCACGACTACTCGGCCGCCTGTCATATACTCGCAGCCATGATCGCCGATACCTTCGACAACGATATTGGCCCCGCTGTTCCGAACAGCGAACCGTTCACCCGCTATGCCTCGAATATAAGCTGAGCCGCTCGTTGCGCCATAAAATGCTGTATTGCCGATAATGACGTTGTCCTCAGCTGCAAAGGTTGCTGCGGACGATGGAGCGACGATGATTTTGCCGCCTGACAAGCCTTTGCCTACATAGTCGTTCGAATCGCCCTCAAGAGACAAAGTAATGCCGTTCGGAACAAATGCGCCAAAGCTTTGGCCAGCTGTACCTGTAAAATGGAAGGAAATCGTATCCTCAGGCAAGCCCTTAGCTCCATATTTACGTGTAACCTCGCTGCCTAATATAGTGCCTGTTACACGATTCGTGTTAAGAATCGGGAAGGAGCCCCGAACCGTATCACCGTTATCCAGCGCCGGCTTAGCCGCAGATATAAGCTCCTGCATATCAAGCGACTGCTCTAAGCCGTGATGCTGCTCCTGCGTGCAGTGACGAGCCGAGCCTTCAGGCACGTCAACCTGATACAAGATCGGAGTCAGGTCTAGCCCCTTCGCTTTGTAATGGTCCACAAGCTGCTTCGTTTCCAAAATATCGGAACGGCCGATCATTTCCTTGATCGTGCGGAAGCCTAGCTCAGCCATAATCTCACGCAGCTCTTCGGCTATAAAGCGCAAATAGTTCACTACATGACCAGGATCGCCCATGAACTTCTTACGAAGCTCCGGATTTTGCGTTGCTATGCCTACCGGACAAGTGTCCAGCTGGCATACACGCATCATTATGCAGCCAAGCACGATAAGCGGTGCTGTGGAAAACCCGTATTCCTCAGCGCCCAGCATAGCTGCAATTGCGACATCGCGGCCGTTCATCATTTTACCATCAGTCTCAAGCATCACTCGATCACGAAGATTGTTCAGCATAAGCGTCTGATGCGTCTCCGCAAGTCCAAGCTCCCAAGGAAGGCCAGCGTGACGAATGGAGCCCAGCGGCGATGCGCCTGTACCTCCGTCATAGCCGCTTACCATAATGACATCCGCGCGAGCCTTCGCTACGCCCGCTGCGATCGTGCCAACGCCAACTTCAGAAACAAGCTTCACGTTAATGCGAGCGCGCGGATTCGCGTTTTTCAAATCATGAATCAATTCAGCCAAGTCCTCGATGGAGTAAATATCATGATGAGGCGGCGGAGAGATTAGACCTACACCCGGTGTAGAACCGCGAACCTCGGCTACCCAAGGATATACTTTAATGCCTGGAAGCTGTCCGCCTTCTCCAGGCTTAGCTCCTTGCGCCATTTTGATCTGTATTTCATCCGCATGTACCAAATAATGACTCGTAACGCCAAACCGTCCAGAGGCTACCTGCTTGATCGCGCTGCGGCGAGAATCTCCGTTCTCATCCGGTATATAGCGCGCTGGATCCTCGCCGCCTTCTCCCGTATTCGACTTCCCGCCAAGACGATTCATAGCGATTGCAAGGCTCTCATGCGCTTCCTTACTAATCGAACCAAAGGACATAGCGCCTGTCTTGAACCGTTTTACGATAGATTCGACAGATTCCACCTCTTCAATCGGCACAGACTTCTGCCCCGACCTGAAGCCGATCAGCGCTCGAAGCGTTAGATGCTTCTTATTCTCCCCTTGAATGAGATCAGAGAACTTCTTATACAGCTTGTAATCATTATTTCGCGCAGCCATCTGCAGCGTATGAATCGTCTGCGGACTGAACAAATGATCCTCGCCGTCCTTGCGCCACTGGTATTCGCCGCCCGAATCAAGCTCTTTCTCGGCGCCCTCTTGACTGGAGAACGCTCGGTTATGATGCCTCAGCGTCTCCTCAGCAATGACATCCAGACCAATGCCGCCGATTCGCGATGGCGTCCAAGTAAAGAATTCATTTATAACATCCTCTCGCAAACCAAGCGCTTCGAATATTTGAGCGCCGCGATAGGACTGAATGGTCGATATACCCATTTTCGATAATATTTTTACGACGCCTTTGGTCGCTGCTTTAATGAAATTTTTTACGGCTTTCTCCTGTGATATGCCGCGAAGCATTCCCTGCGAGATCATATCGTTCAGCGATTCAAAAGCAAGATACGGATTGACCGCATTCACTCCATACCCTAGCAGCAACGCAAAATGATGCACCTCGCGCGGCTCGCCGGACTCAAGCAAAATAGCTGCCTTAGTGCGAGTGCCTTCACGAATTAGATGGTGGTGCAAGGCTGATACAGCAAGAAGAGCTGGAATAGCCGCATTCTCTTGGTCGATGCCGCGGTCTGACAAAATAATAAGATTATGACCTTTAGAAATAACGCGATCGGCCGCATCGCACATGAGCTTAATGGCGCTGCGCAGTCCTTCCTCTCCTTTACTTGCTGTAAACAAGATCGGTATCGTAATCGCTTTAAAGCCAGGACGGCGAATATGCCTCAGCTTGGCGAACTCCTCATTAGACAGGATCGGCCTAGACAGCTTAATTTGTCGGCAGCTTTCCGGCTCCGGATTTAGCAAATTGCGTTCTGGTCCAATAGTGGTCTCCGTTGCTGTAATCAGTTCCTCGCGAATCGCATCGATCGGCGGATTCGTAACTTGAGCGAACAGCTGCTTGAAGTAATTGTATAGACGCTGAGGACGCTCAGACAGAATAGCAAGCGGAGCATCATAACCCATCGAGCCGATCGGCTCTTGACCGCTGCCTGCCATAGGCTCCAGCACTTTGCGAATATCCTCGAACGTATAGCCGAAAGCCTGCTGACGCTGCTGCACAGTGTCATGCTCAAGCTCTGGCACTTCCGGCGCTTCGGGCAGGTCCTCCAATCCGATTAAATGCTCATCCAGCCATTGCTGATAAGGGCGCTCCGAAGTGATTTGCTCCTTCACTTCCTCGTCCGAAATAATTCGCCCTTCCTGCGTATCGACGAGCAGCATTTTGCCTGGACGAAGACGGTCCTTATACAAAATGTTTTCAGGCGGGATATTTACAGCGCCAGCTTCTGAGCCGAGTATGATATGGTCATCCTTCGTTACATAATATCGGGCTGGACGCAATCCGTTGCGGTCAAGCATTGCTCCGATCTGAACGCCGTCTGTAAAGCCCATCGCAGCCGGTCCATCCCAAGGCTCCATAAGCGTGCTGTGATATTCATAGAACGCTTTGCGCTCCGCATCCATACTCTCATGCTTCGACCAAGGCTCAGGAACCATCATCATAGCCGCATGCGGCAGCGAACGTCCCGCTAAATATAAAAATTCGAGCGTATTATCAAACATTGCCGTATCCGAGCCGTCTGGATTAATAATCGGCTTAATTTTCTCCATATCGTCGCCAAACAGCTCGGATACGAACAGCGTCTGGCGCGCATGCATCCAGTTCACATTGCCGCGCAGCGTGTTGATCTCGCCATTATGAATCAAGTAATGGAAGGGATGTGCACGTTCCCAGCTTGGGAATGTGTTAGTACTAAAGCGAGAATGAACCATCGCTAACGCGGTTACGACAGACTCATCATTCAATTCGGTATAGAAGGAACGAACTTGCTCCGTTGTAAGCATCCCTTTATACACGATCTTCTTAGACGAGAGGCTGGAAAAATAAAATCCGCTCCCGCCCTCTCTGCCCGAATACCGAATAGCAAGTTCCGCACGTTTGCGAATAACATACAGCTTTCTTTCGAACGAAAGGACGTCTTTAAGCTCCTCATCCTTAGCAATAAATACTTGACGGACGAACGGTTTAACCTCCAGCGCCGACTTGCCAAGCTTCTCATCATTCGTTGGAACGGTACGCCAACCGATCAAAGACTGCCCTTCTTCTTCAATAATCGACGCAAGCTCCGCCTCAATCGCGGAACGGACTGCCTCATCCTGCGGCAAGAAGAGCATCCCAACCGCATAGTCGCCCTCCTGAGGAAGCGTTATATTGTAATGCGACAGCTCCTGCACAAAAAAAGCATGTGGAATTTGAAGCAGAATTCCCGCTCCATCTCCAGTGTTAGGTTCACTGCCTTGGCCACCGCGGTGCTCCATATTCTCTAGCAGCGTTAATGCTTGGCGTATGATTGTATGTGATTTTACTCCCTTGATGCTGGCCACAAAGCCCATCCCGCAGGCATCCTTCTCAAATTGCGGGTTATAGAGCCCTTGCTTTGACGGCAATCCCAACACATGTTCCTTCATATAGAATGCGCAACCTTTCTATCAGATGATATATTCTCCATCTCATTTAACCGTTATGATAGCTTATCGTACCTCTATTAGGGCTGTAATCGAATGAACGATTTATCACATTATTTGCACTTTTTATCATGTCAGAAAATATTTCATCATAGCATTTCCATGCCGTTTTCAGCCTATATTCAATGAAAGCCTTTGCTCTATCATTTTAGCACCGGGCCATTTTTGACGCAATTTAATCTTCATTCATGCAACTTTATAATCATTATTTACGTCTAAAAAACTTGTGTTCATCGGACTTGCATCGTAATATGGTATTAGAAAAGTAGGTGAAATCATGCGTAAAAAAAGAGTGCTGCTGCTTTCAGAAGGCTTCGGATCAGGTCATACTCAAGCAGCCTACGCACTTGCGGCTGGATTACGTCAGCTATGTCCGAATATACATGCCAAAGTATTAGAACTAGGCAATTTTTTAAATCCGGTCGTTGGACCATTAATTGTATCCGCCTATCGTAAAACAGTGAGCTCCAAGCCGAAGATGGTCGGGCTCATGTATAGAAGCAATTACAAAAAATCGCTTAATCGATTTGCACAACTTGCGCTGCATCGCGTGTTTTACACACATACGTCGCAAGTGATTGCGCAGCTTAAGCCTGAAGCTATTATTTGTACGCATCCGGTCCCCAATACCGTAGTCGCGCGCTTGAAGCGCCTGGGCTTGAATATTAAGCTTTTTACTATTATTACGGACTACGATGCTCACGGCTCATGGGTTAATTCTGAGGTGAATCAATATTTCGTCTCCTCCGACAACGTCAGGCAGAGACTGATCGAAAAGGGCGTTCCAGCAAGCAGCATTTCCGTAACAGGAATCCCTATCCACCCCAAGTTTTGGAATACAAATAGCAAACAGGAAGTAAGGGCTCAGTTCAACCTGAAGCCTATCCCGACCGTTCTCATTATGGGCGGCGGCTGGGGCATTATGCGAGAAGACAGCGCGCTCCTGTATATGATGAATTGGCGTGAGAATACGCAGTTCCTCTTCTGTGTCGGCTCCAATCAGAAGATGCGAGACAAATTGATCGCGGATCCTCGGTTCCAGCACTCAAATGTACATATCATTTCATTTACAAAAGAGATTAATAAGCTGATGGATGTCGCAGATTTACTCGTCACCAAGCCCGGCGGAATGACCTGCACCGAAGGAATGAGCAAAGCAATTCCGATGCTGTTCTATGAGCCTATTCCCGGTCAGGAAGAAGAGAATTGCGACTATTTTATCCACAATGGCTTCGGACAAATGCTAGATTCTTCGGCAATCGCTGATCGCTGGCTCTCCCTCATTCATGATACCGATGCGTGGGACGAGTATCGCAAGCTGCTTCTTGCCAAACGCGATGAGCAATACAATCCGCTATCCTGTCCAACGGCCGTCCTGCAGCAATTACAGTGACGGCCTCGGCCACGCCATATTTTACCGCGACTTAAGTCCCTAATTTCAAGAAACGTACACTATATATTTTTCGTAATATAATGAGTGTCATGCTATACTATGTAGAACTTCTATTAAAGTCAATCCGTTTCATCCTGTATGTGAAGTTAAATCGGCCTATTCGTGTCGACAGCAAAGGAGCCTGCCCATGTTTGAAGCCGTCATTGATTTTTTCGAGAAATTTGGACCTTGGGGACTATTTTTACACTCGTTTTTTGATGCAATCATATTTCCTATACCCGCTTTCTTCCTTCAAGTTTCACTCAGCTTGCTTAATCCTTCGTCAGCTCTCTTGCTTGCAACATTGGGCTACATCGCATGCTTGCTCGGCACCCCGATCGGCTACATGCTCGGCAAGCTGATGGGAACTTCCGTCCTCTATCGCTTTCTCAAGAAAGAATGGATTGACGCTGCCACTGAAAAGTTCAACAAAAACGGTGAAGCGGCCATACTAATCGGCGCATTCACCCCTATTCCTTTCAAAGTATTCACCATTCTATCCGGTTGTCTCCGATTTCCGCTTTGGCGGCTTATCGCCTACGCCGCGCTTGGTCGTGGTATTAAGTTCTATGTTGTTGGCGCACTCTTTTACTTCTACGGCAAGGCCGCTGAAAATATGGTCGGTGACGTTACGCTCTACATTTTCATTATCGGTGTTCCGTTAGTCGTAGCTTTTCTGCTTATTCGCAAGCATCGCAGAAAGAAAGCAGCAGCCCTTAAGAAGCAGCAAGAAACGGAGAACAGCAGCTCGATTTCTTTGAATTCATAAGAGTGAATGGACATATCGAACAGTTACAAAAAAGCGGCGGTCAAGGATTAATCCTTGACCGCCGCTTTCGCATTATGCAGAACAGCTAGCCTTTTAATTGGATGTTAACTAGCTTAAATTACAGAGCGCTGCCGCCGTATAAGAAGCGGTGCTCCCAATGGGTTCCTTCAATGGAGCTGATTGTTACACCGCCGCCAGCTTTGGAAAAGGTGTGTAATATTTTACCGTTCCCAAGATAGATACCGTCATGCGACACTCTGGCAGTCGATTTGTTAACGTTTTTGTACGAAGATGCTTTCGAGCCTTTATAATCCATAAAGAACATCACATCTCCGCGCTTCAGCTTCGTCCAATCCGTCTTCACATTGCCATTGTCCTTCACATATTCGCCTTGCTTGCGGGAATCTGCAGGCATTGTAATTCCTGCTCCTTCTTTGAACGCTTGTCTTACAAAATCCGAGCAATCGAACGTCTTAGTCGTATTGCGGTCTGAGCCGAATTCATAAGGAGTCCCTAAATAAGACATGCCTGCAGAAATAACAGCTTCAATCCGTTCACTTGCCGTTTGATCTTTGGATGAGTCCGGCTTTGTGGAACCAGATCCAGAACCTGGCTCAGCAACCTTTCCTGATACGCTTATGTATTTGGAGCTAGTGCTGACATAGCCTTTCTTGCCATTACTGTCTTGTACATGGTACCAATAGCTGTTAGGCTTTGATAGCACTGTCACCTTTTCACCCTTTTGCAAATAACGAATACGATCTGCGGATGTCGAAGCCCCTTCGCGGAACGATACAGAGGCTACAATAACGCCATTTGTATTGCTATTCTTCTCATCATTGCTGCTCGTGTCCTTCGAGGATGAGCCGGAGCCGCTGTTGGATGACGATCCGTTTATTGACAAATATTTATCATTCGTTGATACATAACCCTTCTTGCCAGTTGAGTCCTTAACCTCATACCAATAATTATTAACCTTCTCGATAACGGTAAGATCCTCGCCCCTCTTCAAGGTGCGAATAACTTTGCTTGAAGTAGATGGTGCTGTTCGCATGTTAACGCCTGCTTTAACCTCAGCGGATTGCGCTGCAAGCGCCGCTGGAGCTGAAAATGCGCCAAATAATAATGTAGCGGATAAAGCCGCTGTAATAATTCTACCCTTCATACTGTTCTTCAAGTATAAAACCTCCTTGTTGTCGAAAAATGCTGAAAAGGGTTGTCTGCCTCTTCATTGTAATCCGTTTTCTTTTCGACAAGCATCGAACCATTTTCCTATTTGCCAATTTGGGAAAATGGAAGGAAGGAGTCCCTCTGAGAGACCTCAGTATACAAAAAAAGCCATCTCCTAAAGGAGATGGACATTTTGCCAATGATCGCATAAATGCAGATTATATCTACTTTTGATCGTTTTTTCATAGTAAGCGCTTATCAGCTTTATGTTTCCAAATTTTCGTTAGTTCTTTGTACCTATAAGCCCAGCAAATATTCAATGATGGCAACATTTACCGAGCGCTAAATCTTGCTTTTATCCATCTGAATCTAGTGGCTCGACATGGACGTGGACGCTCGTAATCCGATGCTTGCGTTCCATTCGCTGTTCGATCTCGTCACAGATCCGATGACTTTCGATTAAGCTTAGGCCAGGATCTACTTGAATGATGACGTCCACCAGTACGTTGCTCCCATGTGTTCTTGCTTTTATATCCTTAATCGATTTTACACCCTTTGTCTTTTCAATAGAAGCTTTGAACCTGCCTAGCTCCTTCGCATCGAAGCCGTCAGTTAAGCTATGAGTCGAGCTATAAAAAATATCCCAAGCCGTCTTGCAAATAATGATCCCGACAGCAAGCGCTGCTACTGGATCGAGCCATGGCATGCCGAACTGCGACCCAATAATGCCTACGGCAGCCCCTACACTCACTAGCGCATCCGACAGATTGTCCTTGGCTGCTGCCAGCAGCGCTTGGCTGTTTATTTTGCGGGCAAGCTTCAGATTATACACATATACGCCGCCCATGCATACAGCTGCGATAAGCGCCACCCATGCAGACGTCAGATTCGGTGTAATATACTCCGGCTTAAACAACGATTTCACAGCTGTTATTAGTACTTGTATGCCAACTGAAGCCATAATGATAGAGGCTATGAGTGCTGCAATAGTCTCAGCCCGATAATGCCCATACCGATGGTCCTTATCCGGAGGCTTTTGCGAAATGCGCAAACCAATCAAAACAGCGATAGATGCCACAATATCCGTCATATTATTATAGCCGTCAGCTACTAGTGCTCCTGAAGCAAACCAATAACCCGCCGCAAGCTTAAATGATGAAAGGATGAGGTAAGCTATAATACTGACCCAAGCGCCTTTCTCGCCTTGCTTAATATCATCGTATTGAACCAGTGTCTTTACCCCCCAAATAGCTATATATTTATATCGATTAATCGCATTTTTTTTAGCCAGCATATGGTCGGGCGGCCCTTCTCTAGTCCACAAAACCTATCTCGCTTATTTGAACAAACAACATTATGTATCATACTCGACATTACCCTTGTGGGTCTAGAGAAACAGTGTTGACTGAATACATACTTTTATGCACATGGGAAACAATATTTCGCCGTTGCAAGCTTCATGCGCCGCCCACTTTGGTTACTATAAGGGCGATTTCCGCTATTGAAGTAGCGCCATCACGAGACATAGTTACTACAAGCACGATTATCGATGTTACAGCAGTTGTACCATGACCATGACCCAGATCGAAGGGCAAAGGTGGCTGCAACGCAAAAGCCAAGCATGAGAGCATAAATGCTCTTGCTTGGCTTTTAGAATGTTGTAAATTGGGCAGTCGTTATTATTGCACAGCGTACATGCGCTCGCGGATTTCTTGAATTTCCTTGCTCTCGAGGTACTCGTCGTAGGTCATCATCCGGTCAATGACGCCATTAGGCGTGAACTCGATGATGCGGTTAGCGATAGTTTGCACGAACTGATGGTCATGCGATGTGAAAAGTACGGTGCAATCCGTATCTGTCAGACCATTGTTCAGCGCTGTAATAGACTCCAAGTCCAAGTGGTTCGTTGGCTCATCCATAATGAACACGTTCGCGCCCTCAAGCATCATCTTGGAGAGCATGCAGCGAACCTTCTCGCCGCCGGAAAGCACGCTTGCTTTCTTCATTGCCTCGTCGCCTGAGAATAACATACGTCCAAGGAAACCGCGCAGGAATGTCTCATCCGGGTCCTTCGAGTACTGACGCAGCCATTCCACTAGATTAAGATCCACGCCATCAAAATAAGCGGAGTTATCCTTAGGAAAGTATGCGCGAGTAGTCGTTATCCCCCATGAATAGGTGCCCTCATCCGGTTCGGTCTCTCCTGCAATCATCTGGAAGAACGTTGTCTTCGGAAGTCCATTAGGACCAACGAAAGCGACTTTATCCCCTTTGTTAATAGTAATTGTCAGGTTATCGATAAGCTTCTCGCCTTCGATAGACTTCGTCAAGCCTTCAACAAGCAGCAGCTGCTTGCCAGCCTCACGCTCGCCCTTGAACAGGATGAACGGATATTTACGATTAGACGGACGAATGTCGTCCAGCGTAATTTTATCAAGAAGCTTCTTACGGGAAGTTGCTTGCTTCGACTTTGATTTATTAGCGCTAAAACGTTGAATGAACGCCTGCAGCTCTTTAACCTTGTCTTCCTTCTTTTTGTTCTCAGAACGCATCAAAGAAAGAGCAAGCTGACTGGACTCATACCAGAAATCGTAGTTACCAACATACATTTGGATTTTGCCATAGTCAATATCCGCAATATGCGTACATACGGTATTCAAGAAATGACGGTCATGGCTGACTACTATGACAGTGCCTTCATAATCAGCTAAGAAATCTTCCAGCCAACGGATCGATTCAATGTCCAAATGGTTGGTAGGCTCATCGAGCAGCAATATTTGCGGTGAACCGAAAAGCGCTTGCGCCAGCAGGACGCGAACCTTCTCGTTGCCGCTCAGTTCAGCCATCTTTTTGTCGTGAAGATCAGGCGTAATGCCAAGGCCGTTAAGCATGCCAGCAGCTTCCGACTCTGCTTCCCAGCCGTTCATATCTGCGAATTCAGCCTCAAGCTCGCCTGCGCGCATGCCGTCCTCATCCGTGAAGTCAGCTTTCGAGTAAAGCGCATCCTTCTCCTTCATTACTTCATACAGCTTCTTATGTCCCATTATGACAGTCTCAAGCACAGCGAATTCGTCATACTCATAATGGTTCTGCTTCAGAACGGCGAATCGCTCGCCTGGTGTCATATGAACCTCTCCGGATGATGGCTCAATTTCACCGGACAATATTTTCAGAAACGTTGACTTACCAGCGCCGTTCGCCCCGATTAAACCGTAGCAATTGCCTGGCGTAAACTTAATATTCACATCTTCAAAAAGTGCCCGCTTCCCAAAACGAAGCGTGATGCCACTTGTACTAATCATTTTTTGTATCCCGTCCTTCACTGCATGATCAATTATCTCGAACTATTATAGCATAGTACTGCTATAAACCGAACTCACATTTGACGAATTTCGTACTTTTCTAAATCTTACACTTTTTACGGGATGTATTTAAGCACATATTTTCAAAAGCTGCCGTTAGAATAATTCAATCTCGCTTTGCCCGCAAATAAGGAGCTATATCGCCCACAGCTGCTGCACTGTGGACTAACAGCCCCCTGATTGTTCCTTATATTTGCCCTGAGTCCTACTCCCAATTAATCGTAACTACTTCGCCCGTCCGTGATGATTCATAGATGGCCGATAGTATCCGATTCGTCGTATAGCCGGACATGACGGACGTATTTGGCTGCTTTCCCTCCCGAATACAGGATAAGAAATGACGGCTAAGCAGCATGCGCTCCTCTTCGCCATCGAGTGGTTCAACATCTGTAACGACAACAGCATCATTCTCATGAAGAACCTTTTTACCCGTTTTCCCCGTGATAGACAGTCCGCCTTCATTGCCCATTAAATGAACGAATGGATCATCCGTTATTCCTGCTGCATGAGCTGCCCAGCTAACCTCGAGCGACAACGTCGCTCCGTTATCCAGCTTTATGAGTGCTGTCGCTAAATCCTCAACATCATAATAGCCATCCCAATTAGGCTTCCCCCATGCGCCGATCCCTTCACGCTTCGGCCCGAACTCTGCGTAAGTAGAGCCGAACACGGAGACTGGCTTAGGATTGCCCATTAGGTAGAGCGTCAGGTCGAGCATATGTACACCAACATCGATTAATGGGCCGCCGCCCGCTTCTTCCATACGCGTAAACCAGGTGCCCCAGCCAGGTATTCCTTTTTTACGAAACAAGCCCGTCTTGGCGTAATAAATTTTGCCTACAGCACCAGAATCGATCTGCGCTTTAATTGCTCGAGCCATCGGCGTCCAGCGCATTTGGTGCGAGACCATCACAATTTTCCCGCTGTGCTCAGCTGCTTCAACAATAGCTTTTGCTTCTAATTCATTAATAGCCATCGGCTTCTCGATCAGAACATGCTTTCCTTGCTTCAATGCCTCGATAACCAGCTCTGCATGATATTTATTAGGTACCCCGATGACTACCGCCTCAATCGTTTTATCCTCAAGCAGGGCTTGCGGTGTTGCATGCACAACAGCAATCCGATGCTCGGCAGCACGCTGTTCAGCGAGCGGAACGAACACATCGGCAACAGCGGCGACCTCAACCTCTTCCGTTAAAGCACCAAACGCCTGAATATGTATATTTCCTATCATGCCTGCTCCAATAATTCCGAGACGTATTTTACTATTTCCCATCGTAATCCTCCTCGTAAAACATGTAAACGACCGAAGCCATCTTTGTGACTTACAGCGACGTTTCGCGTTGCATTCTTATCAAAATTGTGAATTTTCAGCATCTTATAGAGTAAAGCTATGCGCGCATATGCAGTCCGATGCAGGCAAGGGTTCCTGTTGCAGGGCCTGGTTAGGGATTCTAACTAGTTGCTGCTTTATATGCGGTTTCTTTCGGGGTTCTAGATGTACATTCTAGTTATTAGTTCTTGTTGCGGTTTCTAACTAACTAACTAACTAACTAACTTTAGGTTCTAACTTTGCTGCTTTCTATGTTGCGATTATCGGAAAATATAATCCTTATTCAGCGTAAATAGCAGATTTCTATTAGTATCGGAAAATAGATTCTTAATTTTTCCGGAAAGGCTGACTTTCCTCGGTTCGCACGCGAGAAAGGACTTCACGTTCCGATAGTTCATAAAAAGGAGCGAATTGATCAAAATAAAGGCCTCACGTTCCGATAGTTGGCGACTCTCAGGCAAGATTTCGGTAATCCTCAACACTTAGGCTTATAAGGGATGTCATAATTGTATCCATAGTACCGTAGCTCAGTATACCGCCTTTGAGCGTATTATTCATTGTTCAATCTTGGCATACTCTTGTACTCCTTTGTCAAATCTGTGACAGCGACATACAAAGATCATAGATAGATACGCTTAAATAGGGTAAAATATAAGAAATGCAGGTAACAGGAGGTTGAAATAATCCGTGAAATTACTTTCTATAGAGCCGACGCCAAGTCCAAATTCGATGAAGCTGAATGTCGATGAAATGCTTCCACGCGGCAAAAGATTGACCTATAACGTTAGCGAGGCTGAATCCGCGCCAGAGCAATTGAAGCAATTGCTTCAAATTAAAGGTGTACGCAGTGTATTCCAGACTGCTGATTTCATCGCGCTGGATCGCAAGCCTAACGCTAACTGGAGTGAAATATTGACGGAGGCTCGTGAAATATTACAGGCGAAGTCGGACGGCGAGCAAGCTGGCAATGCTAGCGGCGCAACCAGCTATGGCGAGTCCCAAGTACTTGTCCAGATGTTCCGCGGCATACCTATGCAGGTTCGCGTTCGCACAGGAGACAGCGAGTTCCGATCCGCTGTCTCACCTAAATTCGGTGAGGCTGTTCAGCGAGCAGCAGGCTCAACAATGATTAGGGAACGGATGCTGGAGGAATTCGGTGTTCGCTATGGGGAGCCCGAGGAGATTGCTGAGGAGATTGTCCGTGAGCTGGATGCTGCCTATACACAGGAGAGACTAGAATCGTTGGTTGAAGCTTCTATATCTCTTGGCGCAGGTGAAGCGGACAACGGTCCACGAGCTGTTGTCCGTCCAGCGCCGCTTAATGCTGACGAGGTGATGGCGCAATTCCAATCTGAGGAATGGCAGGATCGCTATGCAGCGTTAGAGCGCTTCTCTCCGGAACTAGACTCGCTGAGTGTTCTAGAGACGGCTTTGAAGGATAGCAATACGTCGATCCGCAGACTCGCCGTCGTCTATCTTGGCGACCTTCGTTCGCCTGAAGCGATGCCTCTTCTGTTCACTGCTCTGCGCGACAGCTCGGCTTCTGTCCGCCGGACAGCAGGCGACACCTTATCCGATCTCGGTGACTCTGCTGCGATTGGGCCAATGATTGAGGCGCTTAGCGACCGCAACAAGCTCGTTCGCTGGCGCGCCGCTCGCTTCCTGTATGAGGCCGGCGATGAGAATGCAATTGATGCTCTCCGCATCGCTGCTGAGGACGCAGAATTTGAGATCAAGCTGCAAGCGCAGATGGCACTGGAGCGAATCGAACGCGGCGAAGAAGCTGCCGGCTCCGTCTGGCAGCAAATGACCGCTGCTCGCAACAAGGAGCAATAGCAGAGCAGGCAAGCGTTAACGTCTGACGCCGCGACTCAGCGATTTAGTCTGTTTTGCTGTGAAAAGTATAGAAACATGAACCTTGCATACTATTTTTTGATTGGAACCGAAGGCTGACATCTGTGCGGATGACAGCCTTCGGTTTTTTTGATATTCATTACACTAAGGAATTCGCTATCTCGTCTACACTTTCGCTGAATGTATATGATCGTTTTCGCACTGTGCCCCCGGCTATTTTTAAAAGCTTGAGATCAACTAAATTCCTTAGAATATGTCGGGCATAACGGCCGCTTACTTTCAAATGCTCCGCTAAATCATGTGGTGTGAATGACCGAAAATGACGTCTTGCAAAACGAATAGTCTCCGCCTCTAGCCAATTAAGCTTATGTTCAACATGATAAGTGATCATTTTGCCCACAAAGGATAGTACAAGCTGCTGGCATAACTTTGGTTCATCGGAAACTGAAGGAAAAGCAACAAATAAAAAAGTCCAATCATCGAGTGACAGCAAGGAATGCCGCCGGCACAGATCTTTGAATCTGCCAATGTCTAAATCTCGTGCATGCGAACCGTAGTCTTGGATTTCTATAGCGCCTTTCGCCCCGCCAGGCATATAGGCCAAATCGATATATCTATACCGATTATGAGAGTCTCTCACCTCCCACTCTGGATACAGATGATCAAAATTGCCCACAGCTGGGTACCATATCAGCTTCAAAAATTGGATCGTACTGTACCGAAGCCCCTTCAACAGCTGCTCTCTTCTTCTCGGATTCTTTTCAGAGAGAATATTACTTTGTATCCATTCATCATACTTAGTTTCAAACGACATCCTCCATTACCCCCGTTTTAGTATTAATAAATACAAAAAGCCGCCCCAATACAGCAGCACTACTGATTGCAATCAGCGTGGTACTTGTACTAAAGCGGCGTGTGCTTCACGACCTATACGGTCAGTATACTAAACTAGCAGTTTTTTTCAACCATAAAAAGATTTGTATATAACTACTCTAATAAAATCGATTCATCAGACGAGTAACGCATTATAGTGTTTGGTTGCTGGGCTGGTGCTGTTGTCACCATTTGATACAGATACTTGATGAGGTCTGTTGGAGATATAGTGGCTATGTTGGTGTGATGGGGTTGAGTAATATGACTTTATATGCGCGATGCGGTCTGTTGGATTTTTTGTGGCTATGTCGGTGCGATGGGGTTGAGTAATATGACTTTATGATGCGCGATGCGGTCTGTTGAAGTTTGTGAGGCTGTATCGGTGCGATGGGAATGAGTAATATGACTTTATGATGCGCGATGCGGTCTGTTGAAGTTTGTGAGGCTGTATCGGTACGATGGGAATGAGTAATATGACTTTATGATGCGCGATGCGGTCTGTTGAAGTTTGTGAGGTGTATCGGTACGATGGGAATGAGTAATATGACTTTATGATGCGCGATGCGGTCTGTTGAAGTTTGTGAGGTGTATCGGTGCGATGGGGGGTGTAAGTAGCTTACAATTGTCATGCGAATAACGATGTGTTTCCAACTTTTAACTATAGAATCGGAACATCAGGCCCTTATTTGCACATATTGCAAAAATTGGGCATCGGATCGGAAAATAGATTCCTTATTCGAGAGAAAAACACGCAAATACGACTGATTTCGAGAAATAAGGAATCTGTGTTCCGATAAATTCAAAAAACAGTCATTTTCATCGAAATAAGGAATCTGTGTTCCGATAATTTCAGATGCACCGAGAACTAGTGCAAACGATTCGATTAGTTGACGAAAAGCACCAGAGTTATCGCGATATGCCGACGGTACGGCGTAAAAGAGACAGCATTTATGCGATTATCTATCTGGTAACTGCAATAGCGCCAAGGATGCCACATAAGCACCAGAGTTATCGCGATATGCCTACGGTACGACGTAAAAGAGATAGCATTTATGCGATTATCTATCTGGTAACCGCAATAGCGCCAAGGATGCCACATAACCACCAGACTTATCGCGACAAATCGACGGTACGGCGTAAAAGAGACAGCATTTATGCGATTATCTATCTGGTAACTGCAATAGCGCCAAGGATGCCAAATAAGCACCAGAGTTATCGCGATATGCCGACGGTACGACGTAAAAGAGATAGCATTTATGCGATTATCTATCTGGTAACCGCAATAGCGCCAAGGATGCCACATAAGCGCCAGCGTTACGCCGTATCCCGACGGTAGCTCAATGATGACAGCGTTACCGCCATTTCCCAACGTTACGGCAACTGACGCCAGCGTTATCCCCGATACGCTGCGACGCTTATCGCGCCGCTATGCGCCTTCAATCGCGGCGACGTCATAGTCAAGCTGGATGCTCACCATTAGTGAGCCGTCAGGGCTTATAGTCTCGTACGAGACCCTGTAGCCGACGGCTACATTAGTCCCGTTGAACGCCTCGCGCAGCGACACTGAGAAACCTGCTTCGCCAGGCAAATATCGGAACTGCAGCGCCGTCTCACGTTCAGCGAGCGCTGCTTGAATGACCTTGCGAAGTGCGCTTGTGTTTTCAACAGTGTACTTACTGTCCAACCAATGCAGCCCGAGCTGTTGCTTTAGACGTACGAAGCGTTCATTCTCCTCTGCATCAGCCCCGTTCTGAGACAATTCTGTAATGACCGATGCATAGCTGGTCGATGCCTCCGGATATTGTCTCGTCCATTGATGATCAGCACGCAGTTCTTCATCGCTTTTCAAATAATAGTTATAGCGAATAGGCTTATCGGCAGCGTTGTCACCTAAGGCCGAAGCGACAGTTCCATCCGAGTTCCTTATGACAGGGTCATCCCAAGTTGTATCGAGGTGATACCATACGCCGTCGAGCTCAATCATATTCCAAGCATGCTCACCTGTATTAACCGATCCCTCGGCAATAAGCACAGGAATACCGGCTTCCTTCATCAACTTATAAGTCAACAAAGAATATCCTTGGCAAACCGCCAATCCAGTTGTCAACGCGCTGTAAGCGGTATAATTGGTTAATGATTGATCATATTCTACTTTCGAAACGACCCAATCATGGATAGCCTTCACCTTTTCATGATCGTTCATAGCAGGCTTAATGATTTCTGCAATAGTCTTTGCTGCATGTGCAGCTACAGACGCTGTTTGCTCCCTGGTCTCCCTATATTTTGCTTCTATTGAGATGGTTGATTGATTGCCCCAGCTACGAATCGTATACACATAGGAGTGCAAAATATAAGCCGAATAATCGTCGCGCCTTAAAGCAGCTCTAATGACTTCCGACAATTGATCAGCAAGCTCATTTTTATCGCCAATAAAGGTTAACGAGAAACTCTCATCATGATTCTGAAAATGCTCAGCAAGCTTCTGCTCCAGAGACAACAAAGTCGTATGGTCGCCAGACTGTGCAATAGCCGGAAAAAAATCCAGCTTCGACTCGACGCTGTATGCTGCAATGCCTATGGCTGCGAGCATACAAATTCTGAATAACCATTTTCGCATAGTTCTGCCCCCTACGACTTTCTAGACTAAAAATCTTATCAATTGAAGCTTCTCTTTCAGCTATTTTATGCGTTCAACAAAAGCTCTAGCACGTTCAGTAACGAGATCGAATCTGCCTTCCCGCACCCATTCTAAATTAACTAGCTTGCCGCCCATGCCTACTGCATTTGCACCGGCTGCGAAATAATCTGTAATATTGTGAAGATCCACTCCGCCGGTTGCTAGAATCGGCACCTCGCCCAGCGGACCGCGTATTTCTTTTAAATAGCTTATGCCCAGCGTCCCCATTGGGAACAGCTTCACAGCTTCAGCTCCAGCCTTAATGGCGCGCACAATTTCCGTCGGCGTCATAACGCCTGGCCACACAGCCACATCATGCTTTAAACCATATGCTATAACCTCTTCATCCAGATTAGGAGAAATAATGAATTGAGCGCCAGCCGCTACAGCTTCCGCAGCAAGGGTTACATCCGTAACCGTCCCTGCCCCAACAGCTGCCTTGCTGTCAAAGCGTGTCCGCCATCGATCGATCATGCCAGCAGCCCCGCGCGTATTCATCGTAATCTCCATCATTTGTATGCCGCCGTCAATTAGCGCTTGACCAGCTGCGTCAGCATGCTTCGCTTCGATGCCTCGCAAAATAGCAACAACCTTATGCTGGATTAGCAATTCAAGCATTTTACTCATCATTGTTCCCCCATTTTGCCTATTTTCAACCTGCTCAATTACAAATTCCAATACTGCCGCAAAATTCGTATAAAAAGGTTCGGAAACGGCAAATGCTCCATATCCTCTGGTCCAATCCAGCGATAGTTGCTCGGCAGCTCTTGCTCTTGCTTTTGCTTTGGACCGGCCTCGGTAACGTCGATCTCACAAACAGTGCTTGTTAAAAAATCAGCAAAACCTTTCGGAGCTACATCAGCTCCCACATTGACTTCATATAATTCGCCTTGCTCTGCAGCTGCCGCGAATTGATCAGCCGCACCGACCACTGCATCCTTATGGCCATCACTCGACAAAATCCCATCGCTAATCGCTTCGCCAGAAGCACTTGCTGCGCATTCATCATCCGCATGTATTCCCAGGTTCAGCTCGTAAACGCGCATAGACCAGTGAATGTGGCTAAACACATGGTCAGCATCCATAATCCAACGGCGCGGCCTGACCAGCTGCCCTGTCTCCTGCGCCAGCGCTTCCCCTAGCTGCCTTGCCAGTACAGGCTGCTCTTTCACGGCATCCTCTTGCAGCAATGCTGCATGCTCCTTTGCCAAAAGCACATGCGGCAGCTCCCACATTTGGGCCAGCAAGCCCGTGTCCGGACGTCTGCGAACCAGTACCTTGCCGCTATGCTCGCCTGTCCCGGTCACTATTGCAGCTACTCTATGCTCTGGCCTCGGCGGCTTAGCCTTCGTCTTAATCGGCAGCTCTAGCTCGCGTCCAGCAAGCCTTGCCGCACATTGCTCCATAACCGGGCATGGCAGACAACTGGGTGACTTCGGGGTGCAGACTAGAGCACCCAGCTCCATTAGCGCTTGATTGAAATCGCCCGCAGCGTCCTCCGGTATAAGCGATACGGCTAGCTTCTCAATGTTCACGCGAGTTGCCGGCTTAGCTATATCGTCGTCCAGACAAAAATAACGCGATAACACGCGCATGACATTGCCGTCAACGGCAGGCTCCGGCTTGTTAAAAGCTATGCTCATAATCGCACCGCTCGTATAAGGACCGATCCCCTTTAGCCCAGCGACCGCTGTCTTGTCATTCGGTATAACGCCGCCGTAACGCGCGCAAACCTCTTTTGCACCAGCCTGCAGATTACGGGCTCTTGAATAATAGCCGAGTCCCTCCCAGCATTTTAGCACCTCAACCTCAGGCGCCTCTGCCAAGTGATGCACAGTCGGAAACCGCTCCATGAACGTCTCAAAATACGGTATAACCGTATCGACCCTCGTCTGCTGCAGCATAATTTCTGATACCCAAATCCGATATGGATCCTTGTTCTTCCGCCATGGAAGATCGCGTTTTTGCCTCCTATACCATAACAACAGCCTGCTGCTAAAAAACGCAGCCGCTTCCTGCTCCATCATTCCATAACCTCACTTCCGAGACGAAGGTCTGCTTTGGTCGGCTTTATCCCTGTTTTGTCTCTCATAATTCTGCGATATTCGTTTGGCGTTACGCCTGTATAGCGCTTGAACAGCCGCGACAAATAATGATTTTGCATCCCGACCTTCCCTGCGATAACAGATATCGAGAGCTCCGAATCAGCCAATAGCTGCTTAGCTGCCGCGATTCTTCTATTCGTGACGTATTGAATCGGCGAGCAGCCCATCATATCACGAAATGCCGTTATAAAATAATTCGGATGAAGGTATGCGAGTTTTGCCAGCTTTTCTACCGCGATATTTGTATGTAAAGACTGTTCAATATAATGTAGCACATCATTCCATTTATGACCGATATCCGTCTCGTAAGACTCCTCCTTATCCACATTGCTCTCATCAATGTAAAAAGCAAGCAGTTCCAGCAAGGCGGCTTTTTGTCTGAGTTCTCTAGTGAGTAATTGAGCATGTTGAAGCTTCACAAGCCTGCTAAACAGCTCCAATACGACAGATTGATCACGCACATCAATATACAAAGGCAGCTTCATAGATTCTACGAGATGGATATCACCATGTCCAATTTGAAAATTGCACCAATACCGGGCAAAGCTCGCATCGCTGTCAACCCGATAGGTTTTGGTCAGACGGAGTGGTATAAAGAACATCCTGCCTTCCTTGACTGGAAAGCTATGATCTTTAAATACTACTTGGCCTTTCCCTTCCGTAAAATAAACAAGCCGATAATAATCATACTCCGCATTCATCTCAGACCAGCCTGGCTTACTTTCAGAATAAGCGGAGAGCTTAACTTTAACTTGGAGATTATTCATATAATGATGCATGACTTCTTCGATAGTTGGTTTCATATATGACCCCGATTACATTAGATTATATTCACTATACATTGTTAATTAACTCAATATAATCTATTATACGAACTAACAGCCCGAATTTATAGGGATGATTTATGTAAATAGTTGGAGGGTTGCAATATGAAGGCTCATCAATACATCTTATTCTCTGGACAAAAAAGAAGTCTGCTGCTGGGAGCTGTGCTGTCATTAGCTATTCTGCTGCTTGCCGGTTGCGGAAGCGGAGGGTCGCCATCAAAGTCATCATCCTATCTTGAGAAAGCACCGGCAGATGTTGCTGCGATTTACAAAGCCAATTGCATAAGCTGCCATGGAACGGAGCTGCAAGGACGCGTCGGCCCTGTCACAAATCTGCAGCAGGTTGGCGCGAGAATGACATACGAGGACATTGTCACCCGCATAGAGGAAGGTAAAGGCAACATGAAGCCCTTCAAGGACAAGCTGTCTGATGAAGAAATCGACAAACTCGCCCAGTGGCTAGCTGGAAATAAATGATTGCACAGGCATTGCCCGCTAGCGTCGGGAGATTGCAGGTTTTCTGTCAAGTAACTGCCGCTGCATCGTGGACATTGCAGGTTTTCTGTCGAGTAACTGCCACTGCATCGTGGACATTGCAGGTTTTCTGTCAAGTAACTGCCACTGCATCGTGGACATTGCAGGTTTTCTATCAAGTAACTGCCACTGCATCGTGGACATTGCAGGTTTTCTGTCGAGTAACTGCTGCTACGTGGGCACGTTGCAGATTTCGGATGCGTAACTGCCGCTGCGTCGGGGACATTGCAGGTTTTCTGTCGAGTAACTGCTGCTACGTGGGCACGTTGCAGATTTCGGATGCGTAACTGCCGCTGCGTGGACACATAGCAGATTTCGGATGCGTAACTGCCGCTGCGTCGGGGACATTCTAGATTTTCTAACGCTTAACAGCCTCTACATCTAACGTTATCGGAATATAGATTCCTTATTTCGATGAAAACACCTGTTTTTCGAATTTATAGGAAAATAGATTCCTTATTCTCTGGATATCGGCTGTTTTCGCCGCATTTCCCCCAGAATAAAGAATCTATATTCCGATCCGATGCCAATATTACGCAATAGAAGCGAATAAGGGCATGACGTTCCGATCGCATAGTTAAAAGTTGGAAAAAACAGCCGATTGTGCTCAAATTCCGGTAAACGGCAGGTTATCACCGCCTGTCCAGCCCCCTCCGGCCTTCTACTAATCAGCTCCACCGTTCCACAACGGCAAATGCAGACGCTAGTGCACGCTCATGCGTAATGGTCACATGAATATATACGTCGTCTGCGTCCATTCCGAGCCTTGCCCATGCGGCATCGGACAACGTGCATATCGGCTTGCCGAAGTTATCAGCGCGAATAACGATGTCTGCGAAGCCTACCTTGCTGCCGATCCCGCAGCCCAGCGCTTTTACGACAGCTTCTTTTGCCGCAAATCGTCCCGCTATGTATTGATGCAACCGCACGCCCGCTAGGCTTGCAGCCCGTTCTCTCTCCTCTGCAGCAAGCACGCGTTTCATGAAGCGTTCTCCCGCTGCACCCATTATGACTTTGCTGACTCTTTCAATCTCACAGAGATCATGGCCTATGCCAATAATCACAATAACACCGCCTTCATGGAGTGAGATTAGCAGAATGACAGCCCGAGGTCAAGTAATCATAAGCTACGTCATGAGATACTCCAGCTTGCCCGGAGGCAGCGGCTTGCTCCGGAAATAGCCCTGTACATAATGGCATCCGAGCTCTCGCAGCAGGTTTTGCTGTTCCTCTTGTTCGACGCCTTCCGCGACAATCTCAAGCTGCAAGCTGTTGGATATCGAAATAATCGCTTTTACAATATCGATGTCCTGATGTTCGCTCGTAATTTCTCTAATAAAGGTTTTGTCTATTTTCAAAATATGTACAGGCAGCTTCTTCAGCATAGAAAGCGAGGAGTAGCCTGTCCCGAAATCATCCATCGCAATCTGTACGCCTATCTGCTCAAGCTGTTTAAACTTTGTAATCGTTGATTCCAGGTCATCAATAATCATACTTTCTGTAATTTCAATACATAAAAATCTCGGATTCATACCTGTCCGCTCGATAATATCCATTATATTTTGAACAAAATGCTCCTGTTTAAGCTGTCGGCCAGAAATATTGACGGACATTTTTATCGGCTTATAGCCCATGCTCGTCCACTTGACGCTTTGCCTGCATGCCTCCTCCAGCACCCAATTACCAATAGGCACAATAAGCCCAGTTTCCTCGGCTAGCTCGATAAAGGACATCGGAAACAATAACCCTTGAGTCGGCGAATTCCAACGCAGCAATGCCTCTACGCCATAGAACTCGTTAGTGCGCAAATCGAATTGCGGCTGATAGTGCAGGACAAGCTGATTATGCTCAACCGCGAGCTTAAGCTCATTTTCCGTATTCAAGCGCCACATTGTATGCTCTATCATGTCTGGCGAAAACATCGCATAGTTGTTCTTCCCGTTCTGCTTCACTCGATACATCGCCACATCGGCTTTTTTAATCAGAGTATCTGGGTCATTCCCGTCACGCGGGAATACGCTAATGCCTGCGCTGGCCGATATCGAAAAGCTGTAACGCTCACCCTTCAGCAGCTGCGACAGCCCCAAATTAACTGATCTTACAAAACTGTGAAGCTCATCTAAAGAGTCATAAATATACATAATGACATATTCATCTCCGCCAAATCGCGCAATAGCATCCTCAGGCTTCGCTAATCGCTTTAGCTCCAATGCAACTAAGTTCAGAAGCCGGTCGCCAAGCTGATGACCGAAGCTGTCATTAATCTTTTTAAAATGATCAAGATCCAGTATAATAACAGCGAACGTCTGCGTCTCATTGTCAATCATTTTCAGTAAACTTTCATTGAAGCCTCGGCGGTTTTTGATGCCTGTCAACGTATCGTGATACGCCATATGCCGCATTTGCTCCTCAGCTTCTTTGCGCTCGGTAATATTGCGAACGGACCCGATCAGACGCATCGGAATTAGTTCAGCATCATAAAGCGCTTCTCCTGACAGCACGCACCAGACAAATGTCCCGTCTCCTTTGCGCAGCCGTACATCCAGCGTAAAAGGAGTTCTGCCGTGAAGATGGGCGTTCAGCATCGAATGGTAGCCGGCCATATCTTCCTCATGAATAAGCTCTTCGAAAAGCTCTGCGCGATCCGTATCCAGCAAATGATAAAAGCGTTCGTTCCAGATCACGTCCCCCGTACGCAAATCCATCTCCCATATCCCATCACTAGACGTTCTTGATACGATTTCCAAATGCTCAGCGATCGTCTTATATTTCCGCCCTTGCTCTCTGATCTCCTCAAGCAGCGCCTGCCTATCCAATGTGCTTGCGATTAAATCCAAATAATGCACGATTGAAATATGATTCTGAAGCTGGCCAAGGAACTTGCTCTGTGAGGAACCGACCGCCAGTGCGCTCCAATTAGCAACTTCCGTGCGATAAGGGATAATGTAGATAACATCACATTCTTTCTCAAAGCCGCGCTTCTTTAGCAGCTCTAGCTGCGGAAAGCTTTTTATATCGATATCCATTATGTCTCTCTGCTGCTCGCCGTCTAGAAAGTGACTATACTGACTGATCGTGAGCGTCTGCGCACTAGCATTTTGCCCATTACCATTACCATTACCATTACCACTAGCACTAGCACTAGCACTAGCTTTAGCATTCCCCTTAGCGAGACCTAGCATAGCCCAGTCAAAATAAGGCGCAAGCACCCAAGCCAAATCATTAAGGCATTCAAACTTATAGTTCAGAATAAATTTATTGAACTCATAATGAACATTATATTGCATTATACGCTTCTGATCGGAGACATAATCTTGTATCCATTCATAGGTTGCCGCTGCCTCTCGAGCAATGTCCAGCTCATGTGCTGCATGGCCGCAGCCGCAAGATTCTCGCAGGGCAAGCGAGCATTCAATCAGATATGACTCTTGACCAGTCGATCCATCCCGAATCAGGCGAAGAAGAAGCTCTATCGCCTTTGAACCCGATTCATACAGATGCTGCTCGACGCTCGACAATAACGGGCTTGAGGTTTTTGCCGTCTCCGTATTGTCAAAGCCAATGAGCGCAAAATTATCCGGCACGCTAAAGCCCAGCTCTTTAAACCGCTCCATCATGCCATAGGCGATCATATCTGTACAAGCAACCGCAGCTGTCATTTGGCGCTGGCTCGAACTGGTTTTGTCATGAATTGAATGCTCTTCATTATGTAATCGGCTATTAAGCTCCATAATAGCGTCAGCCGCAAGTCTCCCGCCCAAAACGCTTGTATCCTTAGGGTCAATAATATATTCAGCTTTGATCGGGAGTCCCAGCTCTTGCATAGCTCGCTTATAGCCTGATAATCGTTTAGTCATATCATCGAGATTCATTTCTCCAATAAAGCCGATCTCACGATGACCATGCTCGTACAAATGTCGCACGGCCTTAATAATCCCGCCCTCGTTATCGCAGCTTAACATCCCGCCGTCAATGTTAAGGGTACTAACATCTTTAGCTATCGTTACAATCGGCTTGGCCCAGCTTTGTGCTAACTCGACAATATAGGCATCTGTGGCAGCGTTGTTGAGTATGATCCAGCCATCCACTAGATCGAGCGACATCGGACTGTCAAATTTTTTGCCTGCTGTGCGGATTATTATGAGCTGTACATCATATTTGCTTGCTGCCAATTGTATCGAGTTAATAACATCTCCAAGATAGTTACCTCCAAGAAAAGGGGTCAACAAGCCAATAACCGATTTACGTTGCATATGCTGCAGCTCCTCCTCTTACTCATCTCTTTGTACTAGCATCATAACATTTCCATTAATGAAAACGCTATCTTCATTTCTTTGGAAATTGTCGCAATTTATACAATATCCCGTATCTAAGCATTGAAATCAATACCTGTATATGTCGATTACTGCCAAAAAAGAGCCGTCCAGCTCCATAACCATTGAACGGTTATCGGAGCTAAAACGACTCATTGTTTAACAAATGCTGCTAAATACCCGGTATTAACGAGCGTTTATGCTCTGTTTTCAAATACTGCTTCTCCAGCTTCTCGCGAACCTCATCACTAACTTGCTTGCCTTCAAGATAATCGCTGTTGTCATCATATTTAATGCCCAGCTCATCCTCATCGGTCTGTCCATCCCATAAGCCGGCAGTAGGCGCTTTATTCACAACGCTGTCAGGCACATTTAACGCAATGGCCAACTGACGAACCTGGCGCTTGTTCAAAGTGCTGAGCGGCGTCAGATCAACAGCGCCGTCACCCCATTTGGTGTAGAAGCCGGTAATCGACTCCGAGGCATGGTCTGTTCCGACAACAAGCAGATTCATATCGAATGCGAGCGCGTACTGCATCACCATGCGCGTTCTCGCTTTAACATTTCCTTTGCCGCCGCGGCTTATATGCCGGGGAATGCCGAGCAATTTGAAGCTATGCTCAACCTCAAGCACAATCTCGTCTACCGCCTCTGCAATATTCGTCTCAGCCTTATGTGTAAGCTTGAACGCTTCAGCAACCGCGTAGCTGTCTTGAATATCGACTTGCTCTCCATACGGCTGAAATACGCCCAACGTAATATATTCGCGTCCGGACTCAGCTGTCAACTCATCAGTCGCCTGCTTGCACAACCCAGCTGCAACCGCGCTGTCGAGTCCCCCGCTAATCGCGATAAGCAAGCCAGCAGTACCGGTATCCTTCACATATTGCTTTAGAAAATCTACCCGTTTACGTATTTCCTGCCCCGGATCAATGCTCGGCTTAACGCCAAGACGCTCAATAATCTGTTGCTGCAAATTCATCCTGTCCAGCTCGCTTTCGCTTAACGGCAATACCGATCGAATGCGCCTGTCAAATCAGCGGCGATCTCTCCGGCAGACCGATTCTCAATTTGATGTCTCTCAATAAAGTGCACCAATTCTCCATCCTTCATTAGCGCAATCGAAGGGGACGACGGCGGATACGGGGCAAAATATTCACGAGCCTTAGCAGTCGCTTCTTTATCTTGGCCAGCAAAAACTGTATACAAATGATCCGGCGTAATCTCATGCTGAAGAGCCTCTGCTACACCTGGACGACATTGGCCCGCTGCGCAGCCGCATACCGAGTTAATGACTACAAGAGCAGTGCCTTTCGCATCCGGCAACGCTTCCTCAACCTCATCAGGGGTACGAAGCTCCTGAATACCAATGCGAGTAAGCTCATCGCGCATAGGCTGTACCATATCCAACATGTATCGTTCAAATGACATAAAAGATCCACTCCTTAATCTTAATTACTAAATTGTAGTTACTATTATACCTTCCGATTCAAAAATAAAGCAACTCGGAACCCCGCTGCGCAGACAGGTTTTCCACACATTATGAAGCATCAAGTTGAAAGGTTACGATAAACACCGTTCCTTCTCCCTCTGTTGACTCCACATCAATCCGCCCATTATGTCTTTCCGCTATGCTTAAGCATAACGGCAGCCCGAGTCCCGTCCCTTGAGTCTTTGTCGTATAAAAGGGTTCAAATAATTGCTTGATTTTATCTTGGGAGATCCCTTCGCCATTATCGGCGATATTTAACTTCACGCTGTTTCCGCTCCGAACTGTCGATATGTGAAGTATCCCTTTCCCTTTCATAGCTTCCATCCCGTTGCGCGCAATATTAAGCAATAGCTGCTTAATCTCACGGCGATCAAGCATCATGCTTGGTATATTGTCATCGTAATCAACTTCGATTGTCTGCCCGCGAAGATTAGCATCAGCCTGCAGCAAAGGCAGGATATCTCTAATAATCTCATTAATGAAGGACATTTCCTTTAGCACTACACGATTTTGCGCCAGCGACAGAAAGTCATTAATAATACTATTAGTACGGTCCAGCTCATCTAAAATAATCTGAAAATAATCATCGTTCTGCGAAGGACTGCGCTCCTTGATCAATTGCACGAAGCCTCTCACGACTGCCATAGGATTGCGAATCTCATGTGTAATGCTCGCTGCCATCTGTCCGACCAAGCTTAGTCTGTCCATCTGCGTCAGCTCCATGCGAAGCTTAGTAATCTCAGTAGCGTCATATACAATTAGTGCAGCCCCAACGATTCTGTTGCTGTATAAATTGCGAAGCGGAAACGAGGTATGAAGCAGTGACCGCTCTCCTCTTGTAGTCGGAATGAGCATTTCCTTGTTGCCTTTAAGCGCATCTTCTATGTGATTGCGGTACACCATACTCCCTTCCATTTTGAACAAAGAAGATATGGATAATCCTATGAGCCCCTCAATACCGTTGTATTTCGGATTAAAGCTGAGCAGTTCCAAAGCTATCTCGTTAATATGAGTGACTCGCCCCCTTCGATCAACGATCAGGACAGCGGATGTCGTCTCATCTATGAATTGCTGCAGCTTGACGACCTCATTCTCATAATTGCTCGAAACGCGCAGCACCTCCGTATGAAGCAGCTGATTTTCACGCACAATCTCAATCATATACACGGACAGCCAAGAGACACCAACGGTACCGGCAGTTGCTATAGTAATGGCCAACAAGGAGCTGGAAGTAATCCCTATATTAGAAATTACGAGAAGAAGAAAGAAGACAATAGCGCCCAGAGCCATAGAGAGAATAGAAATAATGACAACAATCCGTTCCTTCCGATGTGCGGAGGCTCGGTTAAAAGTGCCGTGAACTCTAAACAGAATAGCTGCTGTAATTAAGAAAACGATACTGCCGCACAGCATCTCCCAGAATGGAATAGGCATGAGGAAGGATACACTAAAAAATACGATGGATAAAAACAGGATCGCTTTCCGTCCACCATATAACACTCCAATAATTAATGGAACACTGCGAAAATCAATGAAATAAGATTGTAGCTCAATTGGGCTTTGCATACATAAAAATAATGACGCACTGCTTGCCATTACAATGAATAATGATGCTCGATTTGATAATCGCTGTTTATGCATATAGAGCTGAAAAGCACATGCTGGCGCCAATGAAACGATAAATTGCAAAAGCAATTGTTTTAACACCGTTGACAGAAACCTCCTGGCCGCTCGTTAAGAATAAAATGTGTCTCGGCTGCGGTAATCAACTATAGCTGCTCCATATTTGTAAGTAACTCTTACACAATATCCTATATAAAAAAAGTGAGCTGTCAACAAAATTTTACATATTCCGATTTACCCATTCCATTATGCTTGTAATGACTTGTTCTCCGTCTGTATCATTATGAAGCTCATGATATCCGCCATTCCAGCTTAGCCAAGTACAGCTTTCTCCGAGCCTTTCAGCCAGCAGCACACTGGCACGATAGGAGGTGACTCGATCATCTGTACCATGGAGCAGAAGCATCGGGACCTGCAGCCTCTCCGCAGCATGACTCAGCGCCCATTCGCCTCCTGCAAGTACTGAAAAATAGGTGCCAGCTGTAATACAGGTATGATTAAGCGGGTCGCCTTCAATTGCTGGCGCCTTGTCATAGCCTGGGCGAAACAAATCACTTGCGATCAATCCGGTCTGCTGCTGAAGCTTAGGCATGACTCGTGAGGCGATTTGACCGAGCCAGCGCTTTACTGCCGGCGGCTCGAATGCAAGCTTGAGCCAAGGGCTGGATACGATTACTCCTTGTAGGCGCGGTTTTAGTCTTAATACACAATTCAATACAATGTTACCGCCCATGCTATGTCCGTACAAAAACACCGGCCGATCGGCATATAATCGCTCCGCCTCCTGAATCAGCGCGGCTACATCCGATATCGCAGACTGAAGAGAGTGGATATGCCCGCGCTTGCCGCCAGATCGGCCATGCCCTTGCTGATCCAAAGCAAGGACTGCCAGTCCATTGCCGGTCATCTGTTCAGCGACATGCTCGTATCGGCCGCTATGCTCGCCCATACCATGGACCAAGCAAATAACCGCTTTCGTCTCTTCCCGCTCCGGCTTCCATTCACGATAAAATATCGGTATTCCGCTGGAGCTTGCCAGCTTCCCTTCATTTTGCAGCATGAACAATCCCCGCCCTTCAATTGTTGTATAATTTAGTAGGATTATATCGTATTTATCGACCGGAAAGAATGATACGATTAAGAAATGAAAAGTTATCGAATTGATATTGCAGAAAGGCAGCGTGAACTATGTACGATGTAATTATAATTGGGGGCGGTCCTTCCGGCCTTATGGCTGCAGCTGCGGCCAGCGCGGGCGGCGTGGAGGTTCTGCTGGTTGATAAAGGCACTAAACTTGGCCGTAAACTAGGAATCTCAGGCGGCGGCCGCTGCAATGTAACCAACGCTAAAGATCTGGACGAGCTTATCCGTTTTATCCCGGGTAATGGCCGCTTTTTGTTCAGTTCATTGCATAAATTCAGCAATCGAGATATCATCGCTTTTTTTGAAGAGATGGGGATCGCGCTTAAGGAAGAAGATAACGGCAGAATGTTCCCTGTATCTGACAAAGCGAAGACGGTAGTCGACGCGCTGGTTAATAAAATTAGGGAGCAAGGCGTCGAAATTCGGACGAATACCTCAGTATCTGAGGTTCTGTATCAAGGCGGAGCAGCTCATGGCATTCGACTAGGCGGCGGTGAGATTATCGAAGGCCGAGCAGTCATTATCGCAACTGGAGGCAAATCGGTCCCTCATACTGGTTCCACTGGGGATGGTTATCCTTGGGCTGAGGTGGCTGGTCATACGATTACGGAGCTGTATCCAACCGAGGTCCCGCTTACTTCAAGCGAGCCTTGGATACGAAGCAAAGTGCTGCAAGGCATATCCTTGCGTGATGTTACGCTTACAGTCTGGAGTGAAAAAGGTAAGAAGCTCGTTGCTCATGATGGTGACATGATATTCACTCATTTCGGCCTGTCCGGCCCAGCTGCACTGCGCTGCAGTCAGTTTGTCGTGAAGGAGCTGAAGAAGAGCAATTCGCCAACTGTTAAGCTGACTATTGATCTGATGCCTGGTTTATCGGAATCAGAGGTGTATGAGGAGTCCATGCGTCTAGTGAAAAACGAACCTCGAAAAGCTGTTAAAAATGTTCTTCGCAGCTTTATGCAGGAGCGCATGCTGGAATTTTTATTGACTGAGTGCGGCATATCCGGGGACACGACCTACGACCACATCCCGAAAGGGCCATGGGCTGAGCTGGCAGGCCGAATCAAAAGCTTCCCTGTCGCGATCAACGGAACATTATCGCTGGAGGAAGCTTTTGTAACGGGCGGCGGTGTTCAATTAAAAGAGATCGATCCAAAGACGATGGAATCGAAGCTGATGGAGCGTCTTTACTTCTGCGGCGAGGTGCTCGACATCCATGGCTATACTGGCGGCTACAACATCACAGCGGCCTTCACCACTGGGCATAACGCCGGCTCCAGCGCAGCCGAAGCTGTTCTCGCGCTGCAGTTGCCGTAGCTGAGCTGTACTAGCTGCATTAGTTGTATTAACTGAGCTCTATTTGCCTCAGTAACAGCAGCAATTCCCATCACCCCAAGGGTACAGCTGCAAGAGCGATTTACGCTTTTGCAGCTGCTTAACCTCATCGCTCTCGTACTGTAAGAGCGATTTCCTGCGGTGCAGCAACTGTTCTTCAACCCGCACTAACCATTAAGTTACTTCAAGAACGTTTATCTTCATTACAGCAGCACCACGCCTTCGCTCTTGCGCTGTAAGAGCGATTTTCGACGTTGCCATCGCATACTATCCATCCATCCATCCATCTATCCATGCATTCTCTACCTTCGCATCATCCACCTTTCACCTTTCATCGCTCATCTCCTGAACCTCATCACCATACTACTCAAACAAGCTCACGCGTGAACATCGCCCGAGAAGGCATCACTCTCGCCAATTTCCGGCAGCAATGCATGTAGCTCGGCTTCACGGCGTTCCTCGGCTGCCACCCAATCCTCATTGACCACATGTGCCGGTATCGCGATTGCATCTAATGAATATGCGGTGTTTGTCACAATACTTTCCTCGATTTCAGATTGCTCGACTAACTGGCCGCCATACGCCTGAGCTATTTCCAATGCTGATGTCAGATCGCTTCCCTCCATATGAATATGTACCCGATTAGAATCATGTATCACTGGAGAATAACCAAGCTGCTGTAAAATTTCACTTGCCAGCGTCGCGCTGCTTCCATCATTGAATTCAAACATTATTGCTGCTTCCATAACCACAATTATCATCCCTTTCTTCATTTCCTCTAGTGTGCCATTTTGCTTGAAAAATCATCATATTTTCACTATGCTAAGCGGAACTGCAGTGCTAAGGGTAAGTCTCCCTGTTATACAGTATCTCCATCCAGCTTCCTTATATCTAAGGGAAACTTTTACCGGATAACATTCATCGAACGCGATCACGATCGTTAAACATGTGAAAAAGAGCTAACACCGCTCTTTTGGCAGCATTAGCTCATTTCGTTGTGATATATAATGTTTAGCCTCGATACGGCGCCAGCGCTTTGTTCAACTCGCGTGTTTGGTCATAGACCTGACGGTATACCTCGTACAAGCCAGCGTATTGCCTAACTGCTTCTTCTTGCGGCTCATAGCAATCAGCATAGGTAACAAAAGAATCGGAACATGCCTCCAAGCTGTCGAACCAGCCGCAGCCATACGCTGCGAGCATTGCCGCTCCAAGGCCCGGCCCCTGCTCATTCTCCAAAGCCACTACTTTTGCGCCAAAAATATTCGCTTGCATCTGCAGCCATACTGAGTTTTGCGCTCCACCGCCAATCGAAACGATCGTATCTACCGTTTTGCCTGCTGCGCGGAACATCGCTACAGACTCATGCAGCGAGAACGTTATCCCTTCCATTACTGCACGAACAAAATGCTTCCGCTCATGCGCGCCGTCCATCCCTATAAAGCTTCCGCGAATAGCTGAATCCGCATGCGGCGTTCGTTCTCCTACCAAATACGGCGTAAACAACAGACCATTCGCTCCCGGTTTTACCTCATCAACACCAGCAAGCAGCTCATCAAATGATTCTTCAGGAGCAAACGTACGCTTAAACCAGCTTAAGCTGTAGCCAGCGGCTAAAGTTACTCCCATTGCATAGAAGGAATTTTCCTTGCCATGATTAAAGAAATGCACCTTGCCGCCAAAATCCTTCGTCTTATCCTCTTCATAAGATAAAATTACACCTGACGTGCCAATGCTGCAAAGCGTTAATCCTTCAGATAAAATGCCCGAGCCAATTACGCCGCATGCATTATCAGCGCCGCCCGCGAATACATTGGTCGATGCAGACATGCCAGTTCGCTCCAAAGCCGCAACCTGCAAAGTTCCGACAAGTCCATGCGACTCGACGAGCGGCGGACAGAAGCTTGCCGGCAAACGGAACGCTTCCAGCACCTCACTGCTCCAGCACTTCCCGGCTACATCCAGCAAAAGCGTCCCAGCCGCATCAGAGTAATCCATATGCAGCTCACCAGTGAGCTTATAGCGGACATAATCCTTTGGCAGTAAGAATAGCTTCGCTTGTTCAAACACTTCCAGCTCATGCTGACGAACCCACAGGATTTTCGGCAGCGTAAATCCCTCCAAAGCTGGATTGCGGGTTACGCTTAACAGCGTATCGCCAAGCACTCGCTCGATCTCGCGGCATTGCTCCGTCGTTCTCGTATCATTCCACAAAATCGCGTTGCGGACCGGATTGCCGTTCTCGTCGAGCAGCACTAACCCATGCATCTGACCGGAGAAGCTTAATCCTTCAATAGCCTCTGGCTCCACACCACTAGACGAAGCTAACTCTCGAAGCACTTCATAAGTAGCTTCCACCCAATCATCGGGTCTTTGCTCACTCCAGCCCGAATGCTCGTGAAAGAGCGGGTAGCTTCGGGATGCTTCCGCTGCTACCTTACCTTCGCGATTAACGAGCAGCGCCTTAACCGCGCTCGTCCCTAAATCTATACCTATAACATAGCTCATGAGCAATATCTCCTTCGCAGACTTATACGCTAAAAATAACTTCGCTAAGCATAAGTCGAATGCGCTCTTGGCGACCGGATTCGTTCTTAATCGGGTTGTTCTGCAGCGCATATTGCTCAAGGGAAGCCAGCGTTGCTTTGCCAGAAACGATCTCAGCGCCAATGCCTTCCTTAAAGCTGCGGTAGCGATTATCCACAATATTGTCAAGAATCTTCTCATCAATAAGCTTAGCTGCAGCCTTAAGACCCCATGCAAAGCTGTCCATTCCCGCGATATGCGCAAGGAATAAGTCCTCGTTCTCAAATGAAGCGCGACGAACTTTAGCGTCGAAGTTAACACCACCGCGTCCCAGACCGCCAGCTTTAAGCACTTCATACATCGTCAAAGTAGTTGAGTATAGATCAGTAGGGAATTCATCTGTATCCCAGCCTAACAGCAGATCACCTTGATTCGCATCAAGCGAGCCGAGCATGCCATTAATAGCGGCAGTGCGAATTTCATGCTCGAACGTATGACCAGCAAGCGTCGCATGGTTAGCTTCAAGATTGAGCTTGAAGTGGTCTTTCAAACCATATTTTTGAAGGAATGCAATCGTTGTAGCTGCGTCAAAATCATACTGATGCTTTGTCGGCTCCTTCGGTTTCGGCTCAATCAAAAATTGAGCGTCAAAGCCGATCTCGCTCGCATATGCGATAGCCATATGATATAGACGTGCCAGATTATCCAGCTCAAAGCCCATATCTGTGTTAAGAAGCGTCTCGTAGCCTTCACGGCCGCCCCAGAACACATAGTTTTCAGCGCCCAGCTCCTTGCCCACCTCAAGGCCTTTTTTAAGCTGTGCAGCAGCATATGCATATACATCAGCGTTACAGGTCGTTCCTGCGCCATGCACATAACGCGGGTTGGAGAACATATTCACAGTATTCCAAAGCAGCTTTTTGCCGGAAGACTTCATGCCATCCTTCAGCAGCGCTACGATAACATCAAGATTTTTGTTCGTTTCCTGCAGCGTTGCGCCTTCAGGAGCGATATCCACGTCATGGAAAGCATAATAAGGGATATTCAGCTTATCCATAAATTCAAAGTTAGCTTCTACTCTAGCCTTCGAGCGGTCAAGACCATCATATTGATCCCAAGGACGAATCATCGTGCCCACACCGAAAGGATCAGAGCCATTCGCGTTAAATGTATGCCAGTAGGCAACAGCAAAACGGAGATGCTCCTCCATTGTTTTGCCCAGCACCACCTGGTTAGGATCATAATGCTTGAATGCAAATGGATTGTCGGAGCCTTTACCCTCGAATTGAATCTTGCCAACATTATTAAAATAGCTCATGTCAATAAAACCTCCTTATTATTGGAAAAAGCTAGTCTTGATCAGTTCATCTCTGTTGATTGAAAACGCTCACTTAGAATATAGCACGGTATACTTAGTTTGTCTATTAGACAAACTAAGTATTTGTGTTAAAATATTTTATAAGGAATCCTTTTAGAAAAGTTCTATACTGCGGGCTAGATGTCACTGTAGATTAATGTTTGTTGATATCTCAAGATGTGTATAAATTATCGACAGCCACTATATGTCTGTTATCGTATTTGCTAGAATATAGGATATGGCTAATCAGATGGAGGGCGTTACAAGTTGATTCGGAAACCTACAGGGGATTTAGCGCTCGTCAAAAAAATGAATACCGCAATTGTGCTCGATGCAATTCTTAAGCATTCTCCTTTATCCAGGGCCAGTATTTCCGAGCTTACGGGTCTCAATAAAGGTACAGTTTCGAGTCTGGTACAAGATTTAATCGACAATAATCTAGTGATCGAAATCGGTCAAGGTCAGTCAAGCGGAGGACGCAAGCCGGTCATGCTCCTGTTCAACGGCGCCTGCGGCTATGCGATCGGCATTGACCTTGGTGTTAATTATATTCGCGGACTGCTAGTTGATTTGCAGGGAAATGTCGTTGAAGAGCTTCAGGCTGAGCTGAAACAGCAAGAAACAGAAGCCGCCATAGGACAACTAATGAGCTGTATCGAGCAACTCATTAACAAAGCACCGAACAGCACTTACGGAATTGTTGGCATCGGCGTTGGCGTTCCTGGCATTGTAGATGACAATGGCGTGCTGCTGTTCGCTCCGAATTTGAAATGGCGAAACATCCCGCTTCGCGAGCAGATTGAGGAGAGGTTTCGGCTTCCTGTTATTATCGACAATGAAGCGAACGCCGGGGCACAGGGCGAGCAACGATACGGTGCTGGCAGGGGTGTAGCAAACCAAATCTATGTTAGCGCCGGCGTTGGTATCGGGACCGGAATTATACTGAACAAAGAGCTTTATAAAGGAACAAGCGGCTTCTCGGGAGAACTCGGTCATTTGTCTATTGAGTATAATGGAAAGCTGTGCAGCTGCGGCAATCAAGGCTGTTGGGAGCTGTACGCCTCCGAGCATGCGCTTGTTGAACGAGCAGCAAAGCTCGGCTATCACTCACTCGAGGAACTGCTTGAAGCTGCTCCAAGCAATGAGCAGGTTAGCCAGCTCATTGTTGAAACAGGAGAATATCTCGGAGCAGGAATCGCAAGCATCGTCAATATATTTAATCCGGATGTGGTCATTATCGGCAACCGAATGAGAAGAGCTCGACAATGGCTGGAGCCATCACTGAGATCTGTGCTGGATCGCCGCACATTGCCATACCATCGTGAGCGAATGAGTCTGCTCTTCGCTGAGCTGCAAGAACAATCCGCTGTTCGAGGCGCGTCATATTACGCAATAAGCAGCTTTCTGTCTCGTGTCAAGAGCGGGTCAGAAGCCTGATTGATTCAGGCAATTGCCCCGCGACCCCCGTCGCCCAAGATCGATAATCGCTCTTACAATAGCTCCACCCACCACACTGGTTACCCTAAGAGCGATAATCGTCGTTACAGCAAATAATCCAGAACCGTGCCACACTTGTGCCAACCCTAAGAACGGAAATCGCTCTTAGGGCAATGGCCTCACTGATCTCCATTACCCCAAGAGCGATAATCGCCGTTACAGCAAATAATCCAGAACCGTGCAACACTCGTGCCAACCCTAAGAACGGAAATCGCTCTTAGGGCACTGGCCCCACTGATCTCCATTACCCCAAGAGCGATAATCATCGTTACAGCAACTAATCCCGATCTGAGCATCGCCCAAGCCAACCGTTAGAGCAGTGATCGCTCCTGCGGCACTGGTCCTGCTGACCTCGGTCGATCCATGAGACTACTGCACACGATGAATCCCTGCTAACTGAAGTGAATTTCCCATGATTTCGATACTTGCTTCTGCCGTTTTTACAGTGCCGTTACTATAATAAGCAGTAAAAATAAAGCTGTACTTGCCATCTTTCAGGCTTATAAACTCTTCTTCCCATAGATCGCCTTTCCATAGTGTGCTGCTAGTCGGTGACAGCTCAACGCTCCGCTTTCCGAAAGCCGCTGAAACTCGTTCCGGTACGGTTGCGGTCCCAGTGTCGGTAACAGTTCCTTCCAGTAGAAACCGCTCACCCGCCCAAAATACCGAATAAGCGCGTGGTTCATGATCATTGCCGCTTATTTTGCGATTAAAAGCAATTCGATTAGCATCCCAATGCTCCGTATGCTTCACTTCTCCAGCAACCGTTAAAGGGAGTACTTGTATAGTTCGAGCGATTCTCACTGGAGCGGCAATGCCGTCACTGACTTTAAGACTAACCTGCCATCCTCCCGCTTCAGCCATTCGAATCGTTGGAGCGACACTAGAAGCATACGGCTTAGTCAGTTGATAGTTATAAGTTTTCGACAACCCAGAAGGGCTCCTTACCTCATAGACTACAGATAGATCATCCCCATCGGGATCATTGGCCAGCGTAGCGAATTGGACCGTATCTCCTTCATATACTGGTTTCGGCGACCAGTCTAAATCAGCTGTCGGCGGGCGATTCGTATAAAAATAAATATAAGCATAGCGGCCTTCATTCCCAGCCCTGTCCGTATCGATAACCGTTAATCGGTAGCGTTGTCCAGCAACTAGACCTGTTACGCGATACGTAATCGTATTAAGGCCTAGCGGTATGCTATACTCAGCCCTTCCATCTCCGTTCAGATCTATATTAGTTAAACTGCCATTGTCATTGACCTGTTGTAAGTAAAAAACTCTAGCAGCATGTCCTGAAGACGGTGCGGGATCACTGAAAGCATTAAACCGTACTGTTACAGCTGTCGGTTCTATCTCCAATTGCTCGTCAACATCAAGAGGCTTCACTGTATCCACGAAGAAGAAGCCTCTTTCGGAATACTCTCCCCATGTGTAGCTATCAAATGCTCTCGCTTGCCAGTAATGCAAACCATCCTTCATTGCAGACGGTACAGTATAGCTTTTTACAGCAATCGAATTATTTGTATCTACAACCAAGGTATCATCATTGTAAAACACTTCATAATCCACACGAGTAATGGGATGATTCTCTTTATCAGCCGTCGCTACGGTCAACACTGGTTTGTTGTTATTCGTATAGATCGGACTATTTTGTCCCCCATTCATGGAGGTCAAAGTTGTCACTGGCGGTGTATTCAAAATGAAATATCTACTATTACTTAAGTCAGACCATACCCCATTGGAATAAACCTGTCCTTGCACTTGTACTACTCTTCCTTTTTCAATCCAACCATCAGGCACTTGGTACTCTAGATCATCCCCAGCATATTCGCCGTAAAATACCGTTTCTTTGTTGTCTACATAGGTGAGAACTAAACGGTAAAACTCCTGCGGATCCCCTTCTTGGTCAAAGTAAGTCCATCTAATAGCTGGAAGATCGATATAGGTCGTTGCTGCCTGCGGCGACACACCGGCAGGAACTGTAATCGTCATTACAGGCTTAGTCTGGTTCACCACTGGAAGCACGGGCTTAAATACAGAAGTTTCAGCCCAATACGACCATGCACCGTGAATATCCCTTACTTGCTCTTGAATAATCAAGTCAAAACCAGGTCTGTTATAATACGGCCTTTTTCCAATGGTCCAGTTCGTTTCATCCGACCATCTCGTTCTATACAGCTTGTCTCCTAGTATAGTTGGCACGTCAGGATCATAGGACTTATCATACGTCTCGTAATCCAATGCTTCTCCTTCAGGATAAACCTTTCCAGTAAACCTTACATCAGGGACGGCTACCGGCCTGCGATGTACATACAGCAGCTTAGTGACGATCTCCGACCACTTCTCATAAGAGGCTGGCGTTACATCATCCTGCGCCCTGAAACTGATCTCATAAACTCCTGGCTTGTCAAACGTGTTCACTGTTGTGCTTTGCTTCAAACCATGATAGATGCTTAGTCCTAATGGATTTTCAAAGAAATTAGGATTATGCGAGTATGACCATTCCGTTTTTCCTATAGGATCTTTCTCAATATCTAAATAGGTTTGTTCGTACATGACAGGATCGCCTACTAGAACAGCTCCATAAGAGTTATCTACATAATTATCGCCGTAATTATGCCTCTTAATATTCGAGAAACTTGCATTCGGCTGCCCTAGCGACATAATGCCTGCAGTTCCTAAATTGAATGTATGATCGGAAACTTCAATTACCTTTGTATGATTAATAAATACACGTAGAACTCCGTTTACAGATTCAAGCTTAAAGGTGTACCCAAGAAATGGCGTGCGATCTCTAGAAATCGACTTGAGCGCTGTTTTAGTACCGTTTACGACCTTATACAAAGTCAAAGTATCTTTTGTCCATTCCATTGCGTACATGTTTTTTGCATCTTGGACTTGTATAGCGGCACCAATTGTTTTGGCATTCGCCAAATCGTTAACGGAGGCATTGAATTCGATGGCATGATTTTTAGCTTTAGAGCTTGGATCGTACAGTAGCCCGCCCCAATCATCATTTGAGACCTCGATTGTATCATTGTTAATCCCTTTGATAGAGCCTGTCCCCGATGCGGATAAAAATGGCTGAATTATTGTTCCAGCAAAAGCATAAATAGAACCGTTCGGCAAAATGGGAGTAGTATGTCTACTAATCCAAGCATGTGCGTTAATCCCCTGATCAAAATTATGTTTAGGTGTCTTTGCTATAGGTTCTAAAACCATGTTCTTTCTCAAAGATACAGCTATATAATACTCATAAGGGTCTGGATTAAATACTTGATCCATATATGGAAAAAGTACTTCATTACTATCTGTAATGAATGCCTTCCCCATGTTTATAGCTGACCATCCAACACTCTCTGTCTTGATAGAATTACCGTTATAATCAAAATATCCATTAATCTCAGAGTACGCTCTGGATTGAACATATAATCTCCCATCTGGGAAAACAAGCGGTGGTGTGGCAGGAAAAACGTCTTGATCGCTTGTCCCTCCAGCATAATCGTGATGGTACGATAAATTTTTACCATTGGATACTCTTAATTGAGAATCCAATACATCATAAGTATATAGACTGATATTAACCTCATCATATGCACTGTAATCAGTAACTCTTCCTGAAATAATGTAGAGCTTTTTACCATCATTCGATAAAGTTGGTGGAGATAAGCTGTCACCTGCCATCTCAATTACTTGCGCTTCTCCGTTCTGCTTGATCCTAACTAGATAACCATTGTACCGAGAGCTATACTGTGGTTGATAACGGTGCGTAATATATACGTCCCCATTAGGGGATTCACCTATCATTACATCAGTCATCGTGCCTTTATCGTATTTATCACTTGAAACTTCCCAAATTAAATTCTTTTGCTTTAAATCATACTTATAATAATGAAATTTATTTCTCCAATAGCCGAACCAATTATCATCCACATAATCATATCCTTGCGCAGTTGCAAGGTACAGATATCGCCCATCCTCGGATACTTCCATATGAGTAAATCGAATCCCAGCTCTCGGATCTACCCCAGCTCGTATGCTAATGGTTATTGTTTCTAAGAATGTTCCTGTTTTATCATACACCTCTACAAAGAGCTTTTCGTGATCTGCCCTTGTTTTGGCTATATTCCAAAAATAAAATTTTTCGTCTGGACTTATTGTAGCAAATAAGAGATTTCGATTTTCAGAATAACCCTCTTTATCGATAGTGAAACCACCAATAACTTCGCCAGTTAAAGCATTCCTTTCAATTATATTGGTTACATCTCCATATACGTTTCCTTTACTGAGATTCCACGTATAGATTCGGTCTCCAGCGAAGATTTGCTTAAAAATGGTATCGCCACTTGGTAAAGCCCATGGTTGCTTAGCTACTATATCACTAGCTAACTGATATTTTGTTCTTCCGTTCATACCATTACCGCTGTCCGGGTATTTCACATGAAAATTGGCCATTATCGCATTTTTCGTCTCAACTGAGGAAGCTGTAGATTTCCATACAACCTTATCAGCAGCTCCTCCTGTATAAGGTTTTGCTAAGATCCAAGATCGCAAGAGAGCATCATGATTGTACTCCGTCACCGGCGGGCCGCTTTCCTCACCTTGTCCAGGCTGCTCGATTACGCCATACACATCGAAATCCACCGAAGGCGCATAGTTCAAAATGTCAGTAACAGCAATGTTGGAGACCGCTTCTAAACCGTAATCCTCGCGCACAGTAGCTCGATATTGCCGTTTGCCTACTGTCGGGTAGCTTAATGACTGGACAGCGTTAAACTCTCCTTCATAAATGACCGTCCATGGCTCTTCTTCAAAGTCGCCATCATCATCTTGGTCGAATCGCTCCTCAATCTTCACATATACGATTTTATCCCCATCAGGTGACTCTGCACCAACATATAGCTTGAATCCACTTGATCTGTAAGTTTCTGCAGGGGCAATAATTTCTACGGTAGGAGGTTTGTCGGGTATGACCTCCATTTTGAGTTGTCCCCAATCGCTCTCTCTTCCATTAGAATCAAAAACTTTACCTTCGAGGATATAAGATCCTAACTCGTTGGGCGCTTCTGTAAACCAACCATTTGTATGTATCGATTCCGTATCCTTCTTATAACGCATAACATTGTTATCATGGTCTATCGTTACACCCCTATCCGCAATTGGTGTATAGGAGTTTTTCAAATGATGAGGATAAGCCAAAGGTCTACCCTGAATGATTTTAGTAATACCTGTGACAATAGCAATGGGTTTAGGGTCGATAACAGTCAAAGTTGCTATGTCACTTTTCCATCCACCGTTGTCATCGAATACTTTAATTCTAGCGATATAACTACCTGCTTGGTCGTATTTCACATTATGAAATTCATAATCAGTTGTGTTCGGTAACGTTGAAGCTAAGTTTGGAGACATATCCCATTCATATCCCGAAAGCCCCTGCGATGCATTCCATAACGTTGAGGTTTCACCTGTAACGATTCTTGGAGGAATGAATTCAATATCCGCTTCTAAATCAGGTATCGGAGGGATTTCAGGTTCCGGTTCTGGCTCTGTAGCGACAATAATTTTGAGATTCGCCCATTGCGATACTTTTTTGGCGCTATTCGTTACCCGCAGCTGCACTTCATATTCGCCTAGTTCTTCTAGATCTCTAGCATGTGGCGGCCGATTGAATATTTTGCCTGAAGGATCGGTGTACTTCCATTCGCTTGCTGTAATCGCTTCTTTTCCTGGTGAGTAGGACATGTGGTCAGATAATTGAGGCTCATATAGTGGTTCTATCCTAATTTGGGGCTCTGTGCGATGATCGCCCTCAAAGTGACTAATGATTGCAATTGGGGCTGTTGGTTCGTTTTTGGTATTAATCATAATAGGCGCTTCATATGTATTGTTCGATTCATCGGTTTCCTTGACAGCAGCGCTAGAGTCGGCTGTAAAAAGAATATTCTTTAACCCTTTTGAAGTGAATTTGATATTAAAGGTGACTGTCGTTTCTTGACCGGCAAGCAAGTTATTATTCCGAATGGGATCAACATAACTGTCTGCGCGCATAACGCCAACATTGAAGTTTTTGGCGTCGGTTTTACCGACATTTTTAACCGTTACTTTGAAAGTAACTGTATCGCCTACCCAAGCATCGCTAGGATTTACGACTTTTGTAATAATGAGATCGGGCAGTTTAGGAGGCTCTATTATTGTCTTTAGTGCAGGGATGTCAAACATCTGATACCACCAGTTACCATCTGAATCTTGACTCCAAAGCTGTACAATTCCTGGACCGAAGTTAGAAGGCGCTTGCTGAATGATCGCGTAGTCTAAAAGCGTAACTCCAGTCCAGTTTGTATTTTTTATACGATTGTAGCTCTGTAAAAAGGTTTTGTTTCGATCATAGGGGTCGAGCATTTTGGAGAGCCATGAGGGGGCGTCATCTAAGGATGAAAATGTTGTTTGCATCAACTTCTTTTCTCTTCCTTTTGATTTATCCCAAGGTTCTTTAACCCAATTCTTACCTACACTTTTCGTAGCATCCGAGTCTCTCGGAAAGTTCCAATTGTAATATACATTACCGTCAATATCCCAACCTAAATAACGCCACTGCATTGATGAGTTATATTGTCCCCGCTTCTGCTCATTGCCTTTGATGTCCTCTGGGCATCCATATACAACTATGGCTGCCCCGACTCCCATTTGATTAAGAAGGTAATTCTGATTTAGCTTCTTACCTTTTAAATTCGTAGTAGGAATTTTATTATAATCAATAAGCTCTTTAGCTTCATTACTAAATGACATTGGAAAACAAGCATTGGCTGCATCGACATTAATAGGTATCGAGGTAAGCATTAGGATGAAAGCTACTACTAGAAGTATATATTTCTCCTGAGATAACCCGAGTTTCAATCTTTTCACACTCCAATAGCAATTACTACTGTTTTATTATCAACAGCTTTATATGTTATAAATGAATGGTTATCATACGAAACAGTAATCATACTTCTATCATCGTTCGTATCTAGATCTATCATATCCAAGTAGTTTTTATACGCTTTCTCATAAGACTTTGGATAATAGATTTCCAATATATCCTTAACAATAGCTCGAGAATCATCACCATGATCATAAACCGTTACAACTGTCTCTTTATTATCAAAAGAGTATCTTAATGACATATTAGAGGTTTTAACATTATTGGTACCATCCGTATTAATTAAAATGGATTCTTGATGTGAAGAAACAATTGTAATTCCTTTGAAACTTGGTAACGATTTCACAAAAGCATCGTATTCTTTAGCTGTTTTCGGATTAGTTACTACTTTAGGTGGATTCTTCGCTATCAATGTATTCAATATCATGACAACAGCCTCAGCACGAGTAGCTTCCTTTTCTCCCCCCATTGATCCGTCAGGGTATCCATTCATGATATAGTTTTCTTTTGCTACAGTGAGGTATCCTTTCGTAACGCCCTCTGGATCCTTGCCTAATGCACGAACTGTCATGATAGCAATTTCTTCACGTGTAATCTTGTGCTGGGGTAAGAAAAAGTTCCCTTCATCCTCATGTTCTTCTGCCTTAATAATTGAATATTTCAATCCTGTAGCAATGTATGGTGTGTACCAACTCTCTTGATCACGAAACGGGATTTCCTCATCTACCAGCGGATAATTCAGGGCTACAATAAGTGATTTAAGAAACTCCGCCCTCGTCATGTTAGCATCAGGTTTAAAAGTTTTATCCGTATATCCATTGATCCAGCCCATGCTAACTGCTTCTTCAATATTTGTCTTAGCCCAATGCGAATTAATATCTTTCAAGGTTACTGTTGCAGCGGAAACCATTTGTGTCGTGAATACCATTACGCAAACCATCAACATTACAACAATACTCTTCAACTTTTTGATCATATTCAATAGCTCCTTTTCGACATTATTCTACTTGTAACATTATTCCAATTCTATTACATATATGCTAATTCTGCTATATGAAAATAAAAAAAGCACGAATATCCTTTTAGAAGGATAAGCGTGCTTCGCTTGTTTCATATTTGAATAATCATATGGTAATCCATACCATTTACTTTGTCAATCCATAGCGACAACGATTATCGGCGCAAAAAGTTACTCCCTTCGATCCTTCGGAAGCAGGAAGCCTAACAGACCGAAGAGCGGCAGAAGGCTGCAGCCGATCATGACGAAGCTAAGGCCCTGTGAATCAGCAACATTGCCGAGGATGACAGAGCCGAGCGCGCCCATGCCGAAGGCGAGACCGGTAATCAAGCCGGAAGCTGTTCCTACTTTACCAGGCATAAGCTCCTGGGCGTAGACGACGCTGACAGAGAAGCCGGACTGCAGAATGAAGCCCAGAACGATAATTGCGGGATACACCCATGTTAACGACAGATGCGGCAGAAGCAAAGCTATCGGCGATGCGCCGATAAGCGATATGAGCATCATTTTTTTACGACCGATTCGATCCGCTGCTACACCACCAACAAAGGTACCCACAACACCTGCGGCCATGAAAAGAAACAACGGTACCTGCGCAGGGCCAATGCCAACCCCATATTGCTCCCTAACAAAAAATTGATAGAAATTACCGATGGCGGCAGAATACCACGATCTTGCAAATACAATAATGAACAGAATTATTAGCGCGAAAGCAACAATTCGGCGATTCAAGTTATCAACTGACGAATGACTCTGAGAAGCTGCAGATAAAGTTCCTCCATGAGACTCTTCAGCAGCCAGCTTCTCCTTCTTCAGACGAGCCGCTTCTCCAGCAGCAGTCAGTTGAGCCGAATACCAAGGAACAATCTTAATAAGTATCGCGATAGCTAATGCGGCAAGCAGCATTCCCCACGCCGCCCCTCTCTGACCGAGCGGGACAAATATGAAAATAGTCATGAGCGGAGCGAAGGAGCTGCCCAGATTGCCGCCCACTTGATAGATCGATTGTGAGAAAGCGCGGCGTGCGCCGGCAGCCATATGAACGACACGCGAGCCCTCAGGATGAAATACCGCCGACCCGAAGCCAATAAACATAACGGAGAGCAGCAGCAGCCAGAAGCTCGGTGCGAAAGCAAGCCCTGCAATGCCAACCATGCTGCAAAGCATGCCGATCGGAAGCAGCTTTGGCTGCGGCCTTTTATCCAACAGCAAGCCGACTATTGGCTGCATAATGGATGAGGTCATATTAAGCGTAAAAGCGATCCAACCCACCTGGGCATAAGTCAACTTTAATGAATCCGCAAAAATCGGAAACAGGGCCGCGACAACTGCCTGCATGGAATCATTCAATAAATGGACAGAGCTGATTGCAAATAATATCGTGTAAACCGTTGCTGACTTAAGCGGACTGCTCGACTGCTTTGTCACGGTACTTGGTGCAGAGGACATGATGACAGTACCTTCCTTTCACTTTCCTTTCAACATAGCACAGGGGCTGCGAGTTCACAATCATTTTTTTAAGTATAAAGTCTTCACAAACAAGCTTTCTTCATGTTATAATGTAAGCGCTATCACAAGTCAAACTCACATTTCTAAGGGGGAAAATGAGATGATGAACATAGCGATGCCGGTACGGAATGTTTACGAGGATTTCGATTTACAAACTGATATTTTGTTTTTCAAGCTGGGCAATCAAGGGCTAGTCAGCTTCCACGGCAAAAACTACAATAGAAAGAAAAGAATGAGCGCCGCAGAGGTTGAGCAGCTTGTCCATCAGAAAGGCTTTTATCGAATCAGCTCTAATTGTTATATAAATATTGCCCAAATCAAATCCATAACGAGCGGAACTATTTCCTTCGGGTCCGATTGCGCAGAATCTAAGCAGGTCAATGTCAATCGGCGGAAGCAATATGTTATTCAGCAATTGTTCACCCAATGGTCGGCTAACAAAGAGTGGCGCATTACAACTTAATATCTATCAATATGAACAGCCGTTTTTCTCCTTCGCAACGAGGAAGAAAGGCGGTTGTTTGTTTGTGCCAGCCCTGCTATTCTAATTGTATGATATTTTACATATTCACACCCTATTTAAAATAAGGAGAGATCTTATGTCTAATCAAGGACAAGCATTTAAAGCACCATTTCATACTGAAGATGCGGTATGGTTGAAATGGGGAGCATATGAAGCGGCAGTATTGCCTGAAATCGGCGCCAATCTTATTATGTTCCGTGACGCGGCTAACAACTATACGTTCCTGCATTCGCCAAGCGAAGAAGAGATGGATAGCTTCAAAGAAAAGCCGGTCATTCATGGCATTCCGGTGCTCTTCCCGCCAAACCGCTATGAGGATGGTACTTTCACTTGGAATGGACGCACATATCAATTCCCTGTAAACGAAGAGAAAACCGGCAATCATCTGCATGGCTTTTTTCACACTGCTGCTTGGAAAGTCGATGACTTCGGCGTCACACAATCGGAGAGCTATGCAGCTCTAAGTATTACTGTTGATCCTAACCATTCCATATATACATATCTGCCGCATCGTTTTACAATTAAGCTTCGTTATTCATTGAATAATGAAGGTCTGCTTCAGCATGTTAGCGTACATAATGAAGGGGATGAAGCGATGCCTTGCATGCTGGCGTTCCACACCTCAATCAATGCGCCTTTCGCTCCTAACAGCTCAGCTGATGACTATCGCTTCAAAGCGACAATCGGCAATCGCTGGGAGCTGAATAATCGCATGCTTCCGACTAGCCAGACCCAGCCTTTGCTGCCGGAAGAGGAAGCAATGAAAACGACTGGCGTATCCCCATTCTGGGGTTCGATGGATAACCATTATACCGCAGAGCCTCGCAACGGACGGAACGTCATGGAACTGACCGATGAGAAGGAGAAGGTTACACTTGTTTATGATGTAGGTACTGGCTACAAGCAATGGATGATCTGGAATAACAACAGCACGCCAGGCTTCTTCTGCCCTGAGCCGCAGCTTAATTTAGTCAATGCTCCGAATGTGTCGCTGTCTGATGAGGAGAAGGGCTTCATTGCTCTAGAACCAGGCGGAATTTGGGAGCAGTCTGGTCGTTTGTACGTTCGCAAAGCATAAACACATCTATATCAAGCAATAAAACAATGAGACAGTCCTTAGTCGCATCGACAATTAGGGCTGTCTTTTTTGTACGTTCACATTCAAGTATGAATATGTAGATTAATGATCTTCAAACTCACAAATTTTCCTGCTTCTTGTTCTCCAACGGTAATCGCTACCTTTAATCAATCAAGGGATAGGGATTACTAAGTTCTAAGTGGAATCAAAAAATAGCCATCCAATCGCCAACTAAGCCAACCAAGTCCGCTAAGTTAGGATTTCAAGCCAAGAAAACAACATCCCCTAATGACTATTGTCGAAAAAAAAGGTAGAATAATAGAGAAAGCAATCGAATTAAGCAGCTTATACTTACTTACGAATTGTTAAGGGGGAGATTGCCTTGAAGCTTTTAAGAGGAGTCGCGATTTTTCTTGCCTCAGCCCTTATTCTATATGTTATTCTGCCTGTATCCTCTGCGGAGGCCGGGGTAATCGACCGTATTAAAGATATATACAATACGCCTGACAAAATCCAGCAATTAGAACAGCAATATTTGGACACGAAGGTACAGCTTGAAGCAACGATTGAAGAGCAAAAGCAGCAGTTAGACGAGGCTATAGATACAGCGGCCAAGCTGAATCAACAGCAGCAGGAGCTGCTGCAGCAAAATAAGCAAATCCAGCAGCTCAATTCGCAATACAAGCAGCAAAATGACCAGCTCGCCGAGCAAAACGCCGCGCTGCTAACAGAGCTCGAGCAAGCGAAGGAACAGCGCAAGTCGGTGTGGGACAAGCTGCTGCAATCGGCGCTGATCGCAATTGCGCTGCTCGCAGCCTACTTTATTTCCCTGCGTATTTGGCGCTTTATGAATTGGCGCAGACATGGACGCGCTGCCGGCAGAGGTCTGAGCTAATGATCGTTACGACGCCGAATCAGGTCGGACATGCCCATATATCATTAGAAGCTGAAGACGCTCTGCATGTCTTCCACCCCAAATCGATTATTGCGTTCCAAGGCTCGCCGCTGCTGCGTGAAGATCGGTTTATGGATTTTGCTGGTGTCTTCCGCAAGAAGAAGTGGATTCGATCCCGCATTTCCGGTCCTTCTGAATTTATAATCGGGCTGCCGCCGGGCTGCGCGCTTGAGACGATCCCAATCGAAGCGGACAGCAATCTGCTTTTTGATTTTAAACATGTGTTATTTTTCTCAGAAAATATGCAAGCCAAGTCCGTCATTCAACGGATGAAGAACATTTGGATAACGCGCGAGCTCGTCCGCATTCGCTTCAGCGGTCCCGGTACACTCGGTCTCATGACCAAAGGCGACATCAAGGTAATTCAGCTTAAACCGGACTATCCGTTATTTGTAGATACAAATGCGCTTATTGCCTATCCTGACAATGCGTCTATTAAACTCTCGGTATATGGCAATCAATTAGCTAGTCAGCATATGGGGGTACAATGGGAGCTTAGCGGCTCCGGTCCCGTACTCATTCAGACAGGCTCAACCAATGCAGAGCTGGAGGATCAGCTGCAAGGCGGTGGTTTCATTCGCCGCGTACTGCGTGAGCTGCTTCCCTTCGGAGGCATTTACATTAAGTAATGAATGCAGAATGCAAAAAGCTGTCCTTAAGTTGATCAACTCAACTTAAGGACAGCTTTTCTTGTATTATTTGACCGAACCCAGCATCCCTTGCACAAATCGCTTTTGCAGAAGGAAGAAGACAACCAGCGTAGGAAGTGTTGTAATGACGATAGCGACCATAATAACACCGTAGTCCGGATTATAGGAGGAAGCAAGCGACGATACAATTAACGGTAACGTTTTCTTATCCGGTGTCTGCAAAATAATGAGCGGCCACAAGAAGTTATTCCAATAGCTCATGAACGTAATGATGCCGGCTGCCGCGTAGGTTGGCTGCATTGTCGGCACGTAAATGCGAGTAAACAAGGAAAACTCGCTAAGACCATCAACACGGCCCGCTTGCAGCAGCTCACGCGGAAATGACTTCGTATTCTGCATGAAGAAGAAGATCATGAACGCAGTCGTTATCGATGGCAAGATGACTGCCGCTAATGAGTTCATCAGACCAAAACCGCTGAACATCCGAAATAGCGGAATCATAATGGCTGCAAATGGCATCATCATCGACAGCATGAGAAGACCAAAAAGTCGATCCTTGCCTTTTGAACGGTAGACTTCAAAGCCGTAACCAGCCAGTGAGCTTAAAATCAATGTTGCCAGCGTTCCAACTATGGCAATAACCGTTGAGTTAACAAAAGCAGCACCAAGGCTTGTCGTGTCAAACAGCTTAGATAGGTTTTCGGAAAACTGGGAGCCGAAGCTGAACTTCCCTTTCACGATGTCCGAAGACGTATTAGTCATCCCGATAAGCATCCAAGCAAAAGGGAATAAAGAGATAAACGAAGCGAGTATTAAAAATAAGTGAACGATCGACATTCTTAATTTTCTCATCGTTTCTCCCCTCCTACCTTAAGCTGGAGCAGCGCAAGAACAGCTACTATAATAACAATCGCGTAAGATACCGTTGCTGCATAACCGAAGTTAGGCGTGTATTGGAATGACAGATTGTAGATGTATTGTGAAATAGTCATTGTCGAATTGCCTGGGCCGCCGTTCGTAATATTGACGACTTCGTCAAACAGCTGCAGTGTTCCGTTCGTCGATATGATTGCTGTGAACAGCAAAATCGGCTTCAGCATCGGAATCGTAATGGTGAAAAATTGGCGTATCTTCGAAGCGCCATCGATCGACGCAGCTTCATAAATACTTGGATCAATATTCTGCATAGCTGATAAGTAGAAAATCATATTATAGCCAGTCCAGCGCCAAGTAATTGCTGCGATAATAACGACCCGTGCCCAGATTGGATCCATTAGCCAAGCGATCGGTTCATTAATAATATGCAGCGATGTTAGCATCTGGTTTGCGATGCCGTCCAGCGAGAATATGCTTTTGAACAATACCGCATAGGAGACTAGCGATGTAACACAAGGCAAGAAGATCGCTGTACGGTAAAAGCCCTTGAAGCGTAAGTTCGGCATATTAAGCAAATGGGCAATAATTAAGCCTAAGAACAGCATGATTGGCACTTGGATGATTAAGTAAAGAAGTGTATTCAATACCGCTTGCTTGAACATAGGATCAGAAAACAAGCGGATGTAATTGTCTATGCCTACATATGAATATACGCTGCCCTTGCCAGATTGAAAGGACAGTATAAACGATTGAATCATTGGATAAAAGCTGAACAAAAGAATAAGAGCGGATGGCAGCGCTACAAACTGCCATCCGATTAGAGAGGATTTATTCCATTTGCCTCCCATATTAACCACCGCCTGCTAACGATTTTTTACTGCACTTGTTGTTCAAAATGTTTTTGGATATTAGCTAGGCTTTGCGTAAGATCTGAGCCGTTCAAAATATTAGGCAGTTCATTTTTCAATGCATCTTTAGCTTCTTGTGTATACATACCAAGCGAGATGCCAGGAACTACTGTAGACCACTTAGTAAAGTCGCTGTAAATAGCTTGTCCACTGAAAAACTCCGATGTTTGGCTGTATGCTTCACTGGAGAATGCAGGAATGAATGAGCCAACGCCGCCGTTTTCAGTCAGGAAGCGTTCATAAAATTCGCTGCTGCCGCCAATTGTTTTAGCCAGGAAATCAATAGCCAGATCTTTATTTGCAGTACCTTCTAGTACAAACCAGCTCGATCCGCCTTCATTAGATGCGTTGACGCCTTGCTCAATGTTCAATTTAGGAGTCGGAGCAACCGCCCATTTGCCGCTTTGATCCTTAGCATCCATAATGGAAGCGATTTGCCATACGCCCGATACAACAGTCGCTACATCGCCTGAGTTGAAGCTTCCTACGAATTCACTCCAGCCTGTAACTGGTTTAGCGATACCGGAATCGGAGATTGCTTTATATACACGAAGTGTTTCTGTCATAACCGGATTATTTACAAAGTTTCCTTTGTTATCCGGTGTAATGTACCAAGAACCGCCGGATTGAAGCAATACAGAAGTCAAAGCTTCATCATTAGGGTTAATAGTAGACATGTATTTACCTGTTTTTTCTTTTACAACTTTACCGATTTCAATGTACTCATCCCAAGTAATGTTCTCAAGGTCAGCTGCAGTAAAGCCCGCTTGTTCCAGATAATCCGTACGATAGAACAAGCCCGTTACACCGATATCGAAAGGAACGCCATATACTTTATTGTCGATTGTGAGAGCATCAACTTTATACTGTGAGAATTGGCTAAAATCTACTTTGTCTGTAAATTCAGCAAATGTGTTCGGATAGGCTGTAACATACTTTTGAATATTAGGATCGTTAACCAGAATAATGTCTGGCAAACCTTTTTTAACGCCTGATGCTAGGTTCGTATTCAATTTTTGCTCTAAATCCGTTCTTGCCATATCTACAATTTCAAGTTCAAAGTTTGGATTTTCCCTCTGATACAGCTCCTCAGCAATTTTCAGTGCTGCTCCGTTAAAGGATGGATCCCATGCCCATGCAACAACCTTTTGCTTCGCGGAACCGGAATCCGATGTATTGCCAGCGTTGGAATCATTTTTATTGGAACCGCATGCTGCTAGCAAAGTAGCTGTTAGTGAAACTAACAGAAGTAATGAAAGCACTTTCTTCATTTTGCATAACCCCTTCTCATCATGTATGTGTTTTCTTAAATAATTTTATGAAAATTAATAAATACTGTATAATAATTATTAAATGATTATTAGCATTAATTATTGTTTCACCATATTGATATCATTTATCTTTAGTAAAAATTATGAATTCTGGGGTGAAATTATGGATATTACTTCCCCTGTTTATCGGGTCATGATCGTAGATGACGAGCCTATTCAACGGACAGGTCTTGTACATTTATGTAATTGGCAAGAGCACGGGATTGATATTGTCGCTCAAGCCTCAAACGGACAAGAGGCACTACAATTAATTGAACAAACACAACCCCATGTTGTCATAACAGACATCGTCATGCCCGTTATGGATGGCGTTGAGCTTACAAAAACAATCCGCATGCTCCATCCGGAAGTGAAAGTCGTCGTACTGAGCAGCTACAGCGAATTTGACTATGTACGCGAGGTATTCAAATATGGCGTAACCGATTACTTACTTAAGCCAAAGGTTACCGCTGCCGAACTGGTCAGCTTAATTATTGCCCAATGCGAAGGGATGGATATCGATGAATCCCATCGGCAGACTAACATTCAAGAGCCTTCTTTACAGCTCGCACAGCTGCTCTACCAAGAGGAAAGCTCAGTTGAAGCATGGAGAAATGCAGACGAGCTGTTTCAATATGAAACGTATCGAGTATTGAAAGCTAACAATGAATTGTTGCTCTCCAAAACGAAGCTAACGCAGCAAAATATCGAAGAAAAGCTGCTTCATTTAGCTAAAGAGCATCTGGCAAATATGAACTATATCCCGATATTTCACAAAAATGAGTGCCTATTTATCATTAATTATGATGCAGATGCGGATAAAGCGTTTCACCAGTCGTCTCGACAGTTCGCAGATGCTGTTAAGCATTCACTCACTTATATTCGGTTTATTCAATCAAATAGCTTCCATTCTCTTCCTAAAATATTGGAAACTAACCACAGAATTGATCTTTGCTTGGGTAAGCTCATTTATTTTGAAAACCAATCGATTGTCAATGAACGAACCATTAAGCTGGAAGCTAATAAAACGACCTTTGAGCTTGCACCGTTCATTGATTGTATTCGTATGCTTTCCATAGAGAAAGCGGCTGATCAGTTAAAAAGCTTTTTCGAGCAGGTTAAGAAGAATCAAGATTATGACGAATACAGCCTTAAACGACTTTGCCAAAATATTATTTACTCTACAAATAGTGCGCTCGAGCATTTAAATCTGCCTATCGGCTCGCAAGGCGTGTCTAGGCTTAAGCTATTCAAGGAGATTGACCACTCCTTCGACGTTGCCGAGCTGGAGCATACTGTTATGCGGTATTTGGATGATTTGAATACATTCGTCCATCACAATACGGATCAACAGCATTCGGTTATTTTGAACCAAATCTACTCTTATGTGAACGAAAACTACGCAAGTGATATAACATTAGGCGCAATCGCCGATGAGCTCCATTTGAATTACAGCTATTTGTCATCGTATTACAAACAGCGCACGAATGAGAACTTAACGACCTTTATTAATAGAGTGCGAATTGAGAAAGCGAAGGAGCTGCTGCTCGATCCTAAGCTGACGATATCTGAAATTAGCCGAAGGACTGGCTTTTCAGAACATAATTATTTCTCCAAGGTGTTTAAGAAAATGACAGGGCTAACGCCTGTCGAATATAGGAATCAAGTGTATTCAACGTGAAATTAGGTGATCAATTGCTGCGCAGGAACAGTCTTTTTATCAAAATCATTCTGTTGATGGTTTCTGGCATTACCATTATTTCTATTATTTTGACCTTTGCTTCATCCAGCATTGCGGAACGCATTCTGCTAAAGCAGGTTGTGCAAAGCGCTACTGCTAATATGAACCTCGTGAAGAACGATCTGCTGGAGTATAACGATCAAGTGACGAATACAATGCTGCAGATTAACAGCAGCGAAGCTTTCCGCAACTATATTACGAAGCCTGTTGAAACTACGTTGGAGCACACCAATTTAGTTATAGCATTAGGCAAGTATATTGATACCTATAAGGACTACTTGAGTCCAGAGGGCTCACATATTCTTGTTTCCGCGATGCCAGGGAAGGGCGGCAGGCATTACTCCAGCAATGCATTGAAATGGGACAAAATCCCTCAGGATATCGTATCTGATTATATGACAGAGGATGGAACCATACTGAATCGACTGCAGTATTTCAGCAGCAAGGATCTGTTCTCGGATACTGTGCCTTACGACAATTTTATTTTTGCGACTAAGCCGCTTATTGACGGCCGAACACAGCTTCTATACGGCTATGCCGCAGTCGTCATGGATGAGCTGAATATATCGAGCAAATACAGTCCCTATCTGACTGAAGGTATTCAGATTGCTCTAATCTCAGCTGACGGCACTATATTATCCAGCAGCAAGAAGGAATACATCAGCACGGTAGATAACGACTTGCTTGCTACCGCTGAAGCCGCCGCTGCTAAAGCGAACGGCACCTGGTCTTTAGAAGACGCCAAGACGACATATATCTCCTTCTTTTTGCCGGAGTATAATGCTTATTTAATTGAAGAGATTGATCAGATAAGAGCCTTTTCCTCCTTATATTCCATATCTGCCGACATTTTAAAAGTGGTCAGTGTTGTGGTGCTAATCAGCATAATAATCGTATATTTCATTAGCAAACAAATGACGAAACCACTCAATCAGCTTGTTATGACGATGCAATCCTCGAAGGGAGACAGCTTAATTGCGCATCCGCTTAACGAAAGCGCCAGCTACGAGACGAATGTACTGACGAAAACTTATAATCGCTTCATTAAAGAAATTGAGTCGTATACTGAGCAGCTTGTTATTGAACAGCAGGAACGTCGCAAAGCCGATCTTAACGCGCTGCAAATGCAGATTAATCCGCATTTTCTGTACAACACATTAAGCTCAATCAAGTATTTAGCGAAACTGAATCGATTTAATGAGGTTGATCAGACTATAAACAGCTTGATCTCTATGCTTCAAAGCACCTTAGGCAGCACAGAGGATCAAGTTACGCTGCAGTCGGAAATAGATACACTGAAGCATTATGTGTTTATTAATCAGATTCGTTATGGTGAAAAGTTCAACGTACATTACGAGATTGCTGAGAAGTGCATCGATCTGCTAGTTCCTAAGCTTATTTTGCAGCCATTCGTAGAAAATGCTTTCTTTCATGCTTTCCCAGGCTATACAAGCGGAAATATTCATCTCTTTGTACGTAAGGGCGGAGACACGCTCATTATTGAGGTGATGGATGATGGGATCGGGATAGCCGATGTGGATGCAGCCATTCATAAACATAAGGAGCAGCATTTGTCCGGCATCGGCATTAGCAACGTGAACAGCCGGATTCAGCTGCTTTACGGTACGGAGTACGGCGTTAGCATTGAAAGCGAAGAAGGCTACGGTACGGTAGTCAAAATTACGCTGCCGCTGCGATTGGCGGTATAGACTACAAGTGAACGGCATAAGTAAAAATGAAGGCTGTCCTATAAGTGAACAGCAGCTCAAATCGTTAGAGCTACCTAACGATTTGAGCTGCTGTTATAACTAAGGACAGCCTTCTCTAACATTTAGCGTATAAATGACATTTGGAGCAGTTCAAAAATTAAATACCTTTGAAAGTGAACAAATGCATATAGCTGCGATTGGCGTAAAGTGTATATTGCTTATCAGCCCGCTGTCCCCAGCTGTCATTGCCGGCCACACCCATTTGCTGCGCATTAATCCGAACCGATGTCTTATCGCTTACGGGCAACAAGTGAATATGATCATAGGACTCCAGCTCAAAAGGCGTGAATGGCAGTGCGTTCAGCTCAAAGCGCGGTGAGCCCGTAATTACAATTCCCTCGCCTGCAGCGTTAGTAATGGCGGCCGACCGTACCTCCATCTTATTGCCGCATTCCTGCGGCCGAATGTATGGAACGAATTGTTCAGCTATAGTGCCTGAATAAATGCCAAGCTTGCCGCCTTTCTGACGATCCCAGTAAGTTTCATCAGGGCCAAATCCGTACCAGCGTATCTGATCAAATTGCCCGTCTAAGTCGAAGCGAACGCCAACCTCCGGAATTTCGGGAAGATTAGCGCCAGGCGTTAATGTCTCCAGCACTCGCACCTCTCCATCGTTATGGATTGTGAACTCCATGATTAAATGTGACATGGAAGCTTCGGCAAGAGTATATTGTGCCCTGACAACTGCAAAGCTTGAGGAAGCTTCCCAAGTGAGACTGCGCAGCTCACGCTTCAAGCTTGCTTCTCTCCATACCGCACAGCGCTCATGCAGCCGATTGCCGCGGTCATTATCATTAAGCGCCCGCCAGAAATTCGGCGTAATCCCATGCTCCGTCGCATAACCTGCCATTGTCTGCTTTAATCTTTCCTTCCCTTGCCATACATAAGAGTTCAGCAAGCCGGTCGTTTTATCGAATTGAACCGCAAACATATCGCCACGCACCATGATCACTGCAGCCGATTCCTCGATTTCGATCACAGTTGAAGCAGTTGAAGCTGTTGAGGTAGCTGAGGTAGTTAAAGCAGCAGAAGCAGCAGTGTTTCGCTCTCCTATCATCGCTTGCTTCGGAGAAGGCAGAAGAAATTGCTCGAAAGCAAGCTCATAGCCCGCTTCAGCCCATAGCTGCGGTTCGCGAAGTCGAAGCTCCAGCGTAAGCACCGCTTCTCCTTCATCCGCTTTCAGATGCGGCATCGTGAATGGAATGTGAATCGACAATTCCTCTTCAGGCGCAATCGCTGCTGTAAGCTCGCCCTCCTCTACTTTTACACCATCAATGGCAACATGCCACGCGAGATTGAAACAATCCAAATTGACAAATAAAAGGCGATTGGTTAGCGTCACATGGCCTTCGACAAGATTGCCCGCCTCGAACTTCACTGCCTGATAAACCTTTTTCACCTCTTGCAGCTTTGGAGACGCTTGACGATCTGCAAAAATCAGCCCATTGCCGCAGAAATTACCGTCATTAGGCGAATCGCCGAAATCCCCGCCATAGGTCATACGGACTGTCCCATCCTGATCGGTTACCCGAATAGATTGGTCGATCCAGTCCCATATAAAGCCCCCCTGCAGCTGCGGGTATTTCTCGAACAAGTCCCAATATAAATGCAGCCCGCCGCATGAATTGCCCATCGCGTGGCTGTACTCGCACAGGATAAAAGGTTTATCTGTATGCTGACGTATATATCGCTCCACATCCTCTGGGCTAGTATACATCTGACTTTCAATATCTGAAGCCGCATTGGATGAACGATAGTGGAACACACCTTCATAGTGAATAGGGCGCGTAGAGTCTGCGGCTTTAAGATGCTCATACATTTTTATGAAGTTATCGCCCCCAAAAGACTCATTGCCGAGCGACCAAATGACGACCGAAGGATGATTCTTGTCTCGCTGAAGCATCGTATTGCATCTGTCAATGACTGCAGCCGTCCACTGCGGGTTGCTGCCAGGAATAGCTTCGCCCAAGCCTTGTTGCCCATAACGCCATGAGCCGTGCGTCTCTAAATTCGCTTCATCTATTACATATAGCCCATATTCATCACAAAGCCTATACCAAAACGAATCATTGGGGTAATGCGAAGTGCGCACCGCGTTAATGTTCGCACGCTTCATTAGCTCTATATCACGACGCATATCCGCTTCCGTTATCGTACGTCCCGTGTCACAAGAAAATTCATGGCGATTCACGCCTCTGAACATGACTCTTTTGCCATTGATCAGCATTAGCCCTCCTTTAATCTCGAAGGAACGGAAGCCGACCTTGCAGCTTACAGCTTCCAGCAGCTGACCCGACTCGTCTTTTACGGTTAGTAATAGAGTATAAAGATTCGGCTCCTCAGCGCTCCACTTAAGCGGGTTCTTAACCATTGCTGCTAAGCTGATAATTGTCAAATCTTCTCCACTTACAACGACGCTAGCCGCGAGCGGCTGCGACATCGCAACTTTCTCGCCAGCCTTATCCAACAGCACAGCCTCAAGCACAACCGGCTGTTCATTTCTCATATAATAATTCAATAGTTTAGCATCTATGCTCAGCTCCGCATCGCGGTATTGCTCATCCAGCGTCGTTCGCACGAAAAAGTCATAGAGATGAATATCCGATTTCGTATATAAATAAACATCACGGAAAATCCCGCTCATCCGCCAGAAATCCTGGTCCTCCAGCCAGCTCGCATCGCTCCAGCGATACACCTCAACAGCCAGCTTATTGTCTCCGTCCTTCAAATACGGTGTCAAATCAAACTCCGCCGGCGTAAACGTATCCTCGCTATAACCGACAAGCTCGCCATTCAGCCATACATAAAACGCCGACTCTACCCCTTGGAAGCTGATGAAAACCGGCTTGCCTGCCCAGCTCTGAGGAACGTTAATCGTTCTTGTATAAGATCCAACCGGGTTATAGGCGACAGGAGCGAATGGAGCTGTAACCTCCTCATTGCCGACCCACGGATAGGTCACATTCGTATATTGCGGATAATCATAGCCCTGCAGCTGCCAATGACCTGGAACTTGGATCTCCTGCCACCCGCTGCAATCATAATCCATTCGAAAGAAGTCAGCCTCACGATTCTCGGCTTTCGGAGCCCATGAAAACTTCCAGCTGCCATTTAAGGAATAGTAATTAGTGGAGCTCTTCATGTCTCCATCGGCCTTCAAAGCATGCTCCACACTATCAAACGGCATGAAAGCTGCATGCGCTTCCATTCGATTCAAAGCAAATATTTCTGGATTATTGTTCCACTCCGGATACCCATTGGCAGGCGGCGTGTACTCCCATTTCCTTCTCATTGCAGCAGCACCTCTTATCCTTATTTGTTGAACTATATTCACATTATATAATCTTTGAGATACTTAATAAATCTAACAATATTCAACCAATATATAAAAATTTGAACATAATTGAGGGCGCGGGTCTCATGCTGGTCACGCTGTAGTTCCGTGACTAGACCGTGACTAGAACGTGACTATAGTTACCACTGAAGTCCGCAGTTATCGTTCACGCTGCATGTAACATTACCTTTACCGTTACCGAACCAACAACAGCACTCGGTATAAATACCATACCGCTATAGAACCCAGGATACCTGTGCGGCTAACGGTAAAATCTACCTCTCGAAGCTTGAGACCACTGTGGCCTAACTGCTTAAGCGAAAAACCTTCCTTTACAATCTGCGATCATCGTTAAGTTACCCTATTTCTCAGGTTTTAAAGGAAGGAGTTTCCTTTGAAACTTAGTAAACCTTGTATCCATCAAATTTAAGAGTAGCGATTACCGTTGGAGGATGTGTCTATATTCCTGTGAATCTTTATATGTTTTTTCACGCTAGACGCTTGCCACAAGTTTTCTATTTACATTTCATCCAATTTATACTATTGTTATTTCATATAAGTAACTAATTCAACCATTGCACGAAACAATTTGATAATACACTAATGACGAAGAACGTCTCATTCGAGCTCCTATGAGTTCAAATGAGACGTTTTAATTTTTATCTGGAAGGGAGAATATTTCAATGCAATTTCAAGAACGTTATGAACATTTTCTCAAGCATCATACAGAGAATCGCTCAGGTGAACGATTAGGCAGATTAATAAGGGGGCATGGACATGCAGAAAAACTGTTTCTACAATCGGTATGGTTCCCGCTGTTCGGCAACTTTGAGCATCTGCATCCCGAGTATGAGATACTGGATTGGCGTGGCAGATCTTATTTTGCCGACTTCGTCTGGAGTAAGAATGGTATCAAGATCCTCATTGAGATTAAGGGCTTTGCCACACATGTGAGAGATATGGACAGACAAAAGTATTCCAACGAGCTGAACAGAGAAACTTTTTTGACAGCAATGGGCTACTCCGTCATTTCCTTTTCCTATGATAATGTTGAGCAGCAGCCTGAGTTATCTATATCGTTACTGCGCATGGTGTTGTCTAGATTCCAAGCTAACGCCGTTTCATTGAGCCGACCTTTAGCCGATGAGAAGGAAGTTCTTCGCTTAGCATTCCAACTTTCCAGAGCAATTCGCGTCAAAGATATTATGAACCACTTCCAAGTCGCGGACAAAACCGCTCGACTATTGCTCAAAAGATTATGCGACAAAGGCCACTTGCGTTCATGCAGAACCGAAAAAACTCAAAGGGTTCATCATTATGAACTCAGTCCTAATTCTTATAAACACCTATAACAAAAGATCATCAAATGGCTCATTGCAATTTGCTAAAAGCCTTACCTTGGCTGTTGCCCTATCGATTAAATAGCCGGCATTACATTGCCGCCGTTAACAGGGATATAGGCTCCTGTAATAAAGCTGGACAGATCTGATGCTAGAAAAGCAGCCACATTTGCAATTTCCTGGTCCTCTCCTCTGCGCCGCAGTGGAACCTGCTTGGAATAGTCCTCATTCAACTCAGTGCCTGCCGCCCGGTCACGGGCGCTGATCGTCCAGCCTGGTGCGATCTGATTAACGGTAATCTGGTGCTCGCCTACCTCCTTTGCCAGAACACGATAAACGCCGTCCATACCACGCTTGCCAGCTGTATATGCTGATTGCCCAGGGAAATTTTGCATGGAGCATTCAGTATTAATTCCGATCAACCTGCCCCAGCCGCGCTCAATCATCGATGGAATGAACGCTTTGGCCAAATAAACGCTTTGCATGACACAAGACTCGAATTGACCGACATAGTCGGAAGCCGGCTGCTGAAGCACTGATTTCCACTCGTATTGAATAACTGCATTCGCAATTACAATATCAACTGAACCAAGCTTTTCATCGATCACAGACTTCATATCCATCATCTGCTTCTCACTTGTTACATCCGCTTTTACTATCATAGCCCGTCGGCCTTGCGTTGTTATTTCTTCCTTGAGCTCCAGTGCTTTCTGCTCATTTGAGTTATAGTGGATAACGATATTCGCACCGCACCCCGCTAAAGTTGAAGCCATTATCCGTCCCAAATCCCCTGTCGCACCAGTTATTAATGCTGTTCTCCCGCTCAAATTTAGTTCCATCATTTCCATCCTCTCCCACTTTATATTCCACAGATCTCAGTATACATTTTTATATCTTGTTGTTCTATCGGATTACCTAGAAATTAAAAGAACTTTAACTTTATAATAGTCAAGCAAATTAATTTACCTATAGGTTACTCAAATTCGTACGTTTCAGACAAATAGCAACTCTATCTCTTGTGACTTAAAGGTTATTCATGTATATTCACTCTATAAGCAAACTGATATGATTCATATATGTATTAACAATTCAATACTGTCGGAGGGTTTCAAGTGAAAATTGAGCTGTCAGAACAAAACCTGCCTATATTCGAAGCTATTTCTAGTAATGTACGTATTCGCATTGTTCATCTGCTGGCCCAAAAATCAATGAACATTCGTGAGCTAGCTGAAGCTCTTGGACTAAGCAGTGCGATTATGACTATGCATGTAAAAAAACTTGAAAAAGCCGATATTATACGTTCAGAAATGACTCCCGGCAGGGGTGGGGCCGCTCAGAAAGTATGCAGTCTGCATATGGATGGACTGGAGATTCAATTTCCTCAGAAGGATATTATCCATCGCGAATCTCGCAGGACAGAGGTTTCTATTGGGCACTACACCGATCTGAATATCGTACCTACCTGTGGAATTTGTACAACGGAATCCATAATCGGCATATTTGACGATCCGCGTTACTTTCTCGACCCTGACCGAGTCAATGCGAAAATATTATGGTTCACGCAAGGTTACATCGAATATAAAATTCCTAACTTCCTATTGAACAGCGAGGCGCCGGAAGAGCTTGAAATATCTATGGAAATTTCTTCTGAAGCGCCTTTTACGAACATTAATTGGCCATCTGATATTACCTTTTTCTTCAATGGTATTAATCTTGGAAACTGGACCAGTCCTGGTGACTTCGGGGGCAGAGGAAAGCTGAATCCGCCTTGGTGGTTTGAGGACATTAATCAGTACGGCCTTCTTAAACGACTAATCATCAAGAAGGAAGGCACCTATATGGATGGTATAAAGCTATCCAATGTATCGCTGGACGACATCGATATTCGCAATAATCACTGGACCTTCCGAGTTGCAGTTTTAGAAGACGCTGAACATATCGGCGGCGTAACACTATTCGGTTCAGGCTTTGGCAACTATAATCAGGATCTTGTTTTTAAGCTGTACTACACGAAGCTGACACAAGATGCTGCTGCACGGTAATTGCAAAAGCTAAAGCTGGCCCTAGTCTATAAGACTTAGGCCGGCTATTCGCATTAGTAAAACTTCTACCTCTGAAGCTAAGCTGCTCAATCGACAACTCTCCAATAACTAGATTTTCTTTGCCTGCAACAGTAACTTCTACCTCTAAAGCTAAGCTGCTCAATCGACTACTCTCCAACAACTAGATTTTCTTTGCCTGCAACAGTAACTTCTACCTCTAAAGCTAAGCTGCTCAATCGACTACTCTCCAACAACTAGATTCCCTTTACCTCCAGCGGAAGTTTCTACTGTTACAGTTTGCTCCATACAACTGTTCTACCTTGCAGCGGTAAATGCTACCGTTGCAGTAGGACTAATTCGAAAAATCGTTAGATTAGTTAAATTTAAAGGTAGGTTTTTCCTTTAAAGCTTGGCACATTACCAATCAGCTCAATTTAAAGGTAGGTTTTTCCGTTACAGGCCGGGTTACGTATGTACAATACAAATCAGCTCAACAACTAGATTCTCTTTGCCTGCAACAGTAACTTC
>Ga0182739_1000058_pt1 | contig 250748 bp, 222 predicted proteins | sample eDN5th30CBELigBY_FD_128873 | JGI IMG/M metagenome (GOLD analysis project Ga0182739, IMG submission 128873) | Enriched backyard soil microbial communities from Emeryville, California, USA - eDNA 5th pass 30_C BE-Lig BY (version 2) (version 2) | ecosystem: Environmental > Terrestrial > Soil >... | reverse complement strand
GCACTCAAATAACGATGAAAATTAAAGACAATACAGTAGACGACCAATATGACGAGTATTTGGAGCCGTATCGTTTAAAGGCGATCGTGAAAAAATATTCTGATTTCATTCGTTACCCGATTAAGATGGATATTGCCGGTCAGCGTCCGAAAGAAGGAAGCGAAGGCGAGTTCGAGGAATATGTGGAGGAGCAAGTCGTCAACAGTATGGTGCCCATCTGGCGCAGAAACAAAAACGAGCTGACAACTGAGGATTACGAGCAGTTTTACTTTGAGAAGCGTTACGGTTTTGACAAGCCGCTGAAGCATGTTCATATTAGCGCTGATGGCGCAGTAGTCTATAATGCTATTCTTTTTATTCCGGAAAATACGCCTTTTGATTATTACACGAAGGAATATGAGAAGGGACTTGAGCTTTATTCCAACGGTGTACTTATCATGGAGAAATGCTCAGATCTGCTGCCTGACTATTTCAGCTTCGTGAAGGGGATGGTAGATTCCGAGGATCTGTCTCTGAACATTTCGAGGGAGCTGCTGCAGCATGATCGCCAGCTAAAGCTGATCGCCAAAAATATTAAAAACAAAGTAAAAAGCCAGCTTGCCAGCATGCTAAAAGATGAACGCGAAAGCTATGAGAAGTTCTATAAAGCATTTGGCCGCGGCTTAAAATTCGGCGTTTACAGCGATTACGGCGCCAATAAAGAGCTTTTGCAGGATCTTCTGCTGTTCCACTCCTCCAAGGAGAAGAAGCTTGTCAGCTTAGAAGAGTACGTATCCAGAATGCCTGAGGATCAGAAGTACGTCTATTATGCTGCCGGTGATTCGATCGACCGTCTGGAGAAGCTTCCACAGACTGAGGTGGTATTGGATAAAGGCTATGAAATTTTATACTTCACAGATGATATCGATGAGTTTGCTATTAAGTCGATCATGACTTATAAGGAGAAGGAATTTAAGTCGGTATCGAGCGGCGATCTTGGCATCGAGACTGATGAGAAGACAAAGCTGACAGAGGAAGAGGAGAAGGACAGCAGCGAGTTATTTGCTAGCATGAAAGAAATTCTTGGCGATAAGGTAACGAGCGTGAAAGCGTCCAAACGTCTAAAATCGCATCCTGTATGCCTATCCTCTGAAGGCGAGCTGTCTATCGAAATGGAGAAGGTTCTCAATGCGATGCCGGATTCGCAAAATCTGAAGGCAGACAAAGTGCTGGAGATTAATGTGAATCACGAGGTTTACAGCGCGATCAAAGCGGCGTTCGCAAGCGATAAAGAGAAGCTGACGCTTTATACGAATTTGCTTTACAGCCAAGCTTTGCTAATTGAGGGCTTGCCATTGCAGGATCCTGTACAGTTCACTAACGATATGTGCAAAGTAATGGTTTAATCAGATTTCGTTGGTCTATCAACATTAAAAATAGCGAGCGGAGATCTATCTCTGCTTCGCTATTTTTATTCCGTTTTTGGACAGCATGAAATGGTCTTCACAGAGCATAATAGTAAGAAAAGATCATTTTTTTAATAATATTATGAACAAATGGTTGCGATTTATGTCGAAGAGGCATAGAATAGTTGTGAACGAGTTCACAATGCAACAATTATAATCGCTCTAATGTGATAAAATTCACACACCTACTTTATAACTTTTTATGACTTTATAGTGATCGTGTAATGCTGCAAGAACTCAATAGATGGTTATATTAAGCTAATACGCAAGAGGAGGCTTTTTAATTATGTCCGAAACGTTAACTAATGAAAATAAGGGGCAGGGAGTAAGCGTGCAAGAGCAACTGCAATCTCCTGAAACGCAGCAAGCGCTGTCGGAGCTTTTGAATAATCTTCCGAAGCTCGCAGAAATGTCTACACTATTGGTGAAAGCGTATGACGTTGCCAATACGGTAGCGAAGGATCCTGTATTGGTCAATGATATGGTCCATGGTACAGTTGACTTCGTTAAGCCTATCGTAGGCAAAGCAAAGAATGTAGCTGCAGCCGCAATAGAAGCTAACGATCGCGCTCAAGCTTCTGATGCACAAATCGGCCTTATGGGTATGCTCAAAATGCTTAAAGATCCTGGAGTACAACAATGCCTGCGGTTCGCGCAAGCTTTCCTAGATGTAACAGCAGCTAATAAACAAAAATAATTGTAAACATGTTGAACGGAGGATTACTATGGCTAAGCAAATTTTCATTTTAGGCGGCGGCTACGGCGGTGTCCTAAGCGCCTTGACTGCACGTCAATATATTAAGCCAGAGGATGCGGCAATTACAGTCGTTAACCGTATCCCTCAGCATCAAATCGTTACAGAACTACATCGTTTGGCAGTGGGCGGCGTAAGCGAGCAAAACGTTGCATTGCCGCTGGATAAGCTGTTCAAAGGTCAACATATCAATCTTATGATTGATGAAGTAGCTAGCATGGACATCGAGAAGAAGCACCTAAACTTTAAGAGCGGCCTGACAGCAAGCTATGACACTCTTGTTATCGCGCTTGGCGGCGAAACAGCATTCTTCGGCATTCCAGGTCTGGAAGAGTATAGCTTGACGTTGAAATCCGTACAGGAAGCGAACCATATCCGCGCTCATGTTGAGTCGCGTATCGCAGCATACGCGAAGTCTAAGAACAAAGCTGATGCGACTATTGTTGTTGGCGGCGGCGGCTTGACAGGTATCGAGCTAATCGGCGAAATGGCTGACAAGCTTCCTGAAGTATGCGCTGAGTACGGCGTTGACTTCAACGAAATCTCTTTGATTAACGTAGAAGCGGCTCCTTCCATCCTAGCTGGCTTCCCAGCAGAGCTTGTAGCTCGCGCTAAGAGCAGCCTTGAGAAGCGCGGCGTTACTTTCTTAATCGGAGTTGCTGTAACTGAGGTTCAAGGAAACAAAATTACGCTTAAGGACGGCAGTGTTATCGAAGCTAATACCTTCGTATGGACAGGCGGCGTAACAGGCAATAAGCTTGTTGCTGAATGCGGTATCGAGGTTAACCGCGGTCGAGCGACAGTAAATGAGTTCCTGCAATCGACTTCACATCCTGGCATCTTCCTAGCGGGCGACAGCGCGGTCGTTATGGGTCCAGAGCGTCCGTATCCGCCTAGTGCGCAGCTTGCTTGGCAAATGGGCGAGAATGTAGGCTACAATTTGTACGCCAGCATGAAGAACATTCCACTTAAATCATTTACATTTACGAATTCCGGCGTATTGGCAAGCTTAGGGCGCAAGGACGGTATTGGAACGGTAGGCGCAAGTCAGCTTCGTCTGCAAGGTCTTCCAGCATCTTTAATGAAGGAAGCCAGCAATATTCGTTATTTGTCACACATTAACGGACTATTCTCGGTTGTACAATAATCGACATCGATAGGAGAGGATGGGCGTCTAAAGGCGCTCATCTTTTTTTCAACTTTTATTAAACCTTTACGAAAGTGAATATATTCATTAAAATAGCTTGAAGATACGCTTAACAAGGCTACAGAATGGGGGAAGCTCATGACTGAGCAATTGGATCTCTTCGGAAACCAGGTAACTGCGGACCGAAATTATGAGGCTGATGATATACAGGTGCTTGAAGGTTTAACGGCTGTACGCAAACGTCCAGGCATGTACATTGGCAGTACAAGCAGTTCAGGCTTGCATCATCTCGTGTGGGAAATTGTTGATAATGCGGTTGATGAGCATCTTGCGAGATATGGAACGGCGATCGATCTAACGCTGCATAAGAATGGATCCATTACTGTTTTCGATAACGGAAGAGGCATTCCAACCGGGATGCATAAGATTGGCGTACCTACTCCACAGGTTGTATTTACAATTCTTCATGCAGGCGGAAAGTTTGGCGGAGCGGGCTACAAAAAGTCCGGCGGTCTGCACGGAGTAGGTGCTTCAGTTACAAATGCCTTGTCCGAATGGCTTGAGGTTGAAATTTATCGAGACGGCAAAATACATAAGCAGCGTTTTGAATATTGGGTAGACGATGCCGGCAAAGAGCATGTGGGCGAGCCTGTTACTGGACTCGAAGTAACAGGCTCGACCAATCGAACCGGAACGAAGGTAACCTTTAAACCAGACGCGCGTGTATTTCAAAGCGGGATATCGCTTAATTATGATACATTGGCAGAACGGCTGCAGGAAATTGCATTTCTGAACTCAGGACTTAAGGTAACGATTAAGGATGATCGAAACGGGAACAGCGATGAGTTTTATTATGAGGGCGGCGCAAGTCAATTTGTACAGTTTTTAAATGATGGCAAATCTGTATTGCATGATGTCGTCCATTTCACAGCCGAACGCGATGATATTGAGGTTGAGATCGCATTACAGTATAATGACGGCTACACAGAGACGATTGCTTCGTTCGTCAACTCTATACCTACCCGCGGCGGGGGAACGCATGAGACAGGCTTTAAAACAGCTTATACGCGCGTAATGAATGAGTATGCGCGAAAAGCAGGCCTTCTTAAGGAGAAGGAGAAGAATCTCGACGGCAATGACCTGCGTGAAGGCATGATGACAGTCATTAATATAAAGATGTCAGAAGTGGAATTTGTCGGACAGACGAAGGATCAGCTTGGCAGCGCATCCGCGAGAAGCGCGGTAGATGCCGTTGTATCCGACAAGATGTCCGTCTTTCTGGAGGAGAACCCGCAGGTTGGGCAATCGCTGCTTAAAAAAGCGATACAAGCCTCGAAAGCACGCGAAGCGGCGCGCAAAGCCCGTGAGGAAATTCGTTCAGGCAAAAAGAAGAGCGAAAGCTCCAATCTTGGCGGCAAGCTGACGCCTGCGCAATCCAAGGACTACACGCGCAACGAGCTGTTCATTGTCGAAGGCGACTCGGCCGGCGGCTCGGCGAAGCAAGGCCGGGATTCCAAGCATCAAGCTATTTTGCCGCTTAAGGGCAAGCCGATGAATCCAGAAAAGGCTAAGCTAATTGATATTTTAAAGAATGATGAATATAAAGCGATTATCTCAGCGGTAGGCGCTGGGATCGGATCGGAATTCGACGCCGAGGAAAGCAATTACAGCAAAATCATTATTATGACCGACGCTGACACGGACGGTGCTCATATTCAAGTGCTGCTGCTAACTTTTTTCTATCGGTACATGAAGCCGTTGATCGACACAGGACGTGTCTATATCGCTCAGCCGCCGCTTTACAAAATTACGCGTAAATCTGGCAAGCTGGAAACGATACGCTATGCATGGACAGATGAGCAGCTGCAAAACTACTTGAAGGAATACGGGAAAAATTATGAGCTGCAGCGCTATAAGGGGCTCGGTGAAATGAATCCGGAGCAGTTGTGGGAAACGACGATGAATCCAGAGACGCGCACGCTGCTTCAGGTGCAGATTGAGGATGCTGCGAAGGCAGAGCGAAGAGTATCAACTCTTATGGGTGATAAGGTTGATCCGCGCAAGCGCTGGATTGTAGAAAATGTTGACTTTACGGAATATGATGAATAGGGGGAGAATTGCATGAGCATCCTGGAACAATTTTTGCCGGCGTTTCTCGAGGAGGTTGTAGGTGACCGCTTTGGACGCTATTCGAAGTACATTATTCAGGACCGCGCAATTCCCGATGTTCGAGACGGCCTAAAGCCGGTGCAGCGGCGTATTTTGTATGCAATGTACGATTCCGGCAATACACCGGACAAGCCATATCGCAAATCTGCCAAGACAGTCGGCGATGTGATGGGTAATTACCATCCGCATGGCGATTCCTCTATATATGAGGGTATGGTACGGATGGCGCAGCCATGGAAGATGGGACATACATTAGTTGACGGTCACGGCAACTGGGGGTCGCAAGATGATGATCCCGCAGCAGCAATGCGTTATACAGAAGCGCGTCTGTCCAAAATTGCAATGGAGCTGCTGCGCGATATTGATAAGCGTACGGTTCAATTTAAAGATAATTTCGATAATACGACGAAGGAGCCGGTCGTGCTTCCTTCTCGCTATCCGAATTTGCTGGTAAACGGCGTAAGCGGTATTTCTGCCGGATTTGCAACCGAAATTCCGCCGCATAATCTTCGAGATGTCATAGATGCTTGTATCGCGCTAATGCTGAATCCGGACTTATCTCTAGAACAACTATTAACTTATGTAAAAGGTCCTGATTTCCCAACAGGCGGGATTATAATGGGCGAAGAAGGAATAAAGGATGCTTATACGAGCGGCAGAGGCCGCATTCATATACGTTCGAAGACGGATATCGAGGAGCTGCGCGGCGGCAAGCAGCAAATTGTCATAACCGAAATCCCATATCAGGTTGTAAAATCTCGTCTCGTTACAGCGATGGAGAATATTAGGCTGGAGAAGAAAGTTGAAGGAATCGCCGAGGTGCGCGACGAGAGCGGCCGCAATGGTTTGCGCATTGTAGTTGAGCTCAAGAAGGAAGCGGATGCGCAAGGAATTTTAGCTTATTTGCTTAAGAAGACAGATCTTCAGGTAGCGTACAACTTCAATATGGTCGCCATTGTCAACAAGACGCCAATGCAGCTTGGGCTTAAAGCTATTCTAGCCGCTTATATTGAGCATCAGAAGGAAGTCGTAACTTTTCGAACTAAGTATGAGCTGGAGAAGGCTGAGGATCGCGCACATGTATTGGAAGGGCTCGTAAAGGCGCTTAACCTGCTCGATGAAATCATCGCCGCAATTAAAGCTTCCAAAAATAGGGCGGATGCGCAAAATAATCTCGTAACAAAGTTTGGTTTTACTGAAAGACAAGCGGATGCGATTCTAACTCTCCAGCTATACCGCTTGACGAACTTAGAAATAACATCGCTTGAGAAGGAACTTAGAGAGGCTGAGAAGAAGATTGCCTATCTTCGTTCGATTCTCGACAGCGAGAAGAAGCTGATTGGTGTTATTAAAGATGAGCTGACCGAAATTCGCGAAAGCTACGGTATTGAACGCCGTTCAGCTATTCGCGGAGAAATGGAAGAGCTGAAGGTAAATCTGGAGGTTATGGTAACGGCTGAGGATGTGCTTGTTACACTTAGCCATGAAGGCTATATGAAACGGACAAGCATGCTGTCCTTTACCCGCTCCGGAGGTGAGCTGCAAAGCTCCGGCTTGAAGGAAGGAGACGTCATTCGCGAGCTGCTTTCTGTGAATACGCTTGACAGTCTGCTGCTCTTCACGCGCAAGGGACAATATTATTTACTGCCTGTTCATCAGATTCCAGAGTTTAAGTGGAAAGATACCGGTACCGCTGTCGTAAATATCGTTCCTTTGCCGAAGGATGACTCTATAATAGACGTTATTCCGATCCGTGATATTCAAGCTGCAACGGAATCACTGCTGTTCATAACGAAGCGAGGACAGGTAAAGCGCACGGAACTGAAGGAATACGCGACTACACGTTCTACAGCGATCGCTGCTTGCAAGGTAGCTGAGGGCGATGAGGTGATCCGCGTCCTGCTGGCAACGACGGATGAGCAATTGCTGCTCGTATCAAAGCAGGGGATGAGCATTCGATTCCAGCTGTCAGAAGTGAATGCGATGGGGCGTGTCGCCTCCGGCGTGCGCGGCATCTCGCTAAAGTCAGATGATGAGTTGATCGCCGCTGAGCTTGTATATGAGGATGAGGGCGAGATGCTTGTCGTATCTGATATTGGCTACGGCAAGCGATCCTTGCTGTTGGATTATCCGATTCAAGGCCGAGGAGGCAAAGGGCAGCAAACCTTTGAATTTAAGGAAGGCAAGCGAGTTCGTTCTAACGGTTCTGCTCTCGTAGGCGCTTATTACTGTAAGGAACCAAAAGAAATTATTGCGATAACCGCTTCCGGCAGCCTATTGGATATGAACTCGGAGAAAGCGCCTATTGAGGATCGCAAATCAATTGGCAAGCTTCTGAGTCCAGTGGAGAAGAATGATACGATAGCATCAACGTTTGAAAGACCGCATATCGATACGGGCAATAAAGAATCTTAAAGCATATAGAGCCTGCAGGACTTCGATTGGCAGAACAGCCGCGAAGCTTGCAGGCTTTATTTCATTTTAAATTTTGAAATATCGACTTAAAAATGCGAAATGCTGTATTTATTGCAGGTTGATGTACATAAATTATGCGAAAATTGACAAAATGCCGTTGTATGTATCGATTAATTGCGCAAATTATTAATTGTGTTAACCTTTTATTCGACATTTACGGCTGATATAATAGAAAGTAGCTTATCGATAATTTGGACAAGTAGGAGGGAACTGTACAATGGTGTCAGATGATTTTGCAAAAGTATGGAATAAGCTGTCTCGAGAGTGGAAAAGCAATCTTGAGGAGAAGCTCGCTCCTCTGACGGAAGGACAGCTGGGTGTACTCGAGCTGCTGCAGGAATTCGAGCCTATGAAGCCTTCTGATCTGCTGCAGCATCTGGAAACAACGCCTGCGGCGATAACGACACTTCTTGATCGTATGGAGCGCAATGAGCTCATTGTGAGAACGAGAGATGATCAAGACCGTCGTATCGTATGGGTATCTTCTACGGATAAAGGAAAGGCGGAAACCGAAAGAGGGAAGGCTGTTCGTTCCGAGCTAATCGGAACTTCCCTGGATCGTATTTCCGCCCATAATCAGCAGCTGCTCGTATATTTACTTGGGAAAGTTGCTAAGAGCTAATCTGTATTACATTTATTTCATGGATTGAAGCCGGTTGCGCAGCTGTTCAAATGTACCCTCAAGCGAAGTGTAATCGGCTTGTGTAAGCAAAGGATCCGATGCGTCTGCAAGTGTCTTCTCAATCGGCAATATACGGTATTGATATTTTTTATTGACTGCATAGCGATGCACCCATGTCGGAATCGCTTCGACTTCCGCGATTTCAGTTGTTTGCTCCGTTACATTTTTACGAATATTGACTTTGAATATAACCCCGTAATCTTTCGTATCTCCGCGCTGATTGGAAATAAAATTACCCATAGAATAAATGATAAGTGCTTGTTTCTTTCTTCCATCAGCATCGGTTGTTTCGACGATTTCATAAGGTTGTACGACATGCGGGTGCGAGCCTGCTATAATATCCGCACCTGCAGCGACGAGTTTTCGGGCAAGCTCCTTCTGAGCTTCGCTTGGCTGTGTCTGATATTCATTGCCGAAGTGAAGCGCAACGGTTATAAAGTCTGCTCCTGCTGCTCTTAAGCGATCCATATCCTCGATAATACTCTCTTCGTCAATCAGCTCCACCGTGTATGGTTTGCCTGCCGGAATCGGGATGCCGTTCGTGCCGTAGGTGTAGGATAGAAATCCCATTCGAATATCGTTCATTTCCATTAGTAATGCTTCGTCAGCTTCTTCTTGAGAGGAGGCCGTTCCTTTGAAAGCCAGCTCCTTTTCCTTTAGATGCTCAATCGTGCGAAGCAATCCTTTCTCGCCCTTATCCAAGGAATGGTTATTAGCTGTGGAAAGAAGATTAAAGCCTGCATACTTTAGCGCATCGAGAAGCTCAGTCGGAGCGTTAAAGGAAGGATAGCCGGTATAGCCGTAAGATTTGCCCGCAACGGGAGTCTCCAAATTCGCGATAACCCAATCGCCTTGCTCGAGAATAGGCTTCACCTCGGTAAAGTAAGGTGTAAAGTCATACGTATCGGACGCTTTGTCATAATAGCCTGGCAGCTGAGGAGTATGCATCATGATGTCTCCAACTGCTACCCACACTGCTTCCGTCCATACCGGCGGGGCTGGTGTAGGGCTTGGCTTTGGTGTTTCAATCATCGCGGCTGTTGGTTCTAAAGTAACCTCATGCTGCTCGGATTTTTTTTCATTATTTGGTTTATCGTCTGAAAATAGCCTATCGCTGTTCGCCAGCATAAAGATTAAAAATAAGATCGCTATACCGGATAAGCTTAGAAAAACAGCGGCAATTGTCCGCCTGGCCCTTCGCTTATGTCGTTGTCTAGATTGCATCCCTGCATCTCTCCTTTATAGTTGTTCAGCGCTGAACATTCGTGCTGCTGATTCAAGCTGATTGGCATCCCACCAGCTCCAAGCGCCTTCCACTGCAGGAGCCGCATGGAAGCTGATGAGTTCCTTTGTAATGGGATGAGGTACGGTAATCGATGTCGACCATAGCACAGGATCGACTATCCCTGCAGTTTTCTTGGCCCCGTACTTCAAATCACCAACTAATGGACAGCCGATATAGGATAGCTGCGCCCGAATCTGATGAGGTCTGCCTGTATGGAGACGGACGGCAATAAGTGAATAATGATCTGTTGCTGCGGCTACTCTATAGTCAAGGACAGCTTCCTTGGCATCTTGTTGGGCTGCAGGATAGACGGTTACTTGATTCCGTTTATTATCTTTCAGAATGTAGTGCGTAAGTCGCGTTTCATTTTTCCTTTTGGGTGAGCCATGCACGACACATAAATAGGTTTTACCGAACGTGCGGCTGCGAACAGCTTCTGAAAGTCTGGAGGCAGCTTTGGACGTTTTGGCAAATATCATGACGCCTCCGACGCCTCTGTCGAGACGGTGAACAAGGCCGAGAAAAACATTCCCGGGCTTGTTGTGGCGCTCTTTAAGATCAAGCTTCAGCAAAGTGAGCATATCATCATCGCCTGTATCGTCAGCTTGTGAAAGCACGCCGGGCGGTTTAATAACCGCAAGCAGATGATTATCCTCATATAATACAGGTATGCGCATCATTCGGACTCCCATCGTCCTAGTATGCCGCAAGGAAGATTTAAGCCTGACGCTGTGATAGGCAAGCCAATTTCTCCGCAATTAATGACACCGCCGTATTTACCCTTCATTGTCATATTCAAAAGATTATGCAGAACAGTCGGAGAAAGACCCGTTGTATACGAATTGATTAGCATAAACAGCGGATTATCGGACAAAATCGTGGTGCATGACTGCAAAAACGGATAAAGACTGTCTTCCAGCTTCCATGTCTCACCGTTTGGTCCGCGGCCGTATGACGGAGGGTCCATAATGATGGCATCATACTTTTTGCCGCGGCGCTGCTCGCGCTGGACAAATTTGAATACATCATCGGTTATGTAACGTATAGGCGCATTTTCCAATCCGGATAGCTGTGCGTTTTCTTTTGCCCATTGCACCATGCCTTTAGCCGCGTCGACATGACATACTTCTGCGCCTGCTGAGGCGGCTGCTACAGTTGCTCCACCAGAATAAGCAAATAGATTAAGGACGCGAATCGGTCGGTTAGCGCCGCGAATTTTGTCCATCATCCAGCTCCAGTTGACGGCCTGTTCCGGGAAAAGCCCCGTATGCTTAAAGTTTGTCGGTTTAATATGGAATTGAAGCTCTCCATAGGCAATTGTCCAGCGCTCTGGAAGCTTACTATTGAATTGCCATTGTCCGCCGCCTGAGCTGCTGCGATGATAATAGCCGTCAGGCTTTGTCCACAAGCCGGTTTCATTAGTGATTGGCCAAATAATTTGCGGATCCGGTCTTCTAAGCGTATACTTTCCCCAACGCTCGAGCTTGTCTCCATCTCCCGTATCGATAACCTCATAGTCTGTCCATTTATCAGCAATATACATATTCGTTTAACCCTTCCTTGACGTGAGTATTGTACTATAATTAAAGTCAACGATAATTATATCGAAGCAACGGAGATGAAGCAATGAATCCAAGCTTATATTGTGGATATTTGATGCTTTACCTCGAAAAAAATTGGAATGAAGGGACAGATTTAGTAATGATGACTTTTGAATGCGAATGCGGCAACCGCACCTCTATATTCGCAACCGGTGATCGGGACGAGCAAGGCAGAGAGTTTATAGAAATTGAGGATGATGAAAGACTGACCTTCATCGTCGGCGAAACTGGCGTATTATTCCGTTGCTCATTTTGCAGCTATACTTATCGATTGGATAGAATGAACAACGAGATCAAATAAAAAAATTATGGATTGGGATTGAAAAGCATATCGGTTAAGAGTATGATAAACATGCGCCAACTTGTATGTACAAGTAATGAATTATTGAACATATGCAATAATCTATGTACGTACAAGTGTGGAGGATTTGGGGGATTTATTTATTTTCCTGCAATAATCATACTTATAACTATTAGGAGGAATAACGATGCTGCAAGCAAAGTCCCATCAATTTTGGTTTGTGACAGGCAGTCAGCACTTGTACGGACCGGAGACACTAGAGGAGGTAGCTCAGCACTCAAAGGAAATAACAAGCGCTCTCAACGATGATGCTGTCATCCCTTTTGAAATACTGTTTAAACCTGTAGCGACTACACCGGAGGACATTTACAAGCTATGTCTGGAAGCCAAAAGTGATGAAAACTGCGCAGGCGTCATTACTTGGATGCATACCTTTTCCCCGGCTAAGATGTGGATTCACGGTTTATCTGAGCTTCGCAAACCGCTGCTGCATTTGCATACACAATACAATCGGGATATTCCTTGGGACACGCTTGATATGGATTTTATGAATACGAATCAATCTGCTCATGGCGATCGTGAGTTTGGTCATATTTTCTCGAGGCTTGGTTTGGAGCGAAAGGTCGTTACCGGTCATTGGAAGAACGAAGAAACTCGTTCCCGCATCGCAGGCTGGATGGGCTCGGCCGTCGCCTATATCGAGGGTCGTAATCTGAAAGTTGCTCGTTTTGGGGATAATATGCGTCAAGTATCGGTCACTGAAGGCGATAAGGTGGAGGCGCAAATAAAGCTTGGCTGGTCGATTAACGGCTATGGTATTGGCGACTTAGTTGCTCGGATGAATGAGGTGTCCGATTCTGCGGTGAAGCAGCTGCTGGAGGAGTATAGCGAGCAGTATGAAATATGTGCAGAAACTCGCGGAGACGTGAGTAAGTGGGCTTCTATAGGGGAGCAGGCGCGTATTGAGCTTGGCATGAAGTTATTTTTAGAGGAGGGCGGCTTCAGCGCATTTACAACGACCTTTGAAGATCTTCATGGGATGAAGCAGCTTCCAGGCTTGGCAGTTCAGCGACTTATGGAGCAAGGCTACGGCTTCGGTGGAGAAGGCGATTGGAAAACCTCAGCGCTAACTCGATTAATGAAGCTAATTGCCGGCAATCAGGCGACTTCATTTATGGAGGATTACACTTACCATTTAGAGGAAGGCAATGAGCTCATTCTTGGTGCGCATATGCTTGAGGTATGTCCTACCATCGCCGCTCATAAACCTAGCATAGAGGTGCATCCACTGGGAATCGGCGGCAAGGCGGATCCGGCGCGTATTGTGTTTGACGGACGCTCCGGCGCTGCGGTGAACGCCTCCCTCATTGATTTAGGCAATCGTTTCAGGCTCATCATTAACGAAGTTGATGCCATTAAACCGATGCGCAGCATGCCTAAGCTTCCTGTTGCCCGCGTACTGTGGAAGCCGCAGCCATCGCTGCGCGATTCTGCGGAAGCGTGGATTTATGCAGGCGGCGCCCATCATACGGTATTATCCTATGCGGTTACAACAGAACAGCTGCTGGATTGGGCGGATTTAGCCGGGATTGAGGCTGTAGTCATTGATAAGAACACGACGGTTCGCAGCTTCCGCAATGAGCTTCGCTGGAATGATCTAAGCTACCGAATAAGATAGCAGTTGCTGTCACAAAGCTCCCTATGTCCTGAGACTGAGGGGCTTTGTCTTTTGGATATCAGGGCAGACCAGGTTGTCGGACGTTTCAGCAAGGAAGACCATGAATAAAGGAGCAATTGCGAAACAATAATACAGAACCAGCCGAGAAAAAAGCTCTCACCTGACCATTTGTTACAGTCAGGTGAGAGCTTCACTTGTGCCTTATTTCTTACCAGCAATAATAATTTTCCCATAGCTTGCGAGAATCGTATTTGTCTTTATCCCATGGGTCTTTATGCTTGTCTTTACCGCCGTGATCTTTGTCTTTATCTTTGTCCTTGCCTTTACCGCCGCCGCTCCACCAATCATTATGTCCCCAGTCTTTATCGGAGTAATGCTTCCCATTGTTATCATTTTTACCGCCTCCTCCGCCTCCGGAGAAGATTGAGAAGATACTCGAAATACTGGAGAAAAAGCTTTTCTGACTCTTTTCGTCTTTGCCGGAGGATGCGAATGCAGTAGCTGGCAGAACGAGTGTAGAAATAAGCATTACGAGACATAGCATCTTAACAAATTTTGACATTGTTATGACCTCCTTCCTATAAAATGGAGCAATTAAGCATGTTATGTTCTCTATTAAGAATTTTATCTTATGGTTCGACGTTTGTAAATTAGGTAAGCAGCACTAAATAGGAAATTAACGTCATTAATCGATTGCGTAGGAATGCGGAAGATGTACTTTAATATGCTCAATAAACGCTTTTGAAGCAGCAGAGATATATTTATTGTTGCGATATACGATTCCAACCGTTCGCTGCGGTGTCGGATTGACGATTGACAGTTTATGTATGTGACGTTTATCAATGCTTGAAATATAGGTTTCGGGCAAAATAGTGGAGGCGATGCCGTGCTCAACGAATTTGACAAGAGAATTGAGGGTCGACATTTCGATAATAGGCTCGATAGCGAAGCTATGTTTTTTGGTAGCACGGTCAATCAGCTGTCTGACGAGAAACTTCTGTGGCAGCAGCGCCATCGGAAGGGTATTCAACTTGTTAAGCTCTATTTCACTTTCATTAGCTAACGGGTGCGAAGAAGGTACTAGTAAAGCTAAGTTTTCTGTGTATAAAGGGATACTGTTAATTTGCTCGTCCTCGACCGGCAGAAAAACAACGCCAATGTCGAGCTCGTTATTGAGCAATCCGCGTGTTGTTTCCTCCGTACTAAGCTCGGAAACCTGCAATCGAATGCCAGGGTATTGATGATGAAATGCGGCAATGGAAGGGATGAGCAGGTGATTGCCGGAGCAGCCGATCGTTATTTCGCCTTTATTGAGCCCTTCAAGCTCTTTGATCGCCACTTGGGCTTGCCCGAGCTCATTAAAAACAAGCAAGCAATGCTTATACAATATTTTCCCGGCCTCTGTGACGATGACTTTTTTGCCTACGCGATCGAACAGCAGCGTATCTATGCTTTGCTCAAGAACGCGTATTTGCTGACTAAGCGTAGGCTGTGAGATGCCGAGCTTCTCAGCAGCACGTGTGAAATGAAGCTGCTCGCACATCGTCATAAAGTAATCTAAATGTCTAAGCTCCATAACTGCAGCTCCTTATAATCATAGTTAATTACTATGATAATAATTGAAATAATTGACTTGTTCAATAATAAAAATATATCTATAATAAAAGAAATGCACAAGTACGCTCAAAAAGGAGATCTATGAATATGAAGCAGGATTTGCGAATTGAATTGACACAAGCGCCAAAAGAAAAGCCGTCCGCTGGGAAGCTTGAGTTCGGTAAGCTGTTTACGGATCATATGTTTCTATTAGATTATACCGATGGACAAGGGTGGCATGATCCCCGTATCGTTCCATATGGACCATTGACTTTTGACCCGTCCGCTATGGTATTTCATTATGGTCAGTCGGTGTTCGAGGGAATGAAAGCATTCCGCACGAAGGAAGATCGAATTCAATTGTTCCGTCCTGAACGCAATGCAGCTCGTATGAATGTGTCTAACGAAAGATTGAGTATTCCAGCAGTGGATGAGGAAGCTTTCGTTCACTATATAAAAGAGCTTGTAAAGGTTGATCAGGATTGGGTTCCGCGCGATCCCGGCACTTCTTTATATATTCGTCCGTTCATTATCGCTACAGAGCCTTGTCTAGGCGTACGTGCTTCTTATCATTATTTATTCGCTGTCATTATGTCGCCTGTCGGCGCTTACTATGATGAAGGTATTCATCCTGTAAGCATAAATGTAGAAACGAACTATGTTCGAGCGGTTCGCGGAGGAACTGGCTTCACTAAGACGGCCGGCAACTACGCGTCAAGCATTAAAGCACAAGAGGATGCTAAGCATGAGGGCTACTCTCAGGTGCTTTGGTTGGACGGCAAGGAGCAGAAGTATATTGAAGAGGTCGGCAGCATGAACGTCTTTTTCAAGATTGACGGAGAGGTTGTTACGCCTGAGCTTAACGGGAGCATTCTGGAAGGCATTACGCGAGGCAGCGTAATTGAGCTGTTGAAGCATTGGAATATACCAGTGACTGAACGCAGAATGTCTATTGAAGAAGTGTACACCGCCTATACGCAAGGCAAGCTGGAGGAAGCTTTCGGTACCGGAACCGCAGCCGTCATTTCTCCTGTAGGTCAGCTTCATTGGGGCGAGCATACGATGATTATTAACGGGGGCGAGACAGGCGAGTTGTCGAAGCGCGTGTATGATACGATTGTAGGCATCCAAGAAGGCACTGTTGAAGATAAACAAGGCTGGGTTGTACCAGTCGGATAACTAATAGTAAATGCAGCCCCGAGTCATCATGCGATGACTCGGGGCTTTTTATGGCGCACATGAATTAGACAATCTTTCGACTGCTGTGAATTTCGTCAATCGCGATCAGCTTCAACGCATTAATCGGTAATATTCTGATTGTAATAGGCAATAATATCTTTCCTGCGAATGATGCCTAGAAAAATACCTTCATCATCTACGACCGGCACAAAGTTCTGATCAGCTGCCAGCGTCAGCATATCCTCCATTTGTTCGTTTAACGAAACGCATTCATTAAAAATACGTTTTTTAATGTCTTTAACCGCAATCTGATCTATATTGCTGAAGTTGAGCTGCGGATTATGTTTGAGCTTCCACAGCAAATCTCCTTCTGATAGGGTGCCGACGTATTTGCCCTGTGCATCGATTATCGGAATGGCGCTATAAGCGTGGATCTCGAGCAGCTCTAACGCCTCAAGCATAGAGGCAGTGGAAGAAATATAAGCTACGTCAGATTTCGGTAAAAGGAAGGATCGTATTTCCAAATTCACACTCTCCTTTGCTTAGTAGGATCAATCCTCATAATACTATTAAAACATATTTTGAACCCAAGCTGCATCTTTTGCAGGAATAGCAGAATGCCGAGGCATAGAAGAAAAACAAGCGGTGCGGCTAGAAATTGTGTAACAGCATGCTGATAAAGCGTTTGTAAATTGAAGAGACTAGCAAGTAAATGCAGACTGCTGATGACAAGGACATGCCATATATATATACCTAAGGAATGGCGTCCGACTTTAGTAAACCAGCTGTCAGAGCCGTGCTCAGGAAAGCTGAGAACATAAGAAAGCAGAACATAAGTTAAAAAAATCGTTGATACAAAATAATTTGCATTCGCCTGGAGAAATTTAATTTCAGCAATCTGTAGAAGGGTGAGAGAGACCATTAAAAGGGCAGCCGTATAGCTGTTGAGCTTTACTATATAATTTTTTTTATTGCTGCCGAGAAAAAATCCGAGTGTCGTATAGCATAAGCCGAAAAATAAGGCATCCTGCGTACTGAATGGCATAGAGAACGGGAGAAGAACAGCGTATGCTTGACCCAATTGTCCGACCATATGGAGGAGGATACTGAGGATAAGGAGCAGCCCGACTTTGTTCATACGATAAAACAGCGCAATAACAAGCACGCTCCATATGAGCGCAGGCAGAAACCAAAGCTGGTAACCGCTTGTTGGATTGCCGTAATAAAATATATTCAATACCGTAAATGATTCACTAAAATAATGGAGGATTTCCAGCCAAACTGAATCGTTGTTGCGCAGAGCAATAAGAGAAGCGACTGCTAGGTCATACAGTACATAAAGAATAAGAGCAGCGAAATAGACTATACTTATTTTTAGTGAATAGCGGAGGAGAAAATTCGTTCCAACTGATGCTGAATGGCTCAGTTTTCTACCGGCAAGATAGCCGGCTGCCGCAAAAAAGAATGGTACGGGAACACGAGGCAAGTGCAATAAAATAGACATCATAAAATGTTCATTAGGTATAGAATGAAACGTGACGACTGCGAGTATAGCCATAAATTTCATGAAATCTAAAAAATAGATTCGTTTCATTGCAAGCCTCCGACTTAATAATGAGAAACATTATAGCATCTTGTAAAGTTCTTAATCAAGAACAACTTTAGGATACGGAGTTGTAGAGCAAGCATTTTGATTGATGGTATACTTGTATAGAGAAATATCTCTTATTTATCACAATTATAATTGAGGTGCAGCATGATAAGACAAGGAGTTATACAAGATAAGAAAGAAGCAGCGGTGCTCATTTATGACGCTATCCATGAGATTGCTCATGCATTGACAGGAGAGGAAGAGAGGGAGAAGGTGCTGCGCCAGCTGGAACGTTACTATATTCAGGATATCAACAGACTGAGTTATCGAAATTGTTTTATTAAAGAAGAGGACGGAGTGGCAGTCGGCATTATCGTGCTATATCCGGGAAAAGATGCCGCGACACTGGATGAGCCGATTAAGGAGCATTTAAGAAAGCTTGGAAATCAAAATCCGGTTCTGGATAAGGAAGCCGACTATGTTGATCTCTATATCGATACTTTGAGCGTCAACCCTCTCTATAGCGGCCGTGGCATTGGTACGGAGCTGATAAAAGCTGCGATATCGTTCGCGAAAGAGCAGGGAATTCCGTCTGTGTCACTTAATGTAGAACAAAATAACACGAGTGCTCACAGACTGTATGATCGGCTTGGCTTTATATATAAAAAGACGATTAAAATAAATGGAGATCATTATTTTTATCTTGTACGCCAATTAAAAGAAGCACCGTTATCCGTCTAAGACGACGGATGGGTGCTTTTTGTATTAGGCGATGGATCTCGCATATATCGATATTGCGGGATGATGATGCCGATGATGATGCCTGCTATTCCTGCCCATTGCAGCAGCGATACATGCTCGTCAAGGAGCAGAACAGACGCGATAATGACTGTTGGCAGCTCAAAAGCTCCCAATATCGTTCCAAGACCAGTACCGACTTTTGGTGTGCCGATAGAATAACAAAGATTTGGAATTACCATTCCGAATAGTCCTAAAAATATGGCATACTTCCATAAGCCGTCCGGTATCGAGCCGTCAACGACGAAGTCAGGCCGGAACACAAGACTGACTGTTATTAAGGCGCCAGTCGCCATTATAAAGCTCTTCATTACAGGGGGCATTGCAGTCTCAATTCGTCCGCTGGCGAATATATAGAACGCAAAGGAAAAGGCTGCCATTATTCCGAACATAATACCTAGCCAGGAAAATTGCTTAAGCGTGCCTTCGAAAACTCCGCCTGCGAGAAAAGTGCCGATGAACAGGATTAGAATGGCGAACCATTTATCCGCGCTAGGGAATTTCTTATTGGCTACCGCTTCGATCAATACGCCGATCCAAGTAAACTGGAACAAGCAGACAACAGCGATGGAAGCAGTAAGCTCTTGAACGGCATACCCGTACAAAATGGAGGTAAGGCTCATCGCTCCCCCAACGGCCAACAGGACGAATACTTGCTTTGCGCTCACTTTTCCCTTCTTCATAAACAAAAGGAGTAAAAACAAACCTGCCCAGCCCATCACATGCTGTCCACCAACAAGCTGACCGATCGTGAAGCCCTCTGCAAAGCCTAATTTGATGACGGTTGAAAGTAGTCCGTAAGATACACCGCCGAGCAGCACTAAGGAGGAATATTTTATTTTTTCCATGCTTAAACCTTTTGCATCGCGACTAAGTGAAGATCGATTTCACCGATATTTTCCAGCAAATCATTGACAAAGCAGCCGTGAATAATTTCCTGCCAACGACTTTGACCCGATTGTCCTACGATGAGCTGAGTCACATTATAGCTGTGTGCGGTTTCCTTAATAACCTCTGCAGGCTTGCGCTTTTCAGTATGCTTGACGATAAAGTGAGCGCCGGCTTCTTCGCTTTGCTGTTTCCAGCTGTTGAGAGATTCGGATTGTGAAGAATCCAGCTTGGCAAGCTCACATGGAAGGATAGTCAAAATATACAAAGGGCAGTGGAGCAGCTTAGAAAGTCTAATGCCGCGATCAATCAATTCGTCGCCGCTCGGACTAGAATGAACGCATACCATAATCTTTTCATTGTTAAGCATAAGTTGTCTCCTATTCGTATCTGGTTGTTCTTAGTTATGTCTATATTTATCGTGTTCATTCCTAAACATAAAAAAGCCCGACCACAGAGAAATTCTGCTGTCAGGGCTTTATACTGCACGAAATACGCGCAAGTAAAAGTCATAAGCTAATTTTCTCCCAAATCGCTTACGAGGTTAGCTGTCGGATTCGGGTTTGGAAGTACCCGTTTTGCCTTGTTTGGCAAAATTCACCCCTGCGGCATTAGCCGCGATGGTTCCCCCGTTCCCTTGTTAAAGGGATTAAGCGTTATGTTCCAATGAAGCTGTCGCGATTAATAGTACGCCAAAAAAGCAATTATGTAAAACGGATTTCAAAGTTGCTTAGCTTGGTTACGAGTGCTTTTAGTGAAAAAATTGAATATAACAGCGTCTTTACGCATCGTATCGTGAAAAATCTCTTGTTTCCTGATTATTGTTTCCGATTCGAATTATATTGATAAATGCGGTGAAGGAAGGCATATAAGTATAGTGGGTGTATTTACAGTAAATAGGGATGGATAAAAGGAGGCTGTTTTCACCGATGAATGTAACTGTTCGTTTGGGCGACTCTTTATGGGCATACAGCGAATTGTTCAAATTACCTGTGGAGCTGATAGCAGATTCAAACCCTCACATAGCGCCGCAATCACTATTTGTTGGCCAAACTATTGTTATACCAGGCTACACGACTAGAAACTATACGATAGCTTCTGGCGATACGCTATGGAGTATTGCTGCCTCTGCAGGCGTCCCTATTGATGCTCTTCGGCTGCTCAATCCAGGGCTGCTGGACAATTCCTTGCAGGTGGCGAGAATTATTCAAATTCCAGTAAAGGTTAGGAATCGGGTTGTACTTGATCCCAAATCGTACAACTATGCAGATCTGTTATCAGATTTGCAAGCATTAGTTCGTCTTTATCCTTTTATCCGCCAAGGCTCAATCGGCTTAACCGTTATGGGGAAATCGCTTCCTGAAATACGTGTTGGAAGAGGCAGCAGGCAAATTCATGCTAATGGCTCTTTCCATGGCAATGAGTGGATTACTACTCCCGCTCTTATTGCTTTTCTGAACGATTATTTAATTGCATTAACGAATGAAGGTGAATTGCGTGGAATTGCTGTAAAGCCGCTCTACAACACTATTATGCTTTCCATTGTACCTATGGTGAATCCGGATGGCGTTGATCTGGTCGTGAATGGGCTGCCTGACGCGGAACCGTACCGCAGCGAGGTGCTGGCAATTAATGGCGGAAGTACGGACTTCAACGGTTGGAAAGCGAATATTAGAGGAGTTGATCTTAATAATCAATTTCCGGCGCTGTGGGCGGAGGAGGCTGCCAGAGGACCGAGAACGCCGGCTCCGCGTGATTACGCAGGAACAGCTCCGTTAACGGAGCCTGAATCTATTGCGATGGCTGAGCTGCTGAGAAATCGAAACTTTGAACAAGTGCAGGCTTATCATACGCAAGGAGAGGTGATTTATTGGGGCTTCCAAGGCTTACAGCCGCCTGAAACAGAACGGCTCGCGGCAAAGTACGGCGATGTGAGCGGCTATGTACCGATTGAGACTGCGGACAGCTCCGCTGGCTTCAAGGATTGGTTTATTCAGGATTGGCGCAGGCCGGGCTTCACCATTGAGGGGGGGAGGGGAAACAATCCGCTGCCTATTACTCAGCTTGCTTCCATCACGGATGCCGCCACTGCCATATTACTTGCTGCCATGACTAGCTAAACTAGCTAAATTAGCAGAGCAACAATTAAATTGTGGATCTGGGAAGAATCTCTTTATGCAACAGGATAGGTATGATAAGATAGACTAGAAAAATCCAATTTTAATAAGCAGGCGGCATATCATGAATGATAATCGGATCGATTTTTTAAAATACTTTCCTTTTTTCGAAAATTTAGAAATGGTCGATTTGGAGAAAATCGCCCCGCTCTTTATGGAGAGAAGCTATGAAAAGGGAGCAAATGTATTCCTTGAAGGCGACGAAGGCGACGAGCTGTTCATCATACATTCCGGAATAGTGAAGATTTGCAAAGGGGAGCATGATCGCGAGATCATTCTAGCCGTTTTTCGCGATGGCGATTTCTTTGGCGAGATGGCTGTTATGGAGAATGAGCAGACGCGTTCTGCCTCTGCAAAGACGATGGAGAAGACTAAGCTGTATGTGCTTAGAAAATGTGATTTTTCCAGGCTGATGAATGACAACCCCCATATTACACTTAAAATATTAGAGACCGCTATGGAGCGTCTTCGCAAGGCTAATCAGCTTATCTCGGACCTTACGATGGCAGATATTCGCACGCGCATTGTGCGTGTCATGTTGCGTCTAGCTGAGGACCATGGTATACGGCGCAAGGATGGCATATTAATCGACCTAAAGCTAACCCATCAGCAGCTAGCGGATATGACAGGAACTGTTCGCGAGACGGTTACTCGAATTATGCTCGAGCTTCAGAATCAAAGGTATATCAACGTGAATAAGAAAAAGATTCTGATAAGCAATGTTGAGGGCTTCGAAGAGCTTGCCGCGAATCAGAATACGTAAACGGATCATGATCGATTTTTTTAGTTTTAGAGCATCGACCTATAGTTAAAATTGGAGTTAAAACCGTCTTTTTCAAAGACGGTTTTTTTTGTGGGTTAAAACATCCTTAATTAAGTTGTCGTTAAATTATTGTAAACCTATTGTGTTGATTACTTGTGCATGCATATAATCTCGAGTAAGGAAATGACAGGGGGAGTAACAGGCTTGAATACAGTGAAATTTAAAAATCTAGTAGAATTGTTGATTGTATCCACAAAGCTTGGTCTTACATCTTTCGGGGGTCCGATTGCGCATTTGGGTTATTTTCATGAGGAATACATACGTCGACGCAAATGGATCGACGAGCGCAGTTATGCGGAGCTGGTCGCGCTGTGTCACTTTTTACCGGGTCCTGCCAGCAGTCAAGTAGGAATGGGGATCGGGATCATTCGTTCTGGATTATTAGGTGGAGTTACAGCTTGGATTGGATTTACGCTCCCGTCTGTTATAGCGCTTGTTTTGTTTGCTTTTGTTATGCGTGAATTTGATATAAGCAGCGAGGGCTGGATTCATGGTTTAAAAATCGCGGCGGTGGCCATCGTCGCTCAAGCTGTACTTGGAATGGGACAAAAGCTGGCCTTTGACCGAAGCAGGGCAGCAATCGCTGTACTTGCGGCATCGGTCGTTATTATGTGGCAAAACGTCTTAAGTCAGGTCGGCATTATTGCGTTAGCAGGTGCAGCTGGCCTGTTCCTATATAAAAAAACAACCAAGCAAGAGGAGTCGACTTTATCGGTGCCAATAAGCAGAGGCACAGCAGCGATATGCTTACTTCTTTTTTTGGGGCTCTTGCTAGCATTGCCTATACTTACACAAATGGTTAACGCAGATTGGTTATATCTGATAGACAGCTTTTATCGAGTGGGTTCGCTCGTATTTGGCGGCGGACATGTCGTACTCCCTTTGCTCGAGAGCGAGGTTGTGTCGAGCGGCTGGATTAACGATGCCGACTTTTTGGCTGGCTATGGAGCTGCTCAAGCAGTGCCGGGTCCATTGTTTACCTTTGCTGGATATGTGGGTGCCATAATTGGCGGTATAAATGGAGCGGTAATTGCGACAGCAGCTATATTTTTGCCAGCTTTTCTTCTCATAGCCGGCGTCTTGCCTTTCTGGAGCGCTGTACGAATGAATGCAAGTGTACAGGGGGCACTTGTTGGAATAAATGCTGCTGTTGTCGGGCTATTATTAGCTGCTCTGTACGACCCGCTATGGTCAACAACAATTTTGTCCTCGAGTGATTTCGTCTTAGTCTCAATACTTTTTTTAATGCTGCAGTTTTGGAAGCTTCCGCCTTGGGCTGTAGTTATCACTGCCGCAGTAGGCGGCATAGTCATTCAATGATCGCCGTGAAAATAATGAAAAACATGCTTAGAGGAACCTCACTTAAATGGCATGCCTATATCGTACTCGAATAGAAATCAGTAAATAGGGTATTAATGAGAGTATATCAATATACAAAGGAGTATTCTCATGTCCCCAACGCCTGCATTGCCAAAGTTTCCTCAATCTTATTGGATTGATTCAACAGACAATAACACTGATTTTCCGAAGCTTCAGGAAGATGTTAAAACTGACGTCACCGTAATTGGAGGGGGAATATCTGGCATAACGACCGCCTATCTGCTGGCACAGGCCGGCATGAGCGTTGTGCTGCTGGAGGCTGGAAATCTTCTTCAAGGCACAACCGGTCACACTACTGCCAAAATAACAGCGCAGCATGATTTGATCTATGACCAATTAATTAGACAAGAGGGTGTAGAGAAAGCGGCACTCTATTATCAAGCTAATGCGGAAGCACTTCAATTTGTAAGACAAACGGTGCGGCAGAATAATATTGAATGCGGCTTGCTAGACCAAGACGCCTACGTATTTACGAACTCAGTAGACTACATACAAAAGCTCCAAGCGGAGGCCTCCGCTTACGAAACACTCGGTATACCCAGCAGTTTTATGGATCGAATTCAGCTTCAAGTCCCATCGGTTGCTGCATTGAAAATGGATAATCAAGCTCAATTTCATCCCCTGCGATATTTAAATGCTCTCATAAATGCCTTTCAAGAAAAAGGCGGACAAATTTACGAGCATACGACTGCAATAGATATCGAAGAAGGCGTTGAGCCGAATGTTGTAACGAATAACGGTTTTAAGGTAGCTTGTAAGCATGTAGCGATCTGTTCGCATTTTCCTTTCTTTGATGGTATGGGGTTCTATTTCGCTAGAATGCATGCGGAGCGCTCTTATGTGCTGGGCATTACTACAGCTGATGAGTATCCCGGCGGCATGTATATTAGCGCGGAGGAGCCGAAGCGTTCGATTCGCAGTGCTAAGTCAGAGGATGGCAGAAATTTGCTGTTAATCAGCGGACAAACCCATAAGACGGGTCAAGGCGTATGTACGATTAATCATTATGAAACGCTCGAAAGCTATGCGAAGCAGCATTTCCAAGTAGAGGACATCACTTATCGGTGGTCAGCTCAAGACTTAGTAACAGGAGATAAGATACCGTATATCGGCAACCTTACATCCTCTTCACCTAATATATATGTCGCAACCGGTTATAAAAAGTGGGGAATGACCAGTGGAACCGCAGCTGGAATGATGATCAGCGATTTAATCCAAGAAAAGCAAAATCGTTACGTTGAGCTGTTCTCGCCATCGCGCTCGTTATCATTAAATACGCTAAAAACATTAGTTGCCGACAATTTCGACGTTGCCAAGCATTTAATTAGCGGAAAGCTGGAAATGGTTCATAGGAAGCCGGAGGAATTAGCGCCTGATGAGGGCGGCGTCGTATCCGTCCACGGCCGAAGAGCAGGCGGATACAGAGATTCGGAGGGAAAGCTGTATCTTGTTGATACGACCTGCACCCATATGGGATGCGAAGTTGAGTGGAATGATGGCGAGCGTACTTGGGATTGTCCATGTCACGGCTCACGCTTTTCTTTCGAAGGAGAGGTCATGGAGGGACCAGCAGAGCGTCCGCTTAAAACACTGTCAACATCGTGATTGCTGCATGCAGCTCCATAAAGTGTAATAGAGTAAGAAGAGCCGTGATCGTTATGTTCTCGGCTCTTCTTGCTCATTAGTGATGATTGGAAATCTCAACTGAATGTGAGGGCAGGTGTGGAGGGTGGCGCTTAACAATGAATCATACAACCCGTTTAACGAACAACATCGAACTTGGCTTGTTCCTAATAAACCGTGGATGATGAAGCAAACATGGAATGATCTGCTGTTTGCCAATTGGCCCATTTCTGTTACAGAGCTTAAAAAAATCGTACCAGACGCATTGACGATTGATACATACGAAGGAGAAGCGTGGATCAGTATAGTTCCATTCCAGCTGAGCGGCGCGCGTCCTCGATTCATGCCTTCACTTCCTTATTTATCGAATTTTCCTGAAATCAACGTTCGTACTTATGTGACGCTGCAAGGTAAACCTGGCGTGTATTTCTTTAGTCTAGACGCGGATCAACACATCATCGTTGAGTTAGCAAGGCTTGGCTTGCATCTGCCGTATTATCATGCGGAAATCAATGTTGTCACAGACTCTGATCAGATTATTCATTATCGGAGCATTCGTAGGGATTCAAGAGCGAAGCCCGGCCAATTCGCCGCATCTTATCGTCCTGTTTCTAAAGTGCGTTATAGTGAATCAGATTGTTTGGCGTATTGGTTGACGGAAAGATATTGCATGTACATGACGAATTCGAAAGGAACTATCTACCGCGGAGAAATTAATCACTCACCTTGGCCGCTTCAGTTGGCTGAAGCGAATATTGAAACTAACACTTTATTCAACTCGTTCGGGTTGAGTCAGCCGGTGAACAAGCCACTGCTATACTATGCGGAAAAGCTGGATGTTCACGCTTGGTTGCCGTATAAATGCCGATGACTTGATTTGTTTAGGGACCCATTGTTATAATTAGCATGCTAATTAAATTCATGAAGGAAGCAGGAATGCAAATGATTGATGATGAAATTCGCGAGCTTCTGGATAAAATATCATATAAAATGCGCAGAGATTACTCTGAATTGCTGCGCAATCTCCATTTGCATGTCGGACAAGATCAATTATTGTGCAAGCTGTGGACGGAGGATGGCATAACACAAATTCAATTGAGCGAACGATTGAAGTGCGAGCCTCCAACTGTAACCAACATGGTGAGAACACTTGAAAGCAATGGCTTTGTGTACCGAGAGCGAGACCTTGCAGACGGCAGGATTAGCAGGGTTTATTTAACGGCAAAGGGCAGTGAACTGCAAGAACCTGTTACACAGCTTTGGAAGAAGCAGCAGGAGAAGCTGCTTACCGGTATTATGCCTGAGGAACGAATGCTGCTGCGCAGACTTATGCAACAAATGGCTGGCAATCTTTTTTGTTAGCAGACTAATTTATTTGGACTTATATTGCGAGGGTAGGGATATAGGATGATTAACATGTTGCGCCGTATCAATGAATTAGCCAGGAAACAGAAGGAAGATGGTCTGACTAATAGCGAATGGGTAGAGCAGACGGTTCTGCGGGAAAATTATTTGCGGCAAATAAGAGGACAAGCTCTTTCGACCATTTCGAGTTTAACAGTAATTGATCCGCTTGGCATTGATGTGACGCCTGAGAAGGTACGGGAGAAGAGAAAAGCTGATATAGAGAGGGGATTGCTGCAATGAGATTAAGCGTACTCGATCAAGCGCCGGTAACGAAGGGAAATACAGCGGCAGACGCAATGAGGAAGGCGGAGGAACTTGCTGTCCTTGCTGATCAGCTTGGCTATCATCGGATGTGGATGGCTGAGCACCACGGATCGCCAGGCTTTGTAAGCTCAGCGCCGGAGGTGACGGCGGCTTATTTGGCCGCAAAAACGACAAAGCTTCGGTTAGGGACCGGAGGCGTCATGATGATGCACTACTCACCTTTGAAATTAGCTGAAGTGTTCAAGACGCTAAGCGCCTTTGCACCGGGCCGGATAGATTTCGGTGTCGGACGCGCTCCAGGCGGTGATAACCGCGCCATGTACGCCCTTGCTGAGGGGCGCCAGCCCATGCTGGATAATATGTATGAGAAGCTTTATACTGCCATGCAATTAATTAATGATGAAATACCGGAAGATGAATTGTACAGTAGAACAATCGCCGTTCCTTCGCATATTGATTTGCCGGAAGCTTGGCTGCTCGGATCAACTGGCAACAGCGCTTATAAAGCTGCACAACTCGGTGTCGGTTATTCCTTTGCGCAGTTTTTTAACGGGGCGTTATCGAAGGAAATTATTGATTTATATAAGGACAACTTCAAGCCGTCGGCCTTTATGGAAAAACCGGAAATAAGCGTAACCTATATGGTAACAGCAGCGGAAACGAAGGAGGAGTCTGAGTATGAAGCGGCACCTCAAGATATATTTAGTTTATTATTTATGAAGGGTCACATTACGCAAGTTATGACGCCTGAAGAAGCACAGCAATTTCCATTGACCGAAATGGACAAAATGAGGATTGCAGAAAACCGCAAGCGTCATTTAGTAGGACCAGCTAAAGAAATCGCTGCCTTATTGCAGGAAGAGTCTGAACGATACGGCTTCGATGAAGCGATGATCTGCAGCGTGCCGCATTCGCAAGAGCAGCGATTGAACGTCTATCGCTTATTGGCGAAGGAAATGTTGGCGCAATAATTAAAGATGTAACTGTAACAAGCGTCTGATGCTAAAAGAGGAAAGTCTCTCAATTAAAAAAGCCTTCAAATCCAGAAGATAGCGGATTTGAAGGCTTTTCATCGTTTCAACTTATTTATTGCGAAGCATCATGTTCCAAAGCTCAGGTGTTTCGTAGCCTAGGCGCCAAGCGGCTATGCCTGCTAAGCTGTATTTTTTGGCGATTTCAATGCGAGCCTTTACCGTTTCCTCGGTTTCAGCCCAAAAGAGGTAAGTATAACCGTCTTTAGCATAGGTGTATTTGTATTGCCCAGCGTTCGAATCAAAGACGCCAGTCGCTTTAGTGTCGATGATGAGCTGCGGTATATCCTTCATTAGAACAGCGCGATTGCTTACGAGCTTGCCGGTGCTGTCTAATTTCCACTCGCGTACATAGAAAGGAATGCCCAGCATCAGCTTGCTGCGTGGAATACCATAGCTGAGAAATTGCTGCACGCCTGCTTCAGCCCAGCGCAGCTCGGAGACAGAGCCTGGCGTTGTGCTGCCCTTCCAGTGCTGATCGTAAGCCATAATCATAATCATGTCGACGATTTCACCAAGTGCAGCATGGTCATAGGCTGTTTTATGATTCCAGCTCACATCTCCCCTTGGCAAATCAATGGAAAGCTTAAGTCCTTTGTCATGAGCAGCCTTGGCGAACGCTTTGACGAAAGCGGTATAAGCGTCGCGGTCTGCTGCGGCCAGCTCCTCGAAATCCAAGTTGATGCCATAAACGCCAAGCTCTGAAGATTTGTTAACGATTGCGGTAATAAATTTGCTTTGCGCTTCTGCATTTTTGAAAAACTCGCTTGTCATCGTCCGGTCGAACTGGTTATGGACAAGCGGTGATATGAGAATGCCTTTGTCCTTCAGCGTTTTTACTACTTCAGCGCTTGATGAGTCTTTAAGGGTACCATCGGCTGCCTGAAGCTCGAACCAGGTAGGAGAGTCGATAGTCAAGCCTTCAGTGCCGTCAACGTGATTGAGAATCGTTGTGCTGTTAGAGCTCCCGTTCCATGCCAAGTAAATAAGCTTGCTTTCAAAGCTCCATAGCTTGCGGTTATCCGTCGTACGAACGGAGCTGCCTGCGAATTGCTTCGCATAGGCGACAGCTTCTTTAATAGTATGATACGATTTCAATGCTTTTTCGCCTTGATAGACAGTTAAGTAAGGAACCGCGCTCCAGTAGACTGCACCATTGTAGACAACCTCAGAATTGGCGAATTTTTTAGCTTCCTTTACAGCCGCTTCCAGACTGATGTGCATGCTGACAAGCTTACCGTTTTGGAGCATTTGAAACTGAGCGACGTTGCTGTGAACGAGCGTATTCGAAGAAGTATTGTAAACCTCGCTTCCAGCGATGGAGGCCGAAGCCTTAATCGCATCCTGCAAGAAGCTGTACATGTCCATTTCAGCGATGGGCTCACCGTCTGCTCTAATCTCATAAAGCGGCGCACGTTCACGCTGAGCTTTACGCTGAGCATCGGTTAGATTATCCCATACCCAACTGTTAGTAGCGAGCTCTATAATATGGGCGTTGCCCCATTTCTTCGCTTCATTCTTCGCTGCGTCGAGTGTGGCGAAGGACCAATTAGGCAAAGTTTTGTCGCCTTGATAGAGGACATACTTGGCATAGGCTTCATACACCCAGCCGATGGCTTGCAGATCGCGAATATGTACGTTGGTTAAACCTTTAACAGACGCGAGCGCTTCGTTATAAGTATGGTAATTTTGCTTGGCGGTGGACAAGCCGTTCACGTACACTTTATATCTCGGAAAATTGTCCCATACCCATATTCGCTTATCAATCGTTTCGACATGACTGTAAGCGAATTGACGTGCGTAAGCTTTGGCTTGCTCCTCTGTTGAAAACTCTTTAATCATTTTGTCGTTTTGATAGACTCTGTACTTAGTCGTTTGGCTGGCGGCCGCATCAACGCTAGAAGGGAGAATAGAAGTCCCAATCGTAAAGCAGCCTGTCGTTAACAATAAAGCAAGCATAATCCCGAACGTTCTTTTCCATTTTTTCATTTGCTGCTGAATTCACTCCTCTCTTAATCTATCTATTAGACGCAAGAAAAGAGAGGAGGTTTCTCTAAAACTGAAATCGAAAAAAAGGTAGAATAGGGGTGGACTAAGGTCATGAGAAAAAGCCATTCACTTGTAGGGTCAAGTGGATGGCTTTAGACTGTTGCTCATTCCATAATGTCGGCGAAGAAAAACTCTTCATCTGCATCAATCTTTATGTTGGAGCGGTATACTCGTTTGTTATACTCCGTAAACATGTACTGTTCAATAGCCTCCAGCAGATTGGCCTCGATCAAATACTGGCTGCGTCCGCTAACCCATATTTCTGCGGTAAAGCCGTAATCTTCTTCCCAAGAAAGCTGCACCTCTACGTCAGTAGGCTGCACGCCTCTGCGATCAGCGATATTCAGACATACGGCATTAATAATTTCATCTTCAGATATACGCACGATTAATAGGGTCTCCGCGGTTCAGGTTTATTGTTGTTATTCTTATTATTTCTAATGTATTTAAAGGCCGCTACAATAACCATAATAATAGCGAAAATCGCCAGCAGGTTGACCATTAAACCGAGTATTTCGCCGAATGCGCCCATACCGCTGAACATGCTGCCGAATAGCAAGCCTGCAAGACCGCCGAGCATTAGGCCTTTCATCAATCCGCTTCCTCCGAACAGTCCGCCGGACTTCGTTGTAGCAGCTGTACCTGTGCCCGTTGTTGATTTTGTTCCCGAGCTGGATTGGCTAGCGCCGCTAGTGCTGTCTGTTTGCTGCTTAGGCGTTGTTTGAGAGTAGCTCTTCTTAGAAGATTTCATACCGCCGCGCTTGGCATCGGCTGTATCCGCTGCGCCCAATCCGAGCGTAATGAACAGCGCGAACGCCATAATGACCATAAATCCCTTTTTCATAAATTGCTTCTCCTCCAGTTGCTTTATAGTTTCATTGCTTACCATCTCGTTTACGTTTAATATAAATGATGGTTTCATATTTCTATTATATCAGATTCAGTGATAAAACTCACATCCTTGAATTGGAATGGAGGCGGCGAATGGAACAATATCCCAAAGCCTATATTTACTATTTGATCGAATTTCATGCGACGAGAGATTTGTTTGAATGCCATGAGCTGCTGGAGGAATATTGGAAGGAGAATCCTAGCGATCCGCGGGCAAAGCTGTGGGTCGCTCTCATTCAATTAGCGGTGGGGGCTTATCATGAACGCAGAGGTAATCGCAAAGGCGCTTCCAAAATGTATGCAGAAAGCTTGAAAAAGCTGAATAAAGAACATGTGCAATCGGAGCTTGGAATTGACCAAGAAGAGCTGATCAGGCTGCTGGAGACAAAAGTCGAAAACGTCCTGCATATGAACAGTGAACACTATGAGGATATCAATTTTAAATTCGTCGATAAGAAGCTTGAACAGACTTGCCGGCGGATATGCGAAATGCGCGGATTGATATGGGGGGCGGAAAGTCCGTTACACAACGAGGACATTATACACCGTCATACGAAACGGGATCGCAGCGAGGTCACTGAGGCTCGACGCAAGGCGCTCGCTTTAAAGAAACAGCAGCGCTGCGAGTAAGTTTTACCTCGAGCGCTGCCTGTTGATTTGTTGCTTAAGCTTTCTTTTGATTATAATAAAGATGTCCGTCGTCAACGAGCTCCAGCTCGCCGGTGGATGGGTGTATAAGCAAGCCATGCACCTTAATATTGTTAGGCAGCAATGGGTGATTACGAACGATGCTTACGCTGTTAATGACGCTGTCCTTCACATTGTCGAAACCAATCAGCCAACGCATGAGATTAACGCCCGAATGCTTAAGCGTATTAATCGTATCCTCGGATACTCCGCGCTGCAGCATATGCTGAATCATTTCCTCTGGATTGAGACCTGTCATGCCGCATTCATGATGACCGATAATGAATACTTCCTCGGATTGGAGCTCATAAAGCGCAACCAGAATACTACGCATTATATTGCCGAACGGCTGTGTTATGATGGCGCCTGCATTTTTGATAAGCTTGGCGTCGCCGTTTTTCAGGTTTAATGCTTTGGGCAGCAGCTCGGTTAGTCTTGTATCCATGCAAGTGACGATGACCATTTTTTTATCAGGAAATCGGCTTGTCGCATACTGCTCATATTGCTTGTTCGTAACGAATTGCTTATTAAAAGTTAATACTTGCTCTAAATTATTCATAGTTCAACGCCACTCCATTCACATTGAGGATTCGTTATAAAACGCAGATCAAGCGTGTAGATCTGGTTGTCGCTTTTTAAGCTGAGCGCATCTCGCTCTGCGCTGTAATCGATGCGCAGCATCGGCTCAAAGAAAACTTCATGTCTTGGCTCGTACCAAAAAACGAAAGGCTCTCCTTGTGCTTGACGATCGTCTACGGTAGGCTCGCTAATTAGCTGCAAAGCTGGGGTGCCGCTAAGGACGCAGCCGCAGCCTTCCGTGTCGTGAAGCAGCTTGAGGGCTCTAGTACCGTCTTCCAAGTAGGGCTGAAGCTTGTTGACGGCAGCGGTAGTAAAGGTAATGTTCAATGTTGTGTCCTCTCTTCCTGTCTATCTCTTTGACGGGTATCGAAATGTACATTAACGATTGGAGCTTACATAATTATAGTAATTCAAAAAAAGAAGATCAAGTTTTTTGACATTATATGTATATATTGAAGCAGGGAAGGTGGAGTAGAGATGAGTAAGGTACAAGAGACGTTAAAGAGTTTTAAAGAGTTAAATCAGAAGGTGAAGAGCTATGAGGAAGTGCTGGGCGTGCTTTATTGGGATCTCAGAACCGGAGCGCCTCGCAAAGGAATGGATGCGCGGTCTGAATCGATAGGTCTGCTGTCTGGCGAGATGTTCAAGCTGTCTACCTCACCCGAGCTTGGCGAAATGCTGTCTGCACTGGAGGAGAAGGCAGCGTTCTCGGAACTGGCTGAGCTTGATCAAAGGCTGGTCGTTGATTGCAGGAAGGAATATGACCGAAGCGTGAAAATTCCGCCGAAGCTCTATCAGGAATATGTTGTGCTGACGTCGCAATCAGAAGCGAATTGGGAGCAGACAAAGGACGCAAATGATTATAAGTCCTTCGAGCCCTACCTGGATAAAATAATTCATTATACGAATCAATTTATCGATCTTTGGGGCGCTAAGGGAACACGCTATGATACGCTCCTTGACCAGTATGAGCCGGATATGACGACAGCTGACCTGGACCGTGTTTTTGGGGGCTTGCGTGAACAGCTTGTGCCCTTGGCGGCTGCAATCGCTGCTTCGCCGCATCAGCCCAATACAGATTTTTTGCGTCAAAAATTCGATAAAGCAGCACAAAAAAGTTTCAGCTTAAAGACATTGGAGCAGATGGGCTTCAGCTTCGAGGCTGGGCGTTTGGATGAAAGCATGCATCCGTTCGCTACTGGACTTAATCCCGGCGATGTGCGCATTACGACTCGCTATCTGGAAGACGATGTAATGAGCGCTTTGTTCGGCACGATCCATGAGGGCGGCCACGCGCTTTATGAACAAAACATTATGGCGGAATTGATTGGCACGACGCTTTGCACCGGCACCTCGATGGGCATTCATGAATCGCAGTCCCGATTTTGGGAAAATATGATTGGACGCAGCCGTTCATTCTGGGAGCATAATTTAAGCAAGCTGCAAGCCCATTTCCCTGGCCAATTAGATATCAGCATCGATCAGTTTTACTCTGCAATCAATGCGGTGCAGCCGTCGCTTATTCGTATAGAAGCGGATGAACTGACCTATAATCTGCATATTATTATCCGTTATGAGCTGGAGAAGCTTATATTCAACGAGGGTCTGAGAGCAGCCGACCTGCCTGATATGTGGAATGAGAGGTATAAGCACTATTTAGGACTGACTCCGCCTTCCTATGCTCTTGGTGTTATGCAGGACGTCCATTGGTCTGCCGGATTATTCGGTTATTTCCCTTCCTACGCTCTCGGCAATATGTATGCGGCTCAAATGACCAACACAATGGAGCAGCAGCTGCCCGATCTGTGGTCGATGGTTGAGCAAGGCCAATTGCAACCGATCAAAGAGTGGCTGACTGAGCGCATTTACCAATACGGCAAAGCCAGAAAGCCTTCCGAGCTCATTCAGAACGTGACTGGCAAACCGCTTGATCCTCAGTATTTGGTTAAGTACTTAACCGATAAATATAGTGAAATATATAAGCTTTAATCAAAAAGCGATCAGGAAGCTCTTCCTGTATCGCTTTTTTTAATTTGTAGGAAAATATTCGGTTTACAGAATACGTATCGAATATTTCCTGTAACGGAACACACCGCGCCGACAAAGGTGGATGATAACCTGTTCGCCTTGTTCGCCGCTGTGATCAACAGCTCTCTTTGAGCGTTACGAAAGCTTCTCGCTGTTTGTCCTTGCTAAGCACCGCTGCGACTGTTCGTGCATAGGCTGAAATACACAATGCTATAGGCAAACACACAAGGAGGAATAGGGATGACAAGAAGAGTGGCGGGGTCTCTTCTACTGGCAGTCGTGCTGCTGCTAACGGCAGTACTTAGCGGCTGCGGGAAGGGAGATTCCGAGAAGACAGTCATTAGAATCGGCGAGGTGACTAGATCGTTGTTTTACGCGCCGCAGTATGTTGCTATATCGCAAGGCTTCTTTGAAGAGGAAGGGCTCGAAGTTGAGCTGACGACGATTCCAGGCGGTGATAAGACGATGACAGCCTTGCTGTCGAACGTCATTGATGTAGCTTTAGTCGGCTCTGAAACATCGATTTTCGTGCACCAGCAAGGATCGGACGATCCGGTGATCAATTTCGCGCAGCTTACACAGACTGACGGAACGTTTTTGGTCGCTCGTCAGCAGGATGCAGATTTTAAATGGGACGATCTTAGAGGAACGACGTTTTTAGGTCAGCGCAAGGGCGGCATGCCGCAGATGGCCGGTGAATTTACGCTGAAAAAGAATGGAATAGACCCGCATAATGATTTGGAGCTTATTCAAAATATCGATTTTGCGAATATATCGGCAGCGTTCGCTTCCGGCACCGGCGAATATGTCCAGCTGTTTGAACCGACAGCGTCGATATTTGAACGCGAGGGTCAAGGCTATGTCGTCGCTTCTTTCGGAGCAGAAAGCGGTCTGTTGCCATACACAGTCTTTATGGCGAAGGAAAGCTTTATGAAGAAAGATGCCAAGAGCATACAGGCGTTCACGAATGCGGTTCATAAAGCTCAGAAATGGGTGGAGGCTAATGAAGCTGACAAAATAGCGGATGCTGTACTGCCTTATTTTGACGGCGTGGACCGCGATATTATGATTAGCTCAATCGACCGTTATAAGCAGCAGGGTTCCTATGCGGCAGATCCGATAGTTGACGAAGCGGAATGGAATAATTTGCTTGATGTCATTATGACTGCAGGTGAACTGGATAAAAGAACAGAGCACAGCGAGCTCGTAAATACGAGCTTTGCGGAAAAAGCGATTAGCGAAGTGAAGTAAATGCTGCGTACAAGATTAAAGCTTCTTATGTGCGTAAGTGACCGAAAGGGGGAGCCCGCATGAAGCAAGAAGCTGTGCTGGAGCTGCAGGATTTGACACATGTTTACGTCAATGAGAAGGGCGCGACTTTGGCGCTCTATCAATTGAACTTGAGAGTAGAGCAAGGTGAGTTCGTCAGTCTCGTAGGTCCGAGCGGCTGCGGAAAAACAACGGTGCTTAGTTTGTTGGCGGGACTGCTTGAGCCGACGAAGGGAAAGGTGCTGCTTCAAGGGGAACAAGTAAGAAAGCCGTCCTCGAGGGTTGGTTATATGCTGCAGCAGGATTATTTGTTCCCATGGCGCTCTATTCTCGATAACGCCGCCATCGGACTGGAAATATCCGGAAGGAAGACACCTGCAGCGCTGCGTGAGGTGGAGAAGCTGCTTGCTGAGTTAGGCATACCGAATTATGGAAGCCATTATCCGCATGAGCTGTCAGGCGGCATGCGGCAGCGTGTAGCGCTTGCGCGGACACTTGCCACAGAGCCGTCGGTGCTGCTGCTCGACGAGCCGTTCTCAGCGCTCGATATGCATATTAAGCTGCAGCTGGAGGAGCTTGTTCATTTGGAGCTAAAGCGGCGAAAGAAAACAGCGGTGCTCGTTACCCATGATTTGGCAGAAGCGGTTGCGATGAGCGACCGTGTCATCGTACTGGCGCGAAATCCGGGACGCATTGCCGCCGAGCTGACCATCCCTGCTGAGCTTCGCGAGGCGTCGCCGATGTCAGCTCGCAAGCATCCGAGCTTCCAATCCGTGTTCGAGCAGCTTTGGAGTGAGCTTGACACAGAGGAAGGAAAGGAGGCTGCAGATGGATAAAGCAAAAATAAAGGCGGCTGATCAGGATTGGCTGCGCAAGCTTCATAAAAGCTATAAACGTAAAATGATAAAAATTAGCGCGGCGGTTGGTTCAACGCAGGGTATTCTGCTTATCGCTTTTATTGCGATCTGGGAGCTGGCGGGAACAAGCCGATGGATCGATCCGCTGCTGTTCAGTTATCCCTCCAAAATAATGAACCATCTTTGGGGTGTTATGGCAGATGGCTCTATATGGCCGCATATTGGGGTTACAGTATGGGAGACAGCGGTAGGCTTCGCGCTTGGAACCGCTTTGGGTACAGCCGTAGCTGCCCTTCTATGGTGGTTCCCATTTCTCGCTAGAGTCAGCGATCCTTATTTAGTAGTGCTTAACAGTATGCCGAAGGTAGCTTTGGGGCCAATATTTATCGTTGGGCTTGGACCAGGCTTTACGTCAATAGTTGCAATAACGCTATCGATTACCATGATTATTACAATTATTAATATTTATAATCGGTTTCGGGAAATTGACAGCGGGTATGTGAAGGTTGTCCGATTATTTGGCGCTTCGCGCGCTCAGCTGTTTCAAAAGGTTATTTTGCCGGGATCATTTCCTGTCATTATTGCTACGCTTAAGGTTAATGTAGGTCTTGCTTGGATCGGCGTTATTGTCGGAGAGTTTCTCGTCGCGAAGCTGGGACTCGGTTATCTCATTATCTATGGTTTTCAGGTATTCAATTTCACGCTTGTACTGTCCAGTCTCGTTATTATCGCTGTCGTTGCGACCGTGATGTATCAACTGGTAGCTGCGCTGGAAAAGCGCTTAATGGAAGGCTGGCATGAGAGATGAGTACCGCCGCTTGTCAGGTGTGGGCAACGCCATAAAATAGGTGAACGCTCATTTTACAGCTCTGCCCAATCGATTCGCTTCTTTTATCATAGGATATTGTACCTTAACATTAAAGGAGATGAAAAAATGAGCTACAACAACGTCGGCGGTGCAGGAACTGGCTGCGGAAATCAAGTAGGCGGAGTTTTTAACAACACAGGTGTTATTCTGGTATTGTTCATCCTGCTGGTTATTATCGCTTGTACTTGTATGTTCTAATTTAACTACTTTACCGACTCTCATTATTTAAATGGCGTATCCACTAATCACGCTATAAAAAGCTTTCCGTGCGCTGAAAAGGCGCGGAAAGCTTTTTTCTCATGACATGGGGTTGTAATTCGCAATTGCCGCTCATAGGTATAAATACAACGAGTTTTTAAGTTCAGAAGATGCGTTTTTGTACTTTTTTTAAAACAATCTATGTTTGCGGGCAACAGTTTTATCAACATTCGCCTATGTCCTGCATACACTTTAATGAATGATTGTATGGAGGAGGTTAAATAATGGCTATTGCAGATAAACAGCTACAGTGCAGAGAAATCATTACGAAAGCTGTCTGCGGCAAGGGTCGTAAGTTCAATACTGTAACCCACACCGTAACACCGCCTCATCATCCGACCAGCATTTTGGGAGCATGGATTATAAACCATGAATATGAAGCGGTACGTTCGGGCGACGGCATCGAGGTCATCGGTACTTACGATATCAATATTTGGTATTCGTACAGTAAAAACTCGCAAACGGAAGTTGCTAAGGAGTCAGTTCAATACGTGGAGCATATCCCGCTTTCTTATGTAGATCCGAAGCATCGGGCTGCTACTGAGGAAGTGTCAGCGGAGGCGTTGCAGGAGCCTAACTGTATTGAAGCTAACATTTCCTCGAACGGCAACAGCGTAGTTATTCGTGTAGAGCGCGAGTACGCTGTTGAGATGGTCGCCGAGACTAAGGTTTATGTGGCCGTCATACCAGGCGGTTGCGGCGACCTGGACGGCAAGGATTTGGACTTCAATCTCGACGACGGCGATTTTGAGGAGATGGACGCTGAACTGCTGGATGAAGATCTTTAAGTGATCAGCGGCTATGTTATATCCTATGCTGTGTGAACGACGAAATGGAGGGCGCAAGCCCTCTTTTTGTTGAATTTTAAAAAGAACTGATGACTTCAGCTATTTGTTCCACTTAGATGACATCAGCTGTTTGTTCCACTTCGATGACTTCGGCCGTTTGTTCCACATATCGGAAAATAAATGCCTTATTTCGGTTAAATTGGCTGATTATTATTCATATCGGAAAATAGATTCTCTATTTTGCCTAAAATGGTGATTTTCCAGGGTAAATTCATGAAATAAGGAACCCCTGTTCCGATAACTCACAAAAATCAGTTATTCCATATGAATAAGGTACCCATGTTCCGATAATCATCCGAATATTATGCGGAATTAAAACATGACCTAAGGAGCATCCAAGATGACGGTATGGATATGGACAGGGAAGGATGAGCGGCTGCTGCGATTAGAGTCGGATGCTGCAATCGTGAAATGGGGAGCTAGGACTGCTTCCTCGGAAAGCTGGCATTCCGTATCTTCTTCGGATGCGGTCATTGATTATTGTTTAACGAAGCCTATAGATGAAGAAAAATATAAACAAGCGTGGGTGCTTAACCCTAACGCTTATTTATCGTCTCGTTGGACTGCCGAGGAGAAGCAGCGTATTTGGCGGCAGTGGGGCGTTAATCGGAAGCGTACGCCGCTTGCAAGTGTAAGGCGTTTCCGCGTAAGCGTTGTGCATATGGATATCGCCGCTATAGAACGGATAGATGGGAAATACCGCAGCAGCGGCACAGTCGTTTCAGGCAGCGCTGCTAATGGACGCGGAGGCGCTGCTCATTACCGGCAGAGAGAAAATGCGAAGCCTCCTGGAGAAGGGAGAAGAAAGGGGGCATCGGACTTTAGCGGTGGCTTATTTACAGGGGTTCATGCAGCTGTTGGCCGCAGTCATAATACGCAGCTTGCGGCAGACGATCCGATGCTCAGGAGAATAGCGCAGGCAGCGATAAGAGCCCTTTATGCGCTTGGCCTCGACATTGGGGAGGTCGAGCTTGAGCTTGGCGGGGACGGAGCAATCGACGTCCGCGATGCATGGCCTGGGCTGAACAATGGCGAAGCCGAAGGGGAGGCGCTTGCGCGATTTGCGGCGTGGCATGACGCTGCGAGAGCGGAGGATCAGCGACAATTGCTTATTGGAGCTGATCCGGAGTTTGTGTTGGTGACACCAAGCGGCCGGATCGCGGCGGCGTCACGTTTTTTTGGCGAGGGCGTCGGCGGCGCTGCCGGCTCCGACGCCCTGCGCATTGGGCGGCGGGTGCTTTATCCCGTCGCCGAGCTGCGGCCAGCGCCGGCCGCTGACCCGGCCGCGCTTGCCGCGCATTTGCGGCGCTTGCTTCTGCGCGCCGCCGCAAAAGTGAGCGACCCCAGCCTGCGCTGGGTCGCTGGGGCTATGCCGGTGCCGGGGCTGGCGCTCGGCGGGCATATACATATAAGCGGAGCGCCGTTGACAACTCGCTTGCTCCGCTTATTAGACAGCTTCGCGGCAATCCCGCTCGCGCTAATTGAGGACCCCGCCGGACGTGCTCGCCGACCGCGCTACGGCTCGCTCGGCGATTATCGCTTGCAGCCCCACGGCGGGTTTGAATATCGGACGCTGCCCAGTTGGCTTGTTTCGCCTGCAGCGGCCAAAAGCGCTTTCGCTTTGGCGCTTCTATGTGCCCGCGAGCAATGGACGCTGCGTCACATACCAGCTCTTGACGAGCAGTATATTGACGCTTACTTTAGTGGCGACCGGAGCACACTCGCGGGAAGCCTCGACGGTATTGCCGCCGCTCTAACCGCAACCGCAAGCTACAAAGTTCTGTCTCGCTATATCGACCCGCTTCTGGATGCCGCTAAGCAAGGCAAAACATGGGATGAACACAGCGACATCCGCACCAAGTGGCGTATAACCTAACCAACATAACCTAGCCATATCCGTCCCGAAGCATCTGTACCAGACCATAACCATTCCAAATCGATTCAAATTGAATCCAAGCAATCAAACCACCCAAACCACCCAGACCACTATGACATAGTGCAACATTTCGTACTAAATTAGCAGCAGCAACATCGAATATCGACCTTGGAGTAACAATGGAGGCAAGAGTGTCTGCGGCAAGAGCGATTATCGCTCTTGCTCTTAGCATTGACACCGCACGAATCAGAATAAGCAGCAGCAACATCGATTATCCACCTTGGAGTAACAAAGGAGCTGAAGTAACTGCGGCAAGAGCGATTATCGCTCTTGTGCTTGGCATTGACACCGCACGTATCAGAATAAGCAGCAGCAACATCGATTATCGACCTTGGAGTAACTCCTCGACTTATTAACTAAGACAAGCATATGGCGCACACTAGTTCTGCTTGTTATAATGAAGGTTGAGGCTTTAACAATCGAGGAGGTTCGGGATGTCAGGCTATACTCCGATGATTCAACAATATTTATCTGTGAAGGAAGAAGCGAAGGACGCTTTTTTATTTTTTCGACTTGGTGATTTTTATGAGATGTTTTTTGAAGATGCAATTAACGCTTCTAGAGAGCTTGAAATAACTTTGACAGGTCGCGACGGCGGGATGTCGGAAAAAATACCGATGTGCGGCGTGCCGCATCATTCGGCTGAGAATTATATTAGCAGGCTGGTGGAGAAGGGGTATAAGGTCGCGATCTGTGAGCAGGTTGAGGACCCAGCAGCGGCCAAAGGGGTCGTACGCCGCGAAATTGTTCGCATAGTAACGCCTGGTACGGTAATGGAGACCAAATCGCTGGAAAGCAAAGCGAATAACTTTATAGCCGCTGCCGTTCATGCGAGTGATAAGCTTGGACTAGCCGTCTGCGATTTGACTACAGGTGAGCTTTATGTAACGAGCTTTACATATAGTATGGAAGTGTTAATCGATGAGATTAATGTATACTTGCCTGCGGAGATCGTCGGCGATGCATCACTGTTGGAGGAGCTGCAGATTACAGCGTCCTGGTCAAGACAACCGCTGCTTACGGAGAAAGAACCGATAGCTGTCGAACAGCTCATAGAGCAATACGGCGAATCCGAGCTGGAAGGCTTGTCTGATATAAGGCTGCGCGCGGTCAGCGTTCTGACGGGCTATTTGGCAGAAACACAGAAACGTTCGCTTGGACATGTAAGAGCGATTACCAGTTATGAGCCTAATCAATCGATGATTTTGGATCATTACACGAGACGGAATTTGGAATTGACGGAAACGGTGCGCGATCGAAGCAAAAAGGGCTCGCTCCTTTGGCTGCTTGATCGCACGCAGACATCTATGGGCGCAAGAATGCTGCGTCGTTGGATAGATAAACCTTTGCTTAACAGCAAAGCGGTCAATGAACGACTTGATGCGGTTGAAGTCTTGTATCGGGACTTAATTTTACGAGAGGACATTCGCTCTGAGCTGCAGCCAATCTACGATTTAGAGCGGCTGGTCGGGCGGGTAGCGTTCGGCAGCGCAAACGGGCGAGATATGAACGCGCTGCGCAGCTCCCTAAGAAGGCTGCCTAGTTTGACAGAGCTTTGCCGTACATCACCGTCGCAAACATTGAGGGAGCTCGTTACGGAAAGTGACGACTGCTCGGATATAGCAGATTTAATAGAGACGGTGATCGTTGACGAACCGCCTGTTTCGATTCGTGAAGGCGGACTTATTCGCCAAGGATATGACAGCTATCTGGATCAGCTACGCGAAGCGAGCACAAACGGCAAGAAGTGGCTTGCCGAGCTGGAGCAGCAAGAGCGCGAGGCTACGGGCATTAAGTCGCTTAAAATCGGATATAACAAAGTGTTTGGTTATTATTTAGAGGTGTCCAAAGCAAACTTGTCCATGCTTCCAGAAGGGCGCTACGAGCGCAAGCAGACGCTGGCTAACGCTGAGCGGTTTGTTACTCCGGAGCTGAAGGAGAAGGAACGGCTTATTTTGGATGCTGAGGATAAAATGATTGATTTAGAATATGCGAGGTTTATTGAGCTAAGGGACGAAATAACACAGCATCTGCATCGGCTTCAGCGCGCGGCTGCTGTAATTGCTGAGATTGATGCCTATCAATCGCTGGCAACGATAAGCGCTGAAAGAAGATATGTGCGTCCAGAGGTTCATGAGGATTACGATCTGCATATCGAGGATGGCCGACATCCAGTAGTGGAAGCGATGATGGATGGAGCTCCGTTCATAGCGAACAGCACGACCCTCAGCAAAAGTGAGCAATGGATGCTGCTTATTACCGGTCCGAATATGGCAGGCAAAAGCACGTATATGCGACAAGTCGCGATGATCTGCATAATGGCTCAAATTGGCTGTTTCGTTCCTGCAAAGTCGGCACGCATGCCGCTGATTGACCGGATCTTTACAAGAATCGGCGCTGCGGATGATCTAATTGGCGGCCAGAGCACCTTTATGGTGGAGATGAAAGATATTCAGCAAATGACCGACAAAGCGACCTCCAGCTCGCTAGTCATTATCGATGAGCTGGGACGCGGCACTTCCACGGGCGAAGGAATGGCTATCGCTCAAGCGGTTATTGAATATATTCATCACCATATAGGATGCAAGTCCCTTGTATCCACTCATTTCCATGAGCTGGCTCATTTAGAGGATTCACTGCCTGCGCTTAAAAATGCCAGAATGGCAGTCGAGGAAAGCGGAGATGACGTTACTTTTTTGAGGAAGCTTGTTTCAGGTGCTGCCAGCACTAGCTACGGCATTTATTGTGCGCAGCTCGCTGGGCTTCCGTCATCCATTATCGGTCGAGCCTATGAGCTTCTTGATGCTGAAGTGAACCAGCTATTAACACAGTCGCCGAATGAGCTAACGGATGCTTCCGCAAATAGTCTGACTGCTGTACAGCCGCAATTACGCCAGAGCCGCTCGGAGCAACGACAGCAGGATCAGCAGCAGGAACAGCAGCAGCAGGAACAGAATGCCGCATTCGCTGCTTCGCCTATTCAGCTTTCTATGTTCGAGGAACCGGCCGCAGCGGCTGAATCAGCCATGAAGCGCAAGGCATCTCCAAAGGCTGAGCAGCTTGCGGAGGAGCTTAAGCGATTGGACTTATTTAATTTAACGCCAATGCAGGCGATGCAATGGCTCAATGATATGAAGAGCAAGCTGAATGCATAATAGGAGGAAGGGAGGCAAGCAGCAATGGGCAAAATTAACTTGCTGGACGAGCAGCTCGCGAATCAAATCGCAGCAGGCGAGGTTGTGGAGCGACCTGCTGCAGTGGTCAAGGAGCTTGTTGAAAATGCTGTTGACGCGGGAAGCACGTCGATCGATATTTCTATTGAAGAGGGCGGTCTAACGTACATAAGAGTACAGGATAATGGCTTCGGCATCGAGGCTGATGATATCGGCAAAGCGTTTCAACGGCATGCTACGAGCAAAATAAGTTCAAGCAGCGATTTATTCCGCATTGCAAGCCTCGGCTTTCGGGGAGAAGCTCTTCCAAGTATTGCCGCAGTCTCGCGGCTAACCTGTGTATCCGCGCCTACAGACAGCGGGCTTGCACGCAAAATAATGATTGAAGGCGGCACCGTTACGGCAGATGAACCGGCTAATGCGCCGCAAGGAACCGAGATGATCGTTCGCGATCTTTTTTATAATACACCTGCTAGATTGAAATATATGAAAGCTGTGCAGACCGAGCTTGGTCATATTTCTGATTACGTGAATCGAATCGCGCTCGCGCATCCTGGCATTTCTTTTACGTTTATGCATAACGGTAATGTGCTGCTGCGTACGCTCGGCACAGGCGACCGATTACAGGTAATCGCAGCAATTTACGGTACTAATACAGCGAAGGCGATGCTTCCGGTAGAAGCGGAGAGCGCAGATTATGAGCTTCGCGGCTATCTTTCAAAACCTGAGCTGACGCGAGCTAATCGTAACGGAATTACCGCTATAGTCAACGGACGCTATATTCGCAGTCATGTCATCAATCAAGCGCTGCTGCAGGGCTACCATACCTTTTTGCCGATTAATCGCTTTCCTTTAGTCGTGCTGGAGCTTGGCATGCATCCGAGCTTGCTGGACGTCAATGTCCATCCATCGAAACTGGAGGTTCGCTTCAGCAAAGAGCAAGAGCTGCGCAGTCTTATCGAGCAGGCAGTGAAGGAAGTGCTAGGCAGCCGCAGGTATATACCAGGCCCGGAAGCAGGCTTGAAGTCCGAACGCTCGAAGCCGCTTTTCGTACAGGACACCATTTCGTTTCATCGACCTGAGCCAAGTGCTGAGCTAGGAAGCGCGGCGACATCTTTATCCACGGCTTCAGCATCCCCAACGCTATCGTCAGGCGGTGCGAATCTCGGTAATAACATTACCGCATCCGCTAGCTCATCGAGCAGCAAAGGTACGCCGATAACTTCAAATCGCAGCTCAGCGCCAGCGCTCGGCAGCTTTACATCTTTAGCGGATAGTGCTGCTATACGTGATGCTGCAATTCCGAAGGATGCGACTGAACGGCTATACTCGCCGTCTCATTATTCTGAGAAAGCCGCAGTATCAGACTTGATAAGCAGAGATGTCTGGAGCGGATCTATAGGGCGTAAGATGTTAGAAGGGACAAGCCAGTATGCAGAGCCTGATGCACTGCCGACTCAACAAACGGTTGAAGCGGAAGCAAATCAGGATGAAGTCACTTCAGCCAAACCAAGCTATACCGAAGGAAAACCCGAGATGTCAGGCTTTCCAGAGCTGCATTGGATCGGACAGCATCATGGCACTTACATTATTGCACAATCGGAGGACGGCTTGTATTTGATCGATCAGCATGCAGCGCATGAACGAATTAATTACGAATATTACTTTGAAAAATTTGGCAACCCGCAGCAAGCCAGCCAGCAGCTTATCGTGCCGCTGACGTTGGAATTTACGCCCGGTGATGCTGCACAGCTGAAGGAGCTGCTTCCATTGCTTGCAGAGGCGGGAGTTGTGATGGAGCCATTCGGTCAACAAACCTTTTTAGTTCGCGCCTATCCGGAGTGGATGCCTAATGGTGAAGAGCAGTCGCTCATTGAGGAAATGGCTGAACTTGTCATCGCAGAGCGAAAATCGATACATATCGGACAGCTGCGTGAAAAAGCGGCGATCATGTGCTCATGCAAAGCGTCTATTAAAGCGAATGACAGAATGACGCGTGAAGAGGGAGAAGGGCTTCTCAATCGGCTTGCTGCGTGTGTACAGCCATATACCTGCCCGCACGGCCGCCCGATTGTCGTTCACTTATCGACTTACCAATTAGAAAAAATGTTTAAGCGGGTGATGTCGTGATTATTACAACATCCCCAAAGCCATCCGGCAATGTGCTGGAGCAAGCGGGACGATTGTCTATTATGCTGTCTGCTAAGCTGATCCCCCGTAGTAAGCATTCAGTTTCTAAGCTAGTAGAGGAGAATGGTGAAGTCATTGTCGTGACCGAGGGCGAGGTTCGTCTGTATGATCGAGCATCTGAATCGCCGCTATTTTTTCATCCCAGTATGGCGTTCGTACGAGTAAAGCGTCTGAGACGTGGCGAAAGCGATCCGCTGATTACTTTGTCCGCATGCGAGAAAGGCGATACGATCATTGATTGCACGGCTGGCCTTGCGTCGGATTCAATCGTATTCTCCTATGCTGCTGGCGCGGATGGAAACGTTACAGCGTTGGAAAGCGAACCCGTTCTTGCTGCTTTGATTAAGGAAGGGCTGGCCCATTATAAGACAGGCTTTACAGATGTGGACGACGCTATGCGCAAGATTAGGGTCGAGTGTGCCAATCATTTGGAATATTTGGCGAACCAGCCTGATAACAGCGCGGATATCGTTTATTTTGATCCTATGTTTCGTCAGCCTATACATGAATCAAGCGCGATCGGCTCCATTCGTACACTAGCGAATCCGAACGAGCTTTCATTAGAAGCGGTAGAGCAGGCAAAGCGAGTTGCGCGCAGAACGGTAATCTTGAAGGAACATCGGGACAGTGGAGAGTTCGCAAGATTAGGCTTTAAGAGAATGCATGTGAATACGTCGAAAATAGCATATGGAGTGATCAAGCTTGAACAGGAATGAAAGCCAAGAAATTTGCGGTGAAAGCACGCAAAGCAGGCTTGGCGCCAAGAAGCAGCCGCTGCTTGTTCTTATTGGACCGACTGCGGTCGGTAAAACACGTCTAAGCCTAGATATTGCCAAGGCATGGAATGCGGAAATCATATCAGGTGATTCTATGCAGGTGTACAGAGGCATGGATATCGGCACCGCTAAGCTTCCGCTTCAGGAGCGAGAAGGAATTCCGCATTATTTAATCGATATATGCGATCCGGAGCAGCCGTATTCCGCAGCAGACTTCCAAGCGCATGCAGCAGACTGCATTGCTGATATAGCGGGCAGAGGGAAGCTGCCGTTCATTGTCGGAGGCACAGGCTTATATGTAGAGTCGGTATGCTACGACTATCAATTCGCGGATTACGGCTCGGATGAGACTTTCCGACAGGAGCAGGAGCGGTTCGCGGCAGAGCACGGCGCAGAAGCTTTGCATGAACGTCTGGCTCTCATAGATCCGGCAGCAGCTTGCAGGCTGCATCCCAATGATCAAAGACGAGTTATTCGGGCATTAGAGGTTTATCATTTAACGGGACAGACATTCTCGGAGCAGCAGGCGGGACAAAGCAAGGAAAGCAAGGAATCGCCATATGAGCTATGTCTGATTGGTCTAACAATGGATCGCGCGGTGCTATACGATCGAATCAATGTCCGAGTGGATTTGATGCTGGAGCAAGGCTTGGTGGCTGAGGTTGAAGGACTGCTCGCACGCAATGTTCCCCCTCATGCTGTAGCGATGCAAGGGCTCGGGTATAAAGAGATTGCCGCGTATTTGCGAGGAGATTGCACGCTTCCAGCGGCCATTGAGCTGCTTAAGCGCGATACAAGAAGATTCGCGAAGCGGCAATTGTCGTGGTTTCGACATATGACGGATATTCATTGGATTGACATGGGGGAAAATTTTCACAACAATTTAAAATCAATTCATGATATAATAGAAGGAAAGTTTCAAGTCCATCTTGAATATACTTCTAATCAATCTTTTTAGACGGAGGTAACGTCCAATGAACAAAACGATCAATATTCAAGATACGTTCCTGAACCAGCTGCGCAAAGAGAACATACCGGTTACCGTGTTTCTGATGAATGGGTTTCAGATTAGGGGCGTTATTAAAGCGTTTGACAACTTTACGATCATTATTGACAGTGAAGGCCGCCAGCAAATGGTGTATAAGCATGCGATCTCAACTTTTACTCCGCAGCGTAATGTATCGCTCATGCAACAGGATTCCAGCGGTTCGGAAATATAGGCATTTTCGCAAGGCGAAACTTTCTGATCATTTATTTCGTTTAATTAGATAGCGGCATGCAGGAGCAACCCGCTCAATTGCGGGTTGCTCTTTCTATTTCGTGGCAATCATAAAGAGAGAGTGGAATAGGGGGGAGCTTTTATGGCGAATGAGCCACGCAAGCAACCAAGCAAAAGAAAGAAACCGGTAAGGAAGAAGAAGAGACTTCGCAATATGTTTTTTGTATTATTTTTTACAGCTGCACTTGCAGTCGTATGTGGAATTATTGGATATCTGCTTATCATATTGAACGGCGAGCGATTGCTTGCTGAGAATGGCAGTAAGCTCATAATGGGCGAAGCTTCAATTATTTACGACGCGAACGGCGAAGAAGTGGCCAAGCTGTATCAAGCGGATGAGAATCGCGAGCTGGCGGAATATTCAGAAATTCCTAAAGTAATGCTTGAAGCGATCGTTGCTACGGAAGATCAACGCTTCTATGAGCATTCGGGGCTTGACTTTTGGGCGATTGGCCGTGCAGTAGTGAAAGACGTTATAGCTAGAAGCGCCGTTGAAGGCGGCAGCACGATAACACAGCAGCTGGCCAAAAACGTATTTCTGACAGCGGATAAAACCTTCTTCCGGAAAGCGACGGAGGCATCCATAGCCGTTGCGCTTGAGCATGAAATGTCGAAGGAAGAAATATTGACGATGTATTTGAACCGAATTTATTTCGGCAAGGGCATCTACGGTATAAAAGGTGCTGCGAAGTATTATTTCGACGTAGAGCTTGAAGATCTAGAGCTGTGGCAAGCTGCGACGTTAGCGGGGATCCCGAAAGCGCCAAGCCGCTACAATCCGGTTAGTCATCCGGAGGATTCGAAGAAACGTCGAGCTGTCGTTTTGAAGCTGCTCTATGACCAGGACTATATAGATGAGAAGCAAATGAATGAAGCGAAGGAAGTAGAATATGTTCAGCCGAAGAATCAGAATAGTAACGGCAGTATATATAACTACCCAGCGTTTATTGATTTTGTCGTTGATGAAGCTACAGAAGTGACGAATCTGAAAGAGGAAGAGCTAAGAGTGGGCGGGTATAAAATTTATACGTCGCTTAATCAGCAGGCTCAGAAAATTGTAGATAAAGAATTCGCTGATGATAACAACTTCGAAGCGAGCGTTGACGAACAGCTTTCACAGGCTGCTATGATTATTCTCGATCACCGCGACGGCTCCATTCAAGCTATGGCTGGCGGGCGCGATTATGTGAAGAAGGGCATGAATCGGGTTAATGTCGCAAGACAGCCAGGGTCGACAATTAAGCCGATAACTGTTTATGGCCCAGCCTTAGAATATGAGGATATGAGTCCTTCGACTATTCTGAAAAATGATCAAAAATGCTTTAATAAATATTGTCCAACGGATCGTTGGGGGCCCGTGGCTGTATCGATGCAGCAGGCGCTCAAGGATTCAAGAAACTTAGCAGCGGTATGGACTTTAAACGAGATTGGCGTGAAGAGGGGCATAGATTTTGCTAATAAGCTTGGTATTCAATTCACGGACGAGGATCGTAATCTAGCTATTGCGCTTGGCGGTATGACTAAGGGCTCTACGCCGCTGGAGATGGCTACAGCATATGCTATATTTGCAAATGACGGCAAGTCGGTTGATCCGCATACGATTACAAAGATCGAGAGTGGCGGAAATGCGATTTACACGTACAAAGCGCCTAAATCTGAGCAAATCATATCAACAAGAACGGCGAGATATATGACTGAGATGCTGCAGACTGTCGTACAGAAGGGCGGCACAGGCGCAAGGGCTGCCATCGATCGGCCTTTAGCCGGCAAGACAGGCACAACACAGCACGGTATTCCAGGTTATAGCGGCGGCGGTATACGCGACGCATGGTTCGTGGGCTACACAGCCGAGTGGACAGCGGCTATCTGGTTAGGATACGATAGAACCGACACGAAGCATTTGTTGGATAAAAACAGCTCCCACGCAGCTATGCTCTTTGCGAAGATTATGAAGCCTGCGCTGCAGGGCGTGCCTAAAGACAGCTTTATACAGCCAGAGAAGGCGCCAGTTGTAACTGCACCGACAGCTGTTGCTAATGTTAGTGCGGTTTATTCTCCAGAAGAGGGGAAAGTCTTTATTACCTGGGACCCATCTGAGATAGAGAATGTAACCTATAGGGTTTACCGCAAAGAGCAGTCTGAATCTGGATTTTCGTTGTTTGTTGACGAACGGAAAGACCCGATTGTGGAAGATATGAGCGTATTTCCTAGTTTAAGCTATGAGTACTATGTCACAGTATTCGATGAAGCCAATCAGCTGGAAAGTGAGCCTTCCGCTGCTGTACGCGTAGACATAGTGGAAGAGGAACCTATCCCAACGGATGATCCGCTGGAAACTCCGTTCCCGGATGATAACGGAATTGAAAACCCGGATGAAGACGATAGCGGTAATAACGACGGAAGCTTCCCTCCGATTGATCCAGTACCGGATAACGGTTCAGGCAGTGAGGACTCCCCGGATGAAGGGCAACAAGGAACTGAAGAACCGGATTCTGCTGAAGAACCTACTGATTCAATAGATATCGGCAACGGTAACGGCAATGACAACGGCAATGGCAATGGTAACAATAAAAATGCTAAGGGCGGCAACGGACAAGTAAACCCAGCTGCATAAGGCAATGCTAAGATCGTTGAAGGGAAAGCATAATGAGATGGGGTGCGTAATGACAAATCGAGAAAGATGGCGATTTAGCTTAAACGTACTGGTTCTGGCGGCTGTGTTGATCGTATCCGGCTGCGGCTCCAAAGCCCCTGCCGGGCAATCATCTAACGATGCTGGCAGTAAGACTGCAGCTTGGAGCAAAATGCCGGAAATGGCTATTGATTTAAATCATGATTATACAGCGTCCATTCGTACGAGCAAGGGTGATTTCGTCATCAGGCTATATGCAGATGAAGCCCCGCTGACGGTTAATAATTTTGTCTTTTTAGCGAGAGAAGGCTATTACGACGGTTTGACTTTTAATCGGATTGTAGAAAATTATATGGTCTTGACTGAAGAGCCGAATCGTAAAGGAACCGCTGGTCCTGGCTATGTCATTCCGGACGAGCTGAACACCGGACTCAAGTATGAGGAAGGAATTATCGCAATGGCGAATAAAGGAACGCCTAACAGCGGCGGCGGTCAGTTTTTTATCTGTACGGGTGACAAGGCTTTAAACTTAAATCAAGAACCGATTTATTCCATCTTCGGCAAGGTTATCAGCGGTATGGATATCGTACAAGCGATTGCCGACATGCCGGTAAAAAACAATGAGCCAATTGAACAGATCGTCATTGAATCAATCGTTATTCATGAGCTTTAATGATCCCACCGCCCTGCCTTAGGGCGGTGTTTTTTCTTTATTTTATAAAGCAAAGTGGTGATGAGCGTAAAGATATGGTAATCTTTTTTTTAGAAGCATATGCTATAACAGCGGGATGATTAGAAAGCAGCACGAATATCCGGCAGGCTTGTAAGCCAGGGAAAAGTCTCTGGTACAAAATGAACGGAAGGGTACATCGGTATGAAAAGAAAATTTTCGGATCGTGCGAACTGGCGGCGAGTTTTACGTAAAAGCTATTCATGCTTAGCGCTGGATGGCGAGGAGTTTAAAGGACTAGTAACGTTTTATCATATTCATGAGCTTAGAGATCCGCTGTGGAAGGAGTATAACGGGCGAAGATTATGCCTTGCTGACCGAGGTTATTTATGGATGCAGCATTATCCAAGAGGTGAACACTTCGTTGTGACGACAATGTTCGATGATAAGGGCCGCGTTGTTCAGTGGTACATTGATGTGTGCAAGACGCAAGGTCTGACCGATCAGAAGGTCCCTTGGTTCGATGATCTTTATTTGGATGTTGTTGTGCTTCCGAGCGGCGAGGTATTTCTAATGGATGAGGATGAATTGGAGGATGCGCATCGTACCGGCGATGTGAACGGCAAGGATGTTGCATTGGCACGCAAAACAGCGGGCAAGCTCCTGTCAAGCATTCGGAACGGACGATTTCGTTATTTTACTTTAAGCTTAAAGCATCGAAAAACGCTGCTAGGCAGAACAAGTGAGGTAAGTGAATCATGAGAACTGGAACAAAGGAGCGCAAAGGGCTGAGAATGACGCTTAAGAAACGCAGCCCTTTGCGTTTTCTTTTTCGAACAGCTTTACTTGGTATAATGGCATTGATACTATGGTGCGGGTACGTATTCATCGTTATCAATCAATATGGTAACTCTAATACGGTTACTAAAGCGGACGCGGCAATTGTACTTGGTGCGGCGTTGTGGAATGATGTGCCGAGTCCTGCTCTTCGAGAGCGTCTCGAGCTGGCAAGCAAGCTTGTTGAGAATCATACAGTGGACAAGCTTATCCTCTCAGGAGGACTGGGTTCGAACGGCTCTACGAAGACTGAAGCAGAGGGCATGCGTGATTATTTGCTAGCAAAAGGCATCCAAGCGGACAAGCTGTTGCTAGAGGACAAGGCTGTCAATACGTATGAAAATTTATTGTTCAGTGCAGCAATCGCTAAGGAGCAAGGCTTGTCCGGCATTATCATCGTAACGCATGATTATCACGCGGCCCGTGCGCTCGATATAGCGAAGTATATAGGCTACAACAGTCCTCAGGTTTATGCAGGAGCATCATCCGTGCTTAATCCTTACTATAATAAAGGACGAGAAGTGCTTGCATATACGAAGTGGCAGCTGGATAAGCTGCTGGATTGGATGGGTATTCAGTCCTTATGATTCGAAGCTGTAAATCTGCTAATAAGCAACTGCAAGGTAGAATAAACTTGAAGTGTGTGCGTACAAAGCTAGCTTTGTTGCCATGCTATATGCAGTGCGGACAGCCGCTATAGTCTTCGGAGCAAAGGACAGGTGAAAAGAGATGAAGGGAAATGTAGTTTCAGGACTAAGCAATGGTTCAGCCAGACCCTCCCGTCAAATAAATGTTGTGCTTAGAAGTCAAGAATCCGTTCAGGCAGCATTAGCTGCTCCAGTAATTGAAGCAGAAAATATTCCGATGGTAAAGCCTTTGCCAGGAATTGATCATTACGCGGATATTCAAAAAGAGCTTGATGTAATGGTTGGCATGGATCATGTGAAGACGCTTGTGTATGAGATCTATGCCCTACTATATATAAGCAGGATGCGCACAGAGGCTGGTTTGTCAGGCGGAGCTCAAGTGTATCATATGATTTTTCGCGGCAATCCTGGCACAGGTAAAACAACGATAGCGCGAATTGTTGCCAAGCTGTTTCAAAAGATGGGTGTATTGTCCAAAGGTCATTTGATCGAGGTGGAGCGAGCGGACCTGGTTGGTGAATATATCGGGCATACGGCGCAAAAGACGAGGGATTTAGTGCGAAAAGCGCTAGGCGGCGTTTTATTCGTTGATGAGGCATACAGTCTGGCGAGAGGCGGAGAGAAGGATTTCGGTAAGGAAGCGATTGATACACTAGTTAAGTCAATGGAGGATCAACGTAACCAGTTTATATTGATACTTGCCGGTTATCCGGCTGAGATTGATACTTTTTTGGATACGAATCCGGGACTGCCGTCGCGATTTCCCATACAAATCGATTTTCCAGATTATACGATCGATCAGCTGCTGCAAATATGTGAGCTGATGTCGAAGGAACGGGATTATGTATTGCTTCCGCAAACTGTATTCAAAATAAGACAGCACTTAGTGCAGGAAAAGCTCAATACGATGTTCTCATTCAGCAACGCTCGCTATGTACGGAATACGATTGAAAAAGCGATCAGGCATCAGGCGGTTCGACTGCTCAGTCATTACGCTAATTCCATCCCTCCCAAGCAAGAGCTTATGACGATACGTCCAGAGGACTTAAAGCTGGACCCCAAGCAATAACATTGAAAACTAATCATTCGAGGATAATTAAAGGAGAACTAACAAGTATGAGTAATCAAACCTATGATACGAACACAAACATCGCCGAGAAGGCCGTATTGATCAGCCTTGTTACCTCTAACGATAAAAGGCGCGATGGTCATGATCCTGACAATTCCTTGCAGGAGCTTGCGCAGTTGACAGAAACAGCCGGCGTTGAGGTTGTAACTACAGTCACCCAAAACCGAGAAACGGCTGATTCAAGATGGCTGATCGGCAAAGGGAAGGTTGAGGAGGTTAAAGCGCTGGCCGATGAGCTTGGTGCGACAACCGCTATATTTGACCAAGAGCTTTCAGGCGCGCAAGTGCGTAATCTAGAGGAAGCGCTGGATCTAAAAATCGTAGACCGGACACAGCTTATACTAGATATATTTGCTCAGCGGGCAAAGACGAGGGAAGGCATTATTCAGGTTGAGCTTGCGCAGCTAAGCTATTTGCTGCCTAGACTGTCTGGTCACGGGAAAAATTTGTCCAGACTCGGCGGCGGCATTGGAACGCGCGGTCCAGGCGAATCCAAGTTGGAAATGGATCGTCGTCATATTCGCGATCGAATATCCGATTTAAAGGAAGTGCTGCAAGAGGTCGTTCGGCATCGCAAGCTGCATAGGGAGCGCCGCAAGAAAACGGGTGTCATTCAGGTTGCTCTCGTCGGTTATACGAATGCGGGAAAATCAACCTTGCTGCGTGAGCTGACGCAAGCGGATGTCTTCGTTGAAAACCAGCTGTTTGCAACTTTGGATCCTACTTCACGCACGCTGGAGCTGCCAAATGGCCGTGAGGTTATTTTGACGGATACAGTTGGATTTATTCAAAATTTGCCGCATGATCTTGTAGCAGCTTTCCGTGCGACGTTGGAGGAGGTATGCGAAGCGGATCTAGTGCTGCATGTCATCGATAGCAGCTCCTTTATGAGAGATGAACAAATTGCGGTTGTGGAACAAATATTAGGTGAGCTTGGTGCGCTCGATAAGCCAAGCATTAGGGTATATAATAAAAAGGATCTTGCAGATGAAGCGATGTCTCCTGAGCTTGAACAGTCGTCAAGCAGCGATATGTTATATATAAGCGCTTATAATAGAGGCGATCTTAACTTGCTTAAGGATACGATTCAGCAGAAGCTGACAGGAGGAGTGTTAACATTCTCCATTCCTGCTGGTAAAGGAGATCTGATTTCTTTGGCATACCGATGCGGAGAAGTTATCAATCAAGAGGTTGATGAAGAGCTTCTAAAACTAACGATTGAAATCAGTAAGCAGCAATATGAGCAGTATGGGAAGGCGTTACAGCCGTATTTACAGCAATAGAGAGCATTTTGGACATCGGGAGAGGGAGAAGATTAAGGCATGACAGTGCAGCAAGAGGGAAATGGAGTATGGGATAAGCTGGAGCAGTTAATTAATCAAGCAGAAGTGTTTGCAGCGGACTCATTTAGGGTAATAGATCGAATAGCAGAACGAAATCAATGGAAGGTCATTAAAGCCTTTCAACAGCATCAAGTCAGCGATTTTCATTTTGCCGGTTCTACTGGCTATGGTTATAATGACCGCGGCAGAGAAGTGCTTGATGAGGTGTATGCTGAAGTGTTTGGCGCGGAGGCGGCGCTCGTGCGTCCGCACTTCGTGTCGGGCACGCATACGATCAGCTGTGCTTTGTTCGGCGTCCTTAGACCAGGGGATGAGCTTTTGTACATAACGGGCAAGCCATATGATACGCTGCATAAAGTTATTGGCAAACCGGGCGACGGGACAGGCTCTCTTCAAGATTGGGGAGTTCGCTATGACGAGGTGCCGCTTCTAGCGGATGACAGCCTAGACTGGGATATGATTCAGCGTAAAATAACGCCGAGCACGAAGGTTGTTGGCATTCAGCGTTCGCGCGGGTATGATTGGCGCGCTTCTTTCACGATTGAACAGATTGGTGAGATTGTTGCAAGAGTGAAAAGAATTAAGCCTGATGTGCTTGTCTTCGTTGATAATTGCTATGGTGAATTTACAGAGTTGCAGGAGCCTACGGAGGTTGGAGTAGATCTTATGGCTGGTTCTCTGATCAAAAACCCAGGCGGAGGCATCGCTGAAACCGGCGGATATATAGCTGGGACAGCTGCGGCGGTGGAGGCGGCAGCTTATCGGTTGACTGCTCCTGGAATTGGCGGCGAGGTCGGCGCGATGCTGGGTACGTTGCGAAGCATGTATCAGGGTCTGTTTCTAGCCCCTCATTTTGTGGGACAAGCGTTAAAAGGAAGTATACTGGCTGCTGCTTTGTTCGAGCAGCTAGGCTTTGAGACTAAGCCGCGCTGGCATGAAAGACGAACAGATCTGATTCAAGCGGTACGCTTTGGGCAAGCAGATCATTTGATCGCCTTCGTGCAGGGGATCCAGCAAGCTGCAGCAGTTGATTCGCATGTCTTGCCTGAGCCTTCGGACATGCCGGGGTATGAGAATGCGGTTATTATGGCAGCCGGTACATTCATTCAGGGCGGCAGTCTGGAGTTATCGGCGGATGCCCCTATTCGAGAACCATATATTGCCTATATGCAGGGCGGACTTACCTATGGTCATGTTAAGTTCGGATTATTAACAGCATTAGTCAATCTCGTCAAACGTGGATTGATTGTAATTAAACCTAACACTCCTTGACACCTTTTTTCACCACGGTTACAATGTTCGTAACAAAGTGCGATTGGAAGGTTGATATGAGATGGCTGACGATATTCGTAGAAACATGGCGTTATTTCCGATTGGCATCGTAATGAAGCTGACGGATTTAACTGCCCGCCAAATTCGATATTACGAGCAGCATGAATTAATTGTTCCAGCTAGAACGGCAGGTAATCAGCGATTATTTTCATTTAATGACGTTGAGCGTTTATTAGAAATTAAGAGCTTAATTGAGAAGGGCGTAAACATTGCTGGCATCAAGCAGGTCATGAACCCGGTATCCAAGAGCTCTGAGGAAGCGACAATTGTAAGCGAGCAATCTGAAGTGAAACGAAGAGAGCTGTCTGATCAACAGCTGCATCGGCTGCTCAAGCAGCAACTTCTAGAGAAGAAGCCAGGTCATGCTACATTAATTCAAGGACAGCTGTCTCGTTTCTTAAATAAACGATAAGCTTTCAGCAATCAATTAAAAGTGATAGGCTAGAGGAATAGACAAGCGACATTTATATAAAAGGAGCTGGAAGAATGAGTTATACTAAGGATGATATAAGACGGATCGCTAAGGAACAAAATGTTAGGTTTATTCGGTTGCAATTTACAGATTTACTTGGTTCCATCAAAAATGTTGAAATTCCGGTGAGCCAGCTGGAAAAAGCGTTGGACAATAAAATGATGTTTGACGGCTCTTCAATCGAAGGCTATGTTCGCATTGAGGAATCAGACATGTATCTATATCCAGATCTTGAAACCTGGGTTGTATTCCCTTGGGTGTCTCAGGATCGCGTAGCCCGCTTAATATGTGATATTTATATGCCGGATGGTACCCCTTTTGCTGGAGATCCGCGCGGAATTCTTAAGCGTGCGCTCAAGGAAGCGGAAGAGATGGGCTATACGGCTATGAATGTTGGCCCAGAGCCTGAGTTTTTCCTGTTCAAAACAGACAGCAGAGGAGAGCCGACGACGGAGCTTAACGATCAAGGCGGTTATTTTGACCTTGCACCGATGGATATGGGCGAGAACTGCAGACGCGAAATCGTATTGACGCTTGAAGAGATGGGCTTTGAGATCGAAGCATCTCATCATGAGGTAGCGCCAGGCCAGCATGAGATTGATTTTAAATATGCGGATGCTGTAAAAGCGGCTGACCAAATTCAAACCTTCAAGCTTGTTGTTAAAACAATTGCCCGTGAGCATGGACTGCATGCTACCTTTATGCCAAAACCGTTGTTCGGCGTAAACGGATCTGGCATGCACTGCCATCAATCGTTATTCAGAGACAAGACAAATGCTTTTTATGACGAGAGCAACAAGCTGGGCTTAAGCGAAGAGGCTCGTTATTATATGGCTGGTATTCTAGAGCATGCTCGCGCAATGGCAGCAATTACGAATCCGACTGTAAATTCCTATAAGCGATTGGTACCCGGCTATGAAGCGCCTTGCTATGTAGCTTGGTCAGCAAGCAATCGTTCGCCAATGATTCGTATACCAGCTTCGCGCGGTTTGAGCACGCGGGTAGAAGTGCGGAACCCCGACCCTGCAGCTAATCCTTACTTAGCATTAGCAGTTATGCTCAAGGCTGGTTTGGACGGCATTAAGAAGAAGCTTCCGCTGCCAGAGCCTATTGACCGTAATATTTATATTATGTCAGAAGAAGAGCGCATTGAATCAGGTATTCCAAGCCTGCCTGTTGATCTTAAGGAAGCGTTGGAAGAACTGCTGCGCAGCGATGTCGTATGCGATGCCCTGGGCGATCATGCGCTGGCTCATTTTTACGAGCTGAAGGAAATCGAGTGGGATATGTACCGCACGCAAGTGCATCAATGGGAACGCGATCAATATTTGACGCTGTATTAATAGAAATGGGCAGGCTGTCCCGTAAGTCCAATCGACTTGAGATAGCTTGCCCATTTTTTGCTGTTCTCCATGCTCAGGCATGACGGACACATGTAATTGAAGCAGATGATGGACTCAGGTAATCGAAGCAGATGATGGACCCCGTCGGCTAACGGTAAAAACTGACCTTAAAACGATTGAGCTACTATAAGTGAAGGATTATGGATTTGTTAAAGGCAACCATGAACTCGAGGCAAAAAGACCTGTCATCTCTTATGCAGTCTCCATTATGGAGAGTTTGAATAAGTTAGATGACAGGTCTTTTGTGCATGGTGTACTTAAAAGTGCATGGCACTCACTTTAGCTTCAGTTCTCCGGCAGTCGTGTACCTACCGAATATCGCGGAACAAGCCAATCACTTTGCCGAGAATCGTAACATGCTTCAATCGAATTGGTTCCATCGTTTCATTCTCTGGCTGCAGACGAATATGATCCTTCTCTTTATAGAAGGTTTTCACCGTTGCCTCGTCATCCTCCGTCATAGCGACAACGATCTCGCCATTGTTAGCGGTCTGCTGCTGCTTGACGATGACATAGTCGCCGTTATGAATACCGGCCTCAATCATGCTTTCTCCCATGACATTAAGGATGAACACCTTATTGTCGCCGACCATATGCGAAGGAAGCGGAAAGTAATCCTCGATATTCTCAGTAGCTGTTATCGGTACGCCCGCAGTAACCTTGCCGACTATGGGCACTTTCGACACAGGCAATGAGATAACATTGTCGATATCGTCATTGTCCAATATTTCGATCGCTCTTGGCTTTGTCGCATCTCTGCGAATGAGGCCTTTCTTTTCTAAACGGTCAAGGTGACCATGGACAGTAGAGCTGGACAGCAATCCAACTGCTTCGCCGATCTCTCTAACGGAAGGCGGATAGCCTTTCTCGCGAACTTCATTCTTGATGAATTCAAGTATAGCATGCTGTCGGCTGGACATCTTCGACATGACGATCACTCCATTAATAGATTTGTAGAAAATTATAACATAGAACCGCAGTTCGTACAAACATGAGTTCTTAAGCACAAAAGTTCGCATTAATTTGTTGTTGACGCAAACATCTGTTCGTGTTATTCTATTACCAGAACAAATGTTTGGGGTGTGAATATAATGATGTTGAATCCAACCTTTTATAAACCAAATCACAATTATTCTAATGAAAGACTGCATGCTGAGCGGAGGCAGGCAACTTCTTTGCGGGGGAACGATCGTTTGTCCAAGCTGTTCAATGTGAAACTAATCGTCAGCATGTTGATTTTTATAGCTCTATTTAGCAGTTTCTTATTAATATCCAGCAACGCAGCAAGCGTAGGCGTTCAGCCCGTAACGACCGGAGAATACGAGATCACTGTAGATTCTGGCGATACGCTGTGGAGCATAGCAAGAAGTTATTCAGATAATCGAACGGACGTTCGATACTCGGTGTTTTTAATTCAAGAGCGCAATGGTTTGAAGAACGCAACGATTAAGCCAGGTCAGAAGCTGATCATTCCGAAGCTGTAAGCTTCCAATTAGAGCATTCTCTATAAGCAGAGAAGTGCTCTTTTTTGCAGTAATCTTGACAATAGGATGAGGAAAATGTCAAAGTAAAGAGTAGACATAAGCAACTAGAGAGGTGGATTATTGATTTATGAGTATCGATGTGGTCATTGAGAGAATAAATGAGCTTTCTCGTAAACATAAAACGGTTGGCCTGACTGAAGAGGAAAAGGTCGAGCGTGAAGAGCTGCGACGTAAATATATAGCTAATTTTAAGCGGAATTTTCGTCAACAGCTAAACAATATTAAATATGTTGAAGATGAGGACGAAGGGACGGTTAAGCATTAATCAGTGCCTATTGTAGTCTAGATCTTGATAGGAGGTGCTTCTCTTGCAATATAGACGATTAGGAAGAAGCGGACTAGCTGTATCGGAGCTGTGCTTAGGCACGATGACCTTTGGAAATACGACCAGCGAGCAAGAATCGGTTCAGATGATCGATCGCTTTATTGACCGAGGAGGTAATTTTCTAGATACGGCAAATGTTTATGTACAAGGCCGCTCTGAAGAAATTGTCGGCAAGGCGATTCACGGCAGGCGCTCAGAGATTGTATTGGCAACGAAGGTTCGGATGAGGATGGAGGACCATGTGAACGGAATCGGTCTTTCACGCAAACATATTTTGGATGCCGTAGAGGCAAGTCTAAAACGATTGCAGACCGATTATATCGATCTGTATCAGGTTCATGTATGGGATCATGCGACACCGATCGAAGAGACGCTTCGAACACTTGACGATCTTGTTTCCTCGGGGAAGATTCGATATATTGGCTGCTCGAATTTCTTTGCTTGGCAGCTGATGAAGTCGCTTGCAATAAGCGAACGCGATCGATTTGCACGTTTTATATCCATTCAACCGCAGTACAGCCTTGTCAGTCGCCAGATGGATCGTGAAATGTTGTCGTTATGTTTAGAAGAAGAGGTAGGCGTTATTCCTTGGGCTCCTTTGGGCGGCGGTTTCCTTACAGGACGTTATAACCGAGAAGCTCCTTCGCAAGGACGGCTGACAGCGCAGTCTGGAGAAAGCTCCTGGATTCATCGGGCGACTGAGACTAATTTTGCTATTCTTGATGCAGTTAGGCATATTGCAGCTGAGCTGAATAAGACGCCTGCACAAGTGTCGCTGCGTTGGCTTTTGCAGCGCGAGGGTATCACCTCGCCTATATTCGGGGCGAGCACTTTGGAGCAATTCGAGGATAATATGGGAGCCCTAGACTGGGAGCTGCCGCAGGAACTATGGCTGCAATTGGATCAAATAAGCGCGTTGCCAGATGATTATCCGAATCGTTTTATCGACAAATTCCGTCGTGCGATTCCATAATTAAGGATGGACAAGAAGGAATAATGCAAGCTGAATTTCCCTTAATTTTTAGAGGAGGCAACTAAAGTGTCACGATCTTGGGAGCGCAAGGTGCGCAAAAATATGAGTACAATCAATAAGCAACGAAAGAAGCAAGGTACAGGCAATATTGTGCTGGGAGCTGAGCAGAAAGAAAAGTTTTTCGGTCGCAATTTTATTATGCCTGCGTTTCTCCTTCTATTTATAATGATGTATTTATTTCTTCAAAGCGGCGTTGAGGGCTTCGAAACGAATACGATTTTCTGGTTGACCATTGCGAGCTATATCGGTCTTGCTGCGCTGTTCTTCTTCCGCAGACCCTATCTTCTCGTTGGCAAAGATTATGTACAATCTCGCCGGCTAGCTGGAGACAAGCAGCTTGCAGCTTCTATGATTAAGGCGATTGATATTCAAAGCACAGCAATCGTCATAGAGCTGGAGCGCGGCGCTAATTGGGTGTATTCCAAGACGCTAAATCGTTATCCGCTGGAGACGATGGCTGTGAAGCTGAAGGAATTCGCGAAGAACAACCAAATTCAGATAAAAGAAAATGATTAATTCGGGAGTGTATATCGATAATGGCGAAGCAAGCTGTTCTATTTGATTTGGATGATACATTGCTATGGGATGACCGAAGCGTAAAGGAAGCTTTTGAGACGACTTGCGAAGCGGCCGCTGCTGCTACGGGCTTAAATCCGCAAACAATTGAAGAGTCGGTAAGAGTAGAAGCAAGAAAGCTGTATGAATCGTACGAAACCTACTCGTTCACGAAGATGATTGGCATTAACCCATTCGAAGGATTGTGGGCTAATTTCAAGGAAGGCGAGCAAGAGGAGTTTCGCAAGCTTGAAAGCTTAGCGCCAGAATATCGAAAGGACGCTTGGACGAATGGCCTAAAGGCGCTGGGCGTACATAATGAGACGCTCGGCGCCGAGCTTGCAGAGCGTTTCCCGGCAGAGCGAAGATCGCGTCCTTACGTTTATGAAGAGACCTTTGAAGTACTGAATGCGTTGAAGGGTAATTACAAGCTCCTTTTGTTGACGAACGGTTCTCCGGATTTGCAGCGTGAGAAGCTGGCCGGCGTGCCGCAGCTAGCGCCTTATTTTGATCATATTATTATTTCAGGTGAGTTCGGTGAGGGTAAGCCGGCAGCCACTATATTCAAGCATGCGCTTCAGCAGCTAGACATTGAGCCGGAGTACGGTATTATGGTAGGGGACAAGCTAACTACAGATATTCTTGGTGCGAACACGATTGGGATGACATCCGTATGGGTGAATCGACATGGTGCAGTTCGCAATGATGATATTATTCCATCTCATGAAATCAAACATCTCGGCGAACTGTTAGCTCTGTTGGATAATTAACGGCGAACTGTTAGCATAATAAACAAGGCGACAAATTTGATCTTCTAATCTATGTACAAAAGCCCCTCGATGCAAAATTGCTGCATGGAGGGGCTTGCTGATTTACAATTAGTTATGCATTGTTTTTAGCAAAAGCAGGGTCTGCGAATGGATGGGCAATCCAGCCCTCCGTTTCAATGAACAGACGAACGGCAACAATTTGGCGGTTCTCCATCAATGTGAAGAAGTGAGGCTTATGCTCAGGTACGGAAATGACATCTCCGGCTTCGAGCTCAACATCAAAGTACCCTACATCATCTGAGCCTTTAATAATGAAAATACCTTTGCCGGCTGTAATTGCGCGAACCTCGTCTTCGGTATGGGTATGAACATTCTCGAATTTCTTAAGTAGCTCGTCAAGATTAGGAGTAGCATCGGATAAGGTGATGATGTCCCACGTTTGATAGCCGCGACGCTGCGCAAGATCACGGATTTCCGAATCATAAGTGGAAAGAACTTGAGCTTTCTCCTCTTCACTAAGTACGAACTTCTCTTGAAGCTCAGAAGCAAGCTTGCTTGTATCCCAATGCTCGTATAGAACCTCTTGGTTGGCAAGAAATGCCTTTACGTTCTCTTCTCCGGAAATACGCTCTTCTGTGTTGCGAATTCTTATTTCTGCCATACTATTCCCTCTTTTCCTATAGACATTAAATGATAATTGTTATTATAGTACATATTAAAGGGTTTGTCGATGGAATTGCCTTTTCACTTTCGCAATGTTCTGATAGTATATGGGGTAATGATTTTTTATGGAAGGGTGTACACAAGTGGTAAAACCTACAATCGTGGAAATGCTGAAGGAACGTATTCTCATCCTTGATGGAGCTATGGGAACGATGATACAGCAAGAGGATTTGCATGAGGAGGATTTCGGCGGTGCCGAGCTTGACGGCTGCAATGAGATGCTTGTTTTAACGAGACCAGATGTCATCCAGTCTATTCATGAACAGTATTTGGAGGCTGGGGCTGACCTCATAGAAACGAATACATTTGGCGCTACTAGCGTAGTGCTTGCAGAATATGATATACCCGAGAAGGCTCGCGAAATTAATTTAGCGGCAGCTAAGCTTGCTCGTGCAGCTGTTGAGAAATATGACACACCTAATAAACCTCGTTATGTAGTCGGTGCTCTAGGACCAACGACAAAAACATTATCCGTTACGGGCGGTGTCACCTTTGATGAGCTCATTGCTACTTACTATGAACAGGCGCTGGCGCTCATAGATGGCGGCGTTGACGCGCTGCTGCTCGAAACTTCACAGGACACGTTGAATGTAAAAGCAGGCAGTATCGGCATCCGCAATGCGTTTGAGGCATCTGGCATAGAGCTGCCATTGATGATTTCTGGGACGATAGAGCCTATGGGGACGACGCTAGCCGGACAAAATATTGAGTCCTTTTACATATCACTAGAGCACTTAAAGCCAATATCGATCGGACTGAACTGTGCGACTGGACCAGAGTTTATGCGAGATCATATTCGTTCGCTAAGCGAAATTGCCGGAACAGCTGTAAGCTGTTATCCCAATGCGGGGTTGCCCGATGAGAATGGACGGTATCATGAATCTCCTGAATCATTGGCCATGAAGCTGGCGGCTTTCGCAGAGCAAGGCTGGCTGAATATCGCCGGAGGTTGCTGCGGCACGACTCCTGCGCATATTCGCCAAATGGCTGAAACGATGGCGAATTACGCGCCTCGCGCTCAGAACGGCAAGCATTCGCCTGCCGTATCCGGCATTGAGACGGTATTTATTGAAGAGGATAATCGTCCGATAATGATAGGTGAACGGACGAATATATCCGGCTCACGCCGGTTCAAACGATTAATTAAAGAAGGTAAGTTCGATGAAGCGTCGGAAATCGCGCGCGGACAAGTGAAGGGCGGTGCGCATGTCATTGATATCAATTTGCAGGATACAGATATCGATGAGGCGTACGCTGTGCAACAATTTTTTCCTCAGGTCGTCAAAAAAATTAAAGCACCGTTAATGTTGGATTCCACATACGATCATATTATTGAGCTAGGCCTGAAGTATTCACAGGGTAAAGCGATAATTAACTCCATTAACCTCGAGGACGGCGAGTCAAAATTTGAACAAATCGTGCCGCTCATTCATCGTTATGGCGCAGCGGTCGTTATGATCCTAATTGATGAGAGAGGACAAGCTGTTACTCGAGAAGCGAAGCTGGAGGTAGCGGAGCGTTCTTATGATTTGCTTGTGAATAAGTACGGCCTAAATCCGGATGATATTATATTTGACCCTAATATGTTCCCTGTTGGCTCAGGCGATCCGCAATACATCGGTTCAGCTGTGGAAACGATTGAAGGCATCCGTCTTATTAAAGAAAAGTTTCCGCGAGCCAAAACAATTCTGGGACTTAGCAATATTTCGTTCGGCTTGCCGCCTGCAGGACGCGAGGTGTTGAATTCCGTTTATTTGTATCATTGTACGAAGGCGGGGCTTGATTTTGCCATTGTAAATACGGAAACGCTGCAGCGTTATGCGTCTATTCCGGAAGAGGAACGCCGTCTGGCTGAGGAGCTTATTTTTAATACGAACGATAATACGCTAGGAGCGTTCGTTGCGGCATTCCGCGATAAGACGATTGTGAAGAAGGAAGTAGCGACCAATCTGACGCTGGAAGAACGTCTTGCCTCGTATATTGTAGAAGGCACGAAGGAAGGGCTTATTGCTGACCTAGCCGAGGCGCTGAACAAGTACGCGCCGCTCGAAATTATTAACGGTCCGCTTATGAGCGGCATGAGCGAGGTCGGTCGACTATTCAATAACAACGAGCTAATAGTGGCAGAGGTGCTGCAGAGCGCGGAAGTTATGAAAGCGTCGGTGAGCTATCTCGAGGAGTTTATGGAGAAGAACGAAACAGCTGTTAAGGGTAAAATAATTTTAGCGACGGTGAAAGGCGATGTACATGACATCGGCAAAAACCTGGTTGAAATTATTTTGTCGAACAATGGCTATAAAATAATAAATCTGGGCATTAAGGTGCCGCCTGAACAATTAATAGAGGCGTACCGAAAAGAAAAGGCCGATGCGATCGGTTTGTCCGGCCTGTTGGTGAAATCCGCTCAGCAAATGGTTGTAACCGCTCAAGATTTGCGCAACGCAGGTATAGATGCCCCTATTCTAGTCGGCGGCGCGGCGTTGACTCGCAAATTTACGAGGACGAGAATTGGTCCGGAGTATGATGGTCTAGTGCTGTATGCGAAGGATGCGATGGACGGCTTGGATATTGCCAACAAGCTGGTAGATAAACAAAGCCGCAGCGTGATGGAAGAGGAGCTGGCGGCAATCAAAGCGCTGGGCGTCGTTGAGGAAGAAGAAAAGACATTGCCGGAGCTTACTCGCGCCATTCGATCCAACATATCACCGGATGCGCCAGTATTTATGCCGCCTGATACGGAGCGTCATGTGCTTAGAGATATACCGCTGTCGCATATTATTCCATATGTGAATATGCAAATGCTTTTAGGGCATCATTTAGGCTTAAAGGGCAATGTTGAGAGCTTGATAAAGGAAGGCAATGAGAAGGCGGTTAAGCTGAAGGAAACGGTTGACGGGATTTTTCAGCTTGGCATGAATGAAGGTATACTGAAAGCGAATGCGATGTATCGTTTCTTCCCTGCGCAATCCTCGGGCAACGATGTGATCATCTACGATCCGAATGATCATGCCAAGGAAATTAAACGATTCACCTTCCCTCGTCAGCGGGTTGAGCCGTATTTATGTCTTGCTGATTTCTTAAAGTCTGTCGAGAGCGGTGTAATGGATTACGTCGGCTTCCTTGTCGTTACCGCGGGACACGGCATTCGCGATCTGTCGAATGAATGGAAGGACAATGGCGATTACTTGCGCTCGCACGCGCTGCAGGCGGTTGCTCTGGAGACGGCTGAAGGCCTAGCGGAACGGATACACCATATGATGCGTGATGTTTGCGGCTATCCTGATCCGCAGGATATGACGATGAAGCAGCGTCACGGAGCGCGTTATCAAGGTATTCGGGTATCCTTCGGTTATCCGGCTTGTCCGAATCTGGAAGATCAGGAACCGTTGTTCGAGCTCATGAAGCCAGAGGATATTGGCATTGAATTGACAGAGGGCTGCATGATGGAGCCTGAAGCGTCAGTATCTGCAATGGTATTCGCTCATCCAGAGGCACAATATTTCAACGTTGAAAAAGTTTAGCAGGTTATGAGGTGAAGCGAATGAGACTGTGGTTTCTGGGCACGGGAGCTGGTCGACCAGCGAAGCAGCGCAATGTGACAGCGGCAGCGCTGCAGCTTCCAGAGCCAAGCTGCGGCTGGTGGCTGTTCGATGCCGGCGAGGCCACTCAGCATAAGCTGATGGAGCTGCCACTCAAGCTGAGCAAGCTGGAAGCTGTTTTTATAACGCATCTGCACGGTGATCATCTGTACGGATTGCCTGGATTGCTCAGCACGCGTTCTTTCGAAGGCGGTGTAACGCCGCTGCACCTCTATGGTCCGATTGGTATAAAGCACTATATAACAACCATCTTTTCTATAAGCGGTACGATGCTTGATTATGAGCTCATTATTCATGAGCTTGATGAACAAGCGCAAGCGGGTAAAGTAGTCATTATGAATACTGAACAGTTTACGGTAGAGGCTGCATGGCTGGTCCATCGTCTGCCTTGTCTAGGTTTTCGGGTTATCGAGCATGACAGACCCGGAAAGCTGCTTGCACATCGTCTGAAGGAGCTTGGCGTGGAGGAAGGGCCTCTGTATGGACAAATTAAGAGAGGCCTTTCCATTACGCTTGCTAGTGGTGAGATTATTAAACCTACGGATGTAATGAGCAGTCCAAAGAAGGGCAGAATCGTAACCGTGCTTGGTGATACTAGCCCTTGCGATAATGCGAAGGAGCTTGCCAAAAATGCAGATCTGCTTGTGCATGAAGCGACATTTGAAGCAGGACTGGATGAGAAGGCGCTGGCCTTTGGGCATAGCACGACGGTTCAAGCAGCTGTAATTGCTCGCGACGCCGCAGTGAAAAGACTCGTATTAACGCATTTCAGCAGTCGCTATAGCAATGACGAGCTGCAGCAGCTTGTCGATGAGACGAGCGCTTACCATACGAATGTAACAGCTGCCTTGGATTTAATGGCAATCGACATTGATCGCGCAGTTGAATAGCAAGAATGGATGCGAAGCTGTCACCCTTCATAATTGATGGGTGACAGCTTTATGTTTTATGGTATGAATCTATATATCTATCGCTCTATTATTTGTGCATTGCAGCACGAACATGTATTCTGTACAATGAAAGAAATAAAGTGTTAGAACGAGGGGTGAGGCAGTCATGAATCGTTGGACAGGCAAAGCTGCCAGCCTGGAAGAATGGCTGCAGCATGTTAAGCTGGACGAGAATATTATGAAAAACATTACGCATTGGCGAACAATAGAAGGCCGCGAAGCGAGGACAGCTCCATTTCCTGCGGATCTGCATTCCGATCTGCAAGGAGCGCTTCGCTCACGCGGCATATCAGAGCTTTATACGCATCAAGCGGATTCGTACCGCGCCGCTCGCAGCGGTAAACATGTTGCGACCGTGACACCAACAGCTTCAGGCAAGACGTTATGCTACAATTTACCGGTTATGCAGTCCATTTTGGAAAACGAAGAAGGAAGGGCGCTTTATTTATTTCCTACGAAAGCGCTGGCACAGGATCAGGTTGCTGAGCTTCAAGCGCTTGCAGATTTGATGCAGACGAGTATTAAGACGAACACATACGATGGAGACACACCGCCGTCGGTAAGAACGGCCATTCGGAATGCGGGTCATATTGTCGTCACCAATCCGGATATGCTGCATGCTGCTATACTGCCCCATCACACCAAGTGGGTAAAGCTATTTGAAAATTTACGTTATATCGTCATTGACGAGGTGCATTCTTATCGGGGCGTCTTTGGCAGCCATGTAGCTAATGTGATCCGTCGTCTGAAGCGGATATGCCGATTTTATGGCTCTAATCCGCAGTTTATTTGCGCATCCGCAACAATAGACAATCCGCAGGACCATACGGAGCGGCTCATCGGCGAGAGAGTCGAGCTGGTACACAATAATGGTGCTCCTTCAGGAGAGAAGCATTTTATTTTTTATAATCCGCCTATTGTTAATCAACAGCTAGGCATACGCAGGAGCAGCGTGCTTGAAACGCAGAAGCTTGCTGGGGCGCTGCTGAAGCAAGGCGTACAGACGATTGTATTCGCGAGAAGCCGTGTACGGGTGGAGCTGCTGCTAACGTACTTGCAGGAGCTGACGCATGAGAAGGTCAATGACCGAACGATTCGCGGCTATCGGGGCGGCTATTTGCCTAAGCTCAGAAGAGAGATTGAACATGGCCTCCGTAGCGGAGAGATACGCGGAGTTGTCAGTACGAATGCGCTGGAGCTTGGCATCGACATTGGCCAGTTGCAGGCATGTGTGATGAACGGCTATCCCGGCACGATCGCAAGCACTTGGCAGCAATCGGGGCGTGCTGGTCGCAGACAGGAGAGCTCTGTCACTTTTCTAGTAGCCAGCAGCAATCCGCTTGATCAATATATGATTCAAAATCCGGACTTTTTCTTTAATCATCCACCAGAGCGCGCGCTTATCGAACCGGACAATCTACTAATACTGATTGATCATGTGAAGTGCGCCGCTTACGAGCTGCCATTTCAAGCGGGCGAGCAGTTCGGCTCGGAACGGCTGGAGGACATGATGGAATTTCTTGTTGAGGAGAAGGTGCTGCACGAAGCAGGCGGACGATGGTATTGGATGGATCAGTCCTTTCCTGCGCATGGGATATCTCTGCGAACAGCAGCACAAGAAAACTTCATTATTATCGATCGAAGCTCAGGAAGCCGTGTGCTTGGAGAGGTTGATCGGTTCAGTGCGCCTACGCTCATTCATGAGGAAGCGATCTATATGCATGAAGGTGTGCAATATCAAGTAGAGAAGCTCGACTATGACGAGAAGAAAGCGTATGTACGCGAGGTAGATGTTGATTATTATACCGACGCGAACATGGCTGTTGAGCTAAAGGTGCTGCATGTGGACAAGGAGCGGCAATCAGGCGAATTGTTAAGACAGTATGGAGAAGTTACGTTGAACGCGAAAGCGACGATATTCAAAAAAATAAGATTAAGAACGCATGAAAATATCGGCTCCGGTCCGATCTATTTGCCGGAGGAAGAACTGCATACCTGCGCTTATTGGTTCTCGTTCAGCGAAGAGGCGGCGCAGCGCAAAAGCAAAAACGAAATGCAATACGCTTTGCTGGGCATCGCAAATGTACTTGTGCATATTGCGCCATTGTATTTGATGTGCGACCCGTTCGACATACGCGTCGTGCCGCAGGTAAAAGCCGTACATACGCAAAGGCCGACGATCTATTTCTATGATCGCTATCCCGGCGGGATCGGACTGAGCGAGCGGCTATTTGAGGTGCATGATGAATTGATCCGCCGAGCTCGAGCGTTAATTACGAACTGCAGCTGCCTAAGCGGATGCCCAGCTTGCGTTGGCCCGATTGAAGAGGTCGGCTTATTAGGTAAGCAGCAAGCGCTTGAGCTGCTGAACGATGCGGAGGGTGCAAGATGAGCGGCTTGAAGGATCGAATGAATCGCTTGCGCGGCGGAAATGCGCAAGCAATCGTACAAGCGGACATACAAGCAGAAGCTCAGGAGGATGTCACAGAGGCTCAATGGCATCCAGAGATTACCGGTAGAATGCATAATAGCGATCAGGAAGAGCCATTGTCCGCAGAATGGCAACGGCTTGGCGTAGAGCTTCGAACTAATCATTATGGCAGCTTCCTGCTCCGCAGCATTATTTATGATACATCAGCCCGACATGGTCTGCATGCGCTTAATGAGTGGCCGCTTGCTGCGCCCTATTTATCCGCATTTTATCCAGATCATGATATAACAGCAGAGCGAGTACTATTTCTTGACCTGGAGACTACAGGGCTGGGCGTAGGTGCCGGCAATGTCCCATTTATGATCGGTTTAGCCTATTGGAGCGAGCAACGTATTATAGTGGAACAAGCGTTAATTCGACATCCTGCAGAGGAACGGGCGATGCTGGCGTATTTGCAGCAACTGTCGGAGCGTTTCACCCATTTAGCTACGTATAACGGCAAAAGCTTCGATTGGCCGCTGATGCAAAGTCGCTTCATCATGAACGGCATGGGAAGCAAGGTATGGGAGCCGCTTCATTTAGACTTTCTTCACCCAGCGCGGGCAGTATGGCGAAACACGTTAACCTCCTGTCGATTAAGCCATGTAGAGGAGATGCGGCTTGGCATCATCCGTAAGGACGATGTGCCCGGATCACAAGCGCCCCAGCTCTATTTTCAATATTTGGCGGGGAATGATCCTGCTGTGCTTGAGGGCGTCTATCGGCACAACGAGATTGATATGCTGTCTTTAGTGTGCATAGCGATTCGTTTCGGCCATTTGTTAAGTGATCGGGATATCCGCTCCTTCGTTCAACAACCGACAGAGCCGGAGGAAATGGTTCGTACCGGCCTCTGGCTGGAGAAAATGGGCAGATCGACCTACTCGGAGGAGCTGTTTCAGCTTGCCGAGCATATGGATTATGCGGCTGCACCGACCTTGTTAATGCTTGCTGCTCGCGACAAGAAGGCTGGAAATTGGACGCGTGCTGTGTTATTGTGGCAGAAGGTTATTAATCAAATGTCGGTTTATGCAGGTGCGGCTGTTATTGATGCCGCAATCGAACTATCTATGTATAATGAGCATAAGCTGAAAGACTATGAGACGTCGCTTCATTATGCGACCTTGGCGGCTGACAAAGCGTATGCTGCACTCCAGCTTCAGCGGCGGGATAAGAAAAACCGCAAATCGCTTGATGAATTGAATAAACGGATAAATAGATTGCAGCAAAAGCTAAGTAAATACTAGAGACGATGAACGCAAACTTGAAGGGGTGCGGCTATGAGTCAGGAGCTGGCAGCTAAGCGCGGCTTTTTAATAGATTTAGATGGAACGCTATATCATGGACAGAACCCGATTGAGGGGGCGGCTCGATTTGTCGCCTATCTGAAAAATAAGCGAATACCTTATCGTTTTGTGACGAACAATTCATCCTCCACCGCGGAGGATGTGGCTAACCGTCTTACAAGCATGGGGATTGATGCGACTGCGCGCGACGTATGCACATCTGCGCAAGCGGCGGCAGCGTATATATCTGAGCAGAAGCGAGATGCTTCCGTATATATTGTCGGAGAGCATGGGTTACGAGCAGCAGCGATTGAAGCGGGGCTCCGAATAACAGAAGAAGCTCCAGACTTTGTACTGCAAGGCATCGATCGTTCTTTAAGCTACAATACTGTCACAAAAGCTGTATCCTTGATTAGAGACGGCGCCTGCTCCATAATGACCAATCCAGACTTGCTGCTGCCATCTGACAATGGATTAATTCCAGGGGCAGGCTCGATCGGAGCTATGATAAAAGCAGCGACCGGTGAGGAGCCGATCGTTATCGGAAAGCCATCGCCAATTCTTATGAATTATGCGCTGAGGGATATTGGTCTTGCGGCTAAGGATACATGGATGATTGGTGATAATCTTGCAACCGATATAGCTGCCGGAGCGGCAGCGGGCTGCGGAACAATACTCGTGCTGACAGGGCTGACGACCGAGCAAAACTATGAAGCATATGCGGAACAGGCAGGCTGTCGACCTGACCGCATTATTGCGAACCTAACGGAGTTATTATCCTATATTGCAGAAGAGTGGGAAGGAAGAGAATAGAAATGCTGGAATTGCCAGAAATTGAGCAGTATCGTACCGCGCTGGCTGCGCGGATTGTTGAGAAGCGTGTAACTGCAATCTCATTTGGCGCAGCTTCTGAACTGGAAGTTTGCGGGAAGTCGATTGAGGAGCATGCCATCGGCAAGACAGTGTTATTCGTAGAACGAAGAGGTAAGCATTTGAATCTTCATCTAGATAATGGAAAAAGATTGTTAATTAAAGTATCCAATCAAGTAAAGCTAGCTATTCATGCAGAACAAGCTGAAATGGCAAGCAATGGCCAAGTAAGTATTAGCTTTGAACAGATTACTTTGATTATAGACGGGGTATCAAGCGACGACCTTCAAGTGCTGTCAATGAAGGAGGTTGAAGAGCAGCTTGCTGGGATTGGGATAGATCCGCTTGACAAGCGTCTAACGCTGAACCGATTCAAGAAGCTGTTCGCGAAGAAACGTGGAGCGCTCAAGACGGCGCTTGCGGATCAGCAGTTATTGTCGGGGATCGGGCAAGTCTATGCGGATGAGATTGCTTTTGATAGCGGAGTGCGTCCCGATCTTAAAATACCAATGATCTCGGATGAACAATGGGAACGGTTATATTCTTCGATGCAAAGGGTTTTGCAAGAATCGATTGCAAGCGGCGGCTTAAATGAAACGGCAGCCGCTTGCAACGATCGAGAAGCCGTATATGAAGGGATGCTTCGTGTTGTTGAACGCGCTGGTCAGCCATGCGTGGTTTGCGGACAAACGATCGAGAAACTCCTTATCTCATCCAAGAAAACGTATTGTTGTCCCGGATGCCAGTCTGAAGCATAGCACAAGCCGATATCGATGTGGTTAAATGGAGGCTGTCCAATGATAAATGTGTTTATGGATGATTATCGCGCATGCCCTAAAGGCTTCGTGCTCGCGCGTAACGCAGAGGAATGTAAGCTGCTTCTGGAATATGAAGAGATTGGCATTCTATCATTAGATTATGATTTGGGATGGGCAATGCCAACCGGTTTCGAGATTGTGCTTCACTTGGTCAAGCTCGGCCGATATCCACAAGAAATTTATTTGCATACATCGAGCGAATCAGGCAAGCTGCAAATGTACCATATGCTGATGAAAAACATTCCCGCAAGTACGAAGCTGAATAACGGTCCAATGCCGCAAGCCGTGTTGGATCGAATTGAATACGAACATATAGAGGAGCAAGCGAAGTGAGTCAATTTATCGGAACGGCCAATCAAGGCTATTCGAATTATGCGGTTGAAGAGCTGAGAAGGTTGCTGCCAGGCGCAGCTTTCAGCGGGTTATCATCCGGAGAGGTATTCTTAATGAGCAGCCCGCTGTCCGCAGAAGACACCATGAAGACAATTCATGCTCAGGAGCCGATCTTTCTTAGACATATTCAGCCTGCATCTAGGCAATTGTCTATTCAGGGAGCTGCGAAAGAGCTTGAACAGCTGGCGGCACTTATTAGAGAGCTGGGAGAGGGTCTGGCGCTCAAGCGGACGGCTATTCATATCAGGAAAGCCCCTGATACCGTATTTGCTTATTCAGTCTCGGATACGAAAGCAGCTTTAGATCCGGTACTGGATCAGCTTGGCGCAGTTCCTTGTGTACAAGAGCCAGAGATGATTGTAGCGGTGTATGCCGCGGCTGAACTTTTGTATGTCGGTGCAGGAGCCGCAGCAGACATGCTGTCTGACTGGCCGGGAGGCGCGATGCGTTTTCAGCGTGAGGAAGGACAAATATCTCGCGCGAAGTTCAAACTGCTGGAAGCGGAAAGAAGGTTTGGTCTGGATTATAGCAGCTATCGCAGCGCGCTGGATATAGGCGCTTCGCCCGGTGGCTGGACCTCGCTGCTATTAGAACGAGGACTAAAAGTTACGGCTGTCGATCCGGCGAAGCTTGATGCATCCATAGTGAATCATCCTCAATTAGTTTTCCTGAAGAAAAATGCATCGGAAGTTAGTTTTAAGCCAATGTCATTTGATCTGTTCGTTTGTGATATGAGCTGGAGTCCGACTATGATGAGCAAGCTCGTGCTTGAGCTCAAGGATGCTTTGCTTCCTGGGGCTACTGCGATCATCACAGTTAAACTGATGCATAAGAAACCGCTTCAAACGATCCGTGATGTCATTGGGCGGCTGGATGAAGCCTTTATTCTTTGCAAAGCTAAGCAGCTGTTCCATAACCGTGAGGAAATTACGTTGTTTCTGCAGAAGAGATAGTTTATATTTTAATAAATAACAAGCCCTTCAAAAAAATGAAGGGCTTTTACGCTCACTCGCCACGGGAGGCGCTCTAATGATAAATCGATTGAAAGCGCTTTATAATAATCTGCGGATTAAGCATAAACTGATTGTTCTCATCCTATTCGTCATGGTTGTCCTCGCGCTAATAGGAAGCGGCGTGCAAAAGTACGCTTTCGACTTCTATGATGAAGAATTATATATACAATCCTCCAGAGCTTTAAGCCTGTCATCTTTAAGCATTGAGAATGAGCTTAAGCGGATGCAGAAGCTTTCCTATTTATTTGCAACAGACCCTTCTATTCAGCAGTATTTGAGAATCGTCAAGAATGGAGGCTCCGATTATGACAACTACGCTATTAACACGCCATTTCGCGAGCGGCTTGTCAGTATAGGGGCGCTTGATAAATATGTGCTATCTGTACAGGTTTATGATGTGAATGGACGAGCTTACAGCTCAGGCAGAAACGAGATTACGATTTCAAGTGAAAGAATAGACAAAATCAAGAAGGAATCCGCGTTGCTGAAGGGCGGGAATACTTGGATTCCGCGAGGATCTAATGATGAAGCAATTATTGCAGCGAGAGAAATCCGTAATTCGGATAAGCTTCAGCTGGACTATTTAGGCACTCTTGCCATGCGAATTGATATGGACAAGCTGTTTGCTGATTTGTCACAAGGCGTTAATGATAGGGGCGCGCAGCTCGTCATCTTGTCCAATTCGGAAATGATATATACCGATGCTCCAGAGCTTCCGCTGGAGCTGCTCACTGAGCTCAGCGGCAGCCAGGGCTATAAGATCATGAATTTTGATGATCGCCGTTATTTTATTACGTATGTCGCATCAACCTACACAGATTGGACCTACTATACGCTTATTCCGTATGACAATATATTCGAGCGGCTGGTGAAAGTAAAGCAAACGATCATTGTCATTTTCGCTTTTTTAGTCATTATCATTATTATTTTTTTCGTTCGTTTTTCTAAGCGGATAACGGAGCCGATTGAAAGCTTAAATGCGAAGATGAAACGGGTGCAGCTGGGTAATTTCGATTATATTGAAGAGCCGAACGGACAGTCTCTCGCGATGGATGAAGCAGGCCAGATGCATCGTAATTTTCGCATTATGGTCGAGAGAATTAATGATCTCATTCATGAAAACTATGTCAAGCAATTAACGATTAGAGAGACGGAATTGAAAGCACTGCAAGCGCAAATCAATCCTCATTTTTTATATAATACGTTAGAATCCATTAATTGGACGGCGAAGCTTAATAATCAGACGCATATATCGCAAATGGTAGAGGCTTTGGGCTCACTGCTTCGAACCTCGATTAGCCACAAGGAACCGTTAATCCCATTAAGCCAGGAGCTGGAAATGGTAGGCCATTATGTAACGATTCAACGGTTTCGGTTCGAGGAACGGCTTGATTTCGTAGTTGACGTTTCTGAAAAGCTGCTGTCGCAGCAAATTCCGAAGCTATCGTTGCAGCCTCTAGTTGAAAACGCAGTAAACTATGGGTTGGAGCAAATGATTGACACTTGCAGTATCCGTGTTCGCGCCTATGTAGAGGAAGAGAAAGTCCTCTTAATTGAAGTTAGCGACAACGGCCCAGGCATGGAGGCGGAGTTCGTAGAGCGGCTTCTGACCGGAGAAGTTGTTAAAAAAGGATCTGGAATCGGTTTGAAAAATATCGAGGATCGCATCAAGCTTTTGTATGGGGATGAATACGGATTACTTGTAAGAAGCAAATTGAACGGTGGAACAACGGTCAGATTGCGGCTGCCGTACGAACGGAGGAATGGCATTGTATAAAGTATTGCTGGTCGATGATGAGCGAATCATTGTAGAGGGGATATCCAAAATTGTAAATTGGCAGGCTTATGGAGCTGAGCTGATAGGTACGGCAAGGAATGGAATTGACGCTCTTCAATTTATTGAAGAAAATAGACCGGACATTGTCATTTCTGATATTAAGATGCCCGGGATGGATGGATTGCAGCTCGTTCAGAAGCTATCTGAGCTGGATCCGTCAATCGCAGTCATTTTGTTGTCGGGCTTCAGTGAATTTGATTATGCCCAGAAAGCGATGAATTATGGAGTGAAGCACTACTTATTAAAGCCATGCAACGAAAATACGATCATTGAATCTCTCCAAGCTGTTATTAGTGATTTAGAGACTGCACAAAGCACGGAGAGCTTTATTGATAATATACAGAAAGAGCTTAGGAAGGTACTCCCTTACGCCAAGGAGCAATTTCTAAAGGAACTTGTAACGAATAAAATGTACGGAAAACGGGATTGGCAGGAGTATGGAAGACTGTTTCATATTGAGCCGAGCAATGAAGATATTCGGCTAGTTCTATTCCATTTAGAAGGAAGCTATGAATTCGAGCATCTATTTGCCATTCGCAACATCGCTCAGGACGTGCTCGATTCGGATACACTGTTGTTCAGCACGACGATTAGTACAGACGTGCTGCTGTTAGTGAGTGGAACCCTCGATGCTCGCAGCATGCTGGAGAAGCTGCAGGAAATTCATCGAATATTTTGCGCTTACTACAAAATGGAGCCGACGATCGCAGTCAGCGAGATAGGCTCTATCGTTGACGCGCGCAAGCTTTATCGTGAAACGCAGGAATGCTTAAGCTATCGTTTTTACTTAGGAGACGGAACGATAATTACGAGAAGCGATATTGACCGCTATGAGAAAGGAGCTGCTCGCTCCATCGATTATGATGACGAGCAGATTAGTCTGCTCGTCAAGCTCGGCGATTGGCAAGCTGCGAAGCAGGAGCTGGAGCAATATTTTCAACTGCTGGCTGATAGTCGAATGAATGCGGGCTTAATGTCATCCTACGTCATTCCTCTTTATATTGCGGTCGTTCGACAAGGGCAGCCGGAGGATGTTCAGATGTATATGAATCAGCTCGTTCAGTTCGAGGAGCTGACTACGCTTCGCGCGATTGAGCAATTTATAATGCAAGCCGCGGAGCAAATCAGCATGAATAATTACAAATTTCATACGACCAAGCATTCCGGCATTATTAAAAAGATGCTCCATGTTATACATGAACAGCTTTCCAATCCGGAGCTTTCGCTCAACTGGGTAGCTAGCGAGAGCTTGTATATGAATGCTGATTATTTGGGGAAGCTTTTCAAGAAGGAGACAGGGGAGAAGTTTTCCAATTATGTCATGCGGCTTCGGATGGAGCGAGCGATGGCGGAGATCGAGGCAACCGGCGACGTGAAAGTGTTTGAGCTTGCAGAAAAGTTTGGATTCGGCGATAATCCGCAATATTTTAGTCAGGTTTTTAAAAAGCATACAGGCTTTACCCCTTCTGAATTTAAGAGATCTCCGTGAGGTGATCTCTGTTTTTTTAACAAAGAAAGCGGTTTTTTTAATTCCGAAGGATTTTCGTTAATTTTATAATAAAGATGTAAAACAATACAAACAAGGATTTGAAAGGGGAGTAATACAATGAAAGCATCAAAGAAATGGTTAGTTGTTTTAATGACTCTTGCACTTCTCGTTGTAAGCGCTTGCGGAAGCGGCGGCTCGGGCTCGAACAGTAACAAAGCGACAGACGCTCCGAAAAGCTCGAACAGCAGCTCCGTAAAGGATAACGCTTCATCGAAGCCAGATCCTGTAACCATTCGTATTGCATGGTGGGGCGGCGAACCGCGACACAACTATACGATGCAAGTTATCGACTTGTATAAAAAAGCAAATCCGCATGTGACAATTGAAATGGAATACGCGAACTATGACGACTACTGGAAGAAGCTCGCGCCACAAGCAGCTGCCAATGAGCTTCCAGATATTATTCAGATTGATACACAAAACTATTCCCAATACGCTGGCCGTAAACAATTGGCTGAGCTGTCACCTTTCTTAGGCAATCAAATCGATACTACCAATATTTCTCAAAATGCAATTGACGCCGGAAAATTCGGAGATGGCATTTACGGGATGAACCTCGGCACCAATGCGCTTGCATTCAACTATGATCCAGCGCTTCTAGCTAAAGCGGGTGTTACTGAAATTGATGAAAATTGGACATGGGACGATTATGTAGCGTTAGCTGAGAAAGCGAAAGGAGCGGGATTGTTCGTTGATACGGGATTCCGCGCGGAAGTGTTCTTCGGTTACTTCCTTCGTACGAAAGGAGCGACACTATACAACGCTGAAGGAACTGGTCTTGGCTATGAGGATGACTCTTTGTTCGTTGAGCACTTCAGCAGACTGGCTAAGCTGGTAGAAGAAAAGAAGGCACCTACGCCAGATGCGATTGCACAGGTTAAAGGACTTGAGGATGATTTTGTAGTTAAGGAGCAAGCGATCGGCATCTGGCAGTGGTCTAACCAATTCGTAGCTTTGCAGCAGTTTACTAACCGTCCATTCGAATTGGCTCCGCTTCCAGGTCCTAATGCAACTCAAGGCTTGTACTTGAAGCCGTCGATGTTCTTCTCGATCTCTGAAAACTCCAAAGTGAAGGAAGAAGCTGCTAAATTTATTAACTTCTTTGTTAATGATGTCGAAGCGAATAAATTGATTCTTGGCGATCGCGGTGTACCGGTATCGAGCGTTGTAAAAGAAGGAATGAAGGATGTCTTGTCTCCAGCACAGGTGCAAGTGTTCGATTATGTAGCATGGGCTGAAACAAACAGCTCGGTTATGGACCCGGCTGATCCAATCGGCGCATCAGAAGTATACGCATCGTTGAACAGTATGGTTGAGCAAATGAATTACAATAAAATTTCTCCAGAAGATGCAGCGGCTAGATTCAGACAAGAAGCAAACAGCATCTTATCAAAAAATAAATAAACGATAGAAAGCTGAGGCGGCTTGTCGAGAGATCAGCCGCCTTCCGCTTCTCATAGTTGCGAATAGGACCGCAGTGACAGTCTTCGTATAGGAGTTGGATAAGATGAAATCATCATCTCTGAAAAATAACCTCGTTGGCTACACCTTTATTGGACCATTTGTAGTCGGATTTCTGCTCTTTACGATGGTGCCGGCGATTGCTTCGTTATATTTTTCATTTACGAATTATGATTTGCTAGGCTCACCAAGCTGGATTGGTTTCGAAAATTACTCACGTATGCTGAATGAGGATCCGAAATTTTGGAACTCAATGAAAGTCACTTTCCTTTATGTTTTTATAGGCGTTCCTCTGCGGCTCGCTTTTGCTTTATTCGTAGCGATGCTGCTTAATACGGCTTCGAAAGCAATCGGTCTATATCGGACAATTTATTATTTGCCGTCTATCATCGGAGGAAGCGTCGCGGTATCGATTATGTGGCGCAATCTGTACGGAGATGAAGGGGTCATTAATAAGCTGCTGAATGTAATCGGTTTAGATAGCGTCAGATGGTTCGCAGAGCCTGCAGCCGCTCTATGGATGCTTATCACATTATCCGTATGGCAATTCGGCTCCTCTATGCTTATATTTCTGGCAGGTCTTAAGAACATTCCGCCAGAGCTTTATGAAGCGTCTAATGTTGATGGCGCAGGACCAATCAGAAGATTTATTAGCATAACGATTCCAATGCTTACTCCGGTTATTTTGTTCAACATGATTATGCAGACGATTGGCGCATTTATGACTTTTGTTCCCGCTTATATTATATCGAAGGGCGAGGGCGGTCCGATGGACGGAACGTTACTGTATTCCTTATATCTGTTCCGCAGAGCCTTCATTTACTTTGATATGGGCTATGCGTCCGCGATGGCTTGGGTCATGCTCATTATTATCGCTATACTGACAGCAGTCTTGTTCGCATCCTCGAAGTACTGGGTGCATTACGAGTCCAAGGGAGGCCGCTAACATGTCGATAAAGAAGCTGAAATGGCCGCTGTATCACCTGTTCGTCGGATTGATCGCGCTTTGCATGCTCTACCCGGTGTTATGGCTTCTAATGAGCTCGTTTAAGGACAGCCGCTTAATCTTCGAAACATCAGAATCGTTATTTCCGTCCCCTTGGGTGTGGGAAAATTATAAAATAGGCTGGCTTGGCATTGCCGGCCAATCTTTTGGCACCTTTATTATGAACTCTTTGGAGTTAGTCATTTTAGCGACGATTGGCGCGGTGCTTTCATCTGCTTTTATTGCCTTCGGCTTTGCTAGATTGAAGTTTACAGGCAAAGGCTTTTGGTTCGCTATTATGATGATTACGCTGATGCTGCCGAGCGACGTTGTGCTTGTGCCGCAATACATTTTATTCGCTCAATTGGATTGGTTGAATTCTATTAAGCCGATTGTCATACCGCAATATTTCGGTATCCCGTTTTTTATTTTCCTAATTATTCAATTTATTCGCACGATTCCCGAGGAGCTGGATGAGGCGGCGACAATTGACGGCTGCGGGAAGTTCCGATTGTTCTTCAAAATTATTATGCCGCTTGTTATGCCGGCGCTTGCGACAGCTGCTATTTTCTCCTTCTACTGGCGTTGGGAGGACTTGATGGGTCCAGTGCTGTATTTGAATCGACCAAGTCTGTATCCGGTGTCGATGGGTCTTAAAATGTTTCTGGACAGCGAGACAGTATCGAATTGGGGAGCGATGTTCGCCATGTCGGTCTTAAGTCTGCTGCCGGTGCTGGCTGTGTTTTTCATTTTCCAAAAATATATTGTTGAAGGGATTAGCACAAGTGGATTGAAATAGTAAAGGATGATTATATTGGAAAGGGAGTTGGAGATGCCTAAGCTGCAGTTTGATGAACAGAAAATCCTTGATGTCATTGACCGAGTTGTAGACCGAACGTTTAGAATGGATTTTACATGGGATTGGCCAGGCGGGGTTGCCTTTTTCGGCGTATCGGAAGCGTATGAGGCTACCGGCAATGAGAAATATATCGCTCTGCTCAAGGAATGGGTAGACGAGAAGCTGGAGGACGGCTTGCCTAAGCTCTCCGTCAATGGCGTATCGATCGGTCATTGCCTAATTACTTTATATAAGGCTACAAACGATCAAAAGTATCTTGATGTCGCGACGTCGATGGCTGAGTTTTTACGAAAGGATGCGGTACGGTTTGCTGAAGGTATTTTCCAGCATACAGTGAACTCGGAATCGTACAACTTCCCTGAGCAAGCATGGGTCGACACGATGATGATGGCAGGCTATTTCCTAGTTAGAATGGGCGACTTGCTTGGACGAGATGATTATTTGCAGGATGGTATTTTGCAATACCACGGACATGAGCGCGTTCTGCAGAATGATGTGACGAATTTGTATTATCATGGCTGGGACAATATCGCGCAAAATCATATGTCATCTGTTTATTGGGCTCGCGGCAACTCCTGGGCGGCTTTGACTATGTATAAAGCATTGCCTCTCGTGCCTGTCCAGCTTCCGGCGTTTATGATTATCGAGGGTTCCTTGCGAGATCAGTTGAGCGCATTAGTTCGCCTGCAGTCAGAAGAGGGCTTGTGGCATACAGTGCTTGATGACCAGAGCTCTTATCTGGAAACCTCAGGGTCTTGCGGTATTGCCGCTGCATTGTTCGCTTTCGGACCGTTGTATAATAAATACATTCAGCGATCGATTTCGGGTATATTAAGTCAGATTAAAGATGATGGATCGGTCATGAATGTGTCGGCGGGAACAGCGGTCATGAATGATGCTAACGGGTATAAAGAGACTGGACATAAGCGGGTTCAGGGCTGGGGACAAGGCTTGGCGCTCGTCTTCCTGGCAGAGCTGCTCAGAAACAAAAATAACGTGTAAGCCATGCTTGTCAGTGAAGTTGGGCTGTGCTACATTAGGCATAAAGATATGCAACGGGAAAGCATCCCGATTACGCAGCGGTATTACGCCTCTGCCTAGTCGGGGTGCTTTTGTCGTTCTATAAAGGGGGCAACTGATGAATGATGGACGGGTTTATTAAGGATTGGAATGCTGGTCAGTTGATTCATCATCGTTATCGCATCATAAGCGTAATCGGTCGCGGCGGTATGAGTACGGTCTATTTAGCCGAGGATTTGCGGCTAATGGGAACACTGCGCGCAGTAAAGGCAGCAGCGCCTTTGCCAGACGGCAATGGACGCTACAGCTCAGAGGCACAGCTCCTAATGCGGCTTGCGCATGCGCAGCTGCCTTTAATTGTAGATTATATTCCGCCGCAGAATGGCTGCGCTGAGCTGCTTGTTATGGATTACATCGATGGCAGCAATGTTGCAGATATCACTCGTGATGGGGGGGTTGACAACACAGTTGTAACAGGCATTCGAATTGCCCTGCAGTTATGTGAAGTGCTTCATTATTTGCACAGTCAGTCACCGCCTATTATTCATCGTGATTTGAAGCCTTCTAATGTAATGCTGGACAGGAGCGGTAATGTGAAGCTCATCGATTTCGGTATTTCCAGACAGTACAAGAAAGGGCAACAACAGGATACAGTTAAACTTGGCACAGTCGGCTTTGCTGCCCCAGAGCAGGCTGGCTATGGTCAGAGCGACGAGCGAAGCGATGTGTACGGGCTTGGCGGGCTCTTATATTATGTAGTAAGCGGAGGACGAATCGCCTCTCACTCTTCTAATGGACGGCCAGCTTTGGATTGGAGCATGCTGAGCGGCGGTGGAAGGATCGGAGCACTTAAGGAAGTCATTGAGCGAATGCTTCAGTATGATCCGAGGTACCGTTATTCCTCCATTATGAAGGTGAAGGAAGCGCTGTTGAACGCCGTTCAACTCGACACAGGCGCCGCTCCTGATACGGTTGCTTCCTTTGAGCGTTATTCCATAAATGCGAACCTAAGTGCTGATAAGCCGATGATCGGCATATTGTCTCTAACACCCAGCTCTGGAGCAACCTTTGTAACGATGCTTTTAGCGCATCTGCTAGAGCAGCTGCATCTGCCGGCTTCAGCTGTGGAATATAGCTGTTCCAGAGCGGAATGGCGGCTGCTTCTTCCTAACATCCCTTTGTCAGCTTCAGCGGAAACGGCAGTCGATGGGCGATACAGCTTGCGCCAAGTGAAGGGCAGCTCGATACAATGGCTGATGCTTAAGAATGAGAGAAGCGGAGAGCAACCGGTCAATGGGAATGAGCGATTATTCATGCATATGCTCCGCCGTGCATCAGGCAATCTGGCATTAATCGATTTGTCCAGCGGATGGACAGAGCCCGATGCGGCAGGCTTGCTGCGCAAGTGCAAGTACGTACTGGCAGTCGCTGACCCTAATGTGGCTAAGTGGGAGCTTTCGCGAGTACGGCAGCTGGAGGAGCTGGGGCGGGAGCTCCAAGCAAATGGAAGCAGGCTAATGTGGATTGCTAATAAAGCGGCTGCATTTCGAGGTTATGAGGAATGGCTGAAGATGTTTCCTGCCCGTCCTCAGCTTATTGTCCCTTCTGTGCCGTATGCAGAGGCGGTGGAAATGCTCTGGAGCGGTAAGCATCCTGCACATCATATACGATATGGTAAAATGCTTCGCAAGTCCGCTTCCCGTTTTATTGAAATGCTTCGCAAGGAACTGCGATAAAGGGTGATTCGGTATAGTGCTATTGGTTACTTGCAATAGACGGTTCCCTTCATTATGATAAAAATAGTAATGAGCGAATACGGTCATTGCTATTTGACTATCGAGAGCAGGTGAACGAGGCTAATGAAAGAACGTATATTAGTCGTGGAGGACGAAGCGGGAATTTCGAGAATATTACAGCTGGAGCTGGAGCATGAAGGTTATAGCGTCGGAACAGCTATGGATGGAAAGACAGGCTATGAAATGGCTGCTTCAGGGGAGTATCAGCTGGTGCTGCTTGATGTCATGCTGCCGGAAATTAGCGGGATTGAGGTACTTCGGCTGCTTAGGCAAGCAGGCAGTACGGTGCCAATTATTTTATTGACAGCAAGAGATACGGTTCCGGACAAAGTAAGCGGATTTGAGCATGGCGCAAACGATTATGTGACCAAGCCCTTCGCGATGGAGGAGCTGCTGGCGCGTGTTCGGAACATTTTACGTATATTCCAACAAAATCCAAAAGAATCTGAGGGCTCAGATGTCATTAAAGTTAGTGATCTGACGATTGAGCTTCGTTCCCGTAAAGTATATCGCAAAGAAATATTAGTAGAGCTTACCCCAAGGGAATTTGAGCTGTTGGTCTATTTAGCTGAAAATAAAAACGTAGAAAAATCGCGAGAGGACATTTTGTCAGAGGTATGGGGCTATGATTTTATCGGAGAAACCAATCTTGTAGATGTGTATATCCGTTATTTGCGCCAAAAGCTTGACAAAGGATTTCGCTATAAGCTGATCCATACGGTCCGCGGCGTAGGCTACATGATGAAGGAGCCGGATGCATGACGCTCCGTAAGCGGTTTACGCTTTTCACTATATTTTGGCTCATTTTTATATTGATTTTTTTCAATATTTTTGTTTATTTCTATGTCATAAAAATTTCGACGGAAAGTGAAGAGGAGATCATCGCCAATAAAATGAGCCTCATGCTGGAAAACCCGCGCATACAAAGCGGACAAGGGCTTAACTCTCCTGAGCTGCTGAATGATTATTATAATGTGAATGAAATGATCCGCATTATTACACCAAATAATAGGGTTGTGAACATTGTCGGCTCAGATGAGTTAATGCTCGAGCTTCCGGCCGTGTTTGAGAGTATGCGAAGCACTGGGATGGTCAATCTAGAAGGCGAGCGTATTTTGTATATGCGAGTGCCGCTCATCAACGAAGATGAAGTGATTGGCATGCTGGAAATTAATCGGATTTTGGATGAGCTGGATGACTATTTGCAGGTGCTGGTCGCAGCGCTCAGCGTAACGACTGTCGGGGCTATTTTGTTCGCGATATTCGGTACCTACTGGTTCACTTCTCGTTTGACTGCGCCGTTACAACAGATGGTCAATACGATGCGTGAAATCGATAGGAGCGGCAAGCTGCGGAAAATTGAACTAAACAGCCGCGAGGAATCGGCCGAGCTTCTTCAGCTAATCCGCGCGTTTAATCAGATGATTGAACGGCTTGATCGAACATTCGCTAAGCAGAAGCAATTCGTTGCGGACGCTTCTCATGAGCTAAAGACGCCGCTTACGGTTATCAGCAGCTATGCCGGGATGCTGAAGCGTTGGGGCAGAGATGATGAGAATATACGGAACGAGGCCATTGAAGCAATCGATAAGGAAGCTACTCGTCTCCAGAGCTTAACGAAGTCCATGCTAATGCTCGCAGAGGCGGAGCAGGAGGATTGGCTGCAGCAGGAAATGTTCGATGTTGTACAGGTTGTTGATGAGATTGCGACGATGCTTCAAACAACATTCGGCCGCAGCATCCGAGTGAAGACGATCGCGAAAAGTGTGCGTATGGTCGGTGACAAGGACAAAATTAGGCAACTGCTCGTCATCCTGCTGGACAATGCAATTAAATATTCGAAGGAGCCTATCGATGTGTCCATTTCACTTTTGCGAAATATCGTCAAAATCGAAGTGAAGGATCGCGGCATGGGTATTCCTGAAAATGAGCTGCCGCATTTATTCGAGCGATTTTATCGAGTAGACGGGGCACGCAGTCGACAAACCGGCGGAGTTGGTCTTGGCCTGTCGATTGCGAAGCGCATTATCGATTTGCATGAAGGCAAGGTCGATGTATTCAGTCTTGAGGGCATTGGAACGACGATAACGCTGCAATTCAGACAGAAAAAATAGCATAAGAAGGAGAGCTTAATTTGAGAAAGTTTCGAACAGCTGCCGTCCAATATAAGCTGGAAGACATTACAAGCTTCAATCAATTTGCGGAGCAGGTTACTCATTATGTGCGGAATGCTTCGGAATACGATGTTCAATTTATTCTTTTTCCCGAGTTTATGACAACTCAACTCTTGTCAATCGGAGATGAGGAGGGCAAGCCGCTGTCTATTGATAAGCTTCCTTCATTCACAGAGGCTTATATTACGTTATTCTCCTCGTTAGCAGCAGAGTACGGCATGTATATCATCGGGGGAACACATGTCGTAGAGGTAGAAGGCGGCAAGCTTCGCAATGCTGCGCATCTCTTCCGTCCTGATGGTGCAGTCGAGGTTCAGCACAAAATCCATTTAACGCCTACGGAAGTTACAGAATGGAATATGTCACCGGGTGAGGAATTATCGGTATTCGATACCCCCTATGGAAAGATCGCGATGCTTACCTGTTATGATATCGAATTTCCCGAAATTGTGCGTATGGCGAGAGCGAAAGGCGCTGACGTCATTTTTTGTCCATCCTGTACGGATGATCGTCATGGATTTTATCGCGTACGCTATTGCTGCCATGCTAGAACGATTGAGAACCAAATTTATATCGTGACGACTGGAACCGTCGGCGCTTTGCGACGTGTCGATTTCATGAGAGCGAATTATGGCCAAGCGGCTGTTATTACGCCGAATGATATACCATTCCCGCCAGCGGGCATCCTTTGCGAGGGAGTTACTAATGACGATATGCTTATTGTGGCGGATTTAGATTTGGAGCTGCTGGAGCAGGTTAGGACTGGCGGTTCGGTCATGACATGGCGGGATCGTCGGACTGATTTGTATACAGATTGGTCTTAACCGTATAGATCGTTAAGAAAAGGAGCTGTGCGGGCGTGAATAAGGAATTATATCTATTTGTCGAAGGCAAGCCCATGCATACGATTATACGAAATTATTCGGAAGCGGATTTCGAGTCTTTGATTGAAGTGCAGCGTCAAAGCTTTCCTCCGCCATTTCCGGAGGAGCTGTGGTGGAATAAAGAACAGCTGCAGCAGCATATTACTAGATTTCCGGAAGGCGCCTTATGTGCTGAGGTGGATGGTGTTATTATTGGCTCGATGACCGGCCTAATCATTCAATTATCTGACTACGGGCATGCTCATGATTGGGAGACAGTTACGGACAGCGGGTATATACGCAATCATAATCCTAAAGGGGATACGTTGTACGTCGTCGATATTTGCGTCATTCCAGACTATCGTAAGACCGGCATTGGCGCATGGCTAATGCAGAGCATGTATGAGACGGTCGTACAGCTTGGATTGATCCGACTGCTCGGAGGAGGAAGGATGCCGGGTTATGCTGCTAAGAAGGCGGATGCTACTCCTCAGCAATATGTCGACAATGTGATAAAAGGAGTATGGAAGGATCCTGTTATTTCCTTCTTATTGAAATGCGGCAGGATGCCAGTTGCGGTTGCTGAAAATTATTTAGAGGATGAGCAATCGTGTAATTACGCGGCTATTATGGAATGGCGCAATCCATTTATACAATAGAGGAGAGATAGGTATGCTGATTTATCATCGCATTACATCGATTAATGACAACTATTTCGGAGCTTTGCATAGGCTGCTCCAAACGATATTTCCACCTGAGGAAGTGCTGGCGTATGAGCTGTGGAAGGAGCCGCTTGGGGATCCGTCCATCCATGTCTACGTTGCTATAGACGAAGATAGCCGCGAAGTAGTTGGCGCGACTGAATATCGCTATTATCCGCAGCTTCGCGTTGCGATGACAGATTTCACGATTATCGGACGTCCATCAATGGGAATTGGCCGGTTTCTGCTGCGTAATCGCGAGCGTGACCTGGCGGAGCTGGCGAAAGCATCCGGTACGGAACCGCTCGGCATGTTCGCGGAAGTATATGATCCCTATCGCATAGAGGGCCACGGCTTTGGCGGCGTATCGCCAATGAACCCTTACGTTCGGCGCGAGGTTCTGTCTCATATTGGCTATAAACGACTTGAGCTGTCTTATGTTCACCCATCATGGGATCATGAAGGACAAGCCGTGTCAGAGCTGGATCTATGCTTCCTGCCTCAGGATGAAGAGCTGTCAGCAATTGATGCATCCTTAGTCGTGAATTTTTTGGAAGGCTATTATTCAGCACTGCCTAATAAGCCGCAGCAGTGGCTGGATATGATAGAACAGCTTCGCAGCATGGAGACAGTTACGCTGCGGCCGCTATGAAGATTACGTTTAGAGGAACAGGTGACTCCATGGGCGTTCCAAGAGTCTACTGTCATTGCGCGGTCTGCTCGGAGGCTCGCGACAGCGGCTTGAACCGACGGTTGCGCTCCTCTGTGCAGCTTCAGGTCGAAGGAGAAGCTCCAATATGGATTGATTGCGGTCCGAGCTGGTCCAGCCAAATGGAAGCAGCAGGTCTAAAAGAGCTTGAATGCATACTAATCACGCATGCCCATTTCGATCATATAGGCGGCTTGCCGGAATGGGCAGATTCGCTGCGCTGGCTCAAAAAGAGAGGAACAGCTTACGCAACTAAAGAGGTAATAGCTGAGATTTTGGCGAGATTTCCATGGCTTTCTGCTCAGATCGAGTTCCTTTCCTTTGATCAGCCTATCATGCTGGGCCTTTGGCGGGTCAGCAGCTGGAAGGTCAACCACGGCAAGAATGGCCATGCTTATGCCTTTCGATTTGAACACAGCACGAACGGAAAGGCATGGGTTTATTGCTCGGACTCCATTGGCTTAACAGAGGAGCAGCAACAGCCCTTAGCGGGACTGGAGCTGCTGGTGCTCGGCACAAGCTTTCATCACGAGCCCTTCGCCTATGAAATCAGGTCCGTGTATGATGTAACAGAGGCGATTCCGCTTATCGCCAAATGGAAACCGAAGCGAACATTGCTCACACATTTATCCCACGATATTGATTTAGGGCGCAGCTATCCGCTGCCAGAAGGCATGGCCTTCGCGAGAACGGGTATGAGTGTCAACATCTAATTACTGGGAGGGGCTTCAATGGCGATTATCGGACAATGGGAAAATGCAGAGCCGGGTGTTAAAAGGAAGGTTTTTCCGCCAGGGGATAACCTCATGATGATGGAGGTTCACTTTGAGTCAGGCGCGGAAGGCTATTTGCATCGTCATCCCCACGAGCAATTCAGCTATTGCATGAAGGGCAGCTTCGAGTTTTATATGGATGGGGTAATGACTTTGCTGCGCCAAGGAGATACGATCTTTATTCCAGGCAATGCCGAGCACGGTGTTAAAGCGTTGGAGCCGTCCATATTGCTCGATACGTTTACACCGCTGCGCAAGGATCTTTTAGGACTAGACGAGAAATAGAACAGCTCAATATATCTAATTAAAGGCCAAGTCAACTAGCTACTGTTGGCTTGGCCTTAAAATTAGGGAATGGAGTTACTGTTAGGTAAGGATCTCGATTTGCTTGGTCTAGCTAATCACGGCTTTGGATGACAAGGAGCATACCGTCCTTTAGCTCGATACGTCCAGACGCATCCTGTATAACGTTGCTTATGCCCAAAGATTGCCCAATGGACAGCTCTGCGTCAAGAAGCGGATATTTAAAGCCGCGAAGCGTTATACCGCTTACCTTTGTTGTAAGTGGAAGCAGGGATACATTGTCGAAGCCGTCCTTCATTAAAGTCAGCGAGTCACGAATCGTACTTATTTTATTGTGATTATCAATGATAGTGGCGGTAACGCCTTGTTCTGCAGCAAGCGCCAATAAGTGAACATTTGCGAGTGAATGATCGAATCTAGTGCCTAAAGCCCCAAGTATGAGCAGCTCTCTCGGCTGCATGTCCATCGCTAGTCGGACGGCCATCTCAGTGTCGGTGTAGTTTTTATCTATCGGATCGCATTCAATCATTTTATCGCTGCAGCTCCGAATGACAGCCAGCTCATTCTCGGTAACGGAATCAAAATCGCCGATCGCAACATCGATTTGAAAGCCGTTATTTGCAAGAAAACGAGCTCCGCTGTCGGCCCCTATAAGCACGTTTCCTTCATGGATATACGGCAAAGCCCAAGCATCAAGTGAGCCGCCCGTACATATGACGATGCGTTGCAGCATGTTCATCCTTCTTTCAACTAAATGATATGACGAATATTTACATGTTAATCTACCCTAGTATATCGCTAAATGATCGATAAAAACTAGTCTCGAATCGTGTTTGGAGCCCCTCATTGTGAATTGACGATGGATGACGTTGACGTTGCGTATACGGCTAGTTAGAGCTAGAATGATGGGAGAAGAGACCGATGAGCTTATAAAGACAGAGAGAAAGGATTCGACATCATGACTATTAATGTGTTGTTTGTTTGTCTAGGAAATATTTGCAGATCGCCAATGGCGGAGGCTGTCCTTCGCTTCAAAACCGAACAAGAGGGTTTAAGTGAAGTGATTAAGATAGATTCTGCTGGGACAGGCGATTGGCATATTGGCCATCCGCCGCATGAGGGAACTAGGGCGATGTTAGATGAGAAGGGTATTTCTTATGAAGGAATGAAGGCGCGTCAGGTGCATGCGGGAGATTTCTCAGCGTTCCAGTATATCATCTGCATGGATAACAATAATCTGCGCGATGTTAAGCGACTGCTCCAATTAGACGGCAAGAAACCGATGGACGAAGACAACGTTAAGCTGCTGACCTTCATGGAGCTGCTGCCGGACCATGAGCTGACAGAAGTGCCAGATCCGTATTATGACGGCAACTTTCCCCTCGTCTATGAACTGCTGGATAAGGGCTGTGACAAGCTGCTGGATAAAATTCGCACAGAGCAGAAGCTTTAATAATTTGCAAGGAAGGCCCTCTCGGCGTTGTTATTTCCGGGAAGGCCTTCTTTTATTCCACTTCAATAAAATAGGAAAGAGCTTTGCCAATTTCATTTTGCCAGAAGCCCCATTGATGCTTTCCGTCCTTCTCCTCATAGAAGATTGAAGCTTGATGATGCTCCAGAAGAGCGCGGGTATTGCGATTGAGCGCGACAAAATCGTAAATGCCCGTATCAGTCTGATACGCATCCTCCTGCAGCCCGACAATCATATAGATAGACAGCCAGCTAAGATCGCCAGCGCGGGACAAAATGCTTTGAGAGCTTGCGTAATATGCGCCGGACAATGAAATCACTTTAGTAAACAGCTGAGGATATTTGAGCGCAATATGCAGCGATACAGTACCGCCGAGCGAGTCGCCTGCAAGGAGTCGATGAGCCGAATCCTTTCTTGCGGCATATTTTTCTTCTATATAAGGGACCAGCTCTTCGGCGAAGAAACGTATGTAGCTGTTGTTGCGTTCGCCGCCTGGCGTGTATTCGGAAGTGCGTACCTTTTTATCTACGTCAACCCCCACAATAATAAATGGCTCCAGCCCGTCATCTAATATTAGTTTTGTTGCAGTAGTGGCAATTCGGCCAAAGTTGAAAAAATCTTCACCATCCTGGCAATAGACAACTGGATAGCTTAATACCTCATTATAACCGGGCGGCAAAAACACACGCAGATTTCGCGAATTATCGACTAAAAAGCGGCTTGTTACATTGTCCTTAACAATAGTTCTTTTCAAATAACGATCATCAGTCATATCGGTTTAAATCCTCCTGAACATCCTTCTTTATTGAATGGAACAAGCCTGTTATGGGTAAACAATAGAAGACAATAAGGTTAATAGCATTGCACCCGACTTGTTGTATCATTCTGTTATACTAATTATTCTAATCTGTTACATATACAATTTCGTGTCACAATGACTAGAATAAGCGAAAAAACAACGGTTTTTTTGTTTTTTGCTTTGACCATTTTAGTTAAACAGGTTTATAATAATTCTATAACAGAGCAATACGTTTTTCAAATATTTCAATATGAGGTGAACGTTCAAAATGAGCAAATTGCCGTATGAAGTACAAACGGAGCCGGTTACTCCGCTATCCGTATTGTCCCTCGAGGGAGACGTTATCAATGCTGACGCCTTGCCTGATTTGACAGATGAACAGTTAAAAGAAATTATGTACCGCATGGTATTTACACGTACATGGGATGAGCGTGCCGTAAACCTTGGCCGTCAAGGAAGACTCGGCTTCTATGCACCTGTTTCCGGTCAAGAAGCATCGATGGTAGGCAGTGAATACGCCCTTAATAAAGATGATTTTATTTGTCCAGGCTACCGCGATATGCCGCAGCTTGTATGGCATGGCTTACCGTTGTACCAAGCGTTTCTATATTCCCGCGGTCATCAGCACGGCGGCCAAATTCCTGAAGATGTTCATGTTCTTATGCCGCAAATTATTATCGGCGCGCAAGTGCTGCATGCGATGGGTATTGGGATGGCGTTCAAAAAGAAGAATGAGAAACGCGTTGCAATTACTTACACAGGCGACGGCGGTTCGTCAGAAGGCGACTTCTACGAAGCATTGAACTTTGCCGGCGCATTCAAGCTTCCAACAATATTTGTCGTACAAAATAACGGTTATGCGATTACTACTCCATATGCGAAGCAAACAGCGGCTCTTTCTGTTGCTCATAAAGCTGTAGCTGCTGGCATTAAAGGCGTGCAGGTAGACGGGATGGACGTGCTTGCTGTTATTAAAGCGGTTCGTGACGCTGCTGAACGCGGCCGCAAAGGCGAAGGCGCTACGTTGATTGAGCTTCTTACTTACCGTTTCCGTCCGCATTCCATGGCGGATGATACAACGAAATATCGCACGAAGGACGAAGAAGCAGAATGGCATGAAAAAGATCCGCTTACTCGTTTCGGCAAGTTCCTTGAGAAGAAAGGCCTTTGGTCTGAAGAAGATACAAACCGCGTGAAGGAAGAAGCGAAGGCTACAGTTAACGAGCACATCAAGAAAGCTGAAGCGACTGAGAAAATGTCGATTTCAGGCCTGATTGATTCCATGTTCGAAACTACGCCGCAATATCTTGAAGAGCAAAAAGCCGATTTTCAATAGAAGAGGGGGAACAAAAGATCATGGCTCAAATGAATATGCTTGAAGCAATTCGCGACGCAATGCGCGTTGAACTAAAACGTGATTCTAATGTAGTCGTCTTCGGTGAAGACGTAGGTAATGTAGGCGGTGTATTCCGCGTAACAGAAGGTTTGCAAAAGGAATTTGGCGAGGATCGCGTATTCGACACTCCTCTTGCTGAATCCGCGATTGCCGGCATGGCAGTCGGCATGGGTGTACAAGGCTTCCGCCCAATTGCTGAAATTCAATTCGTAGGTTTTATCTATGAAGCGCTTGACCAAATGTTCGTGCAGGCAGCGCGCATGCGCTATCGCTCTGGCGGACGCTATAATGCGCCTATCGTGTTCCGTACGCCATTCGGCGGCGGCGTTAAAGCAGCGGAGCTTCATACGGATTCTTTAGAAGGTCTTGCTCTTCAGACGCCAGGCATTAAAGTAATAGTGCCTTCTAACCCTTACGATGCCAAAGGCCTTATGATTTCTGCTATTCGCGATAATGATCCAGTGTTTATGATGGAGCACTTGAATCTGTACCGCGCATTCAAGCAAGAGGTGCCAGAAGGCGAATATACAGTTGAAATCGGCAAAGCGAACATTGTTCGTGAAGGTAAGGATGTTACGATTATTGCCTACGGCATGATGGTTCATACAGCTGTTAAGGCTGCAGAAGAGCTGGAGAAGTCGGGTGTTAGTGCTGAGGTTATTGACCTGCGCACATTGATGCCGCTTGACATCGATACGATCGTTGCTTCGATCCAAAAAACGAATCGTGCAATCGTTGTTCAAGAAGCACAAAAGACTTCCGGCGCTGCTGCTGAAATTATTGCTCAAATTAATGAAAAAGCAATTCTTCATCTGGAAGCTCCAGTGCTTCGCGTTGCTGGTCCTGACACAATATATCCATTTGCGCAAATCGAGGATCAATGGCTTCCAACACCTGCCCGCATCGTAGCGGCTGTTAATAAAGTAATGAACTTTTAATTGAAGGAGGTTGCTGTTCATGGCAAAGTTTGAATATCGCTTCCCTGAGTTGGGCGAAGGTCTGCATGAAGGGGAAATTCTTAAAGTTAATATAAAAGTCGGCGATAATGTAACTGACGATGATGTAATTATGGAAGTGCAAAATGATAAGGCAGTCGTTGAAGTTCCTTGTCCCGTTAACGGCAAAGTACTTGAAGTGCATGTAAAGGACGGACAGGTTTGCAAAATCGGCGAGCTTGTAGCTGTAATCGATGCAGAGGGCGAATTGCCTGAAAGCGCCGCTCCAGCAGCTGAAGAAGCTCCGGCAGCACCTGCTGCTGCTGCGCCAGCTAGCACTCCTGCTGCACTAGCAGCAGCGCCGGCGCAAGCTCCAGTTGCGAATAATGCGCTTGTTCTGGCGACACCTAGTATTCGCAAGTTCGCTCGCGAGCAAGGTGTTGATATCGCTCAGGTAGCTGGCACAGGCAAGAACGGACGCATTACACGTGAGGATGTAGCAGGCTTTGGCGGTGCACCAGCGGCAGCAGAAGCTGCAACAGCTGCGCCAACAGCAGCGACTGAGGCTGCACCAGCAGCAGCGCCAGCAGTAACAGGCGGTGCATATCGTCCAGAAGAACGCGTTCCTTTTAAAGGCATTCGCAAGGTTATCGCCAACGCGATGTCCAAATCGGTATACACAGCTCCGCACGTTACCATTATGGATGAGGTTGATGTTACCGAGCTAGTCGCATTGCGCGCTAAGTATAAACCTTATGCAGAGAAGAAGGGCTCGAAGCTTACTTATTTGCCGTTCATCGTGAAAGCATTGGTTGCTGCTTGCCGCCAATTCCCGATTATGAACGCTACATTGGATGAAGCAAATCAAGAAATTGTTCTGCGTAAATACTACAACATTGGTATCGCGACAGATACGGACAACGGCTTGATCGTTCCTGTTATTGAGGATGCTGATCGCAAAAATATCTTCATGGTAGCCGACTCGATTCGCGATCTTGCAGTACGCGGCCGTGACGGCAAGCTGACAGCGGCTGAGCTTAAGGGCAGCACAATTACGATTTCGAATATCGGCTCTGCAGGCGGTATGTTCTTTACTCCTGTAATCAACTTCCCTGAAGTTGCTATTCTGGGTACAGGCCGCATCTCCGAAAAAGCAGTTGTTCGCAATGGTGAAATTGTAGCAGCTCCTGTAATGGCTTTATCTTTAAGCTTCGACCACCGTCTAATCGACGGCGCAACTGCTCAAAACTTTATGAATTATATTAAACAGCTTCTTGCTCAGCCAGAGCTGTTCATCATGGAGGTATAAACAATGGTAGTAGGTGACGCTTCACTCGATATCGATACTCTAGTTATAGGTGCCGGTCCTGGCGGTTATGTTGCCGCCATCCGTGCCGCACAGCTTGGACAAAGCGTACTTTGCGTAGATAAGGAATATGTAGGCGGCGTTTGCTTGAACGTTGGCTGTATCCCATCCAAAGCGCTAATCTCAGCAGCTCATCAATATGAAAGTGTTAGCCATGCTTCCGCTTTCGGTATTGAAGTTGGCGAAGCAACGGTTAATTTCTCCAAAGTTCAAGAATTCAAAAACGGCATCGTGAAAAAGCTTACTGGCGGCGTTGCTTCCTTGCTGAAAGCGAACAAGGTTCAATTTTTTGCTGGGGAAGTCATGTTCATTAACGAGAACGAAGCTCGCGTATTCAATGACCAGGAAGCTCCGCGCTACCGTTTTAAAAACTGCATTATCGCAACTGGCTCCCGTCCAATCGAGCTGAAAGCATTCCCTTACGGCGGACGCATTATTTCCTCGACTGGCGCATTGTCGCTAACTGAAGTGCCTAAGAGCATGGTTGTTATCGGCGGCGGCTATATCGGTGTTGAGCTTAGCCAAATGTACTCGAAATTCGGTACAAAAGTTACAATTATTGAAGGTTCAGACTCGATCCTTCCTGGTTTTGATAAAGACGTATCTGCAGTTGTTGCGAAGAAGCTTAAAGGCGCTAAAGCAGACATCATCACTGGCGCACAAGCGAAAAGCGCTGAACAGACAGACTCTGAGGTTACGGTTACGTACACGGTCGGTGACAAAGAAGAGAAAATTTCTGCTGACTACTTGCTCGTAACGGTCGGCCGCCGTCCTAACACAGACGGAGAGCTTGGTCTTGATCTTATTAACGTAAAAATGACTGACCGCGGTTTGATTGAGGTTGACGGCCAAGGCCGCACAAGCGTTCCTCATATTTACGCAATCGGCGATATCGTTCCGGGTCCTGCTCTTGCTCATAAAGCTATGTACGAAGGCCGCGTTGCAGCAGAAGCTATCGCAGGTCAAGCTAGTGCAGTTGACTACAAATGCGTACCAGCTGTATGCTTCTCCGATCCTGAAATCGGCAGTGTAGGTATTGGTGAAACCGAAGCGAAAGCGCAAGGCCTTAATGTTAAAGTAGGTAAATTCCCATTCGCAATTAACGGCCGTGCTATGTCGCTTAACGCGACAGAAGGCTTCGTGAAGCTAATCTCAGATGCGGACACAGGCCTTGTGCTTGGCGCGCAAATCGTTGGTCTAGAAGCTTCCAACATGATTGCTGAGCTTGCTTTGGCAATCGAAATGGGCGCTACACTTGAAGATATCGCGCTTACGATCCATGCGCATCCAACGCTTGGTGAAATCGTGCTTGACGCTGCTGAAGTAGCGCTTGGACATCCGATCCACACGGTTGCTAAGTAATAATTACTGCCAAGAAGCTGTCTCTGGTGTAATAGCCAGGGGCGGCTTCTTTTGTGTGCAGATTTGGTTGAGGGTGCGACTAAATCAGTGGTAAGATAGATGAAGCTATTATGCGGCTAATATAATTAGGGGGTATAACGATGAGTAATAATGAACGCAGCTATTTGGGGCTGCTTGAATATGTACTAGAGCATGGGGTGAAGAAAGAGGATCGGACAGGCACTGGTACTTATTCTACATTCGGCTATCAAATGAGATTTGATTTAAATGAGGGTTTTCCGCTTTTGACGACAAAGCGTGTTCCTTTCAAGATGATGGCAAGCGAGCTCATATGGTTTATAAAAGGTGATACGAATATTCGCTATTTGCTGCAGCATAAAAATAATATTTGGAATGAATGGGCGTTTAAGAAATGGGTGGAGAGCGATGAATATCAGGGTCCGGATATGAGCAATTTCGGGCTGCGCTGTCAAACTGATGAAGCGTTCAACGTGCTATATACAGAGCAAATGGATCTTTTCAAAGAGCGTATTCTTGGGGATGATGCCTTTGCTTCCAAATATGGCGAGCTGGGCGATGTGTATGGAAAGCAATGGCGTGCATGGAAAACGACTCAAGGAGAAACGATCGATCAGCTGAAGGATGTCATTAAGACGATTAAGACTAATCCTGATTCGCGAAGACTTATTGTGTCAGCATGGAATCCAGAGGATGTGCCAACGATGGCGCTGCCGCCTTGCCATACGCTATTTCAGTTCTATGTCATAAATGGACGTCTAAGCTGCCAGCTCTATCAGCGCAGCGGCGACATCTTCTTAGGAATACCGTTCAATATAGCCAGCTACGCGTTACTAACTCATCTAATCGCACATGAATGCGGACTTCAAGTAGGTGAATTTATTCATACGCTGGGCGATGCTCACATTTATGTGAATCATATGGAACAAATAAAGGAGCAGCTGAGCCGCGAGCCTAAAGCTTTGCCGAAGTTATGGATAAATACAAATAAAACATCGATTTTTGATTTTGAAGCGGATGATGTGAAGATTGAACAATATGATCCGCACCCAACTATAAAAGCTCCTGTGGCTGTTTAGAAAGGCGGTGCATATAATGACTATTACCTTAATCGCTGCTATGGATCGCGCGAACGTTATCGGCACAGGAAATCGTCTGCCTTGGCGTTTACCTGCGGAAATGGCCTACTTCACTAAAAATACAGTAGGCAAGACGGTATTGATGGGGCGTAAAACCTTTGAATCGCTGCCAAAGCCGCTGAAGGATCGACGCAATGTAATTATGACTCGCAGTGAGGATTTGAAAATCGAAGGCTGCGAAATAGTGCATTCTGTAGAAGAAGCATTGGATCGATATGCAAATGAAGAGCTTATGGTCATTGGCGGAGCGGATATTTATCATCAATTTCTGCCATTCGCGGACAGGCTCATGCTCAGCTCTGTAGAAGCGGATATTGAAGATGGCGATGCCTTCTTTCCAAAGGTGCAATATAACGATTGGAAGCTGGTCAGAAGCATCCGTCACGAGTCTGATGAGAAAAATAAATACGGCTTTACTTATAACGAATATGAAAGACTTCAATCTGAATAATAAGTAACAATTACAAACGATATGCTAAATTGTGCAAATGATTATGCGGATAATCCATACACGAGGTTGGGGTAGAAACGCTATGATTTTTACATAGCAAAGGGATTTTATGATAAAGGAAGTGCGATCATGTCTACACCAACTGGATTTATGGAATATCAGCGCGAGCTCCCAGCCGATCGCGATCCTTTGGAACGGATTAAGGACTGGCAGGAGTTTCATGAGCACTTGACCAATGAACAGCTTATCATGCAAAGCGCACGCTGCATGGATTGCGGCACCCCATATTGCCATACAGGAATAGAGCTCGGCGGGACAGTATCGGGCTGCCCGCTTAACAATCTAATACCGGAATGGAATAGCCTCATTTATCGCGGACTATGGCGCGAAGCGCTGGATCGGCTGCATCAAACGAATAACTTTCCTGAGTTTACTGGACGGGTATGTCCTGCGCCATGTGAGGGCTCTTGCACGGTTGGCTTAATCGGCAATGCAGTTACAATTAAGACGATTGAACAAGCTATTATCGATAAAGGCTTTGAAGAGGGCTGGATCGTACCGCAAGTTCCGCAGCGTCGTACTGGCAAGCGGATTGCGGTCGTAGGCTCTGGACCAGCTGGATTGGCATGTGCGGCTCAATTGAACAAAGCCGGACACAGCGTTACGGTGTACGAGCGAGCGGACCGAATCGGCGGCTTGCTAACCTACGGTATCCCAACGATGAAGCTCGAGAAGCACATTGTGCAGCGTCGAGTAGATTTATTGTCTGAAGAAGGCGTTGAATTCGTAACGAGCACGGAGATTGGGAAGCAAATTAGTGCAAATGAAATTGTCAACCGTTTTGACGCAGTCGTGCTCTGCGGCGGATCGACAAAGCCGCGCGAGGTTGTCATGGAGGGCAGCAAGCTAAAAGGCATTCATAAAGCGATGGATTTTTTGAATGGAACGATTAAAAGCTACCTTGACTCCAATTTGAAGGACGGTCAATACATTAATGCCAAGAACAAAAGAGTCATTGTTATTGGCGGCGGAGATACGGGCAGCGATTGTGTTGCAACTGCGTTGAGACATGGCTGCTCCTCGGTTACACAGTTCGGAACGCATGCTAAAGCGCCAATTGTTCGAGATTCAACCGCCAACCCTTGGCCGCAATTTCCGGCTGTTTACACACTTGATTACGCGCATGAAGAGGCTAAAGCAATGTTCGGCGAAGACCCGCGTGCTTTTTCTGTACTGACAAAAAGGTTCGTCGGAGATTCAAGCGGTAATGTAAAGGAGCTTCACACCATTCAGATTGAACGAACAGTTGATGAGTCCGGCCGGAAAATTTATAAGGAGCTGCCTGGAACAGAACAGATATGGCCAGTCGATCTCGTATTGATCGCGGTAGGCTTCGAGGGACCGGAAAAGACGCTGATTGAGCAGCTTGATCTAGAACAGGACCGTCGGACAAATGTAAAGACTGCATACGGTAAATATGCAACAAATGTTAAAAAGGTGTTTGCAGCAGGCGATATGCGCCGCGGACAAAGCTTGGTTGTCTGGGCGATCAAGGAAGGAAGAGAAGCGGCTCGCGAGGTAGATAAGTATTTAATGGGTTCATCCATGCTCCCTTAACTGAATATTCATAAAATTACGTAAATTGTTGAGATATCTCGATAGGAATACGATAATACGGAAATCATCGATTATAGAGTCTTCGAATCCACTGCAAAATGGAGACGGAGGCTCTTTTTAAATCAACTCATGATTCAATTGCGAATTCGTGAAAGTAATATCCCCGTGTAGAGGAAAGTTGTGGTAAAATCGGACTTGAGATGACTAAAGGAGCGATCCGTCATGCCAGCCGAAGGAGCCTATGTGCTTTCACCAGCCGATGTTAGAAAAATTCGCAGCTATGTTCAGCATAAATACGGTGAAATACCGCAAGAGAAAAGCGCTGAAATCGTTGCGGATGCGGTTCATCGGATTATTGATAAGCAGCTTCCATTGTTCAATAGGAGCTTGAAGCGAAAGGTTACGGAATCGCTCATTCGGAGCGCTGTTCTGGAGGAGCAGAGACCGGTTCGCAAGGATGATATTTTTACTGCATGCCTTTCACTCGACCGCAGCTCCGAGGACGTAACAGAGCCTCTATTCGAATGGGTAGGGAAGGAGCTTGGCGCAAGCTTCCCAAGAGATGAGCTGAATAAGCGTCTTGACAAGCTGGCTGCAGATAAAGAAAGTGCTGGCAACGCTTGGGAGGCATTGAAGGAGCAGCTTCTGAAATCCGGATATGTTGGGGGACAAGCCAGTACGCAGCACGAGGCGGCCATCGCTGAAGTGATTGCAATGCCAGTTAAGCTGCCTATTCCCGCAGTGAAGAAAAGAAGGCAAATACAGACCGTAATATACGGCTTGTTGTCACTATGCTTGCTCTCCGCTGTTCTTATGTATGGGATGTCATTAGCAAATACGCCAGAGCCGACTGAATCGATAACCGCTGCAGAAACGAACTCGGCCAAGCCTGCCCCGGTTGAAACACACGAAGGTCTGCCGTTAGAGCTTCGTTATACTGAGATTGATAAAAAACGGCTCACAGCCTATTTGAATACAAAGTCTTCCTTGCTCGCTGAGCAGCCTTATTTCGATGCCATCGTTGCAGCAGCCAAGGACTTCGATATCCATCCCGTACTGTTATTCGCCATTACTGGACAAGAGCAAGCCTTCGTGCCTCGAACACATGAGAAGGCGCAGGAAATTGCTAATAATCCGTTTAATGTGTTTCATAGCTGGAAGGATTTCAATACGACAATTCAGGAGTCTGCGGAAATCGCCGCTCGCACAGTGACGAATATTAGCCGGGATAGGCCGCAGGATGCCGATCCATTTACTTGGATTAATCAGACCTACGCAGAAGATCCGAATTGGTCGAATGGCGTGCGATCGATTTTCAAGACGATTACTAACTATTTAGAAAACAATGAAGATAAAGCATGACAAATGAATATATTATATGTTTTTATAATAAAAAAGTAATAATAAGCACTCTTGGACGATGAAAATCGGACTCGAGTGCTTTTATTTTATTAAAATATTTTCTAATGAAAGTATATTATGACACTCTAGGCAAAGGATAAGGTGGATGCTTTAAGCAAGGGGGAGATCGGATGAAATCAAATTTATTTGGACGCAAAACTCATTCTCTTCCTCAATTGACGAGGCCTGCAGCAGAGCACGAGAGTGAACAAGCCCTATTCGAATGGGTTCTCCAAAATATGGAGTACATAAAGCAGTGTTTACACTTACCGATTGATCTAGTTATACGGGAATTTGTGATACCTAATGTACAACTCAAGTGCGGTATCGTTTGCATTGATGGCTTGTTTGAGAAAAATATTGTAAACAAGCATATTTTAGAACATATATTTTCACGTTTTTCTAACCAAACTTCCGTTGCAGAAAATGTGAAAGAACAGTTTCTTACCTATTTGGAAAATGAGCTGCTGTCCGTTACAAGCTTAGAAAAAGTTAATGATATGAATAAAGTAATCGACGGAATTCTTGCGGGTGATTCTGTTATTTTTGTTGACGGGTATATGGAAGCGTTGCTGATAGGCAGCAAGGGAACGGCGTCCAGAGCAATTGAAGAACCGAAAACGGAATCTCTCATTCGCGGGCCGAGAGACGGGTTACAGAAAATATTCAGACGAACTTGGCTCAAATTCGCCGCAGATTACGGGATCCGAACCTGCGGTTTGAAAGCTTTCAAGTAGGCAGACGTTCCAAGCTGGCTCTAGTAATTGTTTATATTGACGGCATTATTCATCCCGAATTGGTGGAAGAAGTGAGACGAAGAATTCAATCGATCGATATGGACGACGTACCAGAGTCCGGAATAATTGAGCAATGGATTGAGGATAGCTTTATGTCGCCATTTCCACAGCTATTGAATACAGAAAGACCGGATAAAGCTACGTCTGCGCTAACACAAGGGAAAATCGTCATATTGCTCGATGGGACACCCTTTGTATTGATCGCACCCATCGTGTTCGCCAACCTGATCCAATCCCCGGAGGATTATTACGAACGGTTTCCCATCGGCACCTTTTTACGAATTCTGAGACCTACAGCGGCATTTTTTTCTGTGTTTTTACCTGGCTTATATGTATCATTGGTCGAGTTTCATCAAGGGATGATACCTACCAAACTTGCTCTGTCTATTGCAGCAACAAGAGAAGGTGTTCCTTTTCCAGCGATTGTTGAAGTGTTATTAATGGAAGCAACGATGGAGCTGCTGCGAGAAGCTGGAGTACGGCTGCCGAAGCCGCTTGGTCAGACGATCGGAATTGTAGGCGGGCTAGTCATTGGTGAAGCCGCGGTTTCCGCCGGAATCGTAAGTCCGATTATGGTCATAGTCGTTGCGATTACAGCCATTTCTTCCTTTGCGATTCCGTCATACAGCTTAACGATTTCATTTCGGTTGCTTCGTTTTTTAGTTATCGCTTCAGCATCTGTTTTCGGTTTCTTCGGTATCGTACTAACGTTCATTTGCATTAACATACACGTTGCCAATCTAAGGAGCTTCGGCGTTTCCTACAGCACTTTGTTCGCGCCGGTATTTATTGATGATTTGAAGGATCTTGTTTTTAGAGCGCCAATACGGATGTTGAACAGAAGACCTATATATATGAAGACTAAGAACAAGTATCGGCAAGGAAACAGGGAGGGTCCTGCATGAAAAAATTTGAATATTCAGGCGATGAGGTCGGGCGGCGGTTAATAGGCTTCTCCACCGCATCAATAGTTGTTGGGGTCGGTATTCTAACGCTTCCCAATATGCTTGCGGAAACGAACAAAACATCCGATGGATGGATAGCGATTCTCATTGCGGGTGTCATGTCCATACTGTTCGTCACGATTATCGCCAAGCTCGCTTCAAGATTTCCAAGAAAAACGTTCTATGAATATAGTTCTGCGATAACGATGCGGCCGATTGGCTTCGTGCTAACACTGCTGTACTTTATCTATTTTATATTGTTTGTTGCGTATGAAGTTCGATCGGTTTCAGGCATTGCAAGCAACTACTTATTTGACAAGACGCCGCAGGAAGTCGTTTCACTCATCTTTTTGCTAACTGTCATCTATGCCGTGTCGGGCTCAAGGGCAGCGCTGCTTCGGTTGAACGTTATTTTCTTTCCGATGGTGCTCACTGTAGTAGTGTTAGTCCAGGTGATGAGCTTCAACTATTTTGATATGACCAATCTTCAGCCGATGATCGTAACAGATTTGTCCGGAATATGGGAAGGGGCTAAAAAGTGCTCGTATTCTTTTTTAGGGTTTGAAGTTTTATTATTTTATATCGCCTATATGGATCGTCCAAAAGATGCTTCGAAGGCGGCTGTATCCGGTCTTTTCGCAGTCATTTTGCTGTACTTGGGTATTTATATTTTTTCGATCGGAATTTTCAGTCAAGAAGGAACGGCCAATCTTGTTATCCCGACAATTGAGATTGCTAAAGAGATTAAAGTGCCAGGGCAATTTTTCGAGCGGTTTGAATCTGTTTTTCTAACCATCTGGTTCATGACCGTGTTTAACACGGCGTCAATGGCTTTTGATGTTGCAACGATTGCGGTATGCTCGGTTTTTAAGAAGCTAGGATGAGCAGAATGCCTTACTTCGAGCATAATAGTTTAATCATTATTTCTCAAAAGACTGCCGAGGACCCAGGTGATGCGAAAGGCGGAATTCTTCAAGTGAAGTTGAAGGAGGATGTAGTTGCAGTTGAATTTTATAAAGTTAATCACCAGGTAAAGATAAAGGCGGCAGATCCGGATCGGATTCAATTTTTCATCCACATTAATATGAAGGCGCTCGGTACTCATTTGATGGAACAATTGGACACAAATAATCCGACCGAAGTGGCCGAGTTGGAAGCAGCGCTTGAAGAGGAAGTTAAACGATTGGCGATGAACGCCATTAAAAAGATACAGACCGATTATAAAACCGATGTTTTAAAGCTGGGGCGTTATTTGAAAATTAAAAACTATCGATTATGGGAAAGTATTCAAAATGAATGGGATCGCGGAAACAACTATTTTTCCAAATGCGATATTGAAGTAACTGCGGAGGTTAGTATAGATAATTTCCAAAACATTAAAAAATCATATAAAGAATAAGGGGGTGCAGGCGGTGTGGCATACGATCACTGATCGATTCTCAGCAGCGACTTTAATTTGTACACTATTGTCATTCACTATTCCTTGGTTGATTTTCATCTGCAATAGAAAGATCCATAAATACGCGGACCCGTCATGGAAGAAAGATGAAAATCAATGATCGCTGGATAAAAAATAGGTTAAAGAGCTTGGCAATGGTCAACATCATATGTATACTTTACTTAGAGTAATCTATACGATTGAGAAGCACTCATGGATCGATTGAAATCGGGCCGCGAGTGTTTTTTTTGTCGGTAAATGCTGTAATAGGCAAGCGAGTTGCGCTTGTGTTTGTTATAATGAAGTCATCATTTTTAGTGTTTCAGTATTATTCATATTAAAGAGGCGATTAGTTGAAGACATTAATTATTGCTGAGAAGCCGGATATGGGGAGAACAATTGCCGCTGTCATTGAACCGAAAGCGGTGAATCGCAGAACCTATTTGGAAGGTGACAGCTATGTAATCACTTGGGCGATCGGACATTTGGTCGGCCTTGCGGAGCCGGATCAATACGATCCGCGTTATAAGCGTTGGAATGCCAATGATCTGCCTATCATTCCAGAGGAGTTCAAGCTTTGGCCCAATCCGAAGACGAAGGATCAATTGAAGACGATTGGCGAGCTTGCGAAGCGCTGCGGTCGTCTTGTTAATGCATGCGATGCCGGGCGGGAAGGTCAGCTAATTTTTCATCTCATACGCCGTTATTTAAAGCTTACTATGCCGACTGACCGACTATGGATTTCGGATTTGACGCCTGAGACTATTCGCAAAGGCTTCGATGGAATGCGCAGCGATGATGAATATGAACCGCTTACGAAAGCGGCAAGCGCTCGCAGTGTTGCCGATTGGCTTATTGGGATGAATGCCTCGCGCGCCTTTACCATTAAGCATAAAACGCTGCTGTCTGTTGGCAGAGTGCAGACGCCGGTACTTGCGCTTTTATTTGACCGTCATAAAGAAATGACCGCGTTCAATGCGGAAGTCTATTATACAGTAAAAGCTGCATTTGACCAGAATGGTTTTACTTATACAGGCTTATGGCAAGGAGACCGTATTACTAGCAAAGAGAAAGCAGAGCAGCTTGCAAGGAAGGTTAAAAACAAACCGGGCATTATTGCTGATTATACCATTACAGAATCGAAGGAATATCCCTACCGATTCTATGACTTGACGCTATTGCAGCGAGAGGCTAACGGGAAATATGGATTTTCGGCCAAGAAGACGCTTGATATTGCGCAGCAGCTTTATGAGAAGCATAAGGTTATTACATATCCGCGGACGAACTCCAATTATGTAACGGAGGAAAATATTCCGGTTATGGGCAAAGTGCTGAATATGCTTCAGGGCACCTCATATGGCGAGTTGGCGAAGGGGGCTGACCGAAGCCGCGTACATAAAGGGAATAAAGCTGTATGCAACCCGGCGAAGGTTGAGGATCACCACGCGATAATGCCAACGCCAAAGCGCGCGTCTGGCCTTAGTAAGGAAGAGGAGCAAATATACGATTTGATCGTACGCCGCTTCCTGTCACATTACTATCCGCCAGCCGTTTATAACAATCATGTTGTCCTAACGGTAGTGGAAGAGGAGACGTTCCGCACTAAAGCGAAGGAAGAGCTTGAGCTTGGATGGAAAATCGTAATGAAGGATGCGGAACCGGCAGGCCGCAAGCCGTCCACAAAACGTAAGGGAAAGGAAGACGATGGCGCGGAGGAAGAAGAATTGCTGACGGATCAGCCTTTTCAGGTAAACAAGGAGCTGCCCGCCCATTGCATAAGCTGTGAATCGATGGAGAAAGCGACTCAGCCGCCTAAGGCTTATACGGAAGGCACGCTGCTCAAAGCAATGGAGAGCGCCGGCAAAGCGATTGAGGATGATGAGCTGCGCGAGGCGATGAAGGATACCGGGCTCGGCACACCGGCAACAAGAGCCGCTACCATTGAACGGCTTAAACATGTCGGCTATATTCAATTGACGGGCAAGAAACTGGAAATTACGTTAAAGGGCGTTGCGGCGATTGAGCTTATTCGTGGAGCTGGCGTGGAGCTGCTGGCCTCGCCCGAAATGACGGGCCGCTGGGAGCAGCGTCTTCACCAAATTTCGCGCGGAGAAGCGTCAGATGATCAATTTATTGAGAAGGTTAAGCAGTTTGCAACGATGGTTGTAAACAAAGTACGGGTGCAGCAGCAAGCTGCTCCAGCAATGTTCGGGGAAACAGAAGGCGGGAAGAATGGCAGCAGATCGGCTGGCGGATCAAAAGGAACGAATCGTTCTGGATCTGCAGGGTCAACAAAATCGCAGTCTGATCAACGTTCGCGCCGCCCTGAAGAGAAGAGTTCGGAATCAAAGATGAAGTCTAACGAATCGCAAGGTCCAGCAGTTATAACGTCTTGCCCTAGACCTGGCTGTGGCGGTACGATCATTGAAGGCAAACGAGGCTTCGGCTGCAGTGCGTTTCGTACGGGCTGCAAGTTTGTCATTTGGAAGGACCAGCATGGCAAGACCGTATCTCCATCCATGGCAAAAGCGCTTGTTGAGAAAGGAAGGACTAGCCTTCTTACCTTTAAGCATCAAGAGGATGGAAGACCGTTTAAAGCTCGATTGTCGCTTGAAGATGTTGAACAAGGTACGATTGTTGTACAGGCAGAATGAATGTAATCCTGGTTTCCCGCTGTTAGGCAATGGCAGAGAGTACTGCCTTGGCGGGAAATCACTATTTGAAGATTGACATAACCTAAGCTATTCACTTTCATCGAAGAATCCCCGATATTAATCCCCAATGCTGATATACACTCCCCGCTAATCATTTACATAAAAACCTTTATTCACAATTCAACAAAATCATTGTGCATCAAGAATAGAAAAATGTATAGTAAAAGATAAGGGCTGTATCGCATCAGGTTGTTTCTACTTTTTGGGAGGGTTTCGATTATGTACAAAGTAATCATTGTAGAAGACGAAATGCTTGTTCGATTAGGTCTTAGAAACTCTGTAGAATGGCGTAATTTCAATATGGAAGTCGTCGCGGATCTGTCAGACGGTCAAGCGGCATGGGATTATTGTCAGAAGGAGGGCTTTCCGGATCTGATTATTACAGACATAAGAATGCCTAAGATGGACGGAATGGAATTGATAGCTAATATTCGCAAGCAAACAAAAGCGGCCCGCATCGTCGTGTTAACATGTCTCGAGGAATTTGAGCTGGTACGCCAAGCTATGTCGCTTGGAGTGTCTAATTATATTTTAAAATTGACCATGACAGAAGAAGAAATCGGCTCGGTGCTGGAAGGGATGCGAATGGAGCTGGACGCACTCGGCAACCCAGGCCATACGCAGGGGGCTCGGCAGCTTGTACCCGACAATATGGATTTAATTATGGAAAAGTATATAAAGGACTTTTTGTTTTACGGCATTTATTCGGCTGAAGAGTTCGAAAAATTTGTCGTGCAAAGCGGAATCCGCTTACTGCCTGTTCGGATGGTCGTTTGTACGTTGGAGCTTGACAGCTACTTCGAACTAAAGCACAAATTTCGGGACGAGCAAGGGCATCTAATAAAGATGACGATATTGAATATCCTAATGGAAATTACGAATTCCTTCAACCGCGGTCAAGCGGCGTATTTAGATGAAACCCATTATATTTTGTTGTTCAGCTTTGATGATCTCATATCCGAGCAATCCATAATGCAAGAGATTCATAACATTCTGGGTTCGATCCAAGCGGCGATTCACACGTATTTCAATGGCTCAGTATCCATTGGGATCAGCGGCGTTCAGAGCGGCTACACAGCTTTGAGAAAAATGTATTTTGAATCGATGAGAGCGCTGGACAAAAAGTTTTTTACAGGACCAGGTCAGAAGCATACGAACAACGATTCGCTCGATTTAAGCAAGATCTATGTGCAAGTTGAGAAAATACGCGAATATCCGCCGCTGCGCGAAATGCTTAGCCCGATGAAGGAGAAAGAATATGATGAATTTATCACTTCATTTGCAAGCGCTTTATCCGAGAGCAGAAAGACAATAAGAATCATTTTATATCAATTTATTCAATGGATTAACACAAATTTATATGATGACCAGCATAACGAAAGAGTGCTGTTGTTCAATATAACCGAGACGTTAGAGCAATGTGATTCTTTGCCGGAAATGCTGGACAAGGTTGCGAGTTATTTGAATGTTGTCGTGGAGCAATCGAGAACGAATATGCATATGAGCGGAGAAATATCGAAGGCGATTAAGTTCATTAAGCAAAATTACGATCAAAATATTAGTCTGCAGCAGGTTGCTGATCATGTAAATCTAAGCTTCGGTTATTTAAGCAATTTATTTAAAAAGGAGCTTCAAATTACATTCGTAGAATATTTAAATTGCTATCGAATAGAACAGGCAAAGGAGCTGCTTACTCGTACTCATTTAAAATCTTACGACATCGCTGTTAAGGTAGGTTTCTCACCGGAATATACCTATTTCAGCAAGGTGTTCAAAAAAATGACAGGCTTAAATCCAAATGAATATCGGAGGCAGTACTTAACCGGAAATAGAGGCACAAGATGAAGTTGAAATGGAAAATACAGAAACTGGGCACGCAGCTTATATTAATTTATATGATTATTAGTCTGCTTGTACTGTCTTTCGCTTCCTATTTCATTTATACTTTCGTGCTTGGAATCATCAAAGAAAATAATGAAACGCTACTGCAGCAGCAGTTTCAGCAGCTGGAGCATAACATCGAAGGACTAATTCAGGATGTGGATACTTTATCTAAGTTTTTCCTCCTGGAAGCAAGTGTGCAAAGATTTCTTAACTATACCCCTGATATGGGCGAAATCGAGCTTTTGGAGTTGAAAAAAGATTTTTACGCAGAGATTGTGGATTATGTCAGCACCTATTCTTATTTAGATTCGATTTATATTGTAGGGGATATTCAAGGCATGATTGGCGGCACCCATAATACGACATTGGTCGATTCGGACATGTCTTGGATGAACGATTTCAAGAAATCGGATATTTTCCAGCGTTCCCATACCGAGTTCCCAGAGATGATTATCGAAGGCGGAATTGACAAAGCCTTTTATAATCCATATATACAAAATTCGGATGAAGGGAAGGTCGTAAGCATGGCGCGTGGTGTCCGTCCGCTGTATGCGTCTCTTACGAATGCGATTCTTATACTTAATGTGGACGAGCAGTACTTTTCCTCCATCTATTCAACAGCGCTTAAAGCGGACGACGGAAAAATGTACATCGTAGATGACACAGGTAAGATCATTTCGAGCAGCAAACCTGAAGACATAGGAACCGCTAGTCCATACAATCCATTTATGGATAATGCAGACGACTACGGGAGCTTCGATGAAGGCAATACGAAGGGCGCGATTCAAGTGATGTACTATAAGCTTAATGATGCTAATTGGTACATGATGAAGGAAATTCCGCTTAATCAATTGTCAGTGCAAATCTATTCAGCTCAAACCCTTCTAGTTATCGTCATGTTGGGCAGTCTGCTAGTCATTTTCATCATTTCATACTTCTGGCTGAAAAAAATGACACGACCTCTCCATATTTTAGCTCATAAAATGAAGGACATGAGTCGCGGAGAGATCGGCATAACATTCGCGAAGATCCCAAATAATGAGTTTGGCATGGTTATACGGCGATTCAATGAAATGTCGCTTAGCATCGTAGATTTGATCAATAAAACGAATGAGATGCAAGAAAAAAGACGAGAGCTTGAGCTTGAAGCGCTTCAAAATCAAATTAATCCGCATTTTCTATACAATACGCTTAATATGATTCGGTGGATGGCTTCGACAGTAAAAGCAGACAACATCGTGAACAGCGTCGTAGCGCTTGGCAATATTTTACGCCCTGCTTTCATAAGCAAGGAACCGACATGTACACTGAGGGACGAGCTTAGTTATTTGGAAAACTATATTAAAATTATTAATTTGCGATTTAGCAATAGCGTTGTTTTCTCCATCGAAGTGGATGAGGTTTACTTGGATTATAAGGTTCCTCGATTTATTTTACAGCCATTGATAGAAAACTCGATAACAGCCGGAAGACAGGAAGACGGCGCAGTGATCAGCATTCAAATTGAAGTGTTCGATGAAGGGGATGATCTAATCATAACCGTTACGGACTCCGGTGCGGGAATTAATTCTGATCGATTAGCTCAGTTGAATCAAAGAATGCGTGTCGGGGATAATCATTCAGGCGTAAAAGTATCCGGCAACGGAATCGGACTGTACAATGTGAACAAAAGAATCCAATTGAATGACGGTCCTCAATTCGGAGTTAAGCTGGTGCCGAAGCCTTTGGGGACAGAAGTACAAATACGATTGCTGAAACATAGCTAGCCCAAAGATTTCAATATTGTTCAAGTCCTTTCTAAAATAATTCAGCTTATCAGACAGGCCATCTGTATATTGTTCAAAATATTCCTTATATATTGCGTTTTCCCGCCTATTGACAGCCTTTATGATTAAAGCGGGAAGAGGCCACACAAAGAAGTTCAGGAGGGGACCAGATGAAGAGTAGGAGGATCGCTCTAAAAGCGATTGCGATGCTGATCATCCTATCTATGATGCTTGCCGCTTGTACAGGAAATACGGGTTCGAACAACAAGCAGCCGTCATTGGGACAAGACGGGACATCCGAGGGCACTGAAAATAGCGAGGAAACGGTCACGCTCCGGCTTCTTATCATTGATACAGGATCAAAGTGGAACATCTACCCGAATAATGCAATTGCTGAGGAAATCGCTAGTAAGATTGGGGTTAGAATCGAATACGATGTAGTAGATAACAGTAAGTTCAATGTGTTGCTCGCTGGAGGAGATATGCCGGACATCGTAAGAACAGAGCCGGCAAAATACGGCAAGCAGCTTATTGAAGGCAATTTAATCATTCCATTGGATGACATGCTTGCGCAATTCGGAAAAGATATTGTTGCGAATATACCTACTGTCGTAGAGTTTAGCAAAGCGAATTGGAGCGAAGGGAAGAATCAGCTCTATTTTTTACCTCCGCAGGTTCAATTTGAGCCTAGTCCGATTTATCCGCCGCTGACAATCGGTCCAACGATCCGTTGGGATTATTATAAGGAAATTGGCGCGCCTGAATTTGACACCCCTGATGAACTGCTGGATGTATTGGAGCAGATTGTCGATCGACATCCGCAGACAGAAGACGGGAAGAAAATCTACGGTGTGTCATTGTTCCAGGATTGGGGATTATGGCCTTATATCGTCCCATTCGCATGGTATACGATGCAATCGGCGAATAATAGCGATTTAATGGTAAAAAGGATTGATGAGACACAATTTAGAAATATTTTGACTGAGGAAGATTCGACGTTCTGGGTTGCAGTAGACTTTTACAACAAGGCGAATCGCAGAGGATTATTGGATCCGGATGCGCTCACGATGAAAAACAACGATTACTCCGCAAAAGCTACGGCAGGTCAAATCGTCTTGGGTCCAGCTACATGGGTGATGGGCGACTTCAATACCAAATACGCAAATGAAGGCAAAGGGTATGTCGTACTGCCAGTTGGCAAGCGGGCTTGGAGCGGCGGATTGGATCCGTTGGGCTGGTCTGGCAAGAGCTATGCGATCTCGAAGAGCTCTAAGCATCCGGAGAAAGCGATGCAGTTTTTAAATTACTTGTATTCCTATGAAGGAGCAAGGACGTTGTACAGTGGAGTTGAAGGCATTCATTGGGAAATGGTGAATGGAAAGCCGCAAATTAAAGATGAAACGTTTAAATTAAGAAACGCAGGCGGCAGAGAATGGGAAAATACAGGAATTGCATTGGATACGAATCTGATGGGGATTGGCGCTTCTGTTCTAGATCCAGTGACCCAAACGCCGCTTGATTTATTTCAAACGCCTGAAGCTCTCGCAAGAGGTATAACGACGCTTGAGAAGGATTTCAGTAATTATTATGGAGGACTGCATCCAGGAGATGTGTTAAGTAAACGGATTGCAGAAGGCAAACTTCAGGATGGGAATACGGCCAGCAGACATATAACAGCGGAACAAAGAATCAAAGAAGGAATGGTGGGGCTTCCGCAAATAACGGAAGAAATGCTGAAGGTGGAAGCACAGTTGAAAGAGCTTGCTGCCCGCTATTCAGCAAGATTAATTTTGGCGAAGACGGATGAAGAATTTGATGAAATCAAGCAAGAAGCGTTAAAAGCGTTCAAGGATGCCGGTGCGGACAAATTCACGGAATTTTATACGAATGAATATGCCAAGAGACGTGAAGAGGTCGGAGCGCTGCCTGCTAGGCTAAATGACTAATAGGAGCGATGACATTGCAAGCATTAACCATTAGTAAAAACAAACGTTTTTTATGCTATGAGGACGGCATGCCTTTCTTTTGGCTTGGCGATACCGCTTGGGAGCTGCTCCACAAGCTGAATCGCGAGGAATCGGATGAGTACTTGCAGCACAGAGCCAACTTGCTATTCAATGTTATTCAGACCGTTGTGTTGGCTGAATTAGATGGCTTATCTGTGGGTAATGCATATGGGAGATTGCCGCTGAAACCCAACGCGGACGGTCACTATGATCCAACATTGCCGGATACGGACGGAACTGAGCATTATTGGTCGCATATCGATTATGTGATCGAGCGCGCCGCTTCATTAGGATTATACATTGCTTTGCTGCCTACTTGGGGAGATAAGTTCAATCGAAAGCATGGAGTAGGTCCTGAAATTTTCAATGAGCATAATGCGAGAGTCTACGGTGAGTGGCTGGGAAGACGTTACAAGGATCAAGCCAACATCATATGGGTGTTGGGCGGCGATCGTCCGCTTGAGACTTATGAGCATTTTGCAATTATACGCGCGATGGCACAAGGGCTTAAGCAGGGTGATGAGGGACGGCATTTAATGACATTTCATCCGCAAGGCTGCCAGTCATCCTCTTATCATTTGCATGATGAAGCATGGCTTGATTTCAATATGCTTCAGTCCGGACATGGTGAGCGTCAAATTAAAAATTATTCGATGGTGTCGGCCGATTATGAGAGGACGCCTGTAAAGCCTATCATAGATGCTGAGCCTTGCTATGAGGATATACCAATCGGCTTCCGACCCGAAAATGGCTATTTTGATGCCGCGGATGTTCGGACTGCTGCCTATTATGCCGTATTTTCCGGCGCTTTCGGTCATACGTATGGGCAGCACAGTATTTGGTCTATGAAAACAGATACGGATGATCATTTCCTTATGCACTGGCGAGATGCATTGTCGAGGCCAGGCGCTGCGCAGCTGCAGCATTTGCGTGCATTAATGGAATCGCGCCCCTTTAGCGAACGCGTGCCCGATCAAAGTCTCATAGATGGGAATCGACTTGGCGCTAATTATTTGACGGCAACCAGAGGCTCTGATTACGCCATGATCTACACGGCGAATGGGGTGTCGGTCAGCGCAGTATTAGGGAAAATTAGTGGCGATCAGATAAAAGCAGCTTGGTATGACCCGCGAAATGGCAGCTATATTGAGGCGGGGGTGTTCACTAATAACGGTACACAAATCTTCGAACCTCCCTCTAAGGGCAGAGGGTATGATTGGGTACTGTGCTTAGAATCTTTGTGAAACTAAATAGCGAGATCGCTTCCCTGATTGAAAATGAATAGGGGAGGCGGTCTTTTTTTATGTTCTCATGTTTTTTCAACACAATCTAAAAATAGTTCAACTATTAGTCAAGGCGAAAATGAATATTTCAATAAAAACAGCGATTTCATCATGTCGAATTTCAGTATAAATCGGTAACATGTAACCATCATGCGGTCAGCACGATCAACCAAATTGAAGGGGTGTAGCTTGGATGTGGATGAGGGAATTTCCATTTACGGATTCATATGATGTTATCGTTGTCGGCGGGGGCTCTGCTGGATTTACAGCAGCTATTTCAGCAGCTAGAGCTGGAGCACGGACTGCACTTATCGAGAAAAACAGTGTTTTAGGTGGTACGACAGTCGTAGCGGCGGTAGATTTTCCTGGTTTGTTTCATAGAGGCGGGAAGCAGGTCATTGCAGGCATTGGCTGGGAAGCGATTGAGCGAACAGTGGCCAAAGGTGGAGCTGTTCTGCCCGACTTTACGAAGCCGGTAGGCGACAAGCATTGGGAGCATCAGGTAAGGGTCAATAAATTCGTATACAGTACGGTATTAGAAGAGATGTGTTTAGAAGCAGGCGTGACGCTGCGCTACCACGAAATTCCTGCTGGGATATATGCTGAGGGCGAAGAACGCCGACTGATTACTGCAGGAAAATCTGGACTTTCCGCTATCAGCTTCAAGAAGCTGGTCGATGCAACCGGTGATGCCAATATAGCTGAGCTGATGGGCTACGAACGTGAGAGAGGCGAGACGCTTCAGCCTGGCACATTGGTTTATAGGCTTGGCGGCTACCAGTTGGAGAAGGTTGACGTCGATGCGTTGAAAGCAGCTTATTCCATCGCCCTGCAAAATGGGGATATAAAGCTAACGGATCATTTGCCAGGAGATGCTCCGTTGTATAGAGAGCTTCAGAACCGAGGAAGCGCCTCGTTGCATATTACGAATATTGATGGTTCGACATCAGAGTCGAAGACGCATGCCGAGATTGAAGCGCGAAAGGCGTTAATGAGAATTTATACCTTGCTGCGGAGCGTTCCGGGCTGCGAAGAGCTGTTTGTGGATTATTTCGCTATTGAGTGCGGTATACGGGAGACATGGCGGATCATCGGAGAAGAATGGATCGATGCGAAAAGCTATACTAGCGGACGGAATTGGCCAGATGCCATTTGCTATAGCTACTATCCGATTGATATTCATCGGCATGATTCTAATACGACTGATGTTCGGCCTCTGCCGGAAGGCGTGGTGCCGACCATTCCTTATGGAGCCTTGGTTCCTAAGGGGAGCGATCACTTGCTTGTAGCTGGCCGATGCGCTTCTGGAGACTCCGTTGCTCACTCGGCATATCGGGTTCAAGCCAGCTGTATGGCTATGGGGCATGCTGCAGGAGCAGCAGCGGCTATTGCCGCAAGAGAGAATGTCTCCGTCAGACAGTTAAATCTTGAAGATATTAAAGCAACGCTTAGTTTACAGTCAGCGATAGTACCATAGTCTCTTACACAAGGAGGCAATACTAGAATGAAGTTTTCTATTAAACAATCACAAGCCGCAGCAAATATTGTTGATGAATTAAGTATACGGGAGCTGCTTGATCAAGTGTGCTGTCCGACCTTTTCAAGAGTAGGCGCAAACCGAGCTGAAACCTTTGGCGCTATGTTTTTTCATGCTGCTGAGCATACAGAGCTTAGGAAGCAGATAGAGCAATTTAAAGCTAGATGCAAAATACCGCCGTTCATCGTCAGCGATTTGGAATGCGGAGCGGGCAATATGGTGCTGGGAGCAACGAAGTTTCCATCCATGATGGCGATTAGTCAAGCAAACTCTACAGAGTTGGCATATGAGGTTGGCGCTATCGCTGCCAAGGAAGCCGGAGAGCTCGGCTATAACTGGACTTTTTCTCCAGTAGCGGATATGGCTTGCGACCCGGACAGTCCTGTTGTGAGTGTACGCAGCGCAGGTAGCAACCCCGAGCATGTAACGGCAATTGTATCTGCTTATATGCAGGGACTGCAGAATAATGGCATGATGGCGACAATTAAGCATTTTCCAGGTGATGGTCATGGTACATACGATCAACATCTTACGACCCCAGTGAATTCGCTCTCTAAGGAAGACTGGAGAAGGGGGCCGGGCAAGGTGTTTCAAGAACTTATCAATGACGGTGCAATGGCTGTTATGCCAGGTCATATTTCATTACCGGCGTTTGATGATATTGATGAAGCAACTGGTCTGTACCCGCCTGCAACTGTTTCGAAAAAGCTATTGATGGATCTTTTACGGGGAGAGCTTGGCTTTGAAGGCCTCATCGTTACAGATGCGGTGGAAATGGCCGGATTAGTTGGTTATATGAATTACTTTGACGCCTGTGCTTTAGCGCTTGAGAACGGCTGCGATATTTTATTGTTCCCTAGAATGGATGATATTTTTTATCGGGAGATGGAGCAGCGGATTAAGACGGGAATGCTGTCGCTTGAAGTATTGAAGGAGCGGGCTTGCCGAGTTGTTTCGTTAAAAATTCAGTTTGGATTAATGAATGAGAAAAGTCATGATGCCGTAGCGCCTGATCTGAATCGCAATCGGAAAGCGGCACAGGAGGTTGTTGCTCGAAGCATTACCGTTGTTAGGGACAGAAAACAGTTAATACCCTATCAGGCTACGAAACAAACGAGAGTACTGCATACGGTCATTATGAATAATGCGGATCGTTATTCTGATATGTATGACAAAATGAAGCAGGAAATCGGGAAATATTCAGATGAGGTTACGCAGTGGATTGATCCTGGTCCGGACAAATTGTATCAAGCGGTCTGCGACAATTCTTTCGATCTGATTATTTGTTCGATTGGCAGTAAGCTAAGCTATGGGTTGAATGTTGTACGTTTGCATGATGAAGTGTCCAGGAACATGATGGGTGGATGGACAAAGCTAGGTACTCCTATCATCTTCGTCGCTCATTTCCATCCATTCGTTCACAAGGAATATGAAGCTTCCATCGACACGATCGTGAACACGTACAACGACATCGATTGTACCGTAGAATATGTCATTCAAGGCATATTCGGTGATAGATCACTGAATCGTATTCTACTTGCGCATGACTAGTGTCAATTCTAAATGGTACTGGCAGTTGTACGAGCTGCCCTGGAAGAGCAGATCAGGCAGATGATATAGGGGGTATAACTATGGAAGCGAAGAAAGCTCTAGAATGGATAGTTGGTTGGAGCGAACATGCGGAGCAAACTCCTAACCGATGGGTGCCCGCAGTCGTTCCCGGGGCAGTCCAATTGGACTGGGCTAAAGCGGAAGGCTGGCAGGACCACTCCTATGCGGATAATTGGAAGCAGTATGAATGGATGGAAGATAAGACGTGGACATACCGCACCAATCTTCACACGCCGGACACGGCTCCGAATGAGCGACTTTACTTGGTTTCTAAAGGAATCGATTACAGCTTCACCATTCGCATAAATGGGAAAGAGCTGTTCCGCCAAGAAGGCATGTTCACTCCGGTTGAGCTGGATCTGACAGATGTGATCGACAAAGAAGAAAACGTGCTTGAAATTGTGATTGATCCTGTTCCTAAGCGTGCAGATGCGCCAAAAAGCCGCGACCAGGCAGATCATTCCTGCAAGCCGGCTGTTAGCTATGGCTGGGATTGGCACCCTCGACTCATACCGTTGGGAATTTGGGATGACACCTATTTATGTGTAAGACCTGCTGTGCGGCTCGATTCGGCAGAAGTGTTCTACGAATTAAATGATGCCTTGACTGAGGCTGCTATGGAGCTGAAGGTGCAACTGAGCAAGCCGGCAGCCGGAGAATTAATATGGAAGCTGATAAGTCCAGGGGGGGAGACTGTATTTGAGCAGTCTGCTGCAGTAACGGATTCGACTTTATTTTATGAGCTGCATCAACAGGTATCTCAGCCGAAGCTTTGGTGGCCGCATGATCATGGTGACCAGCCCCTGTACCGCTCGGAGGTCATCTTCAAGGATGCTAATGATCCTAATGCAAGCGTTCAGGAAGCTTCCAGCCGAATTGGTTTCCGCCGAGTAAAGCTTGTCATGCATGACGGCGCGTGGCATGAACCGTCGCAATTTCCAAAGGGCAGAAGCAATCCTCCCATTACGATGGAAGTGAACGGACGTCAGCTGTTTTGCAAAGGGACAAATTGGGTCAACCCGGATATTTTCCCAGGCAGGATCACAGCAGAGGATTATCGTGTTTTGTTGCAACTGGCTAAAGAAGCCAATATGAACATGCTGCGCGTATGGGGCGGCGGTATTGTCAATAAGGATTCCTTCTTCGAATATTGCGATGAGATGGGACTAATGGTGTGGCAGGAGTTCCCGCTTGCGTGCAATCAGTATCCGGATAAGCCTGCTTATCTTAAGGTGCTGGATCAAGAAGCTCGATCGATCATCAAGCGGCTTCGCAAGCATGCTTCTGTAGTGCTTTGGTGCGGGGGCAATGAGCTGTTCAATGCTTGGTCAAAAATGACCGACCAATCGCTGCCGCTGCGGCTGTTGAACGCGATCTGCTACGAGCTGGATCAGAAGACTCCTTTCCTAATGACATCGCCGATTGAGGGGATGGGGCATGGACACTATATGTTCCAGTATCGCAACGGAGAAGATGTGCTTCAATCTATGCCGAAGGCGAGCAATACGGCGTATACGGAGTTCGGTGTGCCGTCGCCGTCGTCGGTTGAGCAGTTAAAAACCTTCATACCCGAAGATGAACTATATCCGCCTAGACCGGGAACGGCATGGGAAGACCATCATGCTTTCAACGCATTGTCAGACAATATGTGGCTGATGGCCGACCAGATTGAGCATTTTCTAGGTCCTTGGGAGTCGCTGGAGCAATTAGTTGAATTCGGCCAGCTGCTGCAATCGGAAGGCTATAAGTGTATTTATGAAGAATCACGCAGACAAAAGCCTAAATGCTCGATGGCTTTAAATTGGTGCTATAACGAGCCGTGGCCAACAGCAGCCAATAACAGCATCGTCATGTACCCCGCCAAGCCTAAGCCGGCTTATTATGCGGTGCAAGCATCCTGCAGGCCTGTACTTGCAAGCGCGAGGATCCCAAGGTATATATGGAAGGAAGGCGAGTGGTTCGAGCCGGAGCTTTGGATGCTGAATGACAGCTCGCAGACTGTGGCGGCTGGACGAGTTGAAGCTTGGCTAACAGTCGGTTCAGGAGATCGCCAGTTCCTAATGGCTTGGGATTACTCAAGCTTGGCGCCTAATAAAAACGGACGCGGGCCGACGGCGAGAGTGCAATTGCCAAGGGAGATAACCGGCACGATGAAGCTGGAGCTGATTGTGACTGAGAGGCCAGAGTGGAGCTCAGAATATATTTTGTCCTACAAGGGACTCCATCAACCGTCAGCCTCAAACCGTAATGCTTTGAACTTCAGCACACCTTAGAAGCATAAGAAAGCACCGTTCTTCTCCATTATGAAAGCATTGGAGCGGGACGGTGCTTTTATTAGACTGTGAACATATAGGAGTGAATGGCCGGCGGAACCTCGTTCAGCTTGTCTAACTGGAAGAAGGCGCCCGAAGGAGAAATATCGATGTTCATATTATTATATTCCCACTCGTTGGCTGCTTTAACATGAATAGCATGAATTCCAGCAGTAAGAGCTGGAATAACATCGGTTCTTATGGAATTGCCAATCATCCATGTATGTGAGCGATCAAACTCGCCTCCAGCTATAATTTGCTCCAGCGCTTCGTTGTTTTTATGCTGGCGGATATAGATGCGATTTCCGAAGAAGCGCGATAGGTCCAGCTTGTCGATTTTACGCTGCTGGATAAGCGCTTCACCGCCTGTATAAAGATGAAGCTGATGACCTGATTCAGCAAGGCTGTTCAAGGTTTGCTCCATATGCGGATAAGGTTCATTATGTTGATCAAAGACGCTGTTGCCAAGCTTCCATAACCAATCCGCTTCGAGAGCAGACCGCTTACGACCCAGCAAGTGGCTGAAATGATTGTACGTATCGATGAAGGATTGGGGGAAATGCTCGCTCTTGAAGCCGAGCACCGTAACTGCCGCAATATCCAGCTCCATTTGCTTGCTGCGAACAGCCTCAGGTGATATTTCAGAATAGCCGGCGAACCAAGTGCTCATTGCGTCAACAAATTGCTCAATGACTATAAAAAAGTATTTATTACAGCGAATTAATGTATCATCTAAATCAAATAGAATGTTCTGTTTCATATAAGAAGCTCCTTCAAATTAATGCGGATGTAAGTACAATCTATCGCAAATCGTTAACAATAGTCAAACTAACAACATAAATGATTGAGAAATCATACATACATATCCAATTATATACCCATACTGTTAGTGGAGGTGATTATTGTGCCGCAGGAAAATGTAAACAGTGGAACAAGCAGAAGAGGAAGAAGCGGGATGAGAGAGGCAATGCCGACGCTTACTCCGGAAAAGCTGTCAAAGCGTCCCCCGAGTCTTAATGGAATTAATAAGCAGCTGCCATAGTCGTAGTCTCTGAAGCATACGAAGTAGAGAGGGAGAACGTCAACGTGAAGCTGATGTTCTCCCTCTTATTCAAATGATAGGAATGCATTGAATTGACGCTTATATTCGTCTATCATTCACCGCTAAACGAGCTTATGCCACCAGAGGACGGCGCCAGCCGTTTACGATTATTGATTAAGCGTATTTGAGCTGCGAGGCAGCAAGCTGATTCTTAATATAAGCGATTCGTTTTCTCACATAAAAGTCATGACTATCGCCGCAGAGGTCCTTCGGAGTGATCACCTCCTCTGTCGCATTATCGATAATGACAAGTCTTCCGTCAATATAAAACTTGAACGTAAGGTCCCTCCAGGGGCGTGCTTTCTCAACAAATCGATAATTCTCGCATTGGCTATTCATGGTGATATTCACTCCTTTATATTAGGTTTTCGGTTCAATGATTGGAACGTCTGTTCTTGTTTTCTATTATACCAAACATTTGTTCGTATGGAAACAATTTTTTGTTTACCGTAAACTAGATTAATAGAAACATTGTGATAAATAAAAGGAGCGCGGCGCATGATTAGAATTCAGCGACTTACCAAACGTATTCCAGGCGGACCAAAGGTTCTGGACAATATTAATTTGGAAATTCAAGCCGGACAATTTATTGCAATCAAAGGGAGCAGCGGCAGTGGTAAGACGATGCTGCTTCGTTGCCTTGCTTTGCAGGAAAACTGGACAGAGGGCAAGTATTATTTTGAGGATGAGAACGTATTCAAGCAAGGAATAAAAGGGAAAATGAAGGTAAAGCGGGAAGTCGCTTATTTAGAAGAAAGACCGTTCTTGTTCCCCAATAAAACAGGCTTGAAAAATGTTATTATCGGCTCGGTGACACAGACGCCTGCTTGGCGCAGATGGACCGGCATGATGCGCAATGACGATTATATGGGCGCGATGGATATGATTGAGAAGCGCGGTTTAATCGATAAGGCTCATCAGAAAGCAAGCACGCTGAGCGGCGGGGAGAGACAGCGTATGGCAATTGCGAGAGCGCTTGTCCATGGCGCTAAGGTAATCGCCGCAGACGAGCCGGTGTCAGGTCTTGATCCTCATGCTGCGGATGAGGTGCTGAACGACTTGAAGAAGCTCTGCAAGGAGCAAGGGGTTACCGTCATCGCCGTTCTTCATCAGGGAGATTGGGCGGAACGCTATGCGGACCGAATAATTGGCTTGAATGCGGGGCAGGTTGTTCTGGATGTGAAAGGCAGAAGATTGACGGAACGAGAGAAGAGCCTGTTGTAAGCAACGGTAATAGGATGAGCTGATAGCGGCATACATTAAAGCATCTTGCGTTAGATAGGAAGGTGTCTTTCATATGCCATATCAGTTTCAATCGCCAGTCATTGTACAGACTGCGGACGGTTCATTCCCGAAAGCGAATATATCGGTGCCGTACATAAGCGGAGGGCCTAGCAAAGAAGCGGATACTGCTATCAATAAATCAGTGCTCGCTCATGTGCAGGATTTGGTCAACAGTCAAGGACCGCTGGATGATCCGCGAGCGGAGATGATTGGCTATTACGAGTTGAAAAATAATCAAAAGGATATTTTAAGCTTATCGCTTTTTAATTATGCCTATACGGGCGGAGCCCATGGACTTACGCTGCAGCTATCGTTAACCTTTAAACAGTCAACAGGCCAGTCTTATAAGCTGCAAGATTTATTTAAACCGGATAGTGATTATATGGCTGCAATCAATAAGATTATTTCGGCTCAGATCAAAGCACGAAAGCTGGAGCCGATTGAGCCATTTGATACGATACGGACAGATCAGGATTTTTATATAGCGGATCGATCGCTTGTCGTTTATTTTCAGCTGTATGAATTAATGCCGTATGTATACGGTTTTAGCTATTTTCCAATTTCGGTCTATGAGCTGGTGAATGTTATTAACAGTGACGGACCGCTTGGGCCAATGCTCGAAAATAATTAAGTGATCGCTTATGCAATCTATGAGAACGGTCTATGAAATGTCCTTATGAATAAGGAATAGAAACGCCGTTGTCGGCATGAGGTGTTGTCAGAGCTCATACAATAGAGTATGGGGGTGTTCTGATGACAGTCATCTTGCTGGGAATGGCGTTTTTTGCGGTAGTAGGCATTACGATATTTGGAGTCGCTTGGAAAGCGACGAAAGGTATGAATACGTCCGGCTACCAGGGGCTGAGCGCTTATGGAGCAGGCGCACAGCAGCTGTCTGATAAACATGATCTGCATAAGCTAGGCTATGCGCAGCTGCTTCACCGGAGGTGGACAAGCTCTGTGCTGCTTAGCTTATCCATCAAAGGATTCTCGCTAATAGGTATGATTCTGCTTCTGTATGTACCAGCTGTGCAGCTAGGAGGACTGTCGGTCATTGGCATTGGATTGCCGATCGCTGCGCTGTTCTCCTTGCTAGTCGCAGCCTCGCTAGCTGAATTCGCGTCAGCTGTACCGGTTTCTGGAGGGGCTGGAAGCTGGGCGACACTGCTTGGAGGGAGAAAATGGGGCGTACGCGCAGGCTGGCTAGGCGCAGGAGGACAAGCATCTCTGCTGGCGCTGTGGAATATGGGCTGCGCAGCTGTGCTGAATGAATGGGCTTCGGTCAAGCTTGGGTTCTCATTGAGTCTGGTGAGTTTTTGGCTTATCGTCATAGCAGTAAGTTTCACACAAGCAGCTGTGCATACTTGGTGGAGCGGCTTTTACGACCAGCTTCTGAAGCTGTCATTATGGCTGCAAATATTGCTTGTAATTGGAATTATGCTCGGTCTCGTATGGCTGTTATGGCCTGCTGCATATCCTCCTGAGCTGCTCTATCATTTTTATAACGCAGAGCTTAGCGGATCGGTAACAATGGGAGCTTTCATTGGAGGAAGCTTAATCATTAGCATGCTGTTCAGCAGTGCCGGCAGCTCGGCGCATACGGCTGAGGAAACGATAGAGCCGCGCGTTCGTGTGCCGTGGGCGATGTTTCAAGGTGGAGCCTATGTCGCTCTTATGAGTATTTTACTGTTAACCATTATAGCTTTATATTACGGCGTCACAGGCAATGGAGCATCATCGGCGCCAGTTGCCGGTTCAATCAGGGATGAAAGTTCAAGCATGGGAGCTGGCTGGCTTATGAATGGACTATCAGCGCTCGTCCAGAATGAGACGCTTTCCTCAAGTATACTGTTGCTATGCGCGGTATGCTTAGGGCTGTGCGGATTGAAAGCTTTAACCGTCTTCTCGCGTTCTCTGTTTAGTCTAGCGCGGGCTCGTGTGATACCTGGGGACTCTTATTGGTCCGCAGTTTCATTCCAATCCCAAACACCGATTCGAGTCGTATGGCTGGCTGCCACATGCGCTCTCGTCCTGCTGATTGTGGTAAGCTTGGTGGATATTCAGCGCAGCTTGATGCTGCTGGTAGCATTAAATATTGTTCTGCCGCATGCATCGTTTGCGATTCCCATCGGATTAAAGCTGATTCATAGTAACCATGGGAAGGAATGGAAGTCAGCGCCATGGTCGTTAGGCTCCTGGAGCAGACCGATTCATGCAGCAGCATTTGGCTGGCTGTTGCTCTCAGCGATTATGGCCGCTCTGCTCATCCATCATCTTGCTATAGCTGCTGCAGCCGTTATGATGCTCGCGGCGACTGCAATCAATACCCGGCGGGGAAATGATTGAGCTGCCGGGAAATGAAGCGCTGCGAGCCTAAAAACATTTCCCGGGGAAGCGCAATAACTAACACAATAGAAATCGATTCGACAAATACTCGATTAAACCTATGTTGAATGTGTCGAAAGTGAATAGGCATTGACGTTGTACGTCAGTCTGAGCAACCGCATTTATGTCAATTGCGGTTATTTGGCTTTGCCTTCCGTTCTCTTTCAAGCTTATAATAAGACTAGTAATGTTTGGAATAAGGAGTGCAATCAGACATGATAGCAGAATCGGAAATGAGGGCTAAAGTAGTATCCTTGCAAGTGGGAAAGCCTGTTTCAGTGGAACACGGTAAGAAGGAGGTGCTGACAGCCATATTCAAGCAGTCATCTAACGCTATACATAAGTTAAGTTATACAGGCTTGGAGGGCGATGAACAGGGTGATAAGGTATACCATGGCGGCAAGGATAAGGCAGTATGCGTCTATTTGCAACAATGGTATCCTTACTGGGCAGAGCAGCTGCAACGCTCATTGGAATATGGAGCCTTCGGTGAGAATATTACCGTATCGGATTGGTCGGAGTCCCAGCTGTGCATCGGCGATCAGTTGCAGTTAGGCTCTGCTGTTGTTGAGATCAGCCAGCCGCGTCAGCCTTGCTATAAGCTAGGACTGCGCAACGATTTCCCAGCACTGCCGGCGAAAAGTATAGAAGCTGGCTACACGGGTTTCTATTTGCGTGTACTGGTGGAGGGCGAGGTTGCGGCAGGCGATGAGCTAGTCATGTTGAAGCAGCATCACGCGCGCAAGTCTGTTGCGGAGGCCAACCGAATTATGTATAAGGATAAGCAGGACCAAGCAGGACTGGAAGAGCTGCTTGCGGTAGAAGAGCTAGCTGACAGCTGGAAGCAACAGCTGAGAAAGCGACTTGCTGGCATGCAAAGAAATAATGAAGAGTTGAAACAATGAGGCCGACGATTAATTGTTGATTTTTAAAGGTGAATAGATCTTAATCATCATGCACATAAATCATCATTTTTTTGAGCTCTTGAGTCCTTTTATTCGGTTTTAACTTTCTACTTAGCTGGCTAGCGGTAAATGCTTCCTCTAATAATATTGGTGATGAATGGAATGGCTGTTTAAGAGAAAATCCTTCCCCTGTATTCTGCAATTATAGTAAATCAGTCATATTACTTGAGTTTTAGCGGTAGGGATTTCCTTTACAAATTCGTAAACTTGAATCGAGTTCAGATTAAGGGAAGGAATTACCGCTCCAGTATAATAAACATGATCAATCCGCTTTGATTCTGTTTACGGAGATTCGAAAGGGCTTACAATTCCAATGGGAGTGCATATCGACGCTGCCTAAGCAATGGATATTTGGCGAGCTTGTATTGATCATCTAATTAAACCTATTTAGAGTCATATTGCAGATCGTTTAACGATGTTAATTATCAGAAGTAGTATTAGTCGCAGTAATTGAGTATTCAGCATATGGAATTCGATGGTTAAATAATAACTGGGGAGTTGATTGGTTATGAGTTTAGCTCAGGAGCTTGGATACAGGGCGGAGGAAAAGCTGTTAATCGTAAATGGAGATGACTATGGACTTTGTCACTCTGTAAATAGGGGTATTCAGCAGCTGCTGTCGGAAGGGAGCATCAGCTCAGCAACCTTGATGATGCCATGCGGCTGGGCTAAGGAAGCTGCTGAATGGAGCAAGCATAATCCGCAATTTGATGTCGGCGTTCATTTTACATTTACGAGCGAATGGGATTCGTATCGTTGGGGACCCGTCAATCGCGCGGGCCGCTCGGAATCGTTAGTTGATGATGAAGGTTACTTTCAAAGAGATTGCCGCTCATTCGAGAGTAAAGCTGTAAGCGAGCAGGTTTACGAGGAATTGGTTGCTCAAGTCGAAATGGCGCTAAAGCTTGGCTTGAATCCTACCCATGCGGATAATCATATGGGAAGTCTGTACGGCTTGGAAACAGGCAGACATTTTCTTGGCGAGACTCTCGAGGTATGCGCCAGCTACGGTTTGCCTTTCCGGTTGCCGCGCTACGTGCTTTCCGAGGACGGTCAGGTTGCGCCGCCGGAGAAGGCTGAGCAGGCCAAGCAGCTAGCCTCTTTTGCCGATTCCAAAGGTGTTGTTATATTGGATTACTTAGTCGGTTTGCCATTTCCGCTTCAGCAAGGTGAATCCTATGAATCTTTAAGAGCGGATATGCAGTCTCTATTAAGAAGCTTAAAGCCAGGCGTTACAGAGGTAATTATTCATCCATCCGAGGTTACGGAGGAGCTGGAAGCGTTCCATCGCGAGCCTGCTAAGCGAGGTATGGAGCTGCAACTATTTCGAGATGACATCATTAAGCAGACGTTGGCAGAGGAAGGTATTCGCATCATTCATTGGCATGAGCTGCAGCAGGTTCAGCGTAAGCGCAAGGGTTAACTTATTGAAAGTGATCTAATTTCGAAGTAATGGATGGAATTACAGAAGAGTATAAATATGCCAATCAAACTGCATAAGCCATGTAATAAACATAATAGTATTTTCTAGAGGGAGTTGTGCACATGTCTTTTAAGTCAATACAAGAGCTGGTCGAAGGGGTAAAATCCAATATCGGCAAAGTTATCGTCGGCAAGGAGGAAGCAGCGGAGCTGCTAATTATAGCGTTGATTACTTCAGGCCATGTGCTCTTGGAGGACGTTCCGGGAACAGGGAAAACCTTGCTGGCGAAATCTCTAGCCAAATCATTGTCACTTCGCTTCAGACGCATTCAATTTACCCCGGATTTGCTGCCGTCCGATCTGAGCGGCATTCATTATTTCAATCAAAAAGAGGGCGATTTTCAATTTCGTCCCGGACCGTTGTTTACGAATCTGCTGCTGGCTGATGAAATTAATCGCGCGACTCCGCGCACACAATCCAGCTTGCTTGAGTGCATGGAGGAACGTCAGATTAGCGTAGACGGCGAAACAATGGTGCTGGAGCGTCCCTTTATGGTAATCGCTACTCAAAATCCTATTGAGCATCAAGGGACGTTCCCGCTTCCAGAAGCTCAGCTTGACCGTTTTCTTTTTAAAATTAAAATGGGCTACCCAACGACGGAAGAAGGTTTGGAGCTGTTAAAGCGGTTTGCTGCAGATGACCCGCTGCAAGAGCTGCAAGCGGTCGCTGGGGCTGCGCTGATTCAACAAGCGCAGCAATCTTATCGAAGCGTAAAAATATCGGATGATGTGCTAGCATACTTGCTTGCGCTAGTAGAGTCTACTAGACAGCACGAGGATGTATCAATCGGCGTCAGCCCGCGAGGAAGTCAAGCGCTTCTCAGAGCTTGCCAGGTTCACGCGATATTGCGCGGTCGTGATTTCGTGACCCCGGATGATGTAAAGGCGATGGCTGAGCCTGTGCTGGCGCATCGGCTGGCTCTGCGAGGTATACAGCGAGGCAGCGATGCGGCAGGGCGAGTTATTAAGGAAATAATAAGTAAAGCTGCTGTGCCAGCCGAAGTCGGCTTGGCAGCCCAATAGGCGGCTTGCTATGGCTTTCATCTGGTTTCTACTGGCTGCTGTTGCAGTCATCTTCATACAAATGCGACTATTTCAACGATACGCACTTCGCCGCATAAGCTACACTAGGCATTTTGACCGCAAAACAGCTGTTAGAGGTGAAAGGCTTGAGCTGGTTGAAGAATTGACAAATACGAAGTGGCTGCCGGTGCCCTGGCTTCGTGTTGAATCACTGCTGCCTGCACAGCTGAAATTTCAAAAGCTAGAAAATTTAAACGTCAGCAGCGGAGAAAACTCACAAAACCATAAAAGCTTTTTTAGTTTAAGACCTTATACGAAAATGACGAGAAGACATCAGCTTACTTGTGCTAGACGCGGCTGGTACCGGCTCAATACCGTCACGCTGACTAGCGGTGATCTGCTTGGCATGACGGAAAGCTCGCAGCAAATTGCACTTGATGGGGAATTGATCGTATATCCGAAGCCAGCGCAGGTGCCGATTGATCAATTGCCTTATCGCAGCTGGCAAGGTGAGCAGGCTGTCAAACGATGGATTGTGAGCGATCCCTTTATAACAGCGGGCGTACGAGAGTACCAACCAGGCGATACCTTTAAACAGGTAAATTGGAAGGCTAGCGCTAGAACCGGACAGCTGCAAGTACATCAGTATGACTTTACTGCTGATCGCAGACTTATGATCTATCTGAATGTAGATGTTGATGAGCTGATGTGGCGAACGGTAACGAACGAAAGCCTCATCGAGATTGGCATTGAATGGGCAGCTGGCGCAGCGCAGGCTGTGATCGAGCAAGGAATGGATGCAGGCTTCTGTGCTAATATGCCAATGAAAGGTGAGCGCTGCAGCGTTCACGTAGAGCCAAGAGGAGGCGCCTCACACTTAGACGCGCTGTATGAGACAATGGCTAAGCTGCAAATAGAGCGAACGGAGCCCTTCCACATGCTTCTTGAACGTGAAGCGATAAGCAGCTACAGTGAGCGGGATGTCCTTATTATTTCCGCCTATTGGAGTGATCAGCTTCAGCAATATGCAGAGCGCATGCGATCCAACGGCAATTCGGTTTCTACATGGCTTCTGAATGAGGTGAGTCAGTGAAAAGCAGCAACAGACTCCTAAATTTCTTGAAAACTTTTCTTCAAGCTATCGTCCATTTACTATTCTACTTGCCGCTGCTTCTTACTGTGGCTATATACGGTTTCGTGGATTATACTAGCTGGATTTGGCTGATTATATTGCCTTTGCTATATGCGCTAGGTTCTTTCATTATACATAATAGGCCTAGAATAAGATTGTTCACCCGTATTACGGCGGCGATCATGCTTAGTTTTTTGCCGTTGCTGCTTCTGACAGGCGGGATGCCAAGCAAAGCTTCTCAAATCTCAGCATTGCTAGTATGTTTTGCTATAGGCATTGCGGTTGTTATGAAAGGGATGCAAAGCGTTTCGAAAGGCTGGGATAAAGCTTGCTCGCCTGTTGATATGATCGTCGGCATTATTCTTTATATTTTCATTCAACCGCTAAAGGTTACGCTTCTGCAAGAGTTGACGGCTTACAATACGGCATTGCTTTTAGGCGGAGTCGCTTCTCTACTCATTTACTTATTTCTCGTTAATGAACGAATGATAACGAAGGAAACGGAAGAATTGCCGCAATCTTCCTTGTTTATTAGATTTAAGCGACAGAACCGTTTGCTGCTTTTGCTGATCTCTGCGCTTATCGTCATTATTGCGATGTTCCGGGAGCTGCAGAAGGTGGTAGAAAACACGATCGGAAAGCTGCTAGCAAGCATCATTGCCTGGTTTAATCGTCCTCGTGAGGAAAACGAACCCGTAGAAGCGCCTCCAATGGAGCCGCAAGCCCCTATGCTGCCAGAAGCGGAGCTGAAGGACCCCGCTTTGTGGTTGCAAATTTTGGAACGAATCTTGATAATTGCTGTCAATGTGATGCTTGCGGCAGCCTTGTTAGTTGTGATTTACTTCGTCGGCAAGAAGCTGTTTGAGCGTCTTGGCAACTTAGTGTCAAAACTGCTTGCTCGCGGCGAAGGCATGAGAGAGTCTGAGAATCTCTATATTGACGAAGTTGAAAATTTAATGACGTTAAATAAATTTCGTGCAAGGGTTAACAATAAGCTTCAGGGCCTGCTGCCTTCAAAACGTTCAAGAGAAATACAGTGGAGCGACCTGCAGACGAACGGCGAGCGAATTCGTTTTCTGTACTCCACCGTATTAAAGAAGCATATGAAGCAAGGCTATTCGATGCAAGCGAGCTTAACGCCGCGCGAGACAGCTGTCGATTTAACAAATAAACAGCTGGAAAAAGCAGAGTTGGAAGAGCTTATTGACGCTTATGAAGTGACGCGATATGGTGACCGCATACCGAACGATGATACGGTGACTAAGCTGAAGAATAAGCTGTACAAGGGATAACTCGCGATTAAACAACGAAGGGCATTCACGCACGTCAACTGGCTGATGCGCGTGAATGCCCTTATCGATTTTAGCACTTTCTTTGTAAATGCTGAGCAATCTTCCGGCCATGATAACGCCCGGTTTCAATAAAGATTTCATTAGCTTCGTGGCGTGAAGCGACGACACCAGCCAAATATATGCCAGGAACATTACTTTCCATCGTCTCCGAGTCGAAAGTTGGATAGCCTTCATCTTCAAGCGTGACTCCAGCCTTCGTTAGAAATCCGCGGTCTGGATGGAAGCCTGTCAAGGCGAGAACAAAATCATTCGCTAGTTTCTCGGTACCATTTGGTCCCGCGACTTCTATTTCTTTATTACTAATAGAGATAACTCTGGATTGGAATCTCATTTGAATGGCGCCTTTAGACGCCTTGCTTTCAAATATCGGTCGTACCCAAGGCTTTATGCTTGAGGAATATTGATCCCCGCGATAGATGACAGTAACTTTTGCGCCTACACGCTCCAGCTCAAGCGCCGCATCGATAGCTGAATTACTGCCGCCAATAATGGCAACTTCCATACCGACATAGGGATGCGATTCGCGGAAGAAATGGCTCACCTTGTCCAGCTCTTCGCCAGGTATGCCAAGCTCGTTCGGATGATCAAAGTAGCCTGTCGCTATAACGACATCGCGGCATTTGAAAGCTCGCTGTTCGCCGAAACGGTCAGTCGTCTCCAGAATGAAACCGCCTGACTCATCTCGATTGATTTCGGTTACAGCTGTATAGGGATGAACACAGAGCTGATGTCGCTGCGCAGCTGTCCGATAGTAATTCAGCGCCTCTAACCTCGATGGCTTTTCATTCGCGGTCGTAAATGGAATATCGCCAATTTCCAGCATTTCCGGTGAGCTGAAAAAATTCATATAGGTTGGATATTGAGAGATCGAATGAACAATATTACGCTTTTCTATAATGAGTGTTCGCAGTCCAAGCTGCTTTAGCTCAATGGCTGCTGCCAATCCGCAAGGCCCTGCGCCTATAATAATGACATCTTCCTGCTGCATATGAATCCTCACTTTCTGTGTATATGTACCTATTTATTTTAATGCGAGTAATCCTTTATAGCAAATGCGGCGCTTACCTCTCTTGTACAGCTGTCGGAATATTGTATAATGAATGCTGAAGGCAAGTTTAGTGAAGGGTGGAATGAGTATGCGACGTCGTTTCGTTATTGAGGCAGTATTAATAGCTTCATATGGGCATCTGCTCTTTCCTGGACGTCCAATCGATTTTATTATTCCTTATGCGTCGATAGCCGAGCTGTACGATATGAGAGACAGCACTGAGCCGATTATGGAAGATGCTGACGATGATCAGCATGTTAGAGCGAAGATTAGCGAGTTGATCCAGTTTTTTGAGGAAGCCTTAAATCGTAAAAAAATCGAGAAGGCACTTGGACAGCCATGGCGTGAAAGCGCTCCGTTGCTGCTTAACGATGAGATACAACTTACAGTTATTTATGCAGTCGACAATGCGCAATACGGTGAACTGTTCGATCCGATAGAGACGGAGCTTCTGTTAACGGCCTCAAGGCTCAGCGTGCCATTGCTGACGGATCAGATTGATTTGCAAGATCGTCTTATTGAATCAGAAGTGCCGATACAGGTGTATGATATCGAGGATTTCGAATTTGCGGTAGAGGATGGCATTCCTTTGGAGGAATTAGGGCTATAACAGGATGATTATTTCATTCTGTTTTTTTTATAAAAAAAGTGTTGCGCTAACATTTGTTATGATGTTAAGATTTGGATGTATTACCGATTACTATTTCAAAGGAACAAGAAAGGAGGCCGTTAGCATGTTTAAATTTATAGCTGGAATGCCGTTGAATGGACAACAAAATCGGAGCAGCATTAAGCCATATTTATTAATATGCCTATCGGCCAGCCCTTGTATGCCTATGTCAGCGTAAGCAGATTTGCTTCGTTGTCGTCGGTTTATAAAAGGATCTTAAGCCAATGGTGGCTTAAGGTCCTTTTTTGTGCCCGGAATGAAGAGAGGAGAGTAGAAATGGAAACGCTTAAGCGTATTTTGCACTATGTAAAGCCCAGCTACAAATGGTTGATTGCAGCTATTGGCATTATGGTTATCGCCACATTAATTGATTTGATTGCGCCATGGTTGCTGCGTGAAATTTTTGATAAAGGCATCGAAGGAAGCAATATGCGTATCGTCCTTATACTTGCTGCGGCGCTTCTAGGTATTCAGCTTGTCAAGAGCATTGCGATGTTTCTGCAGGGCTATTCGCAGGAGATGGTGGGGCAAAACGTCGTGTATCAGCTGCGCAAGGAGATGTATGAGCACTTACAGCGGTTATCGTTCAGCTATTACGACAAAGCACAAACCGGACAGTTGATGTCGCGTATGACGGGGGACATAGAATCAGTTAAAAACTTTGTAGGCTTCGGTGCGATGTCGATGATTACAGGCGCCTTGACCTTTATTGGCACAATCATTTTTATGATGTCCATGCAGTGGAAGGTTACGCTCATCAGCCTGGTGACGGTGCCTTTGATTGTGCTTGTCATGCGCAGCTTCAATCGTAGAGTAGGTCCGGCTTGGTCTGATATACGCGAGCAGATGGGAAGGCTCACTGCAACGTTGCAGGAGAACATTTCGGGGATTCGCGTAGTTAAATCATTCGCAACAGAAAAAACAGAGCAGGCAAAATTTGCGGAACGAAACCAGCATAATTTTGAGACAAATATGAAACGGGCGAAGCTGGAGGCTGCAGCATTTCCGCTGATGGGCTTTTATGGCGGCTTAACCTTCGTTATTATGATTGTCATTGGAGCGGTGTTTGTCATCCGCGGTGAAATGTCAATCGGTACTTATTTAGCGTTTCAATGGTATACATGGGGCATTATTTGGCCGCTGAATATGCTGGGCTGGTTAATCAATATCATGCAGCAAGCGTTGAAGGCAGCGCCGCGAGTGTTCGAAGTGCTCGACACACCGATTGATATTAAAGATGCTGAGCGCACAATAAGCGCTAGATCTATTCGAGGAAATGTAATCTTCGAGCATGTTCGATTCTTCTTCTCGGATCAAGATAAGATGAAGGATAAACCTATTCTAGACGATATCTCGTTCTCGGTTAAGCAAGGCGAGGTGATTGGCGTTCTTGGCTCGACCGGCTCTGGCAAGAGCAGCTTAATCGGCTTGCTGTCACGCTTTTATGACGCTTCAAGCGGGGCTGTGCATATTGACGGCATAGACGTCCGCCGATATGAGCTCGATGGGCTGCGCAGAGCAATCGGCATCGTTCCTCAGGAAACCTTTCTGTTCTCGGCATCGATCCGCGATAATATCGCCTACGGCAATCCTGACGTCAGCGAGGAGCAAGTCGAAGCGGCAGCTAAGAAAGCACAGATCCATTCCTTTATTTCTAGCTTGCCAGACGGTTATAATACGCGAATTGGTGAGCGCGGGGTTGGTCTGTCTGGCGGTCAGCGACAGCGGGTTGCGCTTGCGAGAGCGATTGTTATGGATCCGCCGATATTAGTGCTCGATGAGGCGACAGCGAGTGTGGATACAGCGACAGAGGCTGCGATTCACCATGAGCTGCTAGAGGTTATGAAAGGGAGAACGACGTTTATTATTGCGCAGCGCCTGTCATCGGTGCAGCATGCGGATCGTATAATCGTATTGGAAAACGGTGAAATCGCCGAGCAAGGGACACATAAGGAGCTAAAGGCTAATCAAGGCTTCTTCAGCCAGCTGTTCGATAGACACACGAGGCTTGCAGAATAATACACTATTGCGGTTCATTAGGAGGGGAATAGATGAGTCAGACCGAATGGGATATGGACGAAGATATCGACGAGCAGCCGTTTAACGGAAGCTATATGCGCAGAATGCTCGGTTATTTGCGCCCTTATTGGAAGGTGATGAGCTTTGTTGTCGTCATCGTAATCATCAACATGCTGCTCAGCTTGTCAGAGCCTATTATACTTGCTTACATCATCGATAAAGGAATAAATCAAAGTGATCTCTCGGTCGTGTATATGATGGGGGCAGTGTTGCTTGGCATTCGATTTATTTCATGGGGACTCAGCTGGATGCATACAAGATGGATAAACTTCACCGGACAACGAATTTTGTTTGATCTGCGTCAATCGCTGTTCAATCATTTGCAGACATTATCTTTTCGATTTTTTGACGGTCGCCCGGCAGGCAAAATTATGTCTAGAATAACGAATGACACGAACGCGATCGGCGAGCTAATAAACGGAGGCCTTATTACAATAGTTATGGAAGGCACGCATCTGCTTGGCATTATCATTATTTTATTTTGGATGGATTGGCAATTGGCGTTGTTGTCATTTATTATGCTGCCGCTATTATACATCATAGTGGGCAGGTTGCGTCCGCGCATAGAAAGTACATGGAAGAGGTCACGTTCGACGATGTCCGCTATTAACGGCAATTTGAATGAGACTATTCAAGGAATGCGCACAATCCAGGCATTCTCGCGGCAAAGCGTGAACAACGAGAAATTTAATGCCATTAATTTAAGAAATAAAGGCGCGTTTATGCAAGCTATTAAGCTTGAATCTACCGTATATCCGCTCGTTGAATTTGTCGGTATGCTGGGTACATGTATCGTAGTAGTATACGGAGCATCACTCGTGCTCAGCAGTGCATTGACCCTTGGATATTTAATGGCATTTATTAATTATTTATGGCGTTTTTGGGGACCGCTGAGCGCATTGTCCAAAGTGTACAGCCAGCTGCTCTCAGCAATGGCGTCAGCTGATCGCATTTTTGAAATACTTGATACGGAGCCTGAGGTTGTGAATCATAAAGATGCTTTGGAGCTGCAAGAGATTCGCGGAGAAGTGAAATTCGAGCATGTTTCCTTTCGATATGAAGCTAATAAACCTGACGTACTGCATGACGTGAGCTTTGCGATAAAGCCAGGTCAGCGTGTCGCGTTAGTCGGGCCAACGGGGGCAGGGAAGAGCACGATAGTCAATCTGTTAATGCGCTTCTACGATGCTACAAGCGGAACTGTGCGAATAGACGGGATAGACGTAAAGGATATAACCTTGCAGTCGCTGCGGAAGGATATGGGAATTGTGCTGCAGGATTCCTTTATATTTGGCGGAACAATTGAACAAAATCTTCGTTACGGGAATGATTCCGCTACCGATGAAGAGCTCCGACTCGCTGCAGCGAGTGTCAGGCTGGACCGTGTTGCGGCTCAATTTCCGGAAGGTTTCGCGACAGAACTGGAGGAGCGAGGCTCTAAGCTGTCTGCGGGACAACGGCAGCTGCTTGCATTTGGACGCGTGCTGCTGTCAGACCCGCGCATCCTGATACTCGACGAAGCAACATCCAGCGTTGATATGGAAACAGAGCAGCATATCCAAGAGGCGTTAAAGACGCTTCTAGCCGGCCGCACCGCGTTCATTATTGCGCATCGTCTCTCGACGATACGTGATGCGGATCTCATTCTCGTTATCGAGAACGGCCGCATAGCGGAACAAGGCTCGCATCATGAGCTTATGAAGCGTGGAGGAATATACGCGAATCTAGTTGATACACAATTGTCTATGCAACAATCCGTGATTGTCCAAACCAGCTGACAGGATTCGTTCCTATTCAATTGGAGCAGCATCGTCTTGCTTGCGATCGATAGCTTCGGCCATCGTTCGATCGGTCAAATGCGCGTAAATTTGCGTCGTTTCCGGAGAAGCGTGGCCGAGCTGCTCCTGTGTTTTATATATATCATTTCGCAAATAATAGTCGGTGGCAAAGGAGTGGCGCAGCTTATGTACGGAAAGGTACGGCTTTCCGAAGCGCTTCGCGTACTTGATCACCATCTCCTGAATAGCGCGCTTCGTCATGCGCGAGCCTTCATTTTTTCCGTTCGCTATGGCGAGAAACAGAGCTTTTTCACGTTTTGGTGCTTTGTATCGCATGTCTCTTAAATCCAAATAAGCCGTTAAGTCCTCTACCGCTTCCACTCGAAAATAAACCGGCGTTTTAAAGGTATCGTCATTTTTACCCTTGCGGTACACATAACAAAGCCTCTTCTTCAAGTCGATATCTTCCACATTTAAATTCACTAGCTCGGATACGCGCAGACCGGAGTGCAGAATAAAGCTGATAATACAGGCATCACGAACTTTGTTTTGCTCGTAGCTGTACAACGCTTGCTTGTTCTTTGCGACATCCATTTCATATTGTTTCTTAATATAGGTCATAAATTCTGCAATTTCATTATCTTGAAGCAGTTTGCCTTCGAGCTTGGCGGCAGTATCCTTTGGCTTATGAACCCGCTTAATCGACACCTTGGCCATCACGTTTCGCTTAAGCAGCGGATAAAAGTTGTCGTCCTCGGCAATTTGACTTAAATAGTGAAAGAGAGAACGAAGCGAGCTGAGCTTGCGCGTAATCGTCGTTTTTGTGTTGCGTTCTTCCTTGTAAGTTGATAGATACATGCGATAGCCATCGACAGCATCCATGTGCAGCGTCTCTAATTCAATAAGCTCCACGTTCTTTATATTCGTCGCTTTGGATAAACCTTCTGCCATTAAATAGTTAAGAAAGATTTCATAATCGCGCATATATTCAACCAGTGAGGAAGGAGACAGATCAGGAAGCTTATAGTTAACAAACTTTTCAATATACCAAGGCATGCTCGGCAGCCGGCGATCGAGCTCCTCGCGGTCCTTCTGTTTAATAATGTTCATCGTTCCACAGCTCCAATCATGCATTCTCTCAGTCTATTCTAGCAATTTGCGATACAAGGCACAAGAAATCCGCGGTAATATGCGCCACAAGTTACTGGGTTATTTAGAATTAACAAATATATGTAAAAGATGCAACAGGGTTACATTCAAGAAGGCTCTATGTTAAACTCGTACGTACAGTCGGAAGTACACAGTCGCCGAACTTATTCCAATTATGAGCGAATGGCTCATGAAAAAGAAAAGGGAGGTTCATAATGAATATGAACAATAGAATGATTAAATATAGCATTAGCTTCATGCTTGCATTTTCGTTATTAACGGCTTCGTTTTTGCCTTCGGCAATTGCGGCTCCAACCTTATTGAAGCAAGGGATGACGAACGAGAATGTGCCGGACTTGCAATATCGTTTAATGACGAGAGGTTATTTTAACGGTCCTGTAACTTCTTATTTTGGCAACGTCACCTCGGATGCCTTAAAGAGATTTCAGCTGGATTACGGACTTACTGTTGACGGAATTGCCGGGCCTCAGTCATGGAAAAGGTTGAAAATGGTGTCCGCGAATGCCTACGAAATGGAACTGCTGGCTCGCATCATACACGCGGAGGCACGCGGCGAAACTTATGTCGGACAAGTAGCTGTAGGTGCTGTTGTGATGAATCGTTTAGCTTCGGATAAATTTCCAAATACGATTCGCGGCATTATTGAAGAGCCGGGCGCTTTCACCGCTGTAGATGATGGACAATATGCCATGAAGCCTGATAGTTCAGCATATAAAGCAGCGTTTGACGCAGTGCGCGGATATGATCCGACGAAGGGATCACTATACTATTTTAATCCGGAAACAGCAACCTCGAAATGGATTTGGTCAAGAGAACAAACGGTACAAATCGGCAGTCATATATTTGCAATCTAATGGAACAGGGAAGCGGTCAGCATGAGCCGCTTCTTTTTTATTTCCTATTCGAATTTATTTTAAGGTTGAAGTATAATAGGATAGGTTATGCACATAAATGTTGGAGGTGTAGTCATGAAAGTTGAGATTTGGTCCGATTATGTGTGCCCTTTCTGCTATATAGGGAAAAAAAAGCTGGAGCTTGCCTTGGAGCAATTCGCACATAAGGACAAGATTGAAATTTTGTACAAAAGCTTTGAGCTGGATCCAAACGCAGATAGTGATACAGAAATGGATACATATACGATGTTGTCTCAAAAGTACGGGATGAGCGTGCAGCAAGCTAAGCAAAACAGCTCGAATATTGCAGAGCAAGCTGCTGAAGTGGGACTGACATTCAACTTCGATGGAACTGTTATGACGAATACTTTCGATGCGCATCGATTGATGCAATTCGCAGCTAAGCAGGGCAAGAACCATCAAATGGCTAATTTGCTGTTCCAATCATATTTCACAAATAATGTTAATATCGGAAAAAGAGATTCATTGATTGCGATCGCAGGACAGCTGGACTTGGATGAGGATGAAACCGCCGCTATGCTGGCATCTGATCAATTCAGCGCAGAGGTTCGCGCGGAAGAAGAGGAAGCGAGCCGACTTGGTGTCCGCGGTGTTCCTTTCTTCGTCATTGATCGTAAATACGCGGTGTCGGGCGCGCAAAGTCCGGAAGTGTTTCTTAATGCGCTTAAGCAAGCGTGGGATGAGAAGTACCCTGCCTTAGTACAAGTGAGTGATGATCAAGGCGGAATGTGTACGGACGGCGTATGTGAACCGAAACAGCAGTAAACCAATTTGCAAGGACGAAAAGGAGGAAACGCTAATGTCAGCAGAACAGCGCTTGCTTGTATTAACAGGCTCTTATTGTGAAGAAAATGAGAATGGGATCAACATGTATGTTTTCGATGAGGATTCGGGTACATTAACATGGTCAGACGGCGTCTCTGGCTACAAAAATCCTACATTTCTTAATGTTGACCCAGAACGAAGCATCCTTTATGCGATTACCGAGATTCAGACTGAAGCTGGGGAGAAAGCAGGCGAGTCCGTCGCTTTTTCCATTGACGCGAATGCAGGAAAGCTTACATTCATGAATCAATCCTATAATGTCCCATCTTCTACCTGTCATATTCAACGGGATAGCGAGGGCAAACTATTGACCGTTGCCAGCTATCACGGCGGTATGGTAGGGTTGATCAGCATTGCAGAGGACGGTTCAATCGGCGAATTGCTTGATGTTCAGCAACATGAGGGTAAAGGCGTTGATCCGGACAGACAAGATCGTCCGCATCCGCATTCAAGCTTTTTCAGTCCTGATGAAAACTATTTGTTCGTTCAGGATTTGGGCTTAGATGCGATTATCAGTTATAAAGTGGATAAGCAAGCAGGCAAGCTGATTCGTCATCAAGAGACAAAGCTCCATCCTGGAGCAGGCCCAAGACATTTCGTTTTTCATCCAACAGGTCATTTCGGTTATGTAATTAATGAATTGGATTCGTCTATTACCGCATTTATTTACAATAAGCTAGACGGAACGCTCCAACCGATTCAAACGATAACGACGCTGCCAGACAATTACAGCGGGTTTAACGGTTGCGCTGAGATTGCCGTTTCAGCTGACGGCTCCTTTGTTTACGGCTCTAATCGCGGTCATGACAGCATCGTTGTCTACGCCGTAGACAAGGAGACAGGAAAGCTGTCTCTTGTGCAGCATGTATCGACAGAAGGCGGGCATCCTCGCCATTTTGCTTTAACGCCAAGCGGCCAATACTTGCTTGCAGCTAATCGTGATGGAAACAATATCGTAGTATTTAAAGTGAATCAAGAAGACGGTACGCTTCGTTCAACCGGCCATCAGGCGGAGCTTTCGAAGCCAGTATGCGTTCAGCCGTTTTATTTCACGGTTTCGTAAGGAATTTATGCAATTGGGGATAGATAAAGGGGATACAGCTTAGTGGCAACTACAGAACAAGAAAAACCAGATTTAAAGCCGACAAAAATTTGGAAATGCAAAAACCCGGAGTGCAAAGCATGGGTGCGGGACGAATTCGCGCATGCGGATGAAGAAACACCTGCCTGTCCCATTTGCAAGGGTTCAATGCTTCGCAGCATGAGACATTTGCCATCTGTGCAGAACAAGCCTAAACGTCAGCCTCGCAAGCCGAAATCTGAATTTTAAAGAAATACAAGCATAAAGAAAAATCCTAATTCCATCCTTGGATTAGGATTTTTCTTTATGCTGAAAATACAGAGTACACGAGACTTAAATATGATACGATAATAAGAAATGCAAGAGGGAGTGCTTCATGCTTGCTTATTTACTTCGCTGTTTTGCTAGCAGCAGCCAATATCATTTATTGGAATAATCGAAGACGGAGTGTAAATCGATATGCAGCGTTGTTTCTCCTATGCGCATCGCTTGGCGGATTAGCAGAGCAGGCAGCCGCTTGGGAATGGGTAGCGTTCTCGGAAATGATTCAATTTCTTAATTACACAGCTACTCCCTATTTTCTTATTTTATTTTGCATCGTATACACAGGGAAGTCCGTTCACGAATCATATAAGCTCCGCTTGAAGCTGTTGCTGCTCATTCCAATTGTTATACAAGCTGGAGCAGCGTTACTCATTTCACAGCATAGCAGTCTATATTTTATAGCTTTGGTTCTCTGGGCAGGGCCTTACTATTTGTATGGCTGCTGCTTATTAGCGGCTGCTGCGCTAAGAGAAGAGCATCCGCAGCGAAAGCGCAACAGACTTGTAACTGCTATTATTATGGTACCATCGCTGCTTGCCGTTGTATTGCTTATTTACGTTGCGAAAGCGATAAACCCGGCATTCCCTTTTTTTAATTATGTATCCGGTTTTCTTGTCTTTTCATTTGGAGCAGCAGCGTTATCGATTTTTATATACGGTGTACTTGGCGTAAAGCTTAGCTTTGAGAGAGATCCGCTTGAGGATACAATGAAGGCGGTAGGAGCAGGTACAACGATGCTCAATCATACGATTAAGAACGAGGTTGCGAAGATTGAAATAAATGCGCATCTGTTATCAACGAAGCTGCCTGGCACTGATTCTGAAGCGGAGGAACAATTGCGGATGATTACGCAGTCAGCGGAGCACTTGAATGAGATGGCATCGCGCATACATAGCATGACAAAAGACTTCATACTGCATGAGCAAATACTGCCTCTTGCCCATTTGCTAGAGGATTGCTTGACAAGGCTAGCCGCCCAATTCAAAGGACAGCAAGTGAAGCTGCAATATAGTGCGACTGATAATCCGCTAGTCGTATGTGACCCTGTTCATATCCGTGAAGCTATCCACAATATTTGCAGCAATGCATTGGAGGCTATGCAAGGACGTGACGGCGAGTTGGCGGTGCGTCTTACTCTCGTTAAGGGCAGGCCAATTATTGAGATTAAGGATAATGGAAAAGGTTTTGAGGAGCGTGCGCTGAAGCAAGCATTCGATCCTTTCTACAGCAGCGGTAAGGACGGTAATCACTTTGGGCTTGGACTATCCTATGTCCATCAGGTCATGAAGCGCAGCGGCGGCAATGTGCTTATCGAGAGCATTCCTGAGAAAGGTACGAAGGTTAGTCTGTTATTCAGCAAGACCAAAGTGAGAGGAACAGCTGATGAAGGAGAGTATGGTGTATATGGGGGACAAGCCAAACCATCCAATTAAAGTGCTTCTTGTCGATGATGACGCAGACTGGCTGAAGGCAGTAGAGTCTTTATTATCCCAAGAGGAAGACATCCTAGTAGCAGCAACGGCCGCCTGTTCAGAGAAGGCGCTTGCGCTTGCGGCAACGGCGGCCTTTGATGTGGCAGTCATAGATATTCATTTACGAGGCAGCGAGCTTGACGGAATCGGCTTAGCTTATAGGCTGAATGAGAGAATAGCCGTAAAAACGATAATGTTAACGTCATTAAATGATGAACGAACGATAACGAAGGCGTTTACAGCGGGAGCTCTTCAATATTTGGAGAAAACAAGCTTCAAGGAACTGCCGCAAGCCATCCGCACAGCATACCATCATAGCGCACCTATGGAAGTATTGCTAAAGGAGCTCGCAAGACTAAAGCGCGAGGAACAGCTTCAAGGGCTTACTAATGCCGAGCGCGAAGTGTATGAGTTAATTGAGGCGGGTTATACGCAGCCGCAGATGGAAAAGAAGCTGTTTAAAGCCGAAAGCACGCTCAAAAATCAAGTGAATAAAATGCTTAAAAAGCTAGGCGCGCGAAGCAGCAAGGAAGCTGTGGCCAAAGTGAAACGCCGCGGTGTATCGCTAGACCAGCATACGGATGACAAGCTTCCAGATGACAAACAAAGGTGAGAGGTTCTATAATAATTAGAACTGTGAACGCTCAGCTTGCAGCGATATGATTAGCTTATGGATAGCTTATCGACGACTATTGACGATCTATCGTTGATTACAGCTTGGGAGGTAAGCACAGTATGAGTGAAAACAATCATACGATTATACTTATTGATGGTCAATGCGTGCTCTGCAATCGATTGTCTCATTTTGTCATTCCGCGTGATCCCTCGGGGCGAATTCGTTTTGCTGCGCTTCAATCCAAGATTGGCAAGCGTATCCTCTCTGAAGCAGGTGTAATAGATGCAGACGAAATGAAATCTGTCGTCTTTATTCGAAATGGCCGGTTATTTTGGAAATCTAGCGCTGTGCTGCAAATCGTTCGTCAGTTGAATGGCGGATGGCGATTGCTGTACGGGTTCATCTTTATACCTAAGCCGCTGCGTGATCTCGCTTATGATTGGTTTGCTGCTCGCCGTTATCGCTGGTTCGGCAAATTGGACAGCTGTCCGCTGCCATCGGCTGTCAATCGCGATCGTTTTTTACTAGATGATGATAATGATATGGAATTAGAAATGGAGAAACGAGAGCAATGAAGCGATTCAAAAAGTTTTATGTAGAGCTTACCAGCATATGTAATCTGTCCTGTACCTTTTGTCCGCCTACACAGCGGGCTAAAGGGTTTGTGACGGTGGAGGATTTTACGGCGACGCTTGATCAAATCAAACCGTTCACCGATTATATATACTTTCATGTGAAGGGCGAACCGTTAATGCATCCTAAGATCGACACCTTGCTCGATATCGCACATGAGAAAGGCTTTAAAGTGAATATTACGACGAACGGCACTCTAATTAGTAAAGTTGCTCCAAAAATTATTAATAAGCCGGCGCTGCGACAAATGAATTTTTCCTTGCATAGCTTTGATGGTCACATTGGCTCCAAAGATAAAGCAGGCTATTTAAACTCCATTTTATCTTTTGTTAAGGAAGCTACGGCGAGCAGTAAGCTGATCGTATCGTTTAGGCTTTGGAATTTAGAGCGGGATAATGAGCTCAATATGCAGAAAAACCGCAATCGAGAGCTCCTTAGCATGATTGAAGAGGCTTTCAGCTTGGATTACGAGATCGAAGAAAGGTTCGAGCCGGGTACCGGGGTGAAGATCGCTGAACGAGTCTATTTAAATCAAGATCCTGAGTTTGATTGGCCGGATTTAAAGGCGGAAGAGGATGAAGGACGGGGCTTTTGTCACGCGTTGCGCAACCAAGCAGGTGTACTCGTAGATGGGACGGTTATCCCTTGCTGCTTGGATGGTGAAGGCATTATAAATTTAGGAAATATTCATGAGCGGAACTTCGCGGACATTATTGAAGGTGAGCGAGCGACTAATTTATATGACGGATTTTCAAGAAGAGAAGCAGTGGAGGAGCTTTGCCGGAAATGCGGCTACCGCAAGCGCTTCGGTTAATACGCGCTGCGATAGCTTAATCGTTTAGCGATTCATACGGTATAGCTTGGTTTTCATTATCCCTCTGCGCTGTGAGCTGTATATGCCGGTATGGCCGGAGAATAGGTAAGCAATGCTGCAGCCGATCAGCAAATAGCCGGCAGCGTTTAAGCCGAATAGCTCCACGCCCATTACTACTCCAGCAAGCGGTGTATTAGCTGCGGAGCTGAACACGGCTGCAAGACCGATTGCCGCAAGAAAAGGAGCGGCGAGCTGCAGCAAGCCGGCAAGCGTATTTCCCAGTGTTGCGCCTATTACGAATAAGGGCGTCACCTCTCCGCCTTGAAAGCCGGCGCCAAGCGTAATGGCGGTAAATAAGGTTTTCCACGCGAACGCCGAGCCCTCTGCTTCGCCTATAAAGGCTTGGTCTAAGAGCGGCAGCCCAAGACCTAAGTAATTATGCGTCCCTGCAAGGAAAGTCAGTCCTATTATGATTAAGCCTCCAAAGAAGCTGCGCAGGGCGGGATGCTTGAAAAGGCTCGTCAAAGCTCTTTTTATTTGTCGTGTAAGAGAAGCGAATAGCCAAGCAGCTATACCGAATGCGACAGCAGCAAGGGCTGTTTTGCCAACGGCAGTCCATGTGTACGCTGGGATAGTGCCTACCGAATAAACAGCATGCTGCGCACCTAAGAGTAAAGCTGTCCAATGGCCAATATAGCTCGTAATAAGTACGGGTAGCAGCGCTTTATACGATAATCTTGAGAATAGAATTACTTCCAGGCTGAAGACAGCGCCAGCTATTGGAGTGCCAAAGATCGATCCGAACCCGCCGCTAATTCCGCATAGAAGCAGAATTCGGCGGTTCGAGTCATTAAGCCTCAATGCGGACGCTACGCCATCCGCGATACTGCCGCCCATCTGCACAGCTGTCCCTTCGCGCCCGGCTGAGCCTCCGAATAAATGGGTAAGCCAAGTTCCGAAGAGCACAAGGGGGGCCATGCGACGCGGAACCCCTTCCTTAATTTCATATATTTGCTCTATAATTAGGTTATTTCCTTTAATTGATTGTTTTCCTGTCCTCAAATAAATCCAACTCATTAATGCCCCGCTCAATGGAAGCAGCCACAGAAGCCAGCTATTGTTCAGGCGCGCGGCAGTCGCCAACTCCAGTCCATACAGAAATAACACTGAGGCCGAACCGCATGCTATTCCTATCGACGCAGCTAGAAGCAGCCATTTTAAAGATTTTAAAGCAGTAACGATTGTTGTCATAGCAGATAAAGCTCCTAAATGTCATCTATTATGGAGCTATTATATCGTGAAAGGCCATAAGCGCATAGAGGATACTTGTTATTACATTTTTGTATTCTTATATTTTCCAGAGGAGACGATCCGCACCGTGATCTGAATATGCTCAATACTGTTTTCTGTGAGTTCAAGCTTATTTTCATCTTTAAGTTTCTTATATAGCTTATTATTGTTTCGGGCCAATGGACCTAATAAATTCAAGACATCCGTTTCATCCTTCAGTCCATTTTTATAAGAATCGCGGATTTCTTGCTCGATGAGTGCTCTAGCAAGCTTTTCAAGCTCGGAATTCGATACATCCTGCATCACATTAATGACTCTTGCTTTCGCTTTAACCTTAATTTTAAATCGCAGCTCGCCATTTTTTTCAAATGCTTTTATTTTATAATTTGGTCGAAGCACGTTGATTAAAGCGATTGGATCGGAGTGATTCGGCACGACGATTGGCGCAGTATTCGTATCTTTATCCACCCAGCGCAAGCCATTTAAGTCTTGAGCGGAAAACCACCCTCTAAAGCCTTCATTATTTAGAAAGTAGGCACCGTTAATAATGAACATCGGCATCGGTTTAGTATCTTCGCTCCAGTTGCGTTCGGAAAGATCGATCGAAGGAATGCGGCCTGTTCTTCCGGGCTCATTAAGATGAGCGATTATCCGAAAGCCATATTGCGGATTTAAACGGGAATCTTGCTGGAAAATTGGATTGGGACTGTCCAGTAAGGAATCGAGCGGCGATAAATTAAAGATTGACTTTTGGGATAAAAGCTTCTCTAGCTTCTGTTTCGTGCCATATAGCAAAATATTATATCTTGCCTCACGAAATCGATTCATTCCATCAATGACTTGTTTGGATAAACTATCATTTCTAAGCAGTCTGTCTGAAACAATAACAGCTTTCAAATGGCCTAAAAATATTGGTTTTTGCGAGGTTTTATATAAATCTTGTATAGCGGTCATGGGTGTAGCTCCTCTGCCTTTACCGGTCCATGTCGGTATTTTCTTTCCGGCCTCCATGTTCTCACTCTTGGCGACATTGCTGAAGCTAAGCGCTTGCGCATAAACAATAAATTTATTATCTTGATAATCAATTCCCAGATTGGTTACATAAATCAAAGCTTGAATAGGCTGAGTGCCTTTGCAGCTTGCCAGAAGCAATAACAGCGGCAATAACAGAAGCCGCTTACTTCTTGTTTTCATTGGATTCATCCCCCTGGTTGTCCTTATCAATGGTGTGCAACATTTGCTGACGCTTCTTCATCAGGTTCACCGGCAGTCTGAAAATGACAAAGATTAAGTCTCTAAAGACAGGCGGAGAAATCGGGGCCAGGAAAGGAAGGCCGAAAGAAGTCAATCTGCTCATATAACCAATTAGCAAAATAAAAGAAAGAACGACGCCATACATGCCGAAGAAGCACGCAGATAAGTAAATGCCGATACGCAATACGCTTACGGCGCCGCTCAGCGATTGATTGACCAGCGTTACGCCTGTTACAGCTGTTATAGAGCCAACGACGACGACGCTGGGCGAAGCTAGTCCAGCGCGAATAGCGGCATCCCCGATTATAAGACCTCCTACTACAGTTAACGTTTGCCCAATTGTGCTGGGCAGCCTTACGCCAGCCTCGCGAAACATCTCCAACATGAGAATTAATAGACCCAGCTCAACCTGTGAGGAAAATGGCAGTCCCATTCTCGCCGTCGCAATCGTCGCCATAAGCCGGAACGGAATTTGGTCCGGGTGAAATGCGGTTAAAGCTACAAAGACGCCAGGGAGCAAGATGGATACGAGAAAGCTAATAAAACGAATCATTCTAGCGAAGGTTACATATTGGAAATTGAAATGCAGGTCCTCCGGAGAATCGACGAGCAATGAGAGGTTAGCCGGTCCAACAAGAATAAGCGGAATGCCATCAACAATAATAATAAAACGACCTGAGAGCAGCGAGCTTACTGCTTTGTCAGGACGTCCTGTATAATCAAGCAATGGAAAGATCGAATATTTCTGATCGGCCAAGAAGGATTCCAGCTGATGGATGCTGTACAAACCGTCAATATCGATTTTGTTAAGCCGTTTACGCAGCTCGATGAGCAGATTGGGATTTAATATGTCTTTAAAGTACAATATACTGACCTTTGTGCGAGTTCTTCTGCCAATGAGCGTCGTTTCGCAACATAAAGCATCGCTTCTCACTCTTTTACGAATGAGGGCGATGTTCGTAATTGCGCTCTCGACAAAGCCGTCCTTAGGTCCTTTAATGGATATTTCAGTTGCTGATTCGCTTGGTGAGCGTTCTGGCATTTTAGGTATGCCAATTCGGTACAATGCTCCAGATGATAGCACAAGTAATAAAAGCTGGCCCTCGAACAGCCACTCAGAAAGCTCCATTTGCGACGCAGCTGGACTTATAGCCATAATAGGGAGGGGGCCGAACCAAGAGGTCTCTTTTAATTTATCGTAGCCTTGTTTCTCATCATAAACCTTGCCGAGCTCTGGCATAATGAAGTCGCCAAGCTGTGCGCCGTCAGTCATGCCGTTGCAAAAAATAAAAACAATCTCGGATTGTTTGTCTGGCGTGAGCTGGAAGGTTCGTATAATGACATCGCTTGATTCCATATAGAGCGCAGATATTCGTTGCAAATCCCACATTGGAGCAAACTCTACATCAGTCACAGGGCAGAATCCTCCTTCTTTTTCTTTTCCTTCTTCTTCGATGCGAGCAGCGCAATAACAACACAAATGAACGATAAAGTCATGCAAACGACAAGAGTAACTGGCATGTAGAAGTCATACATCATTTTGTAAAATGGAAACCGTTCAAAAGTGAATAAAGAGAGAGCTAGATAGGACAGGCAAATTAGCAACACAACGATATGACGAGTCTTGACTGTCTTCAACGGTAGAAGCTCTGTCAACAAGTATATCGAGAAGCTTGCTCTAATTATTGCGCCAGCCAGCCACTGGTAAAGCGAAAGAAAATCGACATGTTCAATATCATTGCCGAGCTTAACGAGTCTCCATTGTTCAAAAGGCGATTCTAATTGCTTTGCGGCCTCAGTCGCACCAAATTCCGTTATGGCGCCTATTATAGGACCTATTGTGATGTAGATGATAATAAATGCTAATAGAGCAATATGCCAATATTTAACTTTCCCGCGTATATGATGCTGAATCGCGAATAGCATGATTAATTCGACGTATCCCGCTCCGGCATAGATCATCCCTGTAAGTGCTGGTCCAAAGCCATTCTCGAACATGGGCAGCAATAGATTGAATTCCTTGTGCGGCATATTGCCGAATGAGACTAAATAGCCTAATGCAATGACAATCGGCAGTAATATACCAGAAGCAATGGCAATCATCTTCAAGCCGGATCGCGCAAAAAAATAAGCGACAGTCACTAAAGTTACGGCAATAAGAAAACCGTTAAGCTCAGGCATATAATTGGCGATCGTAAACATATCGGTGTGAATAACGGTTTCAGCGCCGATAAAGTAAAGCTGAATGCAAAGAGGGAGTATGATAAGCCAGGCAATTATTTTTCCTGAATGTCCGGCCAGCCATGGGTAAAATCTTTTTTGCTGAGATTTCCTCATAAAAAGAACGAGCAGCCAACACCAGGGCATTACCAGCACGCCTGACAATATTACAGAAATCCAAGCATCGCGACCCGCTGCATCGAGCAGCATCGGATTTATAATGACATGAGTGAGTAATCCATTCATAAGCATAAAGATCATGCCAACTTGAAAAAAATTAATCGTTTGGTTACCGGTAGTCATAAGGGGTCACATCCGCTTCTATCGATAATGAACAGCACTTCTTGTTGTTGATTTGGCTATTATGTCTATTTTGTCGGAAAAGTATTCCTGTATTGGTCGATAGGCGGGAATGAGAAGATGGAGCCTATCATAACTTTGACTGCATGATCCTTTCAATGGTATATTTAACGTTATGACTTTGATCAGGTATCGTTAATTGGAGGAACGGCATTTGCACACTTATCCTTTTCATTATGATCCGAAGCTTCCGTATATTGACCAAGCGAGTGATTGGATCGCGGATTTATTTTACGAGAAGCTTCCGGATGCGGGCTTTGAAGTACGAGACGAACAAATCTATATGGCTTTTCAGCTGGAGCGAGCATACAAAGAAAAGACGACTATTTTCGCTGAAGCAGGCGTAGGCACAGGCAAGACGCTTGCTTACTTGCTGTATGCGTTCAGCTACGCTAGATATACACGTAAGCCGGCCATTATTGCTTGCGCGGATGAATCGCTGATCGAACAATTGGTGAAGCCGGAGGGCGATATCGCAAAGCTTGCAAGGCATTTGGGAATGTCGATAGATGCTAGACTCGCGAAAAGCCCGGACCAATATTTATGTCTGAATAAGCTGGATGAAACAATAGGCAGCCTGGAAGACGCCGAGCTGTACGAGACGGTTCATCGCGGGCTTCCTGCCTTTGTGCATAAACCGGAAACGATGCAAAGCTTCATGCCGTACGGCAATCGCAAGGACTATCCCGAGATGACAGACGAGCAGTGGCTTCGCATCGGCTGGGATGTATTTCAAGATTGTTTAGTATGCGACAGACGCCATCGTTGCGGTCAAACCATATCTCGAGAGCATTATCGGAAGTCGACAGACCTTATCATTTGCTCACATGATTTCTATATGGAGCACATCTGGACCTATGATGCACGCAAGCGTGAAGGCCAGCTGCCGCTTCTGCCTGAGCATAGCTCTGTTATTTTTGACGAAGGCCATCTTCTGGAGACGGCTGCACAGAAAGCTTTGACCTATAAGCTCAATCACAGCTACTTTGAACGAATCGCTCTTCGTTTGCTGGAGGGTGAAGTAAGGGAAACTTTAGCACACTCCATTGAAGATGCGATTGCGATAAGCGAGCGTTTATTTCATGAGCTGTTCTCGGGAAGTCGTCTTGAGGCAGGTACAGATCGCAGGCATATCGTTTGGAGCCCCATTATCATTCAAGTCATTAATCAATTTCAAGAGGCAATTGGCGTTATTGAAGAAGAGCTGGTGTTCGAAAGCGGGTTGTTCACTTTAAACGATTACCAGTTGAAAATTGTTGAGGAGCATCTCGAGATGCTCCAGCTGGCCTTATCCTTATTTAAGCAAAAGGAACAGCCAATCAGCTGGCTCAGCGAAGAGCGGGAAGGGCTGACGCTTGTCATTATGCCTAAATGGGTGAAGCAGGTGCTTAAGGAGCAGCTGTTCTCTCGCAAGCTGCCCATTGTATTCAGCTCTGCTACATTATCAGTAGAAGGCAGCTTCGAATATATTATGGATAGTCTTGGCATCGAGCAAGCATTGTCTTTTTCCGTTGACTCCCCGTATGAGTACGAGAGCAAAATGAGCGTTAAGGCTCCTCCTGCTGGAGCTTGTCTGGGTACGACAATGAAGACTGATCTCATCATGAACAGCTTAGAGGCTAATGAAGGCGGATCACTGCTTCTATTCCCGTCAATGGAAGAGCTGGAGCAGTTCAAGCATGCTGTAAATGCTCATCCAAATCGGACTGATTATCATTTTCTATTCGAAGGTATGGGGGAAATCAGCAGGCTCATTCAGCATTTTCAGCAGTCTGGAAACAGCATTCTATGCGCTGTCACATTATGGGAAGGGCTGGATGTTCCGGGGGCAGCATTATCGCAGGTCATCATGTGGGACCTCCCGTTCCCGCCAAGGGATCCAGTATTCGATGCGAAGCGGGCTGAAAGCTCACGTCCGTTCGAGGACGTCGATACGCCTTATATGCTGCTAAGATTGAGGCAGGGGATCGGCAGGTTAATTCGTACGCGCGAGGATAAAGGCAAGATCATTATTTTTGGCGAAAAGTTGAATGAAGCTGCTGTACGCGATCACGTAAGCTCCATACTTCCTTCTGGCGTCAAATTGGTTGATCTGGAGACCGATAAGTTAACATAATTATATTTATGTAGCTATTCAAAACGGCTAATAATCGTTTTGTCCATAATGAATCATTAGAAGTCGAATATTTATAGATTAAGCTGTTACCTGAAGAAAAGGTAACAGCTTTTTTTAATGTCCCAAAAGAACAATAATTTTCACGTTATCCTGAGGAAACTATTGACTTTTACTAAGAAACAAATTACTCTGTTCTACAGAGTGATTTGTTTGAAATAGAAACAGGGAGGCTGGAGACATGCAAAATGTAATCGAGTTGAAGGATATTCGTAAGAGCTACGGTGCTAAGCAAGCGCTTCTAGGCGTTACGCTGAGCATACGAAAGGGTGAAATATTCGGGATCGTTGGACCCAACGGAGCAGGAAAGACGACACTGATTGAAATTATTGAAGGATTGCGGACAGCGGACAGCGGTTCAGCTACAGTGCTAGGGAAAGATATAAAAAAAGAAGCAAGTGAAATTAAGAAAGAAATTGGTGTACTGCTGCAATCAACCTCTATTCCGCAAAAAGCAAAGGTGAAGGAGGTGCTCTCTTTATTTGCTGCTTTTTATGGGAAAAAACAGGAGGATGTCGCCAAGGTCAGCAAACTATTCCATTTGGACGAACGAATGAATGCATCCGTTAAGTCACTATCAGGAGGCTGGAAACAGCGCGTATCACTTGCGCTTGCGTTAATCCATGACCCGGTTATTGTATTTCTTGATGAGCCAAGCATGGGGCTTGACCCTACTGCGCGCTTGGATATGTGGAATCAGATTCATCAAATGAGGGACGAGGGGCGGACAATCGTAGTTACAACACACTATATGGAGGAAGCGGAGCATTTGTGCGACCGAATAGCTGTAATCAACGATGGCAAGCTTATCGCTTTGGACACCCCTAAGCAGCTGGTTCAAGCTATTGGCAACGAAAGTGAGCGGATGATTACCTTCCAAGCAGTCGATGGAATAGACGTTGCGGCGCTGTCTTCCATTGAAGGGGTTACTAATTCAATGCTGGACAAGAGCATGATTAAGCTCCATACAACGAATATGGACCGGTCCTTAACCGAGCTTTACCGATTAGCGAACGCGGACGGCTGGAATATTAGCGGCTTGAAGCTTGAGGACGCATCGATGAATGATGTGTTTAATCAATTAACGAAGAAGAAGGAGGAGGCTGTATCATGAATGCATTCGTAAAGCTGATGAATTTTGATTTAAAACTTTATTTTCGTGATTACATTACTATATTTTGGGTTCTCATATACCCGATTCTTATGCTTGGCATTTTTGGCTCCATGTATGGAGATCAGCCTGGCATAGCTCCAGGAACTCGCTATATTGATTATTATGTGCCTGCTTTATGCGTATTGAATGTCATTTCCGTTTCACTATTCACTTTAAATATTAATATGATTACACAAAGAGAATCCGGTGTACTCAGACGTTATCGGGTAAGTCCGGTATCCAAATCATCGATTCTCGCTTCACATGCTGTTCAAGGCGTCATTCTGGTCTTGCTTGGAGCATTTGAGCTTATTGTCATTTCAAAGCTAGTATGGGATATTGAGATATCGGCCATTGCAACTCTGCAATTAGCGATATGCTTGCTGTTTGGGTGCCTCTGCTTCTTCACGTTAGGCTTTGCGATGTCCGGTCTTACAAAAACAGCAGGCGCTGGCAGCGGCTTTGCAATGGTTATTTTCTTCCCAATGCTTTTTCTATCCGGCATTATGATGCCTATTGAACTTCTCCCTAATATTTTGCAGACATTGAGCGATTGGCTGCCTGTCGCCTATTATGTTACTTTAGCACAAGAGGTGTGGCTGGGCGAACCGATCTATCATTTTGGCAAGGAAATAGCTATCGTACTCGGCTTTGGCGCAGTTTGTACATGTCTTGCATTTTGGCTGTTTAAATGGGAGAATTAAGCTGCTGTCAATTGAGGAGGTGATCATCAAAATGAAATCACAACTACACAATGAATCATCTTTCATAGAGCAAGATAAGCAGCTGCAGGCTATTCAAGATATTGTATTTATAAAGCACTTGATGGCGAGGAATCAACAAAAGCTTGGGCAATCCTATCCCTTCTTATATGTATGGGGACTTTATATGATGGTTGGTTTTGCAGGAATGCAGTTTGATTTGGAGCAATGGCCGAAATGGTATTGGTTAATCGCAAGTATCGTGTGCAGCATTGCATCGGTCATGCTCGGTATTCGTCAAGACCGCCAAAGTACCGCTCAATCGCAGCTAGGCGGGTTTATGGGTTGGATGTATTGGCTTCCTTTTGCAGCAACGATGCTTTCGGGCATGTTTATGATGCTTTCAGGCATCATTAAGCTGGAGTACATCTCGTTATGCTGGCTCATCCTAATTGGCATTACTTATGTAGCTATGGCGCCGCTAATTGGGAAAGGTCCAGCGATTATCGGAATTTGGTTAATCATTTTGGCTGTGCTGACCCGATATTTCTTTCTCGACTACCAGTTTGTCATCTTAGGCTTGTTTGGCGGAGGGAGTCTCGTAGGTGCTGGACTATTGCTGCAGCTGCGGAGGTTCAGACATGAGCGATAATTTACTTGACGCAATCGATGATACGATTCATGCGAAAGCGCGTTTAGGCATTATGAGCTTACTAACGGCTAATGGGGAATGTGATTTTGTTTTTCTTCGTAAGGAGCTGCAATTGACAGAGGGAAACCTCGGGAATCATATTCGGGTTTTAGAAGAGGCCGGTTATATTGAGGTTGTAAAATCATTTGTCGGCAAACGTCCGAAAACAACGTGCAGTTCCACTGAGCTAGGCGTAACGATGTTCCGACAATATATCGAAGGCTTGGAGAAAATTATACGAATGGCGCAAATGGGCAAGCTATAACCGTCTCAAGCATTTGAGATCAGCATGAAGACGGGGAGGGAAAAGAGCATGTCTAAGCGAAAGCAAGAAACATTAGCCGGTCAGCAGGAAGCGATGGAAACAGCGTCAAAGCTAGCTGAGAATCATACAGCCGGCGCGATGAATAATAACCGGAATCAGAAAGGGCATTTGCCTAACAGCCCATCTACAGGCTAAAAAAGCGTATTGCCAATCACGTAAAACAAGAAGACTGCCGTTAGAGCTTTAAGCTCTGCTCGGCAGTCTTCTTTACGTCATAAATTCATTTTAGTAGCCATAGCCGCCGCCCATGCAGCTGCAAGCAATGATAACGAGCAGGATGAACAATACGAGGATTGTTCCTGTATTGTTAAATACTCCACCAACATATCCTGACATTCGAGCACCTCCTTTACTAGGTACTCGATATGTTATGTCAAATTATGCTTTGGGGACTGGGTATTTACCGGGTATCCATCGCCTAATTTGTATCCATGTATTACTCTAGTTTACTTAATGACACCGCAAGCGATCCGATTGCCGGAATTGCCGGCGGGATCCGTTTTATAATCATCAGCCTTCTCATGAATAATAAGGGAGAGGCCGTCCTTTTGCAGCAGAGAATGAGGCTGACCCGGCTTTAGTGTTACCATCGTGCTTTTCAACACGGTATTCACTTTTCCGTCTTTTCCTACCTCAATGTTTTTAAGATCACCTGCATGCGGGCCTTGCGGGTTTTTAAATCCATGCTCTTTGTGCGCTGGATTAAAATGTCCGCCTGCTGTAGTAAAGCTGGGAGGCTCACATTTTCCTGCTTCATGGAAATGAATGCCGTGTGCACCAGGCTTAAGGCCTTCAGCGACTAGATGCAGGTGCACAGCATCCTCCTGACTTGTTAAGGTTGCTGTACCGATGCTGTTGCCTTTGCTGTCAATCATATTAATCGTCATAGAAGACGGCGCGGCTTCTTCGGCTTGCGTGGCTGGCACGGCTGCTCCGACAGCTAGCAGCATGATAGTCAGCGTTATTGCTGCAAATCTCATTTTCATCCTCCTCATAGTAGTTGTTGCTTCATTAGGATGGACTTTATAATTGAAAATATTCCCTTTTACAATATATTGATAAAATTTTTTATTTCGCAGAGTAGGAAAAAGCTGTTATTTGTCGAAGATAAATAGCGGATATCATTTAAACGGACATACAGGAGAGTGGAAACGTTGTATTTGCACTTTTTGCAAACGAATCAACAGAAGGAAGCTTTTATTGAATTAGCTCATCGCTTCGCTAATATAGATGGGAACATCAATAAGAAGGAGCACAACTTACTGCGTAATTATTTGTTTGAATTAGACATGATTCCTTCGGACGTCGTGTTTGCGTCTGAACGTGATTTGGAGGACATCGTATCGGACATTACAGACGAATCCATACGTACGATTTTTCTAATAGAGCTGCTTATGCTTGTCAATACAGACGGTGATTATAACGATGAGGAACGTCATGTAGCGTTGCAGCTTCAGCAATTGTTTGATATTTCGGATGATAAGCTAAAGGCCTGCATGGCTTGGATTAAGCGTTATGATGCCTTAAAGATTGACGGTGTTAAGCTTATTTTGCCCCAATAATTAACGAGTCGTGTTGCTATCTTTACTGCAGTACAGGTAAACTTATACTTGAACAAGCAAATGAATGTACATAGAAAAGGGAGAGAGAGCATATGGCATTAATTCAATGTGATTTCTATTCGCACGCGTTAAGGATGGCATCCTCCATGCAGGTTGTTCTGCCGCAAACGAAGGAGCCTATGACGGTTCAGCAGGGAGTTGCGAACGAAAAGTATCCGGTACTGTATTTACTGCACGGACTTTCCGATGACCATACGATATGGATGAGAAGAACGTCTATAGAACGTTACGCAACAGAAAAGGGGATTGCTGTTGTCATGCCGAATGTGCATCGAAGCTTCTATGCAGATATGAAGCGAGGGCTTCCTTATTGGACGTTCCTTACTGAAGAGCTGCCTATTATTGCTCGAAGCTTCTTCCCGCTGTCCGATCGTCGCGAGGATAATTTTGTCGCCGGTCTATCCATGGGCGGATACGGCGCATTTAAGGTAGGACTTAGCTTTCCAGAACGTTTTGCCGCTGCAGCAAGCTTATCCGGCGCACTGGACATCGCTGCTCGCGAGGAAGACCCGTACGGTCTGTTCCTGCCGTTGGAGGAGCAAAATATTTTCGGCAGTTCAGCTGAGCTCAAAGGCAGCGAAAGTGATTTGTTTTATTTAGCGAGCAAATTGGAACAATCGGGTGCGCCTGCCATCAAGCTTTATCAATGCTGCGGGACAGAGGACTTCCTTTACAATGATAATCAGAACTTTTTAGCGCATGCAAGAAATTTAGGACTTGATTTAACCTACGAAGAAGAGCCTGGAACACATGACTGGGGCTATTGGGATAAGAAGATTCAGAGTGTTCTAAATTGGCTGCCTTTACAAGCAAACGTCGTTACCCATAAGTGATAATTATACTAGAGTAACAATTAGTAGTTATACGTATAAAATTAGCGATTAGGGTCGCATTAACTGTACCCTGTATCGCTTTTTTTTAATTTTACCGTTCTTTACTGCTAGGGGGACTGATCGGTTTCAAAAAAGTTTCAGATACATTTGTTATTCTGTTTACTATTGAATGTAACGATATCGTTATTAATGACATCTAGATGCTTTGTCAGAAGAAATGAGGTATACCTATGTTACAAAATATAGCATACATTCTAATCATCACTGCGGTCTGCTGCGTTGCCAGCATTATCACTTATAAAGCTCTAATGAAAAATAATGATAAGAAATTAATGCAGTCTCAATCGTATCAATCTCTATTTGATCTTCATGATGACGGTATCCTTCAAGTCAATTCAGAAGATATATTATGTGATATAAATGCTTCTGCCGTAACGAAGCTTGGACTGAGTAAGGAGGATCTGATCAATCGGCCTATCAGTGAGGCGCTGATGATATTGGATGAAAGCGGGCAGCATGAAGACCTTGGTAAAATGTTGCAGCAATTTATTAATGGAAGCATGACAAAAGCACATAAATCCGTGACTGCGAAGAATGGCAATCAAAGGGAGCTTTCACTTTCATATTTGCCGCAAATCACAAAAGGGATGAATACAGGGTATTTCTTGTGCATACATGACGTAACTGCGGAGAAGCAAAGAGAGCTGGAGCTTAATTATCTAGCCTATCATGATGAGTTGACAGGCTTGCCGAATAGAAGATCCTTTCACAACTATATGACGCGAGCACTTTCGAAAAAAAAGAAAAGAGCTTGCGCTGTCATGCTGCTCGATATTGATGGATTCAAGCTTATTAATGATTCGTATGGTCATGCTTACGGCGATTTGGCGCTGAAACGCTTGAGTGAACGTGTAAGTGAAGCCATTGCTGGGTTGAATGTCCGCTTGTTCAGAATAAGCGGAGATGAATTCTGTTTATTTTGCGAAGACATCACTAGTCAGAAGGAGTCTGCTGCAATTGCTCGGCAGATTATGAAGTCAATGGAGCAGCCTTATCAGCTGGATGATATTATAGTGAAGCTGTCCGCAAGTATTGGGATTGCAAGCAGCCCGCAAGACGGTGTCAACAAAGAACAGATTCTGCATCATGCCGATATGGCTATGTACAAAGCTAAGAGGAAAGGGAAAAACAGCTATCATTTTTATTCATAATTCGCAGGTTGGCATTGAGTTTCATGACAATTACCGCTTATAATAGTACGAGGAAAAAGTCTAACAGAAAAGGTGTCATTAATGAGCATATTAAATGTTGAACGATTAAGCCATGGCTTTGGAGATCGCGCGATCTTTAACGATGTATCCTTTCGATTGCTTAAGGGCGAGCATATTGGGTTGATCGGCGCTAATGGCGAAGGCAAATCTACTTTCATGAATATTATTACGGGCAAGCTTCAGCCCGATGACGGCAAGGTGGAATGGTCAAAAAGAATGCGTGTCGGTTACTTGGATCAGCATGCTGTTCTAAGCAAAGGGATGACGATTCGCGACGTGCTAAAGGGTGCCTTTCAGTACTTGTTCGATATGGAACAAGAGATGAATGATATGTACGCACGCATGGGGGATGTAACACCAGAAGAGCTGGAGACGCTGCTCGAGGATGTAGGCACGATTCAAGATACGCTGACAGCTCAGGATTTTTACTTGATTGATGCTAAAATAGAAGAAACAGCCCGTGGCTTGGGGCTTACTGATATTGGTCTTGATAAGGATGTAGAAGAATTAAGCGGCGGACAGAGAACCAAGGTGCTGCTTGCTAAGCTGCTTCTAGAAAAGCCTGATATTTTGCTGCTTGATGAGCCTACCAACTATTTGGATGAGCAGCATATTGAGTGGCTGAAGCGTTATTTACAGGAATATGAGAACGCGTTTATTCTTATTTCCCATGACATTCCTTTCTTGAACAGCGTTATCAACCTTATTTACCATATGGAGAATCAAGAGTTGAATCGTTATGTAGGCGATTATGACCATTTCCAACAGGTATATGAAATGAAGAAGCAGCAGCTTGAATCCGCCTATAAGCGTCAGCAGCAGGAAATTGCTGATCTAAAGGATTTCGTGGCACGCAACAAAGCAAGCGTGGCGACTCGCAACATGGCCATGTCCAGACAGAAGAAGCTGGATAAGATGGATGTTATTGAGCTGGCTAAGGAGAAGCCGAAGCCGCAATTTAACTTTAAGGATGGCCGCACGTCAGGCAAGCTCATTTTTGAGACAAAGGAGCTTGTTATCGGGTATGACAGTCCGTTGTCGCGACCGCTCGATCTTCGTATGGAGCGCGGTCAAAAGGTTGCCTTAGTTGGCGCTAACGGCATCGGCAAAACGACACTGCTTCGCAGCATCTTAGGGGAAATCCCAGCCTTGTCCGGAACGGTACAGCTTGGTGATACGCTCCAAATCGGTTATTTCGAGCAGGAGGCAAAAGAAGCCAACTACAATACCTGTATCGAAGAGATTTGGAAGGAGTTCCCGTCCTTTACCCAATTCGAGGTGCGCGCAGCTCTTGCGAAATGCGGTCTGACTACAAAGCATATTGAAAGCAAGGTTGCCGTGCTTAGCGGCGGCGAAAAGGCGAAGGTACGTCTATGCAAGCTCATTAATAATGAGACTAATCTGCTTGTCCTTGACGAGCCGACGAACCATTTGGACGTAGATGCGAAGGAGGAGCTGAAGCGTGCGCTCAAAGCCTATAAGGGCAGTGTGCTGCTAATCTCTCACGAGCCTGAGTTCTACCGAGAGGTTGCTACAGATATTTGGAATTGCGAGTCTTGGACAACGAAAGTATTTTAGAACTAGTTGCAGAAGCTTATTAGATACGTGTTAACAGCCCAAAGAGCCGACTGCGATGAGTCGGCTCTTTGGGCTAATTGGTTATGTGATCTAAAGTGTCTGTTCCTTATCGAATTACTTTATATCAACAAGAATGGAACCAACTTCTGTCTGTATATCTAGGCGGGGACCGTCAGTACCAATAGTACCCATTTTTTTGTTCGTTGAATTTTTACTGAAATCGATATGATCAAGCTCGGCCGTCACCTCACCAATCTCGCTAGTCAAGTTGATAGCAGCAGCCTCAGGCGCTTCATTTAAATGCACCATAACTTCGCCCACCTCAGCCTTTATGGACAGATCGTTATCTAGCAGGAAGCCATCGACCGTAATTTCACCTACGTCAATTGTTAAATTCATTTCCCCGGCAACCTCACTCAAGCGGATAGTGCCTACATCTGAATTAATCTTTACGCTATTTGCTTGGAGTTCGGCTGCTTCGATGATGCCAATTTCATTGCTTATGTTCACTTTTTTGTATAATTTTTCAGGCAAAGAAATAAGAAGCTTTCTTTCGCCCTTTTGATTGCTTTTTGCAAAATCAAATGTATTTGTTGCTTCATCTACATCAATCTTTAACGTATTGGAAGAAATGGAGGCTTTGTATGTAAAATGATTATCAATGCTATTATCTATTAATAACTCTACCTCAGCCTTATTATTTATACTTCTCGTCACATAGATGGCCATGGCATCAGCGCTAACTTCGATGCTTTCAAACTCACTTGCTTCAAATGTATCATTTCCGCTGCTGACAAGTTCTCCTGTGCCAGAGTTAGGACCAATGAAAGATAGATCCCTATTTTCGGGCAACTGATTGACTACATCAACAATATTTGAACAACCTATTAATCCGATGGCCAGCAAGGCGATTAACAGTAATCTGCTTCCTAGTCTAAACTTCATATTTCTACTCCTTCACCAATTAACTTTGTATTTGGAATACCAACAATTTCTTTTCCATTATAAACCTGCATACAAACAATTGATATAGACCTGAGGCTTTGATCATGCTGGACTTAGGTCGTGTAAAATTAGGAGTGAAAAACAATATTCGGTATGGATGGACGTACTTTGTCCATCGCTTCCTTCTTCGCTTCATCGAACACATGCGTATAGATTTGAGTCGTTGATATATCCTCATGTCCAAGCAGCTCCTGCACAGCACGGAGGTCTGTCCCATTCTTAAGCAGGTCGGTTGCAAAGGAGTGCCGCAGTTTATGCGCAGAGAGCGTCATACCTTGCAGCTCAGGGTATCGCCCGACTAGAGCGGACAGTGTCTTCTCGGTAATCGTCTGAACCATTCTCTTGCTAATTCGTCTGCCGAATTGAGTAATGAAAAAGGCGTACTGATCCTTTTTGTTTTTCGGAGTAAGACGTTCGGTTAAATATTGCTTCAGCAATTCATTTAGGATAGGAGGGAGAGGGACGTAACGCCATTTCTCACCTTTCCCGCGAACGCTAAGGACAGAACTTGTTTTGTTCAAATCATTGATGTTCATCCTCGTAATCTCACTTACCCTAAGTCCAGCGTAAGCCATCAAAGCAATAATCGATATATCTCTCAGTTTATATTTCCCAGTAACCATTTCCGTACATGAATCTAAAAATTGTTTTTCTAAAAAGGTTGGTTTCCGCTTTTTTTCTATTTTTGCTTTTTCTAAATCAATTGCAGGGTTCGTCGTACATTGATTAAACTTGATCATTACTTTAAAGAAGAGACGAATTGTGGACTGGCAACGATTTCGATAGCGTGCACCTGATCCGGTTTCACGTTTTTCTGATAAATGAGTCATAATATCCAGATCACTAACCTCGTTTATTGGCTTTCCATTTAGACTCAGTAGGAAGTGTTTCAAATCATGCATATAGGCATTTTGGGTTTCTTTAGCATATTCTCTGTTTCGTAAATATACCAAAAAATAGTTGATTTCATCTTCATATTGTTCTGAAATATGCGAATAACTCATCATAGGGCTCCTTATAAATGCGTTACAATTAAAACTACATTAAATCTATATTTAATGCAATTATTTTAAAGTATTTTAACATCTATTTGATAATAAAATCGGGTTGAGATGATCTCAACCCGATTGCAGGCAGTCGCTTTAGTAAAGAATGCCGGGATAGTTTACCTTCTTGTAGCTCCCTTTAATAAAAGAATACAATCGTTCATAGTTGAGAGAATCTGTCTGCTGAAGCAAGTCCAACCGTTGATTCGGAAATTGAAAGATAAGGAAGGACTCTTTCATATAATCACTATTCTCCGGCAGCCCTAAATTCCAATAATCCAAATGATGCTGATCGCTGTAGATCAGACCTTTTCCCCAAATCATCTGCAAGCCTGTATGGTAATAGGCGGAGAACATCGACGCATGGATGATCCAATTGTAATCATAGCTTGTATTGCCTGTATAGTTAGTATTTGCAACCGTTATATCAAACCCGATTTTATCCCATTCAAGCACGCCGTAAGAGCCATAATTAGGCAGCCACATGCTCAAATACTGTTGACTATGAATATATTCATTAACTCTCTTGACAAGAGGCTCATCGTTAGCGTCAATAGCTTCTCTTTGCCACAAAAATCCCCGCAGGTTTAAAATCTCGTGCAAATGATCATTCTTTGTCCAAAGCTTTAGGAAGTACGTCATCCACCACTTTATTGCTTCTAATCGATCATCTTCGCGTTGAAAATTAAGTTTACGCTTATTCACGAAGCCGAAGGACTTCTGAAAAGGGTGGGGATAGGGCAAAGATACCCACACATCTCTCTTAAGTCCGCCAGCGGCAGCAGCTAGAGCATTTAAATTGACTGATTTCATAAATAGGTTTCGTGCCCAGAGCGTCCAATCTTTCCTATCGGATGGTTGCCCAAACCCAACAAACAGCGGGTATATATAATGATTTTCTCGCATTTGTATGCCATTAAAGATGAAGCCTTGAAACATATCATCTTTAGCTTCGCCGTTAACCATATATTTGGCGTAGGGCTTTAGCTGGTCTTCATTCCATTGAACGGTCGTATTTCCTATTAACCCACCGCAAGGAATAACACAGACATGATTGTGCAGCTGATAGGCTTGCGGCGATAAATAGCCTTTTGAAGAATAAGGTATCATCTGTTTCACTCCTTACTGATGGTGCAATTATAAGAACGTATCTATTTATTTATATGAAGCTAACTCTTATTGCGCGCTAAGGCTTTCAACCAAGTTTATCAATGTACAATCACGACTCTAATGAAAAGAATATAAAGTAGCATAGCTCAAAAAATAGGATATGCATAAAAAAAGGGGGGGGCTGCTATGAGAATCGTCCATGCTCCAACTCAAATAGCTGGACAAATGACTGCATTAGTAAATGGATTGCGCGAACGCGGCCATATTGTTAACGGCTACAATTGGTTCCATTCTTACTTAAAGTATGATGGAGAAATTGCGAATACGGATGCTTACGAAATGATTAATATGATTGAACCCCTTGTCCGTTATGCAGAAATGATACATTTTCATAATGGAAACAGCTTCGCGATTCATAATGCAGATCTGCCCTATATAAAAGAAACGGGCATTCGAATGCTCATGCATCATTGGGGTAATGACGTCAGGACCTCAGCGGGATCAAGGGCTGTAAATAAATATAATATACCTCCAAGCTATTTATCCGATGAGTCGATTCACAACCGGCTGATGCTGCTTTCAAGTCATATCAAGCACGCGATTGTGCAGGATTATGAGCTTTACCCTTATGTCAGCGATTATTACGAGCATGTTCATGTTCTTCCATTAGCTTGTCAGGCAGATAAGATCCCATACACGCCTTATTCTAATAAGCCAGTCCCGATTATTGTCCATGCCCCAACAAATAAGGAGTTTAAAGGGTCTCTCTATGTTGAGAAGGCGATAAAGGATTTAACGGGGAAGCATCGCTTTCGATATAAAGAGGTTGAGAAAATGAATCATCAAGAAGCGATGCGGATTTATGCAGAAGCGGATATTATTATTGATCAGCTGTTAAGCGGAACTTATGGCATGCTTAGTGTAGAGGCTATGGCTATGGGAAAGGTAGTAATCGCATATATCCGTGATGATCTAGTCTCGAAGTTCCCAAAGGATTTGCCCATTGTTATTGCAAATCCCGACAATATTCATTCCGTTATCTCTGATCTGCTGCTGGCTCCCGAGCTGCGTCGACAAATAGGCATTGCCAGCCGGGCGTTCGTCCAGAAGCATCATGATATAAAAGCCGTCATTCCAAAGCTGCTGGCTATTTATAATCAGATTGAAGGAGATTGAGGGAAATGAATCTTAAGGTCATACACGCTCCATTGGAAATCGCCGGGCAAGTCGGTTTAATTTGTGAATTTTTAAGAAAAAGCGGAGTCGATGCTGTAGGGTACAACTACTACCAGACCTACTTGGACTATAAGAAGGTCATAAACACCGATTCGTTTGAGCTTGCCAAGGTGCTGGAGGAAGCGGTGGAATCGTATGATATTTTTCACTTTCATAACAGCTATACGTTTCTAGAGGACCGAAGAGATATACAAATGATTGCTGACGCCGGCAAAAAAATGATTATGCATCATCGTGGAAATGATGTGAGGACGCGGGCTCGAGCAGCAAAAGGAAAAGGGTATTACAACCCCTATGTGAATGCGGGCTGTTCTTTGCCCGATGCGGATATTGAGCGTAACCTGCGTTACTTCTCCAAGTATGTCTCCGCGGCGATCGTGCAGGATTATGAGTTGCACGGCTATGTCGCCGATTACTATGCGGCAGAAGGGAAGCCCGTATTCGTTCTTCCGCGCCTTATTGATATTAATCGAATCAAGCCGGTACGCAGAAAAGCTTCGCGGGCAGCATCGCCGCTAGTGGTGCATGCTCCTACACAACGTGATTTTAAAGGGTCGGACTTCATTATCGAAACGGTCCATCAGCTTCAGCAGGAGATGCGCATACGCTTTAAGCTTATTGAAGGTCTTAGTCATGCTCAGGCAATGAAGCTGTACAGGGAAGCTGATATCGTTATTGATCAGGTGCTGTGCGGCGCTTACGGCAATCTAAGTGTGGAGGCTATGGCGCTGGGCAAGCCAGTTATCTGTTTTATTAGAGGGGATTTGAAAGATAAATATCCTGCTGATCTACCTATCATTTCCGCCAATCCAGACAATTTATATGATGTTCTGAAGAGAGTTGCGAGCGATAAACAATTAAGAGCCGATAAGGGTCGTCAGGGAAGAAGCTACGTAGAACTTCATCATGCTGCTCCATTCGTCGTTCAATCCTTGCTTTCCATCTATGAGCAATTGAGTGATAGGAGGGGGAATTCGTGACGATTGATGGAACAAGCCGCTCCTTGCATCTATTAATGATAGATGTGATGAAGGGGATAAGAAACAGAAAGATGTTGAATTGGAAACCGGCCGAGCTTGAGCCTTTGCTCACCTATAAACATCTGAACGGGAGCCAAAGTCCTTTTTTTACGGAATTGCTGCTCGTTCCTCAAAGATCTTCGCGGGGCAGGTTTTACTGCGGACTTTACAGCGGCTATAAGCATCCGCAGAAGGCAGACTGGTTAGAATGGATAGAATGGTTATTTAACCGCATTAATGGTCCTTATCTATTAGCCGACATGGCCAATCATCACGAAATTCAAGAGCTTGGCATCTGGCTGATGCTTCCCTATCCGCCGTATGGTGATTATATGTACGAAAGCGGGAGTGGGAGCAAAAGCTTTAACTTGCGTCTGCTGAGATTGACAGCGCTGCAAAATGCTATAGACATGATTGTTGCACGATGGGAGCTTGAATTCAGCGCGACACCGTTAAAGCTGAGAGGCTTTGCTTGGGGAAGAGAGGGCATGCCTCAGCATGACTTTGAGATTGTATCATTGTGCAATGAATGGATAGAATCGCATGGATTGGAGCGTTTGTGGCTGCCTAACTACAGGGCGGCTCATGTTATTGAATGGAAGGAGCTTGGTTTCTCCCAGACAGCTATTTTTTCGAATTATACCGGGAACTCCAATCTAGGGAAGGATTGGATTAACCAAACCTACCAGTTCGCGGCGCTTAATCGTATGGGCATTCAACTCGTCAACGGGAAAGGCTTCATCTATGACCGCACACATTTCATTGAATATTTAGCAAGACTGGATGCATATAAGCTGCAAGGCGGTACCGGCCCTTTTGTCTATTCCTTTCCGAACGGAAGCCCGTATGAGCTGTACCGAAGCAATCGCATGGTTTATGACAAAATGTATGAGGCCGTCTCTGGGGAGGGGAGTGACTAATGAAAATATTACATTTGCCTTTAGAAGTCGGAGGGCAAATTGGCGAGCTTTGCTTGCAGCTGAGACAACTAGGCCATCATGCGGTCGGTTATAATTGGCGCAGCAATTATTTGAAATATGATCATACGCTGCTTCACTCCGACGCTTATGAAATGGCAAGAACATTGGTAACAGCAGCGCAATATTTTGATATTTTTCACTACCACACCGGCTATACGCTTTACACCGACAAGAAGGATATTGAGAGACTAGCTGGCTTAGGCAAAAAGCTTGTGATGCATCATAGAGGCAATGATGTTCGCATCCCAAGCTTAGCGGTTAAAGGGAAAAACTATACGAACCCCTATGTTTATACCGGCGATTCTCAGCCTGAGGAAAAGATTAAGGCCAATCTAGCTTACTTTTCAAAATATTTAAAGACAGCTATCGTTCAAGACTATGAGTTGTATGATTATGTTTCTGATTATTACGAGCATGTTCATATCCTTCCACGTCCTATCAATATAACGCAAATTAAACCTTATAAATATGAACAGCCACAGCAATCAACGCCTCCTATTGTCGTTCACGCGCCCACTAGCAGAGCCTTTAAAGGCACAAATGACATGATTCCTATTATCGAAAAACTGCGCAAGGATATCCCCTTTGAATTTATATTGTTGGAGAAAACCGCCAAGCAATTGACCTTGGATGTGATGAAGGGCGCCGACATTATTATTGATCAAATTAATTGCGGTATGTATGGCAATGTCAGTGTAGAAGCAATGGCGATGGGCAAGGCTGTCATTTGCTACATTCGCCCCGATATTAAAGCGAGGCTTCCACAGGATTTACCTATTGTATCTGCGAACATGGACCTTTTATATGACGAACTAAAGCAGCTGGTGCTTCAAGCAGATAGACGAAAAAAGCTAGGCGAGCAGGGGCGGCGTTATGTGGAGAAGCATCATGATTCACGAATGGTCGCAAAACAGCTTGTTTCGATTTATAAATCTTTATAGCTTACAAAAAGCGAGGTATAACAGGATGAAAATTGTACATTTGCCTATTGAAATTGCAGGACAAATCGGCGCTATTTGTGAATCGCTGCAAAAAAAACAGCACTTTACACGCGGGTATAATTTTTTCTCTACCTACCTAGCGTATAAGGCCAATCTCATCAATGCCGACGTCTTCGAAATGGGGCGAATGTTCGAGGAGGCTATTCAACACTTTGATTTATTTCACTATCATTATGGACTGACGTTATTCCCTAACTTCAAGGACCTGGAAATGCTGAAAAGAAATAATAAGCCTGTCGTGATGCATCATTGGGGGAATGATGTTAGGATGCACAGCGTGGCCAGCCAGCATAATCCTTATGTCTATACGAAGGATTCCCCTCCCGAACCGATGGTGCGGCGATCGCTTCAGCAATTGAGTCAATATGTATCTGACGCTATTGTACAGGACTATGAAGTTCTTCCTAACATCCAGCCCTACTATCGAAGAGTGCATGTGATCCCTTTGTCCCTTGATACGCAGAAATTTTCGGTATCATATCCATCTTTAACGGAGAAATCGCCGCTAGTTATACATGCGCCGACCAATCGGCTTTTTAAAGGGACGGTTCATATTGAGAAAGCAATTGAGCAATTAAAGATGGAGCTGAGCTTTAGATATGTGCGAGTAGAGAAAATGGAACATGAAGAAGCGGTTCGTCTATATCAACAGGCTGATATTGTTATAGATCAAATATTATGCGGCTCCTATGGCTTGTTGAGCGTCGAAGCGATGGCCTATGGAAAGCCTGTTATCGCCTACGTCAGGCCGGATCTGCTGTCCAAGTATGATATGTCTCCGCCGATTGTCAACGCGAATCCGGACACGATCTACGATGTGCTAAGGGAGCTGCTGTTATCGCCAGAAAAGCGGGTTCAGGCCGGGATGGCAGGCAGAGAATATGTGATGGAGCTGCATGACAGCAAGAAGGTAGCCGAACAACTAGTAAAGGTATATCAATTAGCGCTTGAAGATGCTAAGGGATAATGGGAGGGGTTAAAGCTGATCTTGTTAAAAAGATAGGTAGTCGTCTCTTTTTTTCTCATTTCTCACTTTCTGTTAAAAAGCCGTTACCATAGTTCACTCTATTCATAGAATGGAAGGAGTGAAAATTGGGAGGTTATTAGATGATAATGCGCAATAAGCGTCAGCGAAAAAGGCAAATAAAGCTCATGCCTATACAAAATTCCGCTAACCCTAAAGTATCAGTCGTCATTCCAGTTATGAATGAACGCCGTACGATCGCCCAAGTGATACGAGAGGCGCGAAACGTTCATCCCGATACGGAAGTTATAGTCGTCATTAATGGCTCGACGGACGGCTCTCATCAAATAGCTAGACGAATGGGCGCTAAAATCATATGGTTTCAAGAGCAGCTTGGCAATGATGTTGGCAGAGCGATTGGCGCAATGGAAGCAAAGGGCGATATTATTCTTTTCACGGATGGAGATATCGTTATTCCTACTAGACAATTAATCCCGTTCGTGGATGGTGTCAGTCAGGGGTTAGATATAGCTTTAAACAGTTATCAAGGTGAAACGAATAAGATGGTCGTTCATCAAGTCGTATTGTCAAAGACGGTGTTGAATACGGTTTTGCCGAATGCAGCTGACTTAAATGGTTCCTCATTGACGTGTATTCCCCATGCGTTAAGCAGAAAAGCAATAACGGAGATCGGAGCAGCCAATCTAGCCGTTCCGCCGCTTGCTCAAACTATAGCTATTAGTAAAGGGTTACTGATCCAAAAGGTTACGCACATCGGAGTTGGAAGATTGAACGTTAGAAGAAAAAAAGAGATAAGCCAAATGGTAAAAAGGCTCATTATCGGCGATCACTTGGAAGCTATTCACTGGTGGTTGACTCAAATGGGACATGAGCGCGGACATTTCACAGATTTAGGCAGAGATCGGCAGCGGGTGAGAGAGCTATGAGATACAAAAAACTTAGCAATAAGAAGCTGCGGAGGAATACGAAGCGATATTCACCAAGAGGTGCAGTCCGGAAGCAAAGCTTGGTGAACAGAGCTTATCGTGCTGGCGCAGAGGCGTATAGCCGTTTCCATCCTACCGGCAGCAAGGCAGAAGGGTTAGAGCTTCAACTTAAGCGTCATTTGCAGCAAGCATGGGATGTTTGGAATAGATCTGCTCGTTTAGCACAACTATCAGGCCTTTACTCCGCTGCATGCCAAAGCTTCATAAAAGGCTATTGTAATAAGGCAGACTTCGATATAAAGAGCAAACTGCTGCTTCCAACGTCCAGACGTGTAGCTTGTATTATAACGGTTATGAATGAGGAAGCTATGCTGCAGGATCAATTAGATAAGCTGGATCGTTTTTTATTCCATGAGGTTATCGTCGTTGTAAATGGTTCTAGCGATAGAAGCTACGAGATTGCAATGCAACATCCTATTCAGGCGAAGGTTGCCCATTTCGAAGCGGCGCTCGGATATGATGTCGGTAGAGCAGTAGGCGCAAATCTATCAACCTCGGATATTGTTTTATTTATGGACGGCGATATGTCTATTGATGTTAAGATGCTGCTGCCTTTTATATATGAAGCAGAGAAGGGCGCGGATGTTGTACTCAATCCTATTTCAAAGATTTTACCTCTTTTTAAAAATCGTGATGCCGTATCCCACATGAAAGAATTTCTAAATGTTTGCCTGAATCGGCCAGATTTGCTTGCAGACTCGTTAACAGCTGTTCCGCATGTATTATCACGCCGAGCACTTAGGCAGCTGGGTACGGATGTATTGTCTGTGCCTCCGCTTGCTCATGCAAAAGCGGTACGAAATGGCTTAAAGGTAGTATCGGCTCCACAAACTATTGATGTCATAAAGCTAAATAAAATCCGCCATCTCAACAACAGTAAAGGAAATCTTGTTGAACAGCTTATTATCGGCGATCATTTGGAGGCATTATATCAAATTATGCAAGAATCAGGCTCTAGACTTCAGTTTACAGATCTATTGCGCAGACGCTACATGATTTGATGAGGTAATGAAACAGCAAAGGCGATAGCCGTTTCATCCAATCCGAGGTATTCATACCTTGCATAGGAAGAAACAGTTTTGATTGAAGGGAGCAGTCATGTTGAAGCCGTGTACTATATTTTTTTTGAATCATTTGTCGAGCTACTTGAATAGTCTTGCTGACGCCCTTAGTCAGATGGGACATCGCATATGCTATCAGACCTCATGGAAATTCAATGAAATAGAGGAAGGCATCCGATTTTTTAAACCGGATATTTTGATTACGGTCGGTATTGACCGCCCCATGTTCGATCCGTCCTTGGATGTCATTCCTGAGCTGTGCAAAAAATATCGCATGCTGCATATTTACTGGGCAACAGAGGATAAGATTCATTTCGATGCTATCTCCGTTCCCTTTATTAAACGAGTGAAGCCGGATGTCATTTGGACACTGCATCCAGACTGTATTGAGAAATACAATGCTATGGGCTTGAAGGCGGACTACTTTAACTTTGCCTTCAACCCAAGCGTATTTCCAGCGAAGCTGGGCTCTACAGAGGAAATATATGATATTACCTTTATCGGAACTACACATTTGGAGACGCGAACCTTACGTTATGAGAGCTTAAGAATATTGCTCTACCCACTAATTAAGTCAGGTATTCCGGTGCAGGTATGGGGATTGGGCTGGAAGGAAAATGAAGCGCTGCTGGAGCGGGAATTTGGCGCCAGTGTTCCAGATAGTTGTTTGCAAGGATACGCTTCATACAAATACACGGCATTATTGTATCGTCAAAGCCGAATCGTGCTGGGCGTTCAAAATGCCGAGGATCAAGTAAGCCAGCGTACCTTCGAAATACTAGGTACAGGTGCATTTATGATCGCTACCCGAACACAGGAGCTAGAACGTCTGTTCCGTGATGGTGAGGAGCTTGTTTTATCTTCAAGTCCTGAGGAAACGGTGGAACTCGTTCGTTATTACTTGAAGAATGATGAGGAACGGCAGCGTATAGGGCGCAATGCAAGAGCAGCGGTGCTTGCCAACCATACATTCAAGCACCGTCTCGATGAGGTATGGCCCAAAGTGTACGACTACAAATAAGAGGGAGGGGTGGGAGTATGATTGAATTAGTGGCGTTAAACAGACAGTTTCAATCTATAAAACCAGATATAGTGAGAAAAATTTCTGCTGTCATCGATTCAGGCGTCTACATTCTTGGGCCTCATGTAAAGCGACTGGAGCAGGACATAGCTGCGCGCTTAGGCGTTAATGAGGCAATAAGTGTCGCTAATGGCACGGATGCTTTAGTTATAACCTTGGAAGCTATGGGCATTGGTACCGGAGACGAAGTAATCACGACGCCGTATACATTTTTTGCTACGGCAGAAGCCATTTCCCGTGTCGGGGCAAAACCTGTTTTTATTGATATTGATCCTGACAGCTACAATCTTGATCCCAGCTTAATTGAAAGTAAAATAAACGAACGCACAAAGGTCATCATACCCGTTCATGTATTCGGCCAGCCTGCCGATATGAGCCCGATTATGGAGTTGGCTCGGAAGCATGGACTTAAAGTTATCGAGGATGCTTGCCAAGCCTTTGGCGCAACGTATGACGGAAAGCCTGCAGGCAGTATAGGGGATGCTGCTTGCTTCTCGTTTTTTCCAACGAAAAATTTAGGCGGAATCGGAGATGGCGGTCTAATTACAACAAACGATAAGCAGCTCGCTGCAGCAATCCGGACGCTTCGTCATCATGGCAGCACGAAGAAATACTACCATAAAGAGATTGGTTACAACAGCCGCTTGGATGAAATTCAAGCAGCTATATTGTTGATCATGCTTGTTAAAATTGACGATTGGAATCGCGAGCGCCAACGACTAGCTGCTCGTTATCGTATCAAGCTGGCTAATCATCCTCATATATCGATAGGGAGTGAGAGCGCGAACAGCTCTCATATCTATCATCTATTTTGTATCCGCTCGGAGCACCGCGATCTGCTTCAAGAAGCGTTGGAGCGCCGTCACATTCAGACCGGTGTGTATTATCCCTGCCCCTTGCATTTACAAGAGGTTTACTCTTCGCTGTCTTACATGCCAGGAGACTTACCTGTTGCGGAAATGATGTCGCAGCAGCTGCTAGCATTGCCGTTAAGCCCATTCCTTCACGAGCATGAGCAGGATCAAGTTATTGAGGCGTTATGGGAAGTCGAAGGAGTGAAAGGTAAATGATCGGTTTCGGTATCATTGGCTGCGGTCGAATTGCGGAACGGCATTTATCCAGCTTATCGCAATGTGAAGGCGGAGAGCTTGTCGCGCTATGCGATATTAGCAAGGAGCGGCTGATCCATGCAGCGGAATCTTATAGTCTTCTTAGGAATAAAGGGCCGCAAATAAAGCTTTACACCGAAGCCTCTCAAATGCTGGAAGATGAACGTGTTAAGGTTGTTGTCATAGCGACTCACTCTGCGCTGCATGCTGATCTAGCAAAGGCCGCGTTGAAGCAAGGGAAGCATGTGGTGCTCGAGAAGCCTATGACACTTTCCTTGTCGGATGCGGATCAACTCATAAAGCTTGCTGATGAACGCAAGCTTTATATTCAGGTTTGCCATCAGCTTCGCTATAAGCCCATCATGAAGAAGCTGAAGGAGCTTATCGAGTCTGGAGCAATGGGCAAAATTTATTTAGGCGTCATCTCCATAAGACTGTCCCGCTCCGCCGCTTATTATGAAGCTGCGCGGTGGCGCGGGACATGGGATCAAGATGGCGGTATGCTGCTCAATCAAGGCATTCATCTGATCGATCTGCTGCAGTGGTATATGGGCGATTATAACCACGTCTATGGCACGCTGCTAAGCGGATCACTGCCTAAAGAGACCGAGGATGCAGCGGCAGGCATCGTTCACTTTCAGAACGGCGGTATTGGTGTAATCGAAGCTAACACCTTAACAGTGCCTAATAACTTGGATAATTGCTTGTCGTTGTTTGGAGAGAAAGGCACAGTCAGCATAGGGGGAGTAGGACTTCAGGAAATACGCCGTTGGTCATTCCAGGACGAATCTATTCAGCCGCCGGAGCAAAAAAACGATGAGCATTTAGAAATGTATGAAATGCTGATCAGCGCTCTGCAGGGGAATTCCGCAAGCCTCATTACCGGATATGAGGGGCGAAGAGCGCTAGAGCTTATTTTCGCACTGTATAACTCACACTTAACGAAACAAGTATCTACACAAGCTCCCTTTCAGTTTTCAACAGCCTTGATGGCTAATAAGGAGGGATGGACATGACTTTCACATTTGGGCACGTTCTCGTCACTGGCGGGGCGGGCTTCATCGGGTCCCAGCTGCTGCTGAGACTTATTCCTGTATCGAAGTCCATAACCGTTATCGACGATTGCACGACAGGCAATCGAGACTCCATCCCGAAGGCTGATAATGTTCATTTCATTGAGTCCTCTTATGTTGATGAGCAGCTGCTTCAAACGGTACTGCCGGATGTGGAGCATATCTTTCATTTAGCTTGCCGCAATATGGTGATGTCCGCCATGCATATGGATGATGATTTTAACGTCAACCTTTACGGGGGTTACTTGCTGTTAAAGAAAGCGAATGAACAATGTCGACGATTAAAAAGGCTGGTATACACGTCAACCGCTTCTGTATATGGGAATGCAGCTATAATTCCAACGCCTGAGTCGGAATATAGCACAACACTTCCATATGCAGCCAGCAAATTATCGATGGAGCATTACTGCCAAGTATTCCACACCATGCACCAATTGCCTGTCACTACGCTGCGCTTATCCAATGTATATGGACCTGGACAGTTAACGTCCAATCCCTATTGCGGTGTTATCGCGAAATTTTTCGAAGCAGCCGAAGCGGGAGATGAAATGCCGATATTCGGAGATGGCACGCAAACACGGGACTTCACGTATATCGACAATGCTATTGACGCCATATTAGCAGCCGCTGTCCATGAACAGACTAACGGCGGAGTATATAATGTCGGAACTGGGCAAGAAACGAGCGTTAATACACTCGCTAATCTGATACAGCAAATCGTTGGACATCCAAATACTCGCCAGAAGCATGTTGCCAAACGATTAGTCGATGTTGTCTATCGCAGATGTCTTAGTCCTGAGCGGCTTAATCAAACAATAGGGTGGAAGCCGTCTATATCTATTGAGGAAGGGTTAAGGCTGACCTATGACTGGAAGAAAGAAGGTGGCGGCCATTGAGAATTTTGCACGGCATTATCGAAATCGCTGGACAAATGGGTATTTTATGCGGAGAACAGAAGCGCAGAGGCCATTTGTCAGTCGGATATAATGTTTTCCACTCCTATTTAGGCTATCGCGAACATCTCATTAATACGGATGGCTTCGAGATTGCGAATACCCATAAGCATATGGTCAATTTTTTCGACTTATTTCATTTCCATTACGGAAGCAGTCTGCTTCATGATCGTAGGGATTTGGAGCAAATACAGCTTAGAGGCAAAAAAATGATTATGAATCATTGGGGAAACGATGTTCGGTTCCATGAACAAGCGAGGCTGAATAATCCATATGTGTATACGGGAGATTCTCCACCCAATGCTGTTATACATCAAAATCTAACCCAAATTAACCGCTATATCCGTCAGGCGATCGTTCAGGACTATGAGGTCTACGATTATGTCGCCCCTTATTACGATAAAGTTCATGTCGTTCCTATCGCCATTGACCTATCTTCCTTCGCACCCGTATATCAACCCGCTTCCAACAAAAAGCCATTAGTTCTCCATGCACCTACCAACCCAGATTTCAAGGGGACGCATCTTATCGAGAAGGCAATCAGCGAGCTGCAGCAAACGCATCAGTTTGAATATCGTCGAATTGAACGGCTAAACCATGAAGAGGCCATTAAGCTTTATCGGGACGCAGACATTATTGTTGATCAAATCCGATGCGGCTCCTATGGCTTACTAAGCGTAGAGACGATGGCGCTCGGCAAGCCGGTGATCGCTTATATTCGTGATGATCTTGTGAGCAAATTTCCGGCGGAGCTGCCCATATTCAATTCAAATCCAGACAATATAAAAGATCGAATCCGAATTTTGCTGGAGCAGCCTTCACTTCGTCAACAGCTTGGAATGCAGGGCCGAAAGTATGTAGAGAAATATCATGCTAAGGAAGTCGTTGTAGATCAGCTGGAAAGGATTTACGCGACATTATGACAGGAATATTCATTACTGCGGGAGGCTGAAAAATGACTGTAACGGAAAAATTTATGTTTTTTGTGCCAAATCGTTATTATACTACAGGGCTCATCACCCACCTATCGTTTAATATAGCTGTCATCCCTGTTGATATGCTCGTTACGTCGATGACGCTTTGCATACCTGTACCGCATCTGGCCATTCCTCAAGCGCAGCTGACGATTAATGGTATTGCCGGCGGTTGGGATGAGCAGCTTATTCTAACCGCGCACCCGCCGCAGCACCCATCAGCGGCATTCGTTTATGTCAACCAAGGAGCGCCTGAGGCACAGATGGATCTTACACACTTATCGAGTGAATGGAGATTTAATAGCTTACAAAATCACGGGTTATGTATCCAGTCGAATACACTTGCGTTTTCATTGGATAATCCGCCATATTTGCTCGTGACGACTAATTGATCATTCAAAGTCAATAGAACTATGGAGAGCTGCTTACAAGTGAAAAGGGGAAATGTTCGTGAATCGTGCATCGAAGATCGGAACTAATGTGAAGATAGGGGAGCATGTAGTAATAGAAGAGGATGTCATCATCGGAGATGATGTATCCATCGGGCATGGCGTTGTCATAAAAAGCGGAACCCGCATAGGGAATCGCGTGCAAATTGGCGATCTGTCCGTGCTTGGAAGGAAGCCTTTTACTAATAAAAAGATGGCAAAGAAGCCATCGGCGGAGCTGAGCGGGCTCGACATAAGCGATGATGTGAAAATCGGGAGCAGTACGGTCATTTATTGCGGCTCAACACTCAACGCAGATGTGCTAGTTGGAGACATGGCAAGCATTCGTGAGAAGGTTCAAATCGGAGAAAGCTCAATTATCGGACGAAATGTCATTGTTGAGCCGCATACCCGTATCGGCAACAGGGTTACGATCCAAACCACCTCTTATATTACGAGTGATATGGTTATTGAGGATGAAGTGTTTATAGGTCCTTGCTGTTCAACCTCTAACGACAAGTATATGGGGGTAGGCAATTATGAGCATCAAGGCCCTTACATCAAGCGGGGGGCGCGGATCGGCAATAATGCCACACTGCTTCCAGGCATTACGATTGGTGAACATTCCGTAATCGGCGCAGGAGCGGTAGTCACGAGAGACGTGCCTGACCAAGAAATCTATGTAGGCAATCCTGCGAAGCCCATTCGCAAATGAAGGGAGGTGTAGACAGAATGAAAGAATATGACCGGACCGTCCAAGTCAGCATAGGCAGCATAGCTGTTATTGGATTAGGATATGTAGGGTTGCCGCTTGCTCTTCTTTTTGCAAAGAAGGGCTTTCATGTATACGGAATCGATATTGATGAGAACAAAATCAACTGCCTGTTAAACGGAAGAAGCTATATACCGGATATCGCTGACAGAATTGTCTCTGCATCGCTGTCCTCGCAAAGCTTCGAGCCGGTTGCCGAGATTAAACATGCGAGCAAAGCGGACGCGGTCATTATATGTGTACCCACGCCGCTAACTGAGCAAGGTACGCCTGATCTTTCCTTTTTGCAAAAGTCAGCAGAAATGCTTGGACCCCATATGCGCAAAGATCAGCTGATCGTACTGGAGAGCTCGACGTATCCTGGAACGACAAGAGAAGTGCTTAAACCTTGTCTTGAACAGTCTGCCGGCATGACAGCAGGTACCGACTTCTATATCGGATATTCTCCTGAACGAATCGATCCAGGCAACACACAGTATGATTTGGAGCATATCCCGAAGGTAGTGAGCGGGTTGACGGAGGATTGTGTCCGGAAAACCTTTGAATTGTACAGCTCTATTTTTGATGGAGTTGTCAAGGTGTCCTCACCGGAAATTGCTGAAATGACGAAGCTACTTGAGAATTCTCACAGGCTCATTAATATTTCGTTTATGATTGAGCTGGCTATCCTTTGCGATGAGATGAAGATTGATTTATGGGAAGTGATTAACGCAGCCGCAACGAAGCCCTATGGATTCACGCCGTTTCATCCCGGACCGGGAATTGGAGGTCATTGTATACCCGTTGACCCGCTTTATTTGCAATGGAAAGCACAAAGCTACGGGAAGACTAGCAGATTTATACAGCTTTCAGATGAAGTGAATAAATCTGTAACTCAATATATTGTTAATCGTGTTATTAGTACGCTGAAAACCCGCGGAATAACTGCTGACCTTCATATATTAATTTACGGCGTTGCTTATAAAAAGGATGTGAATGATGTAAGAGAATCGCCCGCGCTGGAGCTTATAAAGCAATTCAATGAAATAGGAGTTCATGTAACCTATCATGATCCGTATATTCCAGAGGTGAAGGGGCATGGTGTGAGGCTTACGAGTGTCGAATTAACAGATGAAGCGCTGCGGAGCGCGAGCTGCGTTCTTATTTTAACCGATCATTCTGCTATACCTATTGAACGGATTGTTGAGCTTGCTCCATTTGTTTTTGATACGCGCAATGTAACGGCAGGCAGAAATGTTCTCAACAATGTCGCTCGATTTGGGGCGGGGGAATACTGACCGAAAGATTGAAGGAGGAGTACAGCCGATGGCGATCAAAGTATGCATGCTCGTTCAGCATCATCCTTTTTTGGACGCAAGAATATTCAAAAAAGAGGCGAAAAGTCTGACGAAAGCAGGCTACGAGGTGACGCTTGTCGTACCGAGAAACAAAGGTCTGCTTTACGATATCGACGGCACCCCCTTTCATGATCGATTTCTAGCGCCCAACTTTATGCATGAAGGTATTCAGGTTGTCGGCTATGACGATCTTCGGGACAGCGTTGAACAAATCGTAGCAAATACGATGTCGGGGCGTGCACAAAACGTTGCTACAAATCGACTCACCGAAGTAGGGCTGGCTCAGGAAGCGGATATTTATCATGCGCATGAGTTTTTATCCCTGTACGCTGGGGTATGTATTAAGAGAGAATTAAGAGCGAGAGGAAAGCATGTTAAGCTTATATACGACAGTCATGAATTTACGCCTGATCCCTTCGGAGCTATTGATACCGGACGCAAGTCCAAGCTGCACAACGTGCTCGTTGAATGCTTGAATGAAGTGGATCATGTAATAACCGTCTGCGATTCGATGAAAACATGGTATTTAACTTTAAATCCTAAGCTGCGAGCAGAGGTGATCTATAACTCACCGTCGCTTACCGCGCCATATACGCCAAAAACGTTCTCTAAGCCGGGACTGACTGTATGCTATGAAGGCAATGTAGGCAAAGACCGCGGCAGCGCGGATATGATACTCGAAATTGCGGATGAAGGCAATAAGACGATGGATCTGACGTTCAAGGTGATAGGAGGCGTCCGAAGCCATCAGACCTTTACAATACCGCCTCATCTTCAGCATAAAATTACACAGACTGGATGGGTTCATTACGAATATATCGCCTATCATATGGTAGATGTTGATATCGGCTGGATCGACTATAAGCTTCCTTATACCCTTAACCATATGTTCGCGCTGCCTAATAAATTTTTTAGCTACATGGCTAATGGTGTCCCTATACTCGTTAATAAATGTCATGAGATGGAGCATTTGATTCGAATGCATCACTGCGGTCTCGTTATTGATAAACAGAACGTTACTGCGAAAGAATATGTGAATGCTATCGTTTATCTTCATCAACGCAGACATTTGCTGAAGGTGATGGGGGAGAACGGACGCAAAGCGATGGAGGAGTTCTACTGCTGGGAGAAGATGGAGCAGCGACTGTACGATGTATATAAAAGAGTGATGAAGCCGACTTATTTAAAATATATGATGTAAACAAAAAAAATATTATGTAAACAAGAAGTGCGTTCGATTTTCATTTCGAGTATGCTTCTTGTTTTTGTTTTATTTTTTTTCTAAGAGCCTGTTTCCATTAAAATCTTTACGATCGCTTCAGCAGTGCTGCCGGTTCCGTACAATGACGGCCAGCTTAAAGGCTTGTTCGTAGCATGTATAGCTTTCAAGATTGCCGCTTTGTCAGAGCCGACGAGGGAGTTCCAGCCTGCAAGTACAGTTTCCGGCCACTCCGTCTGTTCGCGTAAAGTTACGCAAGGCACTTTAAGCATGTAGGCTTCCTTCTGCAAGCCGCCGGAATCTGTTAAGACTAGCTTAGCTTGCGATGTCAGCATCAGCATTTCGAAGTAGGGAAGAGGATCAAGCACTGTGATCGTATCGCAATTCATTAAGGCTTCCAGTCCTTGCTTCTGGATCGTCTTACGAGTGCGAGGATGAAGCGGCATCACGATTGGATATTTAGATTCGCGCAGAGCGAGCAAAATATCGTGCAGACGGCCTGGGTTATCTGTATTTTCCGCTCGATGTATGGTGACAACAGCGTATGACGAGCCTGAATGGCTTAATACGGGCACCAGCTCGTTCGCTTTATGAATCGTTTGCTGTTGAAAATGAAGCAAAGCATCACACATAATATCGCCTACTTGATGCACGCCGCTTCGGATACCCTCATTAGCCAAATTTTCAACAGCAGTATCTGTTGGGCAAAACAGCAGAGAAGACAGATGGTCTGTAAGAAGCCGATTCAATTCCTCTGGCATAGCTCGATTGAAGCTTCGCAGACCAGCTTCAACATGCGCAACCCTCCTATGAAGCTTAGCTGCTGCAAGGCTTCCTGCCAAGGTGGAATTGGTATCCCCATATACGAGAACCCAGTCGGGAAGCTCCAGTTGAAGGATACGTTCGATTTCAACTAGCATTTTTGCAGTCTGCGCTCCATGGGAATCAGAGCCCGTGTTCAGCATATATTTCGGTTCATTAATTTTAAGCTGAGAGAAAAATACATCCGACATATTCGAATCATAATGCTGTCCGGTATGAATCATGACTTCCTCAACATGGGATTGCAAAGCACGGCTCAGCATGCTGGCTTTTACAAATTGCGGTCGTGCTCCGACAACAGTTACGACTTTCAAGCAAATCCCTCCTTCTATTATACTAGTATATTCCGATTCGCTTGAAGCGACTGTGCGGCATATTAATAGATGAAAAATTGGCGCGATGCCCGAACAAGTCCTGTTCTCTAAGCATAGCTTGTAAAGAATATGCAGCATAAGGGGGGAAGCGGGATTTGACTATTCGTGTTCTATTCGCCGGACAAAACTTCAACTTCATGGAGGATATCATTGAACGATTCAGGCGCCATCCTCAATTTTCGGTTCAGACGGATCATTGGAAAGGCCACCATAATCACGATGAGTCAAGAAGTCTTGAGCTGTTAAAATCGTCGGACGTCATTATAGCGAATTGGCTGCTTGGCAATGCGGTCTGGTATTCGCAGAACAAGCTCCCCGGCCAGCAGCTATTGATCCGTTACCATCGCTTCGAAATAACAACAGAATTTCCTAAACAGCTGAATTTGCAAAATGTTGATGCAATCGTCAGCGCCAGCAGTGTTTTTCAGCCCCAGCTTGAAAGTCTGCTTCAATTGCCAAAACAGAAATCAACATTTATTTATAACCCGATTCCTTGCGAGAGGCTGGAACGTCCCAAGATGTCAGGCAGCGATTATCATCTGGGACTGCTTGGCTATAATCGAAAGCTAAAGGGGCTACATCGGGCGTTAGACGTTTGGGAGGAGCTCGCTGCAACTGATGAGCGTTACAAGCTATTCATCAAGGGCAGTTCACCAAAGGAGACCGGCTGGGTTTGGCGGGATCCGGAAGAAAACAGCTATTTCACCGAGCAGTTCGAACGTATATCAAATTCTCCTTATAAGGACCGTGTCCAGTTCCAGCCTTTTAATAAAGATGTAGCTGAATGGCTGTCTAATATTGGCTATATTTTATCGACAAGCGATTTTGAAAGCTTTCATTGCGCAGCTGCGGAAGGAATGGCTTCTGGGTCTATACCGTTAATAGCGAATTGGACAGGGGCAGATACCATTTATCCGTCACAATATATTTTCAGTACTGCTCAAGAAATGGCCGAGGCGGTTCGCAAATATAACGCTAATCCGACTGTGTTAGCGGCCAAACGTCATGAGGCTCGCTCCTATGTCAAAGAGCATTTTGACACAGGCAAGATTTTTGAACAGTATATGCGTTTAATTAAAACGTATAGGGGAGGCTGAGCAGGGTGAATAAGCGTTCAATGATTATCATCATCCACTTTAATACATGGCTGGCAGATCCCGAGAAGAAGCTGCCTTGGACGAAGGAATGGATTGATTATCGTATTGATGTATTTATGAAATATACGAATAGAAGCTTCCAAGCGCAAAGCAATCAACATTATCTTGCTCTTATTATGTATGCCGATTCAACCGAAGCGTTCGTACAAGAAGCGCTCGCCAGACATCCTCAGCTGCCGGATCATGTGCGTTTCATACCTTATTCAGCGCATCGTGATGCGATTTATAATTATATTAAGGGCTCTGAGGAATTTTATTTGACGACGATCGGCTCAGATGATATGTATCATCGGACGATGGTACAGCAATTGTTCGACTTTCATCCAAAACCGGACACGGAAGTAATTATTAATCAGCTCGGCTATTGTTATGACGCTGTTCATCATCGGCTTGCTGTATGGAGACATCAGTCGCCGCCATTCCATACGCTTGTCTATAAGACGAATGATTTTCTGAAGGGCAAGCGCTATAAGGTAGTTGGCGGACATCCTGGAGCCATCAAGCTAAAGCATGAAGTGATCGATCAATTGTTCAATTATGTTGTTGTCATCCATGGTGAAAATATATCGACTACTTTTAGTGGAACCGATGTGCAGACCGACAAGGCTGACGTCGACCGTATACTTGAACAATATTGGGGTTAGCTCCTTATTAAAGCAAGCTATAATAAGCGGAATAGCAGGAGTGAGTCTGCTTGAGTCTGTTGCTGCAGACAGGGCAGACTTTTAGTTGTTCACCATGTATAATGAGAGAGGCAACTTTGCAAAGGCATCTTAGTTTGCACTTCATAGACGGAAAGGAATCTTCGATTATATTGAAAACATCACAGATCAAACATACTTATTCACATGAAATACTTTATATGATCGGCATAATAGCGATTTCTTTTTCCGCCATATTCGTGAAGTGGTCAACTGCGGAAGTATCCGTAGCCGCTATGTACAGGCTGTTGTTAACTAATCTGCTGCTGCTTCCGATGCTTTGGAAGTATCGAGTTGAGATTGCAGGTATTCGGCTTAAGCATTGGGGAATGCTGTTCGGCTCAGGGTTTACTCTAGCGCTGCATTTTCTGCTATGGATGGCATCGCTGCGATATACGACAGTGGCAAGCTCGACAGTCATATTAACGCTGGAGCCGATTATGGTTATGCTCGGTTCATTTTTTTTGTTCAAAGTGAAAGCTAACAAAATCATGCTGATCGGAATGGGAGTAGCTCTCGCGGGCTCCTTCGTCATCGGCTTTGGTGACTTTCATGTATCTGGCACCGCTTTATATGGCGATGCGCTTTCGTTTTTCAGCGTAGTCGCTGTCTCGATTCATATGCTGCTAGGGAAGCAGCTGCGGGAACATATAGGCGCGTATGTGTACAACTTCTTTGTGTTCGCATTTGCAGGCGGCTCGCTCGCTGTATATAATTTGCTGAACGGCTTCGCTTTTGGCGGCTACCCGGCGAAGGAGTGGGGCTTATTCCTGCTGCTGGCCATCGTTCCGACACTGTTCGGCCATTATTTGTTCAACTGGCTGCTGAAATATATGCATGCTTCGGCAGTATCGATGGCTGTGCTTGGAGAGCCTGTGTTTGCTTCCTTGCTAGCTTGGCAGCTGCTTGGCGAGAAGCTGACTGCTCTTCAGTTGATTGCAGGCTGCTTCATTTTGGCAGGCGTGTGGGTGTTCATACGTTACGGCAAAGAGGACAAGCTGTCTGCCTCATAGATAAGTAAATGTAAAGGGGGAAATGAGATGGTTAATGTGATTAAAGATCAGCTGTTGCTGCATGCTGACGAACCGTATCAGAAGTTTTCATCCGCTCTAATTCCCAACATATCCAATATGCTGGGCGTTCGCTTGCCTGTGCTTCGCAAGCTGGCTAAGCGGGTGCTGCAGGAGGATTGGCGTGCATATTTGGATGAGGATCATGAGGAGTATTTTGAGGAAGTCATGCTGAAGGGTATGATCATTGGATATGCGAAGCTCGATATGGAGGATAAGCTGGAGCTTATTGCCCGTTTTGTACCGAAAATCGATAATTGGTCCGTTTGCGACAGCTTCTGCTGCGGATTGAAATTTACCGGAACAAATAGGGAGCAGATGTGGTCATTTCTGCAACCCTATTTATCCTCTTCAAAGGAGTATGAGCTGCGTTTTGGCGTCGTTATGATCCTCAACTATTATATTGATGAGATATATATTGATAAAGTACTACAGAAGCTCGATACAATTAAGCACCCTGCGTACTATGTGAAAATGGCTGTCGCTTGGGCTCTATCTATGTGCTATGTGAAGCTGCCAGAGCAGACAATGGCTTATTTACAACATAATACGCTGGATGATTTTACTTATAACAAAGCCTTGCAGAAAATTGTCGAGTCCAATCGGGTTACGCCGGACAATAAAAGCGTTATTCGCAGTATGAAGCGGAAGTAAGCTGCTGCGAAATATTCTAGTATGAAGCGTTAGTAAGCTGCTGCGCATGATGCGCGCGCGCTTATAGCTTTTTGATCATGAGCACATGAGGAATATCAGCTTCCATAAACACCTCGGAGGATGTCACATAGCCCATACTCTCATAGAAGGGCTGGGCTTGCGTCTGCCCATGCAGCTTAACCTTTTCCAGCCCTCTTTGCTTGGCAAGCTCTTCAAGCCCGGAAGTAATAGCCCTGCCCAAGCCGTATTTGCGATATGGCTGCAAAATACAAATTCTCTCCAGCTTGCCCATGTCTCCCACTATCCGCAATCTGCCTGTTCCGACAGGCTTATCCTCGTAATAGACCAGCAGATGATCCGTTCCATTATTCATTATGTCATTCTGGTCATATTCTTCGTCTGCGGAAACGCCTTGCTCCTCGACAAATACTTCTCGTCTTATTTTAAATGCTTGCTGCAGCTGTTCTTCTGTTGTGATCTTGTTCACTTTCATTATTTATCATTCCTGTTCATTGTTATATTACATGCCTCGAATGTATTGTGCAGGCGGCGTAATTTGTTTGGTCACCGCTTTAATCGCATGGAGCGCCCAGTAGGGGTCATTTAGCATTCCGCGTCCGATGGCTATTAGATCTGCATCTGCATTAGCAAGCACCGCTTCAGCAATATGAGGCTCATCCAGCTTGCCGACTGCTATAACAGGCACATGAAGAGTTTGCTTGTAAGCACGGGCAAAAGGCACTTGATAGCCATAATGATTGCCTGGCTTTACGGCTCCTGGAGGCGCTTCGCCGCCAGAGGATACGTGGAATACATCGACGCCGGCGCTTTGATACTTTTTCGCTATTTCTAATGAATGCTCTAAGCCGTATGCTCCATCCATGTACTCAATGGCGGAAATACGGAACAATAACGGCATATTTTCCGGCATCACGCTCCGAACCGCTTTAATGACCTCAACTCCGAATAAAGACAAATCTTGTCCATATTCATCAGAACGATTATTAATGCCAGGGGAGTGGAACTGGTGGATTAAATAACCGTGCGCACCATGCAGCTCAATCGTGTCAAAGCCAGCCTCGACGGCTCTGCGTGCGGCTTCTTTGAACTTGACAACCATTTGCTTTACTTCTTCGCCGGTAAGCGCTCTTGGACGTTTCTGACCAACAGGAATGTTTGAAGAGCCGACAGGCTGCAGCGCATCCTCAGCTTTGCGGCCGGCATGAGCAATTTGAATGCCGATTTTTGCGCCATGTTTATGGACTTCATCTACAATTCGTTTAAAAGCGGGGATCTGCTCATCCGACCACAAACCTAAGTCTTTATTTGTAATCCGGCCATCCGGCTCGACATCGGTCATTTCCACAATGATTAGACCTGCTCCGCCAATCGCTCTCGATACATAATGGACGAAATGCCAATCATTAGGGATGCCGTCCTCGGCCTCTACGGAATACTGGCACATCGGCGCCATTACAATTCGATTTTTCAAAGATAGGCCCTTAAGCTGAATACCCTTATCTAAATAAGTCATGATTATGTCTCCTTTACTTTTTAATGTAGTATTCTCACAATGATCAGCTTTGTTTAAATTTAAATAAGTAAGTTAATAGTAAAAGGAATAAAAAGAAATTTCAACATTAGGCTATTAAACCTTTTTTGTTCTATAAAAAAATGTTTCGGGACAGGTTTTTCATCATCCATGAAAATGATATAATATAGACTCATAATTAAATGTAGAGGCGGGTAAAGCATGGGACGTAAATGGAATAATATTAAGGAAAAGAAAGCATCGAAGGATGCAAATACAAGTCGAATCTATGCCAAGTTCGGTGTTGAAATTTATGTAGCGGCCAAGAAAGGCGAACCCGATCCGGAATCGAACCGCGCCTTAAAAGTCGTGCTTGAACGTGCAAAAACATACAATGTGCCGAAGGCTATAATAGACCGCGCGTTAGACAAGGCTAAGGGGAGCGGCGATGAAATTTACGAGGAGCTGCGCTATGAAGGGTTCGGCCCTAACGGGGCTATGGTTATCGTTGATGCGCTGACGAATAATGTGAACCGTACTGCGCCTGAGGTGCGTTCGGCATTTAATAAGAATGGCGGCAACATGGGCGTTAGCGGTTCTGTAGCTTATATGTTCGATTCAACTGCTGTTATTGGCATTACAGGTAAAACGCTGGACGAGACATTCGAGCTGCTTATGGAAGCTGACATCGAGGTTCGCGACTTGGTAGAAGAGGATGATTCCATTATCGTATACGCTGAACCTGATCAATTCCATGAGGTGCAGGAAGCATTTAAGCAAGCGGGCATCACTGAATTTACAGTAGCTGAGCTTACGATGCTTGCGCAAAATTATGTAACGCTTGAAGGTGATTCATTAAAGCAATTCGAAAAGCTGATCGACGCTCTTGAGGATTTAGAGGATGTTCAGCAGGTTTATCATAATGTTGAGCTCGATTAGAGTTTTTGACGAAAACCGCCTTTAGGGGCGGTTTCGTTATATGGAAAGTTACGGCAGCAACAAAAATCCCCTTCTCTCAAAGAGATAGGGGGATTTGTTGCACGTTGTTATCTTAACGCAAAGTTTTGAGGGCGCCGCTCCAAGCAAGAACTTGGTCGAGCATGCCGTTAACATTTGTGAGATGAAGATCAGCAGGCTTGAAAACCGTACCGTTCTCGAAGTCAGTAAATAGCGAAAGCGCTGGGTGTACACGAACGTCTGCTACAGAAACTTCGCCCAAAATACCGCGCAGATGCTCAGCTGCACGAGCGCCGCCAACAGAGCCATAGCTCACAATGCCTGCAGCTTTGTTGTTCCAAGCTTCACGAGCGTAGTCAATCGCATTCTTAAGAGCCCCTGTAATACTGTGGTTGTATTCTTGAACGATAAACACAAAGCCGTCAAGCTCGCTCAGCTTCTTATTCCAAGCTGTCGCTTGTTCAGTAGCATCAACTTCACCAAGCAGCGGCAGCTTAAAATCCGCAATATCCACGATTTCATAATTAGCGTCTCCGCGTTGGTCTGCTATGCCTTTAACCCATTCTGCAACTTGCGGACTAACACGACCTTGGCGAGTGCTGCCGACAATAATACCAATATTAAGTTTTGACATTTGAGTTCCTCCTCAGGGATAGATGCGTTGTTTAGTATGTCCATAAAATCTTCAACATACTATCCAACTATCTTTAATTTAAGAGTTTCTATTTCAGATCATATCGCACGCAGTTTACTATGTCAAGTATCTATACAAAAGTTAGTTAACTTATTTTTGTTGAGAAATAAACTGTCAATGTTAAAGTCTAAATGATCGTTATTCAAGGTTATCTTCAATATTAAGAGTCATCAATAAATATAAGGCGGTGCATTGAATGGCAACTTGTGTTGGCACAATAGATGAAATATACCGTTACCCCGTGAAGTCTTTGGGTGGAGAGCGATTAGAGAGCTGTTCAATTCAGCCATACGGCTTGGAAGGCGATCGAGCATATGCTTTTTTTGATGAGACTAAGGAAGGGTGGAGCCGTTATGTTACCGCAAGAAAAATACCGGAGCTGCTTAGCTATCAAGCGAAATATAATGCTCAACACGAGGTTCAAATCAAATCCCCGACCGGTGAAATTTATAACTGGGATAATAAACTGCTCGAAGAAGTGCAAAGGTTAACAAAAGTAAAGCTGTCCATGCTGAACTACAAGGATCATCCTCCAATTATGCCAGAGCTGATGGCTGTAGATGCCGCGAGCATTCTTATTATTACGAATCAAACGATCAGCAGATTGGAAACATTATGGGGGAAATCGGTTGATCCTCGCCGGTTTCGCTCGAATATAATCGTGAATTTGGAGGATTCTGAGTTTGATGAACGCATGTGGATAGGGGCAAGACTGAGGATAGGCGATGCTGAGCTCCAAGTAGATGAATGTTGTGAACGATGCGCTATGATCACTATTCATCCGGACACCTTAGATCGAGAAGTATCACTGCTTCGCACTGTTAATGAAGAGATGGATCTGAAGTTCGGTGTATACGCCTCTATTGTAAATGCCGGTCACATTCGTAAGGACGATCGGATTTACCTATGATAAATGTCTTATATGTCAGGAATCAAGGTCAAAGACACAAGAAAAGGCTTGCATGATACATATATTAAACTATATCGTATCGCAAGCGAGGTGATAATCATATCCGAAAGAGGAAAGCCTTCAACTAAAAAACGGAGAAAGAGTTCAGCATCGTCCACTTCCACACCTTGGCTCGGATTACCGGTTGCTGTAGAGCTTAAGGATGGCCGTTATTTAGTAGGCACGCTAGAACAATTAAATAGCCAGAATGTAACGATAAAGTCTATAGAGAGTAAGGTAAACCAGCAAATCGTTAAGAAAAAAAGACATACGACAAAAAAACCGAGGTCAAAGAAAGCTCAAATTTCCGGTTTTTTGGGGGCAATTTCGGCATTTCCGTTCGGAGCGTTAACAGGTATGCAAAAAGCATTGAATGCTGCTGCCGCTCTTAATGGGGCTGGGAAGCAGCTTCAACCAGCTGCAGCTCCCAGTGTTAGCGGAGCAGGCGCTGGCGCAACCGCTGCTGCGGTCAGCAATGATACAGGCAGCAATGACGGAGTAAGCATGAACGGCTACAAGCAACCTAGTTTTCTTGAGTTTTTAAATGGTGTCATGCCGCATATGAAGATAGGCTTGGATCTTGTCAAATCAATAACGCCTATCATTGGTATGTTTAAGGGCTGAAGATGTAATCAAATTTCATTCTGAAGGATGACGGAAAAAGCAAACTGCAGCATGATTATTCATTCCGATTTCAAAGCTATCATTATGATATACAAATGAGTAGCGGAGAGTGGAGGAAATGGATATGAACAGTTACGTAAACGAAATGATGCTGCAGTTTAGAAATGCGGAGCTTAATAAGATAAATAAAGAAGCATGGAAGTTCATTGATTTTAAGAAGTCTGCTGAGAAGATTAAAGATAAAGCTAAGAAAAAGAAAATTCGATAATAGTTATAAATGTGCAGTTTTAATGTCATTTAGCTTCACCCCGTCAGCCCGTCATCGAAGGATGGCGGGTATTGCTGTTGATGGACTAAAGCTGATTGACAGGGGGGAGCCGCAACCCTATAATGTACTGCGGAACACAATAGTAAAGAAAAAGACAGAGAGAGCTTGCCGCATAGAGTTTACTCAGGACTAGGAGGAAGATTGTTTGGAGAAAGGTTTAGATAAGTCAAAAAAAGTGTATGCGATGCAGCTCGCTACCGTGTTTATAGGCTTTATCGTTTTTGGTTTTTCGGAAAATATTAAAGGGCCTGCAATACCGCGCATTCAATTCGATTTCATGCTGAATGAATCGCAGCTAGGCACATTATTATCGCTTAACTCGCTTGGCTATTTGCTTGCTTGCAGCTTTACCGCATATATAACGCGTATATGGGGAATTAAAGCGGTTAGTGTTGCTGCCTTTGGCACTATGATTTTATCGGGTATTCTCATTTTCTTATCCCGCAGCTATGGCCTTTTTGCATCGTCATACTTTCTTATGTACATAGGAAATGGAATGTTGGAAATTGCTTTAGCCATTCTAGGGGCACGTATCTTTGTAAAAAACACGGGAACGATGTTGAATTTATCTCATGCCTTTTATGGGATTAGCTCTATATTCGCTCCATTGATCGCTACGGGTTTAATGACGGTGAGCGTGTTCGGTCATACGATTGATTGGCGAGGGATGTATTTATTGATGCTGGGCTTGTCTATTATACCGATCTTTTTTGCATTAGGAAGTACATTTCCAGGTGATGATCTTAAGAAGGAGGATCGTACATCGCTAAAAACACTCATGCGCGACCCAGCGTTATGGCTGATCGTTATGATTCTTACATTTGGCGTAGTCTCCGAACTGGCAGTAGGAGGATGGCTTGTCAATTATGTGGAGAAAATTTATGGTTGGGATCCACTTGCAGCTTCAGGATTGCTGTCGTCCTTCTTTCTATGCTTTACGCTTGGCAGACTGCTGCTCGGTCCTGTTACCGACAAAATTGGATTCAGTCTTTCACTCATCATTTTCTCAGCGTCATCGGCCATATGTACATTCGCGGCCATTGTTAGCGGTGAGTCAGCTGCGTTCTTGTTCGCTGGAGCCGGAATCGGTATTGCCATGATCTATCCGACTGTGATGGCATTCGTAGCAAAACGATATCCGAATGGGAGCGATACTGCGATTACATTTACCGTCACCATAATGGGTCTGGGCAGCGTTGCTGGCAATTACTTAATTGGAGCTGTTATCGAAACCGTTAAGAAATTCTACGGTGCTGATACACAATTGGGTCTCATACGCGGACTACAAGCTGGTTATGGATTTATTGGTTTATGCGCTGTCTTATCCGCTATATCAGGTATTTTTCTATTTGTATATTTAAAAAGACGAAAAGAGCTTGTTTAATGAATAATATCATTATTTGATAGCATTAATTATTCTGGTGCTTTTAAAATGAAATGGATTTTGATATGATATAGAACAATAATTAAACGCGATGATGAGAAGAGTAAAGGAAATGATGCGCTTGCACAGAGAGCTCCGGCAGCTGAAAAGGAGCCAAGCGCTATTCCTTGAAACAAGCCTCTGAGCAGCATGCTGGATCGATCCATTGGAGATAGCATGACGGGAGCTCCCGTTACAGAGCTAGAGTATAACCATTGCTTGCAATGCCGTACTTGAAGAGGTTAATATGGCGACATATTAATGAAGCTGGGGTGGCACCGCGACAACTTCGTCCCCAAGACAATAGTCTTGGAGGTGAAGTTTTTTTGTTTTTCTGTAATACCCCAATAAAGCTCATTAGGAGGAGTCGCCTATGAAAAAAGAGATGGAAGATAAACATTTTAACGATAATTTTATGTTTAGGATAATAAATGAGGAACTCGCCGTTCATCCATTCGGACGTGACATGTGTACGCGGTTTCCGCCTGAGCCTAATGGTTATCTTCATATTGGCAGTGTTTACGCTATTAACACTAATTTTGAAGTAGCTCAGAATTATAACGGGAAATTTCATCTGCGCTTTGACGATACAAATCCTTTGAAAGAGGATCAGAAATATGTAAACGCCATAATCGAGGATATGAAATGGCTAGGGTATGATCCTGGCATTCATATTTACTATGGGTCGGATTATTCCGAAGCCATTTATAATGCCGCAGTTACTTTGATTCAGAAGGGGAAAGCGTACGTATGCGAGTTATCCCCCGATGAGGTTGCCGGGTACCGAGGCACATTAACCGAACCAGGAAGAAACAGTCCGTATCGAGATCGATCGATTGATGAAAATTTGGAGCTGTTTGAGCTGATGAAAAATGGTGCTTTTAGCGCTTCATCTAAGGTTCTTCGCGCGAAAATAGATATGAGCTCGCCTAATATGAATATGCGTGATCCTGTCATTTATCGCATTATACATGCAGAGCATTACCGAACGGGTAAAGACTGGTGTATTTATCCCTTGTATGATTTTGCTCATCCGATACAGGATGCGATCGAAGGGATTACCTATTCCTTATGTTCAATAGAATTTAAGGACCATCGTCCTTTATATGAATGGGTGTTAAAGGAGCTTAATATTGTTGAACCGCCTAGGCAAAGAGAATTCGGCCGTTTAAACTTAACAGGTGTTGTGACAAGCAAACGTTTTTTGCGTCAGTTGGTTGAAGGAGGCTATGTGTATGGCTGGGATGATCCGAGACTCCCAACGGTGCGAGGTCTTAGGCGTAGAGGGTTCACTCCAGAGAGCATACGCAGCTTTATAGAGCAAATCGGCAGCATTCGAACGCATAGCACGATAGATATATCCTTAATGGAGCATTGTCTTAGACAGCAATTAAAGGAGACTGCGATAAGCTATATGGCTGTAATGCAGCCCTTAAAGGTTGTGATAGTTAACTATCCGGAGAACGAATCGGAGCTGCTGCCAATTGAAAACAATAGTGAAAATGAGAAGTTAGGAAAAAGAGAAGTACCATTCTCCAAAACGATCTATATCGAGCGCGAGGATTTCATGGAGCAACCTGCAAAGGGGTACCATCGATTAGTAGCGGGAGGCGAGGTGCGGCTGAAGGGCGCCTATTTCATCCGCTGCGAAGAAGTCATTAAGGATGCTGATACTGGAGAGATTATCGAGCTTAGATGCTCTTACGATCCGGCTACGAGGAGCGGAAACGGCTTTACGGGCCGCAAAGTCAAAGGCACCATTCATTGGGTTTCAGCTGCGCATGCTGTTGACGCAGAAGTCCATCTATATGACAAACTGCTGATTGATAATCATTCGTCAACAGAAGAAAGCGCGGATTGGTCCGACAAGATTAATCCCAATTCGCTGATCATACAAAGAGATGTTAAGATCGAAGCTTACATTCTAAATATGGAGACGAATAAAAAGCTTCAATTTTTCCGTCATGGATATTTTTGCGTTGACACGAAGTTTACAACTGACGATCGGTTAGTGTTTAATCGTATTGTGCCGTTAAAGGATTCCTGGCATAAGAATCTGTAAACCTTTAGTATTTAGGCGGGACTAGGTTAAATCCAAACATATGTTTACATAATAAATATTATGTGGAGTTTAACTTAGTTCCTGTCGATATAGGTGAGTGATCTAGTATAAATTTATACAAAATTACCATTTTACTTAGAAAGTGGTCAACATTTTACATGCAATAGCAGTGTTCATCATTGCAGGGATAGCTGAAATCGGGGGAGGCTACATGATTTGGCTATGGCTCAGAGAGGGCAAACCTTATTACTGGGGAATAGTGTTTATCGTGTTATCCGTTCTGTGGGGATGGGGTATTGATAAAAAAACACCTGATTTATATGATTGGCTCGGTGCTGGCATATGTATTGTTGGCGTTTCCGTTATGCTGTTTGCCCCTCGTCAATAGAACCTGCACAAAGAAACAACTAACCAATTAACCTGAATGAAGGTAGTTGGTTAGTTGTTTCTTGTTAATTAATAATCAACAGCCATACATAGAGACTGGTCAAAGTAATAAACAGTACAGGAACCGTTAATACGATTCCAATTTTGAAATAATAGCCCCAGCCGATTTTGACGTCTTTGCTAGACAGAACATGGAGCCAAAGCAGGGTAGCTAACGAGCCGATCGGCGTTATTTTGGGACCTAAATCTGATCCGATGACATTAGCGTAAATGAAGGCCTCACGTACAATACCCGTAGTATGAGTACCTTGAATAGCCAGTGCGTCAATCATTACCGTAGGCAAATTATTCATAATAGAAGAAAGAATAGCAGCGATAAACCCTGCACCAATCGTGGCCGAAAATAAACCTTGTTCCGCTAGCCATTCAAACACGATGCCGAGCTGATCTGTCAAGCCGACATTACGCAAGCCATAAACAACTACATACATGCCAATCGAGAAAACTACGATGGACCATGGAGCCCCTTTAACCAGCTTCCAAGTCTGAATTTCATTGCTTTGTCTTGCAAGCAAGAGGAAGACTATCGCAGCAATTCCGGCCACGAGCGAAACGGGAATGCTGATGAGCTCACTCGTCATATAAGCAATAAGAAGCACCGCTAAAACAATCCATGAAATGCGGAATAGCCGAATATCTTTAATCGCTTCGCTCGGCTTCTTAAGCTGGTTAAGATCATAATGCTTGGGAATGCTCTTTCTAAACATCAGGTATAGTACGAGCAGGCTAGAGGCAATAGCAAATAATGCTGGGATGATCATCCGACCTGCATATTCCATAAAGCCAATGCCAAAATAATCAGCAGATACAATGTTAACCAAATTGCTAATCACAAGCGGGAGAGAAGCTGTATCTGATATGAAGCCGCTGGCCATAATAAAAGGCAAAACTAAACGTTGATCAAATTTAAGAGCTCGAACCATAGCCAGCACTATAGGCGTAAGAATGAGTGCTGCTCCATCATTCGCAAAAAAGACTGCAACTACAGCGCCGAGCAAAATGACGTACACGAACATGAGCGTACCATTTCCTTTGGCCAATCGGGCCATATGCAAAGCCGCCCATTCAAAATAACCAATTCTATCTAATATTAATGAAATAAAAATAATAGCAACAAAAGTTAAAGTAGCATTCCAGACGATGCTTGTAACATCAACAACATCTTGAAAGTTAACAACACCAAAAAGCAGTGCCAGCAAAGCGCCTCCTGCAGCAGGCCATCCAATATTAAGACCTTTAGGCTGCCATATAACGAGGACTAATGTAGCAATAAAGATGAGTGCGGCGATAATTAACATATGTCCTCCCAGTTCAGCTGCAGCTTGATGATTTGATAGATACGATAGAATTAATATTTTCACAACGTCTATCATATTACCGCTCGTTCGTATTAGCAATGACTAATTTGAGGTCATTTTCAAAATATTAGCTTTTGTCTTTGGAAAGACTTTGACAATAAGGAAGATTGAACATAATATAATAATCAAACAACTATTTGATTGAGGTGATCGTATGCATACTTCAGATATTCCAGGTATTCCAGATACTTGTGAGATTTACTGTTTTGATGAACAAAAGGTTAATCGCGTTAAAGATAAACTAAGCGAATATGATTTCCAAGATATGGCTCAGGTGTTCAAGGTGCTTGCTGATCATACGCGTTTAAAGGTGGCCTATGCACTATGTGAAGAAGACGAGCTATGTGTATGCGATGCCGCTAACATAATTGGCTCTACTATGGCAACAGCATCTCATCACTTAAGGCAGATGCGTAATATGGGGATTGCAAAGTATCGGAAAGAAGGGAAGCTTGTATTCTATTCATTAAAGGATGATCAGCTTATCCAAATCATAAGGCTTGCCACTCAACATCAGAAGGAGGCTGTCCGTATTGAATGAGAAGGTTGAATTGCTGAATCATAAGCAAGTATTTCGAGTCGAAGGAATGACATGCGCTAACTGCGCCGGGAAATTCGAAAATAATGTTAAGCAGCTTCCTGGCGTTCAGGATGCAAAAGTTAATTTCGGTGCATCCAAAATTGCTGTATATGGAGACACAACACTAAATGAACTTGAGAAAGCTGGCGCTTTTGAGAAGCTGAAAATTACGCCGGACATAAGGGATAACAAAAAGGAAGAACAGAAGGTTGAAGCAAAAGAATCATTCTATCAAAGGCATAATACATTATTGTTCGCTGTATTATTGATCGTATTTGGCTACGCTTCTATGTTCTTATATGGCGAGCACAATATGATCACATCATTACTGTTTGCAGCCGCGATCGTGATCGGTGGGCATTCACTTTTTATAACGGGGCTTCGGAACCTCATCAAGCTTGACTTCGATATGCGTACGCTTATGACTGTAGCTATTATCGGTGCAGCCATCATTGGGGAATGGGCTGAAGGCGCGATCGTCGTTATTCTCTTTGCGATTAGTGAAGCTTTAGAACGATTCACCATGGACCGAGCAAGACAATCGATCCGCTCCTTAATGAATATCGCGCCGAAAGAAGCGCTTGTTAGACGAAACGGGATGGAATCGATGATTCATGTTGATGACATCGTCGTTGGGGATAGAATGATCGTAAGGCCTGGGCAGAAGATTGCAATGGATGGTATTGTCATCAGCGGCATATCTGCTGTCAATCAGGCGGCTATTACCGGAGAGTCCGTTCCAGTTGGCAAGTCGAAGGATGATGAAGTGTTCGCAGGAACCTTGAATGAAGAGGGCTTGCTTGAGGTTAAGGTAACGAAGCTGGTCGATGATACAACGATTGCGAAAATCATTCATTTAGTAGAAGAAGCACAGGGCGAGCGAGCGCCTGCACAAGCTTTCGTCGATAAGTTCGCCAAGTACTATACGCCATTCATTATGGTCATAGCCGCTTTAGTCGCTGTCCTGCCGCCGCTTTTCTTTGATGGCAGCTGGGCTGCATGGATTTATCAAGGTCTATCGGTCTTAGTTGTAGGCTGTCCTTGCGCACTCGTTATTTCGACTCCAATATCGATTGTCTCGGCAATCGGGAATGCTGCAAAGCACGGTGTACTAATCAAGGGCGGCATTTACTTGGAAGAAATGGGAGCTCTAAGAGCGATTGCTTTCGACAAAACCGGCACCTTAACTAAAGGAGTTCCCACCGTAACAGACTATAAAGTGTTCCAGCCAAGCTTGGATGAGCGTGAGCTGCTGTCGATTATCGCCGCATTAGAGCATCGGTCACAGCATCCACTTGCAGCGGCAATTAAACAAAAAGCAAAGGAGGAGTTAGTTTCCTATGTAACAGTAGAGGTCGAAGATTTTAATTCAATAACCGGCAAAGGGATAAAGGGCGCTGTAAAAGGCGTTGTTTATTACACAGGCAGTCCAAAGCTGTTCGAAGAATTGCCGCATATTCGATATACCGATGAACAGAAACAGTGGATTCATAAGCTTCAAAACGAAGGCAAGACTGTCATGACAGTTGGTACTGATCATGAGATTCTCGCAGTAATTGCCGTGACAGATGAGGTGCGTGAGTCTAGCAAGGATATTATAATGAAGCTGCATCAGCTCGGCATTAAGAAAACAATTATGCTGACTGGCGATAATCTCGGAACTGCAAAAGCAATTGCATCACAAGCAGGCGTATCGGAAATGCATGCCGAATTGCTGCCTCAGCACAAACTGGACTGTATTAAACAATTAAAAGCAGATTACGGTAAAACAGCAATGGTTGGTGATGGAGTTAACGATGCTCCAGCGCTGGCCGCTGCAAGTGTAGGAATCGCAATGGGCGGAGCTGGAACGGATACCGCGCTTGAAACGGCTGATGTCGCCTTAATGGGTGATGATTTACACAAGCTTCCATTCACGATCAAACTAAGTCGTAAAGCATTACGAATAATCAAGCAAAATATAACTTTTTCATTAGCCATTAAACTAATTGCCTTGCTGCTAGTCATTCCTGGCTGGTTAACGCTTTGGATTGCGATCCTTGCCGACATGGGAGCGACGCTGCTCGTCGCTTTGAATAGTATGAGATTGATGCGTGTAAAAGAATAACGATACTTAGATAGAGCAACATGCATAAAAATCAAAAAAAATACCAGCCTATACATGTACGGAACATGAATAGGCTGGTGATTTTATTCCATGCGGGTCATAAATAAAATAATGCTCCTGGTTCTTATCTTCGTATTAATGATAAGTATGGCCTTGGGCTGTCAAAGTAAAGATACGAAGCCGAAGGAGCAAGATTTAGTCAAAGTAAAATCTAGTATTGGCAATAGTAACAAGAAAGTCATTATGTTTGTCGTTGATTCATTAATGAGCCAAGCTATCGATCAAGGCATTAAAGATAATGAACTTTCTGCTATAAAATATTTGATTGAGCATGGACAATACTCAAAAGATGTAGTGAGTTCATTTCCTACGATGTCGGTGACGATTGACAGTTCTTTGCTCACTGGCGCCTATCCGGATGCTCATCATGTACCTGGCTTGACATGGTATTCAACGAAAGACAAGAAAATAATAAATTATGGAACCGGGCCTATGGAGATCTTCAGGCATGGAGTTAATCCCGTACTAGTTGATGCATTAGTTCATTTGAACGGAAGCCACATGAACGAAAAGCTTCCTACCCTATTTGAAGACTTGGCTCAGAGCGGATTAAAATCCGGGAGTATTAACGGATTGATCTATCGAGGAAACGTTGATCACACGTTAATAATACCTCCATGGATACATGGTCCAACCGTCTTACCGAAAGAGATTACAGTTAAGGGCCCCGACTACTTGGCGCTAGGTTCATTATCCAATCCGCTCAAAGAGCTTAAAGAGATGCCCGACGGATTAATGAACCGAATGGGTTTAAATAATCGGTTTTCTGTAGCAACGGTCAATTATTTAATAAAAAAGAATAAGCTGCCAGATTTCTTATATGTCTATCTGCCTGATCTTGATCAAGAAATACATAAGAAGGGTCCAGCGAAGCTAGAGAGCATCAAGAAGCTCGATAATCAGATTCAATCGATTCTGGAAAGCTTTGGTTCCCCAGCTGAAGCGCTTAACAAAGCGATATTTATTATCGTTGGAGACAGCGGCATGACCCAGCTGTTGCCTGAAGAAGAAAATCCCGTTATTGATTTGCCAGCCTTTTTCAAAAACTACAGGGTATTTCGACACGGAGAATCGATAACAGAACAGACAGATATCGTGCTCGCGGTCAATGAAACGATGGCTTATGTATATAGCCTTAAAGAGCATAGGCTGCAAGACATTGCGCTATTATTACGATCTGATCCTCGCATCGATATTATTGCATGGAAGGAAAAAAACAATTGGATCAACGTTCTGCAAGGCGGAACCTCCAAGGAGCTCCGATTTAAAACCGATGGCAAGCTAACCGATCTTTATAAGCAAAAGTGGACTATTGAGCAACAGGCAGAAGTGTTGGATCTAAAAATAAATAATCAACAGCGCACTTTGGCCTATGGTCAGTACCCAGATGTATTGCGGCGGTTATCCGGAGCTTTACATTCTCACCCTGGCCAATATTTGATTGTAACCGCAAAACCCGGTTATGAACTGGCGGACAAAAGCTCGCCGACACATGAAGGGGGAGGAGGCCATGGCTCGCTTGGAAAAACCGAGTCGCTCATCCCCCTTATTATTAGCGGAACAAATGAAAAACCTCAATATTTGCGCATTATTGATTTAAAGCCTTTTCTGCTTAAGCTTCTGACAAAGTGAGCTATGAACAGGATAGTGAAAACTGTTTAACAACATGGAGGGTCATGTATGAGAAATGAACCTATTGCTCAATCACATAAGGCAATTGCGCAGAGAAATATATGGTCTGGCATTTTAGCAGGACTTGGGGCAGTTGCCTTTATAGATGAAGTTGTATTTCATCAGCTATTGCATTGGCATCATTTCTACGATCGATCAACTACATCTGTTGGACTTGTATCCGATGGTCTGTTTCATGCTTTTAGTTGGTTCGCGACGATTATCAGTATGTTTATGGTGTCCGAGCTTCGTCGGCAGTATATATTCTCTCTTCGTATATGGGTTGGCGGTTTATTAATTGGGGGCGGGGGCTTCCAGCTCTATGATGGGGTAATACAACATAAACTTTTAAGAATTCACCAAATTCGCTATGTGAGCAATGTGTATATATATGATTGGGTTTGGAATACCTTGGCTGTCATCATGATTGTTGTCGGTCTTGGCTTCGTTATGAACAAGGCTGCAAAAAGAGATATTTCTCAATGAACATAGCCGTGATTTATCTACTTGCAGTATTTACCATATTGACTAGCTCAGTTTATATAGGTATGGTTGTCAAAACAAATTCATATCGCAAGAAATGGTCGAATTACAAAACTGCTAGTTGGATTACTGCCATTGTACTAGCAGCATTAGCTGTACTCATTTCCCATAAATACCACATGAGCTTCGTGTCTCATATGCTAGTCCATTTATTACTTGGGATGCTAATACCATTGCTGATGGTATTGGCGTCTCCAATTACGCTTGTGCTGAGAACATTAAACACGACGCATGCCAGACGATTAACTCGCCTATTGAACACCGAAATTTTAAGATTGCTCTTGAATCCTGTTTTTACAGCTATCCTTAATGTAGGCGGACTATGGTTGCTTTACACCACAAATTTATTTAATGTCATTAACGAACATTCATTTTGGAACGCAGCTATGCATTTTCATTTGCTAACATCAGGCTTTTTGTTTACTGCTTCTATCATATATCGGGACCCCGTGCGGCATCAGCACTCTTTTTTACTACGCGCAGCAGCTTTAGTTGCCGCTTTAGCTGGACATGATATATTGTCTAAGTATATTTATGCGTATCCCCCAGCAGGCATACCCTCTACAGAGGCGGAGTTCGGAGGGATGATGATGTATTATGGCGGAGGCTTGATTGATATCATTTTGATTTATTTGCTGTGCGCCCAGAGCTATCGAGTACAATTTAACAGTAAAAGAAGGAAGTATGTGTGATTCGTTTTTTGACCGCAGCACGATTCATATTGTGTATGCGGTTTTTCTTTTTGTGTATATTAGAATATCGGATTGCATAGTCGAATAGGATGATACATACAGAGGTTGTCTAACGAATAATGATTGTGAAAATGATGCACGGAGGGAGGAGTTTTGAATTGAAACAAGCAGAAGCAATGATTGCGATCTTAGGAATCGGTACTGCTGTGCCAGATCATCAGCTTGATCAAGCTGACACAGCGCAGAGGATAGCCCAAGCATTAACGGAATATCCAGACTCCGCACGTTGGGCCAAAAGATTGTTCAAGCAATGCGGCGTCGAAAGCCGTTACACCTGTGAACCAAATTTGCTTGAGTCAGCCGATCAATGCCGTTATTTCACTCATACGGACAAGGAACTTGTTCCTTCTACTGCCGAACGGATGAAAACCTATAAGCGAGAGTCCGTCCCGTTAGGGTTGAAGGCTGCACGAGAAGCTTTAAAAGATGGACAAGCTGAACCTTCAGAAATTACGCACCTGATTACGGTCAGCTGTACAGGTCAATTTTTGCCAGGCATGGACACGGAATTGGTACGAGGACTGGGACTTCAGCCGACTGTCAATCGGATACCTCTCAACTTTCTAGGCTGCGCTGCCGGTCTTAAGGCTGTTTGCCTCGCGAAGGAGCTGGCTTTGCAGGATGCTGGCGTTAAAGTATTGGTCGTATGTGTAGAGCTGTGTACGCTGCATATCCAGCCCTCAAGCGATCGTGAAGCTTTGTTCGGCGCTTCGTTCTTTGGTGACGGAGCATCCGCTTGCATAATCGGCAATGCTGCTGAGCACCTTGGAACGGGGATATTCCATTTAGGTAACTATCAATCCGTTTTATTACAGGGTGGCGCTTCTGAAATGGTGTGGGAGGTAGGGAATCTCGGCTTTGACTTGTTTTTATCAACGAACATCCCTAAATTGATTGGCGAATTTGTTCCCGAGCAAGTGGAACGGCTGATTGAGGGCGGCGAAATGCCTGAGCTATGGGCCATACATCCAGGAGGCAAAGGAATCATCGACAAATTGGCGGATGTGTATGCGCTAACGGAAGAGCAGACAAGCCCAAGCCGCAGCGTTCTTAAACAGTACGGGAATATGTCTTCGGCGACGATACTGTTTGTACTGGCTGAGATGAGGCTGCAGCAGGAAAGCCGTATGAGGGGACCAGCGAATGGCATAGCGCTGGCATTTGGTCCGGGGCTTACATGTGAAATGCTCCAAATCAGTTATGTCCCTCAACTCCAGACTGAACTTCAACTGCTAGATGAAACCTATGTTTAGAAGACTAAGAGAACGAGCCGAAGAACAAGAATTGATGGATGACTTCACGATGGGAGGAAAGGAGCTTCGGATCGCCTTGCGGCAGCTTCGATTGCTTAATCGAATCTTTGGAGCGGCTGCGCCTACTCTTTACGGCGTTCAGCGGATGTGGAAATTAGCAGGGAAACCAGTCCGCTTCTCCATTCTTGATATTGGGGCAGGCTCCGGCGACGTGAATCGTCACCTGCTGAGATGGGCAAGCGTTAACGAAATTGAGTTGCAAATTACATTAGCCGATATAACTGACGAGGCCTGCGAAGAAGCAAGACAGCTTTATCACGATGAGCCTCGAATAAAAGTCATACAATGTGATATGTTTGAGCTTCCTCAGGAGAGCGCGGATATTGTAACAGGGACCCAGTTTCTTCATCATTTTGCTGAGGATGAGCTTCCTGCTGTTGTAGCATGCATGCAGCGCGCTTCGAGAATAGGCGTCGTTATTAATGATATCCATAGGCATTGGATAGCTTGGGCTGCGGTATGGATGACAACACGCCTTATTTCGAATAATCGTTACTTAATAAATGACGGGCCATTATCGGTCGCTAAAGGATTTCGTGCCGAGGACTGGGTTAAGCTAAGAAATGCGCTGGGCGAACCGGAGATGTTCTTTTCCTGGAGACCCTTGTTTCGCTATGTAGTCATCATTCGGAATAATTGCAATCATGACATTCAACGGGAGGTATAGACATGCACACGGTTCATGATGTCGCGATAATAGGAGCAGGAATAGCTGGAACTGCTATGGCAAAATCTCTTGCAGACAAGGGCTGGAATACCGTTCTGTTCGAGCGCAAAGCATTTCCGCGACATAAAGTGTGCGGTGAATTTCTATCACCCGAATCTAGGAGCATGCTGAATGCTCTTGGTGTGAGTGAACTAATTGAAACCTTGCAGCCTAACTTCATGGATCGGACACGCTTGGTTTTCAGTCATGGTGACAGCCTGGTGCTGCCGCTTCCCGGTACTGCATTAGGCATAAGCCGTTATGCGCTGGATACCGTCCTTTTAAGCGCAGCTCGCGCTGCGGGTGCCGAAGTTCACACCGAGACGACTGTTAAAAACATAACCGCTCAAGGAAAAGGCTACCTAATTGAGACTCAGGGGAAGCATTCAGCAGCCTCATTCGAAGTTCGCACAGTTATTGCTGCATGGGGCACGAACGGTCATATAGGCTTGAACGGCAGCAGTACGAATCGTCCGGTGCAATCTAACCGAAAAAGTAAGCAGCATACCTATATAGGCATCAAATCGCATTTTACAGGGATACCGATGGAACCTGCAGTTGAGCTGTATTTTTTGAATGGCGGATATGTAGGCATTTCCAGCGTCGAAGACGGAAGGGTCAATGTAGCCGCATTGCTGAAACAGCATGCGTTCCAGACTAAACCTAAATCGATTATGGGATGGATTGAGGCAGCTTGCAGCAGAAATGACAAGCTGAAGGATAAGCTCGCAAAAGGCGTACCGGTTGAAGGTACTCAGGCAGCAGTTGCTCCAGTCGATCTTAGCCGCAAGCCGCTTGCATGGGATCGATTCCCGCAAGCTGGTGACGCAGCGCTGATGATCCCGCCTCTCTGCGGAGACGGAATGTCGATGGCGCTGCGTTCAGCAGAACTGAACGCTAAGTTGGCCGATCGCTTTTTAAAGAATGAAATTTCGCTCTCGGATTGGAAAGTTGAGTATTCTCGTTCCATTAATCAGCAGTTCAAAGGGCCACTGCAGTGGGGCCGTACGGTTCAGTGGATCATTAGTAAGCCTCATCTCGCACGGTTGCTTCCGTTTGCTGCACGTATGACGCCAAAGCTTGCGTATGAACTCGTTCAAGCGACAAGATTGAAGGAGAGAGAGTCCTAATAGGTAAATGGCAATAATCCCCTTGCGGTGTACTGTAATGCAAGAGTTCTCATTATGATGACTCCTGATTACGGACGAAGGGGATTATTTGCATTGAACTGCTATATTGGCTCAATCGTCATGGGCGTATCGTTACTCTTGTTCCAACCGGAACGAGGGATGACAGCTCTAGAACATCAGCGTTGTACATCCTTATACAGCCGTGAGATACTTCCCGTCCAATGGAAGATGGATCATTAGTTCCATGAATACCGTATGAAGGCTTTGACAGTCCCATCCATAAAGCGCCGAACGGTCCGCCGGGATTTGTTTGTTTATTAATAATTTTGAATTCGCCAGTAGGTGTCCGTGTTACCATCTTGCCTATGCCAACGGGAAATCCTCGTGTCACCGTATTGCCATCTAACAAGTAGAGCTGTCTATCGGATAAATCAACTATTATTCTATAATTTGGCATCTGCATCAGCCTCCTCTACATAGGTATGAGAGCAACGCTGCTGATGTTTGGGTTGTTGTTCGATAATTCAGTCACAGCAATTATTTTGCAAGAGCACGTCCAAGATGTCACAAAAAATATCCCTTCTTCGTTATAAGAAGCAAATACAAAAAGAGGAGAGGATTTCATGTCAGAACTCACTTGTGTCGTCATTGGCGGGGGATTCGCGGGTATACATGCTGTTAAATCAATTTGGAAAAGCTTAAGGCAACTAAAGGATGACCGCAAGCTGCGGCTTATCCTTCTAGACAAGCAGCCCCATCATGTGCGGAAGGTGCTTCTATTTCGCTCAGCAATCGACATTAAACCGATTACAATACCTTGGGAGAAAATATTGCCTGAAGGTATACAGGTTAGACAAGGATCGCTATACAAGATGGATGACGAAAATAAATGTGTAACCTATCGAGATGCTGAAGGCCAAGAACAGCATATAGCGTATGACATACTTGTTATCGCTGCAGGCAGCGTCGTCCGGACACCGGAGGCAGATCAAGGCGGTATAGCGTTAACGGATTTGAAATCGGCGGAATGCATACGCATCCAATGGAAGAACAATTTGCAGCTAGCCTTAACAGAGTCTAATGTAACGGAAAAAGAGCGGCTCATGTCGGCAGCGATTGTCGGGGCAGGTATTACAGGCATTGAAACAGCTTCGGAGCTGGCTTTTGCTATTCGATCAGAAGCGGCAGCTATCGGACTTGATCCGGCAGCTGTGAAAGTCCATCTTCTAAATAAGCATCATCGACTATTCAACGAAGGCCCGGCAAAAGTCAGCCATGCGCTTGAACGTTTATTGATGAAAAACGGTATTACCGTCCATCATCGATGCGAGGCTGTCCGCGAGGAGCAAGGCAGGCTTCTAACTTCTGAAGGCGCAACAATAAACGTTGGCTTAACCGTATGGACTTTGGGATTAATACCAAATTCAGAATTGGGCAGTCTGAACTTGCCGTTAAGAAATGACGGGAAAATTCAAGTAGATGAATGTTATCGTGTAAGAGGTATGGATAGCGTGTACAGTATTGGCGACTGCGCGCATATCGTCGAACCGATAACCGGGAAGGCAGACGGCATGACTTGTAAGGAAGCGATTCCTCAAGGTCAGCGCTTGGGCTCGATTATTTACGCTGACTTAACAGGAATTAAAGCCCCGACTCATAAAGGGGTAATGGAATTTTATAATATTGGGTTGGGACCAGAAAATGGATTAATGTGGACGCGGAAGTGGGGGCTTGATATGATCATAACAGGAAAGCTGGCTTATAAAATGAAGGCATACCTATGGGATGTCTCCAGTATGCTGCGAGGATAACTTGTCGAGAGGCGTTAGAGGAGAATGAGTTGACATGATTGAGCTGTATCAGCAATATAAAAGTTTATTGTTTCGCTTAGCTTATCAATTAACCGGTTCGGCTTGTGATGCTGAGGATGCAGTCCAAGACGTGTTCATTAAAGCGCAACATATTGATCCGGAACGTTTAAAGCAGCAGCCAAAAGCATATTTGTGCAAAATGATGACCAACCATTGTATTGATCTGCTCAGATCCGCAAAAAAACGCCGCGAGCTTTATTTCGGTCCTTGGCTGCCCGAACCAGTTTCAACTGAGAATGACAGCTTCGAAACTGTCATTCGCAACGACCTGCTCTCCTATGCCATAATTGCCCTGTTGGAGCGGTTAACCCCAACAGAACGCGCTGTATTCGTCCTTAGAGAAGCGCTATGCTTTGATTATCCTGCTATTGCCGAATTAACGGGTAAGAGTGAAGCGAACTGCCGAAAGATGATGAGCAGAGCAAGAGGGAAAATGGGTATTACTGAGGAAGATTTGAGCGAATCGGAATCCATTGATGAACAATGGATTCAAAGCTTTCTTTTCGCGCTTTCGGAAGGCAAAGTTGATACGGTGCTTCATTTGCTCGCAGATGATGCTGTACTTACTTCTGATGGAGGAGGTAAAGTGTTGGCTGCTGCCCATCCGATCCAATCGAGCAAAGCAGTAGCTCGATTCTTGCTAGGCATCATTCGTTCCGCGCAGCAAGAGGGCAATGCTGAATTCGGGGTCAAGGTGGAGCCTGCAGTGATTAATGGTCAAACGGGCATTGTTTTCCGGCAAAATAATAAAGTAAGCGGCGTTGCATTGTTTAGTATGAAAAACAACAGACTTCAAAATATTTACATCATTCGGAATCCCGATAAGCTCAAGCAGCTGAACCATGATTGAAGGAGGTCATCAGATTGCATAACGGGAGCTATAGCTTTAAGCAATCCGAAATGGAGAACATCTGTAACCGATTTGGCATACCGTTTTATAACAAAGCTGCAGCGATAATCGAGACTTACGTCAATAAATGGGCTCTGACCTCCATTGAGCTCATACCTTCGTACTCCTCCAGCTTAGTATTCAAATGCAACGCGGCTCGCTATGGAAGCGCTGTGTTCAAAATAGGCAACACTGCCGGTCAATTATTGACGGAATACAAGACTCTAAAACAATATATTGGCGGACGTTTTTGCCAAGTGTATGAAGTAGATCTGGATGACGGTGTGTTACTCGAGGAATGCATTATTCCTGGAAATGCTTTAAGAGATGAAAGCTCCCTTGAAGCAAGACTTACTGTATTCTGTTCTTTGTACAAGGATTTGCATGAAGCTCCCGCTTCAGAAGAGCTTTACCCAACTTATTCAAGGTGGGTAAGCAGAATAACGGAGTATATGAGCAGGCGGCAGGATTGCAAGGTGTTATACAGCTATATGAAAAAAGCAGAGGTAGTTTGTATGGATATCTCTTCTATGTATACAAGAAAGATGCTGCTGCACGGAGATTTTCATCACGATAATATACGGCTTGGGCATGGAGGAGAATATAAAATAATTGATCCCAAAGGAGTCATTGGTGATCCTGTTTTTGATATACCGCGTTTTATTTTAAATGAATTTGAAGATGCTCTTACGATAGAATTATTTCATAAGATTAACGATACGATAGCCATAATAGAAACCAAGCTTTCTATCCCTAGCAATATAATAAGAAAGTGCTTATATGTGGAAACGGTAATGGGAGCATGCTGGAGCGCAGAGGATGGTGCTGGAGCTGAGAAATATACAGAATTAATCAAACATGCTGCTTTCGCTGAAGCATTAATGAATAACTCTGAGGAAATGGTTTCCTTTTCCAATCCCGATTAGTTGTAAAATTGAAACAATTCAGGTATTCTCAACGTCTACAGCATGAAAGGAGTTGAGGGTAGATGAAGATTAGACAGCTATCTCTATTTATCTTTTTGATATGCGCAACATTGCTTATGACCGCATGCGGGGGCGAAACTAATGTTAAAAACGGCAACCAGCCAGATGGAACAGAACCGCCGGTACAGGAAGAAAATAAGCCGGTTCTCGCTTTAGAGAAGGGTGAAATAGTATCTATAAACAATAATAGCGTTCTAGTGACAGCGTTTGTAGATAAAGGCGACAGTTCCTATGTGAATGCATATTCTTTAAGTTTACATGAAAAAACGGAAATTGTTGATCATAACGGTAAAGCCGTTACAAGCTCAGAGCTTGTTGTAGGTGCGCAGGTTGAGGCATGGTATAGCGGCCCCGTTCAGGAGTCCTTTCCTGCGAGAGCTACTGCAGCGAAGCTGGTACTCTTAACGAATGAACATGATTCAATGAACATCGACAGGTCAGAAGCGGTGCGCATTGCATTGGAAGCGCAGACTGAGCTTAATGGCCCATGGGCCGTGATAAAGGCAGAGCCGGATGCAGCAAAAGATTTTTGGAACGTGGAGCTCGTTCAATTTCAGTATGTGAATCAGCCGGTTAAATTGCGCATAAATGCAAAGACAGGTGCGATAACTCCAGTTCCTAAAGCTGAGAATGATGCTTTTCGTGTCTACACGCCAATGCCTGATGAGGAGCTTGGAAACGAATTTGTCATAGAAGGGGAGGCACGCGTATTCGAGGGTGCTTTCAGTTGGAGCTTGGAGGATGGCCATCACATCTATGCCGAGGGCGAAGCTCTTGCTGAAGCAGGCGCGCCGGAATGGGGACGATTTCAAATTGAAGTCAAATTCGATCATGCCGTGCAATCGAATATGATGCTGGTGCTATATGTGAAAAGTGCGAAAGACGGCACATTTCAGCACACACTCGCTATTCCGCTGAAGGTGCAGGAGCAGCATATTAAAGTCAAAACGATTGAATAATGTACAAAATTAAACGGCAGCCGGTATTTAGGGCTGCCGTTTCTTAAATAGTATTTTATTTCGGGAGCTTATCCTTTATTTGCTTTAAATGATGCTGATCATGCTTTGCAAATATGCTGATGTAACGCTCAATAGTGAATTGTCGTTTCCCAGAACCAATAGTGAAGGCTGCTTCACTTTTAATGCCGTTAATAATCTCAACAAGCTGGAGACGAGTTCGTACAAATTCATCAATTAAGGAATTGATAGTTTCAAATTTATCGATGTACTGAATCGCTTCATTATTATGGAGGTCATGGTCTGGAAATGCGGTGAGTGTTGTATCTTGAGACATGAAAGGTGCATGCTGTTCTAAAATAAACTTGTCCCAGTAATATAAGTGTCCAATAATCTCCCTAATTGACCATTTGCCTGGCGCAATAGGTTCCAGCAATAGATGGTCTTCTATTTCTTTTAACCTCGTTAATTGTTCAATTGTGCTTCTGTAAACCATAATAACATTCATGCCCATCAGCATTCCCGCCTGTCCAAATGAATTTAACGTAATTATAACTATTCATACATAGACTTGTAAAGAACGTATGTTCTTGTTTGTTTTTAAGCGCAAGAGTATAATGTTCAGCGGGCTATCATCTTCTAAGACAACCGCACAGGTCACATCGCCTCTCCGCGAATACAATATGATGTATTCAATAACGGGAAGGAGATGATAACTTTGAACCGTAATGACTACTACAACATGGGCAACGTTGGAAACGTTGGAAATGTAGCGGCGAACATGAATGAAGCTGAATTTTGTCCGGATTGTCCAACGCAGACCATTTACGATCCTCCAATTACCGTATACGAGAACTATTACCACCCACAGCTAGTCAATGTCGTACAAAATATTGAAACGATAAAGCAGCATCATTGTTGCCCTGTCTATAAGCATATTTACACGCATACTGAGAAAAATGTTATGATTTCAAGCTTGAATCGCAGGAAGCATAAAAAAGCATACTCGATTAAACGTTCGAAAAAGTAGTTTGAATGGAAAGATAGGCCGATTCGACGGTGAGCCGTGTCCGCTTCTAAAGTAATTAAAATAGAGAGCAGCCTATTGGCCGCTCTCTATTTTAATATTCCATTTCCGGATCCATAACATGAATCATCACATCATTGTTGCCGTCCTCCAGTAACCGCTCCGGGTATCGTGCTATTCCCTGAACATGGAAGCTTTTCACACCCATTACATCAACGAATACTTTGCCGGTGCCATTTCCAAATTGTTCGTAGGTGTATTTGACGATCTGGCCGTTGATTGTCACAATGACATCCAATACTTGCTCCGATTCGATTGCAATGGCTACCTTCGTCAGTATTTGCCCCGGATTTAGAGACCAAGAGGGGGCTTCAGACAGAATGATGTTTTGATCCGGCTCCAAGTAAAACAAGTTGGAACCAAATCCTGTCGAAGAACCCGGAGACAGATATTGGCCGGATAGAGTTTCCTCAGGCAACACATAGGCGTAATCCTCGCCGACAATCCTCAGCAATCGATTCAAAACGGTGACGATCTCAGCTCGTGTGATCGTTCTGTCCGGATAGAAGAAACCGTTGGCGTCAGGTGTAATGATCCCGAGCTCCGTGAAACGGTACAGAGCGTTGGCCTTCACATAATTCAAATCTCCCGCCCAATCAAGTCCGTCTCCTTCTCGAATTAAGCCAAGCCCTGGCGTCATAAGGGACAGAGCTTTGCTGCTCTTCTCAAATTCGTCGTATGAAGCAAACTGATGCAGGGGAACATCCTTCACCAGAGCGATACGCTTCACCGCCTCTGAAGTCGTCAAATCCTCAAAATCCGTACCTCGCATTTCACTGAACAGGGCGTCTAGCGTCATAAGTACTTCCCAGCGAGTCATTTGCTTCTCCGGTTTGTAGGAATAGCTTTCATCATGGAAATTTTGTATATCCGCCGCATAAATAGGCCATGTCGTACTGTACAGTTCGGCGAACTCTTTGCTGGCCCAGTGGTTGTCCGAAACCCCAGGGATAGCATCGGGCTCTGGGTTGCGGAGCAGAGGGAAGAGGCGATACACCATAACTGTTAACTGAGCTTTGGTTACAGGTTGGCTTGGCCTAAAGGTGCCGTCTGGAAATCCGGTTAGAATACCGCGCTGGTTCAATTCATCAATTGAATCCTTAGCCCAAGTGTACTTGGGGTTGTCGTCCACATCCATGAATCCTGCTTGGGCAGGCGTTACCCAGCCAGCAGACAAAATGATGAAGGCTATGCAAGTCAAAAGCAGCTTTTTCAAAGATGACAAACTCCTTAGTTTTCATGTCTGGATGTGAGTTATGTTTCTCTTGATTCGACAAACTCCAGCAGGAATAGTTTACCAGATTAATAATGAACTCGCATTGAAATATCTGGAAGCAGTTAATGAGTGTGAAAAATTGGATGATGTGTTTACATACATCAATCGACCTAAATCGACAGTTGCTTCCGAATATTTATCTATGTAGATAGACAATTTGGGAGGACTTCGGGAATGAAAAAAGCATCAGTACAAACTTCAAAACGACGAAAAGTATCGTGGAGAAAGATACTGTTCCTATTTGGTCTCCTGTTCTTGCTGCTTAGTGTCTCTAGCTGGATTGGGCTTCGTATGCTGGTAGCGGCTCAGGATGTTACGCAGTTGGATCGTCCATTGCCTGCGCCTACGATTTTGTTTGATGAGAGTGGTCATGAGGCGGTTACGATTTCGCTAAACGAGATTGAACCGATTACTTACGATAAGATTCCTAAACATATGATAGATGCCATCATTGCGGTTGAGGATCGACGCTTTTACGAGCATAAAGGGATGGATGTATGGGGAATCGGTCGGGCAATTATTCAGAACGTGAAGTCGGGTCAAACCGTTCAAGGCGGCAGTACGATTACACAGCAGCTTGCGAAAAATGTTTTTCTCTCTCACGAGAGAACGTGGAAGCGTAAATGGAGCGAAGTGCTTCTTGCGAAAAAAATAGAAGAACGGTACAGCAAGGATGAGATCATAACGATGTACCTCAATCAGATCTATTTTGGCGAAGGAGCTTGGGGAATTAAGCGGGCTGCGGAAGTCTATTACGGGAAGCCTGTCGAACAATTAACGATAGCCGAATCGGCATTGCTGGCGGGTCTGGTTAAAGCACCTTCTGTTCTGACTCCGTACAAACGCCCAGAGCAAGCGGTCGAGCGCCGTAATGTCGTGCTTTCGTTAATGCGGGAGCAAGAACTTATAGATACGCAGCAATACTCAAATGCCATGAAAGAGTCCCTTGCTATTCGTGAATCTAAACCGAACCGCGTAGATTCGATCCTTTACCCTTATTATACGGATCAGGTAATCCGTGAAGCGATAGCCTTGTACGGATTGACCGAAAACGATGTGCTGCATGGAGGACTTCGGATATACACGACACTTAATCCTGAAATACAGAAGTCGGCAGAGCAAATATTCGAGGATGAGGGCCACTTTCCGAAAAGTATGTCCGATGAACTAATTCAAGCTGGTGCGGTCCTGGTCGATCCGCGTAATGGAGGAATTAAGGCTCTAGTCGGCGGCAGGGGAAAACAACCTTTTCGCGGGTATAACCGAGCTGTTCAATTAAGCAGGCAGCCGGGCTCCACGATGAAACCGCTCGCGGTCTATACACCAGCGCTTGAGAATGGCTACCGGCCTGATAGTCGAATCACCGATGAACCGGTCCGATTTGGAAGCTACGAACCGCAAAACGCTGATAACACTTTTCACGGCAAAGTAACTCTATATGAAGCATTAGTTCAATCTTACAATATTCCCGCAGTTAAACTGCTGAATGAGATTGGCATTGATCAAGGGATCGATGCTGTTTCCAGGCTCGGTATCGAGCTTCAAGCTGAGGATCGAACTCTTGGCCTGGCATTGGGAGGCACGAAGACCGGCGTTTCTCCTCTCCAAATGGCTGAAGCGTACGGGGTGTTCGCAAATGACGGCGTCCGTATGAGCAGTCATGCCATTGTTCGCATCGAGTCGGCAGATGGAACAATCCTTGCATCGCGCCGCGAGGAGAAAGAAATTAGAGCAACTACTTCTGAAATAGCTCGAACAATAACGGCTATGCTTCAGGGTGTTGTTGAGAGCGGCTCCGGCAAGTCGGCAGCGATTAAAGGCAGGGATGTCGCAGGGAAAACCGGCACGACACAAATGCCTGGCAGTTCAGTTGGCGCTATGGATAATTGGTTTGTAGGCTATACGCCTCAGCTTGTAGGCGCAGTCTGGCTTGGCTACGACAATCCTGACAGTTCACACTATTTGACCACGACATCCAAGGCGGCTGCAACCGTATTCAGAGAGCTTATGAGCAGCGCTTTAAACGGACAGCCCACAATGCCGTTCCCTGAAGTCAAAGGGATGAACTTCGGCAAGAATGATCAAGCGGTTAAAAACTCTAAGAACAACGATAATCAGGACAAAGAGCGAGATAAAGAGAGAGATAAAGAAGAGAAGAAGCGAAAAAAAGAGAAAGAGAGGGAAGAGAAGAAACGCAAGAAAGAGAGAGAAGAGGAAAGACGGTCTGACGATTGAACATTCTCTCTAACGAGAATATAAGCAGGAAACATCTACTAGCTAGATTTTTATAAAAATCTGATAAGGTAGAGATTAGCCATTTATTAAGAGGTGATGTAAGGTCATGATTAAGAAACACTGCTTGTTCTGTAACGAGATTATCACCATTATTCCAGAAGGCGATTACGATAAATATGTGGGCTGTTCTTGTTCTCCAGACGGATTCTATAGCCTGCTGAGAGACAGTTACGCCTGCATTAATTCGTACCCGTATCAAAAGAAACGCGACTTGTTTCATCTAGTATCGGCTTATATACGCGAGCTAACAGATTGCGATGAAAAGGTCACTCTATCGGTTGGCGATTTAGAAGCTATTGAAAATTCCCCCAATATTCCTGTGACTATTGAAGACAAGGGAACCCGTCTGCTGCAATATCTGTACAGACATTCCGGAGGACCAGAAGATCCAGTTGTCATTCATCCACTTGCCAGCAGCTATAACATTACGTATTCGCCCAATCTACAGGAGCTAGTCTACATCATTGATACGTTGGTAACAAAACAGCTGCTCATCCGAGAAGGCAAGACCTTCAAGCTTACGGAAACAGGATGGAGAGAAGCTGTTGAAAGCGCAGGAGGAAAGAAACTAAAGCCTTGCCTCGCTCTCATCTCGGATGATGAGAAATTGAGAACGGAGTGGCAGGGAAAATTGTTCCCTAAAATGGAGCAGTTCGGTTATATGCCACGCTTGCTTCCTGATGCGAAAACAGGAAAAAGGGATAGAAATTTGTTGGAGCTGGTCTCCAAGAGTAAACTAATTATCGCGGATTTAACCAATCAATCCCCTGAGGTGTATTTTGCGGCGGGTTATGCGCTTGGTTTGAATATTCCAGTGATTTGGACAGTCAACAGCAGCGACGCTGATAACCTTTCCGTACAAATTAAAGATATCCGTCCTATTGTTTGGGATAGAGCTGAAGAGCTGGCCGTTATACTTCAACAGAGATTGGTATAAATATGAAGCAAACAAAAACCCAGAACATCGTGTTGAGCGACGTTCTGGGTTTTTAGATCTTTCGATATCCAATGTTGACAACTTTTCCAATAAGCAGTATCATTTCGTTTGTTTGGAAAAGACCGCTTTTCCATTGAATTAACCTTTCATCTGCTAGCTATCTTAAATACAATTAAGGGGAAGTTTGTTTTGGTTTTTAGTTCTGTCATTTTTTTGTTTTTCTTTTTACCGCTTGTTCTTGCCCTATATTTCGTAGTTCCATTCAAATTTAAAAATATGATTCTATTACTTTTCAGTCTCGTCTTCTATGCATGGGGTGAACCGAGATATGTATTATTGATGATAATATCTATACTAATTAATTATGGGTATGGGATCTGGATTGATAGAGCGGAGCAGAACGAGAAGAAGAGAGTGTCCATACTTACGTTTGCAATCGTTGTTAATATCGGACTTTTGGGCTTTTTCAAATATGCGAATTTCGTAGTCGACAGCATCAATTCCGTTTTACATACGAGTCTTCAGCTGCAGCATGTACCGCTACCTATTGGCATATCTTTTTATACGTTTCACGCGTTAAGTTATTTAATAGATGTATATCGAAAAAAAGAAAATGCGCAGCGGAATCTTTTCAAATTATCACTGTATATTACCTTCTTCCCGCAGCTTGTAGCAGGTCCCATTATTCGCTACAATGCAATCGCAGTGCAGTTAGACAAACGCATTTTCTCATCGGTGCAATTCGCGCAGGGGATTCAACGATTTATTCTAGGCCTGTCCAAAAAAATACTGTTAGCCAACCCCCTCGGGTCAGTTGCAGACACGGTGTTCATGACTTCTACAACCGACCTGTCAACCGGCAGTGCTTGGATTGGTATTATCACTTATACGCTGCAGATCTACTTTGATTTCTCAGGGTACAGTGATATGGCTATCGGTTTAGGAAAAATGTTCGGTTTTGAGTTTGCAGAAAACTTCAATTATCCATATATATCAAGTAGCATATCAGAATTCTGGAGACGCTGGCATATTTCTTTGGGCAGCTGGTTCCGAGATTATGTATATATTCCGCTCGGAGGAAGCCGTGTTGCTCGATGGAAGGTGTATCGCAACTTATTTATTGTATGGATGCTAACGGGATTCTGGCACGGAGCTAGCTGGACTTTCATCGCTTGGGGTCTCTACTATGGATTTCTGATTGCTCTTGAAAAAGCAGGCCTAGAAAAGCTGCTATCCAAGCTCTATCCGATAAACCATGTCATTGTGTTGCTGCTTGTCATGATTGGCTGGGTGTTCTTCCGCGCTGATAACTTTGGCTTCGCAACAGATTTTATTACTGCCATGTTCAATTCCCGAGGGAAAGAACTGATCGATGCTCAAGCGCTATCGTTGCTATATTTGAATTGGTACTATATTATCATTGCAATCATAGTAACTGCACCAATATTCCCGAAGCTGCAGAAGCTGCGATTCAAGCCGTCCATCAGCAGAATCCAAGCTGTTATCTCGTACTTATTCTACTTTTTTTTATTCGCAGAAGTGATCCTGCATCTGATTAATTCAACGTACAACCCTTTCTTGTACTTCAGATTCTAATGATCTCACAGCATAGCTGACAAGGAGTATCCATGTGAAAAAATCTATATCATTCATATACATCATTACATTCCTATCTATTATAGGCGGGTTTTCATTGGTCAGTCTTTTGATGCCAGATAGGAATTTCTCGCCAAGTGAGAACAGAACGTTAAGTACAATGCCAGTTTTCAGAGTCAATTCATTAATATCGCGAACATTCTTCGAAGATATGAATCAATATTTGAATGACCAAATCGTATTTCGTGATGAGATGGTTAAAATCTATCAAAAGCAGCAAAATTCTAAAATATTCAACGCTATGCTGTTCGAGAATATACTTTACGCAAACGCCCCGTTGAGGCCGGAGGACGGGACAGTAATTAAGGACTCACGTATTGTTTCCAAACTACTAATAATTAACAATAAGTGGATTTTTCCTCTTCCTAGCAAAGTCGTTTATACTAAGCATATCGACAAAGCGACTGCCAAATTAAACGAAGCAGTCAAATTCGCAGAGGAACTAGGGACCGAAACATATTTTGTTTTCAACCCGTCGAGAACCAAAGCGTTGATGCATTTGTATCCTACCTATATGCGAACCGAGACCTACTCCGAGTCCAAACATTACTTTTTGTCACAACTTGATGAAAATATTAACGTCGTTAATATTGGGAATAAGTTCGATACGTTTACGAATGCAGAACGAGAAGAAATGTACTTAGAGACCGATCATCATTGGAATATCAAAGGCGCATTCATCGCTTATCAGGAACTGATTACTGAGCTTTCTAATCGATCTCCACTATTTGAGGACGAGCCCTTGTCTTTGAGTGAAATCAATGTATCTCAGTTGACGGATGGCCAATTCGGGGGCAGCTATAATAACCAGATTAACTATGCTATTAATCCGAAGAAAGCAGATCGGACGATTATATACGAGCCAAAAACGCCGTTCAGCTTTGACCATTTCCAAGTAATTAACAAGGACGGTACACAATCCATCACGGACTTTAACGATTTCTACGGGTTCAAAAGAGGCCGCAGTACGTATACATATGGTACTATTTATGGGGGAGACAGACAAAAGATCGCTTATGAAAATAAGCAAGCTAACAATCAATTAAATGTCCTGTTGCTTAAAGATTCGTTCATGAATCCGCTAACGCCTTACTTAGCTCAACATTTCAACAAACTAACCGTGCTCGACAATCGTTATTATTCGGATTTCAGCTTGCGAAATGTTTTAGCGAGTGAACATTATGATCTATTAATCATTGCATTTCACGACGATAACCTGTTCAGCGGGAATTATGATTTTGAGAAAAAAAATCAGATTATAAGCAAGTAAACGAAAAATCCTTTGTATAAATTCGGTAAATAAAATCATAATAATACAGCCTATTTTATTCCAACCGTACAGAGGAGCAGATGAATGTGAAAAACAAAGGGTTGCTGGCGTTGCTTTTAACTTTAACGCTCGCTTTTGGCTTGAATCAAGCAGCATTACCCGTGCAAGCGAAATCAGCCGGCAAGAAGGGATCGATTTGCCTAAGTCAAAAGATGGTGCAGTTGAAAGTGGATATGCAAAAGGTGTGGATCAATCATACGATTTGGACGAGAAGCTATATCGTCAGCGCTGTATCTAACCGTTATGATCAGAAGGCTGTATTAGAAAGGCTTTTGCAGAACCAGCAGGACATTGGTAATGTCATTAAGCCTTATTATGGGGAAGCGGCAGGCAATAAGCTGGCAGAATTACTAAGAGAGCATATTCTGATTGCAGGGAATATATTAGAGGCAGCGAAAGCGGGTAATCAAACGGATCTGAAGAAGCTGGATGCAGACTGGCATAGGAACGCCGATGATATGTCCAAATTTTTAAGCGATGCGAATCCAAATTGGAAGTTTAAAGAGCTGCAAGATATGCTGTATCAGCACCTCCAGTTAATAACGGAAATAATTATGGAATGCCTCAAAGGAAATTGGGAAGCGGACATAGCAGCTACTGACAAAAATGAGATTCATATGATTCATTTAGCAGACATCTTGACGGAAGGTATAGTCAAACAATTCCCTGAAAAGTTTTAAAATGCATCATCGTACTGATGACTGCCGCTTCTTTTCTAGAGAACTAAATAAGAATTAATCAAAAGGATACATAATCTTGTCCAAAGACAAGATCATGTATCCTTTTTCAATTTAGCTAACCTTTCTCAGAACCCAATGTCACTCCTTTGGCGAAATACTTCTGTGCGAAAGGATAGATGATGAGAACAGGGATCATTGATATAAAGATGGTAGCGTTCTTCAATGATTCTGGAGGGAATGATTTTGCGCTATAAACACTCGTTTCTTCGGCATATTGGAAAATGAGCATTTCCCGCAGCACGACTTGCAGCGGATACATGTCTATGTCCTTCAAATAAATCATTGGCAGGAAATAGCTGTTCCAATGACCCATGAAGTAGAACAATCCAATCGAAGCAAGCGCAGGCTTGGAAAGCGGAATCATGATGCTCATCAATATACGCATCTCTGATGCGCCGTCGAGGACAGCTGATTCACGCAATGACTCCGACATATTTTCATAGAAGCTCTTCAGAATTAATAGCTCAAACGTCCAGATGGCATTCGGCAATACGATGGCCCAGATCGAATTAATTAAGCCAAGCTCCTGTACGACGAGATAGGTTGGAATCATGCCACCGTTTAAGAACATCGTGATGACAATGATAATAACGAAAAACTTTCTTCCAAACAAATGAGTGCGAGATAGTGGGTAGGCCGCAATTGCCGTCATAAATAGGTTAATGAATGTGCCAAGTGTAGTATATATGATCGTATTTAAATAAGCGCGAGGGATGCGATCCTCAGAAAGAATATGAATGTACGCATCTAGATTGAATCCGATCGGCCATAGAAAAACTTTCCCTTGTGTGACTGAAGCTGTGTCACTAAACGAGATAGCGACAATATACAGGACGGGATAAATAGTTGAGATGGCGACGCCAAGAAGGATAAGCGTGTTAAATATCGTAAATATCGTAATCCTTTTTTCTCCTACCATAGACTTCTGCCTCCCAACCTTTTGCTTAACAGATTGGCTCCTGCTAACATGACCAATGCAATAATAGCTTCAAATATTCCTACGGCTGATGCATAGCTATAGTTTAATTCCAATAGGCCTTTCCGATAAACGAAGGTTGAGAAGACATCCGCCACTTCATAAGTTAAAGGGTTGTATAAGAGCAATATTTTCTCATAGCCAATTCGGAACATCGATCCTGTCTTGAGAATGAATAGAACAAGCATCGTCGGCAGGATGGAAGGGAGCGTGATGTACCTCATCATATGCCAGCGTTTCGCCCCATCGACCTTGGCTGCTTCGTATAGGCTGGGACTAATACCGGCAATTGCCGCCAAATATATAATAGCTTCATAGCCCATAGAAGCCCAAATGTCGGATGAAATATAAATCGTGCGAAACCATTCTGGAGCGACCATGAAATGCATTTTTTGCAACCCGAGCCATTGGATGAACTGATTGAGCAGGCCGCGGCTGGGGGATAGGAAATCGATTAGCATACTGCATACGATAACGATCGATAAAAATGCAGGAAGATAACTGAATGTTTGAATCGATTTTTTGAACAGCTTATGTCTTACTTCATTCAATAAGATAGCGAACATAACAGGGAACGGGAATCCCCAAAGCAAATTATATAAACCAAGAAGAAACGTATTTTTCGTAAGGAGCCAAAAGTCGCTGCTATCGAAAAATCGTTTAAACTGGTCAAAACCAACCCAATCACTGCCAAAAAAACCGTCATAAACATTGAAATCCTGAAAAGCGATAATTAAACCATAGATAGGCCCATAACGGAATATGGCGTAAAAGAGTATGCAAGGAATAAGTATAATTAAAAATTGGCGGTCTTTCTTAATATGCCGCAGCATGGAAAGCCATCTGGATGGAGATTTTGGGTTCGGCTGCAGCAGAGCTGTATTTGTTTCCGGGTTATTCAACGCCCTTCCTCCTCGTACGATCAGACAGGACACTCGAACATGCTGGCTTCGAGTGTCCGTTTGATTGCTATGATGTTACAACTGATGATTCCAGATTATTGATTATCAAAGCGTGCTTGTGCGGCATTATAGGCTTCTGTGTATTTATCTTCACCAAGCTTCTTAGCCGTTGCAAGCCAATCATTCCATTCTTTATCGCCGTAGGAAGCAGTCATGACGTACTTCGCGCTAAATTCTTCACCTGCTTTTTGCAATTCTGCTGCTGTATCAGCAATGATTTTGTTTTCCTCATCGGTAAATTTCAAAGTCGGGTCTAGCGGAGCTTTCAAATCTTTCATCATATCCTGAGCTTCTTGCTCTTTCTCAGTGTAATTATAGTAAACGCTGCGCATATCTGTACGAACATAAGCGCCTTGTACCCACATGCCATATTTATCTTCAAGAGATTTAATGTCGACAAGAGGGAGATCCTTTAATTCTGGATAAACGATGTTTCCATTATCATCAACTTCGTAATTTACATTTTCTTGTCCTAATGTCATAAGCTCAGCACCGGAAGGACTTGTGAGATAATCCAGAAGCTTCATTGAAACCTCTGTATTTTTATTATTTGCGACTGCATGACCCATGATTGAGATCATAGGAAGACTGCGGATTTTAAAAGCTGGTCCGACAGGGTTGCCATATCGTAAATTGTATTCCGGATTAGTATCCTTCACTTGATTCGCGAACATATCTAAGCGGCCAATCCAGTCGAACGTAACGAAGGATGTATCATTTGTCATTTTTGCTGTCCAGTTTGCAGACGTATCATTAATAAATTCTGGATCAAGCAGCCCTTCCTGATAGAGCCTCTTCATGAAATCAAGCATTTCTTTGTATTCAGGCTTTGTAAAGGCAAGCTCCCAATTATGTGTCGCCTCATCAAAGTTGTTCGGATAGCCGTCGATTCCCCAGCCATTTCCCCAATCACGGAAAATCCAGGCTAATGTCTTAGAGGAATAGGGATAAGAATCAGGATAGATCTCTTTCAGTTTTTTTAGAGCTTGGTAGAATTCTTCGGTATTTGTCCATAATGGAATGTTATGCTTGTCAAAAATGTCTTTGCGGTATAGAAAACCGTGATTGACTTCGCGGTTAAGTCCATATATAGGCCATGTGTAAATATTACCTGCGTCGTCAGAGTATGATTTCATGACCCAATCATTTTCTGGGTTTTCGGAGTATAGCGCCCGGAAGTTAGGCAGTTGATCGATGTAATCATTGATGGCGGCAAATGCTCCCTTGCCACCGAGCTCGTTGATCTCAGCAATAGCTGGACCATGAATGATGTCAGGAAGATTACCAGTCCCCATAGCGACCTTCCGTTTCTCTGTATAAGTTGCAGTGGAGTAAAATTCAAATTCCACTTTAACCCCGGTTCTTCTTTCCAATTCCTCAACGACCCATTTCTCGTTTAGCTTCGTCGAGTCGCTCGCTACCATCATTGTGATTGTTGTAGGCTTATCAACAAGCGGGAGCATAAGACCGCCTGTATCGCCATAGTCTCTTGCTGGTTGAGTCTCGGATGTAGGTGTTACAGTCTTTGGCGTTTCGCCCCCGTTGTTGTTACCGCTTTCATTTGTTTTTCCACTACAAGCTGCTAACAAAGAGATGACTAGTGTAAGAACCAGAAGTGTTGCTGAAAACTTCTTTCTCATGCATGATCCTCCTTTTAATTAAACAAAAAATGGTTGAACCATGAGAGTAAAACAAGGAAGTTATGTAGGAAATATATGTTGTGAAGCACTCTCACCAATAAGAAAAGTAATTACAAAAAAACGAATAGATGAATCAGATAGAAATCAGATAATCATAATATTTAAATTGACAGCGTTTACTTCTTCGAAATACAATGGCTTTGTCAATTAGATAATATGCAGAAACGAAAAATCTGTCAAGGAAAAATTAGGAGGTGTGACTGACGTATTTATTCAAGAAAGTGTGCACCTTGAGATTTCGACAAAATACGCAACTAAGGTTCGAATGAAAAGGAGCGGATAACATTGAAGAAATGGAATACGCGAGAACTGATTAAAGTCTCATTATGTCTGATGTTCTTTCTTATGATTGCCTTTGCTTTTGGGCAGCAGGCGTCATCCAATCAGCTAGAGATGGATGAGTTTGATCAATTGAGAATGAAGTGGCGTTATTATTTGACCGGTGAAGATAAGTATGAACTGCCGGTCACAGATCCGAATCTTCTATCTCGGATCGATGGTATTACTAGCAATGGGCAGATTGCTTGGAATGGGATGAACAAAGAAGAGGGTCGGACCTATCTTTGGGAGGAAGTGACGCCTGCGAAGTATCCTGATTCCTCTTATATTTATGAGAATTACAGAAGATTGTATCGAATGGCGCTTGCTTACAGTACTAAGGGCTCGATGTTGGAAGGAGATCCCGCGCTGCTGAACGATACAATTCAGGGGTTGGATTGGATGTATGCTCACCAGTACAACGAGCAGTTGGACTGGAAGGTCAATTACCATCACTGGGAAATCAACATTCCAACAATACTGTCCAATACAACGACACTCCTCTATGAGCCGCTTGGAGAAACGCGAGTTAACCAATATATGAGTGCGGTTCATAAGTTCGCGAATAATCCGACTACCTATGCGCTGTCTGTTACTCCTTCTTATGGTGCGAACCGATTGTCGGAATCACTTCCTATCGCGCTGAGGGGGATATTAGTCAAAGACGGCAGCCGGTTAGCGCTTGTTCGAGACCGTTTGGGTGATACGGATGCACTTATTTATCCATTCGTGAAAGAGGGGAACGGCTGGTACCGTGATGGTTCCTTCATCTCTCATGACCGTCATGCTTATAACGGCACCTACGGTATGGAGCAATACAGCATTTTGATTACGCTGATGTATATGCTGGACGGATCTGCGTGGGAAATAACAGATTCGCGCATAAGCAATGTTTACGATTGGACCAATGACGGATATCTGCCCTTGATCCATAAGGGACGAATGATGGACATCGTGAACGGAAGAGCAACCGCCAGACAAGGGTCAAGCGATCATGCTCAGGGTAATAAACTCATTGACTCCTTGCTGATCTTGAGCGATTTTGCTAGTGAGCAAAATGCGGCGATGTATAAGCAGGCGATTAAAGAGTGGGTGCAAGGTAAGGGGGATTTCAATTACCGATCTACCGCTTCCATCCCTATGCTTCTAAGGGTCAACGAAATTTTGCAAGATGATTCCATCCTTGCTTCGACAAATTCAAGATACATGCAATATTCTGCAATGGATCGAGCAGTTCAACAGCGACCTGAGTATGCTTTCGGCTTAAGTATGTTCTCAAACCGGATTTATGATTTTGAGACGGTTAACGGAGAGAACAAAAAGGGCTGGTACACATCCTCGGGAATGACCTACATCTATGACCGAGATTATACACAATTCAATGAAAACTACTGGGCGACTATTAATATGAAAAGGCTGCCGGGGATAACCGTGGATGCGGAATATGACCGTCCAGAATCGGACAGTAATAAGCGCAGTACGAAAAGCTGGGTAGGCGGTGTAGAAATTTCTGACCTTTACGGCGCATCAGGAATGGAGCTAGAGGGAATCCGAACTACACTAAATGCTAAAAAGTCATGGTTTGCCTTCGATGACGAAATCGTTGCGTTAGGCTCCGACATTAATAGCCAAGACGGTCGTACGATTGAGACGATTGTCGATAATCGCAGATTGAACAGCTCAAGCGGGCAGATATTAACGGTCAATGGGGAGACTCAGTCGACTACGATTGGCTGGAATGCTCAATTGAACGGTGTAACTAATATCCATCTCGAAGGTCGTGCGGATGGCGCCGGCATTGGGTACGTGTTCCCTGAAGCGAATACGACAATTCATGCCCTTCATGAGGAGCGAAGCGGTACATGGAACGCGATTTCTAGCCAGGCAACAGATACTGCGGTTTATAGTAATCCGTTCTTAAATCTATGGTTCGACCATGGACAGAATCCAGTTGGTGCCCAATATGCTTATATTATGCTCCCTGAGCGCTCTGTCAACGAGGTTTCTCAATACGCTTCCGAGCCGGATGTGACCATTCTAGAAAAGAGCGAATATGTGCACGCCGTGAGGGAAAACAACCTGAACATCACCGCTGCTCTGTTCTGGGACGATGTCAAGCGTACCGTAGATCAGTTGATCACGGTTGATAAGAAAGCGGCAATCGCTGTCCGCGAGTCGGGCGGTAAGCTGGAGGTAAACGTCTCCGATCCTACACATGAAAACCGCGGAATCATCGAGGTCGAAATTCATAGAAGCGCAGCTAGTGTTGTATCAAAGGACCCTTCGATTAAGGTACTCCGCCTTGCCCCAACCATTCAAATTGCGGTACAAACAAATGGCAGCTTGGGAGTAACACAAAGCATCATTTTCGATACAACAGATGCGACAGCGACGGAAGCGCTTATTCTGACGCCGGTCGCAGACGCTGCTGTTCATAGCGGCAGCCATTCATCCGACAATTTTGGCTATTCAACAACGATCTCAGCAAGAGATGCTGGAGAAGAGACTAAAAATCGGAGAACCTATTTGAAATTCGACCTGACAGGTGTTAATAGGGTTGATCGCGCTATTCTTCGTGTCAATACTTCTAATCCGGCTGGGGCTTATGCCGTGATGAATGCTTTAGGCAGCGGTAACGGCTGGACTGAACATGGGATTACTTGGAACAATGCGCCTTCCTATGAGAGTAGTGTCCTGGACAACGTAACGGTTAACGCGATGGAGCAATATTATGAGCTGGATGTTACGGAATATGTTCGTCGGAAGGCTCTAGATGAAGGGTTTGCAACATTAGTTGTAACGGGAACCGATTATGAAAATGTGAATCTGGCACTTCATAGCAGGGAGCATTCTTATCGTAAGCCGCAGCTAGTCATTGAAGGGGAATTCTCATCGGGGACATCTGTTATTCCTGAATACCCTTCTTACGGAAATATGATTTCATTGGCTGTGGATGAACACTTCGATTCCACTGCTGCAGGAAGTGAACCGCAGGGTTGGGCGATTGCTTCAACCGGAGGCCAGGCAACTGTCATCGAGCTGGCTGGAGCAATGAACGATAGGGACCTGGAGCTGAATGGAGGTACGGATAGTTTAACTGCAGCACTAACGTTCGAGCCGCAGGAGGGTCTCGTCTACGCCGAATTCCGGATGCGTGCAGAACGGGCTGCCGAACCGTTGTACGTCAATTTAAATGGCAGCGGCAGCGAAAATGAATCTGTCCAAATTTCGTTTAACGGCCAGGGACGGATCACAGCCTCTGACGGAAATTCAACCCAATATATGCAAGGTTACACCCTGAATGTGTGGTATAAAGTAAAGCTGCTGATAGATACAGAAACAGGCGTCTATGATATTTACATTGATGAGGCGAGGAAGGGATCTCGCTTATCATTGGCTGAACCAGTGGGTTCTATCGGTGAAATTGAATATGTTGCTGGATCCAATGGAAAATTTTATATTGACGATGTGCTCTTGGGAATCGCCGATTCTATGGAGCCCGCTCCGACTGAGTATGATTTACAGAACAGAGATGCCTCGGATGCGTCCCTGCCGAATTACACCGTGAATGACCATTTTAACATTTCCGGGAATGTGCCACCTGCGGGCTGGGCGATCGGTGATGCAGGCGGCATTGTTACTTTATCTGATCAGCCTAATGGCGAGAATCGGAGTCTGAGCATCATGAATACGCAGTCAGGAACAACCTCTGCCACAAGGCTGTTTGATGCAACTGATAAGGATGTTGCGGTTGAGTTTTGGCTAAAACCCGAGCAGAGCAATCAAACGTTCGGCGCACCGTATGTGAGGGACGCCGGCAACCGTGACATCGCAATTGTCCTGTTCGGCAACAACGGCAATATTTCAGCGTTTAATGGCTCGACCTCAATTAATCTCAGCCCTTACAGCGCTGGCGAATGGTATCATATGAGATTCGAGTTCGATGCTTCAGAGAAAACGTTCGATCTTTACATTAATGGACGATTGGCGGCTGACAATTTCGCTTATCGCAATGCAAGCAGCACGGGAGTGAGTCGACTGTTCTACTTCAGCAATGCGACGGCTGGCGTAATGCAAATCGACAACGTCCGAGTCATTACAGAGGACGACTCTATGACAGCTCCAGCCCCTGGCACTACTCCTGCCTTAACGATACAGACGCCGGAAACTGCTCGTCCGGGGGAGGCGCTGCAAGTTCAGTTCAATTTGCAGAGTATGGGTTATCAGGTTCAACCGGAACGAGTCGTTCTCAGTTATGATGTTGGCGTATTGTCTTATGAAGGATTGGAAGGCGGTGCGCCTGAGGCAGACTATCATGTCTATTCAGGCAGCATGGGCGAGCTAGTGCTTACATGGACGAAAGGCATTCGGATATCAGAAAGCGAGGGACTTCCGCGTCTCAACTTCCGGGTGAAGGATCAACCGAATGCGACGAGTGCGAGCATTCAGCTGTTTACTTCAGAGCTTTACCTGCTCCCTGACGGCATTGCAATACGTACGCCAAAGGACGTTGCTGAGCTTTCCATCGATGCAAATGTATCATCGTATTATACGGTGAATGACGATTTTAACGAAAGTGAAATACCTGCCGGTTGGATGACTAATCAAACTGGCGGTACGGTAGAGCTATCCAACACGCCTGACAATGGCAATCGGTATCTGAGCATGATCAACACAGGTGCAGGACAGACCGCAGCATCACGGGTATTCGATACGCTAAACGGGAATGTGACGGTGGAGTATTGGGTGAAGCCGGATCAGCAGGACCAAACTTTTGGCGCACCTTACTTAAAGGACGCTTTAGATCGTGATACAGCAGTCATTCTGTTCATAAATAACGGCACTCTGCAAGCTTTTAACGGTGCGGCGTCCGCAGCGACAACGCTGTTATCCTATCAGGCGGGCGAATGGTATCATATGCGGCTTGAGCTCAACACCAATGCCAGAACTTATGATCTATATGTTAACGGTCAATTGATGGCCGATGACTTTGGATTCCGCAACCCGAGCAGCACAGGAATCAGCAAGCTCCATTTCTTCAGCAACGCGGCGGCTGGAACGATGCATCTAGATAATGTCCGTGTGATCTCTGAGCAAGATGTCATCCTAGGTCCAAGTCCCGAAGACATTCCTGCTCTTACGCTTCAAGCGCCGGAGCAAGCTGTGGCGGGCGAGCGAATTGGCGTGCGGTTGAATTTGGAGAACAGAGGCTACGAGGTTAGGCCGGAGCGCATCATCATTTCTTATGATAAGGATCTATTTGATTTTGAGGAAGTAGAGGGAGGAGACATGGGTCTTGCCTATTCAGTGAATAAGGGTATTCCCGGCTATCTTGCGATAACATGGGCTGGGGGATCCATCCTAACTGATAATGAACAACTGCCAATATTAAATTTCAGAGTGAAAGAAGCGACTGCAGCTTCGGAGGGAAGCATTCGGCTATTTGCCGCAGAGCTGTACTTGCTTGCGGAGAGCTCTTCCATACGAACGCTTCCAGATGAGATTGCCGTTCAAATTCTAGTTGACCAAACAGCTCCTGTTATTGAAGTGAATATAGAAGACGAAGCTGTATTGGTTAATTCAGAAGAGTTCCAGCTGCAGGTGTCGGTTACGGATGATGGTTCAGGGGTGGATAACTCACAAACGGTAATGCTGCTGAATGGACAGCCAATCGAACAAGATACAATCATTAAACTGTACCTCCTTCCGCTAGGAGCTAATAGTATTACAATTAGTGCAAGCGACTTGGCTGGAAACATCTATAGTAAAACGATAACTTTCTACACGGAAACGAGTGTGCAGGCATTGATCGATTTAGTCGAAAAGTTTGCTGCATCTGGAGCGATCGATAATCATGGTATTGTAAACAGCTTACTGCAGAAGTTAAGTAAGGGGGATTTGACTCCATTGTTGAATCAATTAATGGCGCAAAGAGGGAAGCATATTCATGCAGAAGAAGCTGATATTTTAATCCGTGACACGAACTTTTTGTTAAATTAATACAATAGCCGTCCAGCGTTACAAATTGCAGCGTTGGACGGTCTGCTTATTTTGCAGCTCGTGAGTATATGAATCAGATATTAACTAATTCGTGAATAATAAATCTATTGACATCGTTTAACCCCGCTAAATATAATAGACTTATCAATTAGATATTGTGCAGGAATGATTTTATGGAGGAATGAACTATGATGCGAAGCGTTGTAAGTCAAAAGTGTCAAGTTAAGGTTATTGAGAACGAACGTCCTGTCATACAGCCCAATTATGTGCTTATGCAAACTCGATATTCCATGATCAGCCCTGGTACAGAACTGACATCTATCCGAAGAAGCGGTGAGAATCCTTCGTTCCTAGGGTATAGCGCTTCAGGTATTGCGGTAGAGGTCGGCGATCAGGTTACGAACATTAAAGTTGGTCAGCAGGTTGCATGCTATGGCGCTCCGTATGTGAATCACTCTGAATATTTGTTAGTTCCCAAACATCTGACTACGCCCGTTCCGCAGCAAGTTAGTTTAGTAGAAGCATCTGCAGCGGGGTTGGGCGCTATTGCGATTCATGCGTTGCGGCAATCCGGATTAGTTTTCGGCGAATGCGCAGTTATTGTTGGGCTCGGAATTATTGGTCAACTCATTGCACGTATAGCTCACGCTTCCGCACTAAAGGTCATCGCTGTTGATTTAATTGAGGAAAGAAGAAATGTGCTTCAGGAAATTCAAGGGATTACTATTTGCAACACGATCCAAGAAGTTGAAAACGCTGTCTCCAAGGTAACTGGAAATATTGGGGCAGATGCCGTATTTCATTGTGCCTCCGGCCAACAAAAAGAGCTGCTTGACGACAGCTTTGATTGGATTCGCGATAGGGGCAAAATCATCATTGTAGGTGATATGGTTATGGAATACAGCCGCGGGCAGATGTTCAAGAAGGAAGCGGACGTTATCATATCTCGGGCAGGGGGACCAGGCCGTTATGATCCTGAATATGAGCGAGAATGCCGTGATTATCCTGTCGGATACGTAAGATGGACCGAAGGGCGAAATATGGAAGAGTATATACGTCTCTTATCAGAAAATCGGATCTCAGTCGGCTCATTAATTACGAGGCAGGCATCGATCATAGACGCGGCTGAATTGTACCGCGATTTTACTGATAGACCGCAAAGTATACTGGGCGGTGTCATAACCTACTGATCTAATTGTTTAAACCTGAGACGCCATGCGTTTGGCGTCTCAATCATGATAATGGTATCCTATACGGAATGAATAATGGATAATATTTACAAGGAAATTGAGGTGTTATTATGACAGACAAGCAAAGCAGAAAAACATTTCGACTTCGATGGGAGGAGATGATCAAAAAGCTGAGGGAACAAATACTGTCTGGTGAATATGCTGTAGGTGATTACTTGCCATCAGAATTAGATCTCAGTAAAACCTTCCAGATTAGCAATAATTCCGTTCGCAACGGTTTAGATATGCTTGTGGCCGAAGGTCTATTAGAAAAAATCCCGCGAGTCGGAAATCGCGTTAAAGCTCCTGATGAAGAAGCGCAGACGATAATCCGATTTGGTTACCATCCTGTTTTAAACTCACAGACAGAGCTTCCTAATCTATTAGCTGCTTTTCATAATAAATATCCGCATATCCGGGTCCAAACGGTTCAAATCACTGAATCATATGATTATGTCCGAAATTTTTTAGACAATGATTTGATTGACGTTTTTACGGCGAATTATTATCTGTATCAAGGTTTTGTAGACGCAAATGCGCTAGATTTACTGGAGCCCCAAGAACCATTTGAGGACATGTATCCTTTTTTGAAGAAAGGCTTTATACACGAGGGTGTCATGTATACACAACCGTTCGTCTTCTCGCCTGTCATATTATGTTACAATCGGGATCATTTCGCCCAGCTTCAAATACCCGAACCGGACAGCAGCTGGTCATGGGATGATTTGATTAACTATGCTACTCAGCTCTCCATTAAAAATGAACGCTTTGGGTTTTATTTCAAGCTAGTCAGCCCAAATCGCTGGATCAATTTTCTTATTCAGACCGGAGAGAAATTCGAAAAGGATGAAAACGGTCGATATCGTGTACAAGGAACGAAATTATTAGATGGAATCGAGAAAGTACGGGATATATTGTATGCTCCTCAGGTGTATCCGTTTATGCTTAACACTAGTGATGCAGATCCTGAGAGACTGTTTCGAAACCAGCAAGTCTCTATTATTATGACTACATACTTCGCTTTGAATGATTTGAAAGATGTGAATTTTGAGTTTGATGTAGCTCCTCTACCTTATTTGAATGATTTTAACACAATTCTTATCAGCCTTGGCTTGTCCATCAATAAGAGATCTAAGGTTAAAGCGGCAGCAAAACAGTTTATCGAATTTATCATTTCTGAAGAAGCTCAACGAGTCATCCAAGAAAAGACATACAGTATACCTGCTCATAAACAAATGGCACAGTCGGGAAATTCAGAATTAGTCCGGCCAACACGTTATCAAATGTACAAAGAGATTATACCGAGCTTCAGTACATACACGGATACAAAGCTGTCGCTTGAGCAACTAGACGAAATTCTATTAGAGTGCAAGTTGTATTGGACTGGTTTGAAGAGTAAGGAAAAGCTTGCCTCCAGCATTGAGGAATTATTAAATCGGTGAACGAAGCTTTAAGCAGGTGCACGACAGAGTTGCTATCGAAAGTGATAGAAGGGATGAGCTTGAATGGGATTAGTGCAATTGGAGAAACCATTGACGGCTTTCAGGACTAGTACGGCAGCTTATGTTCAAGCAGATGACGGCTATCGAATATTTACTGTGGCGCAGGGCAAGCCCTGCGCTTTAAATGTGATAGATGTTCTCGAAGGCAAGTGTATCGAAAGCTATCCCTTACATGGTACTAACCATTCTTGGGGCATCTGTTCGACTAATGACGGTTCCGTATTTATTGGCGGAGACGGTTATTTGTACCGTTATGATCCTGTTCTTCTCATAGTTGAAAATTGCGGTCTGGCTATCGAAGGCGAGACGTATTTCTGGAGACTTGCATCCGATACAGATGGAAATGTATACGGCGGTACATATCCCGGTGGTAAAGTATTTCAATATAATCCGATAACTAAAATGTTTCGTGACTATGGAAATGTAGTTGAGGGCGATATTTATGCTCGGAGCCTAGACGTTGGGCCAAATAACAAAGTTTATGTCGGTACAGGAGCCATTGAAGCAGCTATCATAGAAATCGATTCAGCGACAGGAGAGAAAAGGAGACTGCCTAAGCCGGCAGGTCAAGACAGTTGTACTTTTGTATATGATTTGGATGTGCATGACGGAAAGCTGTTTGCTAGATATACGGATACTTCGGACTTAATGGTGTACGATCTCTCGCAGGAACAGTGGGTATGCCGCATTGACAAAGCGATGGGATATGATGTATCGCCGCCAAGCGACGAACATAAAGTATATTTAATGCGAGATAATCATTTGCATTCTTTTGATTTGAACACATACGAGATTAACCAGTTGCCGCTCGATTTTGATGCCTCTGCTTGTGATTTCGGGTGGATACATTGGTCAGAATCCGGTTATCCCGGTCAAAGTCTGATCAGCTTGTATCCCGATGGTTTTTTTATTTATAATCCTTTAACGCAAAATACTAAACATGTTGAAGTAGATTTCGTTGGGGTGCCTGTCGGCATACATTCGTTAACGGTTGGAAATGACGGCAACGTCTATATAGGAGGATACTTTGCGGGCGGATTTTCCTCCTATAATCCAGTGACAAGTAAATTTGGAGCTAGTAAGCGATTTGGTCAATCGGAAAATTTGTTTTATTTCAAAGAAAAGCTGTATATGGGCGTATATCCTGGAGCTCACATTTATCAGTATGATCCCAAACAATCTTGGATCTCTGACCTAAACCCAAGGATTGTCTTTTCTTTGAAGAAGCATGGACAGGATCGACCGTTTGCTTTCACTGCTGCCGATGACTTGTTGGCTGTTGGTACGGTGCCGGCTTATGGCAAGCTAGGAGGCTCGATAGCCTTTTATGATCAAGCAACGAATCAATATGAAGTTTTTGCAAACCCCGTGTACAATCAGAGCGTCATAGCACTTTGCTACAGTAATGGATTCGTATACGGCGGTTCCTCTGTATATGGGGGACTAGGCTGTCCTCCTAGTGAGCAGGAGGGAAAGCTGTTTATTTGGGATGTAAATGCTAAGCGAAAAGTATGGGAAGGCGTACCAGTCGAGGGGGAGAGAGCTGTTACAGCTTTAACAGTAGACGGCATTGGGAAAATATGGGGGATGACATCTGGTCATCTATTCAAATTCAACCCTATTTCTCAAAGCTTTGAACATGTTTACCGCCTGTTTAAACCGATAGACTGGGATAGCATCGAACAGTTTTGGAGAGGAGTATACATCCAGTACGATGATAGCAGTGGATTGATCTATGGCAATTGTATAGATAAGCTGTTCCAATTCAATATTCGTACCGAACAGCTCCAAGTGTTGGCAACCGGTGTCAGTTTGTTTGGACGCGACGAGAAAGGGACTATGTATGCTGTAAAAGATACAGAGCTTTATCAGTTTATTGCTGATGAGGAGTCGAAGTCATCTCAACAAAACCGAAAAGTTTAAACAGCTTCCGACAAGAGACTGACGATGATGTCATTGTCCTTGTCGGAAGCTTTTTTTGATTATTGAGTCATAAAATTGTTCTGAAATTGGTAATTGCCTGATGGTTGTGAGGGGTTGGCTGTTTCATAGCTGCTGAGTACTGTATTTGTTGTCATTTCCTTCATTGTTGGCACTTGATAGTAACCTGCTTGGTTCATATATTGCCAAACTTCATAAGCTTGCTCAGAGCAGTTTATCGCTCCTTGTTGCATAATAGCTCTGAGCCGCGGGTTAGCACATTCCAGAGCGGCAATTATTTTCATAGTTGCCGATGCCTTATGAAGACAAAGTAAGCTGCTGGACACGTCTCTGTCATCAATCTGAGCTTGAGAAAGATTTGGACTTTGCATAGCGGGATTATCAAGCCCGTAAATTGGCGTGAAATTCTGGTTCCCGCGATAAGCAGCCGAAGGAGACATCATTTGTCTTTGTCCATTTATGTTTTGTAACGTTTGGACAACATGATTGTATTCATTAACAGCAAATTGTAATTGCTTATCCATCATTTGTCCCAATCTGGGATCCTTTGCGTAGGGACGGTAAAGCTGCATCGTGTTAATGGCATTGATAGCTGAAGACAAAATCTCATGGATTTCAACCGTTTCGTGAGCTCCTAAATGTGCTGCCAAATTTATTCCTCCTTCAAGATGTTTGCCGAACAACATTAGAATGCCGCTTTCATCAGTTTATATACAGGAGAATGCTTCAGTACGCATATTCAACTGTCGTTTGGTTCATTGTAAGGTTGAGGCCTAAAGCCAAACTCAAAAGAGGGAGGAAATAAATATGACGACAAGCAGAAACCACCAAGGAGCACATGGAATAGGGCAAGCCGAGGAGCAATTGAATAATCAAATTGAGGCGGCTGTCGAAATCCAAGGTGAATCGGAAGTAGACGATAATATCAAACAAGCTAGTAATCGGCCATACCAGGAAGTCATGAAAGAAAAAGAATAGTTAAATAGTAATCAAAAAAAACCTGAGGTAATTACTCAGGTTTTTACATATTGCATATAAAAAGACACGATGTTATAATCAGATGAAGTTCGTTTATATGTAAGTTTGCATAAGTATGTCATCTTATATCTTTATAATAACACGGGTAGGAGTTGTTTGTCAACTGTTTATCTCAAACTTATAGTCAGGAGAGATGTCCATGAGTTCTATAGTTCTCGGCTTTCAGGAAATGGATAAGTCACAGTTATTGCTCGTTGGTGGAAAAGGGGTTCATTTAGGGCAATTAGCCAAGATGGAAGGCATACAAGTACCAGAAGGATTTTGCGTTACAACAGTAGCTTACCAAAAAGCCATCGAGCACAACGATGCCTATCATGCTTTGTTGGAACGTCTAACGACACTTAAAGCAGATGATCGAGATCAGATCAGCGAAATTAGCAGTCAGATTCGACAAATCCTGATGAGAGCAGAAATTCCTTTCGATGTTGTAAAAGCCGTAACTGACTATCTGTCCCGGCTTGGGCAGGAGCATGCTTATGCCGTTCGTTCTAGTGCAACTGCTGAAGATTTACCACATGCCTCTTTTGCAGGTCAACAAGACACCTATTTAAATATTGTTGGCATAGAAGCGATTTTGCAGCACATCAACAAATGTTGGGCATCTCTGTTTACAGACCGCGCAGTCATCTACCGCATGCAAAATGGATTTGACCACAATCAAGTTTATTTATCCGTTATTATTCAAAGGATGATTTTCCCGCAGGCTTCAGGAATTTTATTTACCGCCGATCCTATTACCTCCAATCGCAAGCTACTATCCATCGATGCAGGTTTTGGGCTTGGCGAAGCACTCGTCTCTGGTATCGTGTCTGCAGATTGCTATAAGGTACAGGGTGAAGACATCGTCGATAAGCGAATCGCAACCAAAAAATTAGCTACTTATGGGCGGAACGAAGGCGGAACAGAAACTCGGAAGTTAGATCCTGACCAACAAAAGAGTCAGACCCTTACTGATCAACAAATCTTACAACTAGCTCGTATAGGAAGACAGCTCGAAGCTTATTTCGGTTACCCGCAGGATATCGAATGGTGTTTGGCTGATGATACCTTTTATATCGTCCAAAGCCGGCCAATCACGACGTTATACCCGATTCCTGAAGCGAATGATCAAGAAAATCACGTATATATATCTGTTGGACATCAACAAATGATGACGGACCCGATGAAACCATTGGGGTTGTCTTTTTACCTATTAATAACTCCAGCACCGATGCGTAAAGCCGGTGGAAGGTTGTTTGTAGATGTTACACCTATGCTGTCTTCACCTGTCGGCAGAGAAAACTTCTTAAATACACTGGGAAAATCCGATCCGCTCATAAACGATGCATTAATGACTCTTATAGAGCGAAATTTTATTAAATCGCTGCCAGAGGATCGAAAAGATCAGAGTGAACCGAATCCCGATAGCAGTAAAGGAAGGCCGGCTGCAGGTTTTCAAGCCCAAATCGAAAATGATCCGACAATCGTTTCTGATTTGATAAAGAAAAGTCAAACATCGATAGAACAATTAAAACAAATCATCGAGACGAAATCAGGAGCAGATTTATTTGATTTTATACTTGAAGATCTTAAGGAATTAAAGAAGTTCTTGTTTGACCCGCAAAGCTCAAAGGTTTTTATGACTGCTATGAATGCTTCGTCATGGATCAATGAAAAAATGTACGAGTGGTTAGGTGAAAGAAACGCAGCAGATACGCTTTCTCAATCTGTACCAAACAACATTACTTCAGAAATGGGCCTTGCGCTGCTAGATGTAGCAGATGTAGTACGTCCTTATCCGGAAGTCATTGATTATTTACAACATGTACAAGATGATGCTTTCTTGGATGAACTTATTAAGTTTGATGGCGGACAGGAAACTCAAAATGCGATCTATGCTTATCTCAACAAATACGGAATGCGCTGTGCAGGAGAAATCGATATTTCGAGAACTCGATGGAGTGAAAAACCAATTACGCTAGTCCCTATGATTCTCAGTAATATCAAAAACTTTGAGCCTAATGCTGGTATTCGGAAATTTGAGCAAGGGCGACAAGAAGCTTTAGAAAAAGAACTAGAATTATTAGAACGATTAAAGCAATTACCGGATGGCGAACAAAAAGCTGAAGAGACAAAAAGAGTGATCAGCTTCATCCGGAATTTTATCGGTTATCGTGAATATCCGAAATACGGCATGATTAATCGCTGCTTCGTTTATAAGCAGGCTTTACTGAAAGAAGCCGAACAACTTGTACAATCGGGCATTATTCATAAAAAAGAAGATATATTCTACCTCACTTTTGAAGAGCTTCACGAAGTTGTACGCACTAGTAAACTGGATTATCAGACCATAAGCAAACGAAATGACGATTACAAATTTTATGAAAAACTAACGCCGCCGCGTGTAATTACGTCTGATGGTGAAATCATTACAGGCAAGTACAAACGAGAACATCTCCCCGCCAAAGCTCTTGCAGGTCTGTCTGTTTCTTCCGGAGTGATAGAGGGGCGTGCACGTGTCATTTTAAATATGGATGATGCTGAATTGGAAGATGGAGATATATTAGTTACCGCCTTTACTGACCCAGGCTGGACATCATTGTTTGTCTCCATTAAAGGCCTGGTCACCGAAGTTGGCGGACTGATGACCCATGGAGCCGTTATCGCTCGTGAATATGGCCTGCCAGCAGTTGTTGGCGTGGAAAACGCTACTAAGCTAATAAAAGACGGGCAACGAATTCGCCTGAATGGAACAGAAGGGTACATCGAAATCTTGTAATGACTGAATAACTCAAAAAGCGCATAGAGAAGATGCCGCGGGCAAATTTTTTTGCTCTTTTTTATGGGCATTTACTGCGTGAATTTCAATGCGTCTACTGCAACATAATCGGTTTGTTTTCGTTAACTATTGTATCGGTGGAAAATTTTTCTACTAAAGGGAGGCTGTTTCATTGAACAGAATTCTTTACTTGTTCATAGCTGCAATCATCGTACTAACTTGTGCTTCAGGCTGTGCGGAGCATAATGAAGCACAAGAGCGGATCGTTGATTACAATGAGAATGGGGAGATACAAGAGGTTCTCGAAGATAGAACTGAAACTGATGAGATAGATGCAAGTCATGAATTTGCGTTATATGTCGGTGACGATTATTATCCAGTAGATGATCATTATGTTTTGAAGTCCATTCTCGACAATGAACATTCAATAGATACGGCGGAGGATTTCCCATATCCCTCCGGGACTATTCATTATGGAGATGGGCTGCAAATATCAGCATTTAATGTGAACGATGAAAGAGGCCAAGGAGAGGTCATCTATCACATCACTGCGACTAAAGAAGGAATAACACCAAGGGGAATTGGCATTGGCGACACATTGACGGATTTGCGAGCTGCTTATAGTGAGTTGAAATATGAAGCAGATTGGGTATCTGATCATGATGGACCAACGTTCAACAGAGTGTATATCTTTGCGCCGGAAGACAGCAGGACGTATATAGCTTTTTTCCTGAATAATAAGGAAATCGTCATGATCGAGGTTGCACGGGCATTTGATTTTGTTCCGGGACAACATCTAGATCGCGAGAATATTTTAGGACAAACGAATGTAATAAAAGAAACGAATGACAGTTCACCGAAAGAAGCAAGTCATAAATATTTGTATACTAACGAAGCAGGGGAAGAAGAAATCCTTCTTGAGATCTATTCAGGACATATCGAAGAGGCGGATATTGATGAAGACGGCATAACAGAGCTGGTCGTTCATTTACCAGGACCGCTAATGTCGTTAAGAATATACGATTGGGTAGATGGTGAGATATCTTATGTTGATGTTAATGAGGTATTGGGCAGCAAATGGTCATCCAGCTTGAGCAGCGCAGGAAATGTAAAACGCCAATATCTTACACATATACAAGCTGGCTTCGAAAATAATGATGGTACTCAAAGACTAGAGGTATATAAATTCAAAGATCTACAGCCTGTATATGTCGGTCCACTTTCCGATGTGATTCAATTGTAAATGCACAATACGATTTCCTTGACCAAAAAGAGAACAGTGTAGTCCGATTTGATATTTATTCTTTAATTCGTGATTTCCCGACTGAACTATTGACAGGATACCCAGACATTTTGATTCATGATGTTTTCAAAGACGAGTGGTATTTGTTTAGCGACCTAGCAAGACAATCCATCATTCAAATGATGGATACAGCTGGGCAGAACGGGTTTATGAAAGTTATAAGTAATACAGTTGTTTGAAACTTTATTAATACAATGTGCTAACGAATGCGTTTTTTCAAAAAACAGCAGCAGTCTATGGCTTCATTCTTTCGTCCATAGCTGCTGCTGCTGTTTTTTATCCATACATATACCATATTCGTACGGCAGCCCTGAAGATCAATTGACCCGGCTCAATTGGGCTTGTGGTACTTTCCAGAGGCATAGCTGCTGCCTTAAAGAACACAGGATCTGCCCCAGACTGTGCTACTTCTTCGATCTTGCATGGAATCGCTGATAAGCAAACGCCGACTGCCCGAGCGATGGCGGATGCTTTCGCCTCTGCATCTCGCACAGCAGCTATCAGTGCTTCTTGCCGCGCTTTGGCGGACGCACTAGTATCAAACACTATTGATGTCACCATGTTCGCACCATTCGCAACGGCCGTATCGATTAGTCGTCCAGCTTCCGTAACATTGTCTAGCGTCACTTGAAGCAGATGGGTAACTCTGTATCCGCGGAATTGTTGCTGCCCATCTACAAAATCATATTGAGGCTCAATTAGAAACTGTGTCGTTTTTATGCTTTCACTTGCAATACCCGAATGCTCCATTGCTTCAATAATCGCAGTCATTTTTGTAGCATTGTCGGATTGGACCGATTCAAGCTCTACACCTTCATTAACGGTTCCCAGTGTAATCAATGTACGGTCTGGAGCTGCTGTTACCACACCTTCACCGCGTACCTCTAATGTAAAATTACATGAATGTTCGGTTTGCTGAGACATAGCCGACATACACCTCCTTATCATCGCTTCTATGATTAAACTATGACCACTTATCGATTGAAATTCGAAGTAACTTTAAACTATATGTTTACCATCGTTTCTTGTTATCAGAACAAAATGTGATGATCATAACTTTATGGTTTTAGATTTCCACATTCGATATAGTCCCGCAACTAAAAAGCTAATTAAAGAATAAAGGGCAATACAAAACAAGAATAGAACAGCGGAGCGGGAGAAACCATATTCAGATATAGAAGGGGATGAAAACTTTGCTTTCAAAACCAATTGATGTTTCATTCTTTCAGCGTCCCACACTTGATTTAGCTCAATCCCTGCTTGGAATGCTGCTTGTCAAAGAAACAGAACAGGGGACTGCCTCCGGTTGGATTGTGGAAACAGAAGCCTATATGGGACCCGGGGATCGTGCAGCACATAGCTATGGCAATCGAAGAACTGCGAGGACAGAAGTCATGTTTGGACCGCCTGGACATGCTTATACACATGTCATGCATACGCATTGTTTAATCAATGTGGTCAGCGGAGAAGTTGGCCAACCCGAAGGTGTGTTAATCCGATCGATAGAGCCTCATACCGGAATTAATTTAATGTACGAACGCCGTGGAATTCACAAGAAAATACAGGAGCTTGCTAACGGACCAGGCAAACTTACGAAATCCCTTGGAATTACTATTGAAGACTATGGCAGGCCATTATTTGAAGGGCCTCTATACATTGCGGAGGGAAAGAAAATAGAGAAGATCTCAACAGGCCCAAGAATTGGGATTGATAATAGCGGGGAAGCCAAGCACTACCCATGGCGTTTTTGGGAAAAAGACAGTCCGTTTGTGCCGAAGAAAATAATCAGATCATGAAAAGTGTAAATTTATACATAGAAGATGAGATCATTTTAACGAAGCTAAGACGATTCGAGATCAATGCACAAAAAATGAAATACATGATGTGAATGAACTTACCAGCATCCCTGGACAACTGGTACAGGTTTTTTAGAGCTGCACGCGCAAGGGTTTAGCCTATCAGAATGCAATAAGCCCGACCACTTCATTTTGCACGTATATAAAATTTATTTGAAAAGCCAATAAGTGTCAATAATGCTTACATAATTTTTTTGTCGAAAAAAAGTAACCGCTTACCGACTCGGTTTATGTCACAAAATATAACTTGACTACATTTCCGCATCGTTGTATACATGTAATATACACGTATACATATGATTGATGAAGGCTGAGGTATGCGTGAACCGCGAAAGGGGAGAAGGAAAATTTGAGGAGATCGTGGAAAAGCAAGGCATGTATTAGTTGTTTATGTTTTTTGTTGGTTATGCTGACTATGACGGTTAGTCCGCCTGGTCGGGCAAGCGCTGAAGATGGCAGCGCGCCGCTTGCGCTTGTTAACGGCGGATTCGAGCAAACAGCTGAGGATGGGCGCATTCCGGGTTGGACGCAGATTATGGGGGCCGGTCAGAATGGGTCTATCACAGTAAGCGACGAACAGGCGAGCGAAGGAATCAACAGTCTCAAAATGGACGACAACGACGGCGTGAATTTTGCGGTGGAAAGCGATAAGCTGCTAGTGCAACCCGGCACCGTATATACGGCCAAGGCATCGGTCTATATTGGCGTGGCCGTGCAATTGCAGTTGCGGTTCTACAACAATGAGGGAGCTCTGCTTACTCCAATTCCGGTCCACGACCCGAACTTTCAAGCGGCGCCCGCAAGTATATGGGCGGACATCTCGGTTACTGCAACAGCGCCTGAAGAAGCGGCAGAAGTATCGGTCGTGCTCGCCTCCGCTAAAGGCGGTAAAGGCACAACCTACTGGGATCATATCCAGCTTGCAAGCGAGCTACCTGTTCAACCCGATCCTGGGCAGCTGTTGGCAAATGGCGGATTCGAGGAGTCGGTTGCGGGTGAGGACGTAATTCCCGGCTGGACCATAACGAGCGGCGGCAGCCTTGCCAGCGTCAGAGGCGACAAGGCTCAAAATGGAGCTAACAGCCTTCACATTGAAAATACGGCGGACAGCGGTGTCCGCGTAGACAGCGCACGAGTGGATGTAATCCCTGGGGGGGAGTATTTGCTATCGACTTACACGAATATTGAAAGCGGATACATGTCAGGCATCTATGTGTACGTATATGACGAGAACGGTGCAATCGTTCAAAATGCGGATGCGAAGGATTTTACGACCTATATTATAAGCGACAAAAACCTGGTAAAAAACACATGGCATTATCTGGAGCAGACCTTCACTGTTCCACCAAACGGCAAGCAAGCTCTAATTAGCATTATTACAAACAAATCCGCTTCAACCAGCTTCAAATACAACCTAGATGAGTTGTCATTGACCCCGCTGCCGGATGAAACGGTTAAGATAGACAGCGGAGAGCCGGAGCAAGTCGTAGGTGAAACGGATGTAACGCCATTCCAGAACGTAATATGGACGGCGAAGACGCTGAGACAATCCGGAACGGGCGGCAAAGCCGATCTGCGCTTCTATAACGTCAGCGGTCAGTTGCTGTCTATCGTCAGCGCTAATATCGACGGCGGATTCGGTGAGTGGACGGATACCCGAATTGCAGCCTCGGCACCGAAGGATGCCAGCTTAGTGCGCGCGGTATTAAACTTCCCTTCGGGCACCACGGGTGTATACTATGCGAATGAAATGAACCTTGCAGCGGAGGAGACTCCCGAGGTAGCTTATATTACGGACTTGGGACCTCAATCGCAGACGACGACGGTTATGACCGGAGCGTACGGCAAGGACAAGAATGGCAACGATGTGATGTTTACGGTCGTTCAGGGCGACCCTGGGAAATTCGCCATCGTTGATGTGAATTCAGGAGATGTGTTGGGTGAATATCCGCTCGTCGCGCTTGATGGCAGTCCGGTGACGGCGGCATGGGCCATCGCTGTGGCGACAGACGGCAAGGTATATGTCGGAAGCACGCCAAACGGCACCTTGTTCCAATACAATCCAGAGACGGAAGCGATGCGAACGCTCGGCAAGCCAGTCAGCGGTGATACCGTCATCTGGACGCTCGAGCCGGGCAAGGACGGCAAGATCTACGGCGGAACAGGCTATTCGCAATCCATCTTCGAATACGATCCCGCTGATGATGAGATGAAAACGTTGACCTCCTTCAAGCAAGGGAGTACGGATCGCCATGTGCGCAGCCTGGCATATGATTCCAAACATGACGTTCTATATGCAGGGCTTGCGGATATTGCGAAGCTTTACCGCTACGATATTGTTACGGGCGAGGCGGCAGAGGTGCCGATTCCAGGCTCTGCTGGCAAAACATCAGTTTATGATTTAGAGTTTGCGGGCGGCAAGCTGTTCGTGCGAGTCGACTCCGGTCCTCAGATGTTCGTATACGAACCGGCAGCAGATGAGTGGGTCGTGCAGGGAAATAGTCAATATAACGCGCGCGGGTTCTCGCCATTGTCCCCAGACAATCGCGTGTTCTACACAGTGCCTACGGTTAACGAGCAAGGGCTGACGGAAATCAAGCTTGTGGAATACGACATCGAAACGGATATTTTCAGCCCGATTGACGTGAACGTGAAAGGCGTTGCCGTCTCTTACGGTTATGTAGAACTGGACGATCCCGATTTCCCAGGTGTGTCACTTGTGGGGCTTGCGGGGAACAGCGGCATGCATTTTTACTATAACCTCGATACTGGCCGCGTCAAAACGATGATGCTGCCTCTGCCGCCACAATTTGCCGAGATTCATAATATCGGCAAAAGCTTGGACGGCAAAATATTGACCGCCGGCTTCATCTCTGGAGGAGGCCTAGGCATTTATTCACCTTCGAAGAACGAAACAGAGCTTATGCCCTCGATGGGGCAGATTGAAGGATATACTTCCTTGAACGGGAAGATGTATTTTGGAGTTTATCCGGGAGCCACTTTGTTCGAATATGATCCGCGGCAAGAGTGGAACCGCACAGATTCGAGCAGACCGAACAATCCGCTGCGCTTGTTCCAGCTCGGCTTCGACCAGGACCGCCCCATCTCTATGATTGGCGTGGAGGAAACAGGCAAGCTGTACATTGGAACCTTCCCGAAAGCAGGTAAGGTTGGCGGAGCGCTATCCATCTTTGATCCGGCCACGCGCAAAATTGAGGTCAAGCAAAATATTGTGCAGGATCATTCGATTAATACGATGCTGCACAAGGACGGCAAGCTGTTTATCGGCACGGGGGCAATGGACGGCACATCCGGAAAGCTGGTCATCTATGACATCGCGACGGATACAATCGAATTCGAAACCGTTCCCGTATCGGGCAAGAAGGCGTTATCTTCCTTTATCTGGGGACCGGACGGACAAATATGGGGGATGGCACTGGGCGCATTATTTATTTTCGATCCCGAGACGCGTACGGTTGTCTATTCGGACGACAAGTTCCCTATCGCCGACTATTCGCAAAACAACGCAAGGCTTCAACTCGGTACGGATAATCATGTATACGGCTCGCTATTTACGGGCTATGTCGCGGATAAGACTTATACGAGCAAGCTGTTTAAAATCGACAGCGCCACGAAACAGATGGACATTTTGCTGGAGAGCAATGTTGAGATGCTGTTACAGGATGATTTCGGGAACTTCTATTTCAAATACGGCAGCTCGCTCATGAAATATAGCGATCCCGCTTTGACCGTGAAGATGATTGATGCGGTGCTGGAGCTGCCTTCGGCCTCCATGAATGCCGGTGACCGCGCAGAGACGAAACTGACGGCTCTGCTGGAGAAGGGACGCAGCACGGTGGAGCTGTCAGGAGCGGCCATTACCTACACCAGCTCCAACTCCGGTGTTGCACAAGTCGATGACAATGGCGTCGTGACCGCAATCGCTCCCGGATCCGCGGAATTATCCGCCTCTGTGACGCTGCAAGGTGTAACGGTAACAACAAATAAGGTGCAGCTGACCATTGCCGATAGCTCATCAGGTAGCCCAGGAGGATATGTGCCGCCGATTATAGGCGAATCCAAAGTAGAGCTGTCGATCGAGCTTCCGGGCAATTTAGAGGATCTGAAGATTACCTTGACACGAGTAAAGGGAACTGCCGGCTTGGTACAGGAGAAGCTGAAGCTGAGCGGCGAATTGGCGGAAGTAATTGCGAAACGGCTGAATGAAAATTCGGCATCCCGCACCGTCGTTGTGCATCTTCCGGATACGAATGATGAAACTGTGGAGACGGTGCTTGAAATCGATGCGAAGGCGGCAGCCGTTCTGGCCGCGGCGGGAATCGACTTGGTCTTCTCGAATGATCGCGTGAGCATCGCGGTCGCAGCAGATTCGCTCGGCGGACGGAATGAAGCTGTTACGATTCAAATTTCGCAGTCGCTTACGGAAGAAGAGCAGGCAAAGGTCGTGAGCAACGCCAATGATAACGTGGTCATTGCCGTAGTCGCAGGGCGGGAGAAGCTGAATGCAATCGGACAACCGATCGTGATCCATACGAACCTGCAAAGCAAGCCGATAACGCTTACGCTGCCTATCGATACGGATGCTTGGGGAGAAACAGCGGACAATGAGCAAGCGGGAGTCTATATTGAACATAGCGACGGAACCCAAGAGCTTGTCCGCGGCGAAATTGTGGAGCTGGACGATAAAGGCAAGCTTGGCATTCGATTGACTGTCGATCGATTCAGCACCTTTGTTCCGATGCGAGTCGCAGGCTGGGAGTCGGACGCGGCCGGTTTGGCTGTGCCATATATTCAAGGCTACGCCGACGGCAGCTTTCGGCCGGAACGGTCCGTGACACGAGCGGAAGTTGCGGCGATGATCGCCCGGATTCTAGGGGCGGAGTCTTCGAGCGCCGAAGCAGCTTTCAAGGACGTACAGGTCAGTAACTGGTCGCATCCGTATGTGGCGAAACTGGAGGAGCTGGGCTTAATGCAAGGGTACGCCGACGGCAGCTTTAAACCGGAGCGCGTCATGACCCGCGCAGAGATGGCGACAGTACTGCAGTCACTGCTTCCGGGAGGAAGTGCAGGGAATGCGGAGACAGCCCTGTCCGATATGAACGGTCACTGGGCTTCGGAAGCAGTGGAGCGTCTGCAGACGAGCGGCGTCGTGCAGGGTTACGACGATGGCACGTTCCGTCCGGATCGTCCGTTATCCCGTGCGGAAGCAGTTGTCATGATCAACGCGGTTTTAAAGGTTAAGGACGCAGAGAATGCCGACTCGCACTGGACGGATGTCAGCGCCGGTCACTGGGCGTTCGGTGCTATACATGCAGTTGCCGATCTGCGGTAACGACTGCAAATGCTTATAAATGGGATCGCGCCGTCCTAGTGACGGTGCGTTTCTATCTGCTTGATGACATCGATTCAAATTGGGGGAATTGAAATGAGCCAAGTTAAAGAAGTAAAAGTCGCAGGAATCGAAGTATTGGCCATCAGCCATATTGAAGTAGGAGAACGTGCTAAGCTGTACGGAAAGACGGTTGACGCGTCAGGCGTCTACTTGAATGCCGCATCAATGCAATGGGATATAGAAGTCAGTGATGCTTCTGTGCTGCGGGTGGAAGAAGAAGCCGTTGTGGGAGTCGCTGCGGGAGAAGCAATAGTAACTATGACAGCGAGAGCTAAGGATTGCCGCGCGGTCCAAAAATCTATAGAGGTCCGAGTGATGGGATCAGCGGGCGAGAAGCCTTATTCAGAGGTGACGCCTCATCCTCGTATCTTGTTTATGGAAGAGGAACTTCAATCGCTCAGGCAGAGGGTATCCTCGCCAGAGATGGAAACGCAAGGCGTCGACGTCCAGACGAGCTGGGCCGAGCTGCGAGAACAGGGAGAACGTTATTTAAAGGAAAGCGGATTTCGAGTAACTTATGCCAATGCGCCTGACGTTATTGACGTTGTCTATCCGCTGATGCAGCCGGTTCCATTGCCTAATCCTCCTGGTTACATTGATTATCCGTTCTGGACCATGTATTCCCGCGGCATTGAGCATCGATTAATTACGTTGTCACTTGTCTATGCGTTGACCGGAGATGTGCGCTACGCGGACAAAGCGAAAGCGATGCTGCTTGATCTCGCGCGCTATCAGCGCTGGTATGAATTTCCGGAGCGCGGAGCAGAGGGTAATTTGAGCAACGCGCATTTCACGTTGGGCGCAGCGACCGCTTATGATATTTTGCAAGGAATGTTGTCAGACGAGGAGCGGCAGGCGGTTCGCACCGCGATTCTGGAGAAGGGTCTTCGACCAATGGCGATCGACTTCGGCAACGACGATCAGCATAATATTATCGTGGCGAAGCAAGTCGCGATGATGGTTGGCGCGCTCGCGATTCTGGATGAGGATCGCGCTGCGGCGAAATATGTGACGCAAGCTCGCGATTACATGTATGCCTATCTGGAATCTCGTATTGAGTCAGCCGAGACGGAAGGACTGATGTATAACAACATCGCGGCCACACATCTAGCCCAGGCGGCCTCCGCTCTCAAGAAGACGACTGGCGACGCCTCGCTTATCGAGCATCCATTCCTGACCGTTGTGGTGCCGGAGCAGTTTTTCTATTTCTTGTCGGCTGGTCAAGTACCAACGTTCGCAAATCTGTCGGACTGCCATCCGAAGCTTGACTTATCTTATATGATGTCGATGCTCGCGGAGCATGCGGGCAACGGGGCGGCCATGTGGTATGTGCGGCAATACGAGGCGAAGCGCCAATCGGTGCTATTGAACATAAGGAAGGGTACGGAGGCGGTGACACCGGAGCGGTATTTCGCGGGGCGAGCGTCTAAAGCGTTTCCTTCGATCGGCTGGTCGGCGCTTCGCAGCGGCTGGGGGGAGCGGGATCATCTGCTAGCGTTTACATCCAGTCCTTCGGCCCGGGGCCATAATCATCTGGATCAGAATCATTTTATAATGAACGTTGCAGGAGAATGGCTTATTACCGACCCAGGCTATCAGGACTATAGACCGGGACCCAAAAACGAATTTACGGACGGCTCGGTTGGACATAATGTGCTGATTGTGAACGGGCAAGGCCAGCAGATTCGGGGCGGCGGCACTTTGGACGCGTGGCATATGTCGGCGTTATTCGATGCGGTGCGAGGCGACGCGACAGCCAGCTACGGCGGCGCGATTCGGCAATGGCATCGGACCGTGGCCCATATTGCCGCGAAATACGCCGTCATTATTGACGATATCGCGCTTCGGAATGCCGATGATCAAGCCGAACTGCTGCTGCATACGTCAGACGCAAACCGTATCACGTTTGCTGAACAAGCTGCTGGTTCTTCGAATACATTAAACGAGTTACCAGGTGGCGACTCTTCCATCGCGTTTTCGATTTATGGCGAGCGGGCGGCTGTTCATATACATACGGCATCCTCACATGGTGCGGAATCTGCAGTTACAAAATATCCAGGTGCCGAAGAGTATGGGCCATACCTCGTTTTCCGGCTGCGCGCGGGTGAAGACGGACGGACGCGATTCGTGACGCTGCTCGCACCAGACCCGGACGGCGCAGCTATGGAAGACTCCTTGTCGGATTGTAACTTGGAATGGGTTGACGGGAAGACCGTTGTTACGATGGGCGGACGGGATCGTCTAAGCGCCGATGCGAATGGAACGCTGACATGGATCAGGCTTCCAGAGGAGCATGCTGCTATGATCGAGGCTGGTCGCCCTGAGGAGCCTGAAGCCTGGGCGTTGTTCGCGGGTCAATATCTTAATGAGGGCGGGCGCGAATTGTTATCTTTCTCGCTTCCAGCGAGCGGATCCGTGCGACGCATTGCCAATGCGTATGAAGCCGCGTTTACATTGCCAGCCGATTGCGATATACATTTGGCGATTGCTTCGGCGGTCAGCATTCTGGGCGAGAATCACGAGGTGATACCGGTTTCTTATGCCGAAGATGGAAGGATTGCGCTGACGCTGCCTGCGGGAGAGCATCGGATTAAGATAACGACTGCATGATTGAAGCGGATCTCGCATAGAAAACAAGAAGCAGCTGCGATTGGCATGATCGGACTCGATACCTCACACGCTTCGATCTTACCCGGATCGGTCGAAGGGCGGTTGCATTTGGAGAGCAATTTGAGGCGGTCAGCTGGTTCTAATATTGTTAAAATAGGTATACCGTGAAATTAGCGGTGTACCTATTATTATTTTAATTGAAATGGAGGCAATTAGAAGGAACTATGTAATCGAAGATAGAAACTCAGAGTGTCAGTAAGTTTTGGCGTGAGTCTGTTTCGCGCGAATGTCCTTCATACATCATAAAAAGGAGGGGACTTTTCCTGAGACAAGTAATAGCTGGTTTTATCATTACCTTTGCTTGCTTGTTTGTTGCTGGCTGTGCTGAGAAGGATGCTTTTAAAGCAGACCTTGAAAAGATTATTGCGCCAAATATGTCCATCTCTATTTTAGATTCGACTGAATCGGAGTTGCAAGAATGGTTGGCAGAGATCTACAATTTTGAAATCGCTACGATGAGAATCAAGACTTCAGAATTATCGGAAGACAATCTAGAGGCTGTTGAGGCACATTTATCCCAAGTATATGTTACTGAAGCAACCAAATTGTTGATAGACGGTTTCTACGAATATGACAGTGAAAAAACAACTTATTACGTGCCTGATGGAGATTGGTTCAGCTTTAATGACCACTGGTTATCAAGTGAGATATCCATATCAGAACGTTCAGATGAATCCGCATCAGTAACTTTGAAGGGTGTTGATGAAAATGAGAATAAGCAGTACATCCAATTCAATTTTTCGCTTAATAATGGGAAAGTGCTCCTAGAAGAAAGGATCTACATGGAAGTATAATACCTGGTATTTTACATGAAAATTACAATGAGGTTATTATGAAAAGATTTTTAAACGAAGTTGAATGGTGTTCATCATACAAAAGGCAGCAATGATCCAAGTGATCAATGCTGCCTTAAGACATTTTTAATAGGCTTATAAATTGATTAGACACATTTTACTAATGCATAGAACCTTGTTGGCTTTGTTGTCCAGTAACCTTAACTCGTCTAATGAAGAATGAGATGACGAGGCCGATTAAAGCGAGAATTAGTGCAAAAATAAATGCATTTTGTACGCCGGAGGTAAAACCAGCCACCTGATTTTCTGGACTTTCCGGGTTGGAGACTCCACTTAAAAAGCTAGCCTGTCCAGCACTTAATATACTTACCGCAACTGCTGTACCAATAGCACCTGATACCTGCTGCAGTGTATTCATTATAGCTGTTCCGTGCGGGTAATACTCCGGCGGAAGCTGGTTCAGACCATTTGTCTGTGCAGGCATCATGATCATCGAGATACCGATCATCATCGTTATATGCAGCGTAATAATCAAGCCCAGTGGAGTCGTAGGCTCAATACTTGTGTACATGAACAGAGTAGCTGCCACCACAATCAAGCCAATGATAACAAGCCATCTTGGGCCGAATTTATCAAACAAACGACCCATGACAGGGGACAAAAATCCATTCAGCAAGCTGCCTGGCAATAATACCAATCCAGCAGTTAAGGCAGTTACAGCCATACCTTGCTGCAAATACATCGGAAGTATAAGCATGGAAGAAAGCATCATCATCATACAGAAGAAGATCAGGATCAAACCAATCGTGAACATTGGATATTTGAATGCACGCAGATCCAGCATCGGCTCCTTCATTCTCAACTGTCGAATACTAAAAATAAGCAATGATAATACTCCGACAACCAATGTGATGATAACTACCGGACTGCTCCAGCCGCTACCGGTGTCTCCATGTCCTCCAGCGCTGCTAAATCCGTATACGATACCGCCAAAACCAAGTGTAGAAAGGATGATAGAAGTCACATCCATTTTAGGTTTAGTCAATTTCGAAATATTAGGTAAGAACATTAAGCCGCAAATCAATGAAACAATAAAGAACGGCAACGAAATCCAGAAAATCCAGTGCCAGCTTAGATTCGCCAGAATCAAACCTGATATACTTGGACCGCTAGCAGGCGCAAACATGATGACTAGACCAATCAGTCCCATAGCAGAACCCCGCTTCTCAATCGGGAAAATAACTAATATGGTGTTAAACATCAACGGTAGCAGTAGAGCAGTACCTACAGCTTGCAATACCCGAGCTACTAATAAAACTTCAAAAGTTGGTGCTAGCGCAGCAACCAAAGTTCCTGCAATCGAAAAGAGAAGAGACGTTGTAAACAACTGTCTCGTTGTAAACCATTGCAACAGTAAACCAGATACCGGTACTAAAATACCCAATACTAGCAAATAACCTGTTGTTAACCATTGAATTGTTGTGGGACCAACCTCTAACAACTCCATTAATGGAGTAATAGCTACATTAAGTGCTGTTTCTCCAAATAGACCAATAAAGCCGCTCAGCATCATAGCGAACAAAATGGGCAGTGCCTTATATTGTTTTGTTTCTTGCCTTTTCTCTACAGGATCACCTTTCATAGTAACCTCCACGGTTCCAAACACCTCATATACAAATGTATTTTTCTCTCTCTACTAGCTTAATCCAACAGAAATATGACCAAAAGCTCGGTCTCACGCGCCCTTTCTTTAGTGATAGCTTCTTTCATTAATATAACAATCGGTCTGTATAATATTAATCGTATGAATTTTGCAATGTCAAGTTTAGATTTTGCAAAATTTATTGTAAATACTTCTATAAATGGTTCCATTGTAGACTATATAATCGAAACCTAAAGCGCTTTAGACTACTTTATGTAAGTTGGACATAGAAATCGGATATTGAGCTAATTGGACGAAAAAAACGCCAACTGATCATAAGATCAACTGACGTTTTATCGAAGTAAGGGGCAGGAAACGCAAAAATACCATCTATTTAACTTCGTTCAAATTCTAAGATTTGTCATTGTAAAAGATGTGTTCGGCTGACACTCTTCCACCAGATAGATGAAAAATGCCAAATGAATACAAGGGTTGCCTCCTCTTATCAGTCGGTGACCCGGGATTAAATATGAGCAGGTCAGCCTTACGCTTAAGCACTGGAAGATGGGAATGACCATAGATTAGCACATTCAAATGAACATTCTTGAATGCTTCTAACGCACGCACTTCAGTATTTATTCTTTTCCCATCACCATGTCCATGAACGATACCGATTCTTACACCCTCGAGCTCTAATTGCCTTCGCAAGCCAAACTTGCGAATAATGTCTGCCCCATCATTGTTACCTGCCACACCGTAGACCGGAGCAAATGCGGCTAAGGCCTCGAACACGGAAAGGTTCGTCCAATCACCTGCATGAATAATAGCTTGCGCCGTTTTCAACTCGCGGAGCAATCGATCCGGTAGTTTCTTGTTCATTCTGGGCATATGGGTATCAGATACGACAACGATTTTCATCCCCACCGACCTCAATTCCTTGTCTTCATATTCTAAATTCGTATTTCATATTTTCATCAAATAGACCAATAAGACAACAATCAATGCAATACCGAATAAACCGACTGCTAATGTTTTCTGTCCAGATGCAAATAGGGCATTACTAGCCAACGAGAAAACCGCTATCTGAAGCAGGTGTCGAACGGGGATGGAAACGGGGTAGGTTGCTTTCGGTGCTACGAAGAGTCCCCAGAACACAGCAATGACAAGTGGTGCTCCAATCCCCAACGTGAATCTGATGACCCAACCTCCATTAAAATGGAAACCCCAATATCCAAAAGAAGCGAGAGCGGCTAACTCAATAAAAAATAAGATTAATAATAGGATAGATTGAATTATAACCAACTATGTTCCACCTCACTTTAAACTAATGCTATTAGTTTAACTAATAACATTAGTTTTGGCAATAAAGCCTCAGTCCTTTTTAGAAACAGGTTCAACAACCAAATTCACCCATTATATGTTATGATAGTAATCTAATATAATTATGCGGAACTAATCCAGATTAGGAGTGTAAAAATGAATATCAACAAAAAACTAATGTTTTTAGTGAAGATTAGTTTATTCATGTTCACTTTTCTGCTT